>Ga0209985_10000001_pt1 | contig 516506 bp, 398 predicted proteins | sample NOAtaG_FD_187305 | JGI IMG/M metagenome (GOLD analysis project Ga0209985, IMG submission 187305) | Freshwater lake microbial communities from Lake Erie, under a cyanobacterial bloom - NOAA_Erie_Diel6S_1000h metaG (SPAdes) (version 2) | ecosystem: Environmental > Aquatic > Freshwater > Lake ... | reverse complement strand
CTGGGTACTGGGTACTGGGTACTGGGTACTGGGTACTGGGTACTGGGTACTGGGTACTGGGTACTGGGTACTGGGTACTGGGTACTGGGTACTGGGTACTGGGTACTGGGTACTGGGTACTGGGTACGCACCGTCATTCCTGCGAAGGCAGGAATCCAGATGTTTGAACGAACACAGTTGTTTTGACCATGAAAACCCTCAAAGAACAGTTTGACATTCTTTCTGACGGCGCCGTTGATCTTCTGCCGCAGGAGGACTTCATGCGAAAGCTCGAGCGGAGTATTGCCACCGGCAAGCCCCTACGCGCGAAGTTGGGGCTGGATCCGAGCCGGCCGGACATCCATATCGGCCATGCCGTAGTTCTTAACAAGCTGCGGCAGTTTCAGGATCTGGGCCATACTGTGGTGCTGATCATTGGCGACTTCACGGCCATGATCGGAGATCCGACGGGTAAGTCCAAGACGCGGCCTGCGCTAACGCTGGACGAGACCCGTGAGAACGGCAAGACCTATGTCGAGCAGGCAGCGAAGATCCTTGACATGTCACGCACAGAGGTGGTGTACAACTCACAGTGGCTTGATTCGATGTCCTTCCGTGACGTCATTACGCTGTCGGCCAAGTACACCGTGGCACAGCTGCTCGAACGCGATGACTTTACCAAGCGCTACCGCTCCGGTGAGCCGATCAGTGTTCACGAGTTTCTCTATCCCCTATCGCAGGCCTATGACTCCGTTGCCGTGCGCAGCGACATCGAACTTGGCGGTACGGATCAGAAGTTCAATCTTCTCGTCGGCCGCGAGATCATGAAGGCCTACGGACAGGAACCGCAGTGCATCCTGACGATGCCGATCCTGGAGGGGACCGACGGCGTGGAGAAGATGAGCAAGTCACTCGACAACTACATCGCGCTGACCGATTCAGCGAAGGACATGTTCGGCAAGACGATGTCCATTCCCGATTCTCTGATCGCGCGCTACTACCGCTACGCCTGCTTTGCAGGGGGCGAAGACGTTGCCCGCATGGAGTCGGAGCTCGCGGCGGGCACCTTACATCCGCGTGCAGCCAAGGTTCATGTTTCAGGCAGTCTCGTCGACCGTTATCACGGCGAAGGATCCGGCAAGGAAGCCCTGGACGAGTTCGAGCGGGTGTTCGTGAAAAAGGACATCCCGGATGTCATCGAAGAGACGGTGCTCGATGGAACGTCGCTGGACATCGTCACGATCCTTACGTCTGCCTCCATGGCGCAATCAAAGAGCGAGGCCCGCAGGCTGATCCAGCAAGGGGGCGTTTCGATCGATGGCACCAAGATCACCGATCCGGCCGCATTGATCGACCTGCAAGTGCCGGTGATCCTGCGCGTTGGCAAGCTGCGATTTCTTCGGATCTCCGGACGATGATGCTTCACGTGGTCGATGCCGGTGCGGCAAGGGGCGAAGACAACATGCGTCTTGACGTGGAGCTTGCCGACCGCGTCCGGAGCGGCGCGGCTGCGGCAACCATGCGACTTTATACGTGGGAGCCCTGGTGCGTTTCTCTCGGTAAACATCAGCCCCGTAGCGCTGTGGTTCAATCAGACATCGAAGCGCGAGGATTTGATCTCGTGCATCGCCCAACCGGTGGACGCGCCGTGCTGCACGCTGACGAGGTAACGTACTGCGTTTGCATGCCGGTGATCGACAGCCTGGAAGCGCGCCGGTTATACGCCGAGATTCATACCCTTCTGTACGGGGCGCTGCGGCTACTGTCGCCTGAACTGATGTTCGCGGCCATTGATTCCGATCTGCGCACGCACTATGCCTCGAGCGGCCCCATGGGTCAGGCGTGTTTCACCTCACATGCGCGGACTGAGATACTCTGGCACGGACGCAAGGTTGTCGGCTCGGCCCAGCGCGTGATCGACGGCGTCTTGCTGCAGCACGGGTCTATCCTCTGCGGCGCCGGTCACGAGCAGCTGGCCGATGTGGTCAGTGCCACCGATGCTGACCGAGAGCAGTTGCGACACACCATAACCGGCTCGAGTGCCACACTTAGTCAGGCGGCCGGCAGAACAGTTACGGCCCGCGAAGTTCTCGACGTGATCGCATCGAACGTCGCCCGAACGCCGATCAGCGGGCCGCTTCTCGCGGACGCGCAACACTGATCCCCGTCCACGAGTCAATCCGGGACACAACATCGGCGAGGTAGCCGTCGAGGATGACCTGCTTCTTTGTCGACGAGGCATGCATCAGGCGTGCCCGGTTGCCTTCGCGCACCACGATGCCAGTGTGTGCATAGTCGAGACCCTTCTTTGACGTCACGATCGCGATGATGTCACCATCCTTGAGCTCTGACTCGATGCGAGCAATGCGGTCTCTGGCGATCACGAACATGGTCGCTCGCTGCAGACGAGCCTCGATCTCGGCAATTCGGCGCACCGCAGCGGTATCCTGCCGCAGAGCCGGATACAACTGCGGGTGGGTCGACATGAAGTCGACCTTCATGCTCATCGGCGTGCCGCCAAGTGACTGGCTAACATCCTCCACTACCCCCTTGGCCACATTATCCAGAAACCACTCCGTGGTGTAATGAAGGCGGCTTGTGTAGCCGTCGAGGATCCCGGCGCGGTATCGAGTCTGCGTCACACTCGAGCGCAGATCGTCGAACGAGGTACGTCCACGCTGGAGGTTGCGCGCAAGGTTCAGCACCGTCTCAAAAAAGGTCACGCAGTCAAGTCCGTCAAGACTGATGCGGCAGACCTCGGGTCCATCACCTTCCAAGGTTCCTCCTACATACGGCGTCGTCAGAAGTTCACGTCCAAGTCGTGTCATCAACTGACCAATTGGAAGGCGCGTCCACCCCGAATCCCTGGCCAGGGCTGCGAGCGCATCTGCACGCCGAACCGACGATGGCGTCTGCGCATGGGCGCATGCTGCCAGGGCCAGCACAATGGTAACGCTGACGATCGCAACTGTGCGACGGATCATGCGCGTTCGCCCAGCGTGCGGATGCCAACTTCGGCGAGCTGACGATCATCGACGCCCGAGGGACATCCATCCATAAGTGACAGACCGGAGGTTGTCTTGGGGAAGGCGATCACGTCGCGAATGTTCTCTGTCTGACACAGCAGCATCACGAGTCGATCAAAACCGAAGGCAATTCCTCCATGAGGGGGCGCACCGTAACGCAGTGCATTCAGGAGAAATCCGAACTTCAGCTCAGCGTCCTCACGGCTGAAACCCAGCAGGTCGAACATCCGCTGCTGCACCGGATTGGTATGGATACGTATCGATCCGCCGGCAGCTTCATAACCATTGATCACAAGGTCATGCGCCACGGCACGGGCATGCGTTGGGTCGCTGTCGAGAAGATGCAGATCCTCATTCAGCGGCGCTGTGAATGGGTGGTGACGCGCGATCCAGCGTGATTCTTCTTCGCTGTATTCAAGAAGCGGAAACTCCAGCACCCAGTGGAACGAATACGTTCCCGCGAGCTGATCCAGTATGCCGCAGCGGCGGGCGATCTCGGTTCGCAGAGCGCCACCGATCGTGCAGGCCCGTTCCCACTCGCCGGGGAAGAACAGCAGCAGGTCGCCATTGTCAGCACCAAGCGCCGCGCAGAGCTGCGTAGCCTCATCACCGGCGAGTTGCTTGACAAACGATCCGGAGATCTCGCCGTCGACCATTTTCAGCCAGGGAAGCCCCTTGGCACCATACTTCTTGGCGTGCTCGGTGAGTTCGTCGATCTGCTTGCGCGAGAAGCTCCCGCATGACGTAGCCTTCAGGGCCATCACCACGCCGCCGTCGGAAACAGCAGAGGCAAAGATCCCGAACGAGCTGTCCTTGACAGCAGATGACACGTTTTGCAGCTCCAGTCCATAGCGCACGTCCGGCTTATCGGAACCATATCGGCTGAGAGCTTCGTGGAAACTCATCCGTCGGAACGGAACCGGCACATCGACATTTAGGATCTCCTTCCAAGCTGTGGCGATAAACCGTTCCGTCAGCGAGAGGATGTCCTCCTGCGTAACGAAGGACATCTCAACGTCGATCTGTGTGAACTCCGGCTGCCGGTCTGCTCGCAGATCCTCATCGCGGAAGCACTTGACGATCTGCATGTATTTGTCAAAGCCCGAGACCATCAGAAGCTGCTTGAACAGCTGCGGTGATTGCGGCAATGCATAGAACCGTCCCTTGTTCATGCGACTCGGCACAAGAAAATCGCGGGCCCCTTCGGGTGTGGACTTTGTCAGAACGGGGGTTTCAACTTCGACGAATCCCTCCTGCTCGAAGAACCGGTGCGTGATCTGATAGAGCTTGTTGCGAACCAGGAAGTTCCTCTGCAGCGACGGCCGGCGAAGGTCCAGATACCTGTGCATGAGACGCAGTTCTTCATTCGTTGCAAGATCATCGACGATCTCAAAGGGTGTCACCTCAGCGGCATTGATCACACCGATATCGTCGGCCAGAACTTCAATCAGTCCCGTCGGGATGCGCGGGTTGGGATTCTCGCGCATGCGCACCCTTCCTTTCACCCACAGAACATACTCGGAACGCACCGGATCGATGGCCGAGGCCAGTTCCGGCGAGTACGACGTGTCGACAACTACCTGTGTCAGACCATACCGGTCACGCAGATCGATAAAGATCACGCCTCCGTAGTCACGTCGGGCGTTGACCCAACCATTGAGCGTTACGTGCGTGCCGTCATCTGATGGACGAAGCTCTCCGCAGGAGGCTGTGCGCTTTTGAAACTGCATAGGGGTTGTTTACAAGGAAAAGTGAACGCGGAAATTACGCATGGCCCGGCTTGTTCTCGGTGGTGGCCACGATCATCTGATCCACCGCATGAACGATGTCTTCAACGGGAATCGTCTCGAGTGCGCCGCGTGTGGTGACGCATGGCCAGCATGGTGTACCGTATGGGAACCACGGCATGATTCCGCGCGAGTCCTGAGAAAACAGCACAACCGATGGAACGCGATAGGCCGCCGCGGCATGGACGGCGGATGTGTCCGGAGTGAGCAGCATGTCAGCCGATGCAAGGCAGGCAGCAAACATGGCATACGATGCTTGTGGTTCGGCAACGCGGATGCCACTGGCCTGTCCGATCCGACGTGCGATCTCAGCATGCATAGGTGCAGACAGGATGCAGAGCTGCACACGTTCCGACTCTGGCCCGGCCCAGTGCTTGGAGATCTGACGAAGCAGTTCGATCATCATCGTCTCGGGATACATGCGGTGAACATCCGAGCCGGAGATGTTGATGGCCAGAACGGGGCGCTGCGATCCGTCGCTCATGAGGCCGACAGCGGCAACGCGCTGCGCATCAGTCAGAGGAAAGCTCAGCCGCAGATCTTCGTCCCGAAGGTCGACGCCGAGCGGCCAGAGAAGCCGGGCAATGCGTTCGACGATATGCACACGGGTCTGATCAGCAAGCGGCACGACGTGCGTGTACACGCCGCGATTGACCTTGTCGACGCCGATGGCCAGGCGCGGTTGGGCTCCTGAGATCAGCAGTGCCGAGGTCGAAGAGGCATTATCCATGAGGTCGATCACCAGGTCATAGCGTCGACGTCGCAAAGCGCGACGCAGCACAAGCAGGTGCAGAAGCGACTTTCGAAAGACATGAACGTGATCGATCTCTGAATCAACGGCCTGACGAACCGAGATGTTATTCGTCGACATCACCATGTCGATCTCTGCTTGGGGAAGAAGGCGCCGCAGTTCTCGTATCACCGGCGTGCTGACGAGCACATCACCGATGCGATCCTGCCGCAGAAGCAGCACGCGGCGCAGCGAAGAGTATCCGATGACGTCCTTCGCTTCTGACACCAGCATGGGCTGGCCACTTCGTCCGACGCGCCCGTTGTAAAAGCGCCGCACGGCTAGTTCCAGGCGTTTGATGAATGTCTCTGCCACCGAAGAGTCCTAACCGATGAGATGTCGATACACGTCGGCCGTGGCGCAAGCCGTGGCGTCCCAGGTGAACTTCTGACTGTGCGCCAGACCTTCTTCGCGACGCTGCCGGACGAGATCGTCGTCGACGATACACCGCATCATCATGTCGGCGATCTGCTCAACGTTCGTTGGATCGACATACAGTGCCGCCTCGCCCCCTACTTCGGGAAGAGAGGTTGTATTGGAGGTGATCACCGGGCATCCGCATCGCATGGCTTCGAGCACCGGAAGGCCGAAGCCCTCACCCAATGTGGCAAACGCCAGAGCACGGGCCGAGGACATGATCTGGATCATGGCGCGTGTTGGTACGTCGGTGATGATACGGATCGAGGGGTCGCTTACTACCGAACTGTTCTCTTGACGAAACCGGGCAACGGCCTGCTCGCCCCCTGCCATCATGAGCACGAACTGGGCATTGCTGCGCACCGACTGGGGCAGCGTGGTCCAGGCATACATCATACGATGCAGGTTCTTGCGCGGATCGACGCGCCCGACAAACAGCACGTATGGCCGGGTAAGACCATAGGTCTTTCGAATGTCCTCGTGCATGGGAGTAGGCACAAACTCATCGCCCGCCGCAAGGGGCGTAACAGTGATCGGCAATCGACACTTGGGAAAATACTCGTGGATGGTTCCGGCCACATACGCCGACGGACAGACGATCGCACTCGAGGCCGCAAGATGACGTCGCACGCGTCCAGGGAAACGTCGGGCAAGGTATCCGTCGATGCCCATATCGGGATACATCGGAAAAAGATCATGGATCGTGGTCAGGATCGGCCGCTTTGACGGGATGATCTTACCCGGTGAGAGGAGATGCACCACATCGGCTTTCTGCGCAGCTGAGGAGAGTCTGCCCTGCCGCACAAGCCTCATAAGCGGACGCAATGGCGCACCAAGTCGACGTTCATTAGGAAGACAGTCGTCAACGACCACGCGACGATCATGATCGAAGTACTTCTGTACAGCGGCGGCGTCGCGCTCATTGACCGCTACCGTGCAGGTCAGGTCAGCCTGCGTGCGCAGAAGCCCATTGATCAACTCACGCGAATAGCGTTCGATCCCGCTGCGACCAAGGATGGTGCTGGCATCAAACGCGACGTTCATCAGAGCACAGCTCTAGCCGATCAGGCCACTTCGTGGGCAACGTCATAGCTGACGCTTGTGGCCAGGGCGTAGATCTTCTCGATCGAGGATGCGATGGCAGCTGTTGATGCTGGATCATCGGAAGCCTCGTACGCTTCGGCGTTAGGATACACGTACACTTCCTGGAAGTGGTTGTGCTTGCCCTTCGTCTCGTACAGTGAGAATGCTACGTCTGAGTTCGCGTAGAAGTCGCGCACGGATGCAACGGCGGCCAGATACTCGGAACGCTTGCCATCCGGAATCGAATATGATACGCTGAAGAGAACTTTCGACATGTACGAGGACCTCGTTGTGGTTGAGTACGAATTTACGGTTCAAGTCAGAGGTGTCTGTGCCGAACTTTTCAACACGCCACTGCACGAGCCCGTTAGAACGAACATGTTTGACGAATCGTGTTTGCGATCAGTTCCGAATTTGGCAGCACGGCCTGCTCGAGCGTAGGCGCAAACGGCGTTGGTGCATCAAATGCCGCAACGCGCTTGACAGGCGCATCGAGGTATGCAAAGGCCTTGTCGGCAATACGTGCCGCGATCTCTCCACCGAAGCCGGCCGTGAGAACGGCCTCGTGGGCGATCACTGCACGATGTGTTTTGCGGACAGACTCAAGAACTGTTTCTTCGTCGAACGGCACGAGCGTGCGGATGTCGACGATCTCAATGTCAATCCCCTCCGAGGCCAGCACGTCGGCGGCAGCAAGCGCCATGTGGACCGCCGAACCGTAGCAGATCACGCTGCAGTGCGTTCCCGGACGCACCACGCGGGCCTTGCCTAGAGGAACGATATACTCACCCTCTGGAACCTCACCTTTGATCTTGCGGTACAGACCCTTGTGTTCAAAGAACACCACGGGATCATCATCACGCATTGACGCCGTCATCAGCCCCTTTGCATCATCGGCAAAAGCCGGGCATACCACTTTGAGTCCGGTGGCATGGGCAAACCATGCTTCCGAATTTCGACTGTGAAATGGATTGGCTCCGACACCACCACCGGATGGTCCGCGCACGACCATCGGCACGGGTATCGACCACCGGTAGGCCGTCGTGCCAGCCACGGTCACCAGTTGATTAAAGCCGTTGGTCACGAAATCCATGAACTGCATTTCGGCAACCGGTCGCATGCCGTTGAGTGCCGCGCCGATGGACGCACCGATGATCGCCGCTTCACTGATGGGTGCATCGATCACTCTCGTAGCGCCGAACTCGTCGAGAAAACCTTTTGTGAGCTTGAACGCCCCTCCATAGGTACCGATGTCCTCACCGATAAGAAAGACGCGCTCATCACGTCGCATTTCAAGGCGAATAGCATCGGCAATAGCCTCTAGGTAGGTCATTTGCATATCAGTGCTGCTCCCCTGCTGGCGTCATGAATACGTTTCGAAGTCCCTCCTCGGCCGCCGGCCACGGTCTTTCCAGTGCACGGTCGATCGCCTCGATCATCTGTGACAGGATCTCTGCGCGCATGACCTCGGCATCGGCACGAGCGATCACCCCATCGGCGTCAAGCCGGTCGATATATCTCTCGACAGGGTCCTTGGCCGACCATTCAGCGAGCATCTCCTTGGGCACATAGGAGAAGTCGTCGTGCTCGGCGTGTCCGCGCATACGCATGGTCAGCGTCTCGATCAGCGACGGACCTTCGCCGCGCCGGGCGCGTTCGACCGCATCAAGACAGGTAGCATAGACCAGCTCAACGTCGGTTCCGTCGATCGTTACGCCATGCATTCCATAGCCGCGCGCCCGATCGCTAAGGTGCTCACAGGCAAACTCAAGTGAGTTCGGTGTCGAGTACGCGTACTGGTTGTTTTCAATGATCAGGATCAGCGGCAGCTTGTGCACCGAGGCAAAGTTCAGTGCCTCGTGCACTTCCCCGACCTGCGCGCCGCCGTCGCCGATGTACGTCATCGACACGGTGGTGATTCCACGCATGGCATCGGCCATCGAGAATCCGGCAGCCACGGGGATCATCGCACCAAGATGCGAGACGTTGCCATAGATGCGCAGGGCAGGATCGGCATAGTGCCCGGTGCCATCGGTGCCGCGCATCTGACTTCCCTCGCGGGCAAGGTGATTGATCATCAACTGATCAAGCGACTGACCAAAGACGAAATGTCCACCAATGTTTCTGTGCATCGGGAACAGCACGTCGCGTGTTCGATCAAGCGCCATAGCGCTGCCGACGCTGACGGCTTCATTGCCAAGCTGCGAGTAGACTCCGCCAAAGGCCTTACCCTGACGGTAGAGTCGAAGCATTGCCGTGTCGAACTCTCGGGCCATGAGCATGTACCGCAGCATCTGCGTGCGCATCGGACCCGGAACCGACTGATCTTTCTTACGTGCCATGATCAGGTGTGATGTGAGCAAAGAGTACAAAAATACGCAAGCCCCCTGCAGCCGAAGCTTTCAGGGGGCGTGCAGAGCGTATCGTGCTGGGGCACGATCTTACTTCTTCTTATGCTTCTTGACGTCGGCTACGGTCACCGTTGGACCGGAGTTTCCAAAACTGTTATACACATAGGTGATCACCGAAGCGATGTCCTCGTCTGTGTACTTCTTTGGCAGCGGTGCCATCACGCCATTGTACTCTTTGCCATTGACCTTGATCTTGCCACTCTTTCCATTGACAATTTCCTTGATGATCTGCGGCATGGGAGTGTTCTTCAGATAATCGCTCTTGGCAAGGGGCGGATAGACTGCCCCAAGTCCCTGTCCATTGGCCTGATGACACGTCTTGCAATACTCGGTGTAGACCTGCTGACCGCGCGCCATCATTTTTGCCTTGTCATTGGCCACCGATGCCTGTGCGGCAAAAACCAGAGCGATGACGGCGAAAACCATGAACCTGTTCATACCTGCCTGCTTCCCTGAAGAATGATTGTACATTGAATGACACAAATATCGGACATCTTTGTCTGAAATACAAGAGTGCGCACGACTGTTTCCTCCGACCAATGGCAATCATTTTCCACAGCAACCATTGTGGACGTGCACGCCATCCGATGCAATGAGCTTGGGTGACACGTACGGAACATCCAAAGAGAGTCCTCTGAGCAGGACGACCATTCCGACAACAAGCATCACATAGGCCATCGCAGATTGCAGACGCGCCTGGCCCGCAGAGGCTAGACGCCGCAGCAGATTGCCAATGCCAACGAGTGCCGGCAGTGTAACAAGGCCGAACGATGCCAGAAAGATCACACGAAGCGGCAGGTCCGGAATGGTTGCCGAAGCGATGACGGCCGACAATGAAACCCCGCATGGCAGCAGGCCGTTGACAATACCCATGACCAGTGGCCGAGTAGCAGGGAGTTGTGCCGAGGCACGTGTGATGTGCACACCAACGCGGCGCATCACACGCGCAATCGCTTCTGGCACACGGACGTGTCCGCCGAAGATCTGTACCAGAGCTAACAGCACCAGTAGCACACCGGAGACGATCGAGACCGTCGATCCGATAACGACGATCCGCAGTGCATCACTGACTGCTCCGATAAGCAGGCCCAGTACGATGTAGGTTGATATCCGGCCCACGTGATGCAACACAAGAGCATTGCCTGTGGCCGCGCCACGACTCTTCGTACCGACGAAGATGCTCATAAGTGGACCGCACATGCCAACGCAGTGCAGCCACGATGCCAGACCAAGAGATGCGCCGGCGATGAGGACTTCGATCACGACTCTACCCGTACAACGGTGTCGATCTGGACGTCCTTCGAATGCGAGGTCCAGCGCACTTCAACACGCCATACCCCCGATTTCAGACCATGAGTCATCACCAAGTAGCCACGTTCATCGGGCGAGCGCAGGATCATCTGGCGATCCAGCGAAGGATCATCAGCACGACGAAACCGGAAGACCACATCGCCATCGACGATCAGCTGCTGTGATGACAGAAGGCTAAGTGATTCGCCCTCATGTGCGACACGAGCGCCGAGGGCGCGAGCGCGATATCGTGCAGCCGAGACCTCATCATGGCGCAGAGCATCCTCGTAGTAGTGCTCGCTGGTAAGATCGACACGCTGCGTCATGGCAAAGCCGACGAAGGCCAGCGTGCCACAAGCGAACAATGCATAGACGATGACGATGTTGCGTCCCCAGGTGCTGACTGACTTGCTCATGCTTATGCTCTGAAGTTAGGGTCCGACAAAAGATGTCTTCAACGACTGCACACCATCAGGTGTTTCGACATCGACAATGACCTGCATAGCCCCCTTTTCATGGAACTCTTCATGGTCATCACGGTGGCTTTCTCTGCCGTCCTCCGATGCCGATTGCATCGTCAGGATAAACCGTGCGTTCACGATCTGCTCGCCCCGTAGAACACTCGGCAAGCCCAGTGGCTGAAGACGCATTCCAAGGGGCTCACGCACACGGATCAACACCGGCATGTTTCTATTGGTTTTGTTGATGAGCCGAACCTGATAGAAGTTGGCAAGGCCCTGAGGCGTCTGCACCCATGTACTGCCGGCTTGACGAAGGATGACCACATCGAGCGATGAGCGCATCGCAAACAGCGTAACGACCGTACTCATCAGCACAAGCCAGACGATGCCGTAGGCAACGATGCGGCGGGTCAGAAACGACTGCCGCTTGCCGCTACGGATAGAAGTCAGACTGTCGTATCGGATAAGCCCGCGATCGAGTCCGACCTTGTCCATGACCTCGTCACAGGCATCGATACAGGCCGTGCATCCGACGCACTCAAGCTGGATTCCATTTCTGATGTCGATACCGGTTGGACAGACCGTAACGCACTGATGACAGTCGAGGCAGTCACCCGATCCGGCGGGACGTGAAAATGTCTCGCCATTAGCCAGTGCCGCGCGTTGAGCCACGACGTCCTGACGCGACCATTTCGAACGGTCCTCGCCGCGGACATGATCGTACGAAACGGTGACGGTTTTGTCGTCGACCAGGGCCGACATATACCTGCCGTAAGGACAGGCGATCAGACATGCCTGCTCACGGAACCGGTAAAAGACCATAAAGAACACACCGGTGAAGAAGACCAATCCGACAAACAACTCGACGTGCGCCATCGGGCCGTCGGCGATGTATCTCAGTAGCACATCGCTGGAGATCACATACGAGAGGAACGTATTGGCGATCAAAAAACTCAACGCGAAGAAGATCACGAACTTGATCCCCGTCCGCGTGATGCGATCGGCATTCCACGGTCCGGCATGACGCTTGGCCTGCTCCACTGGCGATCCCTCAACCAGCCATTCGATCTTGCGAAAGACCATTTCCATAAACACCGTCTGCGGGCACAACCACCCACACCAGATGCGTCCCAGACTTGCCGTGGCGATGACAAACGTCACGATGGTGGTAAGAAACATCAACGTCACAAGGTAGAAGTCACTCGGCCAGAACGGGAAACCGAAGAACACGAACTTTCGATCAATGATGTTCAGCAGCATGAACTGATGTCCATCGACTTTCACGTACGGGGCGAGCATGAGAAATGCCAGCAGCACCAGACTGACGATGGAACGCCAGCGCGTGTAGCGTCCACGCGGCTTGCGCGCATAGATCCACCGTCGGCGTCCGTCAGGGCGGATACTGGCCAGTTCGGCACGGAAACGCTCGTGATCGTCAATGGTCGATATGTCGATGATTGCCATGGTTCAGTCGATGATGTTGCCGGTTATCACTGCGCCGGCTGGCTGCTGCAGAGAACTTCCCTGCCTTCTTCGATCGGCTTCGGATCGGGCGGGTTGGTGCCACGCTTAGAGATGATGTACGAAGCCACCTGCATCAGTTCGCGATCGGAGAGTTTGTTACCGCTACCATAGGCAAGCATGCCCTTCTCGGGGAAGCCTGTCGTGATGCTGGCAACGATCTCCTCCAGAGAACATCCGTGGATCCAGTGATCGTCGGTCAGATTCGGACCGACCTGTCCGCCCATGTCCTCACGATGGCACGTATAGCAGAGGCTATTGGTGCCATTGAATATCTCGGCTCCCTTGGCCAGAGACTGCGCATCGGTCAAGAGAACAAGGGGCTCTTTCTTGGACTTCGGTGCATTGGCCATCATCACTTCAGCCTCTTTGATCTGCGCATCATACTCAGCCTGGGACGACCGCGGACCATACCAGAGTACGTTCCAATCGGGACCGGAGTAAATGTGATAGTAGTACATGTACACGACACTCATCACGATGGTGAAGTAGAATCCGTAGAGCCACCAGCGAGGAAGATTGTTGTCCAACTCACGGATGCCGTCGGCCTCGTGATCGAGCAGTTTTTCGTCGGAATTCTGATGTTCCTGTGACATGGGCTTTACTCTCCGGATGAAGTTGGTGAAGGTGCGGAACCGGCGGGCTGACCATCGTCGAGCACCGCCGATGAGAGGCGCTGCAGTCGATTGGTATCAACCAGCACAAACCAGATCATCAATGCGCTGAAGAAGCCGAAGAACAGTACCAGAGCAATGATCGGGTACCATTCGATTCCGGGGATACTTGTCAGAACGTTCTTATACATGGCGACCTCACTTCATCGACGCCGTTGCCGGCGCCTTCTTGATGTCTGTACCGAGACGCTGCAGGTAGGCGATGACAGCGATGATCTCCCTGTCTGCATTCACGTCCTCAATTCCGCTCGAGCGCAACGATTCGGCAATGCCCTCGGCCTGAGCCCGAAGATCGTCCACGGCCTTGAGAGCGAACCCCTCCGCGTAAGGAACGCCAAGCTTCTGCATCGTCAGGATTTTACCTTCGGTATGACGCAGATCCAGCTTGTCGCTGTAGAGCCACGGATAGGTCGGCATGATCGACCCGGGAGATGTCGAGCGAGGATCCAACATGTGCTTGAAATGCCATGCATCGGGACGCTTGCCGCCCTCACGATGAAGGTCCGGACCGGTCCGCTTCGAACCCCACTGGAACGGGCGATCATAGACAAACTCGCCCGGCTTGGAATACTCGCCGTAGCGCTCAGTTTCGGAGCGAAACGGCCGGATCATCTGTGAATGGCAGGTGTAGCAACCTTCGCGGACGTAGATATCTCGACCCTCAAGTTCAAGTGGCGTGTACGGCGTCACGGTCGAGATCGTCGGAACATTCGATTGCACCAGGGCCGTCGGGATGAACTCCACCACGCCCCCTATCAGGATGGCAACGAACACATACACGGCAAAGCGCACCGGACGTCCCTCCAGCACGCGGTGCCAGTACTCCTTCGTTTCCGGGGCGTGAACGGTCTCTACTGCTGCGACATGCACCTCTTCATTGGCCAGTAGCGACCCGCTCTTGGCCGTCTTGTAGAGATTCCAAACGCCTACGCACGCGCCAACCAAGTAGAGAGTTCCGCCGATCGAACGCATGATATACAGCGGTATCAGCTGTGTGACAGTGTCGAGGAAGTTCGTGTACTGCAGCGTACCATCAGGAAGGAACTGCTTCCACATCAGCGACTGTGTGATGCCGCCGAAGTACATCGGAATTGCATAGATCACCACGCCCAGCGTCATGAGCCAGAAATGCGTGTTGGCTTGTGAAATGGAGTGGAGCTTGGTCTGATAGATGCGCGGAATGATATAGTAGAGCATCGCAAAGGTCAGTCCGCCATTCCAGAGCAGCGCGCCAAGGTGGACGTGACCGATGATGTAGTCAGTATAATGCGTCAGTGCATTGATGTTCTTGAGCGACATCATCGGCCCTTCGAAGGTAGACATGCCGTAGGCCGTGATGCCAACAACGAGGAACTTCAGAACCGGATCAATCCGGACTTTGTCCCACGCGCCACGCAACGTCAGCAAGCCATTGACCATGCCGCCCCATGACGGCGCAATGAGCATGACCGAGAATACCACACCCAACGACTGGGCCCAGTCCGGCAGCGCCGTATAGAGCAGATGGTGCGGACCTGCCCAGATATACAGAAAGATCAGGGCCCAGAAGTGGATGATGGAAAGTCGGTATGAGAACACCGGACGTCCGGATGCCTTCGGGATGAAGTAGTACATGATGCCGAGAAATGGCGTCGTCAGAAAGAACGCCACGGCATTATGTCCATACCACCACTGCACGAGTGCATCTTGTACGCCGGCATACATCGAATAGCTCTTCAGCAGGTGCACCGGCAGAGCCAGCGAGTTGACCACATGAAGCAGGGCCACCGTGATGAATGTTGCCAGATAGAACCAGATGGCAACGTACATGTGCCGCTCACGACGACGCATCACCGTGCCGATCATATTCCACCCGAACACAACCCAGACGAGCGTGATGGCGATATCGATCGGCCACTCGAGCTCGGCGTATTCTTTGCTTGAGGTGATGCCCAGCGGCAGGGTAAGAGCAGCGCTGACGATAATCAGCTGCCATCCCCAGAAGTGGATCTTGCTGAGCATGTCGCTGAACATCCGCGCCTTGCAAAGACGCTGCAGCGAGTAGTACACGCCAACGAAGATCGCATTGCCGGCAAAGGCAAAGATCACTGCATTGGTATGCAGGGGGCGAAGGCGCCCGTACGAAAGGAAGTCGATGCCTCCAAGAAACTCCGGCAAATAGAGCTTGATGGCGACGATCAGACCGACAAGGAATCCAATGATCCCCCATCCCATCGCCGCAATGGCGAACATCCTGACGATGTCGTTATCATAGCGGACAAGGTGCTGTTGACCTGTCTCGTGTTGCTTTTGCGTTTCCATGGGCTATCTCACCCTCCCGTGCAGATTGTGATGAATCGTTGATGGCACTTCAGTCGTTGATTGCTCGGCCTGCTGGGGCCGATTCTGGCGTTGCTCGTCGTCAAAAAGCATCCTCATGGCCGGTGTCAGCGTGTCATCATACTGTCCGCCGCGGGCGGCAACAACAAAGGCAATGGCAAAGCCACCTGCCACGACAAGGCTAATGAGAATGATCAGCGGCATTACTCCCATGACATTCTCCTGTAGCTCCACCGCGCACCACCGACGCTGATGGCGATCACCAGCAACGAGCTGATCGGCATCATGATGGCCGTTATCACCGGAGAGAGCGCGCCGCTGCATGCCAGCGTAAACCCGAGGGCATTGTAGATCATGGTGAACCAGAAGGCCATGCCGACAACTCTGTGCTGATCTGTGGCGTACTGCAGCACATGATCCAGCTCACTGATCCGATCGGCATCGATCATCACGTCACAGGCCGGCACGATGCGGCTTGATCCGTTGCTTACGGCCACGGAGACATTCGCCGCGGACATGGCAGCAATGTCATTCAGGCCGTCGCCGACCATCAGCACGTGACCACCTCGACGCTGAACATGGAGCACATACTCGACCTTCCGCTCGGGTGTGGCCGACATATGCAGATCACCGGCGCTGAAGACGCCCTCGAGCGCAGCACCCGAATCGGGTCCGTCTCCGGAGACCACGCTCGTCGAGATGGATCGCCGGCCAAGACGCTGGATCATTTCACGCGCGCCGCTGCGAAGCACGTGTCGCATGACAAAGCGTCCAACGGCTCGCCCATCGATGATGGCCATCGCACCCGAGCGGTTAACATCCATCGTAACGTCAGACATGGGAACATCAGCCAGTCCCACCGAACCAAGAGCGAGCTTTCGCTCGCCGAGCCGGCACGTCAGCCCCTTTCCGGGGATCTCCTCGACATTGGCGATGGGCACATCGGTCCATGGTGATTGCCGGGCAATGGCCTGACTCATCGGATGCGTGCTGTGCCGAGCCATTGAAGAGAAGGCCATTCTCAGTGAGGGGGCGAGCTCTTCTCCGACATACTCGGCCTGCTCCGGTGATGTCAGTGTTCCGGTCTTGTCGAACACCACATGGGTCACACGCTGCAGTTCGCCAAGTGCCGCGACATTCTTCAGGAAGATCCCTCTGCGTGAGAGCATCGTCATGGCCGTGCCGTAGGTGATCGGCATCGCCAACGTCAGTGCGCACGGGCAGGCGATGATCAGCACCGAGGAGAATACCGAAATGGACGTGCCAACATCCGGCAGCCAGGCAAGGGCGGCAACAATGGCAACGGCAAGGACCGACGCCGTGAACACGAGTCCAAAACGCTCACTGGTCCACGACAGCGATCGCCGCTGCGTATGGATGTCCTGACGTGACCACAATGAGGCCATGTAACTGGATGTCGAGGGCTTGACAACATTCAGCTCAGCGGATCGGCCCAGGATGCGCCCCCCGGCAAAGAGCATTGCTCCCGGTGCGCACTCGAGCGGCTCGGACTCCCCGGTGAGATAGGCGTAGTCGACCACGGCCCCGGTGCGAAGCAGCACGGAATCGGCCGGGATGACCTCGCTGTTGCGGACCACAATTGTATCGCCGACGCAGAGATGTTCGATGGCAACCTCCTCATGCCGTCCGCGGCGCAGCACCGTTGCCGAGAGCGGGAAGAACGATCGCATGGAGCGGTCAAACTCCAGGGCCTCGAATGCCCGCTGCTGGAACAGCCGCCCGATCAGGAGAAAAAAGACCAGGCCGGTGAAGGAATCAAGAAATCCCTCGCTGTGGAACACCAGAATATCGACCATGCTGCGCAGGAAGATGGTCACAATGCCCAGAGACACTGGCACATCAAGATTGACCACACCCTTGCGAAGACTACCGAAGGCCGATCGAAGCCACGGCTGCGCGCAGAAGAAGAGCACCGGTAGACTGAGCGCGATCTCGATCACGCGCAGCGTAAGATCGACATCTGCCGAGAGTCCTCCCGGACCGGCCACGTACTTGGACAGGCCGATCATCATGACGTTACCGGCTGCGAACCCCGCCACGCCGAGCTGTGTGATGAGCCGGCGTCGACGGCGTCGCTGACCGTCCTGGCGATCGGTGTCTGTGACAACCACCGGCGGATAGCCGAGCGACGTCAGCAACATGGCGATCTTCGATGGCGTTGTCTGCCCTGTTCGATAATCGACCGTCAGGCCGCGCGAAAGTAGATCCACGCGCGAAGAGATGATCCCGGCGTCGAACCGCGACAGCCGTTCCAGAAGCCATACGCAGCTTGCACAGTGCATATCCGGCAGCTGGACGGTAAACGTGGAGCGTCCCGGTGCGGTATCAGCGGCGCGTAGACCCGCCGCTGCATCGAGGCCGTCGAAACGCATCTCAGGCTCACCAGCCGGACGCTGTCCGGGATGATCCTCTACGTCATAGTAGGTACAGGCATCATGCGAGCGCAGAAGCTCATACACGCCCAGGCAACCCTGACAGCAGAAGAGGTGCTCATCGGCCCTGATCGTATCATTTGGACAATCGGCGCCGCAGTGGTAACAGGTCCTATCGTGCCGCGGCACGCTCATGCCTGTGTGCCATTGATGGGCTTGATGCTCGGAAACAGCCTCTGGGCATAGCGGAACTCATCCGTCAGCCGTACGTTCAACTCACCGGCCTTCTTTGCCATGGTCTCGAGCGTCAGCCGGCGGGCGATCACGGTCAGCTCATTGCGGATCTTTGTCCAGTGTTCATGTGCCGGACAAGGCTCGGCAATCCCGCAGCCCGGAAGACCAAGCATGCACTCTGTGAAGATCGACGTGCCGTCGATAGCACCGATAAGGTCGTAAAGGGTGATCTCGGTGGCCGGTTTGGCCAATGCCACGCCCCCTTTCGGCCCACGATACGAGTTCATCAGTCCCTCCTGCGTCAGCTGCTGCAGGACCTTGGTCAGAAAGTGAAACGAGATCTTGAGTTCAGACGCGATCTGACTGATCGGGACGAACTCCTGCGATGCGTTGGCAGCAACGTAAATCGTCGCTTGAATGCCATAAATGCAGGATTTTGAGAGCATTGAGGATTCGTCCGGTGATTAATGCAGATTTCAGACTCTTTTGTCCAAAATAAGGACACGAGCCCGCTTTCGCAAGGGGCTACATGAATTTCAGCTTACCGGAACGAGGGAAAACGCGTCGGATCGGACTCATGCATGATGCCATAGGCGGCATCAATGATGTGCTCGGCCTCGGGCTTCGACCAGTAGTTTCCGTCCGTACCGTAGGCCGGACGATGGGGCTGCGCCGATAGCGTTACCGGCGCCGAATCGAGCCACCGGAATCCGTCCTGCACTTCGATGATCTCCCGCAGCATATATGCCGTGGTGCCTCCGGGGACGTCTTCATCAACGACCAGAAGGCGGTTGGTGCGCTTGAGTGAATCGACGATCACTCCCGAGGTATCAAATGGGAGAAGCGTCTGTACATCAGCAACCTCGATCGATACGCCGAGCTGCTCAAGAACCGATGCGGCGTCAAGGGCCACCCGCACGGTGGCTCCATAGGTCACCAGGGTGATGTCCGAACCGGGCCGGACGATTTCGGGAATACCAAGCGGGACGCTGTACTGCCCCATGTTCGACGGGATGGTCTCTTTCAGGCGGTAGCCGTTGAGCACCTCAACGATCAGACCCGGGTCGTCGCCCTTCAGCAGCGTCTGATACATGCCGGCAGCCTGCACGAAATTGCGCGGCACGCAGACGTGCACTCCGCGCACAAGGTTGATAATGCCGGCCATTGGCGAACCCGAGTGCCAGATTCCCTCAAGGCGATGTCCACGCGTGCGAACGATCACGGGCGCCTTTTGTCCCCCGCGCGTGCGCCATTGCACCGTGGCAAGATCATCACTCATCAGCTGCAACGCATAGAGCAGGTAGTCCAGATACTGAATCTCGGCAACGGGTCGAAGGCCACGCATGGCAAGGCCGATGGCCTGCCCCAGGATGGTGCATTCACGGATGCCGACGTCGCTCACACGAAGGTCACCATAGGCGGCCTGCAGTCCAGTTGTCCCCTGGTTGACGTCGCCCAGCTTACCGGTATCCTCACCAAAGATCACCACCCGCGGATCGGTCGATAGTGCATGGTCGAACCATGCCCTGATGACCTCCGAGCCATTGACGGATGCCGCATCGTGAGCAAACTCCGCAGCGACATGCTGCATGGTAAGGGGGCTGTGGGCTGACTCGCTGTGCAGGTGCGATGCGTAAAGCGGACGGATGCGAGCATCGAGATCCTTACGCCAGCGTGCCAGCTCGGCAAGGTGAGTACGGGTATATGCACGTCCGAGCACCAGTGCCCGATGGGTAGCCGTCATGAGATCTCGGCGGAATGGCTCGCGAATGCGCTCGAGATCATCGGCAATGCGCGTGATCTCGGCGGCGACTTCGCCGGAGCCTGAGCCCGCGATCGACGCGGCGGCAGCACGCAACACGCCCACACACTGGCCGATCTCTGAGCGGATAGGGGCGATATAGGCCTCCCAGGCTTGCTGCTTGGCCTGCTGCACAGAGCGCACGGCTTCTTCGTCGATCGCCGCAAGCTCATCAGCCGTTGCCACCCCCTGATCAAGGATCCACTGGCGCAGACGGGTAATGCCATCCATCTGCTGTTCCCATTCGAGTCGCTCGGCCGACTTGTAACGCTCGTGTGAACCGCTCGTTGAGTGACCCTGTGGCTGCGTCACGTCGATCACGTGAATGATCTGCGGAACATGCTCGCGCCGAGCCGTCTCGGCGGCACGTCGATAGGTTTCAACCAGTGCCGGATAGTCCCAGGCGCGGACGACATGGATGTCGTACCCGTCGCGCGTGCCGGGCCTGCGGGCAAATCCCTGAAGGAGTTCACCAACGTTGGACTTGGTAACCTGGAACTCATTCGGCACGCTGATACCGTAGCCGTCATCCCAGATCGAGATCACGGCCGGTGCCTTCAGCACCCCGATGGCGTTGACGCTTTCCCAGAACATACCCTCGGCGCTCGATGCGTTGCCGATGGTGCCGAAGGCTACTTCGTTGCCGCCGTTACTATGCTCGGGCATGCCGGCCAGCACGGGTACCTCACGGAAGAGCCGGGAGGCATACGCCAGGCCCACCAGACGCGGCATCTGAGAACCCGTCGGAGAGACATCCGCAGAGACATTCACGGAGGATGTCAGGGACCGCCACGAACCGTCGGACTCGAGGAATCGCGTGGCAAAGTGGCCGTTCATGGAGCGTCCGGCACTTGCCGGTTCGGCTTCAATGTCCGTGTGGGCATAGAGCTGCGCAAAGAACTTCTGCACATCGCTCTGGCCAATGGCGAACATGAACGTCTGGTCACGGTAATAGCCGCTTCTCCAGTCGCCCGGCTGCGCCGCACGCGCCATGGCCAGCTGCGCCACTTCCTTGCCGTCTCCGAAGATCCCGAACTTGGCCTTGCCTGTCAGAACCTCTTTACGTCCAAGTAGTGATGCCTGCCGGCTCAGGACGGCAAGTCGATAATCGTTCAGGATGTCTTCGGGAGATAATCCGCCCGGCAGCGCGTCGGCCGTCGCCTTCTTGCTCTTCTTCATAGGCGGCAAAGTTACGATGTTGCTACGGCTCAGCGAAGAGCGAAGGCTGATGTGGAGAACCTTCCACATGCTGCCGCACAAGATCGGCGGCACGCGTCAGGGTTTCTTCGAGGTGGTTATTGACCAGCACCACGTCGAACATCTCCTGGTGCGCCATTTCCATTTCCGCCCGTGCCAGACGCGTATCGATCTGCTCGGCCGTTTCCGTGTGCCGGCTCGTAAGGCGATCGCGAAGCGACTCCAACGATGGCGGCGCAACAAAGATCAGCAGCGTGTCTTGCGGGAAAGCCCCCTGCAGCGAGAGTGCACCCTTAACGTCGACGTCAAAAACCAGGAACTCCCCGCGTCCGATCGCTTCGGAGACGACCGTGCGAAGTGTTCCATAGTAGTTGCCGAAGATCTCTTCGTACTCGATAAGATCACCCTGCTCGATCCGCTGGCGAAACTCCTCGCGGGAGAGAAAAAAGTAATCCCGGCCGTCAACTTCTCCCGGACGCAGACCACGCGTGGTGGCGCTTACGCTGAAACGCAGCTGCGGGAACGACGCCAGAAGGTGGCGCGCAACGGTGGTCTTGCCCGCGCCGGATGGAGCACTGAGAACGATGAGGTGTTTCCTATTCGACATTCTGCACCTGCTCACGCATACGTTCAAGTTCCTCCTTCATCTCGACAACGATGATCGCGATATCGGCATGATTGGACTTCGACCCGATGGTGTTGACCTCGCGGTTCATTTCCTGCAACAGGAAATTCAATTTGCGTCCGGCGTTCTCCGACGAGGCGATGTACTGGCGCATGTGCTTGATGTGACTGCGCAGACGCACGCACTCTTCGGCAACATCGAGCTTTTCCGACAATAGAACGATTTCCATGGTCAGCCTGGTCTCGTCGATGCCCGCCTCCCCTACGATCTGCGTCACGCGATCACGCAGGCGCTGACGCTCGTGTTCGATGCGCGTCGATGCGGTGGCCTCGATGGTCATAAGGCCCCTCTCGATGATCGACAGGCGCTGTTCGACGTCACGGGCAAGCTCAGCCCCCTCCCGGTCGCGCATGGCATTCAGGGCCACAAGCGCCTGCTTGAGACCACTCTGGATCTGCAGCCACGTCTGCTCGTCGTCATCATCCTTTTCAGGGGGCGAGAACACGCCGGGAAGCAGAACGATCTGCTCTATGCCGATGCTCCCCGTGAGCCCCAGATCATGCTGTAGCTGACGCAGAGAATCAACGTAGGCGGCCGCGACTTCGCGGTTGACTGCCACGGAACCCGGCTGCTCGGCATTTTGCGGGCGCATCGATATGGTCAGCGATCCGCGCGAGACATACGTGCGCGCAAACTCCCGTATGCGATGCTCCTTGTCGGCATACTCCCTCGGGATCTTCGGTGAAACTTCGAGAAATCGGCCGTTGACGCAACGAAGCTCGATGGTGCATGGAGTGCCGGAAACGACCGTTTCGGCCTTTCCGTATCCTGTCATGCTGCGGATCATAAATGTTTCCTTCTGTTCATAGCGCAGAACCGCAAAGATACACCGTGCCGGTCGTGGCCTTGAGCATGTGGCGTATCTTTCCGGCAGCATGCATGCAACTTCTCCCGGAGCGGTATCAGCTATGGCCGCGGCCGACTTTATCGGCAGTCACTTCAATGTGAGCATCGACGCGATCGTCGTCACGGGGTCTGGCTTCGTGCTCGATGCCGACCGCGTCCGCACAGGCCCATCCCTGCCGTATGCCCGCGTTCCCGGGATGCCGCGTGGAGGTGTTGCAGGCCATGAACATGCGTTTCGGATTCTGCCGATCGGTGATCGATTTGCTCTTCTTTGCTCGGGCCGGTTCCATCCGTATGAAGGCCTGACGGCAGACGACTGCGGGATCTTTGTCGACATCGCCAAGGCGCTCAATTGCCGACGCATCCTCTTGACCAACGCCGTGGGCGGACTGAACCCCGCATTGCGCGTGGGAAGCATTGTGGCCGTCCACGACACGCTGGACCTCAGCGCAACGACGTCAAAGTCGGCGCCGGCGAAGAAGATATGGCCGGCCGGCAAGGGGCTCTGTGGCACGTGGCATGATGACCTCATGCTTCGATGCCGACAAAAAGGCCATCACCTCCATGAGGGGGTTCTTGCGCAGATGCTTGGTCCATCCTACGAAACACGCGCTGAAGTTCACATGCTACGGCGCATTGGAGCCGACGTGGTGGGAATGTCCACGGTGATCGAGGCCCGGCGTGCGCTGGCATGCGGACTCGATACGATGGTTCTGTCACTGGTAACCAACATGCTAACCGACGCCGTCCTTCCGATGGTATCACACGATGATGTGATACTCGCGGCTAGGGCGGCAAACGCTCAACTGACCGAGGTCGTGCTGACTGCTCTTGAATAGTCGGATTGCAGACTCTACCTTTGCCAGTCGCGCAGTACCACACTGGCGTACCACCTTCACGCGCGCGCCCCGCATCGTATGTCTCTCTCGTCAAAATCCCTCATCCTGCCGATCACGATGCCCCGTGCATGGGTGATTTGCTCCCTCGTGTTGTTCACTATCGCGAACGCTATGTGGGGCTGTGCAAGCGCATCTCAGGAGCGTACATCCGGGGTGATCACCGATACGATCGCCGTGCGAATGGTTCCCGGAGCATCCCGGGCGGCACTTCGCGTTGTGACCGAGCAGAAGAGCGTTTCCCTGCTTTCCGGTACCACCGAGGCAGAGCTGAGGGTGCTTTCGGCTGATTCGACCGTGCTACGCTACCCACTTACCTTCACGTCCATGGGTGCGCCCGGGAAGACAGAAACGCTCACCACCATGATCACCGCCGACCTTCCGTCGGAGATCGCAGCGGGTGCCATCGAAATGAGCATCAGCGCGAAAGCTGATTCCAAGGAGCGCACCTTCGCGGTCAGTGCGCTGGTCGACACCGCAGCGTTGGAGCTGGCTCCCTCGATGACGCGGCAAAACGATGGAACCTATCAGTTCATGTTGCGGGCAACGCGCCGGCGAATCGTTCCCGAGGAGTACTTTCCTTCGTCCGAACAACTGCGCATTGCAATCTTCAGCGCAAAGGAAGCCACTGTTTGGTCGTCGAACGATGGCATGGCCTATCTCACCGTTGTCATGCCCGTCGAGCCGGCTCTGCAGGGGGCTTCCCATCTCTACTCGCTGGACTGGAATGGAATAGCGTCGGATGGAGCTCGGCTTCCGACCGGACGTTACCGGGTGCAACTCACGTTACCCGTCAGGCCAGCCCCCTACTCATGTTTTCTGGACGTAGTGCTGCCCTGATGCCATGACGTTAGCCAATTCCCATGATGAATGGATGCGCAGGGCGCTTCGATTAGCGCAGCTTGGTTCGGGCCGTGTGTCCCCTAACCCGATGGTGGGCTGCGTGATCGTGCACGGTGAAACGGTAATCGCCGAGGGCTGGCACGCAGCCTATGGAGAGCTGCATGCCGAGACCGACGCGCTGCGCCACCTCAATGGCATCGCCACCGGCGCAACGATGTACATTACTCTCGAGCCATGCACCCATTACGGCAAGCAACCTCCGTGCATCGACGCCATTATTCGTAGTGGTGTTGCACGCGTGGTTGTGGCCATGATCGATCCCAATCCACTGGTCTCGGGTCGGGGCATTGATCGTCTGCGCGAGGCAGGGATTGAGGTGATCACCGATGTGCTGCATGACGAAGCCGTCTACCTCAACCGAAGGTTTCTGCATTGGATGCGCAGTGGCCTGCCGCATGTGACGTTGAAGCTGGCAACGTCACTCGACGCCAGGGCGCAGATGCCAGCGGGACAACAACGGTTTATCACCTCGGCTGAGAGCCGGTTTCACGTCCACAAGCTTCGGGCCAACGTCGATGCGGTGATGATCGGCATCGGGACGGCTCTGTATGACAACCCTGAACTGACCGTGCGGCTTTGTCCGGGTCGCAATCCCGTACGTGTGGTCATCGACTCGATGTGCCGCCTGCCAACGAGTACGACGCTCGTTACCACCGCCCGCGAAACACCCACCATCGTTATCTGCTCCGACAGGTCCGATCGCGATGCTCGCGAAGAACTGCGCAATGAAGGGGTTGACGTTATCGTCGTGCCCACAGGGGAAGAACAAACGATCCTTACGGAAGATATTCTGCGCGTGCTGGCAGAAAAGAAGATCACGTCGATCATGGCCGAAGGAGGCCCCTATCTGGCGGCACGCCTTCTGCGCGACGACGTTGTCGATGAGCTTCACTTCCACGTCGCCCCGGTGATGATCGGCAGCGGACCCAGCTGGGTCTTCGATACGGCATTCCGTCGGTGGATGCTACGCGAACACCGCCATGTGGGCCAGGATATCCACATGCAGTATGTTCGTACTCGATGACCACCATTCGCGCGATTCTGCTTCTGCTGGCAGGCTGCTTCGGCCTGCCCTGCATGCTCCAGGCACAGACCACACCAAAGGTCATGTCCGAGCCCGTGCAGCGAGCCCTCAGCCAGCAAGACTGGAAAAAGGCCGAAAGCGTTCTGCGAGGCGAGCTGCGCAGTAATCCCCGAGATCTTGATCGTCAGACGCTGCTTGCCATTTGCCTGATGCGTCAGCAAAAGTTCGACGTTGCCCTGCGACAGGCCGAGCTCATCATGCGTGATCATCCGCAGGCCTACGGTGCACGCATGATCGCAGCTGAATGCCAAATGAGAATTGGTCAGACAGATAAAGCTCTCGAGCTCTTTCGGTCGGCTCGCACACTTGCCCCTGACTCTGCTGAACCGGCGATGGCACTGGGCATGATCCTTTCGAACACCGGACGTTTCGAGGAGGCCATTACCTATCTCGAGGAATCCCTCTTTCGCCGTCCGGGCAACATGCCCCTTACCATGCAGCTGGTTCGTTGCTATCTGCGGCTGGGTCGGGCGTCGGAAGCCGCCGAGCTTGCCACGCGTGCCGCCGAGCTTGCCCCCGGCGATGCGAACGCGCAGATGATGGCCGGCGAGGCGCTGATGGCATCACGTCGAACCGAGCAGGCTATCGACTTTCTTCGGGAAGCCATACGACTCGGCGTCGGCTCGTCATCACCACACATGCTGCTTACCATCGCGCTGCAAGACAATGGTCGAACCGACGAGGCTCTCGATGTGGCCAGAGCGTATGTTCAGCGTTCGCAGGATGATCCGCAGGGGTGGTATAACGTTGGTCTGCTGCACTTGGAAAAGATGCAGCTTGATTCGTCGCTGCGCTCCCTTAAAAAAGCCGTTAGTCTGAAGCCCAACTACCCGGAAGCGTATTACAACCTTGGACGTGTGTATGACGGATTGGGGTTTGGCGAGGACGCCATTCAGTCGTACCGCCGGGCTGCTGCGACGGGTGGAAACTTTGCCGCCGATGCCTACCTGGGAATGGCTCTGATCTACCGCAAGTCAGGCAACTTTTCCGAAGCGCTACGCGCTCACAACCAGGCCGTTTCGCTCAGAGACTCAGCACAGGTGCTGCGCATCGAACGTCTTCGCACGTGCTTTGATGCCGACCGATGCGCCGATGCCGTCAGCTTTCTCGACGACGATATGCGCCGTTTCCCGTCAAGCCCCGCTGTGCTCTATCAGGTTGCACTCTGCTCTGCCCGAACAGGACGCCGCGCAGATGCCGAGCGTATTCTGTCCTTTCTCGAGAAGGAATCGCCCGAGCTGGCAAAAGAACTCCGCATATTCATGAGCATGTAATGGCGTCATCCTTGCGTCGTGCGACCCTGGCTGCGGTCGTTGTTTCGGGTCTACTTGTAATTCTCAACCCTTGGCTGGCGGCCCAAGAGCGAACGCCCCACGGATCTGCTGAATCCCGACGTCGACTATTCCGGGGCATCGACACGGCGCTTTCGATCCTCGGGATGCGCATGGCTGATCTTTCGATGCCTGAGAATCTGCAGGATCGCGACCGGCATCGCAATGCATTTCATGATCGGCTGTTTCGGGATCCTCTGGCAAACGTGACCTTCACCGATAGTCTCGCTGCTGCGCTCACCTCCCGCACGGACAGCTCGATGCGCAAGCTTTACGTTCCGCTGTGCGAGGTCGCCGGCTTTCGCGGCGCGCCCCCTCGCGTCTTCAAAGCAAACCCACAACGCTACCCCGCTTCGTTCGAGCGCCGCCTGCGGCAGGCCGGCCCGGCTGCACGAGAGCTTCTCGACCGGTACATCGAGGGGACCGTCAAGATGGCGATCGGCGCTGAGATGGCGCGAGCATTTCACCGAACCCTTCATCCGGAAGTTGATCTGCAGTGGTTCCGCAGTCATCTCGATTCGATGTGGACGCCGTCCGAAGAAGATGAGAAGCTTTCGCTCTGGCAGATCTACAACAACGAGGTAGCCAGTCGCAAGACAACTGAGCTCATCAGCAAGACGATCAGCACACGGGTGTTCCCTGTGCTGTGTGATACCGGCATGTTCTACTACCTCGAGTTTGTTCGGCAGACCAAGCAGGCCGCGATAAACCTCGCAGGGCTCGGCGATTCGGTCACGAGCGTGATCCTCGACTCGGACTATGGTCGCATCGCGATCGGTGGACGCGGAAACGACGTCTACACCGGGGCGTACCTGCTGATCATTGACGTTGGCGGGAACGATACATACGATCTGGCACATGAGTCCGACACCGTCAATACGCAGGTCATCATCGACTTCGACGGAGACGACACCTATCGCGGTGGTGATCACTCGCTTGGCGCAGGACATTTCGGTATCGGGATGCTGATCGATCGCGCGGGAAATGACCAGTATACCGCCCGTGACTTTTCCATCGGCTCCGGCACGTATGGCTTCGGCGTTTTGCACGACATGGCCGGAAATGATATCTACCGCGGCAGATCCAATTCGCAGGGGGCGGGCATTGCCGGTATGGGGCTGCTTCTGGACGACGCCGGTCATGATGTTTATCTCTGTGCCTCGCAGTCACAGGCCTTCGGGGCAACGCATGGCGTAGGCATTTTGAGTGACAATGGCGGCAATGACCGCTACATCGCCGTGAGCCCCTTTGCGGATGTACTTCGATATGATGATCACCAGGTATCATTTGCACAAGGGGCTGCGCTGGGGTCACGCCCGTCCATGTCCGGGGGTCTTGGGCTGCTGGTTGATGCCTCGGGCAATGACCTCTATTCGTGTGACATCTATGGACAGGGTACCGCCTATTGGTATGGCCTGGGCGCACTGGTCGACCTCGGTGGAGATGATCGGTACGATGCCTATCAGTATGCACAGGGCTCGGGCGTTCACTTTGCTGTTGGCATCCTGACCGATGCTGCCGGGGAGGATGTCTACCGGTCGCACGGAGTGTCACAAGGCTGCGGACACGACATCGCCACTGGTTTGCTTCGTGACCACGCCGGCAACGACACGTATATGTGTGAGAGTCTTTCACTCGGTGCCGGCAATGCCAATGCAGTCTCGATCCTCTACGATGAATCGGGTCAGGACAGCTACAGCGCGTTGAATCAGAGCAATACCATCGGATACTCCGACATGCGCCGCGGATACGGAATGATCGGACTTTTCATTGATGCCGGTGGACGCGACAGTTACGGCGAGACACTTCGCAATGACACGGTAATGGCAAAGTCGACCTACGGCCTGTTTCTTGATGCCGAACTCGACACCATGCAGCGTAGTTCTTCACCGACCGCACCATTGGCTTCGTCCTACACGCTGACTTCCAGCGTCGACAGTTTGTTCATTCAGGCTTCAGCCTCACATCTCCGGTTTCAGAATGCCGTGTCGCCGGCTCGAAAGGAACTGGGCAAGCGCGGACAACCGGCACTGGCTTTCCTCGAAACACAGCTCTCAACGCAGATGCCACGTGAGCGACTTACGCTTGAGAACGTGCTTGCTGATCTCTATGCAAGTGACCGGGATTCCACCATAGCATTGCTCAGACGCGGACTCCTGGCGAGCGACAATGGCTCTGTGTCCATCGCCGCAACAGTTGCCGGCAAGGTCAAGTGCAGAGAGCTCGTGCCGGTGCTGACGGATATGCTTTCGGATCGGCTGTGGCGTCGACGCCGACTTGCCGTGGCAACGCTTGGTGAGATCGGAGATTCGGTCAGTATACCCATCCTGAGAAAGGCCTGTGGCGATGTGCATCCGTACGTACGTCAGCGAGCGGCAAGCGCGTACGTTCGGTATGCCGGCGCCGACGACTCCCTGCTGGTGTCGTTGCTGTCTGATACGCTGCAGATCGTGCGCATGGCCGCCATCGAGGGCCTTTTGCGCGGTGCCAAGCGCCCCCTCGCGACGATCCTGCCGCTCATCGACCGTCACACCGATCATCGGTCGCTTCCGTCGCTGATGCGCCTGCTGGCGTCATCCGATACGACGGCCTCGGACATTGATACCTTTTCTCGATGGTGGTCGCGACAAGATGATTCTCGAAAGGGGCTTGTTCAACGCATCAGCTCTATGCTTCCTCGCCCCCTGCACGATGTGGTCTATGCGCGCAAGCCGCGGCAGACGATCGAGTCCGGCAGATGATTAGTCATCATCTCACCCTCGAGCATGTTGCCCGAGAGCTTCATGCACTCCTTAACGGTGCAACGCTTGTGCGCGCATGGTCACAGCAGAAGGGTGTTGCCACGCTCGTGTTTGACATGGGGTCAGAAGAGATGCCGGTGGTGATCGACGTGCATGCGAAGGATCCGTCGATCACTGCACGTCAGAGCGCGCATCGCGCTCTGCGCAACAGCATCGACATTTTCCCGGGGCTGCTGGGTCAGAGCCTCGGCGCTGTAGTGAAGCTCGATCACGACCGCGTGATCAGCTTCATCTTTACCGATGATGTTCTCCATGTCGAGCTCTTCAGCGGAGGCCGCGGCAACATCGTCTCGTGTCGGGACGGCATCGCCAACGATGCTCTTCACCGCCGAACAGAGCGTATCGGCACTGCCTTTTCGACTCTGCCACGAGTCACTCCTGAGCCCCTTGCTCGCCCAGACCTGACGCTGCTGCAGGATCTTTCAACGTGTGCGCTCCGACTGGCCAAGTACTACGCACAAGAAGTCTGTATCAATGCCGGACTCAGCCCCTCGCTACTGGTCGGGCAGCTTTCCCCGGCACAACGCGAGAGCATCAACACAGAGGCGATGCTACTTGTGCGGCAGTGCCGGGAGCACGCACAGTACCTTATGCTCAGACGTGCCAATGACGTGCTGCTGTCGCTCATACCACTGCATGACTGGCAGATCGCCGAGACATATGACTCAGTCCTCGAGGCTGTGCGCGTTGTCTCCTTCCGGCGCCGCGCCGATCGCACATTCCATGATGAGCAGCAGCGTCAGCTGCGGTCGATCGATGCGCAGATCGGCAAGATCAGCCGCACTCTGCTGGCCGTGCTCGGTGATGAGGATGCTACGGGGCGAGCAGGACGCTATCGCTCCTGGGCTGACACGCTGATGGCTCAACCGGATGTTCAGCGCACGGGGCTGACCCATCTCGACCTTGTGAACGTAATGAACGGCGAGCCGGAAACGATCCCCCTGAGGCAGGAGCTAACGGTCTTGGAAAACGCTACGGCGCTCTATGCAAAGGCCCGCGATGCCGAGCACGCTGCTCGACGTCGAGAGCAGCGAATTCCGGAACTGCAGCGTCGAATGGACGACCTCTCCAGTGAGCGCAGCCGCATTGCAGCAGCTGTGTCGCTTTCGGATCTCCCTAAACACCCTCCAGCCATGGACAATCAGCAGAAGGCCCGTACTCCCGTGTTTAGGGAGTTTCGACTTGATGACACGCACACGCTCTATGTTGGCCGCAGTGCGGCAAACAATGACGAGCTGACGATGAAGTTTGCGCGACAGCAGGACTGGTGGATGCACGTGCGGGGAGCGAGCGGTTCACATGCCGTACTGCGGGGAGTGAGCGGTCCAAAGATCCCGAAGCAGATCCTGGAAACTGCTGCGGCCATTACTGCCTACTACTCGCAGGCGCGTAATGCATCGTACGTTCCGGTGGTGTACACGCAGCGCAAGTATGTTCGCAAACCCAAGGGGGCGAATGTCGGCGCCGTCGTTATAGACCGCGAGCAGACCGTTATGGTACGTCCGTCACTGCCCGAAGGCGCAGTCAGCGAAGAATGACCAGCAGCGTGCGGCTCTGGCCTACGCGCAGGATATACGTTCCCTGCTCAAGGGCCGAAACATCGACTCCCTGCTCGGTCTGCGACGCATTCAGCTGCCGCTGGTAGACCACGCGTCCGTCCATGCCGGTGATCGTGATATCACGCAGCCCTGCGCCCGACCGGATGTGGATCACATCAGACGCCGGGTTGGGCCCGACATCTATGTTGTCACCGGACGATCGCTCATCAGCCACACTCACCGGCAGTCCGGAGTACGTGAGCATGATCTGAGTGGGCGTAAGCAGCCCCCTATCGACATTGGCCGAAACACCGGTCTGGTTCAAACGAAGAAAGCCATTGTCATTGATACGCGCCGCGGACCATTGCTCGGATGTGCTCCACGACGAACGTGTCAGAATGCCGTAGGTGCGTTGACTCGAATCATCGGCAAGAGCGCGTCGATCGCAGGAAAGACGCATTCGTGCAAGCTCAACACTTCGTTGCTGACCGAAAACGTTCAGTACGCGCCAGCTATGTTCAAGAGGATTCTGCTGCCCTGTGGCGGTGGCACCGGCAACGCGGTCAAAGGTGGTCATCACCAGTTCCACGTCGTCTGTAAGGGGCTTCTGGAGTTCGACGGTGTCGTCGGCAAATCCTGCCTGCCGAGCCCCCTTGGCAAGCCGCACGAGCTCGCTCGAACCGGACGCCACGAGTGCTCCCGAGGGGATGGGGCCGGAGCCCGACTGATAGCTCCCGTCGCGGCCTGCAACCTTGTCGAAGATCACCCCTCGTGTGCCCTCATTGAACTGGTAGTAGGCCATCAGTCCCTCGTCGCCGCGACGTCGCGTAAGGTGCATGGATGTTCTGACGTCGTAGGCGGATAGGCATCGACTGTAGAGAGCTACCTCGTCGATAGAGCCCGAGAAATTGCGGTCGCTCCAGTAGTGATAGGTTCCAAGTGTAAACACAAGTGATGACAGATCCAGCGTCGGCAGAGACGTTGCATCCTTGCTGCCGATGCCATTGACGTACACTGTCGCACCGGTGCTGTCAATGGTCAACGCCACATGTGACCATTCATCAGGCCGCAGGGTTAGACCCGAGCCCCACCACCACCGACCTCCTGACCAGAGGTATCCGAGCTCGTTACGATCATTGACAAACTGCAGTCCTATTTCCTGCGATACACCGGGATCAGCATCCGTGCAGAGGATCGCAGAAAAATTGGGCTGCATGCCAACGGGCTTGACCCAGGCTGTGAAGCTGAACTCGCGCCCAATGCCGGAGTAGCGGCCAAGCGTGACGTGATCCTGTGCACCCGACAGATCTGCCGCGTTTCCGGCCTCCCGAGCGAAGACATCGCACTCGCTCGGCAGAACCGTGATGGCATCCTTCATCAGTGTTGTGTCGGCCCCGTACTCATTCTCAACAATGAGACTCACGTCATACGTGCCGGGTACTGAATAGAGGACGTTCACAACCGGAAGGGCAGACTCTGACGGCGTACCCGATGGGAACTGCCAGCGACGTCGGAAGGCCGCAGTTTCAACGGCTGCAGACCGGCATCCGAACCGCACGGGCTGGCGCGCACATCGAATAGTATCGGTGTCCATCGAGATCAGCGCACGGGGCTTGCTCGACATTGGAAGATCGATCTGCCATAGTCCACGATTGGTTGCCACGCGTAGTCGGCCTCCCGGGTCATCGATGTGCAGAAAGTTGACATCAGAATATGGTAGCCCCCTGCCGTAGAGGCTCCACTTTGTTTGCGGTGTGTACCGATAGACACCATAACTCGTGCCGGCGTAGAGTTCGCCGGATGTGCCGCGGCGGCTCACCAGCGTGAAGATGGCAAACGCTGGAAGCCCATCGGAAACAGACGCCCAGGTCTGTCCTGCGTCAGAGGTTTCGGCAACCTTCACCCTGTTTTGATTGCCTCCAAAGGCCACGTACAGTCGAGAGGAGTTGTCATCGTCGAAGGCAACATCCACCATTCCCTGCCCACGAGAAACACTCTCCTTCGGTGTGATATTCGTCCAGCTCACACCGGCATCAAGACTCTGCCAGAGCTCAGCGTCGGCAATAGCAACGATGTGATTGCCATTCTCGGGGTGCACACGCACGCGTGATACGAAGCGTGCAAACGTTTTCAGGGTCTTCCACGAACCGGCATTATCGTCGCTGAGAACCACCCGCTGTGTGGCGTGATCGGCGGCAATGACGCGGAAGTAGCGCACCGGGTCGAACTCGATGTTGTTCATCGTCAGATAGCCAAGATCGATTCCCAGCTCCGAGGAGGAAGGGGGCAGTAGCTTCGATCGCGTGCGTCGCACGCGGACGTTGCCCCAGGGCTTGGCATAGATCCATTCACTGGCAACCGGGTTGACGTTTGCACCCATGGCATCTGCCCCGGCCCACGGATACCAGCCTCCTGCCGGAAACTGTGCCGTGTAGACGGTCGTGTCCCGAAAGAACGTCGGCAGGTGATAGGCCCCCATAGCCATGATGCTGCCGTCATGAGACTGATCAAAGCCCCAGACCTCCGCGGCACTGATGCCGAAGCTGCGCTCGGAGATCGACCCGCCGCGGTTACTACTGAGTGTTATCCCGCCGTCATGCGTAAGCCAGACCGAATCGCCGACAACCGATGCGGATTGAATGTCGTAGTGCATCGGAGGAAATGTTCGCCAGTTGCGACCACCGTCGCTGGAGCGATACGGGAAAATGCCGGCAGCAACCATGAACTGCGGATCCCGCGATGAGATCGCAAACCCCATATCCCAGGTGACCTGTCCCAGCCCCTGTCCATCAATATCGTAGTCAAAGATATTCGGGTTCGTCCCACGGTTCGGTGCTTCCGGACCGTCAACGTTTCCGCAGCAGCGGTGCTCGAAGGTCGACCCTTCATCGGTGGAAACGTACAACCCATAGACGCCGCCGACATTACCGGTAGAGCCGGCGATCATGACGCTGACCATCCCGGGCGATGCCGGCGTGACGGCCAGCAATGCCCGCGCCATCGACGTGCCTGGCCGGGCAGCCGGATAGCCCTGACCCGTGGGATTGAACTTCACGCCCGAGCTTGTTGACCTCACGAAGCTGATGTGCGATTCGATCTGCACGAGGCCGTAGGCAACGTCACTGCGCTCGGGATGCCACAGCAAGTCCCACCACGTGCCGATCATGTTGCTGGCCGACTTCCATGTCGATCCTGCGTCGGTAGACAGGAACAAACGTCCGATCGTTGCAATCACTACACGCCGGGCATTGTTCGGGTCGACGGCACAAAGATCTACTGCCACTGCCTGCGTAAGAGCAAGGTCTCCCTCGAGAGAAACGCGACGAAACGTCAGCCCCGTGTCGGTAGACACGTAGAGGCCGGCGCTGGTGGCGGCATACACCGTATCGTTCGCAACCGTGAACCGTTGAACACTCTGGATCGGTTCGTCCTGAGCGATCGCCGACCAGGTGCGCCCGGCATCCGTGCTGCGCCATATGCCGGCGGAAATCGTTCCAGCAAGAATGAGCTCCGGCTGCCCGGGCCAGACAAGATGTGTTCGCACCACACCGATGCCCTGCGAACCGGTCTGCAGCACGGCGTCCGTGTCCCAGCCGAATGGACCGAGGGCCTGCCACTGTGGCTCAGAGCTTTGCACATTCTCCGAGGCACTCTTGCGCCGAAGGGACTCGCGCAGGATCTCGCCGATTGGCGGCCTCAGGGGGCCGATGTTGCCGCGCGCGTCAGCGTGAGGGAGACGTTCGGAGATCCAGCGCCGAGCCGCGCGAACCTGTCTGCTCGCCCCCTGACCGTGCGTGGAAGAGTCCCGCTGCAGAAGCGTCAGGACATCGAAGACATTGGGATGGTCGGCCTCGACAAGCCGATACCAGTGCGAATGACGGTGCTGAGGATTATCCGGCAGACGCTCATCGTCCCCTCTTGCAACCGCTGGCATCGAGCTCAGGCATGACAGCAGGATGACGAGCAGCGCGCGAGCCAGCATAGGATAGAACGGCCGTTAGTCGGTAAGAATGGTAAACTCAACACGCCGGTTTCGACGCCGTCCATCTTCGGTGGCATTGTCGTAGATCGGCTTTGATGCGCCATAGGCCATCACGGCCATACGCTTTTCGTCTATGCCCTTGGCAACGAGATAGTCCTTTACCGACGTTACACGAAGACGTGACAGTTCCTTGTTGGCCGCCGCGCTGCCGACGTTGTCGGTGTGCCCACCCAGCTCGACCATGATCCGCGGCTTGTCTTTGAGAAACTGCGCAAAGCGGTCCAGCTCGGCAAACGACTCCGGACGGATCGTTGCCATTCGGAATTCGAAGAACAGGTTATTCAGCGTCACCACCTGATTCTTTACGATCGGCGCCAGGAAGAGATCCTTGTTGATCTCTGAATACTCCGATAGCTTTCGTGTGTCCAGCTGGTCACTCACAGGATAGAAACCGTCGAGCTCGGCGCGGAAACCGTAAAGGTCGCCCACCGGAAGAACGATCGAGTAGGCGCCGTTGGTCGGTTCAGAGCGGGCAATACCGACTTCTTTGCCCTTGGTTAGACTCTCATAGGTGACAGCTGCGGCCAGGGGCTTTTTCGTAGCGGCATTGAGCACTCGCCCACTGATGAGGGCCACGGGAAGGGGCTTGAGACCCTTTGCCAGCTTAATACGATACAGATCGGAGCTGCCGTCTTCGGGACTTGCCGCGCTGAAGTATGCGTAGTCAGCCTTTGCCGGAATGGTAAAGTAGGCATCCCATGTTGGGGTATTGATCACAGAGCCTACATTCTTCGGCTCGCTCCAGTTGGTCCACGTATCATCAAGGCGACGCGACATCCAGATATCCATGTCGCCGTATCCTTTTCGTCCATCGGTGGCGAAGAAGACCGTCGAACCGTCGGCAGCGATAAATGGCGAGATCTCGTTGCCCCACGTATTGATTGATGGACCGCAGTTGACCGGTTCGGTGAACATGCCATTGCTCTTGCGGCGCGAGATGTAGAGGTCCTTCTGCCCGAGTCCGTCGCTTCGCTGCACGGCCATCATCAGGATCATCCCCGTTGGATCGAGGCACAGCTCGGAGTATTCGTCTTCATTGTAGTACTTGTCGACCTTGACCTCCGTCGGGATACTCCAGCCCCTGTCTGTCATGTATGCGGCCGAAATACCCGAACCCTTCGGAGCGCCATTGGAATAGTACGTGTTACCAATGATCGCAGAGTTACGGTCCGGCGCGATGCTGACCAGAAAGTTCGAACTGTAGTTATTCAGCGGTGGACCCTGGTTCTTTGCCGGTCCCCACGTGCCATCGGGCTGCAGATCGGTGTACCAGATGTCCTCCGTTGCCGTATCGCCGATATTTTCCCGGTGCGGATAGCGACCAAAGTACAGACGTTTTCCATCGGCCGTGATCACCGGAGAGATATCGCCGCCCGTGCTGTTGACCTGCGGACCAAGACTCTCCGGCTCGCCGAGGACGATCTCATCCTCGATGATCCTGATGGAATCCTGTGCCTGGCGGATGTGCATTTCGTCGGCCTCCACAACAACCTGCGGACCGACGATCAGGCCGATCTTACTGCCGAAGATCGGAGGGGGCTGAAAGGCAAACAGTGTCGCGCCGTTGAACAGAACACTCATGCCCAGGCCGCGCTTGCGCACCGTGATGGTAAACCAGGTCTGCATCGGTGGCAGACCCTCGAACGGCGTCCACGGCTGCACGTCCGTGACACTTCCATTGCGCAGCGAATACACACGATAGCGACCGGAGCCGCTGATAAGCAGGGCGTTGTGACTGAATCCTTCGCGTGCACCCCAGAAAAATCCGAATGCCGAATTCGTCGTCCCGGTGACCTGCCGAAGCTTGAGCTCAACGTCGAAGTCCTTGCCGTAGTCCAAAAAGTACCCCACTTCGCTGAGCAGGTCAGATGTGGCCGAACGCTGGTCGATCCGATACACGCCGGAGACCACCGACGCACTGCGTCCCAGCGAGCCCCCTTCGATCCAGCCCCCCACGTTCTCATCAAATGGATCGTGGTAAGCAACTGGCAATGGTTGGGCAAACGCGATAGCCGCCGATATCACAAAAAGTGTCGGAAGGATAAGCAAGTTCTGAATGCGATGCATGTTCATTAGAATCCCGATGACGTTAACCGTCAAACTAGTCCTCAAGGTACGTGTAGCCGTATAGTCCGGAACGGTAGATCGCAAGGAACTCCTTCCCTTCCTGTACGGTGATCTTCTTACTCTTGACCGACGCGCTCACCCATGCTTCCATCGTACGTACAAGTTTCTTGGCATCGAACTGTACATAGTCAAGCACGTCGGCAACGGTCTCACCGTGAATAATCTGTTCGATTTCATACTTGTCACCACGAACCGTAACGTGCACGGCGTTCGTGTCGCCAAAGAGATTATGCAGATCGCCCAATATCTCCTGGTAGGCCCCGACCAGAAAGACAGCCAGGTAGTACTCCTGACCCTCTACCAGCGGGTGCACCGGAAGCATAGACGTATAATCTCGCGTTCCAATGAAATGATCGACCTTGCCGTCCGAGTCGCAGGTAATGTCCTGCAACGTTGCCATACGCGTAGGACGCTCCTGCAGGCGGTGGATCGGCATGATCGGAAACAGCTGATCGATGGCCCATGAATCGGGCAGCGACTGAAACAGGGAGAAGTTGCAGAAGTACTTATCGGCAAGCAGCTTCGGAAGCGATCGTAACTCTTCGGGAACCACCTTGAGCTCGCCGGTCATTTCCGAGATTTGCTGCGCGATGGTCCAGTAGAGCCTTTCGACCTGAGCGCGCGTGCGAATGTCGATCAGTCCCAGCGAGAATCGGTCGAGCGTTTCCTCCCGCAGCTGCTGTGCATCGTGCCAGGCCTCGAGCATGGTGCGGCTGTTGAGAGCCGTCATGATCTCGTGCAACTCACGAACCAGTTCGTGATCTTTCTTCGATACGCGGTCGCGGGAGCTCCACGTTGGCACGCTGGCCGTCTCAAGAACGTTGAAGACAAGCACAGAGTGATGTGCCGTCAGCGCGCGGCCAGACTCGGTAATGATATGCGGATGCGGAAGAGAGGCCTTCCCTGCCGCATCGGTGATGGCACTGATGGCATCATTGGCGTACTCTTGAATGGAGTAGTTGATGCTCGAGGCGACGCTGCTGCGCGTACCGTCATAGTCGACACCCAGGCCGCCGCCGATATCGACGAATTCGATCTGGCAGCCCATGGCCATCAACTGAACGTAGAACTGCGAGACCTCGCTCAATCCCTGCTTGATCTTGCGGATGTTCGTGATCTGCGATCCGAGATGGAAGTGGATCAGCTTCATGCAGTCAAGCATGTCGCTGGCGCGGGCATACTCAACCGCTTCAAGAAGTTCAGACGCGTTCAGACCAAACTTTGACTGATCGCCCCCTGACTCTTCCCACTTGCCGCTGCCACTGGAGGCGAGCTTGATGCGGATACCGACGTTGGGCCGAACCCCGACACGCTTCGACACTTCGTTGATCAAACGCAGCTCGTTGAGTTTCTCCACAACAAGGAAGATGCGCTTGCCCATCTTCTGTGCCAGCAACGCAAGCTCAACAAACTCTTCGTCCTTATAGCCATTGCAGACGATCAGCGCTTCGCTGTTGTCCATGATCGCAAGCACGGCGTGAAGCTCCGGCTTTGAGCCGGCTTCAAGACCAATGTTGAACCGTTTTCCGTGGCGGACGAGTTCCTCAACCACCGGACGCTGCTGGTTGACTTTGATCGGGTAAACGCTGTAGTACGTCCCGGTGAACTCGTACTCGGCGGCGGCCTTCTTGAAGCACTCGGAGATCTTCTCAATGCGGTCATCAAGAATATCCGGGAAGCGCAGCAAGACCGGAGAGCTGACGTCGCGCAGCAATAGTTCGTCGACCAATTCCTTTAGGTCGATCTGTGGCCCCTTGGTTTTGCGCGGGGCAGCCACCACATGACCTTTGGAATTGATCCCAAAGTAGCCGATTCCCCAGCCGGGTACATTGTACACCTCGAGGGAGTCCTCAACGCGCCATTTGCGCATAGGCCCTGCTTCTTGTTTCGTGGAAAATGAAAGCGCAAAACTACGCACAAGTATATTTGTGCCCATGCCTGTTTCCGCCGACAATGAATCCCTGAAAAAGCAGTTCGCAGAGTTCCTCAAGCGCAAGAAGTATCGCGGGACTCAGGAACGGTTCAATGTGATCGATCGCATCAGCGAGCTGGACCGTCATTTCAATGCTGACGAGCTCTATCTCTACATGAATGGAAGGGGCGATCGGATCTCCCGGGCGACCATCTATTCGACGCTCGACCTGCTGACCACCTGCGGTATTCTGATGAAGCATCGCTTTCAGGGAGGCAGCGCCCATTTTGAACTCGCCAGCCGCATGCCCGACCATGATCACCTGATCTGCGTCGAATGTGGTCGGATCGAGGAGTTTCGTGATGAACGGATCGACGAGATCCGAGACACGGTCTCGGGAAAGCTCGGTTTTCGCCCCATGGCTCATTCGCTACAAATCTTCGCTACATGTCACGATCCACTGGCCTGTCCGCACAATACGCAGGAATAAGGGCATAAACCCATGAAAAACCTCGTAATCGTCGAATCTCCCTCAAAGGCCAAGACCATCCAGAAGTACCTTGGATCGGACTTCGAGGTCACCTCCTGCATGGGACACATTCGTGACCTGCCGGGTAACGACAAAGCCATTGACATTGCCAATGACTTTACGCCCGTGTACGAAGTCAACGAAGACAAGAAGAAGCTTGTGCAGGAGCTCAAGCGCCGCGCGCGTCAGGCCGAGTATGTATGGCTGGCGTCTGACGAAGACCGCGAAGGTGAGGCCATCGCATGGCACCTCTTCGAGGCGCTGGAACTTGACGCCGAGCACACGCGTCGAATCGTCTTTCACGAGATCACCAAACCGGCTATTCTGAAGGCGGTTGCCAACCCGCGCGGCATCGACGTCAACCTCGTTGATGCTCAGCAGGCCCGGCGCGTCCTCGACCGGCTGGTGGGCTACGGCCTGTCGCCCATCCTGTGGCGGAAGGTGCAGAAGAACCTCTCGGCAGGCCGCGTGCAGTCCGTCTCAGTGCGTCTGGTGGTAGAGCGCGAGCGGGATATCCAGGCCTTCACAGCAAAAAGTCAGTTTCGGATCGTTGCGGAGTTTGTCGAAAATGGCCGTGGCTTCAAGGCCGAACTCCAGAAGCGCTTTGACACCGAGGAACAGGCCCGTGAGTTCCTCGAGTCGTGCATCGGCGCAGAGTTCACGGTCAGCAATCTCGAGATCAAGCCCGCAAAGCGGTCGCCCTCAGCCCCGTTCACCACGTCCACACTGCAGCAGGAAGCCAGCCGCAAGCTCGGATATTCACTGGTGCGCACGATGCGCCTTGCGCAGGACCTCTACGAGGCCGGGCAGATCACCTACATGCGTACCGACTCGGTGAATCTCTCTGAGCTTGCCATTGAGGGGGCTCGGCAGGAAATCCTGTCAACGTTCGGTGAGGCATACAGCCGACCGCACAACTATGTAACAAAGGTTGCTTCGGCACAAGAGGCCCACGAGGCGATCCGTCCGACGGATTTTTCGCGTCGTACTGCCGGTGCCACCGATGCGCACGAGCGTCTTTACGACCTGATCTACAAACGCACGCTGGCATCGCAGATGGCCGAGGCACAGCTCGAGAGGACCGTGGTAACGATCTCTATCTCGACCCGTCCTGATGAGCTGATCGCCACCGGCGAGGTGATCCGCTTTGATGGTTTCCTTCGCCTGTACCTTGAATCGACCGACGAGGAGGCCACCGACGAAGAATCATCAAAGATGCTTCCGCCGCTGAGCATCGGCGCACGGCCGTCGCTCGTCCGCATGCTGGCGCGCGAACGGTTCGACCGACCGCCATCGCGATACACCGAAGCGTCATTGGTGAAGAAGCTTGAGGAGCTTGGCATCGGGCGACCATCGACATATGCCCCGACGATCGCCAACGTTCAGGCACGTAATTACGTGGTCAAGGAAGACCGCGACGGACGCCAGCGCGAGATCCGTGAGCTGCGCCTTGAAAGTCAGATCGTCTCCCGCACGGTCGAGGTCGAGAACACCGGAGCAGAGCGCTCGAAGCTCTTCCCAACAGACATCGGTATCATCGTTACGGATTTCCTGGTGAAGCACTTTCAGGAGATCATGGACTACAACTTCACGGCAACCGTGGAGAAGCAGTTCGACGAGATAGCACAGGGGAATGTGCGATGGACCGAGATGATCCGCTCGTTCTACGAGCCATTTGCAAAAGACCTTGTCAGGACCAGTGAGACGGCCGAGCGGCAGAGTGGTGAGCGGCTCCTTGGGGTCGACCCGGCCTCGGGTCGCAACGTCTATGTGCGCCTTGCGCGCTACGGACCCATTGCGCAGATCGGGGATGCCGACGACGAGAATAAGCGTCAGAAGGGGCTGCCGGGCAATGCAAGCATGGAGAGCATTACCCTTGAGCAAGCGCTGGAGCTCTTTAAGTTTCCTCGCGTGATCGGCGCGTACGAAGACTTCCCAATGGAGGTCAAACTTGGTCGATTCGGACCGTATATCGAGCACAACAAGGCTTTTTACAGTCTGCCCAAGGAAGACGATCCGTACACGATCGCAGGACCGCGTGGCATTGAGATCATTCTGGCACGACGTCAGAAGATCGCCGAGAACACCATCAAGGTCTTTGAAGAGGATCCATCGGTGAAGATCCTCAAGGGGCGATGGGGTCCGTACATCGTTGTCGGACGGCAGAACGTGCGAATTCCCAAGGGAACAGAAGCATCAACACTGACGCTGGAAGACTGCCTGCAGCTTGCCCAGCAGCAGGAGCCCCCTGCCAAGACCAAGAAGGGTGCAAAGGCCAAGGCCGAGTCAGCCGATGCCGCCGCCGCAAAGAAACCTGCCGCACGGAAGACGCCTGCGAAGAAGACGGCCACGAAAGCGGCTACAAAAAAGGCCGCGGCCAAGAAGACCGCGGCCAAATCGCCGAAGAAGTAAACGTTGTTCCCGCGGTGTCCGACGTTGAAATCGGGCACCGCCGTGATCACTTCACAAAGAGCATTTCCCGATACGAAGGTAGCGGCCAGTGATCGTAGGCCGCGAGGCGCTCGAGGGCATCAGCAGCGTGGCGCACGCGTCGCATGGCTGGAAGAACACTGTTGAGCATGTGGTGTGCCTTGGAGTGCACGGTGTCTCCGCCGAGTTCGTTGTTCTGCTTGCGCAGTGCGGCAATGGCTAGCGCCAGTTCGTTTGTCACTTCTGCCAGTTCGGCGGTGGCACGGTCAATGGCAGGCAGCGAAACGCCCGTAGAGGTCATCTCCCGCAGAGAGCGCATGGCACTTGGAAGGATCTGTGTTTGCGCGATCCATTCGGTTGTTTCTCCCTCGATGTTCACCGTCTTGAAGTACTGCTCGAACATCACTTCCTGGCGGGCTTCAAGCTCACGGGTCGAAAGAACATTGTTACTCGAGAAGAGCCCGGTGTTTTTCTCACTGACCAGTGTCTCGATGGCGTCGATGGCTGTCTTGAGAGCCAGAAGCCCCCTACCGGCCGCTTCCTCGTGCCACTCGGACGAATACCCATCGCCGTTGAAGAGGATCCGTTTGTGCGCACTGTAGATTTCCTTGACCACGTCGCTGAGGGCTGACTCGATGGCCTGACCTTTTTTCAGGCGCTTTTCGACGCGCGAAGAAAGGTCGTTGATCGCATCGGTGGCGATGACGTTCAGTACCGTGATCGGAAACGACACGGACTGCGATGAGCCGACGGCACGGAATTCGAACTTGTTACCCGTGAAAGCAAACGGCGAAGTTCTATTACGGTCACCCGTATGCTGTGGCAGTGCCGGCAGCACCTGCGTTCCCAGGCCAAGAAAGCCGGCCTTTTTCGACGCTCCACCCTTGCCCGAAACAACGCGGTCGAAGATATCCGTAAGCTGCTCACCGAGGAACATAGACATGATCGCAGGGGGCGCTTCATTGGCCCCAAGGCGATGGTCATTCGAGGCCGATGCCACACAGGTACGCAGCAGATCCTGATGGTCATCGACGGCCTTGATCATGGCCGCACAGAAGAAGAGGAACTGCATGTTGTCCTGAGGCGTGTCGCCCGGCTCAAGAAGGTTATGCCCCGTATCGGTGGACATGCTCCAGTTGACGTGCTTGCCTGAGCCGTTCACGCCGGCAAAGGGCTTTTCATGAAGCAGGCAGACCATGCCGTACTTGCGGGCCGTGTTCTTGAACACCTGCATGAGAAGCTGCTGATGATCGGCCGCAATGTTTGCATGCTCGAAGATCGGTGCGATCTCAAACTGTCCGGGAGCAACCTCGTTGTGACGCGTCTTGACGGGTATTCCCAGCGCATAGAGCTGATGCTCGGCATCGGTCATGAACGTCAGCACGCGATCGGGAATGGAACCGAAGTAATGATCCTCCAGCTCCTGCCCCTTTGGCGGCTGCGCTCCGAAGAGCGTCCGGCCCGACATCACCAGATCAGGACGACGGAAGTAGAATTCCTCGTCGATGAGGAAGTACTCCTGCTCGGCACCCACCGTTGCCACCACGCGCTGCGACTGGTCGTCGCCAAACAGTCGAAGCGCCCGGAGCGCGGCCGCATTGATGCACTCCATGGAGCGCAGCAGCGGCGTCTTGTTGTCAAGGGCCTCACCGGTCCAGGAAGCAAAAGCCGTCGGAATACAAAGCGTAGCGCCGTTGGAATGTCGCATGATGAACGCCGGCGAGGTTGGATCCCAGGCCGTGTATCCCCGCGCTTCGAAGGTTGCGCGCAGACCACCGCTCGGCAACGATGACGCGTCCGGCTCGCCCTGGATGAGCTCCTTGCCGGAAAACTGCGAGATGGCAGAACCGTCCGACGTTGGGGTTACGAATGAGTCATGCTTTTCTGCTGTCAAACCCGTCAGCGGCTGAAACCAGTGGGTATAATGTGTCGCCCCCTTTTCCATCGCCCAGGTCTTCATGGCCAGTGCCACCGTATCGGCGATCGCCGGATCGAGCGTAGCTCCGCGCTCCGAGGTCGCCAGCAGCGACTTCCAGACCGGCTTGCTCAGGCGCTGCCGCAGCTCCTCCATCGTCAGCACGTCGCTGGCAAACACTTCGTTAACAACGTCGGACGGTGACGGCACATCGACGCCGTCCAAGCGCCAGTTGCGCGCTACCGTTGAAACATCCACATTATTGGCCATGCTGGCTCTCCCCCAAGTGTAAAGAGTTTAGATGATCGTGATTGCCGGTGATTCCTTGTGCGTGCTGAGCACGACATTTGTCTGCGTGCGCGACACGCCCTTCCACTGCTGAATGGCCGAGAGCAGCTGTTCGAGTTCGCCCGTGGTCTTGACGCGGACCTTCAGAAGATGCGAGGCCGTGCCGGTGACGGCGTGGCACTCCTGGACCTCCTTGCGCGCACGGCACTGACGCCGAAATCCATCGTAGTTCGTGCTTGAGTCCATGTCGACAAAAATGAATGCCGTGACGTCATACCCGAAGTCGACCGCTCGGAACAAGGTCGTATACTCGCGGATGGTCCCGTCGGCCTCCAGTCTGCGAACGCGGTCGCTGACCGTCGGTACCGAAGAACCGACCTGTTCGGCGATCTCACTAAGGCTCAGGCGCGCGTTCTCCTGTAGCAAGGAGCAGATCTGACGGTCGAGTTCTTTCACGTTTAAGCCATACGTTCGTTAAGATTGACGCCTGCAAAACTAACGTTCGTAAAGTTCCGACCATCTTTGAAGCACTTATGTTGAAAACTATTTTCCTCTGGACGTTCCGCACGGCGATAGCCTTCCTTGTCGGATCGGTTGTTGTTGTTGGCCTGCTGCGCGTGGTCCCTCCGGCCATTACACCGCTGATGGTATGGCGTCTCGTGCAAGCTCCATTCAGTGGACGGTCCATGCTCATTCGGCATCACTGGGTGGGCTATGACGACATATCGCCGTGGGTTGGACGCGGCGTGGTAGGCGGTGAGGATGCCGGATTCATGCGGCACAACGGCATTGACTGGAACGCGGTCGATCGTGCGCAGCGAGTGAACGCTTCCAGGGCAAAGCGCGGACGTCCGCCACTTGGCGCCAGCACCATCACCATGCAGACCTGCAAGAACGTCTTCCTGGTGCCGTGGCGGTCGATGATCCGAAAGGCCTTTGAGGTGTACTTCGTGTATCTGACCGAGGCGCTGTGGGGCAAGAAGCGCATTCTGGAAGTCTACATGAACATGATCGAATGGGGAGACGGAGTCTACGGCATCGATCAGGGGGCCAGGAGCGCCTTCGGTATTGGGGCAAAAGATCTCACGCGCGAGCAGGCGGCCCGCCTGGCCGCGATCGTTCCCAACCCCCGGCGTTTCAGTGCGTCGACGCCGAGTGCATATACGCTACGACGTGCGGCCTGGATCCGCGGTCGCATGAGCGTAGCCGTGCCGAAGTAGATCGAGGCACGCCTGCATGTCTGCCGGAAGGGGGCTTTCAAAGGTCATCCTCTGACCGGTGACCGGATGCGTAAACGCAAGCATGCGGGCATGCAGGGCCTGCCGATTGATGCGTCCGAGCAAGGCCGTCGCCAGCGGTCTGTAGGCCGTGTGCAGGCCCCCTACGGCAGCATCCCGACCTCCGTAGTCACCATCGCCGATAAGCGGATGCTTGCCTGCGCTCAGGTGCACGCGGATCTGGTGCGTGCGTCCGGTACGAAGCTTACAGGCGATCAGCGTCGCATAGTCGAACCGCTCCAGAACGCTCACTTCGGTTGCAGCGTACTTCCCCCCCGTGCGAAGCACGGCTCGCAGGGTTCGATCCTTGGGCGAGCGGCCGATCTGTCCCTCGATGAGCCGGTGATCATCGGCGATCACTCCCCAGGCAAGTGCGACGTACTGACGCGAGACCGTCCGCTCGGCAAACTGCGTAGCCAGATGCATGGTCGGACCATACGTTTTGCCGATGACCATTACGCCGGTAGTATCTCGATCAAGCCGGTGCACGATACCGGGTCGAACTCCGGGTACCTCTTCTGCGCCAAGCTCATCGCTTCCCCACTGCGCCTGGTCGTCCTCATCTGCTTGCTCATCACGAGGTTCGGTGGATGCATCCTCATCGTCGTCTTCGCCCCATGACTCGCGGGCTTTGAGAACGCGCATCGGTTCACGCTGTCCGAGGTGCCACAACACTGCGTTGACGAGTGTTCCATCGCGATTGCCAAGTCCGGGATGAACAAGAATGCCGGCGGCCTTATCGATCACGATCAGGTACTCGTCCTCATAAAGGACCGATAGCGGAATATCCTGCGGAATCAGTTGCAGAGGGGGCGGCCGCATCACCGTCACGCGGATCACATCACCGGGCCGGATCTTATAGTTTGCCTTAGTTGGTCGGTCATTGACCGTTACTGCATCAGCATCGATGGCCTTCTGCACACGCGTGCGCGTGGCATGAACGATACTGTGCGTGAGGAACGCATCCACACGCTCTGGTCTCTGCCCGGAAGGAATGGTAAACTCGTACACATGCTCACTCCACTCCAGCGGCGATCGCGTTTCGGAAGCTGCCGCGTCAGCCTTCTTTTTCATCGCGGACGCCGAACAGGGGCACGTTCTGGTCGCTGATCATCGAGGCGATAAGCAGCGTGACCACGCCAACGGACACGCAGGAGTCGGCGACATTAAACACAGGCCAGTGAGTATACAGCTCTCCAAAGAGCGAGACGTCCGGGATGTCCACTTGCAAAAAGTCGACGACCTTTCCGTAGAACAATGGACCCTCGCCGTACAAAACGCCGTAGAACATGCGATCAATAAGATTACCAACGGCACCGCCGAGCAGCAGAGTGAGGGAAAACCTCACAGTGCGCGCTGACTCGGGCGTTTGCATGATCATCCTGACGATGAGAAGGACAATGCCGATCGTAAGTAGCGTCAAGATGATCTTCGCATTACCCCATTCAATACCAAAGGCCATGCCGGGGTTCTCAACAAACGTCAGCCGAAGCGCATCTCCCAGCAGAGGGCGACTCTCACCGAGGAACATCCCCTCGTGGACAATGCCGAAGAGGTCGAAGCCCTTGACGAGGACCTTCGTGACCTGGTCGAGCACCACTAGCATCGCTGCGATGGTCAGCGGCCGGCGTACGGAGCGAAATGCCTCAGACACGTTGATCAGTTCGAACCTTTGGCCTGAATGCGATCGATACCGTCATCCGGACAGCGCTTGCGAATCTTATACGATGCAGACTGCGTCGTGATAGGCACGGCAAGCAGCCGCTCACGTGCAATGAGAATTCCGCACATATGACAGATCCCGTAGGTCTTGTCGTCGATCCGCACGATGGCCTCATCCAGCTTACGAATGTAGTCCTGCACGCGCTGGATCTGAGCGTACGTCTTCTCCTTCTCTGCTGCCTCTGAGCCTTGTTCGGCCATGTGCATCGAGTAGATCGACGAATCTTCGTTGGCCTCACTATTGGTGAGGTCCTCGAGACGCTCCCGTAGCATACGGAGCTCCTCAAGGGCATCAGCTTTTGCACGTTCAATGTTCACACGGAAAGACTGCAGGTCCGCGTCTGAATATCGCGGGACCTTCTTGACAGGTTGCTTTTTTGCTGGCACAGGTATTGGTGATACGGATGATAAAGAAGAACCCGCACCGGTGGTCTTACCGACCGCCGATGCGGGCTTCATATTCGCAGTCTCCGTCTTGGGTTGCGGCTTCGGACTCGTCATCTTCCTACTTGCTGCTGCTGAAACCGTACCCGTCTTGGCTATTGCCGAACTTTTCTTCGACGCGGATGCTGACGCCTTTGCAGACGCAGATCCTTTGGAAGCCGTTGTACCCTTCGACGTTGTTGACTGCTTGGCCGAGTTAGGAGTTACCCTTACTTGGCTTTTTTTTTTGCCGCAGGCTTTGCAGCCTTCTTAGCTGGCTTTGCCGCTGGCTTCGCAGCCTTCTTAGCTGGCTTTGCCGCTGGCTTCGCAGCCTTCTTAGCTGGCTTAGCCGCTGGCTTTGCAGCCTTCTTGGCTGGCTTAGCTGCTGGCTTTGCAGCCTTCTTGGCTGGCTTTGCCGCTGGCTTCGCAGCCTTCTTAGCTGGCTTTGCCGCTGGTTTCTTGGCGGCTTTCTTTGCTGCTGCCATGAGAGTACCTCAAAAAAAGTGAAACATGAAAACGCGTGCGCCACCTTGACGCACCATCATCAAACACGCTGAACGCGTACGTTGACGTGACGCCCGTTGATCTCGAGTCCAGTTCCTTCGAACTGTCCCCCCCGCTCGAGCGCTTCCGCCAGCGTTTCCATTGCAATGTACGACCGCATGGATTCGAGGGCGATGGACGTGTCGTCATCTGTCTCGTAGAGAACAGTAATGCGATCCGTCACATCAAATCCCGAATCCTTACGGAGCTTCTGAAGGCGACTTACAAACTCACGAGCGAGACCTTCGCGAATGAGCTCTTCGTCCAGTTCAGTATCAAGGGCGACCGTCACGCCGTTGTCGCTTGCCACAAGCCAGCCTTCGATATCCTCGCTGATGATCTCAACGTCCTCGAAATCGATTTGCACATTTCGCTCACCGACATCGATCATAAGAACCGACGACTGCTCGAGTCTTCGAACATCGTCGTGCGTCATGCTCTTGATCGCGTTGGCAACCGACTGCGTGTCTCCTCCATACTTGCGCCCAATCACTTTGAAGTTCGGGCGAGCACTGCGACGCACGATGTTCGTGTCGTCCGATACGTACTCGATGGATTTGACGTTGATCTCTTCTGTTATGATCTCTTCGACCGATTGAATGTGTCTGCGCATTTGCGGACTGTCTACCGGAAGAAGAATTCGTTTCAGCGGCTGACGTGTTTTGATCTTCGCCTTCTCTCTCAAAGAACGAGCAAGAGAAACAATTCGTTGCGCTTGCTGCATGCGATGTTCCAGATCGGAATCGATGACTGCTTCATCGCACGTTTGCAATATAATACAATGCACAGTGAATTGTTCTTCGTGCAAACGCAATCGTAAGAAAAGTGACTCAGCCAAAAACGGAGCAACGGGAGCCATCATTTCAGTGACACGTAACAGCACCTCATGCAACGTCTGATAGGCCGCGCGTTTATCGGCATCATACTCACCTTTCCAGAAGCGACGGCGGTTACGACGAACGTACCAGTTGGACACTTCTTCGATCATAAACTCCTGTAGGAGTCGGCATGCCCTGGTCAGATCATACTCATCCATCGCAGCAGTGTAGCTCTTGATGAGCGTATGCAGACGGGAGATGATCCAGCGGTCGATCTCCGGACGCTCAGCGATCGGGATCAGCATCTGCGACGCCGAGTACCCGTCAACATTGGCGTAGAGAGCAAAGAACTCATACGTATTTGTGAGCGAGCGGAAGAAGTCGGCGATGACAGTCTTGGCAATATCATCCTCGTTCCAAAGCTTCGGCTTGTGGACCGGCGACGACGTCATCAGAAACCATCGAATGGCATCGCTGCCGAAGCGAGATATGACCTCGAACGGATCGACGGTGTTACCCTTCGACTTCGACATCTTCTGACCACGCTTGTCGAGCACAAGATCATTGACGACAACATGGCGATACGCCGGCGCATCAAACAGCGCCGTCGAGATATTGTGCAGTGTATAGAACCAGCCACGAGTCTGATCTATTCCTTCTGCAATGAAGTCCGCCGGAAACGATGCCTGAAAGAGCTCTTTGTTTTCAAACGGATAGTGGAACTGCGCAAACGGCATACTTCCGGAGTCAAACCAAACATCAACGACCTCGCGCGTACGGCGATAGGTCACGCCGTCACGCTCGAACACGACGCGATCAACGAACGGCCTGTGCAGGTCCACGGCCACTCCACTCTGAGCCACAGGGACGCGCGAGCCATCCTCCCGCTCATAGAGTCCGGCCTGAAGTTCTTCGATCGAACCGATGGCAAACATCGACGCGCCATCTTCGCTGACCCATATAGGAAGGGGGCTTCCCCAGTACCTGTCTCGGGAGATCGACCATTCCTTTACTTCTTCGAGCCAGTTCCCAAAGCGGCCCTCTCCGATCTCTTCGGGATGCCAGTTCACCGTGCGATTGAGCTCAACAAGTCGATCACGATAGCGCGGCGAGCGGATGAACCAGGAATCACGCGCATAGTAGATAACCGGGTTGTCCGTGCGCCAGCAATGCGGATAGCTGTGCAGGTAATCAAAGGATGCTTTGTAGATCTTACCAGCGATCTTCAGTGCCTTGACGATGTCCCGATCAGCCCCCTCCTCGGTGTGGTCCGAGTACGTAAACGACTTTACGGCACGTCCGGCAAAGTCCTTGATCTCCGACGAGAAGTGCCCGTTTGGTGTGACCGGCTGTGGTACGGGCAGATTATAGAGCTTCGACATTTCGAAGTCGTCCTGACCGAAGGCCGGCGCCAGGTGCACGATTCCGGATCCGTCATCAGTCGAGACAAAGTCACCGGGGAGAATCGTCAGCACCTTGGGATACTGCTCGGCCTCGAGAGCAACATCGGCAAAGATCTGCTCGTAGGTAGAGCCAACGATCTCCGCGCCCTTGTGCGATGAGAGTATCTCGACGTCGCCTTCCAGTATGGCCAGTCGCGATTCTGCAAGGAGCAGCTCTTCACTGAGTGTTGCCTCGCCCACCTGCCGCGTGTTACGAACACGCACGTAGGTGATCCCGGCGCCAACGGCAAGAGCAACATTGGCGAACAACGTCCACGGCGTGGTTGTCCATACCAGAACCTTGACACCACGAAGTGACTCGACCGGCGAGCTGGTGATGGCAAGCTTGAGATAGACATTCGGGTCACGGACCTCTTTGTAGTTCTGCGACAGCTCATGCGATGAAAGTGGCGTGCCCAGCGTTGGGGACTGCGGCACAACCTTGTATCCACGGTAGATGAGCCCCTTATCAAAGAACTGCTTCAGAGCCCACCAGACCGACTCGATGTAGTCATTCGTGCACGTGATGTAGGCGCTATCAAGATCAAGCCAATGCCCCATCCGACGAGTAAGAGTGCGCCATCCGCTCTCCATGGTGATGTTACGGTAGACAATGTCCTTGCATGCGGCATTGAACACGTCTACGCCCATCACCTCGATCTGCGACTTATCGGTGATGCCAAGTTCCTTCTCGGCACTGAGCTCCACTGGAAGTCCATGCGTGTCCCAGCCGGCCTGACGCCGAACGAAGAAGCCCTTCATGTTCTTGTAGCGGCACACGGAGTCTTTAATCGTCCGTGCAAGAACATGGTGAATGCCGGGCTTGCCGTTTACCGTTGGCGGACCTTCGTAGAACGTGAAGGACGGCGCTGATTGTCGCAGTTCCTGAGTACGAGCGAATACGTTGTTCGCTTCCCAGTAGTCAAGGATGGACTCTTCTTGCGTTGGGTAGGAAAAATCGTCAGGAAGAGGTTGAAACATGTGCTGCAGGAATCCCCAGATGATCAAACTCACAAAGTTACAAACGTGATCTTGAAGGTCGTGCCTGAACCCTCTGCTGATACCACGTCGATCGTGGCGTGGTGGGCGTCAAGAATCCATTTAACGATCGACAGACCAAGGCCGGTGCCTTGTATGTCTTTCGAGCGCGCCTTGTCGACTCGGTAGAAGCGGTCATAGATATGAGTGAGATCCTCCGCCGCAATGCCGATGCCGGTGTCGCTGACCAGCAGCCGCGCTTTGTTGTCGATGGCAAGCAGTTCCACACGCACAAAGCCCCCTGACGGAGTGTACTTGATGGCATTCTCGACGATGTTCAGTACCGCCTGATGCAGTCGGGTTTTGTCGCCCTCGATCATGACGCCCGAGGCGATGTCCGTCGTAAACCCGATGCCTTTACTGTCAGCCATCAGCAGCATATCATCACAGATGTCCCCTACCAGAATGCTCAATGAAACCGGTGCGCGCTCGATCGTAACCTGACCCGACTCGGCGCGACTGATCTCAAGGAGTCCCTGCACGACGTTTGTCAGCCGCTCGACCTCCTCCAGGCAACTGGCCAGCGTTGCCTGATACTCCTCCACGCTCATTGGCCGACGTAAGGCAACACCAAGCTCGCCCATCAGGATGGCAAGGGGCGTCTTGAGTTCATGCGATGCATCCGACGTGAACTGCCGTACCTGCGCAAACGACTGCTCAAGTCGGGCGATCATTTCGTTGAGCGTGTCGATCAGGCGCGCGATCTCATCGTTGTTCGGCGATCGCGGCAGACGAAGCTGAAGATTGCTCGCCGTGATCGATCGTGCTGATCGTGTGATGTCGTCTACGGACTTCAAAGAGCCCCGCGCAATAAACCATCCCAGAATGCCCGAGATCACCAGGGCAACCGGCATGCCATAGAGCATAAGCGAGAACAGGCGGCGTAATGTCTCATCAACCTCAGACAATGGATACGCTGCCGTTACAGAGGCCACATCTGCCCTGATCATCACGATTCGATAGCGCTCGCCCCGAAGCCAGAAGTGTGAAAAGATTGGTGCCGGTTTTGCCGACGATGCCTCACGGGCGAACATTCCGTACGTGGGCAGACTATCGGTGCCAAGGTTTTCTGACTTCCAGGCCACCGCTCCATCGTCGCTGGCGAGCTGGAGTGCCGTGCTCGATGAGTTCAGCAGCATGTGTTCATAGACTGCCGACCAGACGGGATCCTCCGGAGCAACGGTTCCGCTACCGAGTACCGGCCCGACGAAGTTGCGCATGTTCGGACGATCCAGGAGATCGACACGAAGAGGATCGGTCGTGGAGAGACGGCGACGAGACCGAAGCGAGGCAAGGGGCTTGCGGGCCTGCTGCTGCTCCTTGCGGATAATGTCCAGCAGTGAGCTGCCGGCCCGCTCCAACGAGGCATCCAGATTACGTAAAAGCTCATTACTCACCGTCACGTACGCGATACCGGCAAAGCCGGCCAGCGTTACGGCAACGATGGTCCCATACAGAAGGGCGAGTTTCGCACGAAGGGTCAGCTTCACGGTCCCGAACATACACAGACAATGCAGACCATGAATCGGGATTCTATCTTTGCCGACGATGCATAGCGATCCACGACCCATCGGAGTGTTCGACTCGGGAATCGGAGGCCTGACGGTGCTGCGGCACCTTCTTCGCCTGATGCCCGGGGAGGACTTCGTCTATCTCGGCGACACGGCACGAGTGCCGTATGGCAACAAGTCTGCCGAAACGGTGCGCCTGTATGCGTCACAGTGCGCCGACTTTCTTCTGCGTCATGATGTGAAGATGATCGTCGTGGCATGCAACACGGCCTCTGCTCTTGCGCTCGATGTGCTGCGCAGCCATCACTCTATCCCGGTGCTGGGCGTTATCGAGCCGGCGGCCGGCGAGGCTGTGCGTCTGACGCGAAGCGGATCCATCGGCGTGATCGGCACGCGGGCAACGATCAACTCCGAGTCATATCTCAAGGCCATTTCCGACGTCGCCGGTGATCGACCGATTGCCATTCACTCGCGCCCTTGCCCCCTGCTGGTTCCTCTCGTAGAAGAAGGTTGGGTGGACGCGCCGGCAACCCGGCTGATCGCAGAAGAGTACGTGCGCCCCCTGCGCCAGGCCGGCATTGATACGCTCGTTCTTGGGTGCACACACTACCCGATTCTTGCTCCCGTGCTTCAAGACTTGCTACCGAATGTTGCACTGGTCGACTGTGGTGAATGCGCCGCACACCAGGCCATGCATCTGCTCGAGCCACATGGTGAGCCCGGCCACGTTCCGCGCCTGTCGCTGTACGTCACCGACAATACTCCGGCCTTTACATCACTGGCCTCGACGTTTCTCGGCAGACGTGTCGACGAACCGGTACGCGTCAGTCTCGATGGTCCTCAACCGGTGGGTCGGGGATGATGGTCTCGTATATCCTTCGCAAGATCCTGTACACGCTGCTGGTGCTCCTCGGCGTGGTCGTGGTCACGTTCTTCATCCGTCCTCCGGGCGATCCGGCACGCGTTCTGCTGGGACAGCGCGCAGATTCGGCCTCCGTGGCTGCCCTGCGCGAGCAGCTTGGACTCGACAAGCCCCTTCCCTATCAGATCACGACCTACATGACCAGTCTGGCAGGGGGCGACCTTGGCCGCTCGATCGCTACAAACCGCCCCGTTGCCGAAACCATCATCGAACGGTTACCGGCAACGGCTCTGCTGGCTGTCACATCGATTGCTATCGCGACGCTTCTCGGAATCCTGCTCGGAGTGATCGCGGCATGGCGACCCAACACCCGGATCGATACGCTGACGATGTCGACCTCGCTGCTCGGGATTTCTCTTCCGGCGTTTGTGGTGGGACTGCTGCTGGTGCTTGTCTTCGGAGTGGGTCTCGAATGGTTTCCCATCAGCGGATACGTCGACCGTGGAGCAGAGCATCTCGTGCTGCCGATGATCACGCTGGCTATTCGCCCGCTTTCGATCATCGCACGTGTCACACGATCGAGCATGCTCGATGTTCTGGGTCAGGATTACGTGCGCACCGCCAAGGCCAAGGGTCTGTCGGACGCGACGGTATTCGTCAAACACGCGCTGCGCAACGCTCTGAATCCCGTCGTCACCACCGTCAGCGCGTGGTTTGCGGGCCTGCTGGCAGGTACCTATTTCGTGGAGTTTATCTTCAACTGGCCCGGCATCGGCCTGGCAGCATTCAATGCGATCGAGAAACTTGATTACCCCATGATCCAGGGAACAGTCCTGTTCACGGCGATCATCTTCGTGACGGTCAACACGTTGGCCGACATTCTCTATGGGTTTATCGATCCGAAGGTGCGGCTCTCATGAGTACGGATCGTGTCGAAAGTCCCTCGCGGCTGGCTCTGCGCCGACTGCGCAAGAACACCGGCGCCGTTATCGCCATGGTCGTACTGACCGTCATGGTCATTGCCGCCATTGCTGCCCCATGGATCACGCCTTTTGATCCAACGACGCAGATCCTTGAATACAGCGTCAAGCCCGCGGGCTTTCGCGGAACGATCCTATTCAAGAAAAATCCGGCCGATCCTGAGACGCCGTCGATCATTGCTGTATCAGACTGGCAGTTGAGATCCGACACCGTCTACTACCGCGATCCGGCCGGAGAACCCTACAGTATTGCACGCTCAGCACTGGTAGGAGTAACCGGCGATGACTTTGTAGCAACACCAACGTTCTGGCTCGGAACTGATCGGTTTGGGCGCGACATGTTCACGCGGCTGATCTACGGGATGCGCGTCTCGCTCAGCGTCGGCCTGATTTCCGAATCCATCGCGCTGCTGATCGGCATCATCCTCGGAGCAATTGCCGGCTACTACCGTGGTTGGGCCGATGATGTGATCATGTGGCTCGTAAACGTCGTCTGGTCGTTCCCGACCATTCTGCTCGTTGTTGCCTTCTCCGTACTGCTCGGTAAAGGATACTGGCAGACGTTTGTAGCTATCGGGATCTCGTCATGGGTCGACATTGCACGTATCGTCCGCGGACAGTTTTTCAGCATTCGCGAGCAGGAGTACATCGAGGCCACGCGCGCCCTGGGCTACGGCCCCACCAGGACCATCTTCCGTCATATGCTACTGAATGCGACCGGTCCGATCATTGTCCTCTCAACGGCGGGTTTTGCCACGGCGATCATCGCCGAAGCATCACTGAGCTTCATCGGGCTTGGTGTTCAGCCCCCTACTGCGTCATGGGGACAGATGATCAAGGACGGCTACGGATACATTGCCCTTGGCACGAACTGGGGCATGACGCTGTTTCCGAGCATCGCCATGGCCATCGGGGTTCTTGTCCTGAATGTCTTCGGCGATGGACTTCGTGATGCTTTCGATCCCAAGACGAGCCAGAGATGATCGACGAGATACTCAAATCAGGGTCGTTCCCACCGGCCATTCTACTCTTCGGTGAGGAGGACTTTCTCGTCGAACACGATGCGCAGCGACTCTTCGATGCTGCTGCACGGCAGGATGCCACGGGCATGAACTGCGATGTCCTCGATGCCGAACAGACATCACTCGACGCAGTCCTGTCGATTGCCCGTTCATTCCCGATGATGTCCGACCGCCGCGTCGTATGGGTCCGCCGGGCAGATAGCCTGAAAGGCCGCGAGTCGAAAGGGGCTGACGCACTTGCCAGCTACCTGGCCGATCCGTCAGCTGCGACGGTGCTGATCTTTACCGCTTCGATCAGTGCCGCCGATGGTATCGGCAAGCTTCGTCAGCGTCCGGACGCCCTGAAGAAGAAACTTTCCAAGGTCCGCTATCCGCTCAATCGCCTCATCACCGCAGCCACATGGATCGAGTACCCGCGTCAGAGCGAAGCCAGCGTTCGCTCCTGGATGAACGCACACGCAGCCCGCTTGGGACTCACGCTGCCGGCTGAAGCACCGGACCTGCTGATGGCCAAGGTTGGCACGGGCCTGCGTGAGATCGCCATGGAACTGGAGAAGCTTCGGATCTACGTCGGGGACAGGGGCACAGCAACCGTTGAGGACATGCACAGTCTTGCCGGCAGTACGCGCGAGTTCAATGTCTTCGAACTTCAGCGTGCCGTTGGACGTCGCGATGCCCCGGCAGCGATGAAGATTCTCAATGCGATGCTCGAGGCCGACTCGCAGGAGATAATGATCCTTACGATGCTGGTACGACACTTCATGTCATTGTACGCACTGATCGACCTGCGAACGCTCACCGATCAGACACAGATCGCTCGCCAGACAGGACTTCAACCGTTTGCGATATCGGAAGCATTCCAGCATCTGGATGCGCTCGGACCGCGGCGCGTGGAAAACGCGCTGCATCATTTGCGGCAGGCTGAACGGTCACTTCGAAGCTCGGCCGACCGCAGAACAACCATGGAGATCCTGATCACTTCCATCATTGGGAGTGACGAGCCGACTCCGAGCCGTATCTTTGCGCGTGCTTAAGAGTGAACTTCTACATCCGTGCGCTGAATTGGCTCAGGCGCAGCTTGATGCTTACAACGCCCGCGACGTCAATGCCTTTGCCAAGGTGTATGCTGAGGACGTTCAGCTGATTGATCTCTCGACAGGTTCGGTCTTCTGCAACGGCCTCGACGAGCTCCGCAATCGCTACGGCCGACAGTTCTCGGAACATCCGCACCTGCATTGCCGGCTTGTCAGTCGCATCGTCTGTCCCCCATTTGTCATCGACGAAGAAGACGTCAGCGGACTTGCCGCCGGCGGCAACGTTCACGCAGTGGCTACCTACGAATGCGCCGAAGGCATGATCAAGCGTGCATGGTTCCTGAGAGAGGTGAGCCAATGACATCGCAGCCGATCCAGGTCGTTGCCGACCTGCACACGCATACAACGTGTTCCGACGGAGTGCTCAGCCCCATTGAGCTTATCACCAAGGCAGAGCAGCGCGGACTGCAGGCACTGGCTATCACTGATCACGACAATCTCGATGCGCATCGCCATCTGCGTGACGTCGGCTATAATGGCCCGCTTCGTCTTATTAGTGGTGTCGAGATCTCCTGCTACGACTTTGGTCGCGAGATCCATGTTCTGGCCTACAACGTCGATGTTGATAATGCGAATCTGCAGCAGTACGAAGCATTCTACCGTAACGACCGTGCCCGGCGTGCCGAGGAAATGGTCGCCAACCTTCACCAGGCCCGGGCTCCGATCTCGTATCAGGAAGTGATCGACGAGGCAGCAGGTGCTCCGATCGGCAGGCCCCATGTGGCCTCCGTGCTGGTGCGTCGGGGCTTCGTGCAGTCGATTCAGGCAGCCTTCGATGTCTATCTGGACGTTGGCAAGCCAGGGTATGCGGCAAAGACACCGTTCCCCGTAGCACAAGCTGTCGAGATGATCCATGCCGCCGGCGGTACGCTCTCTATTGCACATCCAGGCAGGTACTTCACCGATCCGGCAATGTTCCTTCCTCTTGTGAAGACCGGAGTTGACGGTATAGAAGTTTACCACCCATCACACTGGCATGTTACCCGTGAGTTTTACCGCGTGATGTGTCAGCAGCATGGACTTCTGGTGACGGGCGGCTCGGACTTCCACGGATCGCGTGACTACGACGAAGCGAACTTCGGAACGTTTGGCCTGACGGCTGCTGGATTCGAAGAGTTTGCTTCAACGATTGCGTCACGCCATGCCAGCGTGCCGAAACATGACTGAGGCACCGTCATCATCATCGTCCCCAAGCGTGTCCGGCATCGGACGTCGCATCGGAATCTGCGTTGCGCGTTGGCACCGCGAGATTGTCGATGAACTTCACGCCGGGGCTGTGGATGTGCTCATCGCGAGCGGCGTCAGCGCCTCCGACATCGTGGTTGTCGAATGTCCGGGTAGTTACGAGCTCCCCGTGGCAGCGCTTCACCTGATCGAAAATGCCGGTGTCGACGCTGTTCTTGCCTTTGGCGTGGTGGTGCGCGGCGAGACCGCACACTTTGAGTACGTCTCCTCGCCTGTCGCTCATGGACTGATGGATATCTCCGTATCCACCGGCGTACCGTGCCTGTTTGGTGTGCTGACGACGGAGACCATTGAGCAGGCGCGCGAGCGCTGTGGAGGCATTCACGGCCACAAAGGCCGTGAAGCTGCTCAGGGGGCTCTGCAGCTGCTGCACTCACTGAGCGCGCTCACGACCGACGATAAATCATAAAGCAACGGCCGGTTCGTTGACTATGCGGTTGATTTCATCACAGCCCCGTATGATCATGACTTGTTCGACCCCACGTCCGGCGTTCCTGCTCGTATGTCTCCTTCTGTCTGTTGTCTCACCGATACGGTCGTGGACGCAGGAGATACGGCTTAGTGACTGGACAACGATCTCCTCACTCTACACCGTGAACGCCATCGATGTGGACTCATCAGGCCGAGTGTGGGCTGCAACGACCGGTGGTGTTGTGACCTATGATGAGGGCAGCGGTCAGATACAGGAGTTTCGCAACGTCAATGCTCTGCAGACACTCGATTGTTCATCGGTGTTCTGCGACCAGCGACGCGGCCAGGTGTTCATCGGGCAGCGCGACGGCGCTCTTGATATCTACCGTCGCGACGGAACATGGACAGGGATCCGCGATATCCGTCGCGCAACGGAGTATCCCAAACGAGCTATCACGGACTTTGCGCAGCGTGGAGATTCTCTGCTGATCGCCACGGAGTTCGGACTGGTCATCTGGGACATGCGTCGCGAGGTGTTCATCACCACCATCGATCGCATCGGATCGCTCGAAGAGAACACGCCCGTTCGCTCGATCTGCCTCTTTGCTGACTCCCTCTGGGTTGCCACCGATAGCGGCGTGGCCGTTGCACCTCTGAATGTGCCGACTCTCAGGCTGCCGTCTGTCTGGAGGATCCTGGGTTCATCAAGTGCTTTCGACGGAACCGAAGTCCGGCTCTGCCGCAGCAGCGGGTCGGAGCTGGCCGTGGCCACTCGGCGTGGACTCTTTGTGCGTTCAGGGGGCTTGTTTGTATCCAAGCTGACGGCAGCAGCAGACATTACTTCGCTGAACCATTCGGGATCGTCATGGGAAGTGGCAACCGCCACCAGCATCCTCACAGATGCCGGTGCAACGCTTGCACCAAATACTGACGGGCCGATGCGCTTTGTGATCTCTCGCACGGTTGCGGGGCGCCCCCTTCGCCTCATCGCTATTGAAGGCAAGGGCTTTGGCATCAGCCAGGATGGTCTAACTGTCCGCATGGCACCCATCCGCACACCTTCGTCAAATCAGTTTGCTGATCTGTCGGTGGACTCGCGCGGAAATCTCTGGGTTGCCACCGATGACAACCCTGGGCGCGGCTTTGGAGGCCAGGGCGTATCGTGGTTTGACGGCATCACGTGGAAGACCATCAACACGGCCAATCAGCCCCTTCTGCTGTCCAACAATTGCTACCGCGTTAGCTCCGTATCGGATGGTTCAACGTGGGTGGGCACTTGGGGTCGTGGAGCGATCCGATGTGTGCCCAACGATACCGGTCTTGTTGTCGAGCGATATGGCTTCGACAACTCATCGCTTTCCGGCGTATCGGGAGACTCGACCTATGTGCTGGTCTCCGGTGCCGAGATCGACCGCTTCGGACGCACATGGCTGCTGAACGAGCAGGCCTCCAATCAGCTGCTGGCCGTGCGGAGCGGAGCGGACTGGACATCCCGGGCCAACTGCACGAACCCGCGTGATAACGTCGTGCGATACATGGCCATTGATCTTGGTGGAACAGTCTGGCTCGGTGGTCATCAGGGCCTGGGATTGATCGCCTATAATGATCGCAATACGACGCGCACTGACGACGACCTTTGCAACAAGCTCACCACGGGCAACTCCCAGCTGCCCGACAACTCCGTGACGGCTCTTGCCGTTGATCTCAATGGCGCTCTGTGGATCGGCACGTCCAAGGGGCTTTCGGTGATCACTTCCACCGGCTCGGTTTCGAACTCGACCATTCCGTTTGTGCGGCGCGTCTCTGCGTTGTCGTCAGCCACGGTTGTTACGGACATTCATGTCGATGCACTGAACTACAAGTGGATCGCCTCGACAAGCGGCGTTTTCGTGCTCGACCCGTCGGGGACCCAGGTCGTTGCCACGGTTACTTCCAGCACCAGCCCCCTGCTGAGCGATAACGTTCGCTGTCTCGTGCTTGACGAAACGAGCGGTCTGGCCTACTTCGGTACGGCAGGCGGATGTTCGGTTGCCCGCACATCATCAATGCGCCCCTTGCCGGACTTTGCTCTTACGTGTTATCCGCAACCGTTTTCCGTGGGTGGCGATCGTCAAATGGTGATCGATGGTCTTGCACCGGACAGTGACGTCAAGATCATGACCATTGCCGGAACCATGGTCGCTGCGCTACAACTGCGCGGACGTCAGGCCATCTGGGACGGTCAGGATGTTGGCGGCAACACTGTTCCTCCGGGGATCTATATCGTCAGCGCTTCCAGCGCCAGCGCCGGAACGGCAGCCGTGACGAAGTTCGCCGTCACCCGGTAGGGAAACCCTCTACAAACAAAAAACGGCCGCTCGAGTTGAGCGACCGTTCAATGCTGTGCGGAAGACGGGACTTGAACCCGTACGCCCTTGCGAGCGCCACCCCCTCAAGATGGTGCGTCTGCCAATTTCGCCACTTCCGCAGAGGGACTGCGAAAATAGTGATGTCGACCCTGACGGCAAAACCAAAACGAGTGTATTCTTCGACCTTTATCGTGATATCGTCAGCGGCGCGACAGAGCGCACACCGTTGATCATCACACAGCAGACATAGGAGCCACTGACAAGATCCGAGACGGCAACGCTGTGCGAGCCCGGTGCAAGCCTGTCGGTCAGCAGTGTCTTGATGTGACGACCATCATGAGCGTAGACTTCGACCGTTGTGACGCTGTTGACCGGCTGATACCATTCGATTGTGGCCTGGCTTGACGCAGGATTCGGAGCCACGCGCACATCGACGCCAACACGTCCTTCGTAGGCGTCATCCACGCTTGTCGTGCGCTGAAGCACACCAAGTGGGAGCACTCGATCCTGAAGAACACTTTCGGTTTCCTGAGCAGTGCCACCAAACCAGTTTTCTAGCACATCTGCATAGACGCGGCGATAGTCCCACTGATAACGAACATCACCGTTACCGTCAAAGTTGTTCAGATCCGGGCTCTGTCCGTACACGCCGGCACGAACTCCATTACCGAAGACGAACTGCACCGAGGCCGCACCGTGATCGGTGCCACGGCTTCCATTCTCAAATGGTGTTCTACCAAATTCCGAGACCGTCATACCGACGACCCGATCAGCAAACCCCTGCGCGAGCGCATCCTGCATGAAGCTGCCGATGCCTGAAGCGAGCTGACCGAGCAGATAGGGATGCAGTCCGTTCTGATACTCGTCCTGCTGCTGCACGTGCGTGTCGAAGCCGCCCATGTATACAAGGAAGATCTTCGACTTCAGACCACCGCTGATAAGTCGTGCGACAAGTTTCATCTGTTGAACAAACCCGCCATCGACGTACGTAGCAACGTTCTTTCCCTTGTCGAAGGAGTTTTTCACTACCGACGAGTACCGGTCACACTGTTCGGCTACTGTGCGGACAAAATTGAACTCGCGTCCGTAGCGCGTCTCTTCGGACATCGGCGTCATGTCAGGCGACAACCCCTGACCGAGTTCAAAGAACGTCTTCGGATCCGTCAGCGCGATGCCGATATCACCCTTTGGACTCTGAAGCAACATCGACAGTGAGCCCCCTATCTGCACAGCGATAGGGTCAGGGGGCAATACTTCCGGGAAGCCCTCGATGTGATTGGACCAATAGCGCCCAAGCCAGCCATCGAGAAGTCGAACTTCAGGGTCGGACGAGTTAAACCCGCTCAGCCAGATATCGGTGGATCGGAAGTGCGACAGATTGGGATTCTCGTATCCGATATCCTGAATGATCGCCAGCCGTCCGTCTTCGAACATCTGCGGGAATCCGTAGCTATCCTTGGGTGCCAGAGCCGGGTGCATGTGCACACGCGACAGGACGCTGATGGCCTTGTCCTTTGGCACGGCAATGGTCGGTCGGATGGCATAGTACTGGGGATCTTCCACGGGGATGATCGTATTGAGTCCGTCATTACCACCGAACAGCTGCACCACGATCAGGCAGCGGTCATCGTCGGGCTGCAACTGAACGGGCATGTTCATGGGCGTGAAGGCCTTCAGAGGAACACCACCGAGGACTTGCGTGCCAACGGCAGCGGCTGCGGTAGTTGCGAGGAAGGAGCGGCGCTTCATCGATGATCCTTTTTCGTTTCGTTTCTCGGGTGATGTCTTAACAAAGTTGGAAGTCCGGCGCCACCGCGATCGTCTTGAGCAGTGCGCGCAGAGAGCGAGCAGCACTTGCGGGCTGATTCAGCTTTTCAGCCCACGTGTAGTCGGGCTGCCCTTCCAGAAGCGTGTTCTTGTAGAACGTCAGCCGGGTGTCGTTGACCGGAAGTGGCATGAAGTATTGAACGATGCTCTGCACGAACTTCGTCACGTCCTCATAATCCGGCATTTCCTTGATCAGCTGCATTGCTCGTGCGTCGGTGAGCGTGTCGATCATTTTTCGAGCGAACTCTCGACGGCGAGGGTAGGTATTGGTTGAAATCCACGACCGGTATCCCGGCCATCCGGCCACGTTCGGTGGATCGAACAGCGCCTGATCCATCAGACCTGCCCATGAAGCGGAATCGATCGGGGCCACCTCCGTGTCATCAAACCGGAGCTGCTTGAGCAGACCGATCACATACTCCATCGGCGTCTTGATCTGTGATCCACGCAGGGCAGGATCGAAGAAGTGCTTGCTGACGAACAAACTCAAAAACAGCTCGCGAAGATCGAAATCCGAATCGCGGAACACTTTGGCGAGATCTGCAACGAACTGCCGATCGATCTCTGCAGCAGAGCTGTAGACAAAGTACATGTACACTTTGCCCGCAATGAACCTCGAGACCGCCTCGGGGCGTGCCCGGAAAATGATGTTGATCAGCTCGCGGACCTCTTCGTTGCGAACCTGAAACTCCGTGTTGTTATCAGCAGTGCGCGCCGGAATGGTCACGCCCATGAACTCCTTTGCACCCGTATCGTGCTTCCTGGCATCGAACCACGTGTTGTAGATGCCCTTTGGCGCGGGCTGATCATTGAACCTGGCTACTTTCCAACCGGTGAGCACGCGCGCGGCCTGCTCAACATCGCCCTCCGTATACCAGCCAATGCCCGTCGTGTAGAGCTCCATGAGTTCTCGGGCATAGTTTTCATTCGGTCTGCCGGCATCGTTCAACCATCCACCGAGGTAGAACAGCATGGCATGGTCAAGGGTTATGTCGAGCGCCATGTCACGGAAGTTTCCGAGACGGTCCTTCCGGAAGGTCAGGTACTGATTGTACAGCGTATGCGGTTGCGAGTACTGATCGTCAAAACTGAACTCGGTCGTCCAGTGCCCAACCCAAAAGTGGGCAAGGCGCTCCACCGAGAGCGGGTCGCGCAGCGATTCGAACGTGTGCCATGCACTCAGGCGACGATAGTTATTCCCCCACCAGCTTCTGATGGCAAATGCCGCCTGCAGATCTGCCCCTTCGGGATTCTCCGTGTAGTCAACCATCTGCCCCGTGGCCGGGTCGCGCCACTTGATGAAGTTCACGTCGCGCAGGGGCGCCGGAGGATCCTTCGGCCCGAGAAGCTGCGTAACGACCTGACGCGCCGTCTTACCGACCTGCTTCTGGGCGTCGGGCATCGAGACGCTGTAGCTGAGCCGGCGATACAGATGCAGAACGTCATCGAGCGTCAGTGGATCGGTATGCTCCTCTATCCCGCCTTCGACCTGCAGTTTGATTTCAAACGGTGCGGTCGGCCGGATGGATGAGCGCGCTATGCTGCTGAAGAGTTCACGTCGTTTCATCGATCTCTCAACGGAGTTGTGATTTGCAGTGTTACAGTTCGACAGTAGAACCGTCCCTCGGGAAGCGAGTTATCGAACAGAGACGGGTTGGGTCCGACGCCCTCAACCCCTTCAATGTTCAGCGAAGGGGCTATCGAACGTACGAAGTTTTCAACGGACTTCGCTCGGTCGATCGATAGATTCATGTTGTGATTGAATTCACCCAGGCGATCGGTCGAGCCGACGATGGTCGCCCGGCTTCCGTCGCCGGTCGAGGCCGACACAACACGGCGCATCATTTCCTGATTCTGCAGCGAGATATCGGCACGGTCGTAGTCAAACACGATCAGACTCAGCCGGCTGACCTCGAAGTTGCTCACGGTCTTGATAACAGGGAACGTGGTCGCTCCCCGGGCGTCACCATAGCGCGGCTGGCGCACGTCAAGATTGGCCGTCAGCGTATCGCTCGTGCCCATGATAGGACCGAGCTTATCGGTCATCTCCTGGGTCAGGTCGAATACGATCTTCGAAGGGGGCATCAGAGGTCCGCTTCGCTGTGCAAGCACACTACCCTTGTGAAGAACATCGAGCTTCCAGCCGTCGGCACGTTCAGGATTTGTCACGTCAGTTGTAAATGTGTGCTGACTCTGCACGGGAACGTATTCGTTGAAGCGTGTGTGGACGATCGGGTCAAGCAGGCGCACATCCGACGACGAGAGTTCAACACGGCGATTCTCCTCAGCCCCTTCCGAATAGAGCTCATTGGAGGCAATGGCCGGACGTTCGCTCACCCGTACACGCAGGCGGTCGCTGCTGATGTTCCAGCGGCTCTGCAGGTATGCGGCTATGCTCTGCGCGCGCTCGCGAGCGATCTGCGTGCGCTGTTCGGCAGATGCTCCCTCTGCGCCGTCGCTGGTGCCCGTCAGGTCCAGCGTCGCGGCGCGATTTTCCTTGAGCCGAGCCCCAAGCACATCAAGGATCCGGTAGTAGATCGAGAGCGTCTCGCGCGGAAGCGTACGCTCGTCGAAGTTCTCCGTCGAGGACGACTGACGATATGATGCCCTGAGCGCCGTCGAGGCACTGTCGAAGAAAACATATGGCAGCAATGGAAATGTCTGCGTCACAACCGTCTCACGGATCTCCAATGGAATGGTCGTTACTGAGGCGATCACGGCCGGAACGATCTCCGGTGTCGACTGGACGATCGGCTCCGGCTCGGGCTCGGGAGCCGGTGGTGACGGTGGCGGCTCCTGGGCGGGCGGCTCCGGCGCTTCGATCAGACGGTAGCGCAGCTGAATGCCGCCACCGATGATCGTCTGTTCCCATGAGGCGGCCGAGCTCAGCGATCCAAGTCCGTGACGGTAGAAGATCTCCGGACCGATCTCGAGGTTACGACCGATGTTGAATGCTGCGCCAATCGCGCCTGTAACGCCCATCGACGTTCCGAGGCCGGCAAACTCACCAGACCCCACAGTGCGCCGCTTGACGTTCTCAGGATAGAGGATCGACTCCGGACTAACGATCTCCTCGGTCTGTGAAAAGTCCGACGATACAACCGGGTTGCCGGCATCAAACGTGGCGCGGATATACACCGGCAACCAGCTGATCGGACGCGAGCGCAGGCTGGCCTCGATGCTGACGTAGCCGAGCGCGCTCTCAAAGACATGCTCCTGGACAAGCGGCTTGTACACGTTGTCGTTCGGATCGAGAACTTCAAACCCCGCCTGCGTCTGCGTCATGAGCCGCGCTGGCCTCTTGGCATAGAGTAAGCCGCCGCCAACCTCGAGCACTTCGCCAAAAAGCTCATAGTCACCGAAAAGCGAGGCATACATGCCTGACGAAACGCCGCTGGAGAAAGAGCCGCAGTCGCCTGCTCCAAAAAGGACCGGGATCGCGGTGGCATTCGACACAGATAGGTAGCCGCCGCGGACGCCGATGGATGCGACCTGGGCTTGCGCCCACGTCACGAGAATGCACACACTTGTGATCGCCGCGGCGATTCCCCTCATTACAGCTCCGGTAGGTCAAAACGGCACCGTGGAAACTACCAGTTTTCCGCGCAGGATTCAACCACAAAACGCGGCGTATGCCATTGACCTTCACCGGTTGCAGGGGGCTTACGAGGCAACGGCAATGCGGACCACATAGAGCAGGCCAACACCGATGAGCGTCACCCCCATAACGGAGCGTATGCGCAGCAACAACGGACCGGTAAAACGCTCGCGGTATCGCTGCACAAGCATCCCGAGCGTGACCAGCCACAGGGCATTGCCGAGTCCGAAGCCGATACTGAAGATCAGTACTTCGGAGGTTGCCGCACCAAGCAGTCCGGCGCTGCGGATCATGCCAGACATTACAACGAGCGACGGAAGGAACGTCGGGTTGGCAATATTGGTCACGGCAAATCCGATCCCCACGAGGAACGGAAGCAGCGCGGGCGCCAGCCCCAGCCGCTGCATCCACAGCGGAGGGCCATCGACCGAGTCCTGCCCTTTGGCAGCTGCCGGTCGGCGCAGAAACACCAGTCCGGCAACGATCATCACACCGGCAATGATCAGACGCGTGACGGTCATGAAGTTTGCTGAATCCCCCGTCTCGGATGTTGAAACGAGCGCTGAGACGAGTCCACCGGAGGCCCACATCGCTGCAAGACTGTAGAGCATATCAAGCAGCCCCGCCCCGGCAGCCAGGGCAACAACGGCGCCGAGCTTATGGCGAGTACCGTAGCGAATGGCGGCCAGCCCCAGGGGGCCGGGCGGAATAGCCAGGATGTAGCCGATGATAAAGCCGGTGATCAGTGCCATGAAGGGATGGTGCCGTTTCGCGAAGCTACGGAGCGCGGCATTGACGCATCGCTGATGGTGCTATTTTGCCCACCACGGCATGAGTACCCAACAGAAACCCACGTCACTGCTGCCACGTCTTGGACTCGTTACCACCACGTCGATGGTGGTCGGGGGCATGATCGGATCCGGAGTGTTTCGCAATCCATCGGCCATGGCCGGATTTCTGCATTCGCCCGAGCTTCTCATTGGCGTATGGGTTGTGGCGGGCATTGTTACGCTCTTCGGCGCTCTGACCAATGCAGAGGTGGCCGGCATGATCCCTGCCACGGGCGGACAGTACCAGTATTTCCGGGCGATGTACGGGGAGTTCGTCGCCTTCCTTTACGGATGGGCACAGTTTATCGTCATCCAGACCGGTTCGATCGCGTCGATCACGTTTGTGTTTTCCGAGTACTTCAATACGCTTCTGCCGCTGTGGAATCTCGACGACGCCGTGGTGCAGTCGTTCGCTGTGTCGCTGCCATTTGGAACGATCTATCCCCTGCAGACCATCGGCATCAAGCTTCTGACCGTGGCAGCCATCGGCCTTCTGACGCTCATAAACGCGTACGGCGTGCGCGAAGGCGGCCGGGTGCAGGTGATCTTCACATTTGCGAAAGTGGCCGCCATCGTTGCCCTCGTCGTGCTGGCTGTTTTCGGTCCGGCCGGATCAACGTCGAATCTTTCCCAACCCTCCGCCTTCGGAGTGCCTGCCGGTTCGGCCTTGATGCTGGCACTTGCAATGGCCATGAACAAGGCCCTGTGGTCGTATGACGGATGGAACAACCTGACGTATGTCAGCGGCGAGGTGCGTGACCCGCAGCGGACAGTTCCGCGGTCATTGATGCTCGGCACGGCGATCTGCATCGGTGTCTATGTGGCCATCAACATCGCCTACCTGCTGATTCTGCCGATCGACATGCTCTCGGCCTCCCAGGCCGTGGCACGTGACGCGGCGTTCGTCATGATGGGTCCGACCGGGGCGGTGTTCGTCAGTCTTGCCGTGATCATCTCCACCATCGGAACGTCCAACGGCACCATCCTTGCAAGCTCCCGCGTGTACTATGCGATGGCCCGCGAGAAGATGTTCTTCCGCGCTGCCGGACACATCAACGAGCGACACCGCACACCTACCGTGTCGCTGACCATGCAGTTTGCCTGGACCTCGGTGCTGGTGTTTTCCGGGACCTTCGACATGCTCACCGACATGCTGATCTTCGTCAGCTGGGGCTTTTATGCACTCGGCGCACTCGGAGTTTTCATCCTGCGTAAGAAGATGCCGGATGCGGAGAGACCCTACCGAACGTGGGGTTATCCGGTGGTTCCGATCGTCTTCATTGCCTTCGCCGTTCTCTTCCTTGGCTACACGGTGGTGTCCGACATCACCAACTATTACGCCGGCGTGGCACCGGTGATCAACTCGGTATGGGGTCTGATCCTGCTTGCCACCGGCGTGCCGATGTACTTTCTGTTCTCAAAACAGAAGGCCGATCGAAACATTGAGGAATGACAGCCTGTCTTCTCCGGCGTCGGTACCGGCGAGGTTGACCCAATGATACCGCAGCTCGGCAAATGGCTGAAGTCCGCCGATATCCACTTGAACTCCGGCGGCCAGTGCCGCACCAATGCGCCGGCTTGAGGGCTCGAGCTCTACCTTGGCACCGTTAACGATGATGTCCTGCAGCAGTGAGTTACCGGTTGCAACCGCCACCGTGCGGTAGGTATACGAAGCCTCAGCCGTGATGTACGGGGCCACAAGCCCCCTGAAGGCAAATGCCGTTACGCCGGCAGAGATCGGAACCAGCGTCGTTGCCGTCTGCAGCGTCAGCGTCTGCCCGGAGGCCAGCACTGCGGTCTGGTCCTGTCCGGCAAACCGGCAAAAGGCTGCCGATCCGGAGAAGCTCAGCTTGTCGCTCAATCCAAAACGGATGCGCCCGCCGAAATGCACACCAAGATCCGACGCGCTTTGGTAGGATGAGGCAAGGCTTGATGTTTCGAGCGCCTCGTAGATGCTGCCAATGCTCTCCGACGGAACGCTCGCCCCTGTGTAGATCCCGAAGGTAAGCGCTTCCTTTGACTGCTGCGCCGTAGAAAGGACGCCCGCAAGGGTCATCATGACAACAACAATCCACAGACTGACGCGTGATGGGGAGTTCATCAGGTTCTCCAAAGCTTGAATAGTGGGAATGCCGACGTGGTCCGGACGGGCAAATCTAACTTCCGGTGGTGGTTCCTGTCGAAAACTTCTTCCGCGCCAAACCGACGCTCGGGCCCCCCGAGCACAATGCCATGGTAAATTTGCTCCCATGCGATACATGACCAATCTCGCACTGCTTCTGGCAGTGCTCAGCGTGCCCTCCGTTCAGGCGCAGGTCATACCGACGGCGCGCATCGGACTGACGGCAGGCATCAATGGAACGTTCCTCGGACCCTCCGTGCAGACCTGGCGCAGCTTCGCCTCGGACACGCTCCCCAACCTTTCGCCGTATGTGGCCCCCGGCATTCGCTTCGAAGATGCGGGGTTCGGACTGGGCGTGATGTTCGGTCTGCAGGGGGCTTTCCCGCTTTCCAGCACCGTGCACCTGGGCGGACGTGTGGCCTATAACTCGTTCAACGGCAGTTCAGTTGTGCGCCAAATCCGCTCCGATGGGACCCTGGAGAGTACCATCGACGTGTTTGCGTCGTACGTCGACATTTCGCCGCAGGTCGAACTATATGGTCTCTTCGGTGATTCCCCTCTGTACTCGTTTGCCGGTCTGGACCTGTCAGTGCCCCTTGCAGCAACGACCTCACAGTCTGCCGTCCTGACGTCGGCCAACTCCACCGTGACGCAGAAACTTGAGGACCAGCGCGACATTCCGGAGTTCTCCACCCGCGCCGCACTGCTTGTCGGTCTTGGCTACACGCTCACCTATGGCACCACGATCGTACAGCCCTTCGTCAGCTACGGCCTGCCTTTGACAAACCTGTCGGCCGCCCCGGCGTTTTCGCCGACCACCTTCGGACAGCTTCGACTTGGCGTCAACCTGTCAATCGGGTTCTCCAAGTCAAAGCCCCTTGTCTCGAACAAACCGGTCCTTGCCGGAACGATGGAGAAGATTACCGGTTTCCGCGGCACCGATCAGGAAGTACAGGTTTCGTCCATCGACGTCGAGGATGTGCGCTATAACGAGATGTTCCCGCTCGTTCCGTACGTGTTCTGTCCCGAAGGGGGCTTGCCGGGAGACGTCGACCAGTCCACGACCTTCGGCTCGGTGAGTGGCGAGTTTCAAGTTGGATCGCTGCCTCTCGACGCTGTGGAGGTCAACCGAAACCTTCTGAACATCATCGCCAGCCGCATGAAGCTTCTTCCGCATGCGACGCTAACCATCACCGGCACGGCCGATGGACGTGGTGAAAAATCTGCCAAGGGGCTTCCCCAGTCGCGCGCCGACTGGACAAAGTCGTACCTGGTTGGAACGTGCGGCATCGAAGGTTCTCGCATCGTCACACGCACAACATCGATCCCAGACAAACCTTCATCACCGAACGACCCCGACGGTATTGCCGAAAACCGGCGCATCGAGCTGAGCTCGAATGTTCCGGACGTTCTTGCTCCGGTGGTGATCGCGGCCGACAACCAGCGTGTGGCGAATTTCGATGTCGTGATGTTCTACCCCCGTCTCGACGGAGATACGGTTCGCTCGTGGAGCATGACGATCTCGCAGGCGGGCCGCCCCCTTCGCGAACTCAATGGAACTTTTCTTCCTCAGAAGATTAGCTGGTCGATCCGACCCAATGAGCTCTCTGCTGCGCAGGTCCCAGTCGACTACGAAATGGTCATGCGCAACGTCGACGCCGACTCTGTCGTTGTCAGCGGATCGATCCCTGTTGAATACGTTTCGAGCGTGCAGAAGAGGACGGAAAATCTCGCCGACAAGACCGTGGACAAGTACTCTTTGGTGCTCTTCGACTTCGATGAGGCAGACCTTACGCAGGACAACGTGCGCACGCTCGAGGCCATGGTGCTGCCGAACATCCGCTCGAACTCGAAGGTGAACATCATCGGCTACACCGATCGCATCGGCAACGACGCCTACAATGAGAAGCTCTCGCGGGAACGCGCAGAGGCCGTTCGTGCGTTTCTCACCGCACGGGCAAAAGAGGCCACCTACTCCGTGAACGGCGTCGGCGAAGCAACGGAAGTGTTCTCCAATGCAACACCGATCGGACGTCAGCTCTCTCGCACCGTTCAGGTGATCGTCGAGACCCCTCGACGCTAAATCGGCAAGTCATTCTTTCTGCACACGTACCGCGGACCAGCACGTTGGACTATCGCTTTCTACACGACATCAATTCGCCGGCCGACCTGCGCAAGCTCCACGAAACGGATCTGCGACTGGTCAGCGACGAGGTTCGCGAATACCTCATCGACACGATCACGAAGGTTGGCGGACACTTCGGTGCCGGCCTCGGAACGGTCGAACTGACGGTGGCTCTGCACTACGTCTTCAACACGCCAACCGACAAGATCGTGCTCGATACAGGCCATCAGGCCTATCCGCATAAGATTCTCACAGGACGCCGTGATCAGCTTCATACGATCCGTCAGAAAGGTGGCCTTTCAGGCTTCCTGAAGCGCTCCGAAAGCGAGTATGATGATTTCGGTGCCGGGCACGCCACAACGTCGATCTCTGCCGCCCTCGGCATGGCAGCCGCACGTGATCAGCTGGGTCTGGACTACAAGGTCGTGGCCATGATCGGCGATGGTGCGATGACCGGTGGTCTGGCCTATGAGGCCATGAATAACTGCGGCGTGATCAAGAGCGACATGCTCGTGGTACTCAACGACAACAACATGTCCATCGCCCCGAACGTCTGGGCCCTGTCGAACTACTTCTCCGAGTTGTTCGCTTCCGAACGCGGACGTCGCCTGCGTGAAAAGATCGGCTCGATGACCGATAAGATGGACGGCTTCGGTGACCGTATCAAGTCGCTGGCGCACCGCATCGAAGGGGGCATGAAGGCCGTCATCACGCCGGGCATGCTTTTTGAAGCACTGGGATTCCGATACTTCGGTCCGGTGAACGGACATAACGTCGGCCAGCTCGTCACGATGCTCCAGGGCATCCGCGAGATGAAAGGCCCCATCCTTCTGCACGCCATCACGCAGAAGGGCAAGGGATATGGTCCGGCCGAGCGCGACAAGCAGTTCCTGCACGCCATCGGCAAGGTCGACAAGATCACCGGCAAGGCGGTCTCTTCGGCCCCGCCACCTGTAGCGCCCCCTCCCACCTATCAGAAGGTCTTCGGCGAAGCACTGACGGAGATCATGAACGCCAAGTCGAACGTCGTCGGCATCACGGCAGCCATGCCCGATGGAACGGGGCTCGACATTGTGCAGAAGACACATCCCAAGCGCGTGTACGACGTCGGCATTGCCGAGGGTCACGGCGTCACGTTTGCCGGTGGCCTTGCCACACAGGGCATCATCCCGGTGGTGGCGATCTACTCGTCATTCCTGCAGCGTGCATTCGATCACATCGCCCACGACGTTGCACTGCAGCATCTGCACTGCGTGTTTGCGCTCGACCGCTCTGGACTGGTTGGCGCTGATGGTCCAACGCACCACGGCGTGCTCGACCTTGGATACCTGCGCATCATTCAAGGCATGGTGGTCATGGCTCCGAAGGATGAGCAGGAACTGCGAGACATGCTGCACTCCTCGATCTATGACTACACATCGGGTCCGGTAGCCATCCGCTACCCCCGCGGCAGTGGCGTTGGCGCGCCGATCGGCCCCATGAAGTCGATCCCTCTCGGCAAGAGCGAAACGCTTCGCCCTGGCACGCACGTAGCCATTCTGGCCATCGGTAAGATGGTGTCGCATGCCATGAAGGCCGCCGAGATCCTTGCCGCCCAGGGCATCGACGCAGAAGTCGTCAACGCGCGGTTCGTCAAGCCCCTTGACACGGCCATGCTGGATGACATCTCCAAGCGCATCGGCACGATCGTCACCGTCGAAGACGGTCAGATCGAAGGGGGCTTCGGCAGCGCCGTGGCAGAATACATCGCTCAGCACCAGCCCGGCACAAAGCTCCACCTGCACGGCATCGGCGACGAGTTCGTTGATCACGGCACCCAAGAAGAACTCCACGCCGACCTTGGACTTGATGCGAACGGAATTGCGAAGAAAGTGGCGGAGATACTGAAGTACTCAAGTACTTAATTGCGGAAGTACGTAATTCCGTACTTCCGTAATTCAGTAATTCCGTACTTCCGTAATTCCGTAATTCCGTACTTCTCCTCTTATCTTTGCGCCTCCCGATCCCGTAGCTCAGCTGGTAGAGCATTTGACTTTTAATCAAAGGGCCTTGGGTTCGAGTCCCAACGGGATCACAGAAGCCCTGCTGCGCTCACCGCAGCGGGGCTTTTTTATTTCGTCGGCATGCACAGCGTGAAGCCGCTATCTCTGTTCGTCACCGGCCAGATTGCTTCGGATTCAGTGGCCAGCTTCCGACGGATTCGGTGGCATTCGGGAATCGGCAACATTTCCCCGGTTGATTTCGAGGGCAGCTGCATACTTTCGATACTATACTCTTTCTGACCATGAAAACGGGGGGAAGATCAGCTACCAGAGTATGCTGAACTGGATGTATAATCAGCCCACGCACCGAAATCGTGGATGTTTAGCAAACGAACAGTTACAAACCTCTGCGCGGCCTTATGACTTGATCTTGTACCAAGTTCGGACCTGTCGCCTATAAAGCCTAACTGGGGTCTGATGGCAAGTATAGGATCACTCGGAATGTAGCTGCGTAGCATCGACTGAGCACAAGCTTCGGTGCCTGTCATGTGTCAACTTTAGGCAGAGATCATCAGCCTGTCTCGCAATCTTGAATCAATATAGGATTGTGTTCAGTCTTGTGATAGAAATGGGATAGAGTTGTCGCCTTTCTTACCGCCGAAGCCTTAGCTGTAAGGCTCTAAAACCGGCACGACGATACCCTCCGATCCAGTGAAATAGTCGCCCTCGTGGCTTTGCTTGCAACGTGATGGCGTCCAGTCTGGCCGGGTAAAATCACCGCCTACGTATGTCGAAACTCGACTTACTGCTACCAAGCTTACTTGTTCGTTAATGTACAGTAATCCTTCCCCTTGTTTGCGGCCAAGGGTTAACCCACGCTTCAGTCCGGTGCGTAAAGCTTTGTTCAATGTGTCTAACAATTCCCGATTGTCTGGTGTATCCTCCATCTCAAACGATATCTGAGGGCAATTATCGAACCAATCTCTCCTGATCTCCAATGTTAGGCTTCTTTGTGTCAGCTCTTCAATTGTAGGTTGGACAAAGTTGGACGACTGACCAGGCTCGTTATCCGCGTTAGCAGGCCCTTCTTCTTGCTTAGAATCTAATGGACTGATTTTCATTGTGAGCACTCCGAGCAGTTGATGAAATCTTTTTGTGTGCAATTTTCTTGGGTCTAGCGTCAGTTGCTAGTCGCTTGTTGATCGTACGCACTGTTTCTTGTTCGACATTGAAGGACGCAGGCTGGAAACACTTTAAGTTGGCAAGTTAGTGGCAAGGTCTTCAGCGTTCTCAAGATTTATCGACCGGTGCAAAAAAACGATAATTGGAGTGGACTGAAAAAACAGGACCAGTCATAAGTTGGGGAATTCACCTCCAGAAGGACCGTTTAGGTGATATATATGACGGTGCACCTCAAAGGTCATGTCATACTTAGGGATTGCACGGGGTGCCTGCGGTATTTTGCAGGCCAGTGATGATAGTCGTACCCAGAGAGCCCTAGAATGTTTGAACAGACCTTTAAGAATATCGACGACGTCCTTTGGAAGGATGCCGGATGTACCAGCGAACTCGACTATACGGAACAGTCTTCATGGCTGCTGTTTCTGAAGTATCTCGATACGCTTGAAACCGACAAGGCCATGGCGGCAGCGCTCGAAGGCAAGCCGTACACGTACATTCTCGATGAGCAATACCGCTGGAATTCCTGGGCTGCTCCGAAGGGGGCTGACGGGAAGATCGATCACAACGCTACGCTGACCGGTGACGACCTGATCGACTATGTAAATCGCAAGCTGTTCCCGTATTTGCACAGCTTCAAGCAAAGGGCTACCGGCCCGAATACGATCGAATACAAGATCGGCGAGATCTTCGGAGAGATAAAGAATCGCATCCAGAGTGGATACAATCTGCGCGAGGTGATCGACCACGTCGATGAGCTGCGGTTCGCCACTCAGACGGAAAAGCACGAGCTGTCGCACCTCTACGAGGTGAAGATCAAGAACATGGGCAATGCCGGACGCAACGGCGGTGAATACTACACGCCTCGCCCCCTGATCCGTGCGATCGTTTCCGTGATTGACCCTAAGCTGGGCGAGACGATCTGCGACCCCGCCGTGGGCTCGGCTGGCTTCCTTTGCGAAGCGTTCGACTACCTCCGCAACAACAATCCGAACCGCACTACGGCGCAGGACCGCACGTTGCAGGAACGCTCGTTCTATGGCAAAGAAAAGAAGTCACTGGCGTATGTGATCGCTATCATGAACATGATCCTGCATGGCATCGAAGCGCCGAACATCATCCATACGAACACCCTGACTGAGAACCTTGCCGATGTGCAGGAGAAAGACCGGTTTGACATCATCCTTGCAAATCCGCCATTTGGTGGCAAGGAGCGCAAGGAAGTGCAGCAGAACTTCCCGATCCGAACGGGTGAGACGGCCTTCCTGTTCCTTCAGCACTTCATCAAGATTCTGAAGGCCGGTGGCCGTGCCGGCATCGTCATCAAGAACACCTTTCTGTCGAACACCGACAACGCCTCGATCAGCCTCCGCAAGAAGCTGCTCGAAGAATGCAACCTTCACACCATCCTCGACTGTCCAGGTGGGACATTTTTAGGGGCAGGGGTCAAGACGGTGGTTCTGTTCTTTGAGAAGGGCAAGGCCACGCGCAAGGTGTGGTACTACCAGCTCGATCCAGGCCGCAACATGGGGAAGACAAATCCCCTGAACGACAACGACCTTGCCGAGTTCGTCGAACTGCAAAAGACGTTTGCAGACTCCCCCAAGAGCTGGAGCATCGACGTTGCAGACGTAAACACCGACACCTACGACCTCTCCGTCAAGAACCCGAACAAGTCCGACGAAGTGGTCCACCGCAGCCCACAAGAAATCCTCGAAGAGATCGCCGCACTCGATGCCGAAAGCGCAGAGATACTGGGCAATATCAGGGCGCTACTATGAAGAATGGGTGGCAGAGAAAACAACTCGGCGAGTTGGCGGAGCTGAAAGGCCGCATCGGCTGGCGTGGCTTAACGGCGAAGGAATACACGAAACAAGGCCCTCTGTTTCTTTCCGTTCATTCGCTCAACTACGGCGACTATGTAGACTTTCGTGACGCGTTTCACATCAGCGAAGAGCGCTACGCTGAGAGTCCGGAAATAATGCTCCAATCGAATGATATCCTCATTTGCAAGGATGGGGCGGGAATCGGAAAGCTTGGTATCCTCGGTGAGATACCAGATCGAGCTACAATCAATTCATCCCTTCTGCTCATCCGCAGCGGAAAGTATATTCTGCCGAAGTATCTGTACCACTGCCTGACGAGCCCTTACTTCCAAGACATCGTTCAGTCTCGGCTTAACGGTGCTACAACGCCACATCTCTACCAGCGCGACATCACGGAGTTTCCGGTCGTACTCCCCCCACTTTCCGAACAACACCGCATCGTCGAAATCCTCGACAAGGCCTTCGCCGACATTGCCAAGGCAAAGGCCAATGCAGAGCGCAACCTCCGGAACGCCCGTGAGCTGTTTGAGAGTCAGCTGAATGAGGTGTTTACGAAGAAGGGCGAGGGGTGGGTGGAGAAGAAGCTCGAAGAGATTGGAAAGACACAGACTGGCTCGACGCCGAAGACATCTGACCAAACCAACTACGGCGACTTCATTTCCTTCGTGAAGCCAGGCGATTTCAACACAGACGGCACGCTGGACTACGACAAAGCTGGTCTGAGCGAAAGCGGGGCAGAAGGCGCACGCATCGTTCCTGCCGGTTCAGTCCTGATGGTCTGCATCGGTGCGACCATTGGGAAATGCGGCTACTGCGACCAAAACGTGACCACGAACCAGCAAGTGAACGCACTCACGCCGACCGATGGATCGTCCAACCGATTCATCTATTACCAGATGCTGACCGAAACGTTTCATCGCAAAGTCATCCACGCGTCCGGCCAAGCGACGCTGCCCATCATCAACAAATCAAAATGGAGTGCGCTTTCCATTTGGCTGCCGCCGAAGGTCGCGGAGCAAAATATGATCGCTGCCAAACTCGACGCCCTGTCGGAAGAAACCCAACGTCTCTCCCGTGTTTACGAGCGCAAGCTCGACGAGCTTGAAGCACTCAAGAAGTCGATCCTGCACAAGGCGTTTAGCGGGGAGTTATGAAGTATGGAGAAGCTCCTTACACCTGACAATGCCTTGATCTTCCGCATTGTCCATGTAGACAACCTTCCATGGGTGCTGGACAACGGACTGCACTGTCGGAACTGTGAACGGCAAGACCCGGGTTTCGTGAGCATAGGTCATGAGGAGTTGATAAGGCGGCGAGATGATACGCGTGTACCGGTGGAGCCAGGCGGAGTGTTGAGCGATTACATTCCCTTCTACTTCACGCCGCTGTCTCCAATGCTTCTGAACATCATTACCGGCCGAAATGATGTCAGGCCGCGGCCCAAACGCGAGCTTGTGGTTCTCGTCTCTTCAATCCATCGGCTTCATGAACGGTCTGTTCCTTTCGTGTTCACCAATCAGCATGCCGTCTTGACAACCACTTCGTTCCATAATCGCATCGAAGACTTGACTTTTGTCGATTGGCCTTTGCTGCAAAGCCGTAATTTTCGGTCCGACGACTCGGATGCCGGACGGCTTCAGCGGTACATGGCGGAGGCATTAGTCCATCAGCACGTTTCGATGGCGGACCTGCTGGGCATTGCATGCTGCGACGAAACGACGACCCAGAACATCCAATCACAACTCCTGCGCAGGGAGCTCGAGCTTCCTGTCAAATCCCGACCCGACTGGTTTTTCCCATGATCACGTATACCACCGGAAACTTGCTGGACGCCAATGTTGAGGCCATAGTCAACACGGTAAATACCGTTGGCGTGATGGGCAAGGGAATCGCTCTGATGTTCAAGGAGCGATTCCCGGAAAACACCCGTGCGTACGAGTCTGCCTGCCGGGCCGGAGAGGTGCGCGTGGGAGAGGTGTTCGTTACGCAGGGGGCTGGCCTTTGGGGGCCGCGTTGGATCATCAACTTCCCGACCAAAGAGCATTGGCGATTCCCGACTCGCATCGAGTGGGTTCAGAGCGGGCTGACGTCGCTTCGTCGTTTCATCATTGACAACGGCATCCGCTCGATTGCCGTACCGCCTCTGGGCTGCGGAAATGGTGGACTTGATTGGACTGATGTTCGCCCCCTCATCGAGCGAGCGCTTCATGATCTACATGATGTCCAGGTGATCGTATACGAGCCCAGTCAGCAGTACCACAATGCTGCCAAATCCTCCGGCGTCGAAACACTCACACCGGCTCGTGCCCTGGTAGCCGAGGCGATCCGGCGGTATTCGGCAATTGGTATCGAGTGCACGCTTGTTGAGTCGCAGAAACTAGCCTGGTTCATAGAGCGATGTGTCGTGAGTATGAAGTTGGATAATCCCCTGAACCTTCGACATACTGCGAACCGGTATGGGCCATACTCGCACTCTCTGATGAAACTCCTCAACGCTCTCGACGGCAGCTATCTGCATAGCGAGAAGCGTCTTGCAGATGCGGCGCCGTTCGACCGCGTTTGGTTTGATGAATCGAGACGCAATACGATTGACTCCTACCTGAGAAGTCAGGGAAATGGTGAATGGCTTCGCGTCCTTGACGCCGTGGATGCGCTGATCGATGGATTCCAATCGCAACTCAACATCGAAGCACTGGCATCGGTTGACTGGCTGCACAGCCAGCAGAATGTGAATCTGAATCTTCCGTCGATGCGAACGGCAATCAGCCGGTGGCCAACCGATTCTGCTGCAGCTGAGCGAAAGAATCGCATCTTCAACGATGCCCTGCTTTCGGCCGCATGCGAACGAATCGCTGAAAGCCCCTTTACCCGATGAGAACAGCCAAGGGGTCGAATATCTGCAAAGAGCCCTATCATTTCCACGTTACGCTCAATCGTCCAAAGTTTGTGTATGAGCAGAGATCTCCCGTTAACGGCGATTGATCGGAAGATTAGCCTTGAAACCTTCCTGGACACTTTTGTTGGTGCACCGGTCGGAAACGGCTGTGTGTATTTAACTGGCAAGTGCTTTTCAGGAAATGAGTTAGCATTTTCGGCATGGTATGATCACGAAATGTATTTCGGGATCATCATGAGTACCCGAGACCAGAGGTGTTGGACATCAGCGCCCTCTTCATCTAGACTGAGTTATGAAGGTGCGAGAGAGGGCGAGGGAATGGGCTCACCAATCAGTAATGAACAATGGTTGTTTGCTCACTTATACACCGGGTCTCGCTTACCCCATTGATTCTCGCGACGGGTTGAGTAACAGTCACCTGCCTATTTAGACGCAAACGCATGAACGAAACCGAAACAAGAGCGGAACTTATCGATCCAGCCTTAGCGGCTGCTGGCTGGGGCGTTGTAGAGGGTAGCCGAATCAAACGTGCCCATTCGATTACACTGGGCCGTCTTGACGGAATAGGAAAGCGTGGCAATGCACTCGAGGCCGATTATGTCCTGATATACCGTAACACGAAACTGGCTGTGATCGAAGCCAAGGCGCTTCACAAGGAACTTGGAGAAGGAGTAGCGCAGGCGAAGAACTATGCCAGTAAGCTTTCCATCCGGTTTACATACTCTACCAACGGTCGAGGGATATACGCCATTGACATGCAGACTGGTAAGGAAGGAGAAATTGATTCGTTCCCTACACCAGAGGAGCTGTGGAATCTAACCTTTGCAGAGTCCAATGAATGGCGCGATCGATTCGCCGATGTTCCCTACGAAGACAAGGGTGGTTCGCATCCCGGACGTTACTACCAAGATGTAGCGATCGAACGCGTGATGCAGGCGATTGCCGACAACCGACAGCGGATTCTGCTGACGCTGGCTACCGGCACAGGTAAGACCTTTATTGCCTTTCAGATAGCGTGGAAGCTGTTTCATTCACGCTGGAACATCACTCGCGAACCCAATCGCCGTCCTCGCATACTCTTCCTCGCTGATCGCAACATTCTGGCCAATCAGGCCTTCACGGCCTTCTCGGCATTTGCCGAAGACGCTCGGATACGGATCAGTCCGGATGAGATTCGCAAGAAGGGTAAAGTGCCCAAGAACGGCAGCATCTTCTTTACGATCTTCCAGACCTTCATGAGCGGAACGAAGGAGGATGGCTCGCCAGCCCCCTACTTCGGAGACTATCCACCGGATTTCTTTGACTTCATCATCGTTGATGAGTGTCACCGAGGGGGCGCCAACGACGAGAGCACATGGCGCGAGATCCTCGAGTACTTTTCGTCGGCTGTGCAGCTGGGTCTGACGGCGACGCCGAAGCGCAAAGACAACGTTGACACGTATGCGTACTTCGGTGAGCCCGTGTACACGTACTCGCTCAAGGATGGTATCAATGACGGCTTCCTGACGCCGTTCCGGGTGAAGCAGATTCAGACTACGATGGACGACTACGTATTCACCTCCGACGATACCGTTGTCGAGGGTGAGATCGAGGAAGGTCGGCGCTACGAGGAGCCTGAGTTTAACCGCACCATCGAGATCGTGGCGCGCGAGAAGAAGCGTGTCGAGATCTTTCTCGACCAGATCGGACCGCAGGAGAAGACGATCGTGTTCTGCGCAACACAGGATCATGCCGCTCTTGTGCGTGATCTCATCAATCAAGTGAAGAAGGTCGCTGATCCCCTCTACTGTGTGCGCGTGACCGCCAACGATGGCGCCCTTGGCGAGCAGTACTTGCGCGACTTTCAGGATAATGAGAAGATCATTCCAACAATTCTGACGACTTCGCAGAAGCTCTCCACCGGCGTCGATGCACGTAACGTGCGCAACATCGTGCTGATGCGCCCTGTGAACTCCATGATCGAGTTCAAGCAGATCATTGGGCGCGGAACGCGGCTTTACGATGGCAAGTACTACTTCACGATCTACGACTTTGTGAAAGCCCATCACCATTTCAACGACCCTGAGTGGGATGGCGAGCCAATTGCAGAAGAACCGTGCGAGCGATGCGGTCAGCGTCCGTGCGTCTGCGAGCCCCCTCCAGCAAAGGTCTGTTCCATCTGCGGTCAGGCACCGTGTCAGTGTCCGAAAGAGCCGTGCGAAGACTGTGGTCAGATCGACTGTGTTTGCGAGAAACGGCGCAAGGTTCGTGTGAAGCTGGCCGATGGCAAGGAGCGGACCATCCAGCACATGATGATGACGAGCTTCTGGCATCACGATGGCACACCGATGTCGGCCTTGCAGTTCATGGAGCAGCTCTTCGGAGCGCTTCCGTCGTTGTTCAAGGACGAAGCTCAGCTTCGCGAGATCTGGAGTGTGCCCGAGACCCGAAAGGAACTATTGACGCGACTTGCCGACGCCGGTTACGGGCGTGAACAGCTTAGTGAAATGCAGAAGCTCATCAACGCCGAGGGCAGTGACCTGTACGATGTCCTGATTTACGTGGCCTACGCCGTGCCGACGATGACCCGAGCTGAGCGCGCGAACAACGCCCGGCGTTACATCACTGGTCAGTTCAGCGTCAAGCAGCTAGAGTTTCTCGACTTCGTCCTGAAGCACTACGTCACCGTCGGCGTCGAGGAACTGGACGTCGAGAAGCTCAGCCCCCTACTTAACCTCAAATACAACTACTCTCTACCAGATGCCGTAAAGGACCTCGGCGGCAACCCCATGGAGATCCAACGGGTGTTCGTTGGCTTCCAGAGGTATCTGTACGGGGTGGGGGCGTGAGGGGGCAGAAGGGCACAATCTGCCCCCCTTCCGAGACCCTGATGAAGCAGCGCGTCAGGTCTCCAAGTATTTACACGTTCCTACAAAAGGAAACGGCGGCATTCGGGAATCGGCATCATTTCCCCGGTTGAATTCGATGGCCGCTGTATTCGTTCAATACGACACTCTCTCTGACAACGAAAACAGGGGAAGATTACAGCTACCCCAAACCTGCGCTGGCGATCTCTCTCAATGGGAGTGCGGTGATCTTGTCGGACAACTCATAGCGTAGTGTTCCGGGATAGACTACCCACAGGTGCTCAAGTTGGAGATCATCAAGAGCAACATGCATGGACTTCGTTGTCCTTGGAGCATCGGTGCACTTGAATTCAAATCCCCAGCGCTTGCCTCGTCGCAGCAGTAGCAGATCCAGTTCAGCTCCTCGCTGTGTTCCGTAGAAATAGGCCTCACGCTGGCCGTGAAAAGCAAGTGTCTGCTCTAGTGCAAAGCCCTCCCAGCTTGCACCATAGCGGGGATGGGTGCGCAGCTCAAGCATATCTCCAATGCCGAGCAGGTAATGAAGTATGCCGCTATCGCGCACATAGATCTTTGGTGATTTAACGAGTCGCTTGCCCAGGTTTTCGTACCATGGTGGAAGCACTCGTACCATAAACGTGCCGGACAGCAGATCACGGTAGTGGTTCACTGCCGTTTGGCTCACATCCATTGAGCGAGCGATCTCGGATGCATTCCACGTTTGACCGTGATAGTGCGATAGCATCCGCCAGAACCGGCCCAGGGCCTCAGGTGCAACTCTGGAGCCCAGCCCAGGGATGTCTCGCTCGAGAAACGTCCGAGTAAAACTCTCCATCCACCGATCCCAGGCATCGCGCGACGAAGCCTGATATGCACTTGGGAACCCGCCTCGAAGCCAAAGGTGATCTTGCGCATCAGGGCCTACTTCTGATAAAGAAAACCCCGAGACGTCCACAAACTGAATCCGTCCAGCCAGAGTCTCGGAAACTCCTTTGATGAGTTCCCATGAGGCACTGCCCAAGAGAAGGAACACCGCGTTGCGTTTGGGATCATCGCACAGTGGACGCAACAGCTCGAACAATTCCGGAAGACGCTGCACTTCATCCAGAACGACTAACCCGCTCTGGTCCGACAACAGCTTTTCCGGAGTGGCCCGCAAGGCCTGTCGAGTCTCTGACCTTTCGAGATCGAATACAACCGTTTGCCCTGTCCAACCAGCTGCCACCTGTGCGGCAAGTGTTGTTTTGCCTACCTGTCTTGCACCCAATAATGCCACGACCGGCGACTCGGACAATCTCACCCGGATTGACTCAAGGTAGTCAGTTCGTTCAATAGATTGTAGCATATTGTTCCACATGTTGTGCAAAATACTACAATTATGAATTCTCCGCGTGGATCACTCGCTCTGGGATGGACAACGTGCGTGCCTGAGGGCATGGATGCAGGGGGCTCTTCTGACGCGATCGGCACGAACTGCGCAATCGGCCCTAGAGCAGCCAACGGATGCTCGCGCGTGTCAACGAAGAAGGAGAATAGCCGAAGATGCTATGGCAGATGACTGACGCCGACGGCGCAACTTATTCGGGCAGGACCATGATGAGCTCGCGTGTGACGGTGGCCGCATGTTCAAGGTCGACGAGATAGACGCCGGCCTCCGGGAGCACGGCTTCGACGCTGCGGCCCGTGGTGGTCATCAAGCATTTGGCGTGCAAGCCCCTTGACTCCCATGCGGCGCGATGTCCTGACCAGGTGCGAGCCATCGGTTGCGGGGCTGGTGGTTCGGCCTGACCTTCATCAACACTGGTGAGGTCTTCCTGCTGGTAAAGACCCGTGCTTGTGCAGTAGAACACCGGCTGGCCATGTGCGTGCTGGAAGAGCGAGATCGGATAGGTGCCGGGTCGTACGCCGGCGAGGTCATGAAAATCCCAGTCAACGCCGTCATTGGTGCTCTGCAGAATGCCATCGGCCGTCATCAATAGCAGGCGTCCGTCCTTCATCACCACGCCGTCGCCTCCGACGAGTCCGAAGCCGACGCGAGCCGGAGAACTATATGCCAATGTCCAGGTCAATCCCCCATCCTCACTGCGAATGATCCGTCGGTCCTCAAAGACGTGATTGGACGTTTCCTCAGCCGGTGCCTGCCCGTCACGAGGAAGTTCCTTGTCCGTTCGCACCACGGTCGATACCGAGGCAACAAGAGCCCCCTTCGTGGTTCTGACGCTGCCAAGGAAGTACGGCGACTCGACGGGCACCGCTGCCCTGGTCCATGTTCGGCCATTGTCGGATGATACAACGATCCCCCCAGCGCGCAGGGGTTCGTTCCGCGAAGAATCCTCATTGAACCTTCGAAGGCCATTGACGAATGCGATGATCGAGCCGTCGTCGTTTCTGACGAATGAGCTGACATACCCGCAGGTGTCCAGGCCATCAAGTATTACAGGAGCCAGGTCCACCGTGTCCGAGCTGCCATCGGGCTTTAGCCGAGTAACCCGACCGTTATTGGCCAGAAGAATGGTACTGTCGGCAAGGCGCACAGCAGCCGTCGCCGGCGTTGACGAGATGTCCCGCACAAACGCACCGTCGCGCGTGAACAGACGGGCCTTCGTGCCGGGTGAAATCACCTCATCCGCGCCGACGTACGGAGTTCGCAGACCGTCCCTTGTCTGAATGCGCGGGCCCAGCCTCGATGGACCTAACCACGATTCACCCCGCATGGCAAGGGCTCGAAGCACTCCCATGCCCGAAGACGGCACCGACACCAAACCGTCATGATACGGGACCACAAGGGGCGAACCATCGCGTGCCGTGAACCCGTAGAGCATCGGCAATAGAGGGAGACGATCAAGATCGGCCAGTTGACTGTTGATGATCTCGAAGCCGTTCTTTGCGCTGTACTTGAGTGCAATACCAATCGTATTTACCATGGGCCGCAGTATTGCTTCCGTGCGCGAAGAAGCCATGACGAAGAACTCTCCCCCGGTGGGAAGATCCACCATGATCCGCTCGTGAGTAACCGTGTCGAGGACAACGCCATACAACTTGCCCTTTGCCCGATACCAAAGGGCATCGCCACGTATCGACCCTTCGGCATTGCCGATGAAGCTCCACGCACCCATCATCCGGGGAATTGTGTCGACGACTCTCCATTGCCCCCTGAGGTACGCCGCATACCAGCCGGACCTATGGAACATCAAGGCCGGCTGACCAAGGACGGAGTGCAAGACGACATCGTCGACGGCGGTCTCGGAATTCGTCCCGATAACCTTGAGTACCGTATCGAAGTGGCGCTTGGACGTGTCGGCGATATCGGCATACCAGAGCGTGTCCGAGTTGTACGATCTGCTGATCCAGAGAACACTGTCTTTGCGATGAATGCACAGCGACGTCGGTTCTCTGCTAATGGGCGTCGCAAATGAGCGGTTTCCCATGGAAGGACACGATATCCAGTACCGGACCGGATTCTTCGTGGTTTGAACAGCGGCTCCGAACTGTTTGAAGAGCACGCCGCCCATTCCTTTGAACCAGGTCAGAGCGCCATCGACGGAGAGTATCCTCGTTGAAACGAGCGCTGTATCAGCTGAGGAGCACGAGAGCACCCCGTTGCCATGATAAGCCATCAAGCTGTTACCAGGCGGACCGATAAGCCGGGCCTCATCATTTGTATCTATGCGCAGCGCCCTATTACCATAGAACCCATGCTGCAGGTCGAAGACCGCACCATCAGGACCAACCGAAAAGCCACTGTATTGGTATCCGGATGCGTTCTGCTGCGTGGCTGCCACCGGTCTGATTTTTAACGTCTGCTCGTCAAAGACCCAGACACCTTCTCCAGTTCTATGAAAGAGCAAACTTCCGGTCTGGCCACTTCGAATGAATTGCAGACCAAGCACGCCGTCACCACACTCGAGATACCTCAGCTTCGCCTGCTGCGCCGAAACTACGGCCGCTCCAAAGAGCGACAGCACCAGCGGAACGACAGATCCCGCAGAGAACAAAAACAATGATGGGATTCTCACATGGGCCTTGCGATGAAATGGAACAGAGCAGCTTAACGACAGGTGATACGCCGGAAGGTTACCTGCCGACGGGCCCAACCTGCGTACGATGGAGCTGCGCGTCAGACCGTAAAACGAATCCGACTGCGGATCTTCGAGACGTGGCGTGTCTTTTTCAGCACGGCGCCCCCTTCACGGCTGCCGGCACCATCCGTATTGCCTTCCACCGTGCGCACGTTGCCATTGGCATCCGGCGCAGACAGGGCAATCCCGATGTGACTGAACTTGAAGACCACGATGTCTCCGCGTTGAATGTCGTTGCGATGGGGCTTCTTGGTACTGGTTGACGTGTCCTGGGCTTTGGACCAATTTTCAAAGTCCCATGCACCTGCCGTGCGCGGACGCTTGAAGGTCTTGGTTTCCTTCGTGCCGGTGGCCGTGAGCGCCTGCTGCACGCACCAGCACACGAAGGCAGCGCACCAGGGCCAGCCGAGCTTGGGATTGAGCCACGTTGCCGCTTTGTACTCATCAACGCGCGGTCCGCAGTTTGAACTATTCACTTCCGTCACGCCCACTTCGGGCAATGCGGCCTGGACAAGGGCCTCGGGGAGCTTGGCTGTGCTCATGTGGTATCTCCATCATAGCATGGTTGTATCAACCGGGAAAAATAGGCACGACCGGCAGTACTTCGTCGTAATTTTCCTGCGATGCAGACCCATGCGCCCCTTGCCGAATCCGTCCGCTCGCAGATCCTCGAACGTAGGCGCCTGCGCGCGTGGGAGCTGCATAACAGGGGCTGGAAGGCCGTGGACATTGCTGCGGCGCTGGATGTGTCGGCGGCGGCAGTGAGTCAGTGGCTCAATCGCGCACGGATGAATGGCCCTGAGGGCCTTGCCTCGCGTCCGAAGCCCGGTGCGCCGAGGGCGCTGACAGACCGGCACTTGCTCATGCTCCGGGTACTTCTGAACTCGTCACCAAGGGACCACCGGATCGACAGCGATGCGTGGACGCGGCTGCTGGTGGCCGAATACATCGAGCGTCTTTTCGGTCGCCGGTTCTCCCTTCAGCACGTGGGCCGTCTGATGCGCCGCATCGAACTTGATTCCAAACCGATCCCCAAGGTCATCCGCCTTGAACTCGAGGATCTCCTCCAGGGAGTGGACGTCTCCCACATCCGTACACGAATTCAGCGTCGCCATGGCAACAATTGAATCTGATATCGCACGCATCATCGCGATGCTCAGTGAGGTCAATACAACACTCGCCGAGACGCGTCGCGCGGCAACCACGAATGAGCAGAAGCTCATACAATCACAGTCGATCCTGTCCGAGAATCAGCGCTTTGTGATGGAAGCGCATTCGACGATCGTCGAGACGATGACGAAGGTCATCGGCAATCAGCAGACGATCATCAACAACCAGGATATGATCGTGCAGAACCAGAATACGATCATCTCGTATTTGAAGATGCTAAGCTCGGATGGAAAGTAGTTTCGATGAACCTGCGTCCGCTGCGATTCTATCTTCCGTTTGCCGCACTGGTGCTGATCGGTGTCATCGCCACCGTCCTGCTGCTCGACCTCACTGACGAAGTGCTGGCCTGGTGGCCGGCCTCGCTGACGATGGTCTTTGGGTCGTTCATCGCGGGGGCCAGCGCCGAAGGGGGCGGAGCTATCGCCTTCCCGGTCTTTACACTCCTGCTGAAGATCCCGCCGGTGGACGCGCGATCGTTCTCGTTCATGATCCAGAGCGTCGGCATGGTCTCGGCGTCGCTGCTCATCCTCGGCCGCGGCATCCCGGTGGAACTGCGCGCCGTGAAGTGGCCGGCACTGGGCGGAATAGTTGGACTTCTTGCAGGTACGTGGTGGGTAGCCCCCTACCTGCCCCCGGTAGAGACGAAGCTCTTCTTTGTGTCGCTATGGATGGCCTTCGGGATCGGACTCTGGAGAGCGAATCGAAGCCGCATGCGCACCGTGCGCTCCGGCCTGCCGGAGGTACTTGCGTCCGGGGACGTTACGACGCTTCTGACTGCGGGATTCATCGGTGGCATCGTGACGGCGATCTTCGGCAATGGCGTCGATCTTATCACCTTTTGCGTTCTGACGCTCCGGTACGGTGTTGACGAGAAGGTAGCCACACCGACGTCTGTGGTTCTGATGAGCATCCTCACCGTGTGTGGGTTTGCGCTCCATGCACTGGTCGAAAAGGACGTGTCAGATACCATGTACCACGCCTGGCTGGCGGCTGCTCCGGTGGTTCTGTTCTTCGCCCCTCTCGGTGCGTTTGTGATCTCGAAGTGGAACCGTCTGGCAATTGCCAACCTGCTGATAATCATCATTGTCGTGCAGCTCCTTGGAGCTTTGTACGTACTTCAACCCAGCTTCGATCATCTTGCACTCAGCGCCGGCGTTATCCTCGTCGGATCGGTCATCATGAGGGGGCTCGACAGAACAAACCAGTCATGAAGAAGAGAACAAAGATCATACTGACGGTCATCGCCGTCCTCGTTGTGGCCTACCTGCTCGGACCGCGGCCGGCAACGCCGACGTACGCGTCAACGCTGCCGTCGCTGACGCAGGACCTCGCGAAGCTCGAGAATGACGTCCGCACGCGCGAAGCATCGTATGCGCTCAAGCCCGACGTCGAGGCACGCATCATCTGGGCTGATACCAACCGCACCATCACGGACGTTGCCATCGTTTACCTGCATGGTTTCTCCGGAACCTGGCACGATGGCTCCCCCGCCATTGAGGAAGTGGCGCGCCGCACCGGGGCAAACGTCTACCTTGCCCGACTGCACGGTCATGGACTGCGTGTTGCCGAGCCCCTTCTCGACTACTCGCCCGACTCGGTCTATGCCGATGCGGTTCGCGCCCTGGCTGTTGGCAAACGCCTCGGACGCAAGGTCGTGGTCATGGGCACCTCCACCGGCTGCACTCTCGGCCTGATGCTTGCTGCTCGCTTTCCCAACGACGTCGCATCGGTCATCAACTGGTCGCCCAACATCGCTTTGCGTCACCCGCTGAGCTTCCTCTCGAACAACCCGTGGGGTCTTGCCCTGACGCGCATTGTTGTAGGGGGCGACTACCGCTCCACCAAGATGCAGAACCCAGAGCGTGCCAAGTACTGGTACATGAAGTATCGCATCGAAGGTATTCAGCAGCTGCAGGAGCTGCTGGAAACCTCCATGACGCCGGAGACATTCTCAGCCATCAGGCAGCCTGTTCTTACCATGTGCTGGTACCATAACGACGCCGTGCAGGATTCGATCGTCAGCGTCGATGCCATGCGCACCATGCACCAGCAGCTCTCCTCGCAGCGCAAGCGCTTTCTCCCTCTTGATGCCGACGCCCACGAGATCGGCTATGCTGCAGAATCAAAGGCGGTGGCAACAGTGGTGGAGGAAAGTGTGCGGTGGATTACCGAATAAACCTCGGATGCATAAGGTTCTCCAGACTGAAGATCTCCTGGATCTTCTCTTCCGACAGAAGCCCCTTGGCGCGTACGATGTCGATGACCGAGCCACCGGTTTCGAAAGCTTCCCTGGCGATCTCGGCACTGGCTTCGTAACCAAGGATTGGGTTCAGGGCGGTAACAATGCCGACGGAGTTCAAGACCATTGAGCGCGTGCGCTCGGCATTGGCGGTGATGCCGTCGATACAGCGCTCGCGAAGCGTGGTGCAGGCACGTCCGAGCGTTTCGATGCTCTGGAAAAGGCAGTAGGCCAGCACGGGTTCCATGACGTTCAGCTGAAGCTGACCTGCCTCGGCGGCAAAGGTTACCGTGACGTCGTTGCCGATCACCAGGAAGCAGACCTGGTTGACGACTTCCGGGATCACCGGGTTGACCTTGCCGGGCATGATACTCGAGCCGGGCTGAAGGGGCGGCAGGTTGATCTCGTTGAAGCCGCAGCGTGGACCCGATGACAAAAGGCGCAGGTCGTTGCAGATCTTCGAGAGCTTTACCGCAACACGCTTGAGCACACCGCTCATCTGCACGTACGCGCCGTTGTCCCAGGTAGCCTCGATGAGATTCTGAGACAGTGTAACAGGCACGCCCGAGACGTCCGACAGGTACTTCACGGCAAGGGGCGGGTAGCCCTCGGGAGCATTGATGCTGGTGCCGATGGCCGTTGCACCAAGGTTCACTTCCGTGACAAGCGCGCGGGCTTCTTCGAGACGTCGCACGTCCTCGCCAATGTTCACGGCAAAGGAGTCAAACTCCTGACCCAGCGTCATCGGCACGGCGTCCTGCAGCTGCGTGCGCCCCATCTTGATGATGTCGGCAAACTCCTGCCCCTTTCGCGCAAACGAATCGCGCAGAGCACCGAGCTCGGTAATGAGCTTGCCGATCTCCACATACAGACTCAGACGGAAGGCCGTCGGGTACGCATCGTTGGTTGACTGCGAGCAGTTGACGTGGTTGTTCGGGTGGACGATCTCGTAGGTACCCTTGGGATGACCCAGGATCTCGAGTGCGAGGTTGGCGATGACCTCGTTGGCGTTCATGTTGGTCGATGTGCCTGCTCCGCCCTGGATCACATCAACGATGAACTGGTCGTGAAGCTCCCCTGCCGCAATGCGGTCACACGCCGCACAGATCGCATCGGCCACACGAGGCTCGATCACACCGAGATCCCTATTGGCAAGCGCCGCTGCTTTCTTAACGTGAGCGAATGCCACGATGAACGACGTTGCATGGGCGATCGGGATACCCGTGATGTGAAAGTTCTCACGTCCACGCAGCGTCTGCACGCCATAGTACGCGTTGTCGGCAAGTTCACGTTCACCCAGAAAGTCGTGTTCAATGCGCATGAATGCTGTCCTTATATGACAAGGTGTTCGGAATAGGCCGGCAAATAGGCGTTGACGTTATAGATCTCGCTGAGCTTGTCCTTCAGTGCAGTACGCGCCTCCTGCTCCCCGTGCGTGAGGAAGGTAAGGGGCGTGCCATTCTTAGCAACGCTGGCAAACCAGCTGATGAGATCCGTCTGCCCGGCATGAGCACTGAAGCCACCAAGTGTGTGAATGCGGGCTCTGACCTGTTTACGTTCACCGTGGACCATGACCTCGGTAGCACCGTCAACAAGGCGGCGACCCAGCGAGCCCCTTGCCTGATATCCGGCGATGATGAAATGCGAACGCTGATCGTCGAGATTATTGCGCAGATGATGCATGATGCGTCCGGCCGTGCACATGCCCGATCCGGCGATAACGATGAACGGACCCGTGGCCTCGTTGATCTGCTTTGATTCCTGCGCCGATGTGCACAGCACCAGCGAACGCAGATCGTGATCCATCTGTCCGTGCTCGCTGAGCTTGGTGCTCTCGCTGTCAAACAGATCGCGGTGCATCCGGTAGACATTGACGGCTTTGATGGCCATTGGACTGTCGAGAAAGATCGGCAGCGCCGGAATGCGCTGCTTGCGGATCAGCTCGGCAAGATGAAACATCATCTGCTGCGCCCGGCCGATGGCAAAGGCGGGAATGAAGACCTTCCCCTTGGCTTCGACCGCCTCGACCAGGATCCGTTCGAACTCGTCCAGCGTCTCGTCGAGCGACTTGTGATCGCGATCACCGTACGTTGATTCGAGGATCAGCACATCTGCCTTCGAAGGGGGCTCGGGGTCACGCAGATACGGGAAGTTCGGCGGGCCAAGATCACCACTGAAGACAATGATGCGCTCCGTTCCGTCCTCCTGCTCGATGCGCAGCTCCACACTTGACGAGCCGAGCATGTGACCGGCATCATGAAAGATCACCTGACAGTCCTTCGTCACTCGCGATAGAATGCCGTAATCCGTCTCCTCGATGAGCTCCAGGGTCTGCGTCACATCCTCAGTGTCATACAATGGCTGATCGTAGCGTGTGAGCTTACGTCCGCGCTGCTCATTGCGCCGACGTCGTCGCTCAAAGTCTGACTCCATGATGTGCGCCGCATCAAGGAGAATGATCTCGGCAAGGTCGCGTGCCGCCGGAGTGCAGTAGATCGGACCCCGGTAGCCCTCACGTATCAGCAGCGGCAGACGTCCGCAATGATCAAGGTGTGCGTGTGTCAGGACAACGGCATCAATATCCATGCGATGGATCCGACCCGGGATGACGTTGCGGGCATCGTCGTCCTTGTCACCTTGAAACATCCCGAAATCAACCAGCACGGTCGACGAGCCGGTTTCAACGAGATAGGCAGAGCCGGTGACTTCGCCGGCCGCACCGTAGGGAGTGATTGTGATCATGTGCAAAACTACGATGTGTAACTTTGCGCCATGTCCAATTCACGGTCCGAAGCTGAACCCGACGTCAGCAAGGTTGATTACCGGTTGCTGCGACGGCTTCTGGCCTTCCTCGCCCCCTACCGTTTTCACATCGTGGGCGGCGTTGCTCTGACGCTTGTCTCATCAGCGCTCGGTCCGCTGCGGCCGTACCTTACGCGCATAGCCGTCGATGAGCACATTGTCAAGGGCGACCTGCCGGGCCTGACAACGTTCATCGCCATTATCCTTGGACTGGTGATCCTGCAGGGGGCCACGCAGTATTCTCTGTCACTGCTGATGACCTGGATCGGTCAGCGTGTGCTGCTCGATATCCGTAACACCCTGTACCGACACGTCGAGCGCATGGCACTGCGCTTCTACGACACCACACCGGTGGGCCGCATCGTTACGCGCGTGACGAGCGACGTCGAAGTGCTCAACGAGCTTTTTTCCTCGGGTGTGGTGCTGATGATCTCGGACATCATGGTCATTGCCTGGATCCTGACCTTCATGTGGAACACGTCAGCCGAACTGACACTGCTGACGATCGTGATCCTGCCGTTTCTGCTGATCGCATCGTTCATCTTCCGGAAAAAGGTGCGCGTGGTCTACAACCTCATCCGACGCCAGGTGGCACGCATGAATTCGTTCATGAACGAGTACGTCACGGGCATGGGCGTTGTACAGCTGTTCCGTCAGGAGGACCGCATGACGCGGCAGTTCGCCGAGATCAACGCCGAGCATCGCCAGCTGCAGGACCGTTCGATCATGTACTACGCAACGTTCTTTCCTGTGGTGGAACTCCTCTCGGCCGTTGCGCTGTCGATCATCGTATGGTATGCGGCAGGACACATCGGCACGGGCGAGATGACCATCGGCATGCTGATCGCCTTTGCTCAGTTCACGGAAATGTTCTTCCGTCCCGTGCGGGATCTGACAGAAAAGTACAACACGCTTCAGTCGAGCGTCGTGGCCTCGGAACGCATCTTCAATCTGCTTGATACGAAGCTTACAGTCGATGATGCGAAAGATGCAAAGCCCCTTGCCCATCTTGAGCATGGGATCGAGTTCCGCAATGTCAGCTTCTCGTACGACGGTACAACACCTGTGCTTCACGACGTCAGCTTCAGCGTCAAGAAGGGCCAGACGGTGGCCATCGTGGGAGCGACAGGCGCCGGAAAGAGCTCAATCATCAACCTTCTGTGCCGGTTCTATGAGTTTCAAGGGGGCGACATCCTCGTCGACGGCACAAGTGTTCGCAGTGTACAGCAGGAGTCACTGCGGAGGCGCATCGCCGTGGTTCTGCAGGACGTTTTTCTGTTCTCCCGATCTGTTGAGGAGAACATTACGCTGAACCGTCCGGAGATCAGCCATGAGCACGTTGTTGAGGTGGCCACCTCTCTGGGTGCGCACGACTTCATCTCCCGCCTACCGAACGGCTATGATACAAACGTTCGCGAGCGCGGCGCTGTCTTGAGCGTCGGCCAGAAACAGCTGATCTCATTCTGTCGTGCTCTGGCTTCCGACCCTGATATTCTGATCCTCGATGAGGCAACATCGAGCATCGACACCGAAACAGAGCAATTGATCGAACAATCGATCTCGACCATGCTCAAGGGACGAACCTCCATTGTGATCGCGCACCGCCTCTCGACCATCCAGCGGGCCGATCGCATCATTGTGCTCCATCGCGGAAACGTTGCCGAACAAGGCACGCACCAGGAGCTTATCGATGCCAACGGACTTTACGCCAAGCTTCACCGGCTGCAGTTTGGCGTCAAGAATTCGTAAGACTTTACAAATGCCCTACTGCTCCGTCCAGACGCCCATGGCGTAGAACTTCTCGCGTCGCTCACGAACGAGCGTCTCGGCGTCGAGCGTGCAGAGCCTGTCAAGCTCATCGGCAAGCACCGTGCTGACGGTTGTGAACATGGTCTCCGGATCGCGATGAGCTCCGCCGATCGGCTCAGGAACGATGCGATCGATAATGCCGACTTCGATCAGATCCTTTGCACCGAGGCGCAGGGCCTCTGCGGCCTGTTCCTTGTAGTCCCAGCTGCGCCACAGGATGGACGAACACGACTCGGGAGCGATCACACTGTACCAGGCATTCTCGAGCATGAGTACACGGTTGCCGATGCCAATGCCAAGTGCGCCGCCGCTGGCCCCCTCGCCGATCACGACGATGATAATGGGGCTTTTCAGCTGCGACATGAGCAGAAGGTTCTTGGCGATCGCTTCGGCCTGACCGCGCTCTTCGGCTTCAAGGCCGGGATACGCACCGGGTGTATCGAGGAAGCAGATAACCGGCAACGAGAACTTCTCCGCCATCTGCATCAGACGGTAGGCCTTGCGGTAGCCCTCAGGATTGGGCATGCCGAAGTTGCGGTGAACGTTCGTCTTGGTGTCGCGACCCTTCTGATGTCCGATCACCATCACGTGACGTCCGGCAATTGTGGCCAGCCCCCCAACAATGGCGGGGTCATCACGGAATGTCCGGTCACCATGCAACTCAACAAAGTCCGTGAAGCAGTGCGTGATATAGTCCAGCGTATACGGACGGTCCGGATGACGCGCGATCTGCACGCGCTGCCAGCGCGTGAGATTGCGGTAGATCTCCGAGCGGAGCATCTCGACCTGCTGTTCGAGCTCCTCGATCTGCGGCTGAATATCCAGCGTGTCGGAAAGCGCCTTCATCTCCTCGATCTTCTTCTCGAGTTCGAAGACGGGCTTCTCAAATTCAAGAGCGGTTGTCGTTGGCACGGTTTCGCCGGAAAAAATGTTTCAGAATGATCTCTACATCGAGCGCAAGTGTGTACGCATCGACGTAGTAGTCGTTGAGTTGTTCAATGGCCGAGGCCGACAATACCTGCGGACGCGAAACATGAACAAGGCCTGTAAGGCCCATCTTTCCGCTCGTCCTCTGCTTTCCGTCGGACCACAGACCAACGATGCTCATACGTCCGGCCAGTACCTCCCACCAGGGTTGGAGGGCTTGTCGAACGCGGGGCAAAATTAGAGCCACTGCCGAGAGCGTCAAAACCGCAAGGGCCACGGAAAAATCTACCAGACGCTTGACCATGCGATTTCGAAAGCGCAGCAGGGGCGCAACCGTCACGGTCGGCTCGAGTCCTGCCACGTCGTTGATGATCCGTGCCGTGACCACGTCGTCGTAGTCCTGTGCGATATGAAATCGTGCGCGGTACGACGATGAGGCCATCATAAGCTGCATAACCCGGTCGCGCGGTATGGTGCTGTCGGTAAGAATAACCTCGTGCGCCCCGGTTGCATCGAGTATGCGCCCCAGGTAGGATGTATCGCCAAGAACAGTCATACCCACGTAGAGCCGGTCGCTGAAGGTCTCCGTTGCCACGACGCCCACAACCTCGGCGTGGCGTCGCTCGGCACTGCTAAGGGCCTCGGCCAGACGCGCCGAATGCTCGTTCAGACCAACCAGGATGATACGCCGTGTTCTGCTTCGCCCCTTGGCATCGAGCCATGAGGTGATTGCGCGCGTGATGGCAAAGAGTGCACCGCTGAGACCCATCGTCATGAGCAGTACGCCACGGCTGAAACCGAAGTCCTTGAAGAAGTACGTCAGTGAAGAGAGAATGAAGAAGGTCATCAGCAGACCTACGGCGCTGCGCCGTATCGTCGGCCGGTACTCGACGTATTCGCCAACGGCCACCAACGATAGCGTGCTGATGAACGTGATCATGATGGGCACGATCGGATAAGCGTAATCGGGGAACCCCAGTGGTCGCTCAAAGCGAACCGTCGTAGCCACGAGCAGCGCACCGTTAACGCAGAGCATGTCCACGATCCATGTGGCCAGCTCGACGCGCCGACGTGCAAGACGTGCCAAGATAGATCGCAGAATGATGCCAAGCCGCAGGAAGAGAAGGAACAGCCGCGAACCACCGAAGTGCTTGCGGGCAAAGATCTCCATGGCTTCATAGAACACGCGCACTTCGTTGAGTGACGAACGCTTCGTGCTCTCGCCCTTGTAGTGAATGATGCTGGTCTCGTGTACATAGTGCACCTGGTAGCCACGCTTCTTCACGCGATAACACAGGTCGATGTCCTCCCCGTACATGAAGAAGTCGGGATCGAAGCCACCCAGTGTGCGCATCAGATCCGTTCTACCCATCATGAACGCTCCGATCAAGGCGTCGACCGGATACGTCTCGTCGATGGACCGGTACATGAGATTATAGCTTGAGAACAGTTTCACCGAGGGGAACAGCGCCTGCAGGCCAAACAGCTTACAGAATGATGCCCATGGTGTGGGCAGCCCCCTTCGACAGGCCACCTGAAACGAACCATCGGGATTGAGGACCTTGCAACCGGCCATCCCCACGCTTGGATGTTCATCGAGATACCGAACCATCGATGTGAGCGTGTCCGGACCGATGATTGTGTCGGGATTGAGAAACAGCACATAGCGCCCGCGGGCCTCGTGCAGGCCGACATTATTCGCGCGGCCGAATCCGATGTTCTCCGTCAGGGCGTGCCAGCGAACGTGTGGGAACTCACCGCGCAGATCCTCCACGCTTCCGTCGGCAGAATTGTTGTCGACAACGATGATCTCTGTGCTAAGGGGCTTGCATGCCTCATCGAGAGAGCGCAAACACTGTAGGAGGTAGTCCTTGACGTTGTAATTGACGATGATGACGCTGAGGTCGATCCCGCTCCGGTCCGATGTCAGCCCATCAGCCATGTCTTAGCGCTTCCCGAACGAAAGGATCGTAGCGAGTTTGAGCTTCCAGACAAGGAATGCTGCTTCGTAAACAATGTTCTTGCTCATCTTCGACACGCCGCTGACGCGATCGGTAAAGACAATCGGAATCTCGTTGATGCGTGCACCGCCGCGCCAGGCCTTGTAGTTCATCTCGATCTGAAAGGCGTATCCGTTGGAACGGATCTTCGTCAGATCAATGCCGCGCAGCACCTTTGCACGGAAACACTTGAAGCCCCCGGTGGCGTCCGCGATCGGCATCCCCGTGATGACGCGCGTGTACAGATTGGCAAACCAGCTCAGCAGGAGGCGGCTCATCGGCCAGTTGATGACGTTCACACCCTGGATGTACCGCGATCCGATCACGAGGTCGCAATCGGCAACAGCGTCGAGCAGCCGGCGCGTGTCCTTCGGATCATGGGAAAAGTCGGCATCCATCTCCATGATGAGCTCGAAGTCGTGCTCGAGCGCATAGGCAAAGCCGGCGCAGTATGCTGTGCCCAGCCCCATCTTGCCTGCCCTCTCGATAAGGTGGACGCGAGCATCGCCGGCCATCCGGTCACGAACAAGACCGGCTGTACCGTCGGGCGATCCATCGTCGATCACCAGTACATGCGCCTGCGGAATGACCACGTGCAGCGCATCGATCATGCGGATGATGTTCTCGCTCTCGTTGTAGGTGGGTATGCAAACGATGGTTTTCACGCCTTGCCATGTCCTTTCAGCATCACGAACACCGTCCGCACCATGATCTCAAGATCGAGCTTGAAGGACATGTTCTCGATGTAAAAAAAGTCGTACCGCAGGCGCTGCTGGATCTCTTCGAGCGACTCCGGATTGGACTTTGCTTTGACCTGCCACCAGCCCGTAACTCCCGGACGCACCTTGTGGCGACGTCGATAATACGGAAGCATGGCCGTAAACTTTTCAACGTAAAAAGGTTGCTCGGGACGTGGACCCACGAGAGACATTTCCCCCTTGAGGACATTCCAAAGCTGTGGTATCTCATCAAGGTGCGTCTTGCGGATGAACCGGCCGAAGGGTGTCACCCGCGGATCGTTCTTATCCGTCCACGTTGGCCCGCGCTTATCATCGACGGTCATCGAACGGAACTTGGCCATGCGGAACACGCGGCCATTACGACCAACACGATCCTGCACAAAGAACATCGGTCCGGGTGAGGTGAGCTTCACCAACAATCCCACGCTTGCCCAGACCGGAGCACCGATACCCAGCACCAGAGCGCTTACGATGATGTCCGCAGCACGCTTGGCGATCTCTTCCCAAGGCTGCATCAGCTGCGGGCTCACATCGATAAGGGGCGAACCATAGATCTGATGGGTGCGGGCCTGACCCGAGAAGATCTCGTACAGGTCGGGCACGATCTTCACTGTGCAGCCAAGCTCGGCGGTCTCGGCCGTGAGATTTAACAATCGGTCATGATCGGCCGCATCCAAAGAGATCAGCACGTCACGGATCTTGCCACCCAGGATAGCGCTCCGCAGATCGTCCATACCGCCAACAACGGGAAAACCACTGATGACTTCGGGTCTTGGCGCGATGTCCAGCAGCACGACTCCGCGCACATCGTAGCCCCACGCAGGCTCGTTCTTGAGATCGTCGATCAGGTCCGTTACGCGCTGCACGGTTCCGACAACCAGCGTTGGGATACGAATGAGACGGACCTCGCGCAGTCTCCCCTGTACGTGCCTGGCAACAAGTCTGCCGAAGGTGATCAGGAAGAAGAGAACAGTCCAGTAGACCACAAACACGGGCCGCACTCCAAGCGAGGACGTCGTGTAGATCGCCAGGAAAATGACGGCCGAACCGATGAAGGTCATTCGAAACACGGCCGAGATCTCATCAAGAGGAGATCGGATGTAGAAATCACGATACAGCCCGCCCATCCAGAACACGAGGGTCCAGTACAGACAGGATATCACGGCCACCGACGCGTGATCGACCAGAGCAAATGAACGAACATCGGTCAGTGACCACGATCGCACCACCTGATAGAGCGCAAAGCTCAGCGCCAGGCCAATGAGATCGGCCAAAAGCTGCATACTCTGCGGTCCGAGCAGAACATGCATGAACCTGCCATTGGAGGGGGCGATATGTGGATTCCTTGCGCTCACGCTCAGCGTGCTCCTCCGGCCAGCCCCTTGCGCAGACGCTGCACATCCTGACGCGTGAAAAGTCCGACAGCCGCTGCACAAAGCATAACTCCTGCCACTACGGCAGTCATGCGTGCCAGCGTGATAAGAGCTTCCCACGCCGAAAGTGCTTCGACGTCCACCGAAAGATCAACCAGTGCGATGGACATCCCGGCAGACACGACGGTCAGCGTGGCGGCACGCAGAACAAATCCGCTTCCGACGCGGCTGCCGAGCGTCTGTCGCAACAGCATGATGCCCACGCCCGCACCGATCACGGAGGTGATGATCTTGGCGATCACCGCACCCAGAGATGCATAGACCGGGATGAACAGCACACCGAAGCCAAGGGTGCAGATGACAAGTGCCGTGGCAATACGCACGAGATTCCCCTGCCGACGCAGTGCAACGCTGAGCTCCTGGGCATACACGAGCAGGGCAACGAAGGGGGCTGACCAGACGAACCAGATGAACACATCCAGCGATGCCAGGTACCGGCCCTTGGTAACGATGTTCACAAACAGCGGCATGATGATCGTTGCCGCTGATGTGGCGATCAGACTTATAACCAGCAGGTGCTTCATGACGCCGACGGCAACATCAAGCCCCTTGGACTCGTCAGACTTCAGCAGGCGTGCAACATCCGGCATCGCCGCGTAGGAGACCGCCATGGGGATCACGGCAAGAAGCGGACCCAGCGTGGTGTAGGCAGCGCCAAGAGTGCCCACGTTGGCTCGACCCGAGAACGACTCGACAAGAAAGGCATCGATCTTGTCGTGCACGGCGATCAGGATCGTGGCCGCAACGACCGGCAGTGCCTCGCCGACGATAGCGCGCATTTCCGCAGCCGAGGCCTTCGACCACGACGTGGAGCGCCGGCGATCGATCGCCAGCAGCACGATGAAGCCGGGAATGGCGCTCAGCACGAAGGCCTGGATCACAACCGACGGGGTGAGAGAATCCTTCCACAAGGCGATGAGGGCAACAAACAGCAGTGCGTCGACCACGGCAAAAAGCGACGGCAGACGGAAGTCCGACGCGGCGCGAAGTCGCGTTTCAAGCGTGTAGCGCAGCAATGCTGTACGTGAGGCGATCAGCATGTACACAGCCCACAGGATCACGTCGGCAATGGCGAGCTCACTGAAGAGTCCGGCCACGCCCACAAGCAGCGAGCACAGAGTCCAGAGGGCCAGGCGCACATAGAAGGCCGAGGCAAGTATCTGCGGGGCACGCTCGGGATCCTGTGCCACACGGCGCACGACGATGCCATTCATGCCGAAATCGGCCAGGATGCCCACGATGACCTCCGTCAGACGCCGCTCGAGAAAGAGCGTTCCGTTGCTGACAGGGTCGAGGGAAGAGAGAATGATCCGCTGGGCAACAAACACCAGCAGCAGCGTCAGGATCTGCGATCCGAACACCCAGAGACTGGCACTGATGACGCGTGCCGAGACCGAGCCGGACCTGGTGTCCTGTGACGTCAAACCCCGATGCCCCTTATCTGCCGAGGACGTTGATGAGCGTCGCAGCAAGCACGGCAACGCTGGCAACGATGCTGGCGATCACCGAAAGGGTCTGGATCTCCGTGCCGATCGGCACGTCTGGCGGACGCGGCACATAGACCTCGTCTCCGGGTTCCACCACAATACCATCGTCATCCTGCACCCACACACGGGACCGGCCGCGAATGATGCGCGCGCGCTCCTTCTCAGCGCCGGTGGCATAGCCCCCTGCGCGAGCGATGTACCACTCGATGCTGCGATTGGCAACAAAGGGGACGTAGCCCGGACGGTTGACCTGCCCGTACACGAAGACACGCTCGGGGTTGGTGGCTACAACGATCACATCACCCGACATCAGAGGCGGATCATCAACACTGTTGGGATTCTTCAGCGCCAGGCCAACGTCGCATGAGACGTACGGCATCTTGTATTTCTGGTCGTAGTTGTAGCGCGTGGTGTCTTCGAGCTTGAGGTCCGAATACTGGAACGACCGGTTCGCTTCATCACGCATCTGCGCAAGCGTCGGTAGGAGCTTTTCGGAGCGCACCACGTAGGACAGGCCAAGAGCTGCGCGGGCGGTAACACCGCCGGACTTTTCGATCGCAGCCGACAGGCGTGTGCTTCCGGGAACGATCACCACGGCACCCGGCCGAGTGACCTCACCGTAGATCTGCACCACTCCCTGCTGCGGACGATCTCCGGCAAGCCCCTTACGCTCTACGATGACGGTTGCGCCGGGCTGCAGTTCAACGTCTTCGCCCTTCGGCATCAGGTCAGCACCGACTTCGATCGTGCGCGCCGAAGAACCGTCGGGGTTGACCACCACAACCTTCGTCGGATCGGCATCGGGTGTTAGCCCGCCGCAGGCGGCAAGCAGCACCGAGAGCCGGTCACCGGACTTGTAGGCAAGCGTCGTCGACTGTGCTACGGCACCGGAAATGCTGATCAGGGGGCTCGACAGATCTTCGATAGGCACGATCACCTCATCACCCTCACGCAGGTGCGGGTCATTACCGCCCTGGGCAGAGCGCGCACGCGCCAGGTCGGCCACGGAAGATCCGCGGCGGTGACGGATGATGATGTTGCGCCAGGCATACGGACCGTACTCCTGCACTCCGCTGCGGGTGACCTCGGCCGACTTTGCAGCAAGGCCGCCACTGCCCATGTTGCGGGCCATGTCGCCCGACGAGGCGTCGCGGGTGAGCGTCCACGGATGGCGCGTTACGTTCAGAAACGTCGACACGCGCATCGAAGCCGGTACGGTGTACGTACCCGGGTATGGCACCGAGCCGCTGAGCGAGACATAGATCAGACGTGCACGGCGCAGTGTAACGGTGACTTCAAGGTTTGCTGAGCGTTCGCGGAACAGGTTCTGGAGCTTCTGCCGGAACGCGGCCAGCGTCATGTCGGCAACGGAGATCGCCCCCATGCGTTCGATCATCACCATGTTCTCGGGGGTGACAACGAGCAGCTTCTCGGCAAGGTCGATCCCCGAGGTCTGGTAGGCCAGAACATCGCCCGGACCCAGTGTGTATTGCGTGGGGTCGACAACATCATCCGTCGGCAGCTGGTCTGCCGTTAGAATGGCAGACTGCGCAGCGGTAGCCCGACCGGAGGTTGAGAAGCGCTCCATGTCGAGTGAGGACGATGAACTCTGTGCCATGCCCCGGGAGAACACTCCCATGAGGATTCCAACGAGCAGCAGCCCGTGGACACGTCGAGAGACGAACATCCGGATCCAAAGTGTGTGGAAAAGCCTTTGCGGACGCGGCAAAGTTACGAATAGTGTGCCCTAGAATGCCCCGAGAATCGAGCCGATTCGCTCGACGATCCGCTCGGCGGCATGACCATCCCAGAGCGGCGGAACTGCCCCGGCCGGATGCTCTCCGGCGAGAAATCGTCCGACGGCCGTCATAATGCCGTCGCGCGTGGGACTCACAAGGACGTTAGTGCCGATGGTGGTGGTCGATGGACGCTCGGTGGTGGTGCGAGCAGTTATGCACGCAACGCCCAAAGCTGTGGTCTCTTCCTGGATGCCGCCGGAATCGGTCAGCACAAGGCGGGCCTGCATCATCAGGGCCAGAAAGTCCACATACCCGGCAGGATCGATCACGTGGACACCTTCAGGCACGCTTAGCCCCCTTAGCTCAATGTTCTTGCGGGTGCGCGGATGAACAGGAAAGACCACGGGCATGACGGTCCCAACCTGACCCAGCACGCTCATGAGCATGCCGAGCTGCTCGGGATCATCGACGTTGCTCGGCCGGTGCATGGTCACCAGGCAATATGATCCCGCCTCGACACCGATACGCTCGTGAACGGGGCTCTGCATGGCCTTTGGGCGAGCATAATGCAGAGAGTCGATCATGGTATTGCCGACAAAGTGCACGCGCGATGCGTCGACCCCTTCGCGGAGAAGATGATCCAGGCCGCTCTGCTCGGTCACGAACAGATCATCGACAATGGCATCGGTGGCCAGTCGGTTGATCTCCTCTGGCATGGACCTGTCGAAAGAGCGCAGACCTGCCTCGACATGCGCCGTGCGGATGCCCAACTTGACGCTCACCAGGGCGCAGGCGATCGTGCTGTTGACGTCACCCACAACAATGACATAATCGGGCTGTGCTTCCTGACAGACCTTTTCGAAACCGACCATGACCTTGGCGGACTGCTCGGCGTGGCTTCCGCCCCCTGCACCGAGAAACCATGCCGGATGCGGCATGTCCAGATCCTGAAAGAAGGCATCGGACATCTTGGCATCGTAATGCTGACCGGTGTGGACGATGCTGTGATCCCAGATGTCGGGACGGGCTGCAAATGCCCGATGGATCGGCGCTACCTTCATGAAGTTGGGTCGAGCGCCGACCACGCTCAGAACGCGCTTCACTTGCCGTCTCCCAGCAGGACGATGTTCCGATGCGGACCCTTGACGTTCTTCGTGGCATTTCGGGTGTCGATGACCACCTTGGCATTCTGGCAGATCATGTCGACATCGAACGTCGAGTGATCGGTGGTGATCACCACCACGTCATGACGCTTAATGAAGGCCGGCGTAAGGTTCTTACGCGACGTCAGCGTGCGGTCATGCACACGCACACTGGGGATGTATGGATCGAAGTACGAGATGTTCTCGATGCCATCCTCAACAAGCAGCTCCGCCACCTTCAGGGCAGGCGAGTGCCGCAGGTCGTCAACGTCCTTCTTGAAGGCCATGCCGAGCAGAAGTACCTTGGCGCTTTTCAGCGTCACGGGCTGCCGGGCGATCTCGCGCTCGATCATCGAACGCACGTAAAACGGCATGGACTCATTGACCTCTGCCGCCAGTGTAATAAAGTTGGTGACGAAGTCCACTTCCCGCGCAGCCCACGACAGGTAGTACGGGTCGATCAATATGCAGTGCCCGCCAATGCCGGGTCCGGGATAGAACGGCATGAACCCGAAGGGCTTGGTCTTGGCGGCCTCGACAACCTCCCAGATATTCACGCCGATGCGATCACACAGCTGAGCGAGCTCGTTGACCAGCGCGATGTTGACGCTGCGGAAGATATTCTCGAGCAGCTTCTCCATTTCGGCAACGGCCGGCGTGCTGACGGGTACGACCTCGGCAATGATGCGACGGTTGATCGCGATAGCAAGGTCTGTGCAGGCAGCGCTGACACCGCCGACAACAACAGGAGTGTTCTTGGTTGTCCAGACCTGATTTCCGGGATCGATCCGCTCCGGTGAGAACGCAAGGAAGTAGTCCTTCCCGCAGGCCAGCCCAACACGGTCGAGGATCGGCTTGACGTATTTCTCGGTCGTACCCGGGAACGTGGTGCTCTTGAGGATCACCAGCTGCCCCTTGCGAAGATGTGCGGCAACACCCTCGGTGGCATGCACGATATGGGAGATGTCCGGGTCCTTGTTCGGCGTAAAGGGCGTGGGCACGCAGACGTAGATCACGTCGCAGGCTGCGCATGCACCGAAGTCGAGCGTGGCTGTCAGGGTCTTTTTCTCCTTCACCACGTATCGGATCTCGTCGTCGTTAAGGTCCTGGATATAGTTCCTGCCGGCCGACAGGCTTTTGACCTTTTCGGCGCTGACATCGATGCCGATGGTACGAATGCCCTCTTTGGCAAACTCGAGGGCAAGGGGCAGACCAACGTAGCCGAGACCGACAACGCCGACGGTGACCGACCCGTCAAGAATCTTCGACATCAGTTGCTGTTCGGAACGACTACCCGTCGTTCTTGGACGTCCCACACGGCGCAGTGCCATTGATGAACCTTTGATTAGAGTGATGTTCCGTAATGCTTTGCGTAATAATCCAGGTAGGCCCCCGAGCGCACGTTTTCGCACCAGGTAGCATTGCTTCGATACCACGCGATGGTTTCAGCCAGTCCCTGCTCCACGGAGTGAACCGGCTGCCAGCCGAGCTCCGTACTTGCCTTGCGCGGATCGATCGCATAACGCCGGTCGTGTCCGGGCCGGTCCGTCACATGTGTGATCAGCGAGGCGTCGGCACCAGTCAATTCGATGATGCGCTGAACGATGTCGATGTTGAAGCGCTCGCCATAGCCGCCAAAGTTGTACACCTCACCGCTGCGCCCGTGTTCAAGCGCGAGCATGATTCCGCGGCAGTGATCCTCGACGTGCAGCCAGTCCCGAACCTGTCGTCCGTCTCCATACACCGGTAGCGATTTGCCCTCAAGAGCGTTCAGCGTCATAAGCGGGATGAGCTTTTCGGGGAACTGGTATGGACCGTAGTTGTTCGAGCAACGGGTCGTGACGCAGTCCATCCCGTACGTGTGCACGAAGGCACGCACCAGAAGGTCGCTCGCGGCCTTCGAGGCCGAGTACGGTGAATTAGGCTGCAAAGGGGTCTGTTCGGTAAACGGCGCATCGTCGGGTCCGAGAGTGCCATACACCTCGTCGGTGGAGACATGCACAAAGCGCCGGACCGAGGCAGCACGGGCCGCCTCCAGAAGCCGCAGTGTGCCGGTCACGTTTGTTTCCACAAAAGGCGCTGCCGAGGCAATCGAACGATCCACGTGCGACTCTGCGGCCAGATGCAGGACGGCGTCGATTGAATGTTCTGCAAACACCTTACCGAGCAGATCTGCGTCGGTGATCGACCCATGAACAAACACAACGTGTTCGGAGTCTATCAGGCCCGCGAGATTCTGGAGATTACCGGCATAGGTCAGCGCGTCGAGGATCACAAGCCGATGCTGACCCGCCGCCGCAAGCATGCCAACGAGGTTACTGCCGATGAAACCGGCTCCGCCGGTAATGAGAAGAGTTGTCATGCCGGTTTTTGTCGATGCGGGTCGTAATTCCGCCGACCTTCGATTTCTCGATTTTATGGGGCCTGCAGAGCAGGACACCCTTGGTCAGCGGACGATTTTGGACAAAGCTACGTTAATTCTGCGGAACCGATCTTCCGATCAGACGAAGAACGCTCGCAGCGATCGACGGCAGCGTGTCTGAAAACGTGTACATCACCGCATCGGCGATCTCAGGGCCGATTCCGTAGGGGCTTCCGCAGGCGACAACCACACCGGGCCTGCCCGCGGAAAGGGTTCGGACGATATCGGGCAGACGTCCGACCTGACCGAGCTGACCGCGGAAGGCAACGGCCTTACCGAAGATCCCGAAGATCACTAGATCCGCCTCGGCGATACCCTCGACAAGGCTCGCGCACTCATCCGGCGTGATCGAAAGATCCACATAGCCGAAATCGATATTGACTTCGGCCCCCTGAGCGATCGACTGGAACCATGTCGTTGCGGCCTCGACGCTGTGGTCGTCGACGATCGCAAACGCGGCCACATGGCGGGCGGTGGTAATGGGAAGCAGATCCGTCGCACCGACGATGCGGATCGCCTCGTCGGCTGCACGCAGAGCGATAAGAGCATGGGCGTTCTGGTCGACAGGCGTTATTGCTGTCGGCTTTGCCGCAGCACCGCCCGAACTGCGGAGTCCCACAAACGAACGTGCGCTCTGCCAGCGTGCTTCACTCTGAAGAAGGCGCTCATCGGTGATATCGCCTGACTCGATGGCTTCGATCAGTGCATCGATCGCCTCGTCGGCGTTTTCCGGCATCAGGACGACGTCGCAGCCGGCCTTGACCGCCATGACAGCGGCCTGAGCGCTGGAGTAGCGCGACGTGATGGCTCCCATGTCGAGCGCGTCGGTCGTGACAAGTCCGTCATAGCCCCATGCACCGCGCACCAGACCGGTTACCACACTGCTGGAAAGCGACGCAGGATGGGTGGCATCCAGGAACGGCGCCACGATGTGTCCGATCATCATGCTGCGCACGCCCTCTTCTGCGCAGCGGCGGAAGGGGGCGAACTCACGCGCTTCGGCAGCCTGCGGCTCAAGCTCGATGGTTGGCAGATCCCGATGCGAATCCACGTGGGTATCGCCGTGTCCGGGTACGTGCTTAGCGCACGCCATCAGGCCCTGTGCCTGCGTGCCACGTACGTAGGCGGCGGCATGCAGGGAGACGATCTCGGGCGTCTCTCCGAAGCTGCGGGTATTGACGATCGGATTGTCGGGGTTGGAGTTGATATCTGCCACCGGTGCCCAGTTCCAGTGCACGCCGATGGCCCGGGCCTCTTCGGCGATGCAGCTGGCAACCTGCTCGGTTGTCTCCACAGAGCATCGTCCGAGAGCCATCGCACGCGGAAAGGCGATTCCGCCATCAAGTCTCATCGGCAGACCATGCTCGTAATCGGCGGCGATCAGAAGTCGACGTCCACCGCGGCGCTGCAACTGCTCGATCATGTCGGCGGTTTCTTCCAGAGCGCCGATGAAGACTCCGACGCCCCCTACTCCCCTGTCGATGAGGCGTTCAATGTTCCGTCGATAGTCCGCATCGGACCACTGCCGCGCGTCGGCACGGATCATCACAAGTTGTGCTGCCCGGCGTGCTGGACTTGCCATGCTGTGCTCTGAGGGTTGAGGGTCTGCCGGCGTCAGTCAGAAAAGATGACCGAGTCGCCCTCGAACGAACGGATCAGCGTGCGGTATGAATCCGGGATGCGTTCCGGACGCTGTGTGGCCGGATTCAGGTGCACGAGTACGCTGCTGGCAACGGCCAGGATGGTGCCGTTTTCATGACGGATCACGTGTTCGAACCCGAACGATGAGTTCTTCACAAACGGCACGCGGGTGTAGACCGTGTACGGGTCATCGAACTGCGCCGCATAGCGGTATTCGATCGAGGTCTTGAGCACAACAAAGCGGTGCTTGGTCACAAACGAGTCCCGATCGATCGGCACGCCGATGTCGCGGAAGTACTCAATGCGTGCCGCCTCGAGCCAGTAGAGATACACGGCGTTATGAACAATGCTCTGACGGTCGACGTCGTACGAGCGGACACGGCTGTGGAGCCTATGCGAGTATGTGCCGTGACCTTCGATGAAGACCGGACCGTGATCGATGGTTGCTTCGTCTTTGTCTGATGTGCGCATGGTGCGAGCCGCTGATTTCGAACGTAAAAGATCGCTGCAAAGATAGGCAACCTCAGGCCAGCACGTCGAGAACGATCTCGGCGGCCGTGGCTGCATCGTCATCCGATATCTGGTGGTAGAACACCGCCCGGATGCGCCCGGCACTGATGGGCGCAATGCGAAGCCCGCGCTTGGCACAGGCATCAATGAAGGAAGCGTCGTCCATGCCGGACACGCTGAAGACCACGACGTTGGTTTGCACCCGTGCCGGGTCGACGCTGACGCGTTCGCTTGCGGCGATGCGCTCGGCAAAATCTCGGGCACGACGATGGTCCAGGGGCACGATCGGCAGAATATGGTCCAGCGCATAGTGTCCGGCAGCAGCCAGAACGCCCACCTGACGCATACCTCCACCGAGCATCTTGCGCCACCGACGTGCGCGTTCGATCAGCTCCCGCGTGCCGAGGATCAGCGAACCCACCGGCGCACCCAGCCCCTTGCTCAGGCAGACACTCATGGTTGTGAATATCTCGCCATAGGTCAGCGGGCTCTCGCCGGTCGAGATCAAGGCGTTCCAGATGCGGGCCCCGTCACAGTGGATCGGAAGGCCATGCTCTGCGGCCAGCGCATGAAGCTCACGCAGATACGACGTCGAGAGCACCGTTCCGCCGTGTCGGTTGTGAGAATTCTCCACGGCAATGACTGCCGTCCGGGGGTAGTAGTAGGCCGTTGGACGGATGGCCGACCGGACGAGATCAAGGGGCATCTCGCCAGCCTCGGACGCAACGCCGTGGATCTGGGCGCGTGCCACAACGCTCGTAGCGGCGTTCTCGTAGTGAAAGATGTGCGCACCCGACTCGGCAATCACCTCGTCGCCCGTGGTGGCATGCAGCGCCAGACAGATCTGATTACCCTGCGTGCCGCTGGGCACGAACAGCGCAGCCTGCTTGCCGAACATCGCGGCCACGCGCTCCTGCAGGGCGTTCACCGTGGGGTCCTCCGAGTACACGTCATCGCCCACCGGCGCCGCGGCCATGGCGCGGCGCATGCCTTCATCAGGAACCGTGAGGGTATCACTGCGCAGATCGATCAATCGTGACATCATGGCAAGTCGGTACTTTCGCGTGAAAACAAGCTTCGTGGTCACCGTGGACCGATGGCAAATCTACGCCGTGACCCCTGGCGGACTGATCGATAACAACAATGAGCAAACGATGAGCGCGGACACGTTGCGTCCCCAAATGAACTGGGCCGAGCTGATGCGGCACAACGATCAGACCTATGGCGAAAAACCATGGCTGATCTATTACGCCGAGGATGGGTCGCGCATGAACTGGTCCTACAGCGTCTTCATCGATGTGTCAAGACGTCTTGCACGGCTTCTTCAGCAGCACGGCGCCGGTCGCGGAACGCGCGTGGTGATCGCCTCCCACAACCACCCGGACACGATCCTCGGCTACTTTGCCTGCTGGATGCTGGGCGCGTGCGCCGTACCGCTGAACATGACCGAGGATGACCAGCGCCTGGCCTACATCCTTGCAAACTGCGATGCCTCACTGGTACTCTGTCGCAGTTGTTACGCCGAGCGCATTGGGATGGCTCTGCAGGGGGCTTCCCTGCCGGTGATCGAAATGGATTCGGATAGTGCCGATCCGCAGTTTTATGCCGCCGTGCGGGCCTGCGAGCCCCTTGACTACCCGGGGGCCGACGATGACATGCTCGAGCAGGAGTGCCTGCTGGTGTATACCAGTGGCACGACCGGGAATCCGAAAGGTGTGGTGCTGGTGCAGCGGAATCTGTTTGCCGACGGGCGGGATATCACCCACTGGCATGGCATCACGCCCGATACACGAATGATGTGCGTTCTGCCGGTTCACCACGTCAACGGTACGATTGTTACGCACGTCACCCCGTTCATTGCCGGTTCCTCGGTGGTACTCCAACGGAAGTTCTCCCCGCGAACGTTCTTCTCGACGATCGCCCAGGAGCAGGTCAGCATCGTCAGCGTTGTGCCCACGCTGCTGGCTTTTCTACTCGAAGCCAACGCCGATGCTACCGACGCCAGACAGGCCGGATTGCGGCACATCATCTGCGGTGCCGGCCCGCTGACGTGTGAACTTGCCGACCGTTTTGAATCGGCCTACGGGATTCGGGTTCTGCACGGTTACGGCCTGTCGGAAACCACCTGCTACTCGTGTTTTCTGCCCGTTGACCTCTCCGACGAAGAGCACCGACACTGGATGCAGGACTATGGATTCCCGTCGATCGGCGTGGCCATTCCGTGCAACGAAATGGCAATTCACGATGCCACAGGACGGGACGTTGCCGATGGAGAACGTGGTGAGATCGTCATCCGTGGACGCAATGTGATGCGAGGCTATGACAAGAACGAAAGGGCCAATGCCGAGGCGTTTGCGTTCGGCTGGTTCCGATCTGGAGACGAGGGCTTCCGTATCGCAGATCAGCTGGGACGGTACTTCTACTTCATCACCGGACGGCTCAAGGAGCTGATCATTCGAGGGGGCGTTAACCTTGCGCCGCTGGAGATCGACGAGGTCATCAACCGTGCACCGGGTGTGAAGGCCGGTATCTGTGTGGGCTTCGAAAACAACATGTACGGCGAAGAGGTCGGTGCTCTTGTTATCCGGACGGACGAATCGGTAAGTCAGGAGCAGATACTGAACTTCTGCGCCGAACACCTGCCCGCGTCAAAACGCCCGAAGGTGGTGATCTTTACTGAGGCGCTGCCTGTGACGTCTACCGGAAAGTACCAACGCAATAGCGTCAAGCACCTGTTTGCCCAGTGGAAGGACGCGCAGTGGCGCTGAACCTTCCGAGGTTGTTCCCTACTGAATGTCTCGGGCCTTGATCCCCGTCTTGGGGATGAAGAAATACGTCCGCTTCATGCTGAACTCACGGGGCTGAAGACGGTTTGCAGCGAACATGTACTGGATCATCCAGCCGTTGCGCACCACTCGAAGCTTTGAGGCCGGATCTTCGATGCCGGGATTGGTATACGCCAGCTCGTCGAGCATGTCCTGCGTCAGCTCCGACGTATCGCTCGTCGCATAGACGTGGTAGAGAAACCTGCGGGTTGCTGTCTGATCAAGGACGTTGGAGTCCAGCGTCTTACGCGTCACATCTTCGGCCACCCCACGCACGCTCAGTGAGTCATACTCGGCCACTCGGATGAAGTACACAGACGTCTGCTCGCCCCCTCGCTGCTCACGGATCATATCGGTGACTTCGTAAAAACTCACGGCATACGAGTACCGGTAGACGACATAGGCAACGGCCAGGCCAACCGAACAGGTCAGCAAAGCGGCAATGAAGATCTTGGTGCTTTTGCTCATTGGTACTCAATTCAAAAAAGAACGATACCCGAACGTCTGGATGACCAGATGAAGGGCCATCATGGTGAGACCAAAACTAAACGGGATGGAGAGATTATCGTCGACCTTCAGCCGGGTGGAGCTGGCCTCGACGATCGCCGTGACGATGCTGGCTGCAACGCCCCCAACGTAGTACGTCTGCGGCGCACCAAAGAGCCACCCGTAGAATGCCACGATCGCCGAGGCCGAGACCATGAATGCCACAGAGCCGGCGAGGGACTTGTCAAAAAACTGTCGTTTGCCGAATCGACGTCCGATCAGGGCTGCAAAACTGTCGCTGACGTTCAGGACCGTGAAGGCCGTAACGCTGATGATCTTCGGGAACACCGCGAAGGTGAGCAGGGCGGCGATCAGTACCCACGATGCGCCGGTAAGATGGATGCGTTCGGATGTGGTCTCGTGCGGCCGAAGCATGCCTCCGAAGTACCTCATCATGAAGGTCCGCGTCGGTTCATGCACGTGCATAAGGAGGTCCACAACCAGCGATGCAACCGTAAGCGCCAGAAGAATTCCGATGGCCGTACCGTGCTGAACGTGCAGGTACATGGCCGGGATCCACAGCGACGACAAGTGAATACCCTTCCGGGCTAGCTCACTTGTGTACGATATTTGTCCCGACATGCACGTTCCTTCGTTTACAGTTACCACCAACAGTAAGATCAACCTCGGTCTGCGGGTGCTTGGCCGACGCCCCGATGGCTTCCATGACATCGAGTCGATCTTTGTTGCCATCGACCTGGGCGATACCATCACGGTGACGGCCAGCGATGATTTGACCGTCGAATGTTACCCTTCGGTTACCCAGGAACCCGAACAGAACATCGTTTTCCGGGCCGCTCGCCTGTACGCAGAGAACTTCCCGGATGACCGATGCGGCGCAAAGATAATCGTCAACAAGCGCATCCCGACCGGTGCCGGTCTGGGAGGGGGCTCCGGCGATGCGGCCGCTACGTTGCTGGCCATGGCACACCTGAATGGCCGTCCGATATCGGAGCAAACACGTCAACTTCTCGAGCCCCTGGCCGCGGCATGTGGTTCGGACGTTCCGTTCTTCCTCCATGCCGGAGTGGCGCTGGTCTGCGGAAGGGGCGAACTCGTCTCACCGATCGACGTAGCTCTGCCGTGGACCGTTCTGGTGGTATGCCCGGGTATCCACGTGAATACGGCTCTGGCATATTCCACACTGGGGATAACGTGTGCACATCCGTCTCCTGGTTTGCGTGGAAAACTCATCCATGCCATTGAAAATAAAAGCATTAACGCTGCTTTATTTGAGAATGACTTCGAACGTTCGGTTTTTCCACAGCACCCGATTCTGGCCGACATCAAGCAGCGCTTGTCGGATGCCGGCGCTGCCTTTGCTTCCATGAGCGGCAGTGGCTCAAGCGTGTATGGGCTGTTCGATAATGCGACAAAGGCCGCGCAAGCCGCAGGAGCGCTGGCCGGGATGACGACCTATATTTGCGCACCCGTTACGGCATCATTCCGCCTCACATGAACATACTCGTCGTCGCAGCTGAAGTCGCCCCTTTCGCCAAGGTTGGAGGGTTGGCCGACATGACCGGTGCCCTGCCCAGGGCATGGTCTGAGGACGGTCATGACGTGGCCGTTATGCTACCGCTCTACGGTACGATCGACGTTGATCACTACGGCATCGTCAAGACTGACCATGTCGTGAGCGTCCCCGTAGGGTACTGGACCGAGTACGCAGAGGTCTGGAAAGGCTTTCTGCCGGACACATCGGTCCCCGTTTACTTCTTAAGATCGTCGGAATACTTTGATAGAAAAGGTATTTACGGCTATCACGAAGGATTCGAGGACAACGATCGTCGCTACCTCTTTTTCTGTCGGGCAGCCATCGAAACAGCCAAGGCCCTTGGATTCCGACCCGACGTGATCCACGCGCACGACTACCATACCGCCCCGTGCATGCCGATGCTGGCCACGCAGTACCGACACGACCCGTTCTTTGCCCATACAGCCGGTGTGTTCACGATCCACAACATGGCCTTCCAGGGCATGTATGATCCTGTGCGGGCGATGGAGTTCGGCGGCTTTCCCCCGTCGGAGTTCTACCCTCAAAGCTGGTATGAACATCATGGGTCGTTCAATGCCATGAAGGCCGGCATCATGTTTGCCGACAAGGTCACCACCGTCAGCCCCACCTATAGTCAGGAGATCCGCTGGACGAATGAGGGGATGGGACTGCAGGGGGCGTTGCAGAAACGCGCGGCCGACCTGGTCGGGGTTCTCAATGGTATCGACACGGCAGTATGGAATCCGACATGCGACGTCCACACGGCGGTGCCGTTCGACGTGCACACGCTGGCAAAGAAATCCGTCAACAAACGTGCCCTGCTGCGCGAGGCCGGACTGCCCTCGGGCGCAGACGTCGCAGACCTGCCGGTGATCGGTATGGTAAGCCGCCTGACCGAGCAGAAAGGCATCCCCATAATGATGCGGGCCATTTGGGACGTGCTCGAGCAGCGCCGTGCGCAGCTGATCGTCCTTGGCAGCGGCATGCGCGAGTATGAAGACTTCTTCCTGCGAGCCGAGGACCGCTTCCCGGCATTTGTGCGATTTGTCAAAGGCTACAACGAGCCCCTTAGCCATCGCATTCAGGCCGGAGCAGACCTGTATCTCATGCCATCACAGTTTGAGCCATGCGGTCTGACGCAGATGTATGCCATGGCCTACGGAACGATCCCCGTCGTCAGATCGATCGGTGGACTTGCCGATACGGTGACGCACTACGAGCGCTCCACCATGCAGGGCACCGGCGTACGGTTCCATGACTACGACGAGTCGGCCGTGGCCTTTGCGCTCGACCACGCTCTGGGCCTTTACAACGACGAGCCGCACTGGACGCAGATTCGTACCAATGCCATGCTGCAGGATAACTCTATCGGCGTCGCGGCCCGCCACTACCTCGAGGTGTTCTCCTGGGCGCAGGAACGTCACGCCTGACTTCGTCCTCGTTTGCCGGCATCAGCGTCACCACAACCTCCAGCCCCATCGTGCCGGGGAAGAGATCAAGCGGAGTAATGCGCTCCGGCTCATAGCCGGCAGCACGCCACTCGCGCAAACTGCGTGGGATCTCCTCCGGACCGCAGAAGATCTCCACCACGCGGCGTGGCTCGAGCATGCGGGCAAGTTCGCGGATCATGCCAGGGGGCGTGGCAGATCGCGGCGGGTCGAGCACCATCAGTCGCGGCGCGTCCACCAGCTGTCGTGGTACGGATTTGTCGAGCTTGCGCCCAAGACGTCCCACATCCTGCGGTTCTGTGAAGATCTGCTGCACGGCGCTGACGTGCCCTCCACTGCGACGAACGTTATAGCGCGCATTGTCCACTGTTGAGGCGTCGGCATCGCACGTGACCACGTGCCGGACGCTGCCGCCCATTGCAGCTCCGAACAGGCCGTAACCGCTGTAGAGATCGAATAGAACATCCTCCGGCTGCGCCTGAGCATGATCGGCCACCGTGCGGACCAGATCGGGCAACATGGCCAGGTTGATCTGCGAGAAGGAAAACACGCCCACCTGATAGGTCATTGCACCGACGTCCTGCTTCCACGCCGCAGCGCCTCGAAGCTTCTTTGATCCGACGCCGGTGGCGGGACGTTCAATGTCGAGGTAGTATCGCGATCCCTTCGGATCGTGGTATATCCAAACGTGCTCAATGGCGGGAAACTCCTCGCAGAGCGTGTCACAGACCTTGCGCACCGTGCGGACAATGCGCGCGTCAAGCTCGCGGACGTTGACGATCAGCACGTGCTCATCATAGGTTCCGCGCAGGATCACATGGCTCACCGCCTCAACGACGCTGATGTGCTGCTTGGCAAACAATGCCTCAAGCCGCGTATAGATCTGCCCGTGCCGTTCCGGCTCAAGCGTGCTGGGCTCCCGTGATGGCGTGCCATCGCCATGCGTCAGAAGGACCTTGCCGTCCCATACGCCAAGTCTTCGCCGCGAGGTCGTCCTGTATCCACGCGGCCGGGGTGCCTCCGCAAGCGCATCTACCCGGGCATTGCCAATGCGGAGCTCCGAGACAAATGTCTTCCACGCAGCCGTCTTAACACGCTGTTCAGTTCGGTAATCAAGGGCGGCAAGGGGCTCGACTCCACCTCCGAGGTCCACCTTTAGGGATTGTGCGGCCTGACGCACGCATGATTCGAAGGTAGTCATTGCGCAAAGATACGCCCCCTTGACGCCGTGCACCGTTCAAATGCCGTAAATTGGGCGCCCCAGACACTCCCTGCCGAGTCATGCCCATGCTGCTGCGCCCCTTGCTTTTCGTTGCGATCGTCCTTGTGCTGACGTCTCTGCTCGCGCATGGTCAGGGCGTAACGACCGGATCGGTCACTGGCGTGGTCACCGGCAAGATGGAAGCCGCTGCTCAGCCCCTTTCAGGCGCAACCGTTCGGGCGGTATCAACCTCGACCGGTGCCGTGTACGGGGCTATCACCAAGAGTAAAGGTCAGTACCTTATCCGCGGCCTTCGTCCGGGCACCTACGACGTCAGCGTCACGTATGTGGGGTTTCGCGGCGACACGGTCCGCGGCGTCAACGTGGACGTTGGTGAGGCCACAACCCTGAACATTCAGCTGAATCAGTCAACATCCACTGCGTCTGAAGTGGTTGTCACCGCCGAGCGCGATGCGATCTTCGATGCCTCGCGCAATGGCTCGGGATCGGTCATCAGCGAGGCAACCATCACCGCCTCTCCATCGATCAACCGCAGCATCAGCGACCTGGCGCGGATGAATCCGTACACCAATCAGACGCAGACGGCCGGCAGCGACGGACTGCAGGGCGTGAGCATCATGGGCGTGAACTCGCGCTTCAACAACTTTCAGATCGATGGAGCCGTTGCCAACGATGTGTTTGCGCTTGGCGCTGCCGGCACAGCTGGCTCGCAGGCCAACTCGAACTTTGTGTCGCTGGATGCCATCGAACGCATCCGAGTGAATGTCTCGCCGTATGATATCCGTCAGAGCGGGTTCACCGGCGGTCTGGTCAATGCCATTACCCGCGGCGGCACAAACACCGTCAAGGGATCGGTGTTTCTCTTTGGACGTAACCAGGACCTTGTCGGCCTGAGCCCTGACGCAGCGCAGAAGCCCTTCGATAAGTTTTACGACGTGCAGTTTGGCGGACGTGTTGGCGGACCGATCATCAAGGACAAGCTTCTGTTCCACGTCACCGCCGAGGGTCGTCTGCGTTCCACACCGCTGGTGGTGGGGTTGAATGACCCTACCGAGCTGAACAACTTTGCCGTGGATGCCGATGTGCTCGACCGGATCATCGACATCTCCCGCAACCAGTATGGATACGACCCCGGCACATATGGCACAACCAACATCCGGAACAACTCCGCCAGCGTGATTGCGCGTCTGGACTGGAACGTGGATGAGAACAACAAGATCCAGCTGCGGCACAACTTCACGTATGGGATTCAGGACCGCAACCTTCTGCGGAACAACCTGAACTACAGTCTGACGAGCCGCATGAACACGTTCGAAAGCGTGAACAATCAGACCGTTGTCCAATGGAACGGCGTGCTGGCCCCCTCGCTAAGCAATGAGCTCCGCATTTCAATGACGCAGACCAACGACCGGCGCATTCTGCCAAGCAGCGCAAGCGGCGACCCTATCGCATTTCCTGAAGTGCGCATCCAGGTCGGGTCAGGTCTGAACGTTGTGCTCGGTCCGGAACGCAGCTCACAGGCCAACGCGCTCGATCAGACGATCATCGCACTCACCGATGACCTTACATGGTTCACCGGCGACCACACCATCACGCTTGGCACGCACAACGAGTTCTCCCGGTTCAACAACCTGTTCATCCAGGACTACTACGGAAGTATCCAGTACGCATCGGTCGATGCCTTCGCCGACAGTCTGGCTAACTTCTATCGCGTCAGCTATGCCAATGACAGCATCACCGGCGGCAACCCTTTGCCACGGGCAGCATGGAACATGCTTCAGGTGGGCGCATACGTGCAAGATGAATGGCAAGTGACCGATCGGCTGCGCCTGACCGGCGGATTGCGTATCGATATGCCGATCTTCCTCAGCACGCCATATGAGAATCCGTCGTTTGCACAGGCATTCCCGGGTCGGTCTACCAGCGCCGTGCCGGACGGTATCGTGCTGTTCTCTCCGCGGTTTGGATTCAACTTCGACCCCACGGGTACGAAATCCGTCCAGATCCGCGGCGGATCAGGGATCTTTACCGGGCGTGTTGCTGCTGTGTGGCTTTCGAACCAGTACTCAAACACCGGCATGGACCTGTTCCGCGCCGAGCTTGGTGCAAACAACTCTCCAAATTCCATCAATAACACGCTCGGGCAACCGTTCCGTTGGGACATCACGCAGCGGCCGCCACGTCCGGGCGACAGCCTCTACCCGGGCAGTGCGATCAATACGACCTCTATCAACATCACCGACACGGACTTCACCCTTCCGCAGGTGTGGCGCTCGACACTCGCAACCGACGTCAAACTCATGCGTGGGCTGACGCTGACGCTCGAGGGGATGTATGGTGAGTTTCTCAACCAGGTCGATTACCGCAACCTCAACCTGCGTCCGTCGAATCTTCGCTACGTTGTTGATGGCGACACGCTCGTTGGAGTCTCCCCTATTGATGGACGAAAACTCTATGCAGGGGGCGCGGCAGACTCTCTGGTAGATCGACGTTTTACGCAGGTCATCCTCATGAGTAGCCGCAACGCCGGACATCAGTACTCGGCCTCGGCACAGCTTCGGCTGGATGAGAACAACGCCCTGCTGACGGGGCTCAGCGGCATGATGTCGTATACCTATGGGCGCACGCAGGATCTGACGTCGTCGACCGCGGCCACTGCGCTGTCGCAGTGGATCGGCACCGACGGTATCGACCCGAATAATCTCCAGGTTGGCATTTCGAACTTCGATCAGCTGCATCGTGTGGCGATCAGTGCCTCGTATCGCATCGGCTGGTCAGAAGGGTATTCGACAACGCTTGGCCTGTTCTATTCCGGCAACTCCGGACGTCCATACTCGATCTCCTATGCCCAGGATTACAACGGCGACAACGCATCGGGCGGCAATGACCTCGTGTACATTCCGCGTCGGGAAGATTTCAATACGCGCGTGGTGATCCCCAAGCCGGCGGACGTGACCGATCTTCGGTCGCCTGAACAGATCTGGTCGCAGATGATGGCCCTGATCGATGCCAATCCACTGCTGAAAGAATATCAGGGTCAGATCCTGCCGCGCAATGCCCTACGCGAGCCATGGGTCAACCAGCTCGATTTGCGCATCTCACAGGAATTGCCCGGCTGGCAGTTCACCCTTGATGTGCAGAACCTCTTGAATTTCATCGATCCGTCATGGGGCCTTCAGCGCTTTGTGGACTTCCAAAGCTCTAATCTTTTCGGCCTGGTACTCGACGGTCAGAACAAGCCTTTCGACGCGCAAGGTCGACTTCGAATGTCCTACAGCGAGCCCCTTACCGCCGGACGTCCGGGCATCTACATCATTGATAATTTCTTCTCACGTTGGCGCGCCCAGCTGGGCGTTCGCTACTCGTTCTGATGGTGCATATGATGCGAATCCTCACAGCCTTCCTGCTCGTTACCGCCGCAATGATCATCGTGGCGGGGTGCCAGGACGGAGTGCTCACATTTCCGACACCCGAGCCCGCCGTGATGCGAATCGTGAACGTCACCATGAACGTTCCCCGTGCGCGCGTCATCGTCGATAGCACCACAACGATTGAAGCAGATCGTGGAAACGCCTCCGAGTTTGTCGAAGTTGCCGCTGGACGACAGATCAATGTGCAGCTTGGCAGCAGCCAGCGCATTTTCCGGTCAAACCTTCGGTACACTCTCGGCGGCAATGCACGCGTGATTCTGTTCGTGCGGGGCGACACGACCAAGCTCGTTGAGTTTCGTCGCGAGATCCAGGACACGGTCCTTCCGGATTCTGCCTCCGGCTCGGTGATTCGTTTCACGCACATGGCTGAGAACGTCGACAAAGCATATTTCCTCGAGATCTGGATCACCGGAGGCGAACGCCTCTTTACAGATGAGTTCGAACCCGGCATCAGTTCCCGATCGTTCTTTCGAATCACCCCCGGCACATATTCATTTGAAGTGCGCGAGGCCGGCACAAGCAACGTTCTTGCGCGCTTGAACAACGTCACCATCGACACCCGCAAATCATACATGCTCTACACGTATGATTCAAGTACGCGGATGGATGACATTACCCTGGCAATTTTCTGACCTCTCACCCATTCTCTCCGGACCTACCATGCTGACCCGTACCGTGTTCGTCGCGATTCTGTGTGCCACGATCGTGGCCACCGCGCAAGACCCGATCTCGATCGCCGATGCCAAGAAACAGGAGTTCAACTCGACGGTGACGAAGATCGCTGGTCGCATCACTTCTGCCACCCAGCTATCGAACGTCTGCTACATACAGGATAACACGGGCGGGATCGCCGTATTCAATGAGGCAATGCGAACGGCCGTTCGAATCGGCGACTCCGTCGTTGTAGAGAACGCCACGCTTACCGAGTTCGGCAATACCACAGGAGCACCCGGAACGGGGCTTTCCCAGCTCGGCGGAACAGGTCTGCGCTTTACCGTGGTGCCGGTTGCACGTCAGGAGCCAAGCCCGCGCAGCACAACGATCCCGAACATCGGCGAGGGTAACGAGGCCACGCTGATCCGTCTGCGCAAGGTGAAGATGGTTGAGACCGGCCGCTTTGAAGGAAACCGCAGCTACAATGCGATGGACAACTTCGGTAATGACATTGTCATCCGCATCGACCGCGCCTGCGAGATCGGTACGAACAACCTCGAGATCCCGACGGGCGAGGTTGACATCATCGGCGTGGTAAGCCAGTTCCGCGGCGCTTATCAGCTGCTGCCACGTCTGGCGCAGGATATGGGGCTTCCCCCGATCTTCGTCGACACGGTGAGCAAGAACCGCACCCTCGACGTCACAACATGGAATCTTGAGTGGTTCGGCTGGGCCGATACGACGCGCGGCCCGAAGAACAAAGACCTGCAGCGTCAGCGCATCCGCGTCATCATGGACACGATCAAGGCTGACGTTTACGCCCTGCAGGAAGTTCTCAGTGATGAGGCTCTTGCCACGCTTTCGGATTCCATCAGTGGTGGCTACAAGCGCTTCTTCGCAAGCGATGTAACATCCGATCAGAAGCTGGCGTACATCTATAACCCCGCGACGATCACGCCAGTATCGACCGGGCTCGCCGTTAATGGTGGCGCTCGTGCATGGGGTAACGGACGGTTCCCGTACCGTATGACGTTCTCGTTCAAGAATCAGAATGGGGCCGGTGTGAATGAAAAGGTCGTTGCGTTCAACATTCACGCCAAGGCAACAAGTGACTCCACGGCGGCCGATGATTACCAGCGTCGCAAGACTGATGCTGAGACATTCCACGAGTACCTGAACAACTTCTACAAGGACTCGAACGTGATCGTCCTCGGCGACTTCAACGATCGACTTCTTGCTACGACGACAGATTCTACGCTGCCATCATGTTACTCGGTCTTTCTCAACGACAACTCGTGGACTGCGACCACTGCTGACCTTGAGCGCCAGGGTCTGTCATCCTACATCGGATTCAATCGTGGATTCCTCGATCACATCCTGATTCGCACGCCTGCATTCATGCTCCACCGAGCTACACTTGAATCGCCTGAGCGGTACCTGACGTCGTATTCGACCACCGTGTCGGATCACCGTCCCGTCACACTGCGAATGTTCCAACCTGAGCCAACTTCAGTGAATGAGAACGATATGGGACGTTCTTCAACGATCCGTGTTTCGCCAAACCCGATGTCAACATCAGGCATGGCGGAGATCGTTCTTGAGCAGGGCGGACACCTGACGGCGGAAATCGTGAGCGTCACCGGCGAACGTATCTCGGTTGCCAACGAAACGCTGCAGCCGCAGATCCGTCTGCTGATGCTTCCTGTCGACAAGCTCGCACCTGGTGCGTACTCATTAGTCGTCACCATCAACGGCTCATCAACGGCAATGCCGATCGTCGTGACGCGCTGATAGATCCTGAGACTCAACACAACGGGAGATGTGCACGATGCACGTCTCCCGTTTTCTTTTCAGGGGGCTGACTTACAGCATACTTCGCACAACTGCCGCCATGGCCACGGCGGCAGTCTCTGCGCGCAGACGCAGGGATCCAATCCTCCAGAACCGAGCAGCCGCATCATCGCGGAGAACATTCAGCTCACGTTCGGAGAGTCCGCCCTCCGGACCAATAACAACCACGATGCAGCGTGCCGTGCGAACACGTTCTGCATCGGCGTGACATTGTTCGCCATCGGCATCGCCCACGATTACCAGTGCGCCTTCAAGCTCGAGCGCATCCATCGTTGTGGGAGCATCGATCACCGGCAGGAACGGATTGCCTGACTGCGTCATGGCGGCAACGGCCTTTGATTGAAGTCGATCCAAAGACGATCGCAGATGCTGTCCGCGATCACACACAAGCGGCACAATACGCTGAACACCGAGTTCGGTGAGTTTTTCCACGGCCATCTCAAACCGATCACGGTTATCGAGAACACCCAGAGCCACTGTAACGTCGGGCTTGGGTGGAGCACTGATCTGTTCACTCTCGACCACGAGATCCGGCCCCTTCATGCCGCGAGATGTCCTGCAGAGAGCGATGAGCCCCCTACCGTTGAGAACCCGCACGTACTCGCCGTCACGAAGCCGCAAGGCAGCAATATGACGCCTGAGGTCGTCGTCGAGCGGGACGGCAGAAGCCCCCTTGTCAAGTTGCGCGCAATAGAGGTTGTCCATGTGGTATTTTTGGCCTCGACCTTCACCAACAAGTAGCCTATGAACTCTGAATTTACGTGCATTCGCACCTACGTCCCTCAGCCGGGCGTCGGCGCGATCCAGCTCAACCGTCCGGCCGTGCTCAACGCACTGAGCCTGCAGACGATGATCGAACTCGTCGAGGCCTTTGAAGCGTTCGATGCCGACGAGGCAATTCGCTGCATCGTGATCCACGGTAGCGATAAGGCCTTTGCAGCCGGAGCCGACATCACCGAGATGTCCGACGCAACGCTCACCACCATGCTGGCACGAGATCAGTTCGCCCGCTGGGAGCGCATCCGTCAGGTCAAGACGCCCATCATCGCGGCTGTGAGTGGCTTTGCATTGGGAGGGGGCTGCGAGCTGGCCATGCATGCGGACATGATCGTTGCCAGCGATACGGCGCAGTTCGGTCAGCCGGAGATCAACATCGGCGTGATGCCGGGCGCCGGCGGCACGCAACGTCTGACGCGCGCCGTGGGCAAGGCCCTTGCGATGGAGATCGTTCTCACCGGACGCATGATCTCGGCGACGCAGGCACAGGCCGCCGGCCTTGTTAACCGCGTTGTGCCGGTGGCGTTCTACCTGCAGGAGGCCTTTGCCCTTGCCGGTGACGTTGCCTCGAAGGCACCGATCGCAGCGCGTCTGGCTAAAGAGGCTGTCCTGAAGGCACACAGTACCACGCTCGAGGGTGGACTCGAGTTCGAGCGGAAGAACTTTTACATGCTCTTTGCGACCGAGGATCAGAAAGAAGGCATGGCGGCATTTGTTGAGAAGCGCAAACCAGAATGGAAGGGCAAGTGATGACCAGCTATGAAACACTGCTGACGAGCCTCGACGGTGGCGTGTTCACTATCACGCTCAATCGTCCCGAATCATACAATGCGGCCAATGAACAGCTCACCACGGATCTGCAGCATGCGCTGGCCTATGCTCGCGACACAGACGACGTGCGCTGCGTGGTGCTCACGGGTGCCGGCAAGGCCTTCTGCAGTGGACAGGATCTGAAGGATGCGCCAAAGTCCGGCGACAAGCGCGACCTGCGCGACTCGCTCAACCGGCGCTACAACCCCATCATCCGGCTCATGCGCGAGATGCCGAAGCCCATCATCGCCGGCATCAACGGTGTAGCGGCCGGCGCGGGGCTGTCGCTTGCCCTAGCCGCGGACGCCCGCGTGATGAGCGCGTCGGCGAAACTCGTCGAAGCGTTCATCGGCATTGCCCTTATCCCCGACTCCGGTGCAACGTGGTTCTATCCGCGCATGATGGGCTATGCAAAGGCCTTTGAGTTTGCAACGCTCAACGCCCCGATCAGCGCCGAACAGGCACTCGATCTCGGGCTGGTCAATAGCGTCGCACATCCAAAGTCGTTTGCATCGGCTTTGCAGTCGCTCGCAGCGCAGTATGCGCAGGGTCCTACACAGTCCTACGGCTTCGTAAAGATGCTTCTGCAGAAGGGGCTCACCAACTCACTCGACGAGATGCTTGACCTTGAATCTGACTATCAGCAGCGAGCCGGCGATTCGGCCGATTACCGTGAGGGCGTTCAGGCATTTCTTGAGAAGCGGCGCCCGAACTTTTCCGGTCGGTAAGCCCCCTGTCCCGCAAAATCATGACACGCAATCGACCAACATTGTTTGAGCAGATCCGCGACGACGCACGCGGGACCCCGTCGCAGGACGGGCTGAATCGGTCGTCGACACTGCGTGCCGTGATCATCACCGTGGCAACGCTGCTCATGATGGCGTTTCTTCCCGGACGACTTGGCGAGATCCGACAGGCGGCGTTTGATCGTTCGCGAATGGGAACGACATGGACGGAAGAGTCTCTGGTGGCCGACTACCCATTTCCGGTTCAGAGGAATCTCGACTCGGTCTCCCTGGATCGTGCGGCAGCCCGCGCGCAGGTTCCGGCGTACGTCCGCAGAACGAGCGAGCCGCTGATGCGGGCGCTGCAGCGATTGTCCTCGGCTGGATCTGCTTCCAACGGCAGCGTTGAGCTCGAGAAGATCATCACGGACGTTGCTGAGCCGGCGATACGAGGTCTGTATGGGGCTGATGCCGGGGAGATCGTCGACGTCGACCTGCGGCAGATTCCGCGCATGGATCCGATGATGCTCGACGCGGACGGGAACGAGTCAGTGGCCTGCCGCCATGACCGGCTGCGTGATTCGGCTTCCGTGGCCGAGAGTCTTGACCATCTGCTCATGAGCGCGCCAAGCAACCTGAGGTCGCAGCTGCGCGCTCGTCTGCATGCGTCCGTTGTTCCCACACTTCGCCTGGACCGGGCTGTGTGGCAGCAGCAACAGCGCCTTGCCGAGCAGGGAGTCTCGATCACGCAGGAGATCGTTCGTAAGGGCGATATCATCATTCGCAAAGGCGACCGTGTTGACGAGCATCTGCTGAGTCGACTAGCCTCCTATCGTTACGCCGAGTATATCCGCTCGACATCACAGTATTCCTTCCTCGTTGCGCTTGGATCAGCCGGACATGCCCTTGTGTTGATCGCCATCGTGTGCCTGTACCTGTACTTTGTGCGCTACACGTCCTTTGTTCGCAATGGCCAGCTGGCTGCCCTTCTTGCAATGCCGGTTGCATCGGCAGGGCTTGGGTGGCTGTCGATCGCTCTGCCAACGTCTCTACCGCTGGAGTACACGATCGTCGTTCCGGGCTTTGCCATGCTCGTGTCGATCCTCTATGACGTGCGCACCTCTATCGTTGTCACGCTCTCGTGCGCCCTTTCTGTGGCGGCCGCCCGTGGCAATGACCACGTGATCGCGGTGGTGATGATCGCAGGGGGCGTCATGGCTGCCTACTCGGCTACGAACCTGCGCAGCCGGACACAGATCTTTACCTCGATCCTTGCCATTCTGTCGGGTCTGGTGATCGTTACCCTGTCGATCGAACTGGAGAACGGCACGCCCCTTCTCAACCTTGCAACAAAGCTTGGCGGCGCGGTTGTCAATGCGATCATCTCTCCTCTGCTTGCCGTTGCGGCGATCCTGCTCATGGAGCGGACGCTGAATGTGGCAACGGATCTGCGCCTGGAGGACTTTGACGATATCAATCATCCGTTGATCCATCAGCTCAACCAAGTCGCTCCCGGAACCTATCAGCATACGATGTCGGTGATGCATCTGAGTGAGACGGCCGCAGCCGCCATTGGTGCCAATCCCCTGCTGACGCGTGTAGGCGCACTGTACCACGACATCGGCAAGCTCACCAAGAGCGAGTACTTCATTGAGAATCAGATCGACATTGGAAACAAGCACGACAGGCTGACACCTCGAAAGAGTGCCGAGATCATCCGTCAGCACGTTACCGATGGAATTGATCTGGCAAAGGAGTACAGGCTTCCGGATAGGATCTGGAAGTTCATTCCGATGCATCATGGTACGATCCTGATCAAGCATTTTTATGCCAAGGCCGTAGAAGAGGCCGACGGCGCACCTGTCGATGCATCCGAGTTCCGTTACCCCGGGCCGAAGCCCGACTCGAAGGAAACGGCCATCGTCATGCTCGCCGATGCAGCCGAGGCACTCTCCCGACTGGTCGAATCTGGCAATCGGGAGGAGATTGAAAGGGCCGTCGACTCGATCATCACGGACCGATTCACCGATGGTCAGCTGGATGATACGCCGCTGACGACCAGTGATCTGAATCTCATCCGTGAATCGTTCGTCAACTCGCTGCTCGGCTCATCGCATCAACGGGTGCGTTACATGGAAGTTCGGCCCAGCGACGAATCGGCTGCATGAAACGCGAGCTTCCAGCTGCGTTTGAGCGCGACATCAAGCAGTTCATTCATTACGCGCGACTTGAACGGGGCTTGGCAGGTACCACGACCGACGCATACCGTCACGACGTGACACAGTATGCCTGTTATCTGCACGATCAGGGCGTGAGTTCGTTTGCAGAGACCACGCTTGAGCTCGTTCGCGGGTTCTTCGAACATCTTGCCGCTCTCGGCCTGGCAGCCACCAGTCGAGCCCGATACCTTGCATCGGTGCGTCATCTTCAGCACTTCCTTGTCGGCAATGGCCGGCTTGATCGTGATGTCACGGAGGCGATCGACATGCCACGTCCGAGGCGGCTCTTGCCGGAGTGTCTTTCAGTGGCACAGATGATAACGTTTCTTGAAGGCTTCGACGATACCGACCGCTATAGCATCCGGAATCGTGCGATGTTCGAGACAATGTATGCCTGTGGTCTTCGTGTGAGTGAAACCCTGTCACTGCGTCAGTCCGACGTCATGCGGGACGTCGAACTTCTGCGCGTCTTCGGCAAAGGCTCCAAGGAACGTATCGTGCCGATCGGTGCAGAGGCACTTTCTTGGATCGAACGCTACCAGCAGCAGTCACGCGGGCAGCTGATCACCACCGCGGACACGGACGACATTCTGTTTCTGAGCTCTCGCGGACGCAGACTCTCTCGCATGGCCGTCTGGAAGATCATTCAGCAAGGGGCTCTGCAGGCCGGGATCACCACACATCTTCATCCACATCTGTTTCGTCATTCTTTTGCCACGCACCTGCTTGAAGGCGGTGCGGACCTGCGCGCGGTTCAGGAAATGCTTGGTCATGCAGACATTGCAACCACGCAGATCTACACGCACATCGATCGCGATTACGTTCGAGAAGTGCATACTCTGTTTCATCCGCGATCGACTTTTACGGCTGGGTAGCCCCCTGCCGAGGAGACCTCATGAAGACCATTGTCAACCTTATCGCCTTCGTCTTTTCAACATGCGCCGTACTGGCTGTTGACGTGCGCTTTGGCGTCGATAATCTCATCGAGACGGACTTTGCCCTCTTACGGGGAAAGCGCGTCGTGCTTGTAAGTCATGCCGCGGCACAGACCTTCCGCGGAACAACAACGGCCGAAGAGTTTGCCGGTACGCCGCAGCTGACGCTCTTGCGCATCCTCACACCCGAGCATGGCTTCTATGGCATCATCGAGGCGGGTAAGAACGTCGAAGACGATTCATTGTTCGAACGTCCGGTCCGCTCACTGTATGGCTCAACACGTCGTCCCGACTCGACGATGCTTGCCGATGCAGACGTTGTGGTTGTGGACCTGCAGGACATTGGCGTTCGCTCGTACACGTTCATGTCCACGATGATCGAGGTGCTTGATGCCTGTGCGCAGTTCAACAAGCCGTGCATGGTGCTCGACCGTCCGAATCCACTCGGTGGATTGATTGTTAGCGGCGGACTGATCGATGATTCGCTGCGATCGTTCATTGGCAGACTGCCGATTCCGTATGTGCACGGTTGCACGCTGGGTGAGCTTGCCACCATGGCCAATGAAGAGCACTGGCTGACGCAGAACCCGATGCGTAAAAAGCAGCGGTGCATGCTTACGGTGGTCAAGTGCAAGCGCTGGCTTCGTTCCGAAACGTGGGACAAGATCGACCGTCCATGGTATCCCACAAGTCCGAATATCCCATCCGTGGAATCAATCCGCGGTTACGCTATTGCCGGTGTTCTGGGAGAACTTGGACTGCTCAGTATCGGTATGGGCACGAACATGCCGTTCCAGATCATCGGAGCACCAGGGCTTAGCTTCAGTTCGTCGATTATTAACGGCCTCAAGGACCGCGGGCTCGACCTCGTCAAGGCGCGTTTCAAACCGCGTGGGGGCAAGTTCTCAGGAGAGATCTGCGACGGCTACTTTCTCTTTCCGAACAGAAACTGGCGTCCGATGGAAGCGCTGTCACTGCTGATGTGGGAAGTCAGACGTCAGTTCCCGCAGGCCTTTCCCGACACGCTCATCAAGACATCAAACGGCAAGACGCTTGCCAAGGCCATCGGTAGGAGCGACGTGATCGTGGCCCTCTGTCAGGGGGCTCAACTTTCCCGTATCGACATTCTGTTTACCCGTGGCTACGAGGATTTTCTTCTGACTCGTCGTAAGTACCTGCTCTACGACAAGTAAGCCGCAGGTACGTCAGCGGACTCCGCCCCGCAGGATCTTTGAGAGCTTTACCAGTCCTATTCCGAGTCCGACGCGCCGCGTCAGCGGGTCGACCCCCTCAAAGAACACATGGTCATCACCGACGACCATGCCTGCCGAGCCCCCTCCATCGAGATTGAGCGCATCGCGGCATCCGAGAAGGGCCATGATCTGCGACATCTGCTGAAGTGTGGCTCCGACGGTCTTGCGTTCTGGCCGATCAGCCGGCACGGCCACAAGCATCAGGCGGCTTCCGGTTGAATCGGTACCAACGGCACAGCGGGCCAGCGCATGACTGATGAATCGCCGTCCTGTACTTCCTTCGAGCAGCGCCTCATGTTTGGCACTTCCCTTTCGCACAAGGCGTGGAGTGCCGCAAACAGCGTTCATAAACGGCGTTTGCGGGGCAATGTTCGTCCGGTAGAGAATCCGTACGGTATCGCCGATCTTCGGTATCTCGCCGCCGATGAAGGTCGACCTCGGCACGGACACCACAGCACCGCGTATGGGCATTGTGACGGTTGCCGTATCGGCGCTGAGCACTTCGCAGGGGATCGGCACATTGACGCTCGGGGAGCGCAGGTACCGGACTCGGATCTTGAGCATCGGGTACTCTGCGTCACGTTCGCGTCGCGCACGGGCGATCTCCTGGCGCAGCACATCCTGCGTAAGCGCCGCTTCGGTAGAATCCTGCTCGATGAACACGGTGTCCTTGACGGCCTCCTGATAAGCCCGCTCGATCTGCTTGGGGCTGACGTACGGTACGGTGTTTCCTGCATAGGAGTTGTAGACAACGACCCCCTGATCATCGCGGTGGTTCACCGTGGATATCGGCATCCGACGGCCACCGATCTCAACCATTCCGCTAATGGTAAAGGTGTCAATGGTCATGCCGCTTCGCACGTCAAAGAACGCGCTCGACCATTTCTTATAACTGTTCATCTCGACCACTTCGCCATCGATCACGCATGGACCGATGAGCGTGTTACGCACGGCGCGCCAGAAGTTGCCATTGACCAGGCCAAAGACCGTATGCCTTGATGTTGACGAAAACCTCTGGGCCATCTCACCCAGTCGCTCAAGACCGAAGGTGTGGTCTTCGGCTTTCACCAGGCGCAGAGCATTGCCAGGGATGGTCCGATCGACCACGAGCGCATGGACCACGATTGGCATTTTGCCATTGGTCCGATACTCGATGTAGCGAGCCCCCTGACCGATCAACGAGTCCTTGATCTGCGTAAGCGATGTGACGACAAGGGGGCGGGCGGGGCGGGACCTTCGCACTCGACGTCTTCGCGCAGTCCGCTTTACGTGTTTTGTAGCCTGCTTGACCGTCGCCTTCGAGCGACGTGCCTTCTGCGCCGCCTCAAGGTCAACACCCAATACACTGATCTCGAGGATCATCAGCACCGCCGTGATGATCCTGCACCAGCCCGGGTATTGTCGTGTCAGAACGCGAAGCATAGCAGGGAAAGTTATGGCACCTCGCCGAGCCGAAAGCGCGGAGTTATTCACATGCACCCGTCAAAGCGGAACACATGGCGGGCAGTCATCGTAGTTTCGCGACATGATCAATGACACTATACTCCTTGCCCAGCATGATGGTGTGGCAACCATCACGCTCAATCGTCCGGATAAGCTCAACGCGCTCAATGCGGATTTGTTGGATGCCCTTGAGCACACGCTGCGGCATCTGCAGGCCGACGTCAGCACGCACGTAGTGGTGATCACGGGTTCGGGCAGCAAGGCTTTCGCTGCGGGAGCAGATATCGCGCAGCTTCACGCGCAGGATGCCTACAGTGGGCGTCTGTTTGCCGAACGCGGGCAACGTGTGTTCTCTCTTATCGAGCGCCTCGGCAAGCCTGTCATCGCAGCGGTCAATGGCTTCGCCCTTGGCGGAGGATGTGAACTTGCCATGGCATGCCATATGCGGTTCGCGGCCGAGAGCGCTAAGTTCGGTCAGCCGGAGATCAATCTTGGCATCATCCCGGGGTACGGAGGCACGCAGCGATTGCCACGTCTTGTCGGCATGGCAAAGGCCCTTGAGATGATCCTATCGGGCGAAATGGTCACCGCACAGGAGGCTCATCGTCTCGGCCTGGTCAACCGCGTCTATCCAGCCGCAGACCTTGTCGAGTCAACAATGACCTTCGCAGCCGCACTGTCGGCCAAAGCTCCTCTGGCGCTGAGTGCATGTCTGGAGGCTACCCTGGCCGCTGCAGACACTTCCTCCCTGGAGGGTATGCATGTAGAGGCGAGCGTGTTCGGCCGCACCTGCGGCACCGAGGACTTCTCGGAGGGTACGGCAGCGTTCCTCGAAAAGCGGCCGGCCGTCTTTACCGGACGTTAAGGCGTTGCACCCTATGGGGCCGCTGACATCGACTCTCTACCGCGGCCTCGTGGTGCCTCTGATACGACTGGGGCTCGTCGTGCTGGCCCCCTTCAACGAGAAGCTTGCACGGCGACGTCGTGACGAGACGCGTCTTCTGCGGCAGGCCCAAGCCGCACTGTTGCTCGAAACACGTCCGCGAGTGTGGTTCCACGCAGCATCAATGGGAGAGCTTGAGCAGCTGATTCCCGTCATTGAGCAGTTGCGCGCTTCCTCGGACGAAGTGTGCATCGTTAGCACCTGCACATCGGCTTCAGGACGTGAGCATGCGGAACGTCAGGCGTGTATTGATCACGCACTATACCTTCCGGTAGACCAACAACGTGCAATGAGCGACCTGGTCGATATCATCAAACCATCGGTGGTGGTGATCGATCGCTATGATCTCTGGCCCGTCATGATCAGCACGTTGCATCATCGACGGATCATTACAATGCTTGTTAACGCCACGATGCCGTCCACGGGCCGCAACGCCATTCTTCGCGGGTTCACCCGCCGGCTCTACCGGATGATCGACACGGTCATCGCCGTGAGTCAGCAGGACGCTCATGACCTTGCAGCACTGCTCGGACGAGAGATCGAATGGAAGCCCGACACACGCATGGATCGCATTCTGCAGCGTCGAGATGCCGCAAAGCATGCTCTGCGTGAGCTTCCGCCGTGGCATGGGCGCACACTGGTGCTTGGCAGCACGTGGCCTGCAGATGAAGCACTGTTGCTCGGGGCATGGCATCGGGTGTCGGCCAGTGACTGGCGTCTTGTTTTGGTTCCGCACGAGCCCACAGAGCAGGCTGTGTCTGCGATCGAGCAGCAGATTGCCTGCCGGCGTTTGTCAGCCATTGGTCTCGACGAAGAGGCCTCTGCCTCGCCCCATATCGTCGTCGACTCTGTCGGCAAGCTCCTTCAACTCTATGCAGCGGCCGATGCGGCCTACGTCGGCGGAGGATTCGGTGTCGGCGTCCACTCTCTTGCCGAGCCGGCGGGTTTCGGTCTTCCCGTGGCGTGCGGTCCGGCCATTGAGCGCTCACGTGATGCAAGGGGGCTTTTGCTGCATGAGGCACTTACGGTCGTTCGCACCCAGACGGATGCCGCAGAATGGCTCACCGCGATCCAAGGCGACCTGATGCGGGCGCTCGCACGCGAACACTGCAACCGGTTCGTGAGTGCTAACACGGGTTCTTCAGGTCAGATCACACAGCTCGTTTCAGACACGCTCCGGCGGGTAGCGATCAGCGGGTAGCAATCAGCGGGCGAGGTGGATTGTCGCGCTCGAAACCGATGCGTCAGATTGCGTCCGCACCAAAAAGGTACCAGCCGGCCACGATGATGTATCGATCACCTGCTCGCCCCCTGCCAGAGTGGCAGAATAGACGACGCGGCCGCTGATATCGCTCACGGTGACGTTTGCATTTTCGCCGGAGATCCACAGACGCAAACGCTCGTCGGCCCACCGGGCAAAATCGCGTTGCATGCCTTCGTTTTCGAGGACGGATGTGGGCTTGGTCGGCGGCGTAAACTTTAGAATACACTGTTTACCCTCATCCAGTGACAGGTAGACCGAACCATCTGCCGCCAGAGCAAGACCAACGGGACGAGCCCACCGCGTTGCCTGGTTATTTGTGTCACGGATGAATCCCGTGCAGAAGTCCTCAACGCTGTTGGCAATGGTATCGATGTCTGAGTCGAATCGCAGGAACACGACCTTTGCACCACTGGGTGGTGTCCTGTTCCATGAGCCGCGCATCACCATAAAGAGCCCATTATCGTATCCATTTCCAAAGCCCGACGGTGTGAACTCGAGAGCCATGGGCGCACAATGTGCATCAACGAGAGCAGCAGGGGGCGACATGGATCGCACACGAGCCGAGTCTGCTGAAGTGATCGGGAGCAAGTCCGCATAATCACCCCCGAAGCTGAAGAATCGTTGGTGATGATAGGCATACGGATAGCCATAAAAGCCACCATCACGCACAATATCAATCCACTCTGGTGGGATGTTGTTACCCTGAAGATCACTGCCATTGTTGTTTGCCCACAGCTTGCCGGTTCGTGGATGCAAGGTCATGCCAACACTGTTGCGTGCTCCTGAGGCAAAGACGCGTCGGCCCGTTCCGGAATAGTCATACTCTTCGATGAGTGCTCGCTCGGACTCACGATCGGCGTTGCCCCGCGAACCTACGCTGAAGTAGATCTTGCCTTTGTTCGTGTCGAGCACGACCGTGCGGGTTCGGTGGTTTCCACCCATCTGATTGCCTTGAGCCGCCTTGTCAATGATCGTAAGTCGCTGATCATAAATGAGACTCTGCGGGTTACTGCGCCACAGTCGCACGAGTGAAGCCTCCTGAGCAACGTACATGGTGTCGCGAACAAATCGTACGTCATGTCCGTAGGAAAACCCTCTAGCCGCAACGATCACCGTATCGGCAATGCCGTCCTTGTCGCGATCAGGAAGAGCGAGGACATTGTTGCCATTCATGTTCGCAACGAAGAGCGTTGAATCGGGTCCCCAGGCCATGAACCGTGCCTTGTTGAGTCCCGTAGCCGCAAAGACACTAACCTTCCATCCCACTGGCACAGACACCCCATTGGCAACTGGGTCAAGACCAAGTGATGAGAACCGTGTCGGCACGGATATGCTGACACGTTCCATCGGAGGGTTGATCTTCGGTGTCCACGGTATAGTGCCCGGTTCCTGTGCTGACAAGCCGACGCATGTCAGGATGAAACAGATGCCGCAAAGGACCGAACGGAATGGATGCTTGTTGATCATGGGTGATCGAAATGAATGGAACACAACGACACTCGCACATATAAAACACAACACCCTCTCTCAGTTCCCCGAGAGAGGGTGTCGTGAAAGTTTCGACGTGTCTTACTTGACGATCGTCAGCGTCTGCGGCTCGCTCGTGAACGGACCGGACAGAACTTGGAAGTAATACGTTCCAGCTGGCAGCATGTTCGCGTCAACTGTGAGGTCATACGTTCCTACTTCGAGCTTCTGATCAACGAGGGTTGCAACCTTCTCGCCCATCGCGTTGAAAAGATCAATGCGTGTTGGAGCTGCGATACCGACGCCGTACGTGATCACACCAGTGCTTACCACTGGATTTGGACGGACCGGAGCTACCGAGAAGCGAGTGCCGCTGACACCAACAAGGCGCTTCACGTTGGCGCATGGGAGCGTCAGTGTGATCTTGCCAGGAATGTCACGGAAGAGCACGTAGCGCTCGTCGTTGCCAGAGCGATCATGGTCATTCCAGTAGGTGTACACGCTGATCGGTGTCGAGAACGTACCCTGCTTGGACTGGTTCAGGAAGACATCAAACTTGACCTTGAAGGCGGCCACGTTGATGTTGCGAAGTGGCGACTTCGTGGCGCGCTGATCGGCCAGATCGATTTCGATCGAGTTGAAGTCGTCGCTTGGCTTTCCGAATGGAACCGGATCGTTAACGACTGTCCAGCCTTCCATCTGTGTACCGGCCAGAATGATGTCTGCCTTACCCGAGCGAGGCTTGACGATGCGCGGATCGTACGAGAGACGAACGCGGAGTTCCGTCAGATCAGCCTTGTCAAGCGTCTCTGGATCTGCCTTCAGCTCCACAGCGACGTCAACCGAACCACCCGGAGCGGCCTGATAGCCTTCACCGATCATGTTCGTTGTTTCGAGGTACAGACCATTACCAGAGACCGGTGCTTCCTTCTCGATCTTCGTCAGTTCATCGGTGATCTTCAGAGTTCCCTTGAACTCGTCGTTGCGGCTGATCAGGCTCTGAGCAGCAGCCTTCGGAGTGGCAATGTCACGCTGACCGTTTGTCATGAGAGTGACATGGTCAGGTGAGAAGCGAACTTCAATGACACCCGTTTCACCAGGAGCTACGTCGAGATAGTAGGCGCCCGTTGCCTTGTTCGGAAGAACCGTGAAGCGAGCTGCATCAGCACCGTCAACCATGTCCGCAAACTGGAATCGACGCGTCACATTCTCGTCATGCTTGACTGTGACGTTGATCATGGCATCCTTGTGGACGTACTGATTGACGCTGCCACCGGTTGGGTAGAAGTCGCCACCCTGTACTTGTGCCTTGATCGTGTACTGCGGCTGGTAAGGGGCTTGACCATTCGTACCGACATTCGTCTCGATGACAAATGGCGTTGAGTACGTGCCGGAAAGCTTAGGATCAAAGCGCACCTGGAGTTCCGTCGGAACTTCACCTGGCTTGATCATCCATGGGCTTTGAGGCGTTGGAGCGTTGAGCAGTTCAAACGGAGAGTTCGGATCCAAAAGACGGATACCGGTAACGATCACGTTAGCCGTCCCCGAGGTATTGCCCGTGGTAGGATTGGACTCGTCATCCTTGCTGATGTTGGCGATCTGAATGTTCTTCACGATCGCTGCTTCGCCACGGTTGAACTGACCGAAGTCGAGATCGGCACCCTTGACATGCGGCTGCCATGCTGTAGCTACGAGCTCAGCAGAGACTTCCTTCTGCTCTGAAGAGTTGGTTGGGAAGACGAGCTCGGCCTTGTAGTTGTTGCGCTCGGCACCGCGACCAGGCAGTTCGTTTGGAACGAATGCCACGGTGATCGTACGGGACTGACCGTCACCCTTGCCAACAAGCTGGATTGGGAATGAGCCAGCTGTGCCGTTATCAACGATTCGGAAGGCAGCAGCATCTGTTCCACGGATGACAGGAGCGTTGAACGAAATCGGTTGGTCACCAAAGTTCGAGAACGTGACTGTCTTGCGATACTCATTGATGCTCAGTCCACGCTGAATGTTGTCGATCACACGCTCGTTCCATGGCTCAGTTACGACTGCGAGATTGAACGTTACGCCCGAACCTGTCAGCACAGCGAGCGAATCCACTTCCGTTGCGTTCGAGTAGAACGGCACCGAAACGGTGTGAGGCACATTCGCTTCGCCCTTTGGCGAGTATGACACGAAGAACTCATACTTGCCATTGCCAGGAATCGTCATCGGGAATGCAGAGGTCAGCGGCTTGCCGTCAAGCGTCGTTGGTTCAAAGAATTTGCCCGTTCCATCAAGCAGATTTTCCTGGAAGCCCGTAACAATGAGCTCAACTCGGCTACCATTGACGATCTCAACCTTACGGCGAATGCCAGGTGAGCTCGCAGGGACTTGACCCCAATTTGCATCACCGACAAAGATCTGTGGCTGTTCGCCACGTACACGGACTTCTGTCGTCTTCTGCGTGTAACAATCAAGTTCAACCAGCACTGTGTCGAGCACAAGCGGAGCTGTTTGAATCGTTGCCGTGATCGAGATATCGCGGGACTGGCTAGGGCCAAGTACGAAGCCGCCCGGAGGAGCGATCTTAAAGACCTGCGCGGCTGAGCGAACAAAGATCTTCTTGACGTTGACCGGACGATCCTTGCTGAGGTTCGTGATCGTCATCGTCTTCGTCTCTGGCGTGTTAAAGGCAATTGTACCAAAATCGATCTTTGCTGGGGTCCAGCTGATCTTGTCCGCCGTGTACTGGTAGGTCTTCTCGACGAACTTGCCAGAGCGCGTTACGACGCGCACAACGGCCATAGCGTCCTTCGTCTTGTCTTCGACGATGAGCTTGAACTTGACGTTCGTGTCACCACCAACAAAGTCAGGATCGACTTCAAGACGGTAGTTCGAAAGTTCTTCAGGATAAACCGCGAAGATCGAACCGCACTTGCCACCAAGCTGAATGATCTGACCTTCTGCTTCGATGTCACCGCAGATCGGTGTGTCCTTAACGTACAGGGAATCATCGCATGGAATTGATACATCGACCGAGATCGGCGTGCCATAAGCGCGACCCATCTGCATACCGTCGAGTGATCCATACGTCCAGGCCATCCAGCGAACACTTGGCTCGTTTGATTCGAGATAGTGATCACCAACAGAGACGCTCACGCGGATGGCCGAGTAAGGCGTGCCCTGGATCTTGAATGATGCTCCACCGACTGAAGAGCCGAGATTCTTACCGTCGAACTTGATCTTGTTGATCTCGTCTGTCTTGTAGACGATGTTCATGAAGTTATCCATGCCCTCTGGAGCCGAGAACACACCGTAGTTCGTCCAGCGGTCAACCGATGGCACATATTCCATCATCGGCATGCCTGCTTCAACCGTTGGGTGTCCTTGCGTGTTGTCACCACCATCCTTGCCAAAGGCAGGAGGCAGAACCTTTGCGTACGACTTTCCGTACTGCGTTGCGAGAACTGGCTTGTCAGACTTCCAGAATGTTGCGATAGACATAACGGGAACGATGTGCGACTCACCACGACGAAGCGTACGCTCAGCGGCGAGACCGTCGCCCGAGCTACGCATCCGGAAGATCTTGGTGTCGTCCTCAAGGGCGATGAAGCGGACAACATCACCACGGTCGTCTTCGATGCCGATCTCTGCACCCGTCGTTCCAACTGGGTTTGCACGAACGGACGTGTACATGGTAGGGATGGTCACGAATTCCGTGCCGGCCATTTCAACTGGCAGCTGAGCGTCATGAACATTGTTGCGAACGAAGTGCGCTTCAGCAGCGAACATACCAGTTGGAGGAAGCACGTCTGGGTAGCGAAGGATCGCAACCTTGGTGTGTCCAGAAACGACGGCGAATGGTTTGGTGGAACGGATGAACGTGCCCGACATGTCCGTCGACCACTCTTTGTTCATGTCCTCGTCGATCTTACCGCGGATGAGAAACGTCTCGCCCTTTTCAAGTGTCACGGTTGCTGTCTGCCCCTTGCGAACAGGCGGTGTCTCCATGCCACCTTCGGTGTCCCAGGTTGGCGTATAGGAGATGACCGTGTTGTCACGTGCAGCGATAACGAGGATTTGTGATGGACGATACTTGTATCCGGAATTGTTGCCGTAGCGATCCTGATACATGTTTGCGGTGTAGTACGCGCGGCCCCATGCTTCAACAGGAAGGTGACGAGCAAGCTCACCGTTGCCCATCCATGCCTGGAACGTCGATACCGACACCGGCTTGTTGGCTTCTACCACAATGCCGTATCCCGTCTTCGTTTCCGATGCGGTTGGCATGTAGCTTTCCGTGATCGGGATCTTCAGAACCTTGTTTGCCTCAACCGTGAACTCGCGGTCGAGACGCGCATTGTCGTTGATCAGGGCCGGAGTGCGAACACGCACCTTGGTGCGCTGCTTGGCCGAAATGAACAACTGCATCGCCGGCTTCAAAGCCTTTTCCGATGTACTGGCCCAGACCTGTGGGAAGCCAACAACGTAGTTGCGGCCTTCGGTCAGAACCATGGTTCCGCGACGTTCAGACGATTTGACGTCTGATGCTGTTACGGATGTGAAGCTCGCCAGCGTAAGCACAACGCTCGCCAGAACTCCGCAGAACAGACTGGAAAGAAGTCGCATGGACTTTCTCCTGAAAATTGAGATAGGATGATGAGTAGATTTCCAACTCGAAGGCACGCGGTTGTTACTTGCAATCCGTGCCGTGACCGAATAAAATAACCGAAAATCGGTTACTTCCAACTTGCATTTGTCGAGGAGAAATCAACAGCAATACCGTTGATGACTCTGACGACAACATTAATAACACTGAAGCACAGGAATTGTTACATACAAATCAGCCGAAAAGTTCATTTTCGGGCCAATCGGCGAACGAACTTATCCACATGGATTTCAAGGGGCATACAGACAATCACCAGGATAGCTCCGGCGATGAGATCAATGACATAGTGGTAACGAAGGTATACGGTGGCAAAAATGAGCCCCGTACCCAACAGTAAAAACACGTACCGAAGCTTGCTTCGGTTTTGAAAGGCAAGGACAATGTTCACCATGGTCAGCATCGTGTGGCCGCTGGGCATACAGTCGCGATTGACTACACCGGCAGGATCGGTAGTACCAACGACAACTCCCCCACCGATATTCACGATGCTGCGCAGGGTCTCCGTAAGCCAGAGTCCTGGTAGCTCACTGTTGGTCAAGGCAAAGTCATGCAGCGTAAATCGCGGCCCAACGGCAGGCAAGAGAAAGTACAGCACATATGAGATGAAAAACATGAAAGCCATCATACGCGCGAAGGAGATCACCTTTGCTGTTTCGCCGCGCATCCATAGCTCTACAGCATGAGATACAGGCATGAAGTAGAAGAGGAAGTAACAGATCTGCAGGAACTCGGTCAAAAACGGATTCGCAAAATGAGAGAGCCACACCGTTGGATCCTGCCCGAACAGCGCTCGATCAGCCGCGATCAGCACGTTGTCGTACAGGTGGGGGTTCACGACGGGCACGAAAAGATGCGTCTGATCATACATCATGTAAATGATCGGAACCACATAGAAGTATCGTACAAACGACACCACAGCCGAACCCGTGAGGCGCACGAGTACGATACTAGCGGCAATGAGGGTAATGACGAGGACATTAGTCCAGACAACCGAAACACTGCCAACGATCGAGTTGTGGTAGACAAGAGCCATGATGGCATAGAGTGTCATCATTACGACCGCGTAAACGTCGGCCGCAACGAAATCGCTCTTCAGGATGTTCCAAACATCTCGAATACTCATTCGCGTCATCCGTTCGAGCCCTCCGGGACATGACCATTCACGTTACCAGCGCCTTGCCCAACCAAACCCAGGAAGATCTCGCCCAATAGCTGCGGCGGACACTCCTCAGCCCGCGTCCTGGCAAGGTCTACAGCGCCAATAACAGACGTTGATTTGAGGTCGAGGTTGTGCCGACGAGCCCAGTCTGCCAGAGCATTCGTCATTACCTTACGACGCTGCGAGAACGCCGCACGCACAAACTCCATGAAGTTCTCAACAGGCAGGTTCATTGGTGTTTCCGCCAGCAGTTCAAAGCGCACAACGGACGAAGTCACATCAGGGCGAGGAAAGAACGATCCGGGCTTGACGTGAAACATCAGCCGGGCGCGTGCGTGCAGCCATGTTGCTACGGAGAGTATCCCATAATCTTTCGACCCCACGCCGGCGACACATCGACGGGCCACCTCACGCTGCATCATGACAACGCCACGAGACACTTCGTGCGCCTGTGAAAAGAGCCAGAAAAGCAGGGGGCTGGTGATCGCGTACGGGATATTCCCGATGACGCATCGGTGCTGACGATCGGTCGTCGGTAAAAGGTCCCGGACGCGAAGTGCGAGTGCATCACCGCGTACGATCTGCACACGCCCCGACCGGACCCACGGCTGCTGCGAGAGGAACTGGACCGCACGGTCATCAAGCTCGACGCCCACAATGCGATCAGCAACCGATTCACAAAGGTGCACCGTTAGCGCCCCCTTTCCAGGACCGATCTCAACAACGTTGTCGCCAGCGCCGATCTGCAATGCCTCGGCGATCGACCGGGCGGTAGAAACGTCCGTCAGAAAGTTCTGACTGAACCTCTTCTGCGGTGCAAAGCCACTGCCCACTACCGTGCCCCTAGCGAATGCATCGCATCGGCAATTCGTTGCCAGGTCGTATCGAGAGTTTCGGAGAGCACCTTGACCTGACCGACTACGGGCATGAAGTTCGTGTCGCCACTCCAACGCGGAACGACATGAATATGACAGTGTTCCGGCACGCCTGCACCTGCAGCAGAGCCAAGATTCATTCCGATGTTCATCCCGTGCGGTGCATAGGCAAGGTCAAGCGCCTTGGCAGCTCGCCGCATGGAGTGCATCAAACAGTCATAGACATCTTCGCCAAGATTCTGTATCTCTCCTCCGTGAACTCGGGGCGCGATCATGACATGACCTGGCGAGTAGGGATACCTGTTCAGCAGAACGATCGAGTGTTGGGCTACGTACACAACACCAGTGTCTCGGCAAGGTGCCTCGCTTCGTCCACTCTCGCAGAGAAAGCAACCGATATTGCTACCCGACGGGTTTCTGACATATTCGCCGCGCCACGCTGCCCAAAGCTGATCCATGATCGGAGTGTTTCCTCAATCGTGCAGAGCACAGGTAAAGCACAAAAATAGCGATGCCCGCTTTGGGGCGGGCATCGATCGTCGACTCTGACGTTGTGAGCTGTTCTTAGAGTGCGAAGCGGATGTCCACACCAACTTGAAGCGCGTTGACACGAATGTTGTCGGCATCGCTCAACTTCGTGATTCCGAAGTTGTAATAGGCGCAAGGAACGACCAGAATGCGGCCGACAGCGATCTCATATTGAACGCCGGCCTTGATCGCCAGACGCATGCCTGCACGGCCTTCGATCTGGTCACGAGCTGTGATCTGTGTGCGGTTGAAGTTTTCGTACTCAACTCCCGGCACGACTTCGAAGGTTGCATTGTCCGGATCAATAATTGACATCCGCTGAACACGATCCGAGCCGACAACGAAACCGGCGGTCGGACCGACAACTACACCGAAGCTCGAGTTGAACAGATTCAACTTGTAAATGAGCTCAATGTCGAATGTTGAGTACTGGATCGCAGCCGTGTGCTCAATCGCACTGAGGTACTTTTCACCGGTGTTCGGGTCGAGTGACGGAAGCGTATCGCCCCCTTGCGAAAAGTTCGCAGGGAAGGTATTATAAACTGCGCGAGCAATGATGGATGACTTGGACTCGCGCGGTTTGCCGAGTAGGTACTCGAAGGACATGCCCACGTAGTAGCCGTTCTCTGTTCCACTCGTGAATGTCGGGCAAAGAACATCGCCGGCAACCGACTGAAAGCTCGAAGAGTGGAGCGATCGGTTGTAACCGGCTACCGGGCCAACGTAGATCCTCGGGGAGCGCCGCGCCGGCTGAAGAGGTGTGGCGCGTGCACCGATTTCCTGCTGAGCAAGAACGGTGGTTGACGTCGCAAGGAGGAGTGTTGCCAGGAGTGCGTAACCCAACTTTCTCATACCCGATTGCCTTAGTTGACGATGATGATGTTCGTGACTTCAACCCCTTGTTCAAGCATAAACACCAGCCTGTACAGCCCCGATGGCCAGCCCGAACAAGAGAAATTACAATGCTGACGTCCCTTTTGCAAAGACAAATGTTCGGTCAGCAGAAATTGATCACCAGCAAGAGACTCAGCCCACACACGCGCGGTTGCGTTGAGTGATGATTCGACTTCCAGCGCGATGACCTGACTGAATGGCTGGCCAAGTGGACGCAGAGTGATTCCTCTGACGGAACCAATTGTCACGATACGCCGACGTGATCCGCAAGGATCTATACCGAATTCTACGTCAGTCGATTGTTGCTGCCTATAGCAAGGTGTGCCCTGAAGGGTGGCTCTCATGCTGTCGGGGTCGGGATCTTTCCACAGGACCGTTCCAAAAACTCGGCAATCGATCGTCCATGGTCCCCTCACAGCTTCCGCCACGCGCACCTCAATGTGCGTAGAATCCTGTACGATACTCGCTGGTACAAGCCTTGCCCCTACAGACGTGGTCAGAACAGTCCGAGAAGAGTCCAGAGGTCCGAGAATAAACCTTCGTCTGTCGATATCCAGACGCAGCGCGATCGGCAGAACTGCGTCCTGTTGATCGGCAAGGCCAGCCGTGAGTCGTATCCTAGCCGGTCCGGCGGTGTTTCCCGAGCCATCCATAAATGAAGCTTCGATAGACGTCTTGGGCTGAATGATCTCTACCTCGATCGTGTCAACCAGAACAACACCTGCCGAATCCACAATACGGATCGTGGCGAGTCCTTCAGATTCGACACTCCAACGATGGGCGAATGAGTAACTCCACCGCTGCCCGGGAAGCAGATCAAACAGGCCAACACTGCGGCTTACATCCACTACATCACCACCGAGACTCATGGTAACACTATCGACCCTTGTCGGGGCTGTGCCTTGATTGACCAAAACAATGCTGATGGGTTCGTCACTGCATGGCCGAACGCGCAAGCGCGTGCTGAAATCCAGAGTAACGTCCGGACGTGGTCTGTCGATAGCACGACCATAGAGCCGGAATCGACTGCGTCCTGCCTGCCCGTAGGGCACGGCATCGTGGTCTACATCGACAAAACATTCGTGTGCGCCGAGTCGCGTGGGAACAAAGACAACAACGTCCTTTAGTCTCGATGGAAGGGGGCGAGGTGTTCCGACGCTGGTCAAGAATGACGCGGGAAGCACAAAACTCGATGAATCGGGGCCAACAATGCGGATCGCCTTTACGAGCAACTCCGCATTCCCACCCGAATATCCGGTGGTGAGCAGGTCAACAAGGGTATCCCGCTGCGTATCAACAACGATGGTGCCAAAGTTCACGTCCTGAACCGCGATGTCCGGCATCACCCCTACGCCCACCAGCGTTATCGACACGGGCGCGTGTGGTGCCCAGTCGATGCTCACTGGCGACTCCAAAGAAAATGTATCGCGCGTCGTTGGACGAAATGACGCCCTGAGAAGAAGCGAGTCCCCGCTATCAAGTCGAGCCCCCTTTGCGGGTACTCCCGAAAGGGAGAACGCTGATGATGCCGGTGCAAGGGAGGGTTCAGCCAGACACCACCCGTCGCCGGAATTACGCAGAACGATCGTCGTGTCATTGATCGAGCCCACACGACGTGCTTTCCAGTCGATCACGACCGAGGCAACACGAGGTCGCACCCCCCGAGCACGGCAGACCACCCATGCATCCACACCCGAGGATGAGACGATCGAGTCGATTCGCGTGATCGACCCCTGCTGACGTGGAACAACGCAGACATCGACCCAGACCGTATCGCCGGGCGGGATCTGCCGCGGGAGTCCAAGCGCCGCCGTATCGAGCGTAAAGCTGGAGTCGAGCTTCGTTGCAATGAGCTTGTCGAGATCGGTTGGTCTGTCTCCGTTGTTGACGATCGCAACGCGCCCGCATGCCGTATCCCCAAGTCGCACGTCACCGAAGTCGATCGTATCGCCGGTGATACTCGAGCTGACGCGGGTCTTAACGTAGAACGTACGAAGCAGGCCGCAGGGCAGTTCAATATCGATCGATGCTGCCATCGTTGAAGTGTCGGCCCACTGCGTAGCGCATACCCGCACAGAGACCGAGTCTCGTGCCCTGATCGTAAAGGGACCTGTTGGATCGGCCACGACGATGCGTTGATTTCCCTGCCTGCTGAGCCCACGAACGGTCACCGGCGTCGAGTCTCTGTTGCGGATCACCACCGTCGTGCAACGCTCTTTTCCCCGCTGCGCGTCGATCACAACATCTCGGTCGACGTCAATCAGCGGAGCATCATACCGGTAGAGCCATTCCTTGCCGTTTCCCCGATCATCATAGGCATGAATAACCAGCTGGGCATCTCGTGTCATGTCGCGCACGCTAGCCTGGAACTCTACGCTGCCCGCAGAGTCAAGGGGCTCGGAGATCGACCAGATGTAGTTGAATGTTCTGGAACCGATCACCGAAACGTCCTTGAGATTTGCTGTATCGCGGGAGGTATCTCGAATGCTACCCGTGATTGTCCCACAGTCTATCTTCGAGCTGTAGACAGGGGGCGTATCGTCGCGTTTCCTCAGAGGCTCAAAAGCCAGCCCCACAAGATTGGCATAGGAATCATTTCTTGACGTTCCGTACATGATGGCACTGAATGAACCGCTGTCACAGGTGACAACGTGCGTGCCTTCCTGCAGATATATATGCGCCCAGTGAATGCTCGTACCGGGAACGACCTGCAATGCGAGCAGAGGTGCCGTGGCAGTCGCCAATCGACCGTCGATCCTGAGCGTCGAGAGGGCATCGTGAGTCGCCACAAGGTTGATGCAATAGAAAAAGCGCTGATTGCGAATGCTGTTGTCTGGATCCAGCGTCGGGAACCGGAACAGTGTTTCGTTTACAAACTGCTCGATCGGCGGAACGATCACCATCGCCGGATCGAATGACCGTGTGGTGTCAATCTGACTCGACATCAGCTGTACCATGAAGAACGGGTCCGCCGAACTCCATGAAGCGGGCTCTGAGAGCAGCGTGTCGGCCCACGCGCCCACTGCTGACATCTGGAAATTTTTCAGTCCGTTGGCGGTGGTCAGCCGGATCGTTTGCCCGGGTAGCGATGCCATGATCCTGTACATGTCAGGTCTGTTGCTCATGGCAAGCGGCGCTGTTACGTAGGCACGTCCCCATTTATCTGAAGGCGTGAGCTGCTCGACAAGATGGTCCTTTGAGCCGCTCATTGACAACGGGATGCTACTTCGCATATGACCGGAAATGACGGCGACAGGTTTTGTCGAACTGATCGATGACCCCGTAAGGTCATCTCTGCCATGACCAGTGGCTCGCGCCTGCACGAGATAGCAATCGCCCTTGTCGAGGTTGACGCTAAACGGTGTTCTGGCCGAGATACCCATCCTGCCGGTTGTTGCCGTGGGTGTGATGGTCACACGGGTATCGTCTTCAACGGCCATGACCATGAATTCACCCACACGCGGTATCGTTGCGGTACGATCACGGTTGTTTGGCAGGTAATAATCCGTTGGCCTATTGATGCTGTAGTACTGCGTTCCCAGATGACGTATGGGGATTGCCGCATAGGAATCTGTCGACCGCAGCAGCGTATTAAGGACGTACACAACGACCGGGACGTCCGATGTGATGAAGACGGACTTCTGCTGAACCATCTCCGAAGCCGTGTTGGCATGATAGGGACTGAGCGTCTCCACGTGCACGGTCTTTGCCGCGATCGGAACTACCACGCGTCCCAACGCCGCAGACTCAATGGTTACCGTCGCATCGTACTGGGACGAGATGAAGATCTGCAGCCGCGGGTCGGCTCCGATCTCCAGGATCTCGTTCTGCATGAACCCGACAACGAACGACGTTCCCTCCAGTGATGATGAGCCCCGTTTCGGCAGCACCTTCTCGATCTGCGCAGAAAGCTGCAGACCGAAAACAAGGCCGAAAACGACGAGGATGAGTGGGGCTCTTTTCACATCGCGGCCATGTTACGACATTGACGTGGCTATCGCAACATGGACCTTCGTGTGGGCGCGGGCTCGTAGACCGGTCGAAGGGGCGGAAGTCGAAATCCAGGAACCGTAAACTCGGCCTCGCGCCCTCTGACCAGACGCTCCGGATGATTCTCGCCGCTGACGCCACCAAGCCAGAAAACGTCGGTCAGAGCGTTGTCAACAATGGTCGCATTGATCGTGTCGGCGGCAACCTTGGCCAGCCCCTTGCGATCGCCTGACTCCTGACGGAACGTCACACTCTGAGCATCGCCCGAAGCCGTAAGCATTTTTACGGAGTCCGGCTGGATCGCGATCATGATTCGCTTGCCCACGATCTGGTCGTATCTCTCCGGCAGGAGTGTATCCGAGCGGGAGATCAGGACGGCATCACCATCGCCAACGATCGTGCGGATCTCCCCGCCCGAGCTGCGTGCCTGGATCGACTCAGCCACCAGGACGGAGGAGTCAGACCATACAACTGGCGACTCGGTTAGGTCGATCAGGCTGTCACGATCTGAATACTCCATCTTTCCCGACGTGGCCGCTGCCTCGGCACGCACCAGCCTGACGTTGCCGATGGCGGTCATCCGTCGGGGGAGATTCTCACCGGCTGATTCAGTGCGCATTTCGTCAGCAGCGATGAAAACTGTATCTGTCGATTGCACCCGGTCGTGCTGCCATGTCCAGGCACGCGCCGAACCATTCAGTCTCAGCGTTCCCGCGTTTGCGTCACGTCGAGCTTGATCGGCTCGAAACCACGATCGGCGCCCCGAATCCTGAATCACAACGTTTCCGAGTGCTAGCATGGTATCGACATTACGGTCATGAACGAGAGAGTCGCACCAAATGCGGACCGAATCATCGACGGCATGCACGTTCTGCTGGAATGAGGCGATGCGCTGCCGCAGGTCATACCGTCCCGTACGGGAGGTGATGGACATTCCTGCTTGGTCTACACGCAGCCCCCTTGGAGCATAAGCGATCGAAAGGCGTCCATCATAGCGCACCGAGGGGGCGGTAATGGTCATCTCCGACTGTCGGATGAGTACCGAACCGGTGAGCTCGACCGTATTGCGGAGCACATCATGGACAGCCCTGTCACAGCGCCCTGTCACGTTTCCCTGTGAAAAACGCACATTACCCTGAAATGTTCGCACTGAAGCATCAGCGGTTCCGCTGCCGATCAGACTGTCGGCATGCTCCAGAACGATCGGGATCTCCGGGCCGACCCCGTCCTGAGCCTGCACGACGACGACGGCCAGCAATTGAATGGACATGATCAACGCAATGACTCGCATACCGACCAAATCTACGCCACATGCAAGGATGGTCGGCGTGAGCCGTACTTTTGTCAAGTTGATTCCACACCGAGGTACTGTGCACGATATAGGTTTACTGCCAAGAGAGCGAGCCGTGATCTCAGCCGTCATTAAAAAGGGGGCTGATCAGGATGTCGTCGATGAGCACCTTGACGAACTTGTCATGCTCCTCGATACTGCAGGGGTGGATGTGGTGGGTCGTCTGACCCAGGAACGCGAGCGCCCAGACATCTCGACGGCTTTCGGCAAAGGCAAGGTTGAAGAGCTGAAGGAACTTGTCGAAACCTCCGGAGCATCAACCGTGGTGTTCGATGATGAGCTTTCCCCTGCCCAGGTGCGGAATCTCGAGGAGGCGCTGAAGGTTAAGGTTCTCGACCGAAGCAATGTGATCCTTGACATTTTCGCCTCGCACGCACGCACGCTGGAGGCTCGCACGCAGGTGGAACTTGCTCAGCTCGAGTATCTTCTGCCGCGTCTAACGCGCATGTGGACGCATCTTTCCAAACAGTTTGGCGGTGTCGGCACAAAGGGTCCGGGCGAAACGCAGATCGAGACCGACCGTCGAATGTACCGCACGCGCATGCAGCGCCTGAGGGAAAAGCTCAAGGAGATCGACGTGCAGCGCATGGTGCAGCGCAAAGGCCGGGAAGGACTACCTCGCTTCGCACTCGTAGGCTATACCAATGCCGGCAAGTCCTCTCTCATGCGCGTGCTGACCCAGGCCGACGTGTATGTGCAGGATCAGCTTTTTGCAACGCTCGACACGACCGTGCGGACGTTTGCATTGCCGTCTGGACAAAAGGCCCTTATCTCCGACACCGTCGGATTCATCAGAAAACTGCCAACGCAGCTTGTGGCCTCATTCCGCTCGACGCTTTCCGAAACACTTGAAGCTGATATTCTTCTTCACGTGGTGGACGTCTCCAACCCGCACTACCGCGAGCACATGGCTGTTGTCGAGTCAACTCTATCAGAACTCGGCGCTTCCGATACGCCGGTGATCGTCGTCTTCAACAAGATCGACAACGTTCAGCAGCGTGAACTTCTTGATGACGCTGAGGCCGAATCTCCGGGATGCGTATTCATCAGCGCTCACCGCGGACTGAACATCGACCGGCTTCTTCACGTCATGCAATCGACCTATGAAGAGTCGGCTGTTCTGCGCACGCTGCGAATCCCATACGAGAGTATGAGCATCGTTGCACGGCTCTATACTGAGGTCGAAGTTCTGCGTCGAAGCGATGAAGATTCCGATGTATTATTGTCCGTTCGCGTGCCTGCCGATCTGCTCGCCAGTTTCACGGCCAAGTATCGGCAATACGTCACCAACGAAGTACCCTCCCACACATCTGCTTTGTGAGCACCCATGGCTGCCTTGTGGATCCTTGCGCTGATTCTGATAACCTATGTGGCCACCATCCTGGTCATTTACGTCGGACAGGAAGTTCACGTTCTAGTGGGCGCGGCATTGCTCGCCACCTGCGGATACGGAGCATTCAAACTCTTCCAGCGTCGTCTGACGCGGCTCTGAAACATTCCTGCCCTCGTGCATCGTGCTTCGACGTCTGACCATCCGATCATTTACCCTCATCGACGAGATCGATCTTGAATTCGATGGCGGGATGACCGTTCTGCTTGGTGAAACAGGAGCAGGCAAGTCGATCATTATCGACGCGCTTGCCGCCGCCATGGGCGAACGCGTATCGGCCGATCTTGTCCGCCACGGGGCTCGAAAGGCCGTCATCGAGGCCACCTTCGACGTATCCCAGCGCCCCGCTGCAAGCGAGTTCATCTCCTCGCATGAGCTTTCATGGGAGGCCCCGGAAGTTGTCCTCCGACGTGAGATCGCCGCCCAGGGGTCGTCACGAAGCTTCATCAATGATACTCCCGTGCAGAGTACGATCACGCGCCAATTAGCCTCCATGCTCGTTGATGTCCATGGACAGCACGACACACTGGGACTGATGTCGCCATCGACGCACCTTGACGCCTTTGATGCTTTTGCGCTGACCGATGCTGCGGGACTGCGATCATCGATGTCCGAGCGCTATCGGAACCTTTCGCATGCAGCACAGCAGATCGATGATCTTCGCCGACGCGCTCGCGATGCCGATGCCGATCGTGCCCGGCTGCAGTTCATCCATGATGAGATCGCATCGATCGGACCCACGCCCGGAGAGGATGCAGATATCGCCATGGAACTTCGACGCATCGAAGCCGGAGAGCACGTAGTAGGCCTGGCCGTCAGCGTCCGCGAACGTCTTTACTCCGGAGATCCGTCGGCGTATGACCTTATTCGCAGCGCCATCGAATCAGTGCGGCAGCTGCAGCAATTCGATCTGAACATGCAAAGCGTAGCCTCGGACCTGGAGTCGGCATTGATCGTCTGCAAGGAAGCAGCTGCGAGCGCTGCGATTCTTGCCGATGCGGACGACCGCGATCCGCAGCGACTTGAAGACATGCGCCTGCGCTATGCGGCTCTGCAGCGCCTGATCCGCAAATACGGCTCACTGGAGCACGCCGTCGAACGCCTTGAGGCCGTCGCCCGCGAGCTGCACGAAGTGGAACATCTTGATGACGCACTGGCCGATGCCGAGCGCGAGCATGCCATCGCCCTTGCGGCCGCAAACGATGTGGCCGCAATACTTGGTCAGCAACGACGCTCGGGCAGTGAATCATTCGCAACGCTCATTAATGCAAGTTTGCAAGAGATGGGCATGCCGGCCGCAACCGTGCGACTCGACATCACTCCACGCGAACTCGGGCCCACAGGTGCCGACGGCGTGGAGATACTCTTTGCTGCCAACTCCGGCGAACCCCTTCGCCCCCTTGCCAAGATCGCCTCAGGGGGCGAGCTCTCCCGTGTAATGCTGGCCATCAAGCGTGCGTTGCTCGAAAGGATCCCGACCGGAACAGTCGTGCTCGATGAGATCGATACGGGCATCAGCGGCCGCGTAGCACGTACGGTTGGCGTGATCATGCAGCAGCTGGCCCAGCGCTTGCAGCTGGTGTGCATCACACACCTGGCACAGATCGCATCTCTGGCGGATAATTTTGTCCGCGTTACCAAGAGCTCCTCGGGTGATCGAACGACTGTCACGGCTGTTCGCATTGATTCGGCAGAAGCACAGCGCGACGTGGCAATGCTCCTGAGTGGAGCAGACGTGACCGAGACTTCGCTCAACGGGGCGAAGGAACTCATGCAGAGGTCCTCGCCGAAGACAGCACGAAAGGCCGGCTGAGCATGGAACGGTTCTCTGATGAGTCCATGCCTGACTACAACAGGCGAACGCTAACGGCCGAAGATCTACAGTCGCGGGTGCTTCTGCACGGCGATCCGATCCAGGTTAATCGTGTGCTCGATGCATTCGAAATGGCCTCTTCGGTTCATGCCGGCAAGCTCCGCAACGACGGCACCCCATACGTTGATCACATCGCCCGCACGGTGATGATTCTCATGGATGAGCTGAAGATCTATGACACCGATGTGATCATTGCGGCTCTGCTTCACGATGTGCTGGAGGACTCCAAGACGATCACCCGTGAAGTTTTGGAGTACAACTTCGGTTCCTATGTGGCGTACATCGTCGAGACACTCACCAAGGATCTTGACGCGGCAAAGGTTGACCCCGAGCGCGTCGATGCTTACTATGCTGAACGTCTGCGTAAGGCAAGTCAGGACTGCCTGCTCGTGAAGCTTGCTGCCCGCCTTGATAATTTCCGCTGCCTGAACTTCAACCTCAAAAAGAACCCTGTCCTGTACGTTTCGACGACGTTGGAGAGGTACGTCCCGATCGCCGAGGCCGCTGCAGATATCCGGCTGCAGCTGCTTGCGACGCTGATCCGTAACGAGGCCAACACGGTTCTTGGATAGCAACACGGAAATGTCCAACGACCTACTTCTTCTCGCTGCCCTCGAAGCAGCCGGCCAGGCAGGAGACATCCTCCGCAGTGGCTTCGGATCGACGCATCGCGCTGAATCCAAAGAGGGTCGGCACAACCTGGTGACCGAGTTTGATCATCGTAGCGAGCGCTGTATCATCGATGTGCTTCGCGCACATACGCCCCATGCTGGATTTCTGGCCGAAGAAAGTGGTCGGCATCACGGACCTGACGAGCTTCTTTGGGTTATCGACCCGCTCGACGGAACGGTCAACTTTGCTCATGGCATCCCGATCTTCTGCGTATCGATCGCCGCCGTTCTTAACGGGCGGATCCTCTGCGGAGTGATCCATCAGCCCCTTCTGCACGAGACCTTCACGGCAGTGGCGGACGAGGGGGCTTTCTGCAATGGTCGACCCATGCACGTCTCGTCGACCTCGAAGCTGGACTCAAGCATTCTGGTGACGGGCTTTCCCTACAACGTCGACATCAATCCGGGTAGCTGCATCGATCAGTTCGCCTCGGTCGTTGGTAGGGGGCTTCCGGTGCGTCGCCTCGGCAGCGCAGCGCTCGACCTCGCCTACGTTGCCGATGGTCGTTTTGACGGTTACTGGGAGGTTGCCCTCTCGCCCTGGGATATGGCTGCCGGAGTTCTGATGGTGCAGGAGGCGGCCGGAACCGTCACGCACTATGGCGGACGCCGGTTCACACTCGGAGCTGACTCGATCATCGCAACCAATGGCCAGATACATGCCGAGCTCGTGTCGGCCCTGGAGGTCCAGGCATGATCCTACGTCACATGAGCGGAGCAGGTAACACCTTCATTCTGCTCGATGACCGCCACGATGCTCCTGACACAGGCGAGCTCTCGGCAGAGTCCGTGCGGAACCTCATCGCTGTTCATCCACGTGCCGATCAGCGCCCGATAGAGGGTCTGGTTCGTGTGCTCTCGATCTCGACTTCGAACATTGTGGCGGAGTTTTACAATCCGGATGGCACGCGTGGAATGCTCTGCGGCAATGGAGCTCGCTGCGCTCTGCGCTATGGTCTGGACAACGGAGCTTCAACCGCCGGGGCGCTTCAGCTGAATCTCAATGGCTGTGCCTATGCGGGTGAGGCGCACACGGACGGTTCCGTAAGCGTGATGCTTCCGCCGCCGGCGCAGCTGCGGTATTTCGCACCCGGAACACTGGAGGACGTCTCGGTTCCGGTCTGGTATGTGAACGTCAACAGTGACCATGTGGTGATTGATGCTCTGCACGACGCTTCCGACCCGCTTATTGCGCTGCTTCGACATCATCCGGTGTTTCCGCGCGGCGTAAACGTGAACATGCTACAGACCAGTGCCGACGGACTGCTCCTTCTTGCTACCTTCGAGCGCGGTGTCGAGGCCATCACCCAGGCCTGTGGCACCGGTGCCGTCAGCGCAGCGCTGTCGATGTGGATGCGCACGCCGGCCGTGCATGATTACGTGATCATTCCGCCGAGTGGACGTCGGCTTGCCGTACGGATCAATGAAGACGGCGGACACATTACTTCCATCGAACTTCGTGGAGATGCCAGCTATGACAACGCGTGAATACCTCGAGTCGATCTATCCCTGGATGATCGAAACTCGTCGCCACCTTCACCGTCATCCCGAGCTTTCCTTCCAGGAGTTCGAGACGGCTGATTTCATCTCGCAAACGTTGACATCATTTGGTATCGAACATCGCCGGGTTGCAACAACAGGCATCGTGGCCCATATCGGCGGCAGCGGCCGAACGGTAGCTCTGCGCGCCGATATTGACGCGCTTCCGATCGACGAGCAGACCGGTCTGGAATACGCATCTACACGTCCGGGCGTGATGCATGCCTGCGGACACGACACGCACACAACGATGCTCCTGGCCGTGGCGCGCCTGCTCAAAGAGCGGGAGTCGGACCTAAGCGGCACGGTGAAGCTTCTCTTCCAGCCAGGAGAAGAAAAGACGCCCGGCGGTGCAAGCATCATGATCAGCCAAGGGGCTCTGGAAGACCCCACCCCCGAGGTCATCTTCGGTCAGCACATTGACCCCGACGCCCCCTTCGGAAAGGTGTCCTTTGTGGCAGGTCCGATGCTGGCCTCGGCCGATGAACTGTACTGGACGATCCGGGGCTTTGGAGCACACGCGGCGCAGCCGCATAAGGGTCGCGATCCGATCATGGCGGCAACGGGACTTGTGCATCACCTGCAGAGTCTGATCACCAAGCATCGCAACCCGCTGGACCCCGGTGTGATGACCATCACGAGCATTCATGGCGGCTCGGCCACCAACATCATCCCGGACGTTGTCGAGATGAAGGGTACCCTTCGCGCATTCGATTCCGCCTGGCGCGAACGTGCCTGGGAGTTTCTCACCGAGCAGACCAAGGCCTATTGCGCGCTTCACGGGTGCGAGGGCGTTCTCGAGATCTCCAAGGGTTATCCGCCGCTGATCAACAGCCAGCATGCCGTGGACTTTGCCCGCCGTGTAGCCCAGGACGTTTTGGGACATGAGAATGTTCTGGACTTTGAGCCCAAGATGTGGGCCGAGGACTTTGCGTACTACTCTCAGATGATGCCGGCCTGTTTCTGGATGCTGGGCGGGCGTCCGACGCAGCTCGATGCGATGCCGGGACTGCACAACCCGCGCTTTGCGCCGGAGGAGGAGTCGATGAAGATCGGCGCAGCGCTTCTTGCTGAGTCTGCTCTGCAATACCTCTCGAAGTGACGCTAGGATAGCCCCTTGTCGAAGGGGGCTGAGCGCAGCGTGAACACGGTGATCTCCGGCGGAATGCCGATGCGCATCGGTGGTCCGACGGTACCGATCCCGCGGTTGACATATAGGCGCTGCTGGCCCTTGGTGTACAGACCCGCCCACTGCTTGTAGACGTGCTGCGCAGGACTCCATTCGAACCCCAGCAGCTGAACACCGAACTGTCCACCGTGCGTGTGTCCGGCAAGCATGAGGTCGACCTCGTGACGTCCGACGATCTCGCGGTCCCAGAATGTCGGGTCGTGCGCAAGCAGCACAACCGGCTCCTGGTAGCCAACCCCATCCAGTGCACGGTCGATTCGGGCAAATGACTGACGAAAACCAGTATTGTCAGTGCCGGCGATCAGGATCGAACTTCCTTCCACGCCGATGCGACGGTTCGTGTTCACCAGAAGATCCACGCCCATCGAACCAAGCGCACTCTTCAACTGCCGGTGCTCATCGGGCGTGTTGTAGTGATCATGATTGCCCAAACACGCCATCACACCATAGGGGGCGCGGAGTTTCTCCAGCTCCCGTGAGATCATGGACAGTTCGCCCGGACGCTGATTGACGAAGTCACCGGTGATGACCACCAGGTCGGCCTGCTCAGCATCAATGATGCGTCGCACTTCTTCAAAAGGTCGATGATCGGGGAAAGAACCTGCGTGCACATCCGAGATCTGCACGATCCGCAGGCCATCAAGAGCCCGAGGTAACCTGTCGAGGGTAAGCTCGACGCGGCGCGTCTGAAAGTCGTAGAGTGTGCTCCACATGCCCCTTCCCACCATAACGAATGGCACGGCCGAGATAGACCATGCAGCAGTGCCGAGGAATGCCCGTCGGGAGGATTCCACGGAAGCAGCAGTCTCGATTGGCGTTGAGTCAGGCACCGGCGCTAACTCGGCGGGAGTCGTGCGGCGCAGCCGCGTCCATATCGCTCCAACGCCGCGTGCGGCATCACGCAGCAGAAGAACCGCCGCGATCCCGAACTTCGGAAGGTACCAGAGCGAGACGAAGCCCAGCAGCGATACATCGAAGCCGTCCATGCGGAAGAAGTGACGTCGCAAGAGCATCGTCACGAGCGTCACGAACATCGCCGCAGCAAGGGCCCATGGCACGCGATACCACCAGCGGTTCATGTGACGTCGGCGGGCAAAGGCCGTCCAATGCCCGAGCACGTAAAGGTCAATGAGAAGAAGTGTGGTGCCGAGAACGGCACCGAAAAGGAGCATGTTGGGTTGTTGATTCATCCCTGCTGGACGTCGTGGGTCGGTGATCGCAATTGGAGGAACAGAGCCTCGGCCTGAGCGATCACGGTTTGATCTTCTGCCGAAACAACCTCGGCATTGACGAACTGCTTACGTCCTTGTTGCGTACGTATCCATGCGCGCACCTCATACTCACGTCCGATCATCATCGGACGTCGGAAGTCTACCTTCAGGCTGGCTGTCGGTGCGCGTATCCCGACGGCACTGAGCGTTTTGCCCATTGTCTCGTCCAGGAGCAGTGAGATGATACCTCCATGGGTGATCCCCAGAGCCCCCTGCAGGCGTTCATCAGGACGGATCCAGGTGCGAACGACGCTGTCCTGCCGGCTGCGCACAAAGCTCAGCCTCAGCGAGCTGGGATTGGCCTGGCCGCAGCCGATACAGTGATTTTCTGGCTTGGGCCGCAGGATCTGCAGGTCATCGCCAGCCGAAAGGGGCGTTAGCGGCACCACGATCGAAGAGCCGCTCTGGCGGTACGCATGGTAGGGTCCCCATGGCTCGATGTTCCTGGCGATCTCCACCGCTACATGCGGAACAAGCCGACCGCGCTCGCCCACCGGCGCCCAGTGATACAGAACCCCGTCAGCCGAGTAGGAAAGTCGGTCGGGCGCGAAGGCCACCGACAGCGAGTGAGCGTACTCCAGGCGACCGTCGCGGTAGCCTGTGTACACGATCGGTGTGTCGCTCACACGCAGGTAATTCATCTCCTCGCCACAGCGGCTCACGAACGGATACTCCGGATAATCGGGGTTGGCCGTCGGGGCCAGGCGTCGGAAGAAAAAGTCAACAAACCACGGATCATCCTGCACTACCCCGTCAAGGGTCAGCACGCCGCGTGCATCAAGTTCGTAGTAGTACTCGCGGCTGACCATCAACGGATCACATCCTGTCTGGAGTGCCGACGCCGAGAATGAGCAACCCGTTGCGCATAGCGCGCCGCGTCACATCCGCCAGCAGAAGTCTGGCCGACTCCAGCGGAGGTTCGGCACCGAGAATGCGGCAATCATGGTAGAAGTTGTGGTACGCCCCGGCAAGGTCGCGGAGAAACTCGGCGATCACGTGCGGCTCAAGGTTATCCGCGGCACGCTCAACGGTCGACCGGAAGCGCGACAGCATGGAGATCAGCTCGATCTCGCGATCGTGGCTCAGGACCGATAGGTCCGCCTCGGTGTTGAGCGTGACACCACGTTCGTGGGCTTTTCGAAGGATCGAGCAGATGCGCGCGTGCGCATACTGCAGGTAGAACACCGGATTTCTGTCGCCCTCTTCCTTGGCCAGCCCCAGATCAAACTCCAGGTGCGTGCCAACGGCCCGCATGATGAAGAAGAAGCGGACAACATCCGCTCCAACCTCTTCGATAAGGTCATCCAGTGTGAAGGACTTACCACTGCGCTTCGAGAACTTTACGACCTGTCCGTCCTCAACAAACGTCACCATCTGGTGGATCACCACGCGAACACGATCGGTGTCAAACCCGAGTGCCTTGACACCGGCAAGCACATCCGGTACGGTTGCAATGTGATCAGCACCAAAGATGTCCACCACAGTGTCAAAGCCCCGTTCAAGCTTGTCGCGGTGATAGGCTATGTCCGGCAGACGGTAGGTGGGTTCCCCGGTGGACTTGATGATGACCTTATCCTGTGGATTACCGACCTGCGTCAGCGCAAACCATGTTGCGCCGTCTTTTTCGTACACGAGGCCACGCTGACGAAGAGCCTCCACCGTAGCTGCGACCTTGCCGGAACCATAGAGCGAATCCTCGTTGAAATACACATCATGGTGGATGTTCAGCGCATTCAATGTTCGCTTGATCGATTCAAAACACCATGCTTCTCCGGCCTTCCGGCAGAAGGCCATCGCATCGTCGGCGGACATGGCCCGCAGTTGCTCACCATGCTCGTTAGCCAGCGCCGCGGCGATTTCCTGAATGTATTCTCCATGGTAACCATCCTCGGGAAACTCGACGTCCTGATTTCCGAGCGCGTGCTGCAGACGAACGTAGATGCTTTTTCCGAGCATGTTCATCTGGTTACCGGCATTGTTGAAGTAGTACTCGCGCGTAACAGCAAAGCCGTTCCATGCCAGTAGGTTTGCAATCGTATCTCCGACAGAGCAGTTACGGCCATGCCCCGCATGCAGGGGGCCTGTAGGGTTGGCACTTACATATTCAATGTTGGCCGTTCGGCCCTTACCGGCATCAGAGCGGCCGATCTCATCACCCAGCAGGTTGAGATCTCTGAGCATGGCATGATACACCGCGTCACTAAACGTCACATTGATGAACCCCGGACCGGCTACTTCGAGTTTTGCGATCAGCGGCGAGGCAGCGACACCGTCGACGATTTCCTGCGCAAGTGCGCGGGGCTGCTTGCCGATCGCCTTTGCATGCATCATGGCAATATTGGTCGACAAGTGACCGTGCCCTTCCTGCTTGGGCACGCCAAACGGGATGGGGAGGTCGATCTGCAGACCAGCGGCTGAACACGAAGCCTGAAGTTCGGCCTCGATGTACTTCTGCATCATACGGCTGATGCCCTCCTCGGAGTGAGCTTTGTGGCGCGGGGAGTACCCGACGGAGTGAGAGTGTAGGCCTTGGCATCTCCCCAGAGACGTTCAAGTTTGTAGAAGTCGCGCGCCGAGGCCAGCATGACATGCACGACAACGTCGAAATAGTCCAGGATCACCCATGTGGATGTTCCCTTTCCCTCGTGGTTCGGGTAACCGAACCCCATGGATTTCAGGGTATGCTCGATAGAGTCCGTGACGGCCTTGATCTGCGCCTCCGAGTCCACCGTTACGATCACGAAGAAGTCGGCAGGGGGCGTCTCGATCTCCGTCAGGTCGAGAATCAGAATATCATGAGCAAGCTTTTCCTGCGCCATACGCGCGCAGAGAACGGCTCTTCCTTTGGTGCTGCGGGGTTTCAAGATGGGTTTGGGGTTTGGGGTGTGAGGTGTGAGGTTAGTCGCGGAAGGGTTCAAGTTTGTCCAGGTCGGCTCCGAGGACGACCGAGGCCTTGAGAAAACGCATCGAATCGATCTCGGCCACAACCATCGTATCGGCAACGCCCATAACACGGGCTACCTTCAGAGCCGACTGCCGATCTCCTACCCGGTCCACAACCGACGTCCTGCGGGGTCGTTCGGCCGAAGTCGTGATCTCGACAACGTCGAAACCGCGGCGGCGGAAGAAGTCAAGTGCCGCCTTGCCAGCCCCTTTGCGCCCCGAGGCATTGACGACCTCAAGCTGGATTGCGCTGCGTGGATCTGTTTCGTCGGCCAGTGGTGAGACAGGCGGGTGCAGAATGCGCCAGACGAAGGACCCAAGAAGAACCAGGGTTACCAGACCGGCAAGACCGATGACGCTCCACCCTGCGACCTTTGCCGCACCCGTCGGGAGTGACCGTCCGAATAGCTTCATGCGTTACTCTTGCACACCAAAAACCCGGACCTCTCGGCACGGAAGTCTATGCCAACCCGATGGGTTAGCGGAAAGGGCGGGATTCGAACCCGCGGTACCGTTGCCGGCACACACGCTTTCCAGGCGTGCCAATTCAACCACTCTTGCACCTTTCCGAAGCCGCGAATATACGCAGACGCCCGCTCATGGCCGGATGTGGGGGCAGAGCGCAGGATTTTCGTCGTTCCGAACTCTTTCCCCAGGGGGCGAAAGATTCGTAGATTTGTCGGTTGCAGGAGTGTGTCATTTTCGTAACAAGAACACCGCATGAATCGACGTTCCTTCGTGACAACCATGGCCACAGCAGCCGTGGCGGCAGGTGCCGCCAGCGGCCGAGCCATGGCGTCGGTTGAAAGCGGCAACCGTGTGCCCCTTGCGCGCGTTTTGCCCAAGGGACTGCGCCCCGGCTCGACGGTCGGCATCGTATGCCCTGCGAGCGCTGCCTCGACCGGTGATATCGCCGACTTTGTAGCGCTGTGCCGCGAGTGGGGCGTACGCGTAAAGCTTGGCAAGAATGTCTCGCGTCGCAACGGATATCTTTCGGCACCGGACCAGGACCGAGCATCGGAGTTCATGGAGTTTATCGAAGATCCAGAGGTCGATGCCGTGATCTGCGCCCGGGGCGGTTATGGCGTGATGCGGATTCTGCCGATGCTCGACTTCGAGGCGATCCGGCAGGCCGGCAAGATCATCATGGGCTTTTCGGATATCACGGCCCTGCTTATCGCGGCGCATCAGCTCAGCGGTGTTGTCACCTTCCATGGCCCCGTTGCCTCATCGACGTTCGACAGCTTCACGGTGCAGTCCCTGCAGGGCGTGATCCTGCCAGAGAATGCTCCGCCGCTGACCACCTTCACAAATTCACGTCTGACGGTCATCGGTGAGGGCAAAGCCCAGGGGCGGCTAACGGGCGGGAACCTTGCCCTGGTGGTGAGCACACTTGGCACAAAGTTTGAGATCGACACAGCGGACTCGATCCTGTTCCTCGAGGAAGTCAACGAAGAACCGTTCAGGGTCGACCGCATGCTGACGCAACTCTGGCTTGCCGGAAAACTTCAGGCGGCCAAGGCTGTGGCACTGGGCAACTTCCGAGACTGCGAAGCCCGCGGAACGTCCATCTCCGGTCCGTCGTTAAGCCTCCAGCAGGTCTTCGAGCAGCGACTGGCGTCACTCGGCGTGCCTGTGGTCTATGGACTGCCCTTCGGACACGTCAAGAGCAAGCTCACGTTGCCATTGGGCGTGAATGCCGAGCTAGACGCGACGGCCAGAACGTTCCGCGTGCTTGAGCAGGCGGTGGTCTGAGCGACGGAAAGATTGAGGATGTGTTGACCTGTAACCGAAACTTCAGTTCGAGTCTTTAGAACAATGAGAATCTCCATGAACCAACAACAGTCCGGAGTGGGAGCAACCATGAAACAGCTTCGAACGGCTTTTCTGAGTTTGGCATTTCTGACGATCGCCAGTATGGCAGCGCTCGCTCAGTCCCTGAACGTCTATGGTGTTAATACGCTGTCGTTCCCGAAGATCACGGTGGACTACATTGCGCTGGATCCGACGGGCAACCCGATCACTGACCTTACCAAAGCTGATTTTCGGGTGACAGAAACAGCGCAGGGTGGCGCACCGATCGACCTTACGGCCTCGGTAACGCACGACTGTGATGTTCTGCAGAGCGACCCGGAGGCAAGCATCGTGATCATCCTCGACCGATCGAAGTCCATGGACGACGATGTCGATGGGCGCAAGCGATTCGAATACGCGAAGGATGCTATACGTGCCTTCGTCAACCAGGTCAAGTTTACCGGCGAAACACGCGTGTCGTTGGTGACGTTCTCAGGTACGGTCGAAACGACGGTGGAATGGGCCAGCACGGCAAAGCCGATCATCGACTCCCTCGCCAAGATGAAGGTGCTGACCAACACGAACTACGTGTTGCCGTTTGAAGACCCATCAAAGAACATTTACGACCTCTTCAAGAAGCGTCCGGCCAACCTTCCGAAGTACGTCTTCTTCCTCACAGATGGCCACCCGAATCCGGGTATTGCAGACGTGTCCGTCACCAAGAGTGAGACGAAATTCGTATCCGACAACACCCAGAAGATGCTTGCGCAGGGAATCCGCTTCTACAGCGTCACTATCCTGATGCCGGACACGCACTGGACTCTCGAAGCGATGTCGAAGGGAACCGGCGGGAAGTCCATCGTGACCGATGAAAAGAAGCTCGTTGATATCATGTCGTTCCTGGCTCTCGAAACACAGGTGCGGAAGATCTGCCGCATCACGTGGATCTCTCCGTACACCTGCACCGAGCAGGGACGCACGCGTGTGGCAGGCATCACCATGCTCCGCGGCGTAAACCCTACGGCCAATGTGACGGTCGTGACTCCTCCCAGCAGCGTTTCGGGTGTTGAGATCAGTGATCCGGTGCTGTTCTGCGGCGACCCCGCCGTCAATCAGGTGTCATTTGCCAATGTCACACTTACGGCGCGTGGTGCTACCTTCGCTGCGACAGGTCAGACCATCTCCCCATCGACATACTTCCGTGTAGTCGACTGGAACTTCCCGTTCAATCAGCCCACGTTCGCCCCTTTCAATCTTGCACCTGGTGCGAAGCGCGTTCTTCGCGTGGAATTCAAGCAAGGGGCTTCGCAGGTCTTCCGTCAGGCCGAACTGGCCTTTACCGGCTCACCATGTCCGCCAAAGTTCACCCTCGTCGGTGGCACGGGTGTGGTGCTACTCCAGTCCCCTGTCGGCGGCGAGCTCTTCTCGACGTGCGATACGGTTCTGATAAAGTGGGCCGGCGTCCTGCCAACACAACCGGTCAACCTGGAATACTCCGAAGATGGAGGCACCACGTGGAAGTCGATCGACCCGCAGGCAACCGGACTTGTATACAAGTGGATCGCTCCCCGCGCGGGCGTCAACTACAAGGTTCGCGTCAGCGTCAGCCCGGTACGTCAGTTTGCGTGGGCTACGGGACTGGGTGGCTTCGGTGACGAAACTGCAACATCGGTCGCCGTTCTTCCGAGCGGGTTCAAGGTGTTTGCCACCGGTTTCTTCGAAGGCAACTCCAAGTTTGGTCCGGTGAACGTCACTGGTGCCGCAGGCAACATCGACGGGTATTTCGTGGAGCTCGACAGTGACGGCAAGATCATAGACCCATCAAAGGCCCTCGTTCTGTCAGGATCGGCATCCAACGAGGAGAAGGTTATCGGCTGTGTTGTCGATAACAAAGGCAACTATTACGTCGCCGGCTACTACTCAAGTCCATCGGCAACATTCGGTCCGTACTCCTTCTCGAGAGGACCACTCGATCAGCGCAACTTTTTCCTGTTCAAGTTCGACTCGACAGGTAAGCTCGACTGGCAGGCAGGCTCAAAGGGAACGGCAACACGCATCAGCTATGCGATGCTGACCGACATCGGCCTGCAGTACGACCCGGCTGGTAACGTGACGGTGATCGTTGCCGGGAAGTTTCAGCGATATGCCGAGGTTGGCATCGGTCGCACGGGTGCGACCGTTGCCTCGCCGGCATTCCCTAATGCCGCAGACCGGGACTTCTACGTCACGTACGATTCGCAAGGCTATCCGCTGGCGTTCACCACCGGTACCAAGCCAACAACGGGAGCCTATCAGCAGATGACGGCAACCGACCGGCTGAACTTCGCCTACAAGACCGATATCTTCCGCGGACCGATCACGTTCTCACCCCCGGGGATCACCCTGCCGAACAATTCGGGTCCGGGCTCGGACGATGTGTACGTCACCAAGGAAGGGGCGGCCCCGGCCTCCAATGACGTTTCCGACAACGTCTTTTCGGTGAAAGCACCGCAGCTTGAGTTCCGCCCCAACAAGGTCACGTTCTCTACCGTCCAGCAAGGACAGTCCACAACGGCTACGGCGCTGCTGGCCAACATCGGCAACTTCGACGTCGCTGTAAAGAGTGTGACCGTGGCCGGCGCGAACAGCGCGGATTTCCAGTTGTCCGGCAACATCATCGGTCAGATCGTACCAGCCGGGAAGTCGATCAACATCGAGTTGATCTTCGCTCCGAAAGGTATCGGCAGCCGCACGGCACTCATTGAGATCGCCGGCACCTGTGGCTCACCTGTGCAGCTTAGTCTGGATGGTCTTGCAACAGCCCCCTGCGATGTCGAGACCATTTCCCGTGAGTCTCTCGGCAAGGTTCCCCTTGGGCAACTCCGTCAGCAGAAGATCACCTGCATGATCAAGAACTCGGGCAAGGTTGCGATCAGTGGGAATCTTCGCGTCACGGTTCCTAGTGCCGATATCGTCGTGCGCAACACCGGTCCTTTCACCCTTGCTCCAAATGGCGGGTGTCTGGACGTTGATGTCGATATCCTCGCAACTTCAGCCGGTGTAAAATCCACGACGATCAACTTTGGTCTGCCGCCGGAGATCTGTGGCGAACAGATCTCAACGATCGACATAGAGATCATCGAACCTAGAGTGACCATCGACAGTATCGATCTGGGTCGTCTGCGTGTGCTCACGCCGGGCACCGGCTCGATCAGCATCAGCAATCTCAACTCTGAAGAGGCCGAGATTACCTCGATCACACTTTCTGATCCATCGAACCCGAACTTCGTCTTCACGGTGCCTGCTCCGAAGAAACTTGCTGCCAGCGAGGTGCTGAGAATTCCCGTCACATACACGCCGCAGTCGCGCGGTGCACACAGCGCCAACGTTAAGGTAGTGATCAAGGGTAAGGAGGGCCAACCTCTGACCGGCCGCGTCACCGGCAGCGGATTCCTTCCGGCGATCAAGGCAACGGGTTATACGTTCGCTCCATGGACGGTCTCTACGCTTTCGCCGGAGACAGGAAAGATCGTGATTCAGAACACCGATCCGACAAGCGATCTGGTGATTGGCACGATCGCCTTCGACTCTCCAACGGCGGCTTTTGCACTCACCGGCACTCTGCCAACGCTTCCGATCACTCTCAAGCCGAACTCTGCTCCGCTGGAGATCCCCGTGTCCTTCACACCTCAAGTAGTCGGGATCAACCGCGTCAATGTGCGCATCAGCCATGATGCCAAGACCGGTCCGGGCCCAGTGCCTCCATATGCCGACACGCTGGTAGTTGTCGAAGGACTCGGACGTGACGCGTCGACTCTCGACCCAATCAGCTTCCCCAAGACGCTTACGTGTGCGACGCGGACTGCGACATTCACGATCACCAACAACAGCACGCAGTTTGACCTTACCTGCCAAGCACCGATCGGGAATGGTGACGTCGGCTCATTCACGCTGGATCAGACGACGGGATTCGTGCTCAAGCCCGGCCAGTCAAAGGTTATCACCGTAACGTTCCAGCCAAGCGTGATTGGACGCACGGCCGCAACCTTTACGATCCCGAATGACCAGAGCCTGAAACTCACCGTCAACGTCGACGGTGAGGGCGTGACGACTCCTGTGCAATTCAGCTTCGGCACGATCGCCGAAGGTCGTGTCGGCCAGGCCGTTGCCGTGCCGATCAACGTGTCATACAACGCAGCCGAATTCACCGGGGCACGCCCGCAGAGTTTTGCTATCTCGATCACGCACGATGCTGCATCGATGCGCTTCCGTTCACTCGGTGCACAGCAGATGAACGGCTGGACGTTCACACCAACGGCGGCGATTGGACGGGTTGACATTGATGCTCAGGCAGGGGGCTCGACGCTCCAGCAGGGCGTGTTTGTAACGCCGACGTTCGACGTCTTCCTGAACGCTGATTCGTCACTTCCGCTGCAGATGAGCGCAACCACCCCGCTCAACTGTCTTGTTCCGGTGGGCGATCGGTCATCGGTGAAGATGGCGGAAGTCTGCAACACCACTGGCCGTCTGGTCAAGTTTGGGTCGAATCGTGGAGGAATTCAGCCACCGCGCAGTAATCCTGTGCGTGATGTGCTGACGATCCCGTACACGACCGGTCTTACGTTGTCCACCTCATTCCAGATCGTCAACTCCATGGGTGACCTTGTCCTCGAGGTACACAGCCCTGTGGTCCCATCCGGCGAGTACGAGCTCTCGGTGAACGTCACTGACCTGGCCAATGGCGTGTACTTCGTTCGCATGCTCAGCGGTCCGTTCTCGGCAACGACAACGTTCAACGTTCTGCGCTGACCTGCACCCCATCATTGCTGCCGACTTCAGCGGGCGGTTCCGGGACTCCGGAGCCGCCCGCTGCGTTTTCGTAGATTTGCACCCGCATCCCCCACTTGAGAGGTAACCGATGATCGACCGCATTTCGTCTCTGCTGGGGCCACAAGCCCCCTATCTGCTTGAGCATGTCTGCTCTACCATTCCGAAAGAGTCGATCTACGTCCCCTCACCATCGTCGGTGAGCGACATTTTCGTTGGCTCCGACCGTAGTAACCGGGTGCTTAACAACCTGCAGTGGATCCATTCCACGGGTCGACTTGCCAACACCGGATACGTTTCGATCCTGCCGGTCGATCAAGGAATCGAGCACAGTGCCGGGGCTTCGTTTGCCAAGAACCCGATGTACTTCGATCCTGCTCGCATCGTCGAGCTCGCTATCGAAGGGGGCTGCAATGCCGTTGCATCTACCTTTGGTGTACTTGGGAACGTGGCACGTCAGTATGCCCACCACATTCCCTTTGTGGTGAAGATCAACCACAACGAGCTGCTGACGTTTCCGAACAAGTTCGACCAGGTTCTGTTCGGTACCGTGCGACAGGCGCATGACATGGGGGCCGCGGCCATCGGGGCAACGATCTACTTTGGGTCACCCGAGAGCGGACGTCAGATCGTTGAGATTGCTGAGGCCTTCGCCCTGGCGCATGAACTGGGTATGGCGACGATCCTCTGGTGCTACCTGCGCAACCCGGCATTCAAGGCCGACAAGGACTATCACGTGTCGGCGGATCTAACCGGGCAGGCCAACCATCTCGGCGTGACCATTGGAGCGGACATCATCAAGCAGAAGCTTCCGGAAAACAATGGCGGCTTTGAGGCAATGAACATGGGCGGTTCGAGTTACGGTAAACTTGACAAGCGCATGTATAGTGAGCTTGCGAGTGATCATCCGATTGATCTGTGCCGCTATCAGGTTGCCAACTGCTACATGGGGCGTATCGGGCTGATCAACTCCGGTGGTGCTTCCGGACAGAACGATATGGCCGAGGCCGTGACAACGGCAGTCATCAATAAGCGCGCCGGTGGCATGGGGCTGATCTCCGGACGGAAGGCCTTCCAGCGTCCGATGGACGAGGGAGTCGAGCTTCTGCACGCCATCCAGGATGTCTACCTCTGTCAGGACGTCACGATCGCCTGATGTCTGAATCCAAATCAACGACCGGGGCTCTGAGCGAACTGCGCCGGCTTCTGCCGTACGTTCAGCGATATCGATCACGAACAGCTCTGGGCCTTTTGTTCATTACCCTGTCGAACATCTGTTCGACGACGGTCCCGCACGTGGTCGGCACGACCATCGATGCTGTCAAATCCTCCGGAACGACGCAATCGGACCTTGTCTGGCTGATCTCGCAGATTATTGCGCTGACCATCGGCAGCGGGTTCTTCATGTTCTGCACGCGCCGCACGATCATCGTCATGTCGCGCCTTGTCGAAGAAGATCTCCGTAACGACTTTGTCAACGCGCTTCGCGTGCAACCATCGAAGTTCTTTCACGACCGATCGACCGGGTCTTTGCTGGCGCACTTTTCCAATGACATCGGCTCGGTTCGTGAGTTCATCGGTCCGGCCATCATGTATACGGCGAACACGATCACCACCTTCGCCTTTGCGCTCTCGTGGATGGTGAACCTTAACGGATGGCTCTCGATCGCGATCCTGATACCCGTACCGCTTGTGTCGACGCTCACCTATCGACTTGGGCGACGTATTCATGCCAGTTATCGCATCGTACAGGAGCATTACGAGCATATCACGACGCATGCGCAGGAGACGGCATCCGGAATCCGCGTCGTGCGGGCCTATGCACGAGGCGAAGATGAGTCCGAACGCTTCGATCAGCTCAGCCGCGATTACTACAGCAAGAACATGCGCCTTGCGCGCATTCAGGCGATGATGATGCCCGGAATGACCGTGCTGTTCAATCTCAGCTACGTGATCGTGATCGGCGTCGGAGGCTGGCTGGTTGCCAGGAACGAGCTCACGGTTGGCGAGCTGACGCAATTCTTCATCTACCTCAATCAGCTGCTCTGGCCTATCGCTGCCATCGGCTGGGTCACGAGCATGATCCAGCGCGGTGCGGCATCGATCGGCCGGCTGGGAGCGATCATCGATGCCCCCTCGACGATCGTTTCGGGGAATGCTTCGACGGGCCAGATCAACGGCAAGGTAGAGTTTCGCAACGTCACGCTGCGGTATGATGGACGCTCTGACGTTCTGCAGGACGTATCCTTCAGCATCGCTCCCGGAGAGAGTCTTGGCATTGTCGGCAGCGTAGGAAGCGGCAAATCATCGATCATCGGCCTCCTGCCACGCCTGTACGACGTCAGCGAAGGCTCGGTGCTCATTGACGGACATGATGTGCGCCAGTACCAGCTCGGGACGCTGCGCGCTGGGATTGCCGTTGTGCCGCAAGAGTCGTTTCTGTTCTCCGATACCATCCGCGAAAACATCCGCTTTGGACGTCCAACCGCCACAGACCAAGAGGTCGCCCATGCGGCCGAGATCGCTCAGCTGCCGACGGATATCAGCACACTGCCGGGCGGCTTCGACACTGTTGTCGGAGAGCGCGGCGTAACGCTCTCGGGTGGACAGAAGCAGCGCACCTCTCTGGCACGAGCCATCGTGAGCGATCCGCGGATCCTGATCCTGGATGATGCACTTTCCGCCGTTGATGCATCAACGGAAGAACGCATCATGAGCGGCCTGGAGAACGTGATGAAGGGCCGTACCACCATCGTGATCTCACATCGCATCTCCACGGTGCAGCGCTGCAGCACAATCATCGTGCTCGACAAGGGCAAGATCGTTGAAAGTGGCTCGCATGACGAGCTTCTTCAGCGCCGCGGTCTGTATTTTGACATGTACGAACGCCAACAATTGGAACAGCAGATCTCATGAACGTTCAGTCGTCCGTCCTCGACCTCATCGGCAAGACGCCCCTTATCAAACTCAACGCTCTTGCACGCAACGTCAAGGCAACCGTTCTGGTAAAGCTCGAATCACGCAATCCGGGTGGATCGATCAAGGATCGGATCGGCATTGCGATGATCGAGGATGCCGAGCGCAATGGTCGTCTCAAGCCGGGATCGCTGATCATTGAACCAACGAGTGGCAACACGGGTATCGGTCTGACGATCGCCGCACGGCTCAAGGGATATCCGTGCCTGCTGGTGACCACGGACAAAGCATCGGTTGAGCGCGTGCGATACATCAAGGCTCTAGGCGGTGAGGTGCTTATCATGCCGAGCGCGGCAAAGCCCAGCTCGCCGGAATATTACGTCAACACCGCGCAGCGACTCGCCGGCGAGATCCCCGGCGCGGTCATTCTGAATCAGTACGACAACCCGGCCAATGCCGATGCGCACGAGCGTACGACAGGACCCGAAATCTGGCAGGACACCGATGGAAAGATCACGCATTTTGTGGCCGGCATGGGTACAGGCGGCACCATCAGCGGAACGGCCCGATACCTCAAAAAGATGAATCCGGCGATCAAGATCGTTGCCGGTGATCCGGTCGGATCGTCGCTGAAGGTCTACAAAGAAACAGGTCGCCTGATCGAATCACTCCCTTACTTGGTCGAAGGTGTTGGCCAGGACCGATTGCCGGATAATCTTGATCTTGACCTGGTAGATGAGATCATCAACGTCAACGACAAGGAGGCCTTCTCCATGGCGCGCCAGCTGGCACGTCAGGAAGGCATCTTCTGCGGCGGCTCGTCAGGCATGAATGTGGCCGCAGCACTGCGCATAGCTGAAAAGCTCGACGAGAACGCCGTCATTGTAGCGATCATCTGCGACACCGGAGAGCGCTACCTGACGAAGCATCACTCCGACGAATGGCTCGAGGAAAAGGACCTTCTTGAGCGCGAACGCATCACGGTGCGCGACGTTGTAGCGGCAAAGCGCTCGCGCGGGCATCTGCCCTCGGTGGTCAGCATACCGCCTGTGGCCACAGTCTCCGAGGCACTTGCTCTGATGAGCTCACACGAGGTCAGTGACCTGCCGGTGATCGACGGCGCAACGCTCAGCGGCATGGTCCGCGAGGCACGCCTGATGTCGGCCGTGATCAATGACCGCGACCTGCTGACCTCGCCTGTGACGGCGATCATGGAAGCCCCCTGCCCGATGGTGGACATTCACAATGACGTGCAAACGGCCATCCAACTTCTGCGCAATGCGCCGCTGGTGGTCGTGACCGAGTTTGGAAGCATCAACGGCGTGCTAACGCGCCATGATGTGCTCGAGTACCTGTAACGCCAGAAAGAAGTGAAGGGGCGGATCAGTCCGCCGCGTCGGGCTTCCACCATGTAAGATCCACCGCATCCTCACCCCCGTCAACGCCGAGCGTCTCGCCGTTGATCCAGTAGGCATGGTCCTTGACGAGTAGGCGAAGCACGTTGGCCACGTCATCCGGCGTCGTTAGCCGGTGATAGGGATTGCGCATCAGCGCATTGTTCATGATCACGTCATTACCGGGAATCTTCGACAGTGCCGGTGTGGCTGTAACGCCGGCGCGGATGGTATTGGCCGTGATTCCGTGAGGCGCTAGTTCCATGCCCAGCTGACGGCAATAAGCCTCCATGGCGGCTTTTGCCGCAGAGACTGCGCCATACATCGGAAGAACGCGCGCGGCCCCTGCGCTGGTCAGACCAACGATACGTCCACCGCGGGCCATTAGACCCCTTCGGACAATGTCCTGAGTATAATAGACCAACGAATTGGCCATCACATCAAGCGTCATTTCCAGATTCTTCTGTGAGATCGAATCAGCCGCCTGATCGGTGATGAACGGCTTCAACGTGCCAAATGCCAGCGAGTGCAGCATCAGCCGAATGGTCGATCCCGGGTGGGCTTCAAACTCATCGCGGATGCCATCCATGATCTCTGTGCGGCGCTCGGGATCGGCCGCGTTGAGATTGAAGAACAGGTGCCGCACACCAAGTTCACTCAGCTCTGCCTTGAGCTCATTTACCTGCTGCATGCCCGCCGCACGGTCAAGGTGCACACCAATGATATGTAGTCCCTCTTCTGCCATCGCACGCGCGGCAGCGCGGCCGAAACCGCTGGATACGCCAAGAATCAGTGCATACTGCTGTGTAGTAGACATTATCGCTTGATCCGTAAATGAATTGAAGAGGACGCGAAATTAGGGCTTTTGCCGCAGGAAGTAATACGGACCCTTGACGGCTCCCCAGACCTGCTCGCCGGCAGAGGTGAATCCGCGATCCCAGCTTGAGATCACGTTAGCCGAGATCTGAACCTCACTGGTGGCGTAGGATGCTCCGCGGATATCGCTCGAGCACGCCGTGCCGTGAGTGCTTCCCAGAAACTTCACCTCATCGCGTTGAAGGTAGACCTCGCAGCCACGCCGACGCACAAGATCCGATGGCGACAGATCATCAAGCCCGGTAACGTCGCGCCAGGCACCCACCACACGCTTGGGATCTTTCCAGGTGTAGATCTCGATCTCGATCATGTTTTCCTCTACACGCAGCACTCGATAGACCCGCTGACGGTATGGGGCGTCTGGTGTTGCCGCCATCGCCTGCTCGACAATGATCCAGACACCATCGGTGCGTTGCTTCCAGAAGGGCTGCATGTTGAGCACCACATTGTGGTAGGCCGAGTCGATCTCGGAGTGCTTCTGACTGGAGAATGATCCGGTGAGCCACATCGCCAGCGTGTCAATGTCGACGTCATTGCCTGGCCCCCTTGCGGCCAGGGCATCGAATCCACAGACAAGCAGGATGATAAAAACCGGCACAGCCAATCTTTGTGCTGCGATCATGTAAGCCTCGAGTCAATCTCTTCGAAGGATATCACCACGAATGTGGGCTGACCAAACGGTGTGTGGTGCGTGATATTGCAGGCACGCAGCTGCCGCACGAGGATCTCAGCTCGATGAGGCGTCATCCCCGATACGCTGCGACGCGCATACTGCCGCGCAAGATGCGCCACGAGCGCTTGCTGACGGTTGATGCTGGGGCCGGACTCGACGTCGGACATGGCACTGATGAGCTCGTCGATCACCAGATGCTCCTCTCCCGGTGCGATCACCGATGGCACGGCCGATACCGTCATGGTTGCGTTGCTCAGTTCAAACACGAATCCCGATGCCGTGATCGCATCGCTGTGCTCCGACAACTGTGCACGCCTCTGCGCATCAAGTGCTATCTCAACGGGAAACAGCAGAGTCTGCGGCGTCAGATCGCCCGTAGTTCTGTCAAGGATCTGCTCGAAGAATACGCGCTCTGCTGCCGCAGCCGGACGAACGATCATGACTCCGGCCGGGATGACGCAGACGATGCGCTCGGACGTCGCATGGAGGACGGTGAGCATCTCCTCGGGCACGTCGGCTGGCGCAAACAGCATGTCGTGGGCGCGCTGATGGGCAGAGGTAAAGCGCGGTGTACTCACCGGCTGGTACGCCCCGTCCATACTGTCGCGTCGAGCCGGAAGGATCTCGCCCGTCATGCGGTTAACGATCAGGCCGCCCGAGATCGGTTCTGTGCCGAGTGATCGAAGGGGGCTTGAGGCGATCGACACATTGGACATGATCGGCGGAATGATGTTCACCTGCGCAAGAGATCGCATCACCGCATCCTGCAGCAGAAGGAACACGGCACGCTCATCGTCAAACTTCACTTCATGCTTCTGCGGGTGAACGTTTACATCAACGCGCTCGGGATCGATCTCGAGATACAGCGCAAAGACCGGATGCTGCCGGTCGGTAACCAGATGCTCGTACGCCTGGTTGACGGCGTGTGCAAGGGCCCGACTCTTGATGGGACGTCCATTGAGAAACAGGAACTGTCCGCCACGGTTCTGCCGTACGATCTCCGGACGCGAGACGTATCCTGATAAGGACAAACCCGCATCGTTGCTGGCAACCTCAACAAGTGCTCGTGCCGAATCGACGCCGAGCACGTCAGCCACCCTGCTGCGCAGGTCCGTGGGCTGCAGATCAAACACCCTGTTGGGTCCGTCGTAAAAGACAAAGCGCACGCTTGGGCGGGACAATGCCAGCGTCTGCATCGTTTCGCTGATGTAGCGAAACTCCGTCATGTCTGACTTGAGAAACTTGCGCCGTCCGGGAACCGACGCAAAGAGCTGCCGCACGAGGATCTGCGTGCCCACGTCGTTCGTCGCAGGTGCAATGGCAAGGGGCTTGCCGGGATGCGACGTCAGCGTCCACCCAAGATCTTCTTCTCTGCTTCGCGTGCGCACCTCGACGTCGGCCACGGCAGCGATCGAGGCCATGGCCTCTCCACGGAAGCCCAGCGTGGCAATGCGGTGAAGGTCTTCTTCGGTGCGGATCTTACTGGTGGCATGACGCACAAGGCAGAGCTCAAGATCAGGACGCGACATTCCAGCGCCGTCATCAATGACGTGAATGAGGCTCTTGCCAGCCCCTTGAACGACCACTGTCACACAGGCGGCACCGGCATCGATGGAGTTTTCGACGAGCTCCTTGACCACAGACTCCGGACGCTGCACGACCTCGCCGGCGGCGATCTGATTGGCGATGTATTCCGGCAGAATGTGAATGCGACTTTGCATGGTCACGAAGATACCATCCAGGGTAGTCGAAGGAAGGGGCGTATCCACGGCTTTGAAAGACGATGCACGTTCATGTATTCGGACATTCCGAAGGCGCGCTCATCGTTACCGATACGCCATGAACTGATATACCGCTGATAGAAAGGTCCGTCTTCACAGACCTCACCGTTGGAGCACTCAACCTCATGGCGGCGGCCGGACTCGTCAGTTCCCGACAGGATGATTCGGCGATGATGAAACAAACCGAACATCGACACCATCGGTTTCTTCAGATCCATGCATACGTCATGGAACTGTGCGACCATGCCATCTGGCATAACACGACCGAACCATAGCATGGTATCCACCGAGCGCCGCGTGGCTAAAAACACATACGTCGCATCACGTGCATGCACCCGTCCCCAGTACCAGTCGTGAAAGTCGCTCTGCATGGCCCGCGACCCCAGGTTGTGATCGTGATAGGCCAGCGCTTCAAACGCATGTCGGACCTTGGGTCCGTCACTCTCGTCAATTTCAATTGTGATCGACGCCTGCATCCGGGCGGCAGCCAGAATCCATGCATGCGCATCGAGCAAGGCATCGGGCGACGTGCCATGGCCACCGGCAGCGGGCATGCGAACGTGCACGCGTGCACGCCGTGCGTCCGCACCGCACGGTGCATCGATCTCCATGACGGTCTGCTGCCTGTCCGCCACGAAGCGCGCAGTAGGCATCACAATGTTTGGTGTCTCGGATGAATAGTCGCACGAGGAAAGCGGATGACCACCAAATGCAAAGGCAAGACGCACACCACGGTGATAGACACTGAGGGCATAACCACCATGCATCGACGCAGGGTCACGCAAGTAGTCGGGCGACATCGGCATGCCCCGAAACATGATCAGCACCACTCCCCACTCACCGGCGGCATCAACGGCATCAACGTACCACCACTCATAGGCGCCGGGGCCGTTGAGCTGGTGACAGTGGTCGTTGGGGATACCGGACAGTACGTGCATGGGTCAGGGGGCGTATCAGGGCGCAAAGCTACCGAATCGCGATGGTTCGTAGCTTCGACAATGCCTGATGTCTTCGCTCTTGATGCGAGCCTGCTGCAGATGCACTGGTTCGTCCCGACCGTTCTGATCGTCAGCCTGCTCAATGCAGGCGTCATGAGCATCCTGCTGGGGGTGAGCGTGATGAATCTCATGCGCTTTGCACGCCTGCCGCGCACTGAAACACTACGCGACAACCCGGATGCTCCGACCGTGGCCGTATTGATCCCCGCTCGCAATGAAGAGCGTTGCATCGAGCGCTGCGTTCGTTCAGTGTGTTCGCAGACCTACGCCAACTACGAAGTGATCGTTTTGAACGACGCTTCCAGCGACGCAACAGGAGAGATCCTGAGTCGACTTAGCGCCGAGTTTGCGCAACTGCGAGTGATCGATGGCAGCCCCCTACCCGAAGGATGGGTCGGCAAATCGTGGGCCTGCCATCAGTTGTCGCAGCAGACGCAGGCCGACATACTGCTCTTCACCGATGCCGACACATGGCACGAGTCAACGACGATAGCACGATCCGTGGCCTTCCTCACCGAGAAGCGTCTTGCCATGTTTTCAATGGTGCCATTTCAGGTACTCTCATCCTTTGGTGAGCATATCGTGATCCCGATGGTTCACGTACTCTACTTCAGCTACCTGCCGAACAGCCTCATAATGAGCAATCCGCGCGTGTCGCTGTCGGCCGCCAACGGTCAGTTCATGTGCTTCTCGCGTGCCGGCTACGAGGCCATTGGCGGACATACGGCGGTATGGAATTCACTTGTCGAAGATGTGTTTCTGGCGCGATCCGTCAAATCAGCCGGATTGCGCATTGCCCTTGTTGATGGTACCGATGCCGTCACATGTCACATGTACACCGGAGCGCGGGAGGTCACCGAAGGGTTCTCGAAAAACCTCTTCCCGGCCACGCAATACAACCTCCCGGTGACGCTCTTGTTTCTCGGTCATCTGCTGTTGACCTATGCCGCTCCGATCGTGACGCTTGTCTTGGGGCTTACCATGGCAGCGACGGCGCAGCAGTCGGTGATCATCCAGACGTCGGCCTACGCACTGCTCTGTGCCGCGCTGATCCGTCTGATGATCAGCGTTCGCTTTCGTATGCCTCTGTGGCATGCCGCCGTGCAACCGATAACGGCGCTCTGGACGGTGTTCATCGGGTTAAACTCCATACGATGGGCCTACTCGTCGCGAGGATCGCAGTGGAAGGGGCGCAGTTATGCAAGAATTGGAGGTGATTCGTGAGTAACACGCCGAAGAACGATCGCTGGATCGATGTTTTTCTGCTTCGCATGCGAGAGCCTGAGAATGCGGCAGATAAGCCCTATTACACAACGGGGTCGATCGTCACTGCTGCCATGCTACGCGTGGTGGTGCTCGGCCTTGGCTGCATCGCACTGGCGCAGGTTGCAGAGCCGAGCGTCGTATGGTGGACAGCGATGCTCAGCATCTGGGGTCTCGGTGTATACCCGGCGTGGCTGCAGTACCAGACGTTTCATCAGAAGGTACAGGACCTAACGGTGGGCACCCTCTGCGGTGCATGTCGGCATTTCAATCCTACCAACCAGCTATGCACGATCATGGACGTGCATGTGACCAGCGAGGAACCTCCATGCGAGGGAGAAGGCTGGGAGCCCATCGAGGGCTCGTAGCCTTAGCGTGTGTCGATGGAGGACTTGAGCTTATACACGCCATCGTCGTTGACGGCAAACTCAAACGTCTTACGAACACCGCTGCGATAGATCCAGAGTTCGACCGAGGAGCCACCGCGAGCGAGCTTCTTCTCGATCTTCGTAGGACGTCCGAAAAGGATAAAGACCTTCCCACGATCGGTGAATGTTCCGTCGGGCTCATTGACGGAGCTGAAGGCCACGGCCGCGTGATCGACACGCATGTAGTACTCGGCCAGACGCTCATTGTAGGCAGTCTCGGGCGTAGGATCGCTGCGGCGCCACCACGACATCAGGCGCTCGCGGTTCTCGGCATCCGAGCCATCGCTTAACGAATCAAGCTGCTCTTCGGGACAGATATAGACCAGCGACTCGAGCGCATAGGAGAGTGTTCGCAGCGACTGCGGCATGGTCTCCCACTGCACCTGAAAGGGCAGCTCAACCGTGTCGGTACTGCCCCGCCGCACGAGCCTTACGACGTAGCTTCCCGGAACAAGCTGCGGTGCATCGACGGGCACGACAATGGTCGAGTAGTTTCTCGATGACTGTGTGGTTAGTGATACGCGTGCAGCACGGTTGGACTCAAACTGACCCTCGAGCAGAAGATCCGACCGCGAGCGCACGGTGCCGGTGTAGTCTGCCTCGACCCACCAGCGGATGTCTTTCGGACCATACGGCAACTGGTGGATGGCATAATCGAACGTAGCAGAGCCCGTGTCGCGCGTAACAAACAGCGCCACACATGGTCTGGCCCCGAACGGCACATTGCGATTGAACACCAGCGATTCGATGGTCCACATCGAACCTTCCCGACGCTCGGAGCCGATGTATCCGGGAATGATCAGCCCCCTTGCCGATGGCGTGAACGAGAGTTGCGAAAGCGTGACCGCACGTTTGGTGGACTCGCGCTGACCGAGAGTTTCGAGTACGACCTTATAGGTACCCGGTACAATGCCAATACGGCAGCTACCGTGATGCATCGCGCTTCGGTCGATCGAGGCATCATAGGAGTTGACATATGCCGTGTCCTTGAACCGCACACGCGAGCGGATGATACCGATCGAATCACGGACCTCGACACTGAGGGTGAACTCTGCGGCAAAGTTTCCGGCGTCGTTGTTCATGTCCGTCACCCGTGTGAAGGTGAGGGCATCATGTGCTACACGGAAGCTGACAAACAGATCTGCCGAATCGCCGCTCAAACGCGGAACGATCATCGCGTCGGCATAGAGTCTGTCTCCGTACTCGCCCATATTGGCACGCTGAACCCGGTTCGGGCGCTGGGCTGAGAGGGGGCCTGCGGTCAGGACGCAAAGAACAAGGACTGGCAGGAGCCACCATTGGTGACGGTTCATATGATGCCTCCCGGACCGAGTGATCGCACTTCCTCGAGAACCGACTCGAGCATTACGGCGGCGGCGACCTGGTCTTTGACGCCCTTAGTCTGACGTCGCTTCTGTTTCATTCCCGACTGTATCATGACGCGGCGAGCCTCCTTTGTCGAAAAGGCCTCGTCGATCTCATGCACCGGGATCGACAGGGCAGCCTTGATGCTGACGATGAACCTTTCGATCTCTTGGATGATCGGCGTGCTGCGCTCGTCATGCAGACGTGGTACGCCCACCAGCAGCACCTCGGTGCGCTCGCGCTCGAGCACCCGTCGAAGATCCTCAAGCGTCGACGACGTGTTATCGATCACGGGTCGTGTAGAAACCAGAATGTGCAATTCGTCACAGACAGCCACACCGATGCGGCGCATGCCATAATCGAGCGCCATCAGGCGCCGTCCACGAAGCGACTCGAGTGTCTGACGCGTCATGATACCCGCTCAGCCGTTGTTGCGCGAATCTTCTCCTTGGGTTCCATTCCGTGCGGAATACGGAACACGATCTGTGTGCCCTTGCCAGGTTCGCTCGTAACGCGAATGCGGCCACCATGCAACTTCGTGACGTGATGCATGATCATGGTTCCAATGCCGTGCCCCGTACCATCGGTGGACGAGCTGAAGTAGGGCTTCATCATATTGGCCATCGTCTCCGGGTCCATGCCAACGCCTGTGTCACTCACCGAAATGAAGACATTTGAGTGATCGAACCACGTGGAGATCTCCACCGTTCCCTGTTGATTTCGCAGTGCCTTGATGGCATTCTCGACAGCGTTGCGCACCGCCCTGGTGAGCTTTAAACGATCGGCCAGCATCAGCGTTCCGCGTAGCTTCATCGAAAACGTCACATGCGGGAACATCGCCGCGTCGAACTCATGACGGACCTCCGTGCAGAGCTCGGCGCTGTGCACCACTGTGCGCTGAAAGACCTCCGAGCGTGCAACTCCCAGCAGGTCGCGTACACGGTCGATCAGCACTCCGACCTGGAACAGTATCCGACGGCGGCGTTCATCATCACCCCGCTGGACATCCCCCTGGATCTGTTCGGCATTGAGACGAATGGTCGACAGATTGGTCTGCATGTCATGCGCCAGCTGGGCCCAGTTTGTGAGTCTTCGCTGTTCGAGTGTCTCGGTAATGTCGACGCCCGCAAACAGAAGTCCGCGCGACGAGCCAAGAGTTCCTACGATCGGCGTAGAGGTCATGATCAGTTCGCGAAGCTCATCATCGACGAGTGTACTAATGCGTTCTGAATGCGATTCCCGCGAAAGCCGTACGCGATCGATGAACGACGACAGCTGCGCCAGACCGGGCTGATTCATGTACGTCGAGTACATGCGCCCCATTGGAACATCCTGCGTGATGCGCAGCAACGCGGCGGCACGGTCGTTTGTGCGCAGAAGCCGTCCATTGACGTCGATGAAGAGGATCGCTCCTGACCCGGGAGCGTCGATCATTGCCTCGAGAAACCGTTTCTGCCGGCGATAGACGAAGTATAGAACTCCGAGCGTCGACAGAAACAGCATCGGTATCACGTACCGCAGCAGCCACTCCCAGGAGCGGGACACAAACCAGAGGCGTTGCGGATGTTCGATTATGCGCACCGAATACGAAGGCGAGCTGATCTCATAACCACGCTCAAGGCGCACCACCTCTGCCAGATCCGACACGGGTAGCTGGATCGCATCCCTTGCGAGGATCTCTCCGCCCCCTGTCACAATGGCCACACCACCGGTGAAGACGGCCATCACTGTATCGCCGAAGGCTCGAACTAGACGTGGCGATCCATACTCACCTGGAATGAACGTGCCTTCCGGCAGGTCGTCTAACGACTGCGACAGGGGCACTACAACAACTTCGGCTCTGCCCGATCTCGTGGTCAGGAGTGCCAGCGATCGCACGCCATCGGTCATCAGTCCCGTCACGCGCGATGCATCGACCGGCACGGAACGCGTGGTCATCGTCCGTGTCTCAAGATCGAGTACCGTCACAACGCAGCCATTAGCCCCATCCAGTGACGAGTACAGAAGCACGGATGAACCAACCTGTTCGAAGCGCACAACATCTGACAACGGCACAAGAACGGTCGACGTTATCCGCATGGAAGAGTCCAGAAGCGCAAGAAAAGCCGACGGACCGCTGCGATAGACCATGACGAATCCCGATCCCTTCGCAAGCGCCACATACCCTGCGGCCAGTACGCCGTTCTCCACCGGCCGAAGCGACAGGACGTTTTTGGCGAGTTCCACCGACAGCAGCGTGCCATGAGCGTTGATCACGGCCGTTTGGCCATCAGGTCCGATCATCAGGCGCTCGGCCACACGCAGTCTATCTCTGCGGTGTGCGCTGTCGGACACGGACGCCGGCACGGCAACATCGGCCGTCTGCAGGCTTTGATCGGATGCGGACATCCACCGCAGGCCAAGTCGACCCTCGGCGCGATGCAGTACCAGTATTCCTGAGCGCCACCGGGCTGCGTCAACAACTTCAAGCTGCGGCAGACGATCGGTAAACTCCGATCCCCGCGCCTGCTCGTCGTAGACGGCCAGCGTCGTTGTATTGCGGTCCCACGCGGGACGCTGATACACGACCATCGAGCGCGCGGTATCGCCGTTCGTTGTGATCAGGCGACCGCTGAACGAGCGCTGGATGACCAGGCGAAGGGGCTCACCGGCATCGGCCAGCAGCGACAACGACTGCAGGACGATCGCGACGATGAGGAGGAGTAATCTCATGCCTCCCTGACTTCGCAGATAACGAAGGCGTGGACGCCTTCACGACGTCCGACATATCCCATGCGCTCGCTCGTGGTGGCCTTCACCGACACACGGTTAAGAGCAAGGCCGCACATCTCGGCAATGCGCTCGCGCATGGCCTGTTTGTAGGGCAGGATCTTGGGAGACTCCAGCACCAGCGTGCAGTCGACGTTCACAATCTCACAGCCTTGCTCACGGACCAGCTTCACGGCATGGTCTACGAACTGCGAACTGGCAGCCCCCTTCCATTCCGGGTCCGTGTCGGGGAAGTGCTCTCCGATGTCACCCAATGCCAGCGCTCCAAGGAGCGCATCGACCAGAGCGTGCAGAACCACATCTCCATCGCTGTGTGCTACGGTGCCATGGGGCGAGGGGATCTCCACGCCGCCGAGCACCAGTCTGCGGCCTACTTCAAGCCGGTGTACGTCGAATCCGAATCCTACCATGGTGCAAATCTACGGTGTGCATGGAATGTCGATCTTTGTTCCGTATGGCGGAACAGGCAATCAGCGTCTCGTTGCTCACGGGAGAGATCAAGCGCCTTCTCGAAAACGGGATCGGCGAGGTCCTTGTCGTGGGCGAGATCTCAAACTACAAACTCCACAGCTCGGGTCACCGGTACTTTACCCTGAAGGACTCCGAGGCATCCATCTCGGGCGTCATGTGGCGCACGCGTCCGCTGAACTTTGTCCCGCAGGACGGCATGCGCGTTGTCGTGCGTGGCAGGCTGACGGTGTACAATGCCCAGGGCAAGTACCAGATCGACTGCGTGGCCATGCGTCCGGAGGGGATCGGAGATCTTCACCAAGCATTCGAAGAACTCAAGCAACGCCTCGGTGCGCAGGGCTATTTCGATGCAGGGCGCAAACGCCCCCTGCCACGACCTATCCGGCGCGTCGGCATTGCAACCTCTCCCACCGGAGCCGTCATTCGCGACATGCTCACAACGATCGAGCGGCGCTTCCCGTCGCTCGAAGTGGTGTTCCGGCCGACGATCGTGCAAGGGGGCGAGCATGCCTCCCGGGATATTGCAGCAGCGATCGAGCAGCTCAACCGCTGCGACGTTGATGTGATCATCGTGGGTCGCGGCGGCGGATCACTCGAAGATCTCTGGTGCTTTAACACGCAGGTTGTGGCCGATGCCATCCGCTCTAGCAGCATCCCGGTAATCTCGGCCGTTGGACACGAGACAGATGTGACGATCTCCGATTGGGTTGCCGACGTTCGGGCCGCCACGCCAACGGCGGCGGCCGAGATGGTGACGCCCGTCACACGTCAGGACCTGCTGATGGCTCTCGATGCACTTGCGCGCGAGATGACCAACGATGTTCGTCGAAACATCTCCGATATGCAGCAGCTGGCCACGGCGTTTGTGGACGGACGCGCCGCACGCAGGATCACCGAGCGCATCCTGATGCGCGCGCAGCGCGTGGACGATCTCTCTACCCGACTGGCACGCAGCGCTTCGAATCGCCTGCAGCGCGAGCGCATACGTGTCGATCACGCTGCCGCGCTCCTTACCAGTCTGCACCCGCTGGCCCCATTGCAAAGGGGCTATGCCGTCATTGAACGCAACGGCCACGTCCTGAATGCCACCACGCCGCTGCAGCCCGGCGACAAGATCGACATTCGACGTCAGCACGATGTCGTTCAGGCCACCGTCGATGCGATCACCAACGTTGAATCCACGAAAGGTACATCCCATGGCAAAGACAAAGGATGAAGCTCCAAAGAGCCTGGAAGAGCAGCTCAAACGACTCGAAGAAATCGCAACTCTTCTTGATCGCGGTGATGCACCGATCGATCAGCAGCTGCAGCTGTTCGAGGAAGGTATGGCCCTGGCCGCCGGTTGCCGCGCATACCTGGAGCAGGCGGAGCTAAAGGTCCAAACCCTCAGCGGCGAAAATCCCGTAATCCCGTAATCCCGTACTTCCGTACTTCCGTAATCCCGTAATCCCGTAATTCTCTTCCTATTCTTCTCGTGCCGGACGCATCATCAGGCGGCGTACGGATTCTTCAGCGTCAGCCCCCTGCCAGAGGATGGCAGCAACGCGTTCCGTAATGGGCAGCTCGACGCCAACTTGGGCGGCAAGCTCGAGTGCGGCCTGCGTGGTTGGGACGCCTTCGGCAACGGCGGACATGGATTCAAGGATCTGATCGAGTGTTTCTCCGCGGCCGATGCGCTCTCCAACGGCGCGGTTACGCGAGTGACGCGAGGTACATGTGACGAAGAGATCACCAAGCCCGGCAAGACCGTAAAGCGTCTGAGGGTCCGCCCCGAGAGCCACGCCCAGGCGGGAGATCTCCGCCAGCCCGCGCGTGATCAGCGCTGCCTTGGTATTGTCACCCATGCCAAGCCCGTCAACAATGCCGGCGGCAATGGCAATAACGTTCTTGAGTGCTCCGCCGATCTCAACACCGACCACGTCGTCGCTGGCATAGACGCGAAACGTTGGCGTCATGAACAGCTTCTGGACCATCGAAACGGCATCGCGATCACCTCCGGCACACACGACGGTAGTTGGCATGCTGCGCAGGACCTCTTCGGCATGACTCGGGCCGGATAGTGCCACGAAAGACCTCATGGAGGGGGCTATGTGTTCCACAATCTCGGAAACACGCAGACAGGTTCCTCGCTCAATGCCCTTAGCAAGGTTGACGATCACAGCATCGGTGGCAACCTCATCGATGAGCGTTGTACGGATGAACTGCGTCGGCGTTGCATTAACGATCACGTCGCGGCCGGACAGATCCAGCAGGTGCGTTGTAGCGCGTACAGAATCCTGAAGAAGTGCTCCTGCGAGGAATCGCTCGTTGGAGTGGAGCGTGTTGATCTCGTGAACGACATCTTCCTCGCGGGCCCACATCAGAACATCATGGCCGTTCTGAGCCGCGATGTGCGCCATGGCCGTGCCCCAGGCTCCGGCCCCGAGAATACCGACGGTCATATGTGCCGATGCTTACGACGAAAGAACATCAGCTTGGGGAAGCGATGCTCCGTACCCTCAAGAAGCCGACGCAGATTCGTGCGATGCGCATAAAGGACCAAAAGGGCCAGTGCAGCCAGGAAGTACACGAGCGTCAGATATCCGTCGATGTCTACGTTTAAAACATTCCGCCTGATGAACATGGTAATCGGGATTACAATGGCCGCCACCATCGAGCCGAGCGAGACGTAACCGAAAAGACCAATGAAGAGAAGAAACACTCCGGCAGCAATCGCCAGTTCGACCGGTGCAACAGCGATCAGCATGCCCACCGACGTGTTGATGCCCTTACCCCCACGGAATCCGGCGAACACGCTGAACATGTGCCCGACAACTGCCGTGATCCCGGCGATCAGGCGAACAACCGTAGAGTCTTCAAATGGCGTACGGTTCTCGAACGGCATCTGCGTGTCGAAGAACATCGCTACCAGGAGCACCGGAACCAGCCCCTTGGCGATGTCGAGGATCTGCACGGCCAGGCCGGCCTTCCAGCCGATGTTTCGGAAGACGTTCGTGCTTCCGAGGTTGCCGCTGCCTACCGTTCGGGGATCAACACCGTAGAACTTCTTCCCAATGATCAGGGCAAACGGAATTGCCCCGATGAGGTAGCTCTGCAGGATGATGATCACAAGTCGTAGCGTGGGGTCCATGGTCTGCCTGTGTGCGAGTCAAATCGTGTCTAAAATACGCATGACCGGGCGATCACCTGCGCGACTTTGCTCCGACCTGCGTTATCATACCGCAGTGGCTTATTCGTCATTGCGCTGGTTATCACCGCAAGGAAGGTCATTATGCCAGAAGACATGCGAATTGCAACACAGAAGCGACTCGAAGAGATCGAGCGTGAATTGGGAGATCTGCGCACCGAGCACGCCTCGCTGAAGGCACGCTGGGAAACAGAGAAGAAGCATATCCAGGCGATCCGGGCCATCAAAGCAGAGATCGAGGATGTAAAGGTTCGCGCCGCGGACGCCGAGCGCGTTGGTGACTACGGTACAGTTGCCGAGCTGCGGTATGGCCGCATCCTGGAGCTCGAGAAATCCCTTGCCGAACAGAATGCGGAGCTTGCTGCGGTACAGCAGCAAGCGGCTCTTCTCAAGGAAGAGATCGACGATACGGACATCGCCGAGGTGGTCGCAAAGTGGACGGGTATTCCCGTGCGTAGGATGCTCGAGAGCGAGCGTGCAAAACTGCTTTCCATGGAGCAACGCCTCCATGAGCGCGTCATCGGTCAGCACGAAGCCGTCGTGGCCGTCTCAAACGCCATCAGACGCTCGCGGGCAGGATTGCAGGATGCCAAGCGTCCGATCGGATCGTTCATCTTTCTCGGCTCTACCGGAGTGGGCAAAACAGAGATGGCGCGGGCACTTGCGGAGTTTCTCTTCGACGACGAGTCGGCCCTGGTTCGCATCGATATGAGCGAGTACATGGAAAAACACTCGGTGGCACGGCTTATCGGCGCTCCACCGGGCTACGTCGGATACGAAGAAGGCGGTCAGCTGACCGAAGCGGTGCGTCGGCGTCCTTACAGCGTCGTCCTTCTGGACGAGATCGAGAAGGCGCATCCAGATGTGTTCAACGTCCTTCTTCAGGTGCTCGATGACGGACGACTCACTGACGGTCAGGGCCGGCAGGTGGATTTCACGAATTCGATCATCATCATGACGTCAAACCTCGGCTCAGAGCTCATGCAGGAGCGCCTGCTGGAAGTGACCGAGGAGAACCGCGATGACATGACGGCGCAAATGCGTCTGGAGATCGTGGACATGCTGAAGCGCAAGCTGCGTCCGGAGTTTCTCAACCGGATCGACGAGGTGATCCTCTTTAAGCCTCTTGTCCCATCTGAAGTGCGCCGCATCGCTCACCTGCAGATCGCCTCCGTGGCTGCGCGGATGAAGGGGCTGGGCATTGATCTGGTGGTTACCGGTGAGTGCATGGAGTGGCTCGGTAAACGTGGCTACGATGTGCAGCTTGGCGCGCGACCCCTGAAACGCGTGATTCAACGTTATGTTACCGATCCGCTTGCTTTACACGTGCTTGGTGCGGATGTTCGTGCCGGAGACCTCGTCACGGTGGATGCCGACGACACGGGTCGCATCACGTTTTCGTTCTCGTCCGGCAAGCAGGATTCCAACACGTAGCGCTATGAGTGCCCTTCTCCTCCTGCTGTCCCTGCTGATGTTGGCACCAGCAGGGATGGCACAAGACATCTCCACCGGGCCCGGTCTGGCCCGATCGACCTCGCGCAGCGAATACATGCGCGGTATTCAGACGGATTCAATGGCCATTCCTGCGCGCATCCGCATAATGGGCGTCGATCAGACCGAACAAGGCAGAATCACGGCCTCGGTTGTCGTGCTCGATGCCGACGGTAATCTGCTTCCGGTTTCTCTTGAGTCAATGTCGATGCTCTCCGACGTGTCCTGTCGCGGATCGGCGCCAACACCGTTTTCGCTAAGTGTGGCTCGCAGCACGCGGACCGATGCGGCCCCGGAGCCGGTGAGCCTGTATGTGCTTTGTGATAACTCGATGCTCTCCGGGACGCTCACACGCGATGTCATCCTGAGTCTGCAGCGCAGCCTGACCGATGCCGGATCGGCCGATGCGATCGGCCTCGGCGTGTACAATCAGGCGCTGACGAGTGTCCTTTCGATAGGCCCCCTGAGCGGCCTCAACGAGCAGTTGAATCTGGAAGACATCCCGGCGGCCGACGGTTTGTCGTCGCTCTACACGGCCACGCAGGCTTCATGCCGTATGCTATCCCAAGCCGATGGTAAGCGTGCCCTGGTGATCATCACGGCAACGGCCGATAATGCCACCCCATTCAGCACTACGCAGGACGTGACGCGTGTTGCGCGCGAGGCCAAGGTTCCGGTCTATGTGATCCGCATCGGTCTTGAGGCTGCCGGCCGGCCCCTTCGATACATCACCTCCTCGACAGGCGGCAGACTATATTCGATCGGTGAAGACCAGACGGCGGCTATCGGAGATGTTGTGCGCGAGATCATGTATGCGCAGAAATGGGCCTCAAGTGTCACCGTTCGGGCCGACGTAGAGGAGTTTGCCTCCTGCGAGTCCCCGTGGCTTCGTATCAGCATTGAGAGTCCGGAAAGTGCTTACGCCATCATGGACTCAATCATGATCACGCCTGTTGATCTGGCGCTGGAAACCTCGCCATCGATCGTTGCTCTGTTTCGGGACACAACCGACTCTGATCTGCGTGAGTATTACCAGTCGCTACTGGCCATCAGTGAAATGCTCTCGGCAAGCCCATCGACAAGTATCGAGCTCACCGGGCACGTTGGCAGTGACGTCGGGAAGAACAGCGACGCACGGGCCCTTGAGCGGGCAAACCAGGTACGGTCGTTTCTGATCGCCAACGGCGTTTTGTCGCGTCAGATCGTCGTGCGCTCCGAAGGCAGCCGCAAGCCGCGCTACTACTTCCAGACTGACGGCACGCGTCGCCTGCTGAACAATCGCGTCGAGGCACGCATGTTCATCGACGGCACAGCGCAGCACACGATCACGGTCGAGCAGGTCGATAATGAGCAGACAGCCATGATCAGGCTGAAGACCTGGAAAGAACGTCAGCAGAACGCTTACTTCGAACCGGTCTTTGACAGCGGAGAGACCCGATACCGCATCAAGTTATGGGGCTTCACCTCGCTGGAAGAGGCCAAGACCGTCGCTGCGCAGATCAAGAAATACAAGCCGAGCTACTCGATCGTTGAGTGAGCCCCCTTCGTCGGGGTTCTATGCATGCTGCGACTCGAGCCAGCGCTCTGCATCGATCGCCGCCATGCAGCCGGAGCCGGCAGCCGTGATGGCCTGACGGTATACGCTATCCTGAGCATCTCCGCAGGCAAACACACCGGGAACGTTGGTATGCGTTGACTTGCCGACCGTTCGGATGTAGCCGACGTCGTCCATGTCGATCACGCCGTCAAAGAGTCGCGTGTTTGGCTGATGGCCGATGGCAACAAATGCGCCGTCCGCTTCCACATCGGTGATGGCACCCGTCACGGTGTTACGGATGCGCAGGTGCGTAAGCTTGCGCATACCTGCCTCATTTGTTATGCCAACGTATTCATCGACCGTGCTGTTGAGCAGGAAGGAGATCTTCGGGTTATTGCGAGCCCGGTCGAGCATGATCTTTGAAGCGCGGAACTCCTCACGCCTGTGCACGATGGTCACCGACTCAGCAAACCGCGTCAGATAGTTCGCCTCCTCCATGGCCGTGTCGCCCCCTCCGATGACAAACACCCGCTGTCCTCGGAAGAAGAACCCGTCGCACGTGGCACAGGCGCTCACGCCATAGCCCATGTACTCGCCCTCACCGGGGGCGCCGAGAAGCTTGGCCGTAGCACCCGTGGCAATGATCACGGCATCAGCCGTGGTCACATCACCGCGTTCATTCACGAGTGTGAAGGGGCGCTTGGACATATCCACCGAGGTGATCGTCTCGTAGCGAGAGACGGCCCCAAAGCGATGCGCCTGCTTGCGGAACACTTCCATCAGCTCCGGCCCCATGATCCCGTGCTCGAAACCCGGATAGTTCTCGACCTCGGTCGTGATGGTCAGCTGACCGCCGGGCTGCACACCCTCGAAAATCGTCACGCCCAGATTGGCACGACTAGCATACAGAGCTGCAGTAAATCCGGCCGGTCCGGAACCGATGATAGCGATGGTGGTGTGCATTGGGAGGTTTCAGGTTTCAGGTTTTAGGTTTCAGGTTTTAGGTTTTAGGTCACTCGTCACTCGTCACTTGTCACTCGTCACTCGTCACTTGTCACTCGTCACTCGTCACTTGTCACTCGTCACTCGTCACTTGTCACTCGTCACTTGTCACTTGTCTTCAACGCTTTAGCATTGCGCTGAAGTCCGCCGAGCTTGGGACGTTTCAGGGGGCTGTGGCGAAACCGTTCCGTGAACTCAGCGGGCTGCAAAGTTAGTATCTGGTCAGGTTCGATGCTGAGCTGTCCGAGGCGCGGTTCGAAACGTGTTTCGTTGGTCTGGGTCTGGAAGCGGTTCCAGGGGCAGACGTCCTGACAGACATCGCAGCCGAAGAGCCAGCCATCGAGATTCTGAGCGATCGGAAGTGGGATCTCGACCTCTGCCTTAGCTTCAATGGTCCAGTATGAAATGCATCGTGTTGCATCGACCAGGCTATTGGCAACGATCGCTGATGTTGGGCAGGCATCGACGCAGGCCGTGCAGGTGCCGCAGAAATCCTCCATCGGCTCGTCAGGCTCGAGTTCTGCCGTGGTGATGACCACGGCGATGAAGAACCAGCTGCCAATGTCGCGTCGAAGGATATTGCCGTTCTTACCCTGCCATCCAAGACCCGCGCGCACGGCCCATTGCTTTTCCAGGACCGGGCCGGTGTCGGTGTAGCGCCGCGAGGTGCTCCCGGGAGCTAGCACTTCTAGTCTCTGGCAGAGCTGGTCGAGCATCGGAGGCAGAACGACATGATAGTCGTCACCCCAGGCATAGCGCGCAATCTTGCCGCATGCGTCCGCCTCGTGCTGGTGCGGCGTGAAGTAGTTCTTGGCCAGAACGATCACGCTCCGTGCGCCTTCAACGATGTGTGTTACGTCATGACGCGATTCGAGGTTGCGCTCCATGTACGACATGGTGCCGTGGTAGCCACGGTCTATCCACTCACGGTAGCGTTCGAATTCGACATCAAGGGGCTCGGCACGAGCAATGGCAACGGCATCAAATCCGATCTCCAGTGCTGCGGCCTTGACCTCTTGCGTCAACCGATGCATGTTACCGCGGCGTGACTGTGAGCGAGGAGATCACCGATGGGATGTGTGCAGCATGATCGACCGTGGCATGCGAATGCGCAAGCTCCTCGGCAGAACCGTATCCGTAATGCACGCCAATGGCCGCAACGCCATTGGCCAAGGCTCCGTCGATATCATGATGACGGTCTCCGATCATCACCACCTCGTGCGCCGGTACACGTTCCTCGTGAAGTATCATGCGGATCAGGTCCTGCTTCTCAACGTTCCGACCATCAAGTTCGGATCCATACACGTGGTCAATATGCATGGCGAACTCCGAGACCGAAATGATCTCGCGCGCATACTCGTGCACCTTTGCTGTTGCAATGGCAACGCGCGCACCCTGCCCCTTGAGTGTTGCGAGGGTCGATACGACGCCATCGTAGATGTCATATTCGAACATCGGCCCGTCGCGGTAGATACGCCGGTAGGCCGCAACCGCGCCCTCAAGTCGAGTGCGGTCCTTGGTCTCGAGATAGTGCTCGAAGATCTTCCACAGTGACGCGCCAATACACCACGTAAAGTCATGATCATCGGGCAACGTAAGGCCTGACTGTTCAAGCGCCATGCGCAGTGAATGAACAATACCCGGACGTGAGTCGACGAGGGTTCCGTCGAGATCAAACAGCACAAGCGAAGGCGTCATTTCGGTTCCTGAAACGGGTTAAAATTCATCCGGCGTGACCATGATCTGCAATGCATCGGCAACGTTGATACGGGCAAGCTCGATCTGCTGACCACGCTCGATGACCCTACACGATGCGCCAAGCGTGGATGTCATGTGCGAGCCCCATTCCGAATCGACATCGGCCGTATAATGAAGGTAGGGGGCTCCGGGCTGCTGCACTCTGAAGGAGAGCTTTACAAGACCATCGGTGACGTCTACCATGGGCGATCCAACATCTGATGTCTCAAGGATGAAGAACCCGCAACGCTGCGCCCATGCGGCGGCCTCAGCGGCATCGGCAACCGGCACGACAATCGAATCGAGAAAGCCGAGCACGGGATTGTCCAGTCCGCTGCGATCTTCCATGTCGTCGGCAGATGCCGACACAACACGAATACGTAGCAAGCCCGGACCTTCCATGTTCAGCTCTGTATGCCTGTTGCCTGTATAGGACACCCCGGCGGCCGTCAGCCGGTCGGCCACGCTCTGCAATGACGCAGCGGCATACAGCAGGCCCGGAGCGGAAGTCTCATCAGCACAAACAAGCATCAGAAGCTGTCCGTCGGACACGCGGTGTCCGTAGGTCGATGTCCCACCGTCTTCGTAGCCAGCTTCATCGAGAACTCGCAGGCACTCGGCCTGATCATCGGTATGAAGGACCAGCCGTGCAACATGTCCGAGCAGTGCCATGAGGGTAACCTTAGACGTTAAAGCGGAAATACATCACATCGCCATCCTTGACGAGGTACTCTTTGCCTTCGATACGGTACAGACCGGCATCCTTGACGGACTGCTCGCTGCCGAGGCGCTCCCAGTCGGCGTACGACATGACCTCGGCACGGATAAATCCCTTTTCAAAGTCGGTGTGGATCACTCCTGCGGCCTGCGGCGCGGTGCTGCCGGAGCGCACCGTCCATGCCCGACATTCCTTCTTGCCGGCCGTGAAGTAGGTAATGAGTCCCAGCAGGCGGTACGCCTCACGGATCACACGATCGAGTCCGGGTTCAGCCATTCCAAGATCGGCAAGGAACATTGCACGGTCGTCATCGTCGAGCAGAGCGATCTCCGACTCGATCTTGGCGCAGATCGGCACAACGATAGCCCCCTCGCTAGCAGCGCGCTCGCGGACGGCATCCAGATACCGATTCCCGTTGGCAACGCCATTCTCATCGGTGTTGGCAACGTACATCACTGGCTTGTCAGTCAGCAGCTGCAGAGCATGCATCCATGCATGCCCCTTGTCATCGGTTTGAAACGCACGGGCAGTTTTCCCGCCATCGAGATGCTCTCGAAGCAGCGCCAGGAAGTCGTGCTCTTCACGGGCTTCCTTGTCGTTGGCGCGCACCTTCTTCATGACCGTGTCCATGCGCTTATCGACGGACTCAACGTCCTTGAGGATCAGTTCGGTGTCGATGATATCGATGTCATGGAGCGGGTCAACCCCGCCGTGGACATGCACCACGTTGTCATCTTCGAAACACCGGACCACATGTGCAACGGCGTCGCACTGACGAATATTGGCAAGGAACTGATTGCCAAGACCCTCGCCTTTCGAAGCCCCCTTGACCAGTCCGGCGATGTCGACAAACTCCACGGTCGTCGGCACCATCTTATCCGTCTCGTACTTGTCCGATAACGTACGAAGACGCGGATCGGGTACATTCACGATGCCTACGTTCGGATCGATCGTGCAGAAAGGGTAATTGGCGGCTTCGGCCTCATTCGAGGTGAGCGCATTGAAAAGCGTCGACTTACCGACGTTTGGCAGACCGACAATGCCGCAGGCAATGCCCATGAAGATGCGTCCTTTTTCGGGGGATGAAGATCAAATATCAGGGGGCGAAAATAGCCACTTGGCGCGCCATTCAAGGCATGCCGAGACGCACACCAATGGCCCAGTAGGAATCGCGCTGATCGGCAAGCATCCCATGGATGCTTCTGCCTTCGTAGCGGTAGAGGAAGATGCCCCCTTCGACGTCTGTGCGATGCCGGTAGACAATGCCGGCCTGCAGGCAGTGCTGCGGAAGGTACACCCCTCGATAGCCAACGAGTTTGCCGTCGTAGGCCGCCTGCATGCTCGTGTTTTTGTCGAGCTGCTGACGAACCTCAACGCCAGCCTGCGGAATGATGCGGGCAAACTCTGGATTGTGCCCTGACCAGATAATGGTCGACCCTCCATAGAGCCGCAACGGTCCGTGCGTGGTGCTTATCAGAAGCTCCGCAAACTCACGGCTGTAGACGGGCACCACCGAGTCAGCGCGAAATGGCCATGGCGTTCCATCAACGAAGTGCGCCGAAATGTGTGCAAGGCGCAGGCGCAGTGCTACGGGAAGAGATTCGGGCTTCCAGGAGGCACTTAGACCGAACCAGTAATCGATGGTCTCCACCGGAAACTTCATGGCCTCGGCCGAACGCATCCGCGAGAGCGTGAAGAAGTCTGCTCTGACGCGGAAAGTCGAATCGACGGCATACATCGAGGGCGACGCGCCGATGTCAAAGCGCAGTGCATCGGCCGTTGTGGCGAAGATCTGAATGCGGCCTTCAAGCGGATTAGCGATCGGCTGCGGGAAGGGGTCTGGCACCTGAGCAGCAACAAAGCACGACGTGACCATTATGGCCACGATCATGACGGCACGCCGTTTCATCAGCATCAGCGGTAGATACCGCGCTTGGACTGACGGATGAAATCGATGCACATCGAGACCTGCGGGTCGATCTCGGGATAGGCCGATTCATACGCACGCAGACCATCTGATGTGTTGAATCCACTACGCAGCAACACGGTGTAGAAGTCGTCGATGGCGCGCACGGTAGCGTCTTCAAAACCCCTACGGCGCAGCCCGACGGCATTGATCCCCTCGATTGAAAGGGGCTCCTTGCCACTGAGTGTGAAGGGCGGTACGTCTTTGACCACGCGTGAACACGCACCGATCATCGTGTGAGATCCGATGCGGCAGAACTGATGCACTCCGGTGAGTCCGCCGAGGATCGCCCAGTCGCCTACTTCAACATGACCTCCGAGCTGCACGCCATTGGCCATGATCACATGGTCGCCCACAACGCAATCGTGGGCAACGTGCACATAGGCCATCAGCAGACAGTCGCTGCCGACGCGTGTCTGATAGCTGTGCACCGTGCCACGGTTGACAGTGACGCTCTCACGGATGACCGTCCTGTCGCCGATGTGCGCCGTGGTCGGCTCGTTGCGATACTTAAGGTCCTGCGGAGCAGTGGCGATCACCGCGTTCGGATGGATACGCACCTCACGGCCAATGCGAGCCCCATTACCGAGGACAACGTGACTGATGAGCTCGGTATTGTCACCGATCTCAACGTCGTCTTCGACAACACAGAAAGGACCGATCGAGACGTTGTTCCCGATGCGTGCCTTGGAAGAAACGATCGACGATGGATGGATCGTAACCTGACTCATGAAGCAATCTCCCGATCGACCACGGCTGCCTGAAGTTCGGCTTCGGCAGCAAGCTGTCCGTTAACGTATGCTTTACCAACAAGCTGACAGATATTGAAACGGAACCGCGTCATCTCAAGCTCCATCACAAGCTGATCGCCGGGAATGACCTCACGGCGGAACTTGACATTATTCATTCCGGTGAAAACCACGAGCTTCTTCTCCGGGTCGATTCCCTTGGATATCAGCAGCATGCACCCGGTCTGCGCCATGGCTTCCATGATCAGCACACCCGGAAAGATCGGACGATTCGGAAAGTGACCCATGAATTCGGGTTCGTTGAACGTAATGTTCTTCACTCCGATGATACGGTTCTCGTCCGGCGCGTAGTCGATGATCTTGTCAACCATCAGAAACGGATACCGATGAGGAAGCATCGTCAGGATCTTGTTGATATCAAACACCGTCTCCATGGTTGACGGCGAGTAGCGCTTGACGTGCTGCTTGTTCTCATACATGCGCCGCACCTTGCGGGCAAACTCGATGTTGGCCGCATGACCGGGGCGCGCGGCCAGGATCTGTGCGCGCAGGCGTGCACCCACCAGCGCAAGATCCCCTACCATGTCGAGCAGCTTGTGCCGCGCCGGTTCGTTGGGATAGCGAAGCTGATTGTTGTTCAGAATGCCGTTGGTGCCAAGCACGGCATTGCCCGTTACTCCCATGGACGAAAGCGTTGCACGCAGCTGCTCGTCGGACATCTCTTTGTCGACGATCACGATGGCATTATCGAGGTTGCCGCCCTGGATCAGACCCTGCTTGTAGAGCGCTTCCACTTCGTGAAGGAAACAGAACGTCCGGGCCGGAGCAAACTCGCTCACGAACTCAGTGGCCAGATCGAACAATCCCGTATGCTGACTTCCCAGAGCCGGATTCTTGTAGTCCACCATCACCGTGACACGGTACGTGTCGTTTGGCAGAGCCGCGATCTCCGTCCCGCGTGCTTCATCCACATAACGGATCGGCTGATCAAGAACGATTTCATGTCTGGTTGCCTGCTGCTCGACCACGCCCACCTTCTGGATCATCTCCACATATGGCATCGACGATCCATCGCCAACAGGGGGCTCATTATTCGTCAGATCGATGATGCAGTTGTCAACGCCCATGCCGACAAGAGCCGCCAAAACATGCTCAACCGTGTGGACACGTGCCTCGCCCACGGCGATCGTCGTGCCGCGTGCTATCTCGACGACGTTGTCGACGATCGCCGGTATCTCAGGGCTTCCCGGAAGGTCTATCCGACGAAACCGATACCCGGTGTTTTCCGACGCCGGATGAAACGTCATTGTTGTAAGACTGCCCGTATGAAGTCCCACGCCGGACATTGATACGGACGCACCAAGCGTCTGCTGTCGAGTACTCATGATCCTCGTTCCTGATTCAATTCTTCAACCTGCGCCGTAAGCGTGCGTACCTGACGCAGAAGTTCCGGTAGCTGCCTGAGTGCAACATCGATTCGAAGCGCAAGAGCATGCTCCTTTGCAGGCGATCCGAAATACGCCCCCGGGCGCTCGATCGACTGCGCGACACCGGATTGAGCATAGACCACAACGTCGTCTGCCGTTACCACATGGCCCACAATACCGGCCTGACCGGCGATACGATTTCGACGTCCGACACGTGTCCCGCCAGCAATAGCAACCTGCGCGGCAATGGCCGTATCCTCACCGATCACCACACCATGGGCGATCTGCACAAGGTTGTCGATCTTCACCCGATCACCGATCACCGTCTGCCCCATTGCAGCCCGGTCGATCGAAACGTTGGAGCCGATCTCGACATCGCTGCCGATCGAAACCGTTCCAACGTGCGGGATCTTCTCAAAATGTTTATCGTCATGCTCAACGTATCCGAATCCATCACTGCCGATCACACTGCAGGCATGAACCACACAGCGGTCGGCCATTACCGTTCCCTGATAACACGTCACATTGGCATGCAGCACGCAGTTGGTACCGATGGTGACGTTCGGGTAAAGAACCACGTTTGCCAGAAGCTGCGTACCGGGACCGATCACGCATCCGGAGGCGACGACGCATCCCGGTCCGATGGACGCAGTCTCATCGATCACGGCCGATGAATCGACGACAGCCGTCGCGTGGCGCATGCCGGCACTGAGCATGTATTCCGGGTTAACGAGCCGCATCAGCACCACCATGTCCTGGTATGGTGCCGGGCTGACGATCCAAGCTCTCGAGAGCAGCGCAGGTTCGTCCTGCGACCTTACGATAAGGCAGCCGGCCTTCGAGGTCGGCAGGTGCTTTACAAACGCATCTGATCCAACAAAGGAGATCTCGTCCGGGCCGGCCAGTTCGACGGTGTTGACACCAGTGATCATCGCCGTCGTATCACCAGCGGCAGTTCGCCCCAGCAACTCGGCGATCTGTGCAACGCTCATGGGAAACGTCGCTCTCATCGACCACCGCCGGGCTTCTTTGTGGTATCGGAAGGGGGCGGCATGCTTCGGGAGGGTCCGCCGCCAGGCACCTGACCTGTTGGCGGAAGTCCGTTAGGCATTGTGCCGTCGGGCATCACCACGGGTGTGGTCGACTGCTCGGGCACAGGTACGGGAGTTGGTGGAGCGGTCGATGTGGGCGCAGGTGCGGGAGTGGTCGATGGCGCCGACTCCGGCGTGGCGGCCGGCGTCCTGCGCGACTTCTTCTTCCGGGGCTCTTCGATACGCTTGTTTCGAGGGTCTCCCTCGATGGCCTCTTTCTGCTTGGCCTCCAGGTCTCCCGCGTCGATACCCAGCTCCTTCATCACCTTGGCTGTGATGTCGTATTTGGCATTGACATAGACAAGGGGCTGGACGCTCTTGTCCCAGACAATGTCATAGCCGTCAGTAGCGGCCACTTTCTGGATAGCCGTGTAGATCTTCTTCCAGATCGCCTGCATGAGCTCTTCAGCGTTCTGGTCGTACTCGCCCCCTGGCTCAAACTTCATGCGCGCGAACTGATCGCGCTCGCGTCGTTTCTCGTCGATCTCTTTCTCTTTGGCAAGCCGTTCCTGCTCGGACCAGATCAGACGATTCTTTCGGATCTCAACTTCGAGCTCATCGATATCGCGTTGTTTCTGCGCCATGTCCGCCTTCCACTCGTCGACGAAGGACGACAGGCGCTCCTCGGCCATCTTCGCCGATTCATACTGCGAACGAATAAAGTCCGTGGAAACGTAGGCGATCTTCTGAGCCATCAGAGCTGATGGCACCAGGAACGCAACAACGATCAGAAAAGGCATGATCCGCTTCGTCATATGGCAGTGTTCTCCGATTTACGAGGGGATCAACGGATCATTGGCAATGGTGGTGTGCGGTGTAGTGTCGAAACCTACTTCAGGGATGGCGCCAGCAGGTCAGTTACCGCGCTTCATCCGGTCCAGCACCTTATACGTAATGTCAGCCTTGTCCTCGCTATAGAGCACGATCCCGCCCATTTTGTCAAGCACAAGATTGATCTTCTCTTCCTTTGCTACGGCCGTGATTGCCTCACTGACCTTCACGCGGATCGGCGCCAGCAGGTCTTCGCGCATACGTGCGATCTCGCCTGCCTGACCGAGCTTTTCCTCCTGATACTGGAGGAAACGCTGACGATAGGCAGCCAGCGACTCTTCTTCTTTCCGCTTTGCCTCGGCCGTCATCATGGCCTCCTGCTTGCGGTAGCTTTCGATGCGTGTCTCGAACTCCTTCTGCATCATCTGCAGCGTGTCGCGGATCTTCAGGCCGGCTTCTTCGATAGACTTACTGGCCTTGATCGCATCGGGCAGCTCCTTCAGGATGACGTCGGCGCTAACGACACCGATCTTGAATCCTTGGGCTGAAAGGGGCATAGCAATTGCCAGAATGGCAAGCAGAACAATCATGCGGAACATCATGTGGAATGAATCCATGGTTGGGTTTGTGAACAAAAAACGTCAGCGTCCGAACTGGAAGTGGAACTGCCATCCCGACCTCGTTCCGGGTGTCGCGGGGTCGTCGTCAAATCCGTATCCGATGTCGAATCCGAGCAGTCCGATCGGCTGAAGGAGCATCCGCAGACCAAAGCCAACGGAGCGTTTCAGACCGAACGGATCGGCCGTTCGTAGACTCGACCAGACGTTTCCAGCCTCGGCAAAACTAAGCAAATAGATCGGGAAGGGATTGAGCGTCAGAGCAAAGCGGAGTTCCGTCACGAAGCGGGCCTGAAGGCGGCCGCCTGGCGGGAGTCGTCTTCCGTCGGCCGTCACGGGTGCAAAGGAATTGTCACGGTACCCGCGAAGCGGTGTGACGGCAAATCCTCCGAGTCCGTTACCTCCCATGTAGAAGAGTTCACCGGGCGGTATGGTCGTATCGGCCTTGAATCCATCGACGTATCCCAACTCGGAGCCAAGAAAGAGCACCATTCGCGTATTTCCGCCGATCGTCAGTAGAGGGTTGACGATGTCGAACGTGATACCGACCTTACCGAAATCGGTCGATCCGATACCGAGTGCACCTGCGGTAGCGCGCGTTGAAAGCAGGAATCTCGACCCTGCGGTTGGGAAGATGATGTTATCGAAACTCACGCGTGAGATCGTCTGCGAGAGGGTCATGGCCGTCTGCGTTCCTTCGCGCGAAAAGAACGTATTGGTGTTCGATACAATGCGCTCAAACGCAACACTCCAGTCGCCGCGGAAGTAATCATCAGGCCAGCGGAAACGTCGGCCAAGATTGATCTGTCCGCCGGTTCGCCGCATGGCAAAGTTGAAGTTCTGCTGCGTGTCGAAGAGGTTGAAACCGATGGAAGTTGGCTGGCCGAAGAGCCATGGTTCGGTGAACGACAGCTGAAAGGTCTGCAGCCGGGAGGCCTGTCCGAAATCCCACTGAAATCCGAGAACCTGTCCGGCACCGCCGGAAAAGGGCTCGCTGATATCGAAGTTGTTCAGTGTGATACCGATCGATCCGGTCAGACCGAACGCCCCGGCAAAACCGACGGATGCGTTGAAGGTATCGGTGGATCGTTCTTCGACCTTCAGGACGACGTCTACCTTGGTCTTGTCAACCGGTTGGACGTTCGGCTTGAGCGCCTCAGGGTTGAAGAAGTTCAGCACGCCCAGACCACGCACGCTGCGGATCAGCGCCGATCGGTTGAAGTAATCACCCGGACGCAGATACAGTTCTCGCTGGATGACCTTGTCACGGGTCTTGGTGTTGCCGCTGATCTCTATGCGGCGGATCGTGTACTGCTCACCCTCGACCACACGGATGATGATGTCGATGCTGTCATCCGTGACCCGGGTAAACTCGGGCTCCATCCTGCAGGCCAGATAACCGTTATCAGCATACAGCGACGTGACGTCCGACTGGTCCTCGTTGACCTGCAGATTCTGGAAGAACTTTGTCTCGTTGTACACCTCGCCCGTCTCGACGCGAAGGCGCGGAAGCATCAGAGCTTCGGGGTAGATCGTGTTGCCGGTGAACTTCACCGAGCGGATGTAGACGGGCTTGCCTTCCTTGATTGTCAGCCGGATGTCGACCGCTTCATTCGCCTCGTCATAGACCACCGTGTCGTCCAGGATCTCGGCATCCATCAAGCCCCGTTCGCGAAACCACAAGGCCAGCTTGAGCTTGTCTTCATCGTACTTCGACTGGTCGAACGCCGCCGAGGCCCAGAACTCATACCAGCTCTTGGTCTTGGTCTCGGAGAACGCAGAAGCGATCTCGGCGTCGGTGTAGCGTTCATTACCGTCGACAACGATCGAGCGCACCTTGAACTCGACGCCTTCCTTGATCACCAGTTCGAGGTCGTAAAAATTCAGAGAATCGGTAGCAACGAGTTTGGTTTCAATGCGGGCAAAGAGAAGGCCTTCCTTGACGTAGAGTTTACGCACGGCCTCACGAAGAAGGTATTCGTCATAAGGAGAGATGATATCTCCGTTGCGCCGATCGATCGCCTTATTGATGTCTTCGATCGAAACTTCATCATTGCCGGTGATCGTCACCGTGCGCAGACGCGGCATAGGACTTACGCGGATGACCAGAAACACACCAAGCGCCGTTTCGCGTTCGCGCTCGATCTTGACGTCCTTGAACGTGCGGCGGTTCCAGAGATTCTTCACGGCCGTCATGAGGTCATCCGGGCGTACCTCCTGTCCGACGCGCAGACCCGAGTAGGAGATGACCGTCTGCATGTCTGCACCGCTGACGAGGCCGTCGACGGAGATGCCGGCAATGATCGGATAACGTGGTTGGGCAGCCCCCTGACCATAAGCCATGGGTGTATCGAACGTCAGCAGAACTGCCGTAAGGACACAGAGCATGCGACCAAGCAGTTCGGCCAATCTTCCCGGCCGGCTACTTGAGAGCATTGCGCAGGCGCTCCATGGTTGACGGTTTGGTCTTTACCGCTGTGTTGAGCTGCGCGGAGGTCTTACCGAAACGCCTCTCCCGCTGCGTGAAATCCAGCAGTGCGTTGTACAGGTCAACATCGCGGAAGTCGGGCCAGAGCGTATCAGTCACGAAAAGCTCAGCGTAGGCGGCTTCCCAGAGAAGAAAATTGCTCAGTCGAATCTCACCGCTGGTGCGGATGATCAGGTCCGGATCAGGCATGTAGGACGTCTGCAGGTACTCCGAGATGGTCGTCTCTGTCAGATCTTCCGGTGAGAGCTTGCCACGGCGTACGTCAAGCGCGATCACCTGCATGGCACGCTGGATATCCCATCGAGCCCCATAGCTAAGGGCGAGCGTCAGAGTCAGCCCGTCGTTGCCGGACGTCCGCTCGATGGCCCTCTGAAGGACTTTTTCCACGCCACGCGGCAGGGCGTTGGTCTTGCCGATGGTCCGGATGCGAACGTTGTTCTCGTGCAGCTCCTCAAGTTCTTTCTTGAGGTACGATTCGAGAAGCGACATCAGAAAACGAACCTCCGGAGCCGGGCGCTTCCAGTTCTCGATCGAGAAGGCATAGAGTGTCAGGTACTGGACGCCCACCTGCGAACAGGCCTTGACGACCGAACGGACGCTTTCCATGCCGGCACGATGACCTTCAAAGCGCGGCATGGACCGCAACTCGGCCCAGCGACCGTTGCCGTCCATAATGGCCGCTACGTGCCGCGGTAGCCGTTGGCTCCCCCGCAGCATCTGGCGCATGTGCTCGATGTCCGATGAGACAAGCTCGTCAGACCAACTCACTCTCCCTCCATGGCTTTACAGGCTGCAAAGATACAAAGACGGGTCATTGCGTGGGGCTAAGGTTGTGCAGAATAAGGGCCTTTCGTATGTTTGCCGTCCGCCGAAGGAAGGGTCCGGCAGCCCGGTTTCCTGACACGCTTTCCGGTTCGGAGTATTGTTTAGAGTTGTCCGTCACGAGGCCACGTTGAACGTCACGAAAGCCGACATCGTCGATAAGATCGCCAGCGAAACGGGTCTGACCAAGCTTGAGACCAAAGCCGTTGTAGACGGCTTTCTGCTGAGCATCATCGATGCGCTTGCCGAGGGCAAACGCATCGAGCTGCGTGGCTTCGGTGTGTTCAGCGTCAAGAGCCGCAAGCCACGGATGGCACGCAATCCCCGCACCGGTGACCCCGTGCCCCTTGAAGAACGGTTTATCCCCGCATTCAAGGTCAGCTCGGAGTTTCAGGAAAAGGTTCACGAGAAGCTCCGTACAAAGGGCTCTCAGGACTCCCATCCATCGGCGTAACGGCAATGAAAGCATCGATTGCCTGGGGGCTGGTTGCTTCCATCATCGTTGTGGTCGGTGGCGGCTCGTGGGCACTTTCGCGCATGGCCATATCGGCTAACATCGATGCCGGGAGGGAAAAAGCACTAGCACGGGCGGCCGAGCGAGAGGAAGGCGACGAGGCATCGGCGCGTCAGCAGAAGCTGACGTCGCTGCTCGCGACGATCGAGGATTCCCTGGGAACACGACCGCTCGACAGCATGCTGGTGATCTCGGCGGCGAACATTGCCTACGATCTTGGACAGTTTGTCAAAGCGTCCCGACTTTATCGGCGCTTTCTTGATTCGATCGATGCTTCGGCATCAACGGTTCGCATCGATTATGCATATGCCCTGTTTCAGACCGGGCAGCAGCAGCAGGCGATCACCGAACTCGAAGGGGTCATCAGGAAGGAACCGAAGAACCAGTCGGCCCTCTTCAACATCGCTGTGATGTACACGCAACTGCAGCGCCTGGAAGATGCCGTCACATGGTTCAAGCGCTGCCAGCAGGCCGATCCTCAATCGCCTATCGGTCAGCGTGCTGCTCTGGCGCTCGAACAGCTGTCAAAGACAACGTAAACTGAAGAACGAAATCCAAAATTTTTCTCACGTCAACCAGAGGTCACCATGCCATGCGGTAAAAAGCGCAAGCGCCATAAAATGGCTACGCACAAACGCAAGAAGCGGCTTCGTAAGAACCGCCACAAGAAGAAGAGCAGGTAAATGAAAAAAGCGCCCCCATGGGCGCTTTTTTAATTACGGAGTTACCGAATTACAGAATTACGAAGTGACGCCTCACACCTCACACCCCACACCTCACACCCCACACCTCACACCCCACACCTCACACCTCACACCTCACACCCCACACCTCACACCCCACACCTCACACCTGCGCGAAGCGCCGTAACTTCCACAATGTTTCTCGGACTTCTTGCCGCATCAGGGACGCTTCTGTCATGGAGCGTGGGTACGCTGGCCTTTCTCAAGGCCTCTCGTCTAATGGATCCGGGACTACTGAACCGTGCGCGTCTCGGCGTAGCGGTCGTTGTTACGCTTATCATCGCGTCGACTGTGGCAGGGCTGTGGCCATGGGATCTGCTTGCAACAACGTCTGCAGAGTCCTGGCTGTGGCTTGGCCTGAGCGGCTTTATTGGACTCACGATCGGCGATCTGTTCGGCTTTACCTCGCTGCGCATTCTGGGCGCACGGCGTCAGAGCGTGATCGGCACGACAGCTCCGGCAGCATCAGCTGTGGTTGCACTGGCAATGCTTGGTGAGACGCTATCATGGTCGGACGCCATCGGCATCATGCTCTCGATCGCTGGGGTCATGTATGCGATGAATACGTCGCAGGAACGTCAGGAGGTCCAGAACGAAGGTTTCGGCTCGTACTCCCTGGGCATCCTTCTGGCGATTGGTGGAGCTATCTGTCAGGGGGCTGGCCTTGTCCTTGCAAAGAAGGGGATGACCGGAGCCAACGCATCGATCGCTCCATTTCATGCCACGTTCCTTCGCATGAGCGTGGGTTTCTGTGCAACGTACCTCGTGGATGTTCTGCGGCGAGCACCCCATCGCCTGAAGGATGCCTATGCACATCCCAATGCGAGGACGGCGATGCTCACCGGCACGCTCTTTGGACCCATCATTGGCGTAACACTTTCGCTGGTGGCAGCCCGCAGTCTGGACGTCGCCGTGGCACAAACGATCTTCTCATTGGTGCCGTTCGTCGTGATGGCCATCATGCGACTTTTCTACCGTCAGCCGATCCCCGCGCGCAGCATTATCGGTGCGGTGATCAGCGTCTCCGGCGTGGTGCTCCTGGTTACCGGCACGCCGTGACGGCGTATGTTTGCCACGCTCACGATCTCACACCACCCCTTTTGAATATGAACCAACGACTTGTCGACCTCGGCCTTCCCGGCATTCTTGAAAACCCCGATCACCTTGCGGCACTTACCGATGAGCAGATAGACGAGCTTGCGGCCATTCGCGATGAAGCTGCCGACGCCCTTGAACAGGATGAGTCCAACGCCGATCTGATCGATACCATCTACCTTGCACATATGACGCTGTCGTCAGCCCTATTCCTGCGTGCTATCGCGTCGGACCTTCCCGTGCCCGATCTACCGGCGGCACAGGTTCTGGCCCGCTCGTGGGCAGGGGGCTTGCTGATCTCCTGCGATTCCGATTCAGTGCGGGATCTCATCGCACCACGCTCGACACTGGACGTCCTGACCAAGGCCGGACTGCCCGCCAAGGCCGATCCAGAGCTGTCGTTCTCGCTGCCTCCAACTCGTCTGGCCGAGCTGATCGAACTGGCCGATGACGAAGTCGATGACGCATCAAGCCGTGAATACTTCGGATCGTTCTGGAAGATCGGCCAGACCGAAGATGGAGACGCCCTCTGCTTGGATGAACGCGCCGACTGCGCAGTGGTTCTTCTCGACGCTGAATGGGGTTACTACGCCCAGCAGTTCGTGAACTCCTCCGTCGGACACCTGTTGCAATGCCTCGAAGCATGGCGCACCTTCGAAATCGACGATACGAATGAGGTAGAAGATGCCCTCTCACGTCTCGAACGCGCCATCGATCGCATCGATCCGCGTGCCCTCACCGAAGGGGCGTTCTGGTTCGACGTGATGGCGATGGTGGTGGAAGAGGAAGAGGAAGAGTAATTACGGAAGTACGGGATTACGGAATTACGGAATTACGGAAGTACGGGTAGGGGCGAGCCTACGTGCTCGCCCAGTCTCGCCCAGTTGTCTCGCCCAGCCCAGTCTCGCCCACAACCACACCCACGATACACAAGAGCTCCTCGCACGATCGCGCGAGGAGCTCTTTTTCGTTTATCGTCAATCCCTGGGCCAAGGCCCGAGGCTATTCTCAAATCCAAAAAACCTCACACCTCAAACCTCACACCTCACACCTACTTCGCAATCGCCACTGACCGGCGTTCGCGCACCACGGTGACGCGGATCTGGCCAGGGTATTCCATTTCGGTTTCGATGCGGCCGGCAATATCATTTGCCAGCTGATCTGCGCGCAGGTCGTCGATGCGATCCGGCTCGATGATGACGCGTACTTCGCGGCCCGCCTGGATGGCGAAGGTCTTGGTGACACCGTCAAACGAGGTGGCGATCTCTTCAAGCTGCTGCAAACGCTTGATGTAGTTCTCCAGTGACTCGCGGCGGGCACCCGGGCGGGCGCCGCTGATCGAGTCGGCCGACTGCACCAGAACAGCGATCGGTGATTCCATTTCGATGTCGTCGTGGTGAGCACCGACGGCATTGACAACCAGCGGATGTTCCTTGTACTTCTTCACGAGTTCCATGCCGAGCAGGGCGTGCGGACCTTCAAGTTCGCGGTCGATCACCTTGCCGATGTCGTGCAGAAGACCGGCACGCTTGGCAAGGTTGACATCCAGTCCGAGCTCGTTGGCCATGATCCCCGTAAGGAAGCCCACCTCGATCGAGTGAGCCAGAAGGTTCTGACCGTACGACGAGCGATACTTCATGCGTCCGACGTAGCGGATCATTTCCGGATGGATATTGTGAATGCCAAGTTCCATCAGGGCATTCTCACCAACGCGCACGACTTCTTCTTCGAGTTCCTTGCGGACCTTTTCAACGACCTCTTCGATACGTGCCGGGTGGATGCGGCCGTCACCCATGAGTCGCTCAAGGGAGACACGGGCAACCTCGCGGCGGAACGGATCAAATCCAGAGATCACCACCGCTTCCGGCGTATCATCAATGATCAGGTCGACGCCTGTTGCCGCTTCAAAGGCACGGATGTTGCGTCCCTCACGACCGATGATGCGCCCCTTCATCTCTTCTGATTGAAGGTTGATCACGGACACGGTCGATTCCACGCAATGGTCAGAGGCTGTGCGCTGGATTGCCATGAGCACAATGCGCTGAGCTTCTTTTCGGGCATTGAGCTTTGCTTCATCACGGACATCCTTGACCAGCTGAGCGGCATCGGCCTTGGCGTCGTTGACCATATTGTCGACGAGGAACTTCTTAGCGTCCTCCTTGCTCATGCCCGTGATACGCTCAAGACGGATGTTCTGCTCTTCCAGCAGTGCGTCGATCTGCTTGGTCTTGGCATCGATGGCCGAGGCTTTGCGATTGACGTCGGACTCCATGCCCGAGAGCGTCTTTTCCTTCTTGTTGATGACCTCGAGCTTCTGCTCGATCCCCTCTTCCCTTTTGCGCAGCTCCTTCTCGAGATTCTTGAGCTTGGCCTCTTTGGAGTCGCGCTCCGAATCATACTTGCGCTTGAGCTCGCGGAACTTGTCGTCAGCCTCGTCGATCTTCGTGCGCTTGATCGCCTCGGCCTTCTTTTCCGCATCCTGAAGGATGCTCTTAACTTCCGCCTCAGCGGCTTCTTTCTTTGTTGCGGCGACCTTTGCGCCGGCAAAGTAACTGACCAGGAAGCCGACCACTGCTATGGCCGCCCCTGTGATGATGGCCATCATCATTGGGTCCATCATGTTCACAACTCCTTCCCCGCTCCATTGAGCGGCCTGCCGCAAGCCCCCTAGGGAGTCGTCGGCAGAGATAAATAAAGGAGCCGCATCCCACTACATCGGAACGAATCCGTTGTGTTCGGTTGGGAAAAGAACCAAAAGTACCGCACGGTGGGTATCATCCTGGCCATCGCTGACTTCCACTGAATGGTTACGGTCGAACCGTACCGGCGCCGCTGGCGTCCGGACCATTTCCGCATGCGCGGGTGAGGCCTGCCATTGATGGTCAGAGACTGATTCCCTGGAGTGAAAAAATTTGTATGATTCTTTTTCAAGCGTGCGAAAACTGTAGCGGAATGCGGCTACGCGTTCCTACCGACGCACCAGGCCTTGAGGACGATTCACAATAGCGGTTGCTGCGCTGCCCGCTCTAGATAGCGGGTCATGGATTCCAGTTCTTCGGCGACGTATCTCACGTCGGACTGACGCTGTGCATTGACCTCGACATACCTCTCGGCAATGTTCAGGGCGGTCAGGACAGTGAGTGTTGGGGTAGATTGTTCCCGGAGTGTCTGCTGAAGATTTTGAAACTGGACGTTGACTTCGCGCACGGACTGCTTGATCTTCTCTTCGTTGTCTCCACGAAGAGTAAGGTCTTTACCTGCTATTGTGACTCGGATCGCTTTCGACATGGGGTGTCGGATTGAAAAAATTTCTGTTTCCGAGCTGGAAGTTAGGAAATCCTGAGCAAATCTTCGACCCGGTCGGCCAATTCATCCAGCCGGTCGGCCATCAGAAGCAGCTCCTCGGGCGTGACCACCACAGCCGCATCTTCGGCATGTGCTGGTTCGATCGTCGAAGGGGGCTCAGCAGGCGCCATCGGAGCCTCATAGGCCATGGCGAAGAGTGTCATCTGATCACGCTGAGCAGGGTCTTCTATATGACGAAGTCCGGCCGCCCGATATAGTTCCACGATGGCCATCGCTCGATCAAGCTGTTCCTGCAGGTCGATCACCTGATCCGACATCCGCTCAATATCTGCCGTGGCACCTGCGTCGAGAGCTCGCACGGCTTCACTTTCCATCGCCTGCAGCCGCTCGGTGATCTCCGTCAGCGTCTGCTGCAGTTCCTGCACTTCGGCCTGGCGGGCACTCAGTTGCAGCTCAAATTCCACGACTTCCTGACGAGCCCGAGACAGCTCAGATCCGAGGTCCTCATTGCGGGTGTTCTTTTCGTCGACCAATCCCTCAAGGTCGGCTGCTCGCTGCTGAAGTCGCTCAATGCGCTGCTCGAGTTCTTCCCGCTCTCGCTGAAGAATATCCATTTTCACCGACATCTCCGTGGCGTCCGTCAGCTGCTCACTTTTCTCATCAAGCCGGGCCTCGAGTTCCGCCACCCGAAGGCTCATACCGGCAAGGTCCTGCTCCAGCAGCGACCTCTGGTGATTGGCTGTTGCCAGATCCATCTCCAGGTGTTGCATCGTCTGGCTGACCTCGTTGCGCATCTGCAGTTGCGCCGAGCGTCCTTCCTCAAGCGCCGCCTCAAGCTCGGCAACACGTCGCATGGAATTGGCCACGTCGGCCTCAAGCAGCTGACTCATCTCTTGCGAGTCGGCAAGTGCCGACTGCGATACCGAAAGATCCCCCTGCACCTGGGCAAGAGCCGTCTGAAGTTCCTGGATGCGAGCACGACTCTCGGCCGACTCGACCTCTACCAGGGCGGGCTTCTGTGCTTTAAGCTGCGCCACTTCCTGACGCAGCGTCACGATCGTCTCGGCCGATGCACGCACCACGTCCCAGAACTTCCGAAGCGCAAGTTCGACCTCGGCGGACGCGTTCGCTGATGTCACCACCGGCGCAGCGGCCTCTGATGCCGAGTCGGCCTGTTGCTGGAACTCGGATTCGGGCTCAGCTTGAAAAAGACTGCTCATGATGCTGCTCCTGCAGAAGAGTGTTCATTGCTTTCTTTCACGGCAAGGGGCGCTTCGTGACCTCGCAGAACGGCACCGAATCGCGCGTTAACCTCGGCAGTGATGGCTGCGATGGCCGCGTCGACATCGGCATCCACCAGAGTGCGGTCGGCCGCGCCAAAGGTCATCCGCATGGCCAGCGACTTGCGCGTTGGCCCCAGAAGCTTATCGCGATAGACATCAAACACCTCAGCCGTGCGGATGTTCGGCCCCCCAACTCTGAGGGCTGCAGCGGTGAGCTCGCCGGAGATGAGCTCTTCGGCTACCACCAGGGCAAGATCACGTTCAACGATCGGGAATGCCGAAACGGGTACGTAACGCCGCGCTGACGCGACAATGGCGCGCAGATCGATCACCGCAACTAGCGCTGATGCCTGAAGGTCACAACTCGATGCCAAAGCAGGGTCGACCTGACCGACGTATCCGATTGCGCGACCGGCGCACTCACAGATAAGCGTGTTGACGGTGAACATCGGTACTTCTTCCGAAGACGGACGCATCATGATATCAGCCGAGAGTGACTGCACGTCGGCTACCAGATCGTAGAGGTCGAGTGCTCGCCCCCTCTCACTCCAATGCGCCGCCTGTTCTCCGGCAACGAGGAGCGTAAGCAGCTCTTGCTGGCGGACGCCGAACTCGCCGCCAGCATCGCGGCTGAAGACCGAACCGATCTCCATCAGACGCACCCCGTTGGCCCCATGACGCAGGTTGCGAGAGGCAACACGAAGAAGCGACGGGATGAGCGAGGTGCGCATTACCGAGAACTCGCGGCCAAGAGCGTTGGCCAGTGTTACACCATCGGCACCATGCTGGTCTTCTGGCGACCCGAGAACGTTCGTAACACAGTCGGTGTACCCTCGTGAGGTGAGCATCGTGCGCACACGCACACGCTGGGCGTGTCCGTGAGGTCCACCACTGCGGAGGTCTGCCGGCAGCGCTGAGCCACCGATCGCTATGTGCGCTCGCTCGGCCGACGGAACATTGTCGATGCCATAGAGACGCATGACCTCTTCGGCGATATCGATCTCGGCCGCAATGTCCATACGCCAGGACGGTGCTGTGACCAAACACGAACCGTTGCCGACATCCTCAACAGCACAGCCGACGGCGCGGCATACATCGATGATGTAATCATCCGAAACATCGATGCCCACAACAGAGCGCATTCTCTCGAACCGCACTCGAAACGAAGCCGGTGTCAGCGGCGCGGGGTAGGCATCTACGCGGTTGAGTGCTTCGCCCCCTGACAGTTCAAGAATCAGCTGCGTTGCACGGTCGAGGGCCCATTCCACGCCAGCGATATCCACTCCTCGCTCGAAGCGATAGGAAGCATCCGTGCTCAGCCCCAGGACCTTGGCGGTTCGACGAATAGATGAAGGGGCGAACCAGGCCGACTCAAGCAGAACCGAGGTGGTATCGTCGGTGATCTCGGAGTGCTGACCACCCATTACACCGGCGATGCCCACCGGGCCCCGAGCATCGCAGATCAGCAGCATCGACGAGTCAAGCCGACGCTGTTTACCGTCAAGCGTGGTGTACTCGTTCACACCGGCCTGGCCGGCTGTTTGAATGACAAACGAAGAGTCCGTGATCGTGCGGGCGTCATAGGCATGCAATGGCTGACCGCACTCGTGCATCACGTAATTGGTAACGTCAACGATCACATTCCGCGGACGAAGCCCCAGGGCCGTTAGGCGGTCTTTCAGCCATGTGGGCGACTCAACCACGCGCACGCCATCGATACGTCGTGCCATAAAACGTCGGCACAGATCAGAATCACGGATCTCGATCCTCACCTCTGGCTGCGCATCGACGTGAGCCTTCAGCGACGAAACGTCGGCCAGGCTGACCCTGCCTCGCATGGAGGCCGCCAGGTCGCGGGCAATACCCAGGTGCGACAGACAGTCGGCTCGGTTCGGCGTGATAGCCACATCGTAGATCACATCATCAATGCCAAGCGCGCTGGCAAGGGGCGTTCCCGACGCAACATCTAGTTCAAGCACCCAGATACCGTTGTGGTCGTCTCCCAACCCAAGCTCTGACTGCGAGCAGATCATCCCCTGCGAGGTCACCCCACGCAGCGGACGCTCCTCGATGGCAAATCCGGCCGACGGCACAACCGCACCGACGAGGGCCACGGGAACGGTCTGACCGGCCGCCACGTTCGGCGCACCACAGACAATAGTCTTGGGCTCGGCCTGCCCGACGTCCACCGTGCATACCGACAGCTTGTCAGCCTTCGGATGCGCCTGCTTGTCGAGCACCCTTCCTACGACAAACCCTTGCAGTACCGAGGACATATCGACGATGTCCTCAACCTCCAGCCCAAGGTCCGTCAAAACCTTCTGTACCCTCTGCGGCGTCCACTCAGACGCCGGCAAGGCAACAAACTCCTGCAACCACCGATGCGAGATTTTCATCTCAAGAATTTTCTCCGTTGAATCATCGCAAATTTATACGTCACAACGGCATAGCAGGGGGCGAGTTATGCACAGTGACGAGTGCCAATGACCGATGACCAATGACCGATGACCAATGACCGATGACCAATGATGGTCACACGAATTCGTCTGACGTATGCTACTGCCTATCTTCAAATGATCTGCAACACAGAAAGTACCTGCACCATGAACACCACCCCAGATATCAAAGACGTCGTTCGCACGGCGTATGCCGGCATTGCCGGACAATCAAAAGAACAGAACGCGGCCTCATGCTGCGGCGTCGGCGGGTGTTCGACGGTGGACTACACCATCTTCGCCGAGGACTACTCGAAGATGAAGGGATACGTTGCCGATGCTGACCTCGGACTTGGCTGTGGCGTGCCGACCGAGTTTGCGCAGATCCGCGAGGGCGATCTCGTGGTCGACCTTGGATCCGGTGCCGGAAATGACGCTTTTGTTGCGCGCGCCATTACTGGTCCTGCGGGAAAGGTCATCGGCATTGACATGACGCCCGAGATGATCGACAAGGCCCGCAACAACGCCGACACCCTTGGTTTCAACAACGTCGAGTTTCGCATAGGCGATATCGAGAACATCCCGATGGCGGCAAACCGGGCTGACGTTGTGATCAGCAACTGCGTGCTCAACCTTGTGCCTGATAAGGCACGTGCTTTTCAGGAGATGCATCGCATTCTCAAGCCGGGCGGTCACTTCAGCGTCAGCGACGTTGTCCTTCAGGGCGAGCTTCCGGACGGGCTTCGCAACGATGCCGAGATGTATGCCGGATGTGTCTCCGGGGCCATTCAGCTCGACACGTACCTGGCGCTTCTGCATCAGGTTGGATTTACCAATGTCACGGTCCAGAAGAAGCGTCAGGTCAGCCTACCTGCCGACATTCTCTCGGCCTACCTCACACCGGAAGAAGTCACGCAAATGCAGTCCGATGACAGTGCCGGCAAAGGCATTTACAGCATCACCGTGTACGGCGAAAAGCCCCCTGCCTCATGCTCACCCGACTCAGGATGTTGTTAACTGGGGCCGAACAACACATGCCTGACCATTTCCACTTCGTGATTTTCATCGCGGACACCCCACGTCAGAGGGATCCCCGTAGGGGCGACCCTATGTGGTCGCCCAAATCGTAACAAGCGCAGTCGCCCAAATCGTAACAAGCGCAGTCGCCCAAATCGTAACAAGCGCAGCCAAAAAGCTAGCCAAATAGTGAGCCAAAAAGTGTTAAGCCCTTGCAACTGCTTGAGTCACAAGGGCTTAACGTTTTCTAGATGTAGCGGGGGCAGGACTTGAACCTACAACCTTCGGGTTATGAGCCCGACGAGCTACCAATTGCTCCACCCCGCGATAGGGATGCGAAGATACGGCACTCGGTGGAATCTGGCAAGTGGCTAGGCATTGTTCGAAAAATGTCCCCATCAACATGCCTCGGAACGTTTTTGTTGTGACAAATGTCAGGTCTCTGGGTGTTCTGACTGTTATCGCTGCGGTATCTCTGCAAGTGCGCACGTGACGTTACTCGGCAAACAATCACCACATTTTTTTGGAGGACAGATATGAACAGGACCATTCGTCTTGTCATTGCGCTGGCTGCACTCGTTATCGGGGTGCAGGCGTGGGCACAGGTTGACACGAACAATCCGTATAGTGTCATCTATGGTCGGCTGGTTAAGGCCACATCGACTGAGCTGACGTTGGATGGGGCCGACGCGGCCGGAAACACCGTCCAGCAGGTTGTTATTCTCAATCAGTCTACGATGGTCGATGGCTGCTCGATCGAGGAAGTGGTCAAAGGAACCCAGCTTCTCGTGTTCGTAGCAGAGCGCAGTGCAAGCGGCAACGTGGCCTCGTACGTGAAGTTCTACGGCTGCGAACCTAACTGGCAGTTTTCCGGCAAACTCGTCACGAACAATGCCGACTTCATCGAGCTGGAAGGCCGTGAAGCAGGCGGTCTGAACCAGGATGTAGGCATCCGCCGTCTGCGTGTTACGTCGGAAACGATCTTCGCAACGTGCTACGGCGCAATGAGCGATGCGGCCAGCCTTAGCGTCGGCACCGACATTACGGTGTCAGCTCTGGGTGAGCCGGAGAAGCTTCGCGCGACCTTGGTGACGTCGCAGGACGACTGCGGTGAGACACGACATGTTGAAGGTACGTTCGTGTCGTTTGCCGATTCAACCGTGGTCATCAACACCGATGGTCAGTCGGATCCTCTTCGACTTTTCATCTCGGATCGCATCGGTCGTCCATACATGGATTCGCTGCATTTCATCTATACCTGCTCTGGAGACATCGTCCGTATTCAGGACATCCAGGCGGGCGATCGGATGAGCATTATTTACCTCTCTCTTCCCCGCCAGGGAGACTATCTGCAGTACGCTCAGCTACTGCGCAATTGCCCATTCGAAGCATCGGGTACCATCACTCGCGTGGATGGTCAATCCATCACGATCCTGGCCAACGGCAAGGACTACGCAGCGCGTCTGACCGACAAGACGGAACTCTACGATTGTAACGGCCTCGGGGCTGATGCCAGCAAGCTGACGGTTGGAACCTTGGTCGCTGCTGTTCTTGCATCTGAAGGTGAAGAAAACACCGTCCTGCGCCTCAAGATCAACCAGGACTGCCCGTATGCATACTATGTCGGCGGAAACGTTACGGCTGTGAACCAGACGTCCATTACCATCGATGGCCAGACGTCCGAAGGTGGTTCAGAAGGTTCACTTGAACTCAATTTCGACGCCGCAAGCCTCGTGCTGGACTGCGTCAATCAGCCCCTTGCCATCGACAACCTTCGTACCGGCAGTTATGTGCTTGTCTACTACCGCACGTCAGGCACGCAGCGTGTTGCCGACCTTGTGACGGTGCAGACACCATGCGACGTCCAACCATTCTACGGCATCGTCCTGAACGCCAACGAGTCTTCAATCACCGTCAGCCAGGAAGACGGAACAACAATCGCTCTTGCCATCAACGCAGACAGCAAGCTCACCGACTGCAACGGTGCAACGATCGATGTCTCGTCATCATTGGTTGGCACGAAGGTCAGTGGCTCGTTCCTGACCACAGCAGAACCAAAGAACATTCAGTGGGCAACGTTCAACGTTGGATGCCCGGTGATCCTCACCGATGGAGGAATCATCACTCAGGTCAGCGATTCAACTCTTACGTTCCAGGGTGTTTCCGGTCCGGTCGAACTGCAGCGCTCTGAATACACAGTCGTGTACGATGCCTTGTACGCCCCAAAAGAATGGTCGAAGCTCAACCTCGGTGATACGGTCTGCGCATGGTATGACGACGGTAGCAAACTGGCCTATCGTGTACTTGCCGGAGTCGTCTGCGCTACGTCAGAAGACAACGGTGCCAAGCCAATAATCGGTACGGTCGTCGAGTCGTCTGAGGGCGAGCTGACGATCCAGAATGGTGCAGTCGAGATGAGCTTTGCGCTTACGTCGAACACGGACATGACATCAACGAGCAATGCTGCCGTTAGCGCCTCTGATCTTTCGTCGGGCATGCGTGTGAGCGTGATGAGCGCCAACTACAACCGTCGCGGACAGCCGGTTGCCTCGTCAGTAACAGTTATGATGTCGCCAACATCGGTCGACGAAGAGTCGAACTCCCCTGCCGTAACGCTCTCGCCTAACCCTGCTTCCGATTTCGTCACATTCGGCAACCATCAGCCGGGCGAAACAGTTGTCCTCTACGACCAGCGCGGCAACCGCGTTCTGCGCACGGATGCACCGACCGTGAATGTCTCAACACTCGCACCCGGCATCTATTCGGTCGTTCGCAGCAATGGCGCAGCCGTTCGACTGGTCATCGTTCGGTAATCAGCCGTTGTATCCTGCGCACCTGCACAGCACAGGGTAACAGCAAACCGGACATCTCCGTTCGTAGGTCTGCACAAGCCCTCCGCACCTCTGGTGCGGAGGGCTTTTTTGTTGCAATCACGCACCACTCTCTCCCCGGGCCAAGACCCGGACGGGCGAGACTGCGTCTCGCCCCTACTGCATTTCTCCCTTCCTGTCAAACGTCATGAACGCACCGTTGATGACTCGGTAGCATTGTGACGCGTAAGCCTGTTTCTGGGCTGACGTGACACATTGTTCACCGTCTGGAGTCACCACTATGCATGTGGGTGTTCGTTTCTTTGGTCTTGCCGTCATGATCGTCATGACGCTGAGTGATGTTCTGGCACAGCGGCAGCCGGTTGTCTCGACGCGCTGGGGAGCGCTTTTAGGGGGCAACTTCAACATGGCCGGTATTGGTTGGGCACAATGGGTAAGTGATCCTAAACGGCCCGGCGGGCAGTTCGGCTCCAAGGTCTACAACGATGGTCAGGGCGGTGGACTCTACGGTGGACTGAGCTTTCAGACGGCCGTTACCGATGCGCTGCACTTCGGCCTGCGCGCGATGTACGACAACCGCAGTCTTCTGGCAACCGATGAGTCCTACCGCAAGGGCGACGGCGTGCAATCGGCCGAAGCGGCCACCTATTTCAGTGACGATTACCAGTTCAACATGAGCTATGCGGGCATTGAACCGCATGTGAAGTTCTTTCTCGACGACAATCTGCACCTGACCGCAGGCGTCGGCCTCGGTGCTTCGATCCAGCAGAAGTTCGACTATACCCCCGAGGAGAGTACAGAACAGAAGGATCTGGACGTGGCGCGCACAGGCACGGTAAAGCATGCCCTTACGGCATCGGGTTTTGCCGGAGCCGGTTATGATATCTTCCTGTCGGATCCCGCGGCATCGACGCAATGGATCCTCACACCTTTTGTCGAAGCGTCCTATATGGTCGGTCAACGCGGAACGAACTTCACCGATCAGAACGCCTTCAACGACGGAATGAGCACCATCTCGATCCGTGGCGGCATCTCGATCGCATTCGGTTCTGCCCCCATCGTTGAGTCGGCAATGGAAGCCCCTTACACGCCAGCGCCCACAGCAGCACCGCCGCCAGGCAAGCTGTTCCGCGCGACCGAGCCGCGTGAGGGTGTCTATGCAAAGCGCATCGAGCGCGCCGACTTCCCACTTCGCCCCTATGTCTTCTTCGATCGCGGGTCGGCCGAGATCCCCGATAGATATGTGAAGCTCACGCGGGATCAGGCAAGGGGCTTTGCCAACACCGCTTCGACCACGCCGATCGACGTGAGCGACGTCGAGCAGCGCCCGAAGGTACAGCGCAAGGTGTACTACAACATCCTCAACTATATGGGCTGGCGCTTGACGTCACAGCCCGGATCGAGTATGGAACTGTATGCGTCAGATCCGGATGGCCGCAGCGCTCGCGCCATGGCCGAAAGCGTGCAGAAGTATCTTGTGGATGTGTGGGGTGTGCGGCCCGAGCAGCTCAAGATCACCACCGGTGATCCGGAGCCTCGCTCCGGCACGTCACGCAGCAGCTCTGCTCGTCTGGCCGATGAGAATCGGCGTGTGCAGTTTCGCGCTCTGCAACCAGATCGGCTGGGAGCACGCGTGATGGTTACCTCTGTGCGTCCGGCAGAAATGGAGCACCAGATGCTGGTGGACCTATCGGCCGTACAAAACCTCTCAAGCTGGGGCGCACGCATTGAAGGCAATGGCACGAGCCGCTCGTTTGGACCATTCACGCAGGCGTCGGCCTATCTCGATCCAACGGGTCTGCTGCAGCCGAATCAGCGGTCTGGTAAGTTCACGCTATCGGTCAACGCCACCACACGAGACGGTCAGACTCGCACAGAGTCCGAACAGCTGACGCTGGTGCGCACGGATCAGGAGAGCACGTCACTGCGACACCGCTTGAACTTCGAGTTCAACGAAGAAGATCCCGTGGCTCGGTCGAAGAACTTTCTTCTCACGGATGTTATCCCTGCAATCCGCAACGGTTCGCGGGTGAACATTTATGGACACACCGATGAGATCGGCAGGGCGAACCTGGAGCTTTCGATGAAACGTGCCGACCAGGTCATGGAGATGATGAAACAGGAGCTCAGCGCACGTGGCGTCCGGAACGTGAAGTTTACCTCCAACGCCGTTGGAGAAGATGAGCCCCTTTTCGACAATGACACCCCCGAGGGACGCATGTACAACCGCACGGTCGTGATCGACATCATTCCGTAGCCGAGAGCTGCGGCATGAACCTCACGCACAGTCCGACATAGGATGAAGGGGCCGGCGTCGTCCAGGCCAGTTCATCGAAGACTCGCTCGGTCACGATCGCAATGTCGATGCGAGACGTGGCGCCGGTGAGCGAGAGAGCGAGCTCCGCACGTGCATCATACGGCACGTCGGAGCTTGCTCCCGGACGTGCCGAATACCACGGGATTGAAGCAAAGGCCGTTGCCAGCAGCGATACGCTCGGAGTGACAGGTGTGATGTTCTGTGCGCGGAACCACGTCGCCCCCTGCATGGTTGTCCAGGTGGCAACGTCGGAGGCCGGACGTCGATTATCCGACGAATTCAGAAACCATTCGACGCCCCCGGATGCACTGAACATGCCGAAGATCGTTCTTTGCGGCGCGAGCGATGCCGCTACTGTGGGTCCGGTGAGGATGACGGTTCTCTGCTCTGCCTGCAGGGGGCTGATCGGATTGAACTCGTCGGCCCCGGAAAGATTATCGATGTCGTGCTTGCATCGATGGACGAATCCAATGCGAGCTGAATAGTCCTTCATCAGCATGTGCAACCAGAAATACTCCTCCCAGCGCATGGTGCGGGGATTGAAACTGATATCGTTGAAGGGATTGGCCGTCATCTCCTGATGGGCCTCGATCGTTGTCGTCCACTGCATGGAATGCGTAGAGTCCGTGAACCGATACGGCTCTGCCTGAATATGCGTGCGGAACTGCCAGGCCTGCTCGCCAAAGGCTGACCCCCAGGAGCGTTGGAACTCGCCCCCTCCGAGCAGACTCGGCATTACTCCGGATTGCCTGTCACGTATGGGCGTCGACTCCCATGTCCGCGACGGACGCAGTTGCGCATGAAGCGTGCCTTGCATGCACGGACATAGAAACGTCGCAGCGATCGCGGCGCAGAGAATCCATCCCATGTGTGTTCCCCGATGGTAAACGAAAAGGGGCGCTATCGCCTTGCGCGACAACGCCCCTTGTGATCTCTGATGGAGTGAGGATTACTTGACGATGCTCACTGGCACGACGATGATGTCGGTGCCTGTACGAACCGTCAGCATGTAACTGCCGCTTGCAACGTTGCCGAGCATCATGCGGACCGAAGCACCTGCATCGACCGCGTCGTGTGACATCGTGCCAACCGTGCTGCCAGATGCGTCAACCAGGCTGATCTGCATGGATGCCGTAGAGCGTCCGAAGCGGATCTCGACCGACTCACGAGCAGGGTTCGGGCCGACGGTCAGGCCATACTCTGCTGCATCGACGACGCCACCCGGCGTTTCGGCTGTGCCGCTGAGATTGACCGTTGTGTTGCCACCGTCGGCAGAACGAAGAGCAAGTTGGGCGCTGCGATTGCCTACCGTAGCAGGAGCGAACTTGACGCAGACATCTGCCGTTGCACCGGCAGCGATCAGCAGTGGAAGTGTCGTCACCACACTGAAATCACCGGCATTTGCTCCGAGCACTGAAGCCTGATCGATGGTAACAGCCTGGGCTGATGAATTCGTCAGCGTGATACACTTCTCAACCGACTTGCCTGTCTCTGTCACACCGAAATCTTGCGACGCGGCAGCAGTGTAGCGCTGAACATAGGCAGCGGAAAGAGCAACCGTGGCCTGTGGCGTTTGCGTGGCGTTCGAGCGGATCGTGAGCGTTCCGTTCAGCGAGCCGAGGCGCGTAGGCGTCGCAACAAGCGTCAGTGACTGATCACCGCCAGGAGCGATCTCGAATGGAACTGCCGGAGCATTGCTCACGGTGAATTCAGAAGGGGCAATGTTCAGCGCCGTGATCGTAAGCGGGGCGTTGCCCGTATTCTTGATCATTGCAGCGACGTTGACCGTCTTGTTGTATCCCTGTGGGATCTCTCCGAATTCTACCGATGTCTGCGACAGCTCCATAGCTGGACGTGGAACGACCGGGTCGTTGACGACGACCTTCGCAATTGCCGAAACAACGCCACCACAGCCATTGGTGACACGGGCTGTGTAGAAGCCGGCATCGGACTTCACGACCCGCGCGATGGAGAATGTTGTCGTGTTTGCATCCTTGATCGCCACTTCGTTCTTGAACCACTGGACCGACCGCACGTCTGTGGCCTCGATGCTCAGTGAGAGGCGCTCACCGGATGTGAGCGTGGCCGATTCTGGCTGCTTAGTTACGGTTGGGCGGCTCAGAACCGTGACAACTGCCGTATCGCTGTTGACAAAAAGTGCGCACGTTCCGGTAGCACGAACCGTATAGCGGCCGGCGTCAGATGGCTTCGTGGCGCTGATGACGATAGCGTTGGCGGTCTGTCCGTCAATGGCCTGACCATCCTTGAACCACTGATACGACATGCCCGTGCCGTTGAATGTCGCTACAAGCGTCGTGTTCGTACCGACACAAGCGTCGACGCTCTTCGGTTGTGTAGCCACAACAGGAGCGCGGAAGCCGGAAACACGGATGGTTCTTGACTGCACGGCAACAAGACAGTTGTTAGGATTTGGAATATCAGAACGGATAAGGCAGTAGTACTGCCCGTTCATCGAATAGTTGTAATCGTTGAACGAAATTGACGGACTAGTCTGTCCGGCAATCGGGTTCCCGTCCTTGAACCACTGATAGACGAGGTTCAGACCCGTAGCAGAAACAGACACGGTGTTGTTGGAACCCGGGCAAACATCGATTCCAGTTGGCTCGAGTGTGATACGGGGCCTTGCGGCAACCGTGATGACCGTTGAGGTACTCATTACACTCGGCGTGCACGTTCCGGAGACTTCGCACCAGTACGTTCCATTCGACGCTGCCTGGGCATTGATGATGACGAAGTTCGAATCGGTTGCACCGGAAATCATGGCACCATCCTTGTACCATTGAAAGCGGCGTCCGGCGCCGGTCGCACGGATGCGGAGAGTGTCGTTCCTGCTTTCGCACACTGTGCGCGTTGCCTCTGGGTTGACCGTGATCTGCGGTGCCGCGATCATCGTAACACGACATGAGCCGGATGTCGTTACGGCCGTCTGAGGGTTACAGTTGTCGCGCATGACGCAGCGATAGACGCCCGCATCGGCCAGGCTGGCGCTTGGAATCACAAGGGTCGACGTGGTACGAACTCCGAGCGACACCGTATCACGAAACCACTCCCACGTCCCGTTGGTGAGATTACTCGAAACATTGATCGTGAGGGGTTGGCCTGTGCAGCTTGACAACGAAAGCGGTGGCTGCTGCGTGATGGTAGGGCCCACGCACGGCACCGTGACAGTGAAGCGAGCGATATCCTGATTGACCGCATTGATCGGCACTGTTGGTCCAGGGCAAGTATTGCTCTGACGCTCACGGCCATTATACGTTCCGGAAAAAAGCGTCGTACCGGCAGCAACAGCAGTAATCGTCACCGTTCCGGAGTTCCACGTATCACCAAACGCGTCGAAGGCGCGCAGGATGTACGTTGCTGCCGGAATGTTAATCGTCACATTGTTCGGAAGCGCTCCGGAGTACGGACGCCAGCAGTACACGACCGCGTTCGATGACGCGTTGATGATCTGCCAGCCCATCTCCGATGGGAAGGAACCGTTGGTTGTGTTAATCCGAACATCTACCTGTGCAAGCACCGATGTGATGCTACAGATTGTCAACAGCACGACGACGAAAAGACGGCGTAGTTGTGGGATCATGATATGTCCTTACGGATTTGGTGAACAAGGCTTACGCTTTTGGCGGTATACGTTACTGGGATGTAACGAAACCACGAGTCGGCAACGATAAGAAATTCGCCCATACATTGATTGCTGCCCTCCCGTACCAAATTTATCCCCAGCTGGGCTACTCTAAACAAAAAACGCCGCCCCGGACTGCTCCAGGGCGGCGTGTATGTATTTCTGCCGAGGTATTTAGCGGACGATCGTCAGCGGCATGCTGGCAACGTATTCGCCAAATCGCACCAGAAGTGTGTACGAACCGGAGGCAACCTCAGTTCCGAGGTTCAGGCGCAGTGATGAGCCGGAGTCGAGACCTTCGGAGGCCGTCATCATGACCGTTCGGCCCGTCGAATTCACCACCGACACCGAAAACGCTGGCATTGACTTGTCAAATCGGAGCTCAACAACGTCACGCGCTGGATTCGGGAAGGCAACGATCCCTGCTTCCATCGCGTCGATCACTCCACCCGGTGTTTCTGCCGTACCACTCAGATCTACCGTAGAGTTACCGCCATTTGCTGAGCGCAGCGATATTTGAGCGGTGCGCTTTCCAACAGTAGCAGGCGCAAACTTCACGCAGACTTCTGCGCTTGCACCGGCAGCGATGGTCAGCGGAAGAGTCGTGACGATGCTGAAGTCACCAGCATTCGCTCCGAGGAACGAGGCCTGGTCGATCGTGATCTCCTGTGCCGACGAATTGGTGATCGTCATGCACTTCTCGACGCTCTTGCCGGTCTCGGTCACACCGAAGTCCTGCGATGCCGGAGCTGTGTACCGGAGCACATACTTGGCCGTGAGCGCAACCGTTGCCTGTGGATTCGTTGTGGCGTTGGAGCGAACCGTCAGCGTTCCGTTGACCGATCCCAGACGCGAAGGCGCCGCAACAAATGTCACCGACTGATCGGCACCGGGTGCAATATCAAACGGTACCGCCGGGACATTACTGATGGTGAAGTCCGATGGGGCAACATTAAGAGCGGTGATCGTCAGAGGAGCATTCCCAACGTTCTTGATAAGAGCGCCGACGTTAACGGTCTTGTTGTAGCCTTGCGGGATCTCACCGAATTCAACCATCGTCACCGAAAGCTCCATCGCAGGACGCGGAACGACCGGATCATTGACAACGACCTTGGCAGCAGCTGAAACGACACCGCCGCAAGAGTTTGTAACGCGTGCCGTGTAGAATCCGGCGTCTGACTTCTTGACACTCGACACCGAATACGTTGTGGTATTTGCATCCTTGATCGCAACGTCATTGCGGAACCACTGGACTGTTCCGGCATCCGTTGCGACGATCGACAGCACAAGACGCTCGCCCGTCTCAAGGGTGTCACCTGACGGCTGTGTGGTGACGCTTGGCCGCGTAACAACTGACAAGCTCACTGTATCACTGACCGTGCGAAGATCGCACGTGCCCGTAGCAACGACAACGTAGCGAGCAGCGTCAGTTGGCGTGATGGATGTCAGAACAAGTGTGTTGGAAATCGCATTGGCGATGGCTTGCCCGTTCTTGAACCACTGATAGGTAAGGCCCGTGCCCGTAAACTCCGACACAATCGTCGTGTTTCCACCTACACATGCCGTTGCACTCTTCGGCTGCGTTACGATGATCGGATTGCGATAACCCGAAACACGCACGGTTCGCGACTGAGCAGTGATCACACAGTTATTTGGATTCGGAATGTCGGAACGAACCATGCAGTAGTACTGACCATTCATCGAATAGTCGTAGTTGTTGAACGTAAGCGTCGAGCTGGTTGCGCCGTTGATGATCTTGCCGTCCTGATACCACTGATAGGCGAGATTCAGGCCGGTGGCCTGCACACTGAGCGAATTCCCGCTGCTACCCGGACAGGCTGTAACGGCTACCGGATCGCGCGTGATACGCGGCTTTGCGGCAACTGTGAGGTCGCAGGTTGCACTCGTTGCGGGCGGGTTACAGGTGCCGGAAACAACGCAATAGTACCTGCCCGTGGTGGACACCTGCGCGTTGTTGATCACGTAATTGGAATCCGTGGCACCGGCGATGGCAACGTTGTCTTTGAACCACTGAAAACGCCTGTTAGCGCCAACAGCGCGTATCCGCAGAGTGTCATTCGCACTTTCGCAAATAACTCTTGTCAACGGGAGATTCGTGGTCACCGCAGGTGCCTCGATAACCGTGAGTCGAGCCGTGGCTGACTGAGCAAACTTGTTCGCCGGGTCACAATCGTCGCGCAGGAGCACAGAGTAGAGTCCAGCACTGCCAAGGGTCACCGGTGCGATCGTGTACGACGGAGAACGCGTGACACCCAGCGAAACACCATCGCGGAACCACTCATACGTACCGGTAACCATGTCGGTCGAGACACTCATCGTGGCTACCTGACCGGTGCACACCGTCTGACTCTGCGGCTGGGTGCGGATCGCAGGGACATTACAGCCCTTGATGACCGTAAACGTTCCCGAAACTCCGGGGTACTGGAATGCGCAGCCGAAGTTGTAGTAGTCGGGAACTTCCGAAACACGAACCCGGTACGTCGTTGTTGGCGTTACCGTAGTGGGAATCAGCCAGTTGTAGCTTGTCGAATATCCGTCGACATTGGCCGCAATGAGGTTCCATGAAGTACCATTGTCCGACGAGTAGTCCAAACGGTACGTCATCGAATAGTTACCGGCGATATAGTAGCCCTGGTTCCAACGAATGGTCAGCGTCGTGTTCTGCTGCCATGTGGTTCCCGCCGTCGGAGCCGTTATCGTTAGGCTACCCCACCCGTAGACGCACTGCGCGCTCGCGGAGATTGAGAGGATGGTTGCAAGCACGGTGCATATGATCGCCGATCGAACGATGCTACGCCACGTGCTACAAAATTGAATAGATCGGTGCATGCGCGCCTCCCACGAAAGTTTGATTGTTGATTAGCAAGTCCTGCAAACGATCCATCCACAATAGAGCGGCGGATTTCAGACGCAAAAGTACGAAATAGGCAGCCATGATTCAAACTCTTCACGTCTCTAACCATCGCATGTTCAGATGGTTATAACCATGAACCTTGGATTTGAACTGCCAGCCAATCGTACGGCAAGAAGAATCAGCGTAGGACCTTCGGTCGGTGGCGTCATGATGCTCCACCGCGAACCAATCTCGAGTGTCTCAACAGAAATCGTCTTTCCGAGGATGTCATACGCCGAAATTGCCTCGATCGCTGTATCGCATGACACGCAGATGAGCGTTTGCGATGAGCGATCAAAAGCAAGCTTCAAGCCGCCAGTATCAGCATAACCACGTACAGAAGTCGCGTGGTCGGTGGCAAGAAGCGACCAAGGGCCAAAAAGTTTCTCGGTGGTGGAAACTTTTTTTACCGCACGCCAATACACGATCCGCCCGGCGGGCAGTCCCGCATAGACCGCCGTGGACTGCGAAACGGGAAAAGATGACACGTCCTCGTCGAAATATGGGTCAGCAGAAGCCTCAATCACGACGCTCCCCTCCGGATCTGTGCGAACGATCTCGAACAATCCGTTCACCGCTACACCAAGCCGTCCGAACGTCGGTTCAACCGGTAACAGCTCCTCGGGAACATCATATCGTAAGGCGACGCGCACGGTATCTGACCAGGCTCCGATGCCGGCAGCGGAACGGGCCTGTACACGCCATTGAAGGAAAGGGGCTTGCGGCGGAAGTTTGACCGTCACCTGCGTGCCACTGATAACCGTGTCAAGGTCGGGGCGGTCGAATGCCGGGGATGTTGTGGCCTGGAGATGATACCGCTGCGCCCCCTCCACCGGTTGCCATTCGTAGGTGACCTGACTTCCGATGCGAATCTTATCAAACGCAAGCGGCTGCACGAGCTCGAACGGTGGAAGGACTGCTGTTGGTGCAATTCGTATGCGGCGAGCCGCAGAGACGGACGACCCGTAGCGCCCTATTCCGATGGCACGCACCAGAAGGTCATCATCCGACGAAAGCCCATCGAGCATAGCCGTGCGTCCGATGCCTATCCCCTGCGAAGCAACAATGCTACCGTTGAGAAACTTCGAACGCAGTTCCACACGACTCGAATCGGCTCCGGCGATCGGTCGATGCATAACGAGCAGCGGCCGGTCGGCAGCCTGATAGGTCGACGGTTCGGGGTAGACGATCCACGGCACAGCAGGAAGAGTGCCAAAGACCGACGTGCTCGATGATGTTGTTCCGGTATCCGTCACCGCTCGCACGCCCCACGTGTAGGGCCTGGAGTACACAATGCCCGACGGAAGCGCAGCCATCGTGTCAGGCGTCGCCCGTTCAAGGACAAGCTCGTCGCTACGGGCATCGCGCACACTAACAACGTAGGAGGTGGCACGGGTGAATCGGCGCCAACGTAGCGTGTCAGTTACGGCTACGCCCAGGGTATCGGTGCCCGAAACAGGGAAGACCAGCACCGGACTTACCGCACGCACGGTAAACGAAGAGGCCCGACTCCATAGGCCCACGCGATCGGCGCGCACACGGCGCACCCGCCAGTGACACCGCACACCACGCGGAAGGTTCACGGGAGCGGTAAACGATGTATCTGGTATTCGTTGCTGGATCAGCGTTGTCCGAAACGTCGGGTCGAGCGATACCTGCACGTCATAAGCCGTGGCCGCCTGTGCCGCACGAAACACCATTGTAGGCCGAGTCTGCTCGACCGTCGAGGAGTCGGACGGTAACAGTGGAACGGGTACGACGCAGGAGGTGGCCGCTAATGCGTATTCGCCGTTGCGCAGACGCGGAAGCTTCCATTGCAATGACGACAGATCAAATGCTGCCTGATCAACGCGTTGGAAAGCCCCCTTACCCTCCTCAGCGCGCCAGTACACGGCGTAATCATCGGATGGGTCGGCGTAGGTAAGTCCCGCCGAGAGGATGCTCATCGAACCCGTCAGAGACAGACTGTCAGCAGCACGAACAATCCAGCGGTACGGGGCGATGCTGCACGTTCCGTCAGAGGTCAGATCGATGCGGTGCGGACGGTAGTGATGTTTTTCGATGACCAGCGAGGTTGGACGGGCAACTCCGCTAACATCCAATTCGAGATACGTAGAACTATCCCCAACGGCTGCGGCGATCTTCCCTGCCGAGGAGATCTGACGCCACAGACCCGTCATGCCAAACTGCACCTTGTTGAAGCGGTAGGCCGCCACCGAACGGGTTCCGATGATCGACAGGCGCATGTCTGCGCTTCCGGTGCGGTTGATCTCTTCGGCGACGATCAGAGACTTACCGGAACCGACCCCCGAGCCAGATCCGTATCCGATCACAAAAGTGCCGGACGGCATCTCCTTGACACTCCCCATCGTGGGTGAGAACATCGGGCTCGATGGTGTGTATGACCAGATCCGGCGAACGGTCTTGGCCGCTTCGTCAACGTCGTACTCCACGACCCGACTTTGAATCGGATCGGGTTTGAGATTGCCATTGTCATACACCAGCAGTGTACCGCTGGCAGAACGCACGGCCGAGTGCTGATGCGAGAAACCAACAAAGCCATTGATGGTGTCATTCAGAAAGCGGAACTCGTTGCCCTTGGATGCCGAGCCCCCTAACCTCCACATGACGGCGCCGGAAAGCCGGTTGATCTTGATCACCTCATCGGTGTGCCGGCATGAGACGAGATAGTTGCCGTCGCGATCACGCTCGACCGAGTTGATATGAATGTAGTCTACCATCGCCTGCGACAAGTCGGTGTCATCACACGTCTGGTCGACAGGGATGTGATCAAGCGAGCTCCACTGGAACAGAAGGCGACCATCAACGCCGATCTCCTGGATAACCCCCTCGATCACTGTGGCATTCGCATTACCGCCCGGCTTTACCTGTGAGAGATCCATCGGAGTGTAGCGCGCCCCGAGCAATAGGAACGATGTGTCCGACCAGACGCGCCCTTCATGGAAGTCTGCAACGACCTGTCCAACCGGGAAGATCGTATCGATCGGCATAAGATTACGATCGCGGATCACAAAGACCGGCGTCTGACCCGTAGGCGTGGCGATGACCGTGAAATACGAGAGCTTGCCCTCGACATCCACACGCGGATTTGCGTGTGTGCCGGTTTCAACCTTGATGACGATCTCACCCGAGTGGTCCATGAAGCCGATCGAGTCGGCCGAGTTCGGCGCATACAAGTAGTAACCGGGATATGGATCACGTCGCTCATCAACTCGAAGGGGGCGAAACTGCCGCTGCGCCGAACTGGTCAACGTTCCAGCCAGGGTCATGAGAACGCACAGAAAAACCGTCGACCCTCGGCATATTTGCCCGATGAATCGCCTCTCAGCCTGCCTCGTGCTCGTCTTGATCATGGGTGCAATTTCCGCAAAAACGCAACAACAACCCCAGCGGCCGCAGCGTCAGGGAACGGAGAAACTGTTTGAGCGACTCTCCAACTGGCGTCACAACGGACTAGTATCTCTCGTGGCCTGCCAGCAGCGCATCGTCTCCTATGGATCAGAGAACGTTCTGGCCTCAGACGATTCTGGTCGCACATGGTCAGAGCTCTCTCCGGAACTCGTCCAGCGCACGGTCGCCGACATCCAGCTCAGCGGTGACACGATCACGGTTGCGTCGCCTTCTGGGGTTCGTAATCGAACAACAAACAGGGGGCTGACCTGGCAGCAGATACTCGAGCAGCGACAGCGGCCGTACGTAGCTGATTCCTCTATACCGATATCCTCGCCAATCAGCACCGGAGGCCAGAGCGAAACCATAACCGTGCGCGACACTCTCGTGATCTTCAGCCGTCCATCGGGCATTGCCGTGTCGTATGCACATCCGATGATCCGTTCGGCCTCGTGCGCAACGGCATCGTACAGGTTTGTCTACATCGGGCTTGGCCGCAGCGGAATTGCACGGATCGACCGCCAAGATCTTGCCATCGGAGTTCAGCCCGAAGACCTCATGAGCGGCGCCTATGTGCAGCGCATGTGTGTAGCGGGCGACCTGCTCTATGTGGCCGTTACGCACAAGTTCGGCGAGATCCTCCGCAAGCCCGAGTACGGTTCGCACTGGAATATGATCCCGATTGATTTGCTCGAGGATCCGCCTCAGGTCCTGTGTATGATGCCGACGCGCAGCGGCGTGTATATCGGACTCAGGGAGCAGGGCCTGGCCTACATCGATCACACGGCAACGATCGGTAAGCCCCTTCATCTTGGCCTGGCCAAGGCGGGCGTGAGCACAGTCGAACCCTTCGGCGCGTCGATACTCGTCGGATCATCGCAGCGCGGACCGTCCCTTCTGTCCACCTGCAACGGACCGCTTGCAGACCTGGCAAAGCCACTGCAGCATTACATCACGCTGGCCACCACATCGATGGGCTCGGCACTGCTCGTCGGGTGCCACGACGGCTCGATCCATCGGAGCGAGGATTCGGGCAGCACCTGGCACAAGATCGCGCAGCCGGTAGGTCCGTCCGTGATCAACCGCCTGCAGAGGTTCGGCGACACCCTGCTGCTACTAACGATGAACGGCGTTCTTCGGTCCCTGGACACCGGGCGGACCTGGGCGCCTCTACACAAGGGTCTCGCAGCCTTGAACGTGAAGGAAGTCGCAAGAGTCGACACCTCGGACATTCTGCAAACACATGCCGGAACATTTCGACTCACACGGTCCGGGTTTCTGTCGGAGATTCAACTTCCGACCACCTACGAGTTTCGTCCGTTCCTTAGCTCGGTCACCTCAGCAGACGGGATACTCTATGCCTCCGGCTATCCGTCCTTTTCCATGAGTCTTGACGGCGGACGTACCTGGCGATGCTACCTATCAGATGAGATGATGACCACACGCGCCGTTAGCGTGATTGGAGACCACGTCCTTGTTGCAACGGCCGAGGGCGTCCTCTATCGGATACGGCGCGATGCCGCACGAGCGCACCTGTTCAAGGGCTCGTAGTTTCTTCGATGGTCTATCGGCAGATCACCGGGTAGAAGCCGCTTTGACCATTGGCCAGCCGGACCACGACGCCGATCCATCCTGTGAGCGCCACTGCCAGGGGGCGCTGCACCCTGCGGTTGCCCTGGCCGACATCCAGGCTGCAAAGGCGACCGGATAGATCAACCACCGACGCGCCCTTTATACCATCCTCAGCCTCAATGGTTATCATTCCGTCCTGACAGATAACGGTGCACGCCGATGCACGTGCATCTGCCGCTGACGACGCGCCTTCGACGCGAAACATGAAAATGCAGCCAGTGTCGGAATCCGAACCTGTTCCGATCACGCGCCAGAAGTACGTTGATCCCTGCCGCAAGTCGGTCAGCAGAACCTCACCGGACGGATCGGCCACGATGCTGATCGTTTCGGCATAACTGCCATCAATGCGCTGCTGACGTACCTGCACCACATAGTCACGATACTCATCGGAGGTTGTAAAGGTGAGACGCGCCGCCGAGGCCCGCTGCGTGCTGCCGTTCGGAGGCATGATCGGCATCAGGGCCTCACCCGCCATCGGTGGGGTGGCGAACCCTTGAAGGGCTGACCACTTTGTGGAGCTGGTCTCGTCGAGTTGCAGCACTCGCCAGAAGTAGGATGTGCCGGGCTGAAGACCACTGCGTCGAAGCATGCTCTGCCAAGAGCCGATCGTGTCGATCTCGATACGTGAAAAATCGACTTCAACCAGAGGCCCCCTCATCGGCATCATAAGCTGAAGAAGTGTCTTGTCTTGCGGTCTTGCCGGAATCCAGGAGAGCTCGACACTCCCGCCGAATGCTACCGTGTCCCCATTGGGACGCGTCGCGCTAATGCGCTCATCGGTCAGCGGAAGCGTTCGGCTGCTCCAGGCGATCGGCGCAGATTGTGCGCCTTGACTACCGATGCTCATCGCACTCCAGGAATACTGCCTGTCTGGAGCGAGTCCCTCGAGCACAAGCACTGCAAGTCCATCGGGTCGCTGACGCACGGTGCGCGTAACAGCACGCGCAGGTTCAGACTCCGGCCATGCGGAAATGACCGCGTCGACCCCCACGGCCGGCATGCGAAGCACCACCGATGCCGCCTCCGGCGATTGGATCTGCGCCCCGATCGCGGTTTGCAGTCTCTCAGGCGGGTTCAGCGAATCAAGAGCAACGACAACCTCACCTCGAACGATACGTGAGCACAAAAACGTGTTCGCCGTGCGATCATACACGCCAGTCAGGGGGCTGAACTGTCCTTTTCCGACGCTGTCTCGTGCATACAGCCGAACACTTCCGGCGGGCGCCTTCGGCAACACGGCGAGGTCGAATAATGTCTCCCCCTGAACAACCGGTTGCGCTTCATCACCAGAGTAGCGTAATACCCAGCGCATCGGCAGAACGTGCTCGGGTGCAGAACCGTCGAACAGCATCTGCGGCGGACGCGTATGATGTCGCTCGGCGGAAACAACAACTGGTACCGACACCGTGCGTGCTACAATGGTAAGCCCCGTGGCACTATCGGCGTTGGCAAACCGGTATTGCCCTGCTGCGACGATGGTATCAAGGTGCGCCGTCATGCCGATGCGTGCTTTGACAACTCGATAGGGATCGATCGGTGCATTGTCCGAGTTCCGAATCGTCGCCACGATCCGTCCTGCAAGGTCGATCTCGTGCGCAAGCACGCGGCCCGACTCATTGCCATAGCCGACAAGGATGTTTCCTCCCGGAAGCTCCTCGACGTTGCCCATCGAACGGACGAAGCCCACACTGTCGGGAATGATCGAGCGCACGGCACGAACCGTCATTGCTGTTTCGTCCAGCACATATTCCACCACACGTGAACGCTGCGGTTCGGGCTTGAGATTGCCGTTGTCGAACAGCATCAGCGTTCCGCGCGATGTTCGAAATGCGGTGTGCTGATGGGAAAACCCGACAAACCCATCCGTCGTGTCGTTCAGAAACCGAAAGTCATTGCTTCTGGCCTTGCTACCACCCAGGCGCCAGCGCACGGCGCCGGTCTCACGGTTGATACACAGCACCTGGTCGGTGTGGCGGCACGAAACAAGCAGGTCGCCGTTCGGCTGCCGGGATATCGAATTGATGTGAATGTAATCGATGTAGTTCTGCGTCAGATCGATGTCGGGCGTTGCTTGATCGAGCGGAACATGATCGATAGACTTCCATCGGAAGACAACACGTCCATCGAACGTCTGCTCCTCGATGATGCCCACGATCACCGTGGCATTGGTCTGTCCGCCCGGAACCACCTTCGACAGGTCCATCTCCGTCTGCTCAAAACCCAAAATGATCATCGACGTGTCGGTCCAGACCTTTCCCTCATGAAAATCCGTCAAACCCGGCACGCTCACCGCAAAGGTGTCGATAGGCTGCAAGGAAAAGTCCCGACGCACGAAGTATCGCGCTCGACGTGAACCACCGAAATGCGTGAGGTACTTCTGACCGTATACCGCCGCATTCGTGTGAAGCCCGACGCGCCTCTGCAACAGGGGGCGAGCGTACTCGTCAACAACTGCCAGCGTATCCTGCTGCAACGGTGCGATGATGAAGTATCCGGGTTCGGTAAAACCGTTGATGTCGATGTCTACCCTGGCCATGGCTTGCTGTGCTTGCCCCCTCTCAGCGCCTAGAAGCGCGCAAAGAAACGTGCATGCGCACAGAACGGCGTGCAGGCGACGTGGCAACTGTGTGATCATATCGCAAACTACGGCAACGGTGTTTCTGCGTTGTTCAATGAAACGAATCGATCCATTTGGGGTTGTTTGTGCCAATGTTTTTCACCAGACTCTCTCGAAAAGTCCTGATAAGCACGATCGGGATGCTTGCTTTCTGGGGCACAACTCAGGCGCAGCAGAGCTTTCGCGACCTCCGTGTTGATCGTCTTGGGTTCGCCGCCCCCGGATATCTGCTGATCGCCCCAGACGCCTACGATTCGCTGGCCTTTGTCGATCATACTGGCAGCCGGTTGCGACGGACCTATTCCGGGATCATCTCGACGCTGCAGGCCTACGGCGACACGTCGCTGACGCATTTTGTGGCGATCGGGTCGACCCGGCAGTTCATCCGCCGCAACAGCAACCTTGATGCAACCGACACCCTGCGACTCAGCGGGGGATATCCGGTAGACTTCCACGAAGGCAAGATGTGGACCGACTCGACGTACATCATCCTTGGTCATGACGATCGAGTGGTGGACATGTCGAAGGTGGTCACCGGAGGTCGAAGCGACGCGATCGTTCGCGGAGCGGTCATCCAGGAGCGTACGCTCGACGGACGTGTTTTGTTTGAGTGGAAGTCACTCGATCATATCCCCGTCAGTGACGCCACCGAGGATGTCGACCGTCTGCAGCAGAAGATCGACTACATCCATGTCAACTCGATTAATCGCGACGCAAATGGTGATCTGATCATCTCCTGTCGCCACCTGGACGAGGTTATCTGCGTCAGCCGCGCCAATGGCGATGTGCTCTGGCGTTTGGGTGGCGCCAAGTCGATTGGCAATCAGTTTTCAATCATCGGCGATTCAATTCCTGGCTTCAAGGGGTTTTCGCATCAGCATACCGCCTTCATTACCTCGCGTGGCACGCTGATGATGTTCGACAACGGGAACCTGAAGCCCGCGCCGCGGACGTCGCGTGTTGTCGAGTATAATCTCGACGTACCAGGTCGCAAGGCCACCAAGGTGTGGGAGTATATCCCCGTTCCACGGGTGTTCTCGGCTTCGATGGGCAGCGTCCAAGAACTTGTGAATGGCAATGTTCTTATCGGGTATGGTCTGATCACCGAGCCGGCTGTCTCGCCCCTTGTCAGTCAGGAAGTCACGCGCTCGGGACAGGTGGTTGCAGAGGTCAGCGACAACACGGGTTCGGCGCTGGCCTCCTACCGCGTGCTCAAGACCACCATGGGCATGTACGGAAGCTTCAGGCGCGTCAGCAGCGCCTCCGAGGTGCAGTTCGCCGATGCCGACAGCACGACGTACGTCAGCATGAACCTCAAGCGCGTATCGAAGCCGACAGGTTTGATCGTTGAGCGACACTCGTATGCTCCGAAGCTGATCACGTTTGTCGGTAACCCGCATTGCGGAACCCTGCCGATGAGATGGGTGGTACGACTTGAAGATGCAGAGTCCGTCGTCGGACAGATGACGTTTGATGTCGGTTCAATGCCCAATGTGGAAGACCCCGACCAGATCCGACTTCTCTATCGCCCCCTAGAAGGTCAGGCCGGATTTGCCCCGCTCGAAGGCAGCTATGTGCAGAATGAACGGCGATTCGTGCTTCCGATGCTTCTGCAGGGCGAGTTCATGCTTGCCTACAAGGATTGCTTTGATCCCACGCCCGTGTCCCCGTCGAACAACGCCGTGGAAGTCTCGACCACGCCGAAGCTGGCCTGGAAGGTGGCCGCACTTGCTGATTCGTATGAGGTACAGGTCGCCACTAACGCCGATTTCACCAAGCCGCTGTTGACGCTCACAACCCGACGGGTTGACACCACCCTGCCGGCTCTTACTAATGCCACGACGTTCTTCTGGCGCGTCCGCAAAGTGCACACTAAGGGTCCGGGACCGTGGTCAGCCCCCTTCTCGTTCACCACACAGATCGGACTCTGCACAGCTCTCTCCCCTGTTCTCGTTGGCAAGGACACCGTGGCGATTCAGCCGGGTCATGTCTTTCGCTGGACACGTGCACAGGGGGCTAGCAGCTACCGCCTGACGATCAGCGACGTTGCGCTGGAGCAGCCCATCGTTGACGTCACCACGACCGCCGACACGTTCAATGTAGGAACGCGTCTGATGCCGAACACGCGTTACACATGGATTGTGCGCGGCGCCAACGGCACCACTCTCGGACGCGCTACGCCACGAATCTTTCTCATTACGGCGCCCGATCGGGTGGTGCTGCGCAAACCCGCCAATGATGCAGCACTTCCATTTGCACCGTCGACTCTGTTTGAGTGGGAAGCCGTGCAGGGAGCACTCCGCTATGCGATGTGGGTGAGATCGGCAAAGGATTCTACTATCCTCTACCGTGATACGGTGGTCTCGACGTGGGTGCGCGTTAACAGTCTGCCCCGTAACACCCCGATGCTCTGGCAATGCCGCGCCATCGGCCGGTATGGAAGTGGCCCGCTGTCGGATCGATTCGAATTCACGCTTGTGTACGATAATCCACTCGGCCGTTCGGTCCCTCTCGCACCGAAAGGCAATGATCATCCGTACGGGGATACTGAGACCGTCTTTACGTGGTCGTCCGTACAGGATGCCCTTCGCTATCGACTGCAGGTGTTCGACCGGCAGAGCTCGGATGTTGCCGTCATTGATACCATCGTGGATGGACTTCGGCACGCCGCATCAGGCTTTGCGCCGGCAACCAGTTATGACTGGCGTGTGATGGCCATCAATGACCGTGTAAGCGGACAATGGTCGGATACGGCGCGGTTTATCACGAGAGCCGAGCCGAGCGCCATCGGTCTGCTGCCGGTGTTTCCGGGGATGGATGCCGAAGATGTTGCTACCAGCGGCGAATGGCGGTTTACAACGTCCGATCGATACGCACGCTACGAAGTGGAACTGGGCTGGGATGAGTCCTTCCGACCTGTTCTGGCCACCTTTGGATCCGAGGGCGGAAACGTTCCGTATTCAGGCCTCATGGAAGGTACACGGTACTTCTGGAGGGCCGTCGGCATTGCACAGGACAGCACGCGGACTGCCGGCGCATACTCCGTGTTCACAACAGTTATGCCAGTGGTTGGCGTTGCGAACGAGGGATCACCGGGCACGATCGACGTATCCACGGCCGATCAGAGTCTGATTCTTCGGGGCCCGCTGCCGCACGGCGCGTCGTGCGCCTTCTATGACCTGCTTGGAAGCCTCATTGCAACCATTCCGCTCGATTCTGGTTCAACGCTCCAGAAGATCAAGCCCCCTTACGAAGGCGTCGTTGTTGTGGTCATCACCACACCACAAGATGCACCCCTCTGGAAGGGGGCTCTGCTGTTGCGCTGACCTCTTGCTATGCTCTAATAAAATCGGCCATCCCCGCCGGAGTATGCGGGGATGGCCGTTGATGTTTACGTAGGTGCGTACGCCCGGTGTTAGAACGTATACGTAAGTCGTCCCTGGATCAGGCGGCCGATGGCGGCCGCACCGATGAACTGCTGCACCTGATTGTCAAGAAGGTTCGTTGCCGAAACATTGAGGCTCAGACCATCAACACCCGGAATGGCATACTGTGCCATGAGGTCGAGCATATGATAGGCGTTGACATCGCCAACATATACGCCCGAGTTCATTCGGAATCCATCCACCCAGCGCCACTGCAGGCCGATGTTCAGACCAAGGTCTGCATTGCGGTGCATGATGCCGAGCGCTGACTTGTACTGCGGAGCGTTGAGGGCGATCGTATCAGAACCTGCACCATCGCCGAGGTCTTCTCCGGCAAAAACGTTCTGATTGATATACGATGCCGATCCAGATACCGACCAGCTTGGAGACAGTTCGTACGTAAAGGCAACATCGCTTCCGTAGTAGCTCAGCTGACCATAGTTACGGTAGGCAAGCAGAATGTCGCCCTTGTATGGCGTTTCATTCGGCGAGACTGTCCCAATCGGTACACTCGCGTAGGCACCGCATATAAAGTCGGCATTGGCGTTCGCAGTGGCTGAATCGAGGCCTTGTCCGACGAGAGCACCAACGATAATTGGCTTGAGATACGAAGCCACATCATCACGATTTAAAAACACGTTGGGCGTTACAACCTTCAGCGGTGATACAAAGTCTGTAACCGTCGAATGGTAAACATCAACCGAGAGCCAGAGTTTGTCTGTCAACTTGCCCTGGTATCCCAACTCGATCGTCTGCGTACTGGTCTGCCGTAGCCTTGCGACGTTTTGCACTGATGAATCCGACGTCGGAATGAATGACCGATTTGTTGGATTGAGTGTGCCGAGGCTACCTCGAACTGCAGGAGGAGGCGGAACCAGTTGCGTGAGCAATGGCCGAAGTGCGGCAAGTCGCGGATCGGCTGTAACAATTGCAGTTACCGTGCGCCACATGTTTGCGACATTCCCCGTTGACATAAACGTTCTCGTCGAATCAAACTGGGAAACGTAATTCAGTAAGCCGCCGTCGCGATTGAACGTGTACCCATTGACACCGGCCGAAGCACCCCGGACTCCAACAGCCCAATTACGATTGATGGCACCCAATCCGAATCCGTCAGATGCACTCAGCAGGTCGAGGAAGAGATCGTTCGTTCCGGGATTGGAGAACGCCGTGTTGAACGTTGCACGCAGCGATGAATTTTCATCAAGCTTGTAGAGAAGTGCAACGCGAGGTGAGAACACCAACTCCCCGATAACCGAATGCTGGTCGGCGCGGATTGCGGCAAGAGCTGAGAGATCGGATGTTATCTTCCAGTCAGCCTGCAGATAACCACCGATCTCAGTATAGTTATCGCTGTCTTCGTTACGTCCGTTGATCGTACCATCGGTTACCGGATTCGTCGCAAAGAGATCGGCACCGTAGGTCAGTCGAATGTCGTCATTGATGTTGTAGGCGTGCTGCACGCGACCGCCAATGAGTGTTGAACGATCGACGATCGGGTTACCGGTACGCAGGAAGTACGTATTCCCGGCATCGCTCATATTGGTGAATGCCTGCACAAACAGGTCGCCCGATGTCAGTTGCGCGTTGACGTATGTATAACGCCAGTCGCTACCGAGTGCGGCACCAAGACCTGTCATTTCGATCGTATTCACGGCCTGCGAGATACCGCCATTGAGCTGAATCATCGTGTTGTCGCCAAGCATGTAGTATGCTCCGGCATCAACATTGAAACGCTCGTGCGGACTGTTCCTGCGGTTGCCGACCTTGAGTGTGTCACGGTTGATCAGATTCAGTGTATCCCTGCTCAGGATGGCACTGCGACTGGCCTCCTCAACCGGATCGACGAATACCCAGTCATCGGCCTTGAAGTACTGACCCGTGATCTTGTAGCCAAACGACTCGCCCACCGTTCCGGCATGACGAAGTCCGGCGTTGATAAGTCCGCGCTCTCCGCCGGCAAGGAACACCGTTGTACCCTGCGAAGCAAACGGCGAACGTGTGATGATGTTCAACACACCCTGCGAGGCGTTCGGTCCGTAAAGTGCCGAAGCCGGACCGCGCACGAGTTCCATGCGCTCAATATCTTCGTTTGCTGCCGGAATGAAATAGCCGACGTTCACGCGCAGGCTCGGTACGCCAGCCGGACGATAATCTGTAAGCGTCAGCAGCGAACCGCTGAACACGTTATTGAAACCACGCACACTCACGTTCTGCTGCGCAATACCGGTCTGTGAGTAGTCAATACCGGCCAGGCCGCGAATGTGCTCGACAGGCGTGGCCTTTGGAGCTTCACGAATCGCGCGGGGCTCAACGACGGTCACCGAAGCCGGTGCCTCGGAGGCCTTCTGCTGCACACGCGAAGCGGTCACCACGGTCACATCCATGTCGATGGCCGTTTCTACCAGTGACACGTCGTGCGTGGTTGCACCACTGATAGCAACGCCTTCCTTAAGGTTCTTCTGATAGCCGACACAGGTGACCGTAACTGAGTAGTCACCATCAGGGAGCCCCTTGATCGCATAACGTCCTCGTGAATCCGAGTAGCCGCCACGCGTGAAGATTCCGTTTGGAACGCTGACCTTGATCGAGGCACCCGGCACGGCCTGACCGCTTGGGCCGGTGATGCGCCCGCTCAGCGAACCCTGCGCATAGGCAATCACCGCGCTCACGGCGATGATGCATGCGAGTGAAAAACTGCGTATGAGAATCTTCATTCTCGTTCTCCGTAGTTGATGGAAAGTGTTGGAAGGTGTTTTCGAAAGACAAATCGTTGCTCAAGGGGCTCCAGGCCTGCGCGCTTGGACATCATCTTCGAGGCCATGTTGTCGTCACGGATCCAGGAAGTGGTCACACGTTGCGCTTGGTTCAGAACGGCCGCTGCCGCATCGAACAGGTCCGCGCTCAGGCGCGAGCTTCTGCGCTCAGGTACGATGCCGATCAGGCTTACGTGCACCAGCCGCGAGCGGCGCGCTGCGAAAAAGAGCCAGAGATCACGCATCATTGATGGTAGTCGATGCACGCGCTCCGGAACACTGGAGATATCTCGATACATGAGAATCGCGCCTGCAGGCTTACCATCTGCTGATCCGGTGATCATCAGCGACGGATGACCGACAAGCATAAAACGGCGTGCCAGCGACGACAGATCAGCACCACTGCCACGATGCCACGGCAACGTTGCAAACGAGGTGGAAAGAACACTCTCAAGAGTGCGCAGAGTAGGAATAATGGTCATCCACGTCTCCCGGCGGACGGATGGTGAAGCCCCCTTCATGCTCCGGGCAGATGTCCCGCTAGCCCCTCGGCGTCCCCATACCGTTCCTGACCAGGCGTGAACATACCCATGTTGACGGAATCCGTCAACTAGTATACGAGGATACTGGGCGATGTGGACACTTTCTACATCAGGTGGTCCAACAGGTACCCCGTCGGTGATAAAGGCGAAGGCACCCACCGGTCCGGTCATCGACGCAGCGCCTGCAGCCACTGCGTGATCGTGCCAGTGTTGAAAGAGCACATCGCACCAGGCCTGATCGGCATCTTCACGACTGCGCACGTCCACAAGGCAGCAGTCCGAACCGCGCATTGCAAGGATATATGCACCTGCAACGTCATTGCCGGTGTAAACCAAACCGAAGACGAGGTCGCTACCGACCTCGAAGGCTGAATCACTGCGATAGAGAACCTCGGGCGGGAAGAGGATGTCCCATGAGCGGGAAAGCCCTGACGCTTGAATGCGCCGGCACCACGTGCCATAATCGACACATGCCAACGTCAAATCCGCATCTCCCCCAGATACCGTGCTCACAGTGCGGAACATACGCATTTCATAATGGGCGCAGTACTTCTCGTTGGCTATGATGCACTGCACACACCTTCTGAGAGTACCGTAGTTTGGTCATCGAATGAGCGCACAGATCAACCATAGACCGGCTTCGAATGGAGCTGAATCACTAATGCATGAGTTGCATACCTCTCGCGGCGGACTCTCCATGCAGGATGCCGCAGAGCGACTCAATGACATCAGAGCACGTCAGGGGAAGCCCCGTGACATCTCAGGATGGGTGGCGTTCCTGTCTGACACGTTGCGCAACCCGCTCATCCTGCTTCTTCTGAGTCTGTTCGTCGTGTCGGCTATCACAGGTGACATCGTTGCAGCTTCGATGATCGCTGCGATGATCATCATCGGATCCGTGATCCGCTATGTTCAGGAAGTTCGCTCCGAACGCGCCGTCGAAGCGCTCCAGAAACTCGTACGTGCCACTGTAACCGTCATTCGTCAGGGGGCAGAGCATTCCATCCCAATCGAAGATCTTGTTCCGGGTGATATCGTTCGTCTTTCGGCGGGTGATCTGATACCGGCCGACCTCTGTCTTCTGGAATCTGACGATCTGCATGTGGATCAGCACATCCTGACCGGTGAATCGCTACCTGTTGAAAAGTCGGCTTCGGGCGCCGCGTCGGAAGATCCGCTTGATGACCCGCGACTGTGCTTTCAGGGCTCCACCGTACAGACGGGATACGCCATCGCCATCGTGATAGCTGTTGGACCCGACACCTACTTTGGAAGCATCGCTGCATCGCTCAGTTCACGTCGCACACGTACGGCATTTGACGTGGGTATCAGCTCATTCACGATGCTGATGCTGAAGATCATCCTGGTGCTGGTACCAGTCGTTTTTCTCGTCAACGGCTTACTACGTGGCAACTGGATGGAGGCACTTCTCTTCGCTACTGCCGTGGCAGTGGGTATCACGCCCGAGATGCTGCCGATGATCGTAACCGTCAACCTTTCGAAGGGGGCGCTGGCGATGGCTCGGCGAAAGGTCATCGTCAAGCACGTCAACTCCATCCAGAATCTTGGTGCAATGGATGTGCTCTGCACCGACAAGACAGGTACACTCACCCAGGGCCGTATCATTCTGATGCACCACGTCCGGCCTGACGGCTCTGAAAGCGAAGATGTTCTGAAACTCGGATACCTCAACAGCACCTTCGAAACAGGACTGCGCAACATCATGGATGAAGCCGTGCTGGCCCATGCACATCTCGAAGACGAGGTACGGCGTCAGCAGTGGAGCAAGCTTGATGAACAGCCATTCGACTTTATTCGTCGGCGCCTGTCGGTCCTGCTACAGCAACCAGGCAAGCCCCCTGAGCTTATCTGTAAAGGGGCTATCGAGGAAGTGCTTGATGGTTGCATCAACGTGCCGGCCGAAGCTCTTTCGGTGGCCGACGGACTCAATGAGCAGGGTTTTCGCCTGGTGGCCGTAGCCAGACGCATCATGCCTGTCGGGCAGACCACGATCACGCAGGCCGACGAGGCAGAGATGACCCTTGAAGGTTTCCTGGCATTCCTTGATCCCCCCAAAGAGTCAGCCACTGAAGCCCTGCGGGAACTCGAAGCATCGCATATCGAGATCAAGATCCTCACCGGCGACAGGCTGGCCGTAACAAGACACGTCAGCGAGATCGTTGGCCTGAACGTCCGAGGGACGCTCACCGGTGCCGAGATCGAGGCAATGACCGATGATGAGCTCGGCGCAGCGGTCGAATCAACGACGATCTTCGCCAAACTCAACCCCCTGCACAAGGAACGCGTCATCGCCTGCCTGCGCGCCAATGGCCATGTTGTCGGCTTCCTGGGTGACGGGATCAATGACGCCCCGGCACTGCGCCGCGCAGATGTTGGCATCAGCGTCGACGAGGCTGTCGACATCGCCAAGGAGTCATCCGACATTGTGCTCCTGGAGCACAACCTGGCCGTGCTGCATGATGGCGTTGTAGAGGGACGCAGGATCTTCGGCAACATCGTCAAGTATCTGCGCATGGCTGCCAGCTCCAACGTCGGCAACATGCTCAGCGTTACCGGTGCCAGCCTTCTGCTGCCGTTCCTGCCGATGCTGCCGGTGCAGATCATGCTGAACAATCTGCTCTACGACATCTCGCAAACGGCGATCCCGACTGATACCGTCAGTGATGACTGGCTCACGCATCCGCGTCGATGGTCAATGGAAGAAGTGTGGAAGACGATCATCCTGTTCGGACCGATCAGTTCCCTGTTCGATTACGCGACCTATGCCGTGATGCTTGGACCACTCGGTGCAGCCGACAACCGAGAGCTTTTCCAGACTGGCTGGTTCATCGAGTCGCTGTTCTCGCAGATTCTCATCGTGTACGTCTTACGCTCGCAGGCCATGCCGTGGTCGGGCCCACGTCCGAGTCTTGCCCTGATCATTACTACATGCTTCATACTGGCCATCGGACTGTACATCCCATACTCGGCCATCGGACCTGATCTGGGATTCGCTGCGCTGCCATCGGCGTTCTGGGGCTGGCTTGTGCTGATTCTCATCGCCTACGTTGCTTGCAGCTTGGTCGCCGTCCGACATCTTGCCACGCGTCGGCACCGGCCATAAACTAGTAGCGTACCAGATGTTCCATATCTCATCCCTGCCTCGACTGGCGCCGCCGAGGCTGCTGTTGCAGCAGATGACCAGCAGGTCGAGATCTTCACGCTACTTGGCCAGCGCGTATTCTCAGGAGCACGGCGTGACGTGCCGTCAGCACGTCTTCCGTCCGGCGTCTACCTTGAATTCGACGGCCGCCGTAGCGTGATCATTCAACGCTAGCGCCCTGCAACGGGTGTCAGAGTTCGACCTCGATAAGGCGCGTGCGGAAGGGGCCAGCATCGCCCCGACATTTAAGCCGTGCCCTGAGCAGGATGGAGAACTTTACGGACGTTAACTCAATGACCTTTGCGCCTGGCCGCGCACCGGGCGAAGTCAGCGTTCCGCGCAGGGTGATGCCGCTGGCGGGATCGTACGATGCCGTCAGGCGCACGGTGCGGAGACTGTCGTGCTCGGCGTCGGAGGTGACAAGCGAACCGTCGTCAAACTGCGCTGTGACGTTGTCAACGTCGAACGTGCGCACGTCTGCCTGAGAGCCCACACTATCGGGCTTGGGCATACTCAGAGCCAGGCCGGTTATCTCGAAGTCCAAAGAGCGCGGATTGCTGCGAAGGCGCTTGGCCGCCATCGCAGCGGTATTGATTATCGGACGGGGTATCTCGAGGTTGGCGATCGGAACTTCGAGTTCCTCACTTACGCCTGAAGCCCAGTCTGCACCGGTCCACACAGCGGCCGCAATGGTCAGACGCACCACTCCGCGAACACCTTTGGTGGGAAGGGGCACGCGCTGACCCGAAAGCTTGAGTCGCACCATCATCTCGAGTCGCTGCTCGGCCACGGGCACGAGCCACACCGAGTCGATCACGGGCTTGTAACGTGAATAGCCCCCTACCGTCGTGCGAATCGCCGATGTCTTCAAGGTCGCTCGCACGGTATCGACACGTCCATCGATAAAGATGCCACGGATCACACAGCGCGGACGGGCATTGTTGCTGATAAACTCGGCAACGATTGATTCCGTTCGCAGCACCGGCGCGCTCTGTGCCCGCATACCTAGGGGTAGGAGGAACATCAGAAGCACCGCCAACGGCAGCCAGCAGCGTATCACCGGCATACCCCCTGCACATAGCGCATCGCCGCACTGTCACCCAGCGCAAGCGTAGCGCGGAAGTCGTGGCAGGCACGCACGGTGTCTTTGTACACGGCCAGCAGGATTCGACCGCGCAGCAGTCGTGCCTTGGGGAATGTCGTGTCGCCCCGGATCACGGTGTTGACATCGTCGAGTGCTTCGGCATAGCGTCCGAGCTCCGAGCGCACGATGGCGCGCTGCATCTTCACATTGGTGGCACCGGGAAAGATCTTCATGCAACGGTCCAGATCGTTATGCGCCTTATCAAATTGCTTCAGTCGGATGTAGGCCGCGGCCCTGTTGTACCATGCCGGCGCTGCTGCGCTGTCGAGCTCGATGGCCTTCGTGTAGAGAGTCACCGACTCAGCATAGCGGCCATCATTGAAGGCATTCAGCCCCCTGCCGAACCACTCGCTTGCATCCTGAAGAGCAGCACCTGATGACGCTGCTGTGATGCACAGCAGAATAAGGGTCGTGAATTTCATCGTGCGATTCTACGGGTTTTGAGCGTACCATCGAACTGGGGGCATCTGCGCATATTGCACGATGAAACGCCTCAGTGAAATTCGCGACATGCGTGCCGAGGTCCTCGAAGCACTTGGTCGTGCGCCGGTACCAATGCAGTTGCTGGACCTTTCGAAGCAGCTTCGTCTTCGCGCGGGATCAGACGACTACGAGCATCTGCGTGAGCTGCTCGATGCAATGATCGACGAAGGAGTGGTCGAGCGCCTCAGCCGTCGCCGCTTTGCGCTTCCGCAGCGCTCGGACGGCACACTCGTGGGCGTCTTCGAGATGTATCATGATAACGGCCTTGTGAGAACCGATGATCAGGTGATTCCGGTTGTCCACGTGCGACGTCACGACATGAACACGGCGCTCAACGGCGATTCCGTGCGCGTACGGTTGCATGCGATGGCCCCCGGACGTAAGTCCCGTGGTGAAGTTGTCGAGATCGTTGCGCGTGCCCAACACGTCATCACCGGTATGATCGACTACGATGGCAGCTTCTCATATCTCATCCCGGATGTGAACACCTACCATGTCGACTTCCTTGTAGCCGAGTCGAACCTAAAGGGGGCTCGCCCCGGTGATAAGGTCGTGGGGGCTCTGGCGCGCTGGACGCATGACAATGCAGCGCCGGAGGCGATCATTACAGAGGTCATCGGTAAATCGGGCGCAGCTGCGGTTGAGTTTGCAGCCATCCTGAAGGAGTTCCGTCTACCGCCCGGCTTCCCTGCCGACGTTGAATCTGAAGCACGGGCCTATGCCGAGCCCCCTGACGAGGCCGTCCCGGCTCGACTGGATCTGCGCCAGGAGACCATCATCACCATCGATCCCGAGGACGCACGCGACTTCGACGATGCGCTCTCCATCCGTGAGCTCGATAACGGGAATGTTGAGCTTGGCGTGCATATCGCCGACGTCTCCCATTACGTTACCGAAGGATCTGCGCTTGATCGCGAGGCCCTTGAGCGCGGCAACAGCACCTACCTTGTCGATTGCGTTGTGCCGATGTTGCCGGAACATCTCTCCAACAACATCTGCTCTCTCGTCCCGGACAGAGTGCGTAATGCATACTCGGTCTTCATGGAGTTCACGCCCGGCGGGCAGCGCACGTCCTATCGCATCGCCGAGTCGATCATCAAGAGCAAGCGACGCTACACCTACCATGAAGCGCAGAGGATCATCATTGGAGAACTCGATGATCCGCACGCGCCGATCCTGCTGCGTCTGCGCAAGCTGGCCGATACGCTGTTCTCCTGTCGGATGCGCTCAGGGGGCATTGACTTCGAAACGCAGGAAGTGAAGTTCATGCTCGACGAGTCCAAGATGCCGGTGAGGGCAGTGATCAAGACGCGGACTGAGTCGACCTCGCTTGTCGAAGAGTGCATGCTTGCGGCCAACCGCACCGTAGCCGAGCATCTGCATGATCTGCGCAAACAGTGGAAGATCAAGGAGCTGCCACCGTACGTCTACCGCGTTCACGACAAGCCCGACCGGGAAAAGCTCGCAACGGCGACCGAGATCATCCGCACGATCGGTATCGACGTGCCCAGCGGCGAGCTCACCCCCAAGGCCGTCAACGAGATCCTCACGCAGGCCCGCGGCCGCGTCGAGCAGCCGGTCGTCAACACGCTGCTGCTTCGTTCCATGGCCAAGGCCGTTTATTCCGACTACAATATTGGTCACTACGGCCTGGGCTTTTCAGACTACGCGCACTTTACCTCGCCGATCCGGCGCTATCCGGACCTGATCGTGCATCGACTGCTGAAGGAGTATGCAAGGGGGCAACCTGACGCTCGACGCCTGCGTCAGCTGGAAAACCTCGCCCGCTATGCTGCCGATCAATGCTCGGTAACGGAACGCTCCAGCATCGAGGCAGAGCGTGCCTCGGTCAAACTCGCCCAGACGATCCTCGCCCGCGAACACGTTGGCTCAGACCACGTTGGCTATGTGACCGGTGTTGCTACGTTCGGGGTGTTCGTTACCATCAAGGACCTCATGATCGAAGGTCTGCTGCACATCCGAGACATTGACGACGACTACTACGTGTTCGACGAACAGCGCATGCGCATCTACGGACGTCGCACACGCCGCCTTTTCCGCTACGGCTCCCTCGTACGCGTCCGCATCGCCAAGGCAGATACCAAAAAACGCATGATCGACCTGGCGATGTCACTCGATCAGCAGGACCTGGTTGAAACCCTCGAACTCGTTGAAGAGACGAAGAACAAAACGAAGCAACGGGGCACCAAGAGACGAACGAGGGAGAGCTAGGGCAGATGACAGATGACAGATGACCGATGACCGATGACAGATGACAGATGACGCCGTGATTCTGTAATCGGTCAATTTGTGATTACGCCGCGACATCGTCGTTCCCAGGATAGCAGGAATCCAAACTGGAATACAGACAGACACTACCCAATGGTCAGACACTACCCAAAAACCAAAGAGCTTCTCGCACCCGGGTACGAGAAGCTCTCTGACTTTGCGCCCATTCTTTCTCGGCGCTCTTTCGAATTGTTCTTTACGGTGTTGGATTAGCGCGAGGTCAACAATCAGTTCACGTTCGACGTTTGGGCCGAGCCGGCCAGACGTGCGATGTCTTCTTCACCGATGCGGCGTGCAGCGACCAGGCGCTTCGAGTAGTAGGTCGACTCGAGCGAGGAGATCGTGACGCCGTAGCGAGACGAAGAGTGAGCAAACAGGTTGTCGCCGAGATACATGCCGACGTGCGAGATACCCCGACGTGAGCGTGTGCGGAAAAAGACCAGATCACCGAACTGGAGATCTGATCGACGTCCAACTGACTTTCCAAGCGTCGCCTGAGCGACCGAGGTACGTGGCAGCGTGACGTTCAGTGCAGATGAGAACAACATCTGTGTGAAAGCTGAACAGTCGATCCCCGTGCGGGCCATGCCACCAAAGTGGTAGCGGGTGCCCAGCCATTCCATCACGAGGTCGGCCAATTTCTGCTTCGGGAGTGCCCCTTCCGAGGCTGCGCCTCCATCCTTCTCATCGATCATCGTCAGCCAGAGCGAGCGGAACGCCTCAAGGTCGGGCGTAACGTCGTCTTCCTGCTCAAGTTCGGCGATGATCTCCCCTTCTTCGTACGGGAGGTTTTCGCCGGTCTGAGCTTCGGTGAGTTCTCCATCGTTCTGGAGAATCTCTGACGTGTTGATGATCGAGTCACCCGGAGCCATCCTGATGCCGGTCAGACGGCACAGCTCCGGACTTTGCGTACGGATAAGATCGATCGCCTGACGCTTTCCGGCTGCGCGGGCAGCTGGAGAGCACTTTGATCGACGTGAGCGCTTCTTGCGTGAGACTTTGCGTGCCGCTGGTTTGGAAACCTTCGACGCCGTAGGCGTCGGTGAAGCAGTTACAAGCTCAGGCGTGACGAAGCACAGTGAGAATACCGCGGTAAGAAGGATCGAAAGGAGCGACATGCCAGGCAGCTTCATCATTCACATGCCTCCTTCGAACATCATTGTGAAACAATCTCGCGGTTTGATTTGCTGACCCGTTCAAGGATCAGACGGTCAGAACCGTCGAGTGTAAGCCCCTTGACATGGGGCTGAAAAACGCGCAGAACGACGTGATAGTAAAGGAAGACCCAGGGGGCTTCATCGATCACGATCCGTTCCATCTGAGAATACAGGTTCCGTCGGGCTGCATCATCCAACGTCGGCAACAGCGCGGCATCGTAGAGCGAATCGAGATCGCTACGGTTGATGCGTGTCGTGTTGGGGCCTTTCGGGGCGATGGTCGAGGAAATGAACAGCGCCATGAAGTTCTCGGGATCGGGATAGTCTCCGATCCAACTCGTCCTCCAGAGCGCCAGCTCACCGGCGCGAACCATCGAAAGGTGCTGCGGAAAATCAACCTGGCGCAGTTCGACGTCGATTCCGACCTCTTTCAACTGTGCCTGCACGGCCTCGGCGATCGAGGCGGTGCGCTGGCTGTTCCCCAGCTGCAAAAGGAGCTTTGGAAGCCCCCTGCCATTGGGATACCCTGCTTCTGCTAGAAGTCGACGGGCACGCTCGGGATCGTAGCGATATCCGCGAATGGAATCGTTGAACCCCGGCATCGTGGGCGGTAGAACGCCGTGATAGGCCGGGATGCCACGTCCATTCAACAGATACGTAACGATCCGGTGCCGGTCGATCGCATGATTCAATGCCTGACGGAGAGCCTTCGACGTGGCAAGGGGCGAGGTGCGCCCTGCCGGCAGGGTTGTGTCCATGAGAATCCCATAATACTCGACCGTGTTGGCGGCTGTGCGCAAAACACGGAACCGGTCATAGGGTGGACGCAACCGGCCTTGGGGATCAAAGACACTCGGCGTAAAGGACTCGTCAACAGAGCTGATCATATCGAATGCACCCTTGGTGAATTCGAGGAACTCGCTCTTTGGGTCCCGCAAAAACGAAATCCGAACCTTTTCCAGATACGGCAACCGCCGTCCTGAGGCATCGTGTTTGAAATACTGCGGGTTTCGGCTCAGCGTGAGCTCTCGGTCCTGGTTCCAGGTACCGAACATGAACGGGCCCGTACCAACGGGATGTCGTCCATACTCGGCCCCATACGCTTCGATCGCTTCCCTCGGAATAATCGAGCCGTATGGCATGGTGAGAACGGCCAGAAACGGAGCAAATGGTTTTGTGAGCTGAATCGATATGACGGAGTCATTGACAACCGTAATGCCTTCAACGGATCCGGACTGTCCGGCGCGGGTGGCCTGATGAAATGCATCAGCACCGACGATGGTGGTCCGAAATGCCCAGAGGCCTGTCGACTTTGTGCGGGCATCGACAATACGCTCAAGACTGTATTTCACATCATGAGCGGTCACGAGCCGCGTACGTCGTGATCCGAAACATGCATCAGGGTGAAACTGCACGTCCGTCCGGAGACGAAACGTCCAGCGCTTCCCGCTTTCATCAACACACCAACTCCTTGCTATGCAAGGGGCTATGTGGAGCGCCGAGTCAAGCTCTACCAGCCCGTTGAACAAGTGTGACGTCGTCCAGAGCGCGCTGCGGTAGGATGCCTGTGCCGGGTCGAGACTCAAGATTCCATCAGGTTCATTGTACATGAACTCTGACAAACTCTCTACTGGTGCCGGCTTGTGGCCGACACACGAACTACACAGAAAACTGCAAATGGCTAATCCAACTGTCAAAGAACTGACGAATCTCATGGCGCTTGCGCCAACCGCTATGTAGGTTTGCGAGCTACCCATGAGGATTCATGGGGACAAACTTCGTAACTCAGGGGGCTGAAACCAATGAATTGGAATTCATATTTCGATAAGTTATCCACATACCTGAGATTCCGTAGTTTTGTGCGCCGAATCGCATGAAGTCACTTGCCATCATACTCTTACCGATACATCTCATGGCCGCCCTGTTGGGTAGCAACGAGCCGAGTGAGCTGTCCAAGATCGGCAATCTGATAAGCCATTACCAGCACCATGTCATGCAACATGGTCAGCCGAATCTCTCGTTCATAGACTTTCTCGTCGACCACTTCGGATCCGACCAGGCCGCTGACGACGAGCACGAAGCGCTGCCATTGCTTGGGGGCTGCAGCGCGACATTTCTGGCTGCGGAGATTGAATCCGTGCGAATTGACCTCAGGCCATCCCGGGCTGACGTGCCGCAAAGCCCCCTGCCCAAGACCAACGGAATGCCGCAGGCATCCGTGCCGGAGATCTTCCAGCCCCCTCGACTGAGCTGATCACCCCCGTTCGTCGGCACATAGGCCCGACGAAGCATTGTGATCATTCTACGAGGAATCCATGTTTCAACGGATCATTACGTTTTCGATCAGCAATCCGCTGATCATCGGTCTTGGCGTTATCGGCCTCGTTGCCTGGGGCATCGTTTCGCTTCAGTCCCTGCCGATCGATGCCGTACCGGACATCACGAACAATCAGGTCCAGGTCGTGACGCGCTCTCCGGCGCTGGCCCCCCAAGAGGTGGAGAAGCTCATCACCACACCGGTGGAGCTGACGATGGCCTCGATCCCGGGCATCCACGAACTGCGGTCGATCTCCCGTTTCGGTCTGTCGGTGGTGACGATCGTCTTTGACGACGACGTGGACGTGTACTGGGCGCGCGCCCAGGTGGATCAGCGACTGGTGGAGATCCAGCGCGAGATCCCGGCCAGTGCCGGCATCCCGATGCTTGCGCCGGTGACCACGGGGCTGGGTGAGATCTACCAGTATGTGCTCCGAGCCGCCCCGGGGTATGAGGACCGGTTTGACCTTGCAACGCTGCGCACGCTGCAGGACTGGATCGTGCGCCGGCGTTTGCTCGGAACGCCGGGTGTTGCCGATGTGTCGAGCTTCGGCGGATACCTGCGTCAGCTGGAGATCGCCATCGACCCGTTCCGGCTGCGCTCATCAAAGATTGACATTGATCAGGTGATTACGGCCCTGGAAAAGAACAACGCCAGTAGCGGCGGCGCCTACATCGAGCATGAGTCGGGCGTGCGCTTCATCCGTACCGAGGGCATTGCGCGCTCGGCGGCCGACGTCGAAGAGATCGTCATCCGACATTCTGCTGGCTCGGCGCCGATCCTGGTGCGCGATGTGGCAACGGTGCGGGACGGACATGCGATCCGCTACGGAGCGATGACCTATGATTCATCGTCCGAGGCCGTCGGTGGCATTGTCCTGATGCTCAAAGGGGCCAACTCGTCGGAGGTGATCACCAACGTCAAAGAACGTATCGACGAGATCCGACGATCACTACCGGAGGGTGTGATCATTGAGCCGTTCCTGGACCGGACACGTCTGGTCAACAAGGCGATCTCAACAGTGAGTACGAACCTCATCGAGGGTGCCCTGATCGTGATCTTCGTGCTGGTGCTGCTGCTGGGTAACATGCGCGCCGGCATCATCGTTGCCAGCGTGATTCCTCTATCGATGCTCTTTGCCGTCGGCATGATGGGTCTCTTCGGTGTTAGCGGTAATCTGATGTCGCTCGGCGCGCTGGACTTCGGACTGATCGTCGACGGGGCAGTGATCATCGTCGAGGCGGTGATGCACGCCCTCACGTCGCGCCGCGCGATGGGTCAGGACGGAGCAACGATCGTGCGCGAGGCTTCGGTTAAGATCCGGCGCTCGGCAGCCTTCGGCGAAGTGATCATCATGATCGTGTACGTACCGATCCTTGCACTGGTCGGCATCGAGGGGAAGATGTTCCGACCCATGGCACAGACCGTCATCTTCGCCATCGCCGGAGCGTTTCTGCTTAGCACCACGTACGTTCCGATGATGTCGTCGCTGCTTCTCAAGCCCGGACTTCGCACGTGGCCGATCGCCGACCGTATCATGGACTTCATCGGCCGCCTCTACGAACCGGTGCAGCGCTTCACCCTGCGCCGCATGCCCCTTGTCATATCGTTAACCCTGGGAGCGTTCGCCGCAGCCATCGCATTGTTTCTGTCGATGGGCGGTGAGTTTGTTCCGCAGCTCGACGAAGGTGACTTCGCCGTGGAGATGCGACTGGCCACGGGACAGTCCCTGACGGCCTCGATCGAGCGCGCCCAGCAGGCAGCCGGCATCCTTACGTCGCGATTCCCCGAGGTCGAGCGCGTGATCGGCAAGATCGGCACGTCGGAGATTCCTCTCGACCCGATGCCTATGGAGTCGGGCGATCTGATCATCGTACTCAAGGACAAGCACGAGCGGACCTCGGCACATTCGCGCGAAGAGCTTGCCTCGGTGATGCAACAAGCGCTGGAAGAGATCCCCGGCACCACGTTCTCCTTCCAGCAGCCGATCCAGATGCGATTCAACGAACTCATGACCGGGGCCCGGCAGGATGTTGTCGTAAAGATCTTTGGCGAGGACCTCGACTCGCTGGCAGCCATTGCCGAGCGCATCGGCAGGATCACGGCAGCGGTGCAGGGGGCTGAGGACGTCTATGTAGAACCCATCAGCGGCCTGCCACAGGTAACGATCGCCATCGACCGGCATGCCGCCGGACAGCTGGGGATCAATGTCGAATCGATCAACACGGCCGTACGCACGGCCTTCGCCGGCGAAGTTGTCGGGCAGGTTCACGAGGGCGAGCGACGATTCGACATCGTGATCCGACTTGACTCGGCATATCGTCGATCAATGGACGAGCTGGCGGCGCTGCAGATACGGGCGCAGGACGGACACATGGTGCCCATCACCCAGGTGGCCAGCATCGATGTGGTGGTCGGACCCAACCAGATGCAACGGGAGGATGCGCAACGTCGCATCAGCGTGGGCTTCAACGTGCGCGGGCGGGACGTGCAGAGCATCGTCGACGAGCTGCAGTTGCGCATCAATGCCGACGTCAAGCTCCCTCCGGGATACCGCGTCACCTACGGTGGACAGTTTGAGAACCTCTCGGCTGCAAGTCGCCGCCTGGCCGTGGCCGTCCCGGTGGCCATGCTGCTGATCCTCTTCCTGCTCTACGTCACGTTCTCCAGCGCAACACAGGCGCTGCTGATCTTTTCTGCCGTGCCGCTGGCTTCGATCGGTGGTGTCGCCGCTCTGGTGCTGCGCGGAATGCCCTTTAGTATTTCGGCCGGCGTGGGCTTCATCGCACTCTTCGGCGTGGCAGTCCTGAACGGCATCGTCCTGCTGGCGGCCTTCCGCTCACTGCACGGGCGAGGCATCACAAGCCCCCTTCGCGTTGTCATCATGGGCACACGCGAGCGCCTGCGCCCGGTCACGATGACGGCGCTTGTTGCGTCGCTGGGCTTTCTGCCCATGGCGCTCTCGACCGGAGACGGAGCGGAAGTGCAGCGTCCGCTGGCAACGGTGGTGATCGGCGGACTGGTCACATCGACATTACTCACCATGGTTCTGCTTCCCATGCTTTTTCTGCTTGTTGACCGACGGCAGCAGCGTCGCTCGCAGCGTGCATCGGCTGCTGTTGTTGTGATGCTCCTTGTCCTCGGCACGGGCCTGCTGCCGGCACAGCCGCGTGTGGTCTCGATGCAGCAGGCAATGGCGCTCGCCGCCGAGAACAATCCGGAACTGCGCATAGCTTCGCTGGAGGTGGAGCGCTCGGCCTTGCAGGGCAGGGCTTCACGGGATATTGCGCCGATGCAGGTGATGCTCATGGGTGGGCAGTACAACTCATCATCGCAGGACAATAACATCACGCTCACGCAGAGCATTCCGTTTCCGAGCAAGCTCATTGCCGCATCGGATCTGGCCAGTGAGCAGCAGCGCGAGACGGAGCTGCGCCGCACGCTGAGTCGACGTGAGGTTGACCACTCGGTGCGCATGGCCTACCAGCGTGTGTGCCTGCATCGCGAGCGCATGGGTCTTCTTCTGCAGATGCGGCAGCTCGCACAACGCATGGTGGAGATCGCCACACGTCGTGTTGAGGCCGGCGATGCCACGCCCCTTGAGCGGCTGACGGCAGAGACGCAGCTGACCGAGCTACTGGTGCGCTGGCAGCAGGAGCAGACGCAGATGCGCACGGCGCAGGCGCAGCTATCGCTGCTGTGCGGCGTGCGCGAGGAGCTGATCACGGTCGACAGCACAGTGGTCGTTGCACCGCCGGGCAGAAGCGCCGATTCTGTGCGAAGCCCGATGATCGATGTGCTGGAGCAGCAGCTGCGCGTTGCCGAGCAGGCCGGACGTGTTGTTTCGTCGCAGCTCTGGCCCGACATATCCGTCGGCTATTACACGCAGACGCTGATCGGCACTCCCCTGTCCACAACGGGTCCGCTGACGCCTGCTACATCGTCTGATCGCTTCCAGGGCTTTCTTGTCGGGCTTGCCCTGCCGCTATGGTTCGACCCCGGAATGGCACGCAGCGAGCAGTCGCAGCTTGACCGTCGCATTGCCGAGCAGAGGCTGCGTCAGGGGGCTTCCCAGGTGATGACCACGCTGCGCACGCTGGCCACATCGATCGATGCGGCGCGTCAGCTGGTGGACGTCTTTGCCAGCAGGGGGCTACCCACGGCCCAGCTGCTGCTGGACAATACTCGTCGAGCCTACGAGGCCGGCGACGCCAGCTGGAACGAGGTGCACACCGCTCTTCGTCAGGTGATCGAAACGCGTTCTTCAGAGATCGATGCGCGGTTCAATCTGGCAGAGCTTCTCTCCATGTACGAACTCTATCAAGGTCAATGATCATGCAAGCCCCTTACAACTCAATCACCATGTTGTCTCACCATGCGCGGCACGTCATTGGAGTGTCAATCGCCGCATGCACGCTGGTACTTTGCGGCTGTTCTTCTGAAGCGAACAAGACGACCGACGAGCCCGTGGTATCCAGCGCCGACACGATTCGCCTCACCGCTGCGCAGCAGAAGAACGTCAGCCTGGAATTTGGCGCGGCCGTGCAGCAGACCATTACAACCGACCTGCGCGTCTATGGCACCGTGCACGTGCCGCCGCAGTATGCCCATAGCATCACGACGCCGTTCGGTGGGATCGTCCGGTCTGTGCGCTTTCTCGAAGGGAGTCACGTTCATGCTCAGGATGCCGTCGTCAGCTTGGAGCATCCGGACTTCGTGACCATGCAGCAGGAGTATCTGCAGACGGTTACGCAGCTGGAACTGGCCGAGCGCGAACTTGAACGGCAGCGACTGCTAAGCCGCGACAGCGTGAACCCGCGCAAGACGCTTGAGCGCGCGCAGGCCGAAGCCAGCATGCTGCGGATCCAGAAGAAGGCTCTGTCGGAAAAGCTCGCACTGATCAACATCAAGGCCTCGTCGCTGAGCGAGTCCACCATCTCACGTCAGGTAACGCTTCGCTCGCCCATTTCCGGATACGTCACCGACGTGAAGGTCAACACCGGCAGCTACGTCGAGCCCAATACACCGGTGATGAACGTGATGGACCCCGACCACATGCACATCGAGCTTGCCGTGTTCGAGCGCGACATCGCCACCATAAACGTCGGCGACAGCGTCATCGTCCGCCTGACCGATCATCCCGATTCGGTGCGCACGGCCCGCATTCACCTTATCGGTAAAACCGTCCGCGCCGACCAGACCATCCCCGTCCACGTCCACCTCGACAAACATGATCCGCGCCTTACGCCCGGCACATCGCTCGGGGCCTTCATCAAATCACGTCCACGCACCGCCTGGACCCTGCCCGAGTCGGCCATCCTGCGCTTCGGCACCACCAGCTACGTTTTCACCGGCACGCCCAACCTCCTGGTGCGCCGCCCCATCCGCGTGGGCGCCATCACCAACGGCATCGCCGAGATCATCGATCCCGAACCGTGGCTCACCTCCTCCCCCATCCTCGTGAAAGGGGCAAGCAGGATAGTGACAGATGACAGATGACGGATGACCGAGGACAGATGACCGAGGACGGATGACCGAGGACGGATGACAGATGACCGAGGACGGATGACCGAGGACGGATGACAGATGACCGAGGACGGATGACGGATGACCGATGACCGAGGACAGATGACAGATGACCCGAAACCTCACACCTCACACCTCACACCTGCGCGCAGCGCCCGTGAGGTCCTTCGCCGCTACGCGGCTCAGGATGACGCGGCGGCGCTAATATTGATCGTTCGTGATTGTGCATCGCGCTTTGTTTTTCGTTCGCGCCCACCCCGGGCCAAGGCCCGGGGCTAGTAAATCCATTGCGTGTCAGGCGTTGGCAACCTCACACCTGAAACCAGGCAACTGAAACCTGCGCGTAGCGCCGGGCGTCATCCTGAGGAGCCGAAGGCGACGAAGGACCTCAGCTGAGTGAACGATGACAGATGACGGATGACCGAGGACCCCACACCCGAAACCCGAAACCTGAATCCTGAAACCTGAAACCTCAAACCTGTCTTGGCGGCCCCGAGAGGATTCGAACCTCCGGCCCACGCTTTAGGAAAGCGTCGCTCTATCCAACTGAGCTACGGGGCCAAGATGAATTACGGAATTACGGAAGTACGGAATTACGGAATTACGGAAGTACGGAATTACGGAAGTACGAGTGACGAGTGACGAAGTACGGAATCGACACACCTCACACCTCACACCTCACACCTCACACCTCACACCTCAATTCACCATCTCATCTCCCATCAGCATGCGGCGGTTGGCCGATGATGGTGTGGCGGTGTAGAGGACGTAGGCAGCGATGATGGCTTTGATCTCGGGGGTATCGACTTCGCGTTCCATGCCGAGCATGACGGCGCGTTCGAGGATATGTTCGACATCTTCGCTGTTGAGGAAGCGCATTTCGTGGTACATCATGAGCATGCCCCAGGCATCGGGGGTGAGGATGTTCTGTTCGATGCCATGTAGAATGCGGAAGCGGCCCTCGGGCTCGTCGTCGGCGATGCGGGCACGTTCAAGCAGCCAGGAGTGAGCGGCGGCGATCTCCGCCTCGGAAAAACCGAAGGTCAGAAGATTACGCGTGTCAACGGATGACAGGGGGCTACCAGGCTGATGAAAACTGATGATGTAGGTAATGGCGTCCATGACGCGCTCGACGGAGTAGGAATTGGTCATAGGCTGGTGGGAGTGTCGATGTATTTGTTTTCAAGTTCGTGCATTGTCTGCCGGTCGGCCGGATCAGCGTCGTCATAGCCGAGAAGGTGCAAGGCACCGTGCACGGCCAGTCGGGCGAGCTCATTGACGACGGTGACGCCGTATTCGTTTGCCTGACGTCGGGCGGTCTCGAGAGAGACGTAGATCTCTCCATACAGCGGCTGCTCATCGAGTGGAAACGTCAGCACATCGGTCGCATAGTCATGCTGCAGATACTGCTTGTTAAGCGTGCGGATGCGGCGGTCTGTCAAAAGGATCACATCGATACGGGCATGCTTGACCTTGTGCCCCTTGAGCGCCTTCTCAACACTTTGGATCATGGCCTGCTGACCCCGATATCGGGCGCCGGAGGCGTTGGTGACGGTGACCGAAATAGACATGGACAAGAAACTACGAAAGTTCCCCGCCACGTGCATGCAAAGCCCCCTGCCGCTGCTCCTTCACACGCCAGAGACGCCACCACGGTGTGCCCGGCGAAAGGTGATGCTCGGTGTGATATCCGAAGAAATAGCACGAGATCATCGCCAGGGCGTGATTCAGGCGCATCGAGCGTGCATTGTGGGGCATGTCATTCGTATGGGGCTTTCGGTGCGGCAGGTACGTGCCGATGGTGAAGAGCTGGAACGCCCCGAGAAAGGCCGGAATGATCCAGTACACCCAGAGACGGGGCTCGGGGATCCACACCTTGAGAACGTTAAACGCCACTCCCATGATGATGAACTGTGACCACGATGCGTAGTGACGCATGAAGGCCACAAACCAAGGGACGTAGGAGTTCGATGCGTGATAATCCGGGTCGTCATAATCATCGGCCGGATGCGCGTGATGAAGGTGGTGGTTAACGCTGAGTCGACGATACGAAAGACCGGCAAAGAGAAATGCCGCCAGCGTACCGATGAAGCTGTTGATGCTCTTGCGCGGTGAAACCGTGCCGTGAATGGCATCGTGAGCCGTGATGAAGAGTCCCGTCGAGAGATATCCCTGCACCAGCACGTGCGCTACCACCAGCAGCCAATCAAGCCCGCTCGCACCCGCCAATGGCGCATGCAGCAGCGTCCACCATAGGTGTCCACACCAGAGTGCAATGATGACGAGTGCGATGATCAGTCCCATGTTGAGCCGCAAATTCGCTGTTGATGTTCACACGGCAAGCACCAGCATGATGCTGAGCAATATGTCTGCCGTAGATTCGTGCTTCAACGCCGCATGAACCGTCTCCGTTCCACACTCGTCCTGCTCTTCTTCGCACTCTGCTGCGGACAGGCGCAGAAGCTCATGATCCCGATGGATCTGGGTCAGACAAATCACCTGAAGGCCTACGGGATCGTGTACTGGATCCTGACGCGTGACCAGCCGGTAGACTGGCTGCTGAATTACCGGGGCGGAAGTTTTGTGACCGACTATGCCGAGGAGATCGCCTCCGAGTGCCGCATCCGAGGTGTGTTCTTCGAATCGATCGACGGAGCCAGTGCCGCCTCGATCTACTCCGAAGTTCAGTCCGAAAAGACCAACATGGACGTGGTGCGACTCGAGAAAGCTCCCCGCATCGCCGTGTACGTGCCGCCGGGATTTCGGCCATGGGACGATGCGGTGACGCTTGTGATGGAGTATGCCGAGGTGAAGTACGAAAAGCTCTGGGATGAAGAGGTCATCAATGGCAAGCTCTCCGAGTACGACTGGCTGCACCTGCACCACGAGGACTTCACGGGTCAGTTCGGAAAGTTCTACGCCAACTCCGCCGGCGAGTCATGGTACATCCAGCAAGTAGCCCTGCTGGAGAACACGGCCCGCAAGCTTGGCTATGCAAAGGTGAGCGAGCTCAAGAAGGCCGTCGTGCAGAAGATCCGCGACTTCGTCTCCTCAGGGGGCTTCATGTTTGCCATGTGCTCGGCAACCGACACCTATGACATTGCACTGGCGGCCGATGGCGTCGATATCTGCGCCGAGATCTTCGATGGCGACCCGATGGACATGCAGGCCAACGAGAAGCTGGATTACTCGAAGTGTTTTGCCTTCGACAACTTCAAGCTGGTGATGAATCCCCTGCAATACGAGTACTCATCGATCGATGTCGATGCCACGACGATCATCCAGACCGAATCGAGCGACTACTTCACACTGTTTGATTTCTCTGCCAAGTACGATCCCGTGCCAACGATGCTGACGCAGTGTCACGTCAACGTGATCAAGGGGTTCCTCGGACAGACCACTGCGTTCCACAAAGAACAGATCAAGAAATCCGTGCTCGTTCTGGCTGAACGTGAGGGAACCGATCAGGTGCGATACATCCATGGCAACGTTGGACGCGGTACCTTCACCTGGTATGGCGGACATGATCCGGAAGATTACCGCCATGCCGTGGGCGATCCGCCGACCGATCTGAAGCTGCATCCGACATCACCGGGCTATCGGCTCATCCTGAACAACATTCTCTTTCCGGCCGCAAAAAAAAAGAAACAGAAGACGTAAAAACCGGAGACTGACCCGGTTCGCCTGCCACACGACTGCAGGAGTGTCAGGCTCCCTCAGGGGGCCTGTGGTGCAGCCCGATAGCCATGGCATACCAGACAAGGCCCTGCACGTTATGTATCCTGAGTTTTTCCATGATGTTCTTCCGGTGCTTGTAGACGGTTTCCTCGCTGCGCGATAGCTTGTCGGCCACCTCGCGGCTGGTAAGCCCCTTGACGGCGATCAAGTACAGAACGATCAGCTCCGATTCTGATAAGAGTTCCGGACCAGGGTGCGGTGAACGGTTGGTCAGATGCTCATGGACAACCGGCGTCGGACCATCAACAACGCTGGTGATCACGTTGGTAATCGTGCTGATCGGATCGCTCTTGAGGATCAGTCCGTCATAGTTGGTCTGATCGAGCTTCATGCGCACAACGTCGTCGATGTGAAACGTCATGAACACCACGTGGGGCTTTCCCTGTCGCTGCCTGATGTTTTGCTGGACCTCGAATCCTGTCTTGCCGGGCATCTGAATATCGAGCAGAACAACGTCGATCTCTCCGCGCCTGCCGTTGATCTCCGTGATGGCAGTCTTGGGGTCGGTCTGTGAACCGACAACGCTGATGCGACGGTGACCGTCGAAGTTCATCCGAAATCCGTCGATGATCAGCGGGTGGTCATCAACGATATACACGCGAATGCTCATGGAAGTTGGTGCTGTATCATTCATAGTAGTCGTACACTTACTGATGATAAGTTACGTAGCCAATCGTCGTTGAACATGATGATGGGAGTAAAATGGTGGGGATGGATTTAAGCGTGCTTCGTCCGATATTTGCCGCAGCGGACATCGTTCCAAGACATGATCGCGAACATTTCCATTCAGCTCAACGGACAGTTCCGTTCCCAACACCGAGAATACTGTTGAGCGCGTAGGGCGGCATCCTTCGGGATGCCGTCCGCGTTTTCGGACATGCCAACGGCGCCTTGCACCCATACGACAGCGCCGTTGACAGTGTCCGAGCACACTCGGCGACCATCGACGACGTTTGGGAGCACCGTCCGATGATCAGAACTGAATGGTATTGCAATATGATGTGATGGGCGACGTATCATGTCGCTATTTTAGACTGACTCTAATTTTCTGATCAATCACTCCATCACGGCATAGAGAATGTCAGCACAGATCGTCCGATGCGTCCGGATCGTTTCGATCCTTTCGGGAGGCCGCAAACTCACGACACAGGAGATCATCGGCCTTGTATCCGATGCCAATACGCCGCCGGTAACGCGCCGGCAGATACAACGGGATCTGCGTTCAATAACGGAAGCCGGAGTGCCGGTGACGTTGGAGCGCACCGGCCGTGAGCAGCGCTGGTTCATCCCAACGTCTTACCGTGGCCTTCAGCCCCTTACTGTTACCTCCCAGGAAGTCCTTTCACTGCATCTTCTGAAGGGAGCCCTTGGTGCGTATCGCAACACGCGTGTTCACAAGGACGTCGAACGTCTGGAGAAGTCTCTCGAGAAGGTGGTGCCGGGCAGCGTCTTTTTGCGTCAAGACGTGGTCAGCGAGGTATCGCCCGGACGCTACACGAGTGCGATCGATGATGCCGTTATGGATCGCATCATCTTTGCCATTACCGATCCGCACTGGGATAGGGTGACATACAGGTCAATCCATGGTGGCCAGGCCAAGACGTTTGTGGTGAGCTTCTGCCGGATGATCAATCATGCTGGTCGACTCTACGTAGCGGCCTGGCATCCGACGCACAAGCAGTATATAACGCTGGCGGTGGATCGCATTGATCACGTCGAACGTGCTGAAGACGTTACTCTGCCGCACCATGTCTTTGATGAGCGTAAGTACAGGCAGGCGCGCTTCGGAGTATACGACGGCGACGTGCATCTGATACGTCTGCGAATTGACGCTTCGGCGGCTGACTTCTTCGCCTCGCGCGAATGGCACCCCTCGCAGCGTGTCACGCGACGGGCAAGGGGCTCACTGGACCTTGAGCTTGAGGCTCCTCTTTCACCGGAGCTCGTCTCGTGGATCGTGTCATGGTCAGACGTGATCACGATCGTCAGTCCGAGCAAGCTCAAAACAATCTGTCGCGACAAGGTCAGCAGACTGTTCGCGAGGAAAGCCCCCTGAGCCGCGAAGCTGCCGGCATGCCTAACTTGCTTCATGAACGTCATGATCATCGGCGCCGGCATGAGCGGGCTCATCGCCGGGCACAGCCTGCAAGAACGAGGGTTCAGCGTCACGATTCTCGATAAAGGACGTGGCGTCGGTGGCCGAATGGCAACGCGCCGCATGGAGGATGCCGTGTTCGACCACGGGGCTCAGTTTCTGACGGCACGCTCCGAGTGGTTTAGCGAACTCGTTGATCAGTGGGTCAGCGAAGGAGTCGTTGCGCCATGGTTCGCCGCGCATACTCGCAAGCAGCATGTCCGATATCGGGGCGTACCATCGATGAATGCTCTGGCAAAGCACCTGGCAGAGGGCCTGGACGTGCACACTTCAACAACCGTTGTGTCTATCGGCCGTGGCGATTCTGGATGGAACATCTCGACCGAGGACGGAAAGGTGCTGGCGGCTAACGCCTGCCTGATAACGGCACCCGTTCCGCAGGCGCTTGCACTGGTGAAGAACATCGAACTCGACGTGCAGCCCGACGACATGCAGAGACTGCACCGTGTCGAATACGAGCCATGCTTTGCCGTCATGTGCAGGCTTGCCTCTCCCAGCCAGCTGCCCGAGGATGGTCCGTTCAGACCTTCCGATAGTTCAAGCATCGCTCTTATCGCCGACAATGCGGCCAAGGGAGTTTCACCGGTTCCGAGCCTTACCATCCACAGCACACCGGAGTTTGCGCAAACGCATATCGAAGAGCCCGACGAGGCGCATCGCCTCATGATCCAGGAGGCGTTGAGATACGTCAAGGCCGAGATCATCAGCTCTGTGATCCATCGCTGGCGCTATGCGCAGCCATCGACGCAGTATCAGGCCCCCTTCTGCATGCTCAACTCCGAACCTGCACTGATCCTTGCCGGCGATGCCTTCGGCGGAGCACGCATTGAGGGGGCAGCCCTCTCGGGATTGGCTGCCGCCGATCATCTCAGCACGCTCTGAGTCCGTAAGTTTGCAGCACTGTTTTTCTCATTCCTCACGCAGACAATGGCCAAGATCACGGTAGCGAACCCGATCGTCGAACTCGACGGCGACGAGATGACACGTATCATCTGGAAGTTTATCAAGGACAAGCTCATCCTCCCCTACCTGGAGCTTGACATCAAGTACTTCGACCTTGGCATCGAGCATCGTGACGCAACGGACGACCAGGTAACGATCGATGCTGCCGAAGCGATCAAGCAATACAGTGTCGGCATCAAATGCGCTACGATCACCCCTGACGAAGCACGTGTCGAGGAGTTCAAACTCAAGAAGATGTGGAAGTCGCCCAACGGCACCATCCGCAACATCCTCGACGGGACAGTGTTTCGTGAGCCGATCGTCTGTCGTAACGTGCCGCGCCTTGTACCAAACTGGACAGCGCCGATCTGCATCGGACGTCATGCCTTTGGCGATCAGTACCGTGCAACAGATTTCGTTACCAAGGGCAAGGGCAAGCTCACCGTGACCTTCACTCCGGAGGATGGCGGTGAAGCGCAGTCGTTTGAAGTGTACAACTTCAAGGGCGATGGTGTTGCGCTTGCCATGTACAACACTGACGAGTCGATACGGGGCTTTGCACGCGCCTGCATGAATCAGGCAGTGATGAAGCGCTGGCCCCTTTACCTGAGTACCAAGAACACCATTCTCAAGAAGTACGACGGCCGTTTCAAGGACATCTTCCAGGAGGTGTTCGACAGTGAGTTTGCTGCCAAGTTCAACGAGATCGGCATCACCTATGAGCACCGCCTCATTGATGACATGGTGGCCTCAGCTCTCAAGTGGAATGGCAACTTCGTCTGGGCCTGCAAGAACTACGACGGAGACGTCCAGTCCGATACCGTCGCCCAGGGCTTCGGCTCGCTTGGTTTGATGACATCCACGCTCGTAACGCCGGACGGAAAGACCATGGAAGCGGAAGCGGCACATGGCACCGTGACGCGTCACTATCGCGATCACCAGAAGGGCAAGCCCACGTCGACCAACCCCATCGCTTCGATCTTTGCCTGGACAAGGGGCTTGGAGTTCCGAGGAAAGCTCGATGGTAATCATGAGCTCGTACAGTTCTGTCAGACCCTCGAACAGGTCTGCATTGACGTCGTCGAAAGCGGACGCATGACCAAAGATCTGGCCGTCTGCATCCATGGCAGCAAGGTCAACCACGGCGAGCATTACCTGTACACCGAAGAGTTTCTGGACGCTATCGACCAGGAGCTCCGGGTGCGCCTGGGCTCGTAATTCTGCGTTTTCCACAACGAATCCACACTTCTTCGTATCTTTGTGCGTCCTAGGACGCGCTCGGAGAGATCCGAGCAACAAGAAGGTGCTCATTGCACCACGGATTTTCTTCTCTGTGCCCCCTCGTTCCCTGCTGGTGCTGTGGTGAATTACGGTTGCATTGAAGCCGATAAGTTCGGCTCGAGAGATGGAGACCGGTTCATCATCATCCACCACTTGAGGACAGGTCTATGACCTTTACCGAGTTGCAGCTTTGCGAACCAGTTCTGAAGAACGTTCTCGCTGCAGGGTATACCCAACCCACCCCTATTCAAGAGCAGGCAATCCCCGTCGTGATGGCCGGACGTGACATCTTCGGATGCGCACAGACCGGTACCGGAAAGACGGCGGCCTTTGGTCTGCCAATTCTTAACCGACTGCACAACGAGGGTCCCTTCCGGGGCGGTCCACGTGTGCTCATTCTTGCGCCGACGCGTGAGCTGGCCGTTCAGATCGACGAGAGCTTCCGCACGTATGCCAAGGGCCTGAAGGTCCGCAGCGTCGTGCTGCTCGGCGGCGTAAGCATCCGTCCGCAGATCGATCAGATCCGCCGTGGCGTCGATGTGGTCATTGCCACTCCGGGACGTCTGCTCGACGTGGTCGAGCACCGTGCCCTGAACCTGTCAAATGTTCACACGTTTGTGCTCGACGAGGCCGATCGCATGCTCGACATGGGATTCCTGCCGTCGATCCGACAGGTTGTCAAGCTCATCCCGACCCAACGTCAGACGCTGTTCTTCTCGGCAACCCTGCCGCGTGAGATCCGCGACCTGGCCAATTCGCTTCTGAATGACCCGGTTCACGTAGCCGTGGCACCGGAGAGTACGACCACGGAAATGGTCGACCAGCGCCTGTATTTTGTCGAGCGTGACCGCAAGCGTGCCCTTCTGGCGCACCTGCTTGAGGAAGACCTCGAGGGCAGCGTGCTTGTCTTCACCCGCACCAAGCGCGGAGCGGACCGTGTGACAAAGGACCTGATGAAGGTTGGCCTGAAGGCAGCATCCATCCACGGCGACAAGTCGCAGATGGCCCGCCAGAAGGCCCTGCAAGACTTCAAGTCGGGCCGAACACGCGTACTCGTAGCCACTGATATCGCCGCCCGCGGAATTGATATCGCACAGCTACCATACGTGGTCAACTTCGACGTCCCGGAGGCCGCCGAGACATACGTCCACCGCATTGGCCGCACAGGACGTGCCGGTCGCAGCGGAGTGGCCGTTACTCTTGCCACGCCCGAAGACCGCAATTCGCTGCGTGACATCGAGAAGCTTATCCGCATGCGGATCCCGGCAGTGCGCGATCATCCCTTTGAGGAATGATGCGCCAGCCGAGCCCCGTTCTCTGACTTCAATATATTTGCCCATCGTAACAGACACCTCTGAACGATTCAAATGACTCTCGCCGACGACCAGCAGCCAGCACAAAACAACCAGTCTTCTGAAAACGGCCCCGACCGCGAAGGTCGTTCAGGCCGTCGCCGTCGCCGTGGGCGTCGTCCCGGCGATGGCCCCCGCGAGGGCGCTCCTCAGGAACCTACCGATGCGGCCCCTTCGGGTGCCCATCCGGACCGTCCATCGGCCCCATCGGGTCCGGAAAACCGGCCTGAACGCCGACAGGAGCGCCGTCCCGATCGTCCGGACAACCGTCCGGATAATCGGCCGGATAATCGGCCGGACAACCGGCCGGAACGCCCGACCGACGCACCAACATCGGGCGAGGCAGCAGACGGTCAGCAGGCTGAAGGGGGCGAGCGCGGCGGCAGAAATCGTCGGCGCAATCGCAACCGTAACCGCTCAGGCGAGCAGCAGCGAGAAAGCCAGGCTCCTCAGGGAGCACCTGCGGCACCGGGCCAAAGTCAACAGCAGGAACGCACCAAACCTGCACGACCGGCCCAGCCGCAGCGCGGCGATCAACCCAAGCAAGAGAAGAAGGAACGGCCATCACGAGGCTCAGTTCTGAATCGCCGGCAGACACGCGGCGAGTATACCGATGCACCGAAGCAGAAGGAAGACACACCGCAGTATGTGCCGGTCAGTGCCGCCACGGTCGAACAGTACGTGAACGGCCACAAGGGCTGGCAAAAAGAGGTGCTCTCGACGCTTCGCAGCATCGTCCAGGGCGTTGCACCCGATATCGAAGAAAGTATCATGTGGTCGCAGCCGGTGTTTAGCGCCAACGGTCCCGTTTGCTTTTTCAAGGCATACAAGGATAACGTGACCTTTGGGTTCTGGCGCGGCACGGAACTGAGCGATCCCGATGGATTGCTTTCCGGCGATCTGACGATGATGCGGACCATGACGCTTCGCTCGGCCAAGGACGTCCGCCGCGAAGCCTTCGAGGCCATGGTCAAGCAGGCCGTCAGACTCAACCGCGAAAAGGGTGATCCGACGCTTTCGTAAGCTCTGGCGCTCTTCAAATGGCGGTTCGCACAACGCGGTTTCCGTCGTGCGGTGGCACTAGCCGTCGTGAACGATCGCGATAAATACGCTCGGGTCCAGAAACGCCGAGCAGCGATGTAGGTCGTCGAGCACTATGCGCCCGATCACATAGCTCCCGGTTATACCTCGGTGGTCAACCTCTATCGATCGGAATGGCACCTCGCGCAGGATCGCCGCACTGGCACGGACATAGACGCTTACCTCAATGCCGTGATCGACCGTTGGTCGCACAGGCTGCTGCATTTTCTTGTACTCGTACCGGTACGTGTGTCTGATCGCAGCGATATCGGACAGCACCGCTGATGCGGTCGGACCTCCGCCTGCCCCCTTTCCAACGAGGAGTTGAGCATCAGAAAATGCGGCTGTGAGCTGAACTGCATTCATTTCGTTCTGAATTGAAGCAAGATGCAAACCGTTGGGTGTAAATGCAGGAAGTGCCATTACCGATAGCGAATCTCCGTGCAACTGCACGGTTGAAAGCAGCTTGATCGAACACGTGAGCTGTCGAGCCACCGACACATCGTAGGGTGTAATGGCCGTGATTCCGCGGCGAACAACCTGGGATGGGTTGAGTACAACACCGAATGCATGTGCAGCAATGATGGTTGTTTTGAATGCCGCATCATATCCTTCAACATCGAGCGTCGGGTCGCTCTCTGCAAAGCCAAGGCGCTGAGCACCTGCGAGGGCTTCACCATAGCCACCCGTATGGGGCGAGTGCAACGCCGTCAGAATGTAGTTCGTTGTACCATTGACGATTGCCCTTACGCTCCGTAGAAGGTCATTGTCATAGTATTCTTCGAGATTGCGAATGATGGGTATGCTTCCGCAGGTTGATGCCTCGTAGAGAAATGGCATGCCTGTTCTGCTTTGAAGCTCAAGCAGCTCTGGAAGCCTTGAAGCGATCATACGTTTGTTTGCACTCACCGCTGCCTTACCGCTTTCGAGTGCGCGAGAGACAATGTCAAACGCTGCATCGGGGTCATCGATCAACTCCACCACGACGTCTATGTCAGGATCGTCAAGGATCTCATCACGGTCAAAAGTGAGCAATCGGGCGGGTGCTGATCGCTGCTTAAAGCGATCACGCACGCAGATGCGTGCGATCTCCGTCTGAAGCAAGGGGGTACGTTGGAGTACATCGTACAGTCCCTGCCCCACGGTACCGAAACCGAAGAGACCGATACGCAATGAAGCTGTGTGTGTCATGGTATGATACCCGATTTGTGGAGGATTGTGGCAAGGCGTTCGGTGTGAATCAGAAACGCATCATGTCCGGCAGAGCTCAGGAGTCGGCGGTACTGTCCACGCGGGACCATGTCGGCAATGAACTGCTGCTCCGATTCCGGGAACAGCAGGTCGGAATCGATACCGATCGACAGCGTCTGCGCTGATATCGACCGTAAGACGGCTCCGGCCCCGCCACGACCTCGTCCGAGGTCGTGGCTATCCATTGATCGGGTCAACACGTAATACGCGCGGGCCGTAAACCGCTCAACGAGCTTTCGTCCCTGATGGCGCTGGTACGACTCAGAGGGATATGTTGAGATGCGTTCATCCTCGGGTTGTTGAGTCAGAGAATACTGCAGCGGCGTTCGGTACATGATCATCGCCATGGCTCGCGCAGCCGCCAGACCAGCCGCGCCTGCGCCTGGCCGAGGGGTGTAAAATGTGCTGTCAGCTTCGATGGCCATCCGCTGGGCGGCATTCGAAGCGACGACCCACGGCAGATGACGCGCATTGGTCGCAATAGGGACAATTCGCTCGATGACCGCGGGCTCATGAACAGCCCATTCGAGGACGTGTTGACCGCCCATCGAGCCGCCGATCAACAGACGGATCTGCGGTAGCTGCAGGTGTTGCCGCAGTCGGATAAAGGCCCGGACCTGATCGCGAGTTGTGACAACCATCCCCATCGCATCCGAGAACTCCGTACTTCCGTAACAGGAACCGATCATGTTGGCACAGACCACGAACAACCGTTCAGTGTCTATAGGACATCCAGGCCCCACAAGACCGCGCCACCAAAGCGCGGCATCACTATCTCCGGTAAGAGCGTGGCAGATCCATACAACATTGTCCTTATCCCTGCTCAGGGTCCCGTACGTGTGGTAAGCGATCGTGAGTCCATTGACCGTGGTTCCGTTCTCGAGCATCAATGGCTCCTGGTCCACGAACAGCTTCATCGCGACCTCCGAAGCGCCTGGTCCAGATCGGCGATGAGATCATCGACATGTTCGATTCCGATGCTCAATCGAATCAGGCCCGGTGTGACTCCAGCAGCACTCTGCTCCTCCGGTCCAAGCTGCTGGTGCGTTGTAAGTGACGGCTGAATGACAAGGGACTTTGCATCACCCACGTTGGCAGCATGAGAGAAGAGCTCAAGCGCGTCAATCACGGCCTGTGCTCGCTCGGCACCGCCTACTGGCTCGAACGAAAGAACGCCACCGAAACCATTGCGCAGATAGCGCTTTGCGAGTTCATGATGCGGACTCGACGGCAATCCGGGATAAGACACACCGGCAACGTCCGGATGACTCTGCAGCCACTGCGCCACTGCGAGTGCATTGTCCATGGTTCGCTGGACACGCAGAGAAAGTGTTTCGATGCCCTGCAGAAGAAGCCACGAATTGAATGGACTCTGCGAAGGTCCAAGGTCGCGAAGACCCTCAACACGCGCACGTATGGCGAAGGCTATGTTGCCAAAGGGTCCGTCCGTTCCGAAGACGTCCCAGAATCGCAGCCCATGATAGCCCTCGCTTGGCTCGGTGAACTGCGGGAATCTTCCATTGCCCCAGTTGAACGTGCCTGCGTCCACGATAACACCGCCGATGGCCGTGCCGTGACCACCTATCCACTTTGTGGCAGATGCCACTACAACGTCCGCACCGTACTCGATAGGTCTGGCAACATATCCTGCAGCGCCGAATGTGTTATCGACGACAAGCGGGATGCCTAACTCCTGAGCAATCTTCTTGATCGCTGCAAAGTCCGGGACGCTGAAACCCGGGTTTCCGATCGTCTCGACGTAGAACGCCTTGGTCTGGTCATCGGCTAGAGCACGGAATGACTCGGGATCATTGCCCTCAGCGAATCGCACCTCTATTCCCAACCGTCGAAATGCGACCTTGAACTGGTTGACTGTGCCGCCGTAGAGATAGGATGACGTGACAATGTTGTCACCAGCCGATGCGAGCGTGTGAATGGCAAGAAACTGCGCAGCCTGTCCGCTCGCTGTTGCAACGGCTGCAACACCCCCCTCCAGCGCCGCGATGCGCTGCTCAAACACATCCGTCGTGGGATTCATGATGCGCGTGTAGATGTTGCCGAACTCGCGAAGTGCAAACAGATCGGCACCGTGCTTCGCATCCTTGAACGTGTAGGATGTTGTCTGATACAGTGGCACGGCCCGTGAGCGCGATGCCGGGTCGACCGCGCTGTAACCGGCGTGAACCTGGAGTGTATCGAAATGAAGGGGCTTTGACATGACGTCTCCTGATACTGTGGGGAGACGCTTTTCTATCAACCTGTAGATATGAAAAACGCCATCCCCGTGAAGGAATGGCGTTTGAAAATTGCAGTCTTTACTGTCGTATCAACACCACTCCACCACGTGCATACACATACACATCATACAGCTTTGCATGACGGCGACGCGTGAGAAGGAATGGCAGTTGTTGATCTTCATGACGGGGCGAATATACGTGAGCGGAAGAAACTTGCAAGTTTTTACGCGCTGGCAACGTCAGCGTAATGCGGTCTCGAGCGCCGTGCGTGCATCGGTTTTCTCATCCCGGTACTTCACGATCAGAGGCGTGCTCACGGCCAAACCGTTGATGCGCCCCCATTCGTTCTGTATCGCACGCGATCCGGCAACAACGACGGCGCCCTCCGGGATCTCAAGGGGCTCGTGGTCCGTGCTGCGGTGAATGGTACTGTTGACAAGATCGTACACCGGAGTTGAGGCGTTCAGGATCACACCACTGCCGAGCACGGCACGATTGCGAACACGCACTCCCTCGTACACGCCGCAGTTGCCCCCTATCATCACATCGTCCTCGATGATCACGGGACGCGCCCCGGCGGGCTCAAGCACGCCGCCAATCTGCGCGGCCGCACTGACATGCACGCGTGCGCCGATCTGAGCGCACGTGCCCACAAGAGCATGACTGTCGATCATGGTTCCCGGGCCGATCCAGGCGCCGATGTTGATGTACATCGGAGGCATGCAGATCACTCCGGCAGACAGGTACGCACCGGTGCGGACTGAGGATCCACCGGGCACGATACGGACACCATCGTCGAGCGTAAACCGCTTTGTCGGCAGCGTATGCTTGTCGAAGAATCTGAAATTGTCGTCCGTTGACATGTCCTGCATCGCCCCCATGCGGAACAGCAGAAGGATGCCATGCTTCACCCACATGTTCACGCGCCAGCCCCCTTCAAAGGGCTCAGCAGCGCGTATCTCGCCGTGGTTGAGGGCGCGCACGATCTCGGCACACACATCCGCAACCATGGGGTCGTACTTCAGCTCAGCCGGGTCAAGTGCATAGAGCCGTTCGATTTCTTCGCGAAGGTTCATTACTTCTTTGATGGTGTTGTGAATGCCAGGTTAAGGATCTTGTAGATCAGCCGCGCCGTCGTAAGGTCGGGATGTGAAAGCCCCTTCATCGGTGCAAGTTCGACAACATCCAGCCCCACAATGCGACGTCCACTGGCAATGACAGCGCGGATGACATCGATCGTCTCGCTGTACATGAGCCCGTCGGGCTCCGGGGTCCCCGTGGCCGGCATGATCGCCGGGTCGAACACATCAACATCGAACGTGATGTAAACGTCTTTGGCAAGCGTATCGACAACGCTCTTCTGCCAGTTCACGCCGTGCAGGCCACGTCGGATGGCCGAAGCATAGAAGGTGTTGATCTTCTTTTCGCGGATGAACTGCGCCTCTTCAATGCACTGGGCACGGATACCCACCTGCGTGATGCGCTTGGTGGGAAAGAACTCGGCAACGCGCGCCATGAAGGACGCGTGTGACCAGGCAGAGCCCTGATACTCATGCCGAAGGTCCGAGTGTGCATCGAAATGCAGAACGCTCATCTTGGGAAATGCGCGGTAGTGCGATGCGATCGGCGCTGTCGAGATCGTGTGCTCGCCCCCTAACGTCACGACAAACTTCTCCATCTCAAGGAGCACGTCAACCTGCTGCTCGATCATGTCTAGTGCCGCGCGATCTACGGCCTTACCGAACTTGATCGGCGCCAGCGTCACGATGCCTTCATCAAAACACAGTTCGCGGTTCGTCTCGTCATCGTAGAACTCCACATAGGCACTGGCCTTTACGATGGCCTTGGGGCCGTTCTTGGCTCCTCCGCCATAGCTGACAGTGTGTTCGTAGGGGGCTGAAACGACAGCGATCTTGGCCGTTTCGAGAGTTGAATGCTCCGATTCGATCGCCAGAAAATTCTTGCTTGGTCCAAGCACATGCATTGTTACGTCCTACGTTGATGAACCTGCAATTTAGGTGCGCACTGCGGCACAATGAAGAACGTATATTCGGCCCATGTCTACGCTGGCTCGTCAACGCACCGGTTGGTACTTCTATGATTTCGCCAACAGTGCCTTCACCACATCCGTCGTCACGGTGTTCTTCGGTCCCTACCTGACCTCGGTGGCTGAGCATGCTGCCGTCGGCGGACATCTTCATTTCCTTGGGCTAGCGCTGCATCCAGGTTCGTGGTTCTCCTTCTGCGTGTCGGCCTCAGTCGTCTTGCAAATGATACTGCTGCCGATCGTAGGAGCGCTTGCCGATGCCTCGCATCGCAAACTTCAGCTACTTGCGCTTACGGCGTTCATCGGAGCAGGAGCAACGAGCGCATTGTCCTTCGTTCGGCACGACGCAACATCCTATCTCACCGGCGCGGCGTTGTTTATCATCGCGAACGCAAGCTTCGGGGCGAGCATCGTGGTTGCCAACAGCTTTCTCAATGACCTTGCCACGGACAATGAGCGTGATAGGATCTCTTCGCGCGGCTGGGCCTTTGGGTACCTTGGTGGGGGCCTGGCACTGCTGCTGCATCTGCTGTGGTTCAAGACCGCATCGACCGGTGATGAGAAGTCGTGGACGATCCGGATGATCCTCGCCAGTACCGGGCTCTGGTGGGCTGCCTTTACGATCGTTCCTCTGGTCTTGCTGGCGGGCATTCGCCGCAATGTGGGCAAGGTACGCGTCGGCGCAGCAGTCACGCAGCTTCGTGATACGCTTCGGCACATCCGACAGCATCCTCAGGCCTTCCGATTTCTCGTTGCCTACGTTCTTTACAACGAGGCCATTCAGACCGTCATCTCCATGGCTAGCGTCTACGGAAGTCAGGAGCTCGGACTCGGACTCGACGTGCTCACGCAGGCCATCCTGCTGGTACAGTTTGTTGCGATTGGCGGATCATTGCTGTTCGAAAGAATGGCTGCACGCGTCGGCACCATGCGCGCAATCACCGTCAGCCTCATCGGCTGGGCCGCCGCTTTGCTCTTCGCCTACTACATGCCCGCATCGGGCTCGTGGTTCTATGTGCTGGCCGTGGTCATTGCCATCGTGCTAGGGGGCTCGCAGGCCCTTAGCAGATCGCAGTTCTCGAAGCTCATTCCGCATGGACGAGAAGCCGAGTACTTCTCGCTCTACGAGATCAGCGACAAGGGCACGTCATGGTTCGGACCTCTGACCTTCGGCATCGTGCTATCGATGACCAACAGCTACCGCTATGCACTGCTCTCGCTTATCGTGTTCCTGCTCATCGGAATGATTCTTTTGCAACGCGTTAAAGAGCATCAGTCCCGGTAGCGCACAGAATAGCATGGACGAGACTTCGTCTCACCCCAAAAACACTGCGTCATTCCGTAATTCGGTAATTCCGTACTTCCGTAATTCGGTACTTCCGTACTTCCGTACTTCCGTACTTCCGTACTTCCGTACTTCCGTACTCCCGTAATTCCGTACTTCCGTACTTCTCTTCTCAATCCATTATTTTCCGCAGAAACGCCGGTTGGCTGCCGGCGGCAGCGCGGCGCATCTGCGGTTGAGATGGATCCGGAGCGGCTACAGGAACGGAGCCTGATGAAGGGGGCTCGGAATGTGGCATACCGGTCTGACGATGGTCCTGCTCACGTTCGCGTTGACGTCGCAGATAGGTCGGAACGTTGATGTCGTTGACATCAATGTCGGATGCTGCAGGAGCAGTTGGAGCTGACGATGGTGCGGGAGTTTCCGCTACCACATCGCGTTCTGGCTGCTGGCGGACGATCTCGATGATAGGCCCGGCCACTGGCGCTGCCACAGGAACAACCGTGGCTTTCTTTTCTTCGTGTTGACGGTGGAAGCCCGTGGCCACAACAGTGATGGCAATCTCGTCTTCCATACGTTCGTCGATCACCACGCCGTGGATGAGGTTCACCTCATCGCCGGCGGCCTGTTCGATGGCGGCGACAGCTTCGCTGACCTCGAACATTGTCATGCCCGAGCCCCCTGTCACATTGACAAGAAGTCCCTGCGCACCGAAGATCGACATGCCCTCAAGGATCGGAGAATTCAGTGCGTTCTGTGCTGCCTCAATGGCACGGTGCTCGCCACTGGCGCGGCCGATCCCCATGAGCGCATCGCCCATGCCGGACATGACCGTGCGGACGTCGGCAAAGTCGACGTTCATATACCCGACACCGGAGATGATATCCGCAATGCCCTTCGTGGCGTTGTACAGAACGTTGTCGACCATCATGAGCGCATTGGCAAACGTTACGTCCCTGTCCACGACCGTCAGGATCCGCTGATTGGGAATGACGATCAGCGCATCTACATGCTCGCGCAGGTCCTTGATGCCGTTTTCGGCAACGGCCATGCGCCTTTTGGATTCATAGTTGAACGGCTTGGTCACGATGCCCACGACGAGGGCACCGATCTCGCGACCAATACGTGCGATCACCGGCGCAGCCCCGGTCCCCGTGCCTCCGCCCATACCAGCGGTCACGAAGATCATGTCACTGCCTTCAAGGGCTTCGCGCACGTCGTCAAGGCTTTCCTCGACAGCCATCCGCCCCCTATTGGGATCGGCTCCGGCTCCAAGACCACGCGTCACATCCTTACCAAGCTGAAGCTTGATGCCAGCCGGATTGCTCAAAAGAGCCTGACGGTCAGTGTTTGCTGCAACGAACTCGACTCCATCGAGTCCACGGGCGATCATGGTGCGGACTGCATTGCCGCCACCGCCGCCTACGCCGACCACGCGAATGCGTGCATCGGACGTCAGAGAAGATACATCCAACTCAATTGCCATCATTCCCCCCGGAAATCAGTCATGTTTCGTGAAGTTAACCAGTCAGAAGTTTTCAAACCAGTCTTTGAGTCGCTGAACGACTCCCTTTTTATGAACATGAACCTCCGCAGGTTCTGCAGGGGGCGCATCTTTTGCTGCCTGAATTGTCGGTTGAACGTCATGTGAATCAGAGATGAATTCGTGGTGATGTTTGATTCCATAGAGTGCCAGACCAATGGCTGTTGCCCGGGATGGCGTGGTCACTTCACGGGCAAAGCCGTCATTGCCGAAGCCGCGCGGAAGCCCCTTGTTGACCGGCAGTCGAAAGGTCCGCTGCGCCAGCTGCTCCGAGCCATAGAGCTCGGTGCACCCGCCCGTGAGGACAACACCGGCGGCTAGCTGGTGCGACATGCCGGACTCGTGAATGCGCGAGAGAACAAAGTCGTAGATCTCTTCCATCCGGGGTTCGATCACCTGACAGAGGATCGACTTCGATACCTCGGTCGGCGTGCGGCCACCGATTCCCGGAACCTGGAAATGCTCGTCGCGCAGAATACTCTCGCTGATCGCATGACCGTAGCTGAGCTTGATACTCTCGGCATCGGTATTGCGGATGCCGAGAACGGCAACGATGTCATCAGTTACGCGCTGACCGGCAATGCCGATAACGCTCACATAGCGTAGAACGTTGTCCTTGTAAATGGCCATATCGGTGGTGCCACCGCCAATGTCGACCAGGGCCACGCCGACTTCCCGCTCCGCCTCGTCGAGAACGGCGTAGGAACTGGCGATCGATTGAAGCACCACGGCATCGACGTGCAGTCCGGCCCGCTCAACGCATTTATACAGGTTGTCGACCGCTGAGGAGCTGGCCGTGATCACCAGGGCGTTTGCCTCGAGGCGCCGTCCGCTCATTCCGAGTGGATCTGAGATACCATCCTGTCCGTCGATCAGATAGTCCTGCGGAATAACATGCAGAATGCGACGGTCCGGCGTGACGTGCACCTGCGACAGCTCGTCATGCAGACGCTTGACGTCGCTTTCGGAGATCTCCGACGTCCTCGTTGTTACAATACCGCGAGTCGTGAACGTGCTAATGTGCTCGCCGCTTATCCCCACCACAACCGGCCCAAGCTGATACCCACTGGTCTGCTCGGCGCGGTCGACCGCTGCGCGAATAGCCTCTGCGGTCTTGTTGATATTGCTCACAACGCCGCGTTTGAGACCGTCGCATTCGGCAACGCCCGTACCGATAACCTCGATGGCACCCGAGTCGGCATCCCGCGACATCACGATCGCGCTGACCTTGGTAGATCCAATATCAAGACCGGCATGGATCGTCTGCTTGCTCATACCCTTGCCCCCCCGCTTGATGTCTGTGGCCGCTCAGCGCTGTAGCGCAGCACAATTTGATTGCGCCAGCGCAGGTCAACCTCACGAACGTGTGCAAGACGAAGCGAGGCGGATGCATCTTTCCAGAAGACGTTCATGTCGGCCAGCGCCTCCGTGGCCCGGTCCGACCCGATGCTGCCGAGATGCCATGTGGCATCATCAGTGATCACATCAACCGTGCGCGAACGCCGGTCGTACGTTAGCTCGGAGATCGATTGGTACAGTCGAGGATCCAACGCCCGCGCCGCACGATTCAGCAGCGACGTCAGTGAACGTACCTCCGACTCCGACAGCACATATCCGTTGGTTCCGTGCAGCATAGGGACATTGTGCGCCGTACGCTCCTGAACAACAGGAAGCACCGTACCCTGGTCGTCGACGTACCGTAAGACACCGCCGGCGTGAAGCACATGCGCCACCGGGAGTCGCTCGACAACATCCACACAGAGTCCGTTCACACCCGAAAAGTACACCGAGGCCTTGCGCACGTAGGGAATCTGCTCGACGCTCTGGCGGATCGAGGCCAGCGTGATGGACTTTGCCCGGCGGTAGCGCAGAGAGTCCACCGCACGCTGCACCGAAAGACGACTCAGCCCCGTGGCACCCACGACGTCGACGTCCGCGATCCGCTGACGGTCTTTCCACTGCGTGGCCATAAACGACAGAAACAGTAGACCAAGTAGACAGATCATCAGCCCGGAAGTTCTCCGTTCGGGCTTCCCTGTGACGTCCAGTTGCCGTGCTCGCTTGGCCACCACTATCCTCATATCCGTGAATAACTTCAGTCAGTTATTCACATCTGTTGATAATCCCCGTTTTACCACCTGATCGCTGCGGTCCCCTGAAGGACAAAATGGACATATCCATTCATATTCGCAACGAGTTAGTGAAAGAACAAATGTAGTGGACAATTATGGCCAATGCAAGCGGGAAAGGGGGCTGGTCGCGATGATTTGCACACAGGTTATCCACGAATTGTGGATAGCGTGGAAACGCTCTCGCCGACTCAGCTCAGAGCCTTCGTTCTTCCTCCGTCAACCAGGATGCTCGTGCCGCTGATGTAGGCCGCGGCAGGTGAGGCCAGAAATGCTACCGCGGCAGCGATCTCGTCAGGTTGCGCAAAGCGTCCGAGCGGTATCTCTGAAACCATCGAGCCGACGACCTCGTCGCGGGAACGCCCACTGGAAGCCACGTTCCGGTCGATGATCGCCTCTAGCCTCTCGGTCATGGTCGCACCCGGCAGGACGTTATTCACGGTAATGCCCGTGGGGCCGAGTTCCGTTGCCAGGGTCTTGGCCCAGCTGGACATTGCACCGCGGATCGTGTTGCTGACGCCTAGTCCTTCGATGGGCTGTTTCACCGATGTGGAAACGATGTTGATTATTCGGCCATATCCGGAACGTTCCATGTGAGGCACGAGAGCGGACATCAGGCGTTGAGCCACAAGAATATGATTTTCAAAAGCTTGCATGAGATCAGCAACAGAGCTCTTTCGCAGCGGCCCCGCAGCGGGACCAGCGGTGTTGTTGACCAGGATGTGGATAGCGCCAACAATATCCACAACGTTATTCACACCTGTTAGATACTCGGTTTCGTTGCCAAGGTCGACTGCAAGCGCGTGGTGCCGTGCACCGCTGGGTGTCGGCAGCTCGGAAACAACCGTGCGCAGAAGTTCGGCACTTCGGGCCAGAGCCACGACCGTTGCTCCGTTTGAGGCCAGCTCGATGGCCGTTGCCCGCCCGATACCCTTTGAAGCACCGCAGACCAGTGCCGTCTTCCCCGTGATGTCCAGATTCATGAGATGCGCTCCGATTTGTAGCTTTGTTACCGCAAAGCTACCAACTCCGAAAGGACCCCACATGGCCATCCGAGCCCCATTTCCATTGAAAACGTGGATCGACGAGCACCGTCACCTGCTCAAACCACCGGTTGGGAATGCCAAGGTCTACGAGGACACGGAGTTCATCGTCATGATCGTGGGCGGACCCAATGCCCGCAAGGATTACCACTACAATGAAGGTGAAGAGCTGTTCTACCAGCTCGAGGGAGACATCACGGTGAAGGTGATCGACGACGGGGTGCCGCGCGACATGCATATCAACGAAGGCGACATGTTCCTGCTGCCGCCTCGCACGCCACACTCCCCGCAACGTCCAGCCAATACCGTCGGACTGGTGGTGGAACGCAAGCGTGAGACAGCCGAACTGGACGCGTTCATGTGGTTCTGCGAATCGTGCGGGACGAAGCTCTACGAGGAGTTTCTACCACTTACCGATATCGTTACCCAGCTGCCACCGATCTTCGAACGCTTTTGGTCGAGCACGGATCATCGCACCTGCAAGAAGTGCGCAACGGTCATCGAGCCCCCTGCCAAGGTGTAATGTCGATGCTCAAGATCGACTCTCACGCTCACATTCTGCCCGAACGCTGGCCATCGCTGAAAGAACGCTACGGCTACGGTGGCTTTATCTGGCTTGATCATTACGCGCCCGGCAAAGCGCGCATGATGCGCGATGACGGCGTGTTCTTCCGCGACATCGACGAGAACTGCTGGAACCCACTGGCCATTATCCGTGACATGGATGCGCATCATGTGGACGTGATGGTGCTCTGCACGGTTCCGGTGCTGTTCTCCTACTGGGCCCCAGCCAAAGATGCGCTCGACTGGTCGCGGTTCCTGAACGACCATCTGGCATTGGTGATCGAACAACATCCGCGGCGCTTCATCGGACTGGGCACGGTCCCGATGCAGGACGTCGAAATGGCCATTAGCGAGATGCGACGCTGCGTGCTTGAGCTGAAAATGCCCGGCATCGAGATCGGCACGAACGTCAACGGCATGAATCTCGACGACCGGTCGCTCGATCCCTTCTGGGCAGAGGCCGAACGCCTCGGGGCAGGCATTTTCGTTCATCCGTGGGAGATGATGGGATCCGATCGAACAACACGGTACTTCCAGCAGTGGCTTGTGGGCATGCCTGCCGAAACAACGTTGTCGATGACGTCCATGATCTTCGGTGGTGTCTTTGACCGTTTCCCGAATCTGAAAGTGATGTTCTCCCATGCAGGGGGCTCTTTCGCTTTTACCATCGGGCGTATCTCACACGGATACCACGCCCGTCCTGACCTCTGTGCCGTCAATGGCGTGCAGGATCCGGCCAGCTATATCGGCCGATTCTGGGTCGACTCGATCACCCATAATGCCGATGCCTTGCGGTACCTCCTGGCGCTGATCGGACCAGAGAAGATCGCCTATGGAACGGACTATCCGTTCCCGCTGGGTGACCTCGAGCATGGACGCTTTATCGAGATGATGACGGATCTATCCCCGGCAACGAAACAACAGATTTTTGCCACATCCGTTATAGAGTTCCTCGGAATTGACGAGGCCAACTATAAACGTCCGGACGATGGTTTCGACCAGACCGTGGAGTGAGCCGAGACATTTTCGTAGATTCGCATCGCTCTCGCGACGGAGGGCTCGCATAATGGTATTGCAGCTGTCTTGAAAACAGCCGGGAGAGATCCTGTGGGGGTTCGAGTCCCTCGCCCTCCGCTCCGTCATTACAGTTTAGTAGGCATCGCCACTTACCACGCCATACGGCAGGAGTATATCATGCGCTCACTCACCACCCTCGGTTTCGCTGCACTCACTCTGGCCCTTGTATCGTGCTCGGATGAGCCAACCTCGCCAGACGCTCCATCGTACGGCACCTACGTTCACACGACCAACGGTGCTTACGTTATCAACTCCAACGTGAACGTTGCTATTGACGCGACGACCAAGCAGACCACCGAGCAGCCGGCGCCGGATGACAGTACGGTTGTGTTCAGCTCGCAGACGGGTGAGGGTATCGATGAGACGAATCCATCAAAAAAGCTGCCGCTGTACAAGACCGAATCCTACGTGTACGTCAACGGCCAGCCAACCGACACCGTAACGGTCACGCAACTCGGTGGCAAGATCACGCAGAGCTTCCGTCTGCGTTATTCTATCCAGCAGATCCCGCTTGACCTGGGCCGCAAGGACATGGTCATCTGCGATCTCGGAAACTCCACGTGGACGGCCCTGAAGGACACCGTGCTTCCATTTGATCTCCCGGGCATGGCACAGTACAAGGCCTCCGGCACGTTGAACTTTACTGGCAAGTCCCTCGGCGAAGAAACCGTTACGCTCAACAACCAGACGCTGAAGACCAAGAAGGTTCAGATCGACATGAACGCAACGCTCTATCTGGCGGCTGGCCCTACGTCGATCCCTCTTCCGATCAGGCTTGAGCGCACGTACTGGTTCGCTGAAAAGGTCGGCGTTGTGAAGATGGAACAGAAGGCCGCCGTCATTGACCTCGGCATCCTCGGTGGTTTCCTTGGAATGCCTATGCAGGCCGTTCCGGGCATGATCCAGACCGCCAAGCGCTGGTCGGCACGATAAGCCCCTTACTCGGGCTTCCAGATCCAGATATCGAATCCGCCGCGTCCTCCCGGGCGATCGCTGCTAAAGCGGTACGTACCGTCGTGCATGCGAGCAGCGTCCGTTTCGTTCCATATCGAATTGATGGCGGTCACAGGTACGGGGTCGCTCCAGCGTCCTCCACGTGCAACGGACATGTACACATCCTGGCCTCCGCTGCCACCCATGCCATCGGACGAAAACAGCAGCGTGTCGGCGGAAATGAGAACGGGTGTGAGCTCGTTGGCCGGTGAGTTGATCGCATCACCGCCGTGATGCGGCCCGGACCATGAGCCGTCCTGACGGCGCTCCATCATCCAGATGTCCGTACCACCTAAGCCCCCTTCCCTGTCGGAGACGAACAACAGGCGGGACTGATCCGGAGCGATGCTGGCCTGGGCGGCAAAGAACTCGCCGCCGGCGCTCTCGAGTGCCGGCCCTTCATCAAGACCTGAAGGGGTGCGCAGAACGCTGATGATGGAGGCAAACGACTGACGCAAGCCCATGCGGTAGGATGTAGCCAGTCCCGAACCATCGGGAGCCAGACTGACAAAGCCACGTGCTCTGCCGGACAGGTTGAGCGTTCCGGCCACAAGGTCAACACGGCCATCGCCGTGGCATCGATACACCTGCGCAACACCACTACGCTCTGATGTGAAGAGCATCGACTGTCGATCCAGATCGGAGCTTGGCGCATAGTCGTCAGCGACGGAGTTGCATGTCGGATGCGGCCAGGGGGCCTGCTGAACCGTGTCCGTCTGCGCCATGCACGCATCCGTGCGGCCGAACATGCTCAGTCCGAGCGCGAGAGCAATGGCCGAAGCTACGCGGCGTGCCGGTGCCGATGTAGATGTCACGTCAGACCCCACGCGTTTCCGGTGACCAGATGAACTTGTGCATCTGCAGCTGAAAGCGCACATCGAGCTTGTCCTCGAGGATCCACTCGACGAGTGCAACGAATGGAATTGCATCGAAGACGCAGGACATCAGAACGGCCGCCACGCGACGCTCAAGATCATACCGCTTTACCACCTCGCGGGCATATTCGTAGTCGGCTCGCGAAGCGATAACGAACTTTACTTCATCATGGGGTCGAAGTGCTTCGAGATTCTCGAGTCGATTCAGCGAGGACATCTTTGAGTCGGGACATTTCACGTCGACAATGCAGATCACCCTCGGATCGACCGACGAAACATCCACGTGTCCGCCGGTCTCTACCGCCACCGTATATCCCCGGTCGCATAACTGCTGCATCACCGGCAACACGGCAGACTGCTCAAGGGGCTCGCCACCGGTGAACTCAACAAATCGGATGCCGGCTTTTTCGACCTCAGCGTAGATGTCCTCCGGCGTCATCAGACGCTCCTGCTGGCGATGATCCAGTGCATATGGCGTGTCACACCAGACGCATCGTAGGCGGCATCCCTGCAGGCGAATAAACAGACATGGCATGCCGGCTCGGGTGCCCTCGCCCTGCACTGAAATGAATATCTCGTTGACGTTGAGGCGATCGCTATTGAAGGGGCTCGATGACATACGCACAAAACTACGCCACGGTGATCAAGCCGCCCTCGTCGAACATCTTCAGCAACTCCGTGCGCAACGCCTGGTGCTGCGCAGCGCGCAGGTGCGGATCGGCAGCCAGGATGGCGTGAGCGTCGCTACGCGCCTGGGCAATGATCTCGGCATCCCCAACCAGATCGGCAAAGCGAAACTCCGGGATGCCCGACTGGCGCGTACCCATCACGTCACCCGGACCGCGAAGACGAAGGTCAACCTCGGCGACCTTGAAACCGTCGGTGGTCTGCTCCATCGTGCGCAGACGCACCACGGCCGCCATCATATCCTCTGCAGCCGACGTTCGGGTGACCTGATAGCGGAAATGATCCTTTGTTGCAAGGAAACAGTACGACTGGTCGGCTCCGCGCCCTACCCGCCCCCTGAGCTGATGCAGCTGGGAAAGCCCGAAGCGTTCGGCGTTCTCGATCAGCATGACAGTGGCATTAGGAACGTCTATGCCGACCTCTATCACCGTGGTAGATACGAGCACGTCGTATTCTCGACGCAGAAACGCACGCATGATCTCTTCCTTCTCATCCCAGGTCATCTGTCCATGCAGAAGCCCAACGCGCAGGTCAGGAAACACCTCGTTATGCAGCCATTCAAAATGCTCTATCGCGCTCTTTGCCTGCACCTTTTCGCTCTTCTCGACCAGCGGATAGACGATATAGGCCTGACGTCCGCGAGCGACCTCCGCGCGGATGAATCGAAAGGTCTCGGCCAGCGATGATTCGAAGACCAGGCGCGTGATGATGGGCTTGCGATTAGCCGGCAGCTGATCGATCACCGAAACATCCAGGTCGCCGTATAGCGTCATGGCCAGCGTTCGAGGGATAGGAGTGGCCGACATGACAAGTATATGCGGAGTACGGGGCTGATCACCATGTGACATCTGCCCCATGCGTCGGAGCTCTTTGCGCTGAGCAACTCCGAAACGATGCTGCTCATCGATGACGATCAGACCAAGCTTGTGATACTTCACATCGGCCTCAAACAACGCATGCGTTCCAACCACGATCTGCGCCTGCCCGCTGCTGATCATCTCGTGGGCATGACGTCGCGCGACACTGCGCTGTGCGCCGACGAGCTGTGCGACATTGATGCCTTCGACGTTGCTAAGAAGCTTCGTCAGGCTGTGATAGTGCTGCTCGACAAGGATCTCTGTTGGCGCAAGCAGAACAGTCTGGTAACCATTGTCGATGGCGCTGAGCATGCATAGCAGGGCAACAATGGTCTTGCCTGAGCCGACGTCACCCTGAAGTAGCCGATTCATCGGCGTACCGGACGTCATATCGCCCACGATCTCGCGGATGACCCGCTTTTGGGCAGCGGTGAGTTCATACGGAAGTGCATCGATGATGGCGCGAGCGCGTGGACTCTGGGCCTGCATCGGCAGACCTCTCTCGGGTCGCTTCCGTGAGGCACGTCGCGCGGCAAGATGGGTTTCGAAGACGAGGAGCTCTTCGTACTTCATGCTGTTCTTTGCCAGCTCGATCTGATCGAGCGAAGCCGGCATATGCAACTGCCGCAAAGCATCGTGCTGCGGCATGAGCCGACGCTCCTGGCGCAGATCACCCGGAATCGGATCATCGATCAGCCCCAAGCCCCTTTCCAATGCATGCTCGGCAATGGCACGAAGATGCCGCATGGTCAGTCCGGCGGACTTCAACCCCTGCGTCATGCGGTACCGGGGGAGGATACTTCCGGCTCGGTACTGTTCGATCTCTTCCGGATGCACTTCCTCGATCTCCGGATGGTGCATGCTCAGTGTGCCCCACTTCGCGTCGTATTGTGGCACGCCGTGCACGACGTATGTGGATCCTGCTGTGAGGACCTTTCCGTAGTAGGCAAGTCCACTCCAGAAGATCAGCTGCATGGTGGCCGAGGAATCGTCACCGATGACAGCCACGAGCATGCTGCGCCCCTTGCCAACGGTGCGCTGCTCGAGTCGCATGACCGTGCCTACGAGCGTTACCTGCGCCGTGACCTTGATGGCGTGTGAAGCATCGCCGGACCAGAGATCAGGTGCACGGTAGCGCTCGCGAAGCTGCACGATGCTCTCGGCAGCCGTCCGGTCAACATAGGCTCTGGGGACGTTGTAGATGACGTCTGCGTAGCTGACGATTCCTTCCTTGGCAAGCGCCTCGGCACGACGTGGCCCAACGCCCTTGACGTACTGCAGCGGCAGGATGAGCGGCGATGTGGACGCGGCGGTCACGAAAACATCTCTGCGCAGTTTACCGGGCTGTCCCGTCAACGATCGTCATCCAACCGTGCACATCCTCGACACGTCCAAAGCGAATGTCATTGAGCCTGTTCTTAAGAGCAAACATCCGGCAATCATCATCGACGCGCAGCTGATAGTCCGTTCCGTCAACAGAGATTGTGGCAATAGGAGCAACCGAAGCTGCCGTGCCCACGCCGAAGGCCTCGGTCACCCGTCCGCTCGGAATCCCCTCGGTAAGTTCCTCGACGGAGATCGGACGCTCGATTACATCGTAGCCAAGATCACGGGCGATCTGGATAACGCTCTCTCGCGTAACGCCCTTGAGAATGGTGTCGCCCGTCGGAGGCGTCACCAGCGCACCATCAATGAAGAACATCAGATTCATCGTTCCCGACTCTTCTACGTGGTCGTGCTGCTTGGCATCGGTCCAGATAACCTGATCGAATCCCGCATCCTGCGCCAGCTTCGTCGGATACATTGCTGCCGCATAGTTACCGGCGCATTTTGCGTACCCCGTGCCCCCGGGTGCCGCACGTGTGAACTCCCGTTCGACCTTGACGCGAAGGGGGCGAGTATAGACCGGCTTGAACGGTCCGCCGACGACCATAAAGGAAAACTCATCGGCGGCTTTCAGCCCCATGCGCTCCTCGGTGGCGATCACAAAAGGACGGATGTAGTACGACGCATCAGGTCCCGGCGGCACCCACTGGCGATCAACATCCACCAGCGTGTGGATCGCCTCGGCGAAGAGCTCGGCCGGCACCGGAGGCATGAGCATACGCTCAAGGGAGATCGTAAATCTCTCCTGGTGCCGCGGCGTGCGAAACACACCAACGCGTCCGTCCTGCATATGATAGGCCTTCATACCCTCAAAGACGATCTGTGCATAGTGCAGACCCAGGGCAAGAGGCGAAAACGGCACAGGTCGGTAGGCCTGGATACGGGCTTTACGCCACTCTCCATGCGAATACTCAGCGATGAACATGTGATCACTGGGAACATTGATAAGCTTGAGAGATGCAACGGCATCTGCTTCGAGTCGCGGCATCGCCGCGCGGTCAATTGGTAGTGGCATGTGCGAATCTAGGGATTAGGGAACGTGAAACTTGATCGGCTGTCGATATCTTCGAGCATCATGACGCGCAAACGTGACATATCAGTTGTCGAAACCGTCGACGAGATGCAGTCGGTCGTTCAGAGCGTACGCGCCGATGGGCTCAGCGTTGGGTGCGTTCCCACGATGGGCTACCTGCACGACGGGCATGCATCGCTGATCCGTCATGCGTCCGAGCGGCATCCGGTCGTGGTTGTCTCGATCTTCGTCAACCCCACGCAGTTCGGGCCGAATGAGGACTACGCGCGCTACCCGCGTGATCTAGCCCACGACCTTGAGATCGTCCGCCAGGCCGGAGCAACACACGTCTTCACTCCCACGGTCGATCAGATCTACCCCGGGGGTCCGCGCTCAAGCATCCATATCGCGGGGGTGAGTGAAGTTCTTGAGGGGGCTTCTCGGCCAACGCATTTCGATGGCGTGGCAACGGTGGTCTCGCGCCTGTTTGAGGCGATGCTACCCGATGTGGCGTACTTCGGTCAAAAGGACCTGCAGCAGACGCTGATTATCCGGGAGCTGGTTCGCACTTCGCCCCTTGAGAGCGTTCAGCGCGTGCGCGTTGAAGTGCTGCCGACAGTGAGGGAACCCGACGGACTTGCGCGAAGCTCACGGAACGTGTACCTCTCGGCAGAGGACCGCCGTGAGGCGCCCGTGATCTTTGCGGCGCTGACCCGCGGAGCTGAGCTTCTTAAAGGGGGCATGCATGATCTCGATGCTGTCGAGCAGGCCATGCTTGACGTGCTGCGGGGTGTGCCGAGACTTGAGATCGATTACGCGGTTGCAGTGGACGCTTCGACCCTTCGACGTCCGGCTTCGCCCGGGGTGTGCGACGAGTTCGCCTTGCTGATCGCCGCCCGACTGGGCAGTACGCGCCTGATCGATAATGTCCTTGTCAGGACAGGTCGGCCGTAAGGTCGATCCTGTAGAGCATCCACTCCTTCATTGGTGCTGCGCCACGACGCTCATAGAAGTCGCGGGCGAGCTTGTTCCAATCAAGAACCTGCCAGTCGACGCGTCCGCAGCCACGCTCGCGGCCCAGAGCGATCACGGCATCGAAGAGCATCGACCCCACACCAAGCGAGCGTGCGTCCTCGCGCACAAATATGTCCTCGAGGTACATCGTTGGCAGCGCCAGAAAAGACGAATATGTTTCCAGGGTGATGGCGTATCCGAGGGCCTTCCCCTGCCCATCGATCGCCAACATGGCCTCTATGCGCGGAGAGTCTCCGCAGATGTCATGCATAAGGCGCTCGCGGGCCTCATCCGATGGAGGGTCGAGCTTCTCATATTCAGCAAGCATCACCACCAGCGCAAAGAACTCGGCAAAGTGCTCACGCCTGACCGGGACGATCTCGACCGGCAACATCAGAGAGCCTGAGACAGAAAGGCCAGAAACGTCGATGGGTCCGAACGAAATTGCGTCTGATACCCTGACTGCGCCACATAACTCCCGTCGGGGCGGAGCATTACATAGAGCGGATTGGCCACCGTGCCATAGGTTTTCAGAATATTCTGATTGGTGATGTATGGCTCAGACTTCCTGTCGGTATAGAGCTGCACGAGGACGAACTTCTTGAATTGCTCAACCACCTCGGGCTTGGGGAACACTTCCTTTTCCATGAGTCGGCAGTTTACGCAGGCAAACCCCGTGAAGTCTATGAAGATGGGCTTCCCCTCCTGGCGTGCGATCTTCTTGGCCTTCTCAAGATCATTCAACCACGTCAGTCCGCCGTGACCGGCCGATGACGTTTCGGAGGTTGTCGGCGCAGCAGACACAGCCGGAGCGCCGTTCATCTGATCCAGTAGCTGATGATAGTTCTCCGGTGGCAGCAGCGCTTCAAGGTCGGCAGCAAGGGGCTTACCCAGCATGCCGCCTGTGAACCACAGAGTGAGCGTGGCAAAGATCACAGCAAAAAAAGCTCGAAGGCCACCGACGCGTTCGACGGGAGTATCGAGGGTCATTCTGAAGGTACCCAGCAGATAGAGCACGATCAGAAGGCAGACGCCAGCCCAGACAGCAAGGAACACCTCACGCGGAAGGAGTCCGAGACCGAAGATGAACTCGGCCGTCGAGAAGAACTTCACAGCGGCAGCGATCTCGAGAAATCCCATTACCACTTTGAGGTTGTTCATCCAGCCCCCTGCCCGAGGCAGACGCACCAGCAGCGACGGAAACATCGACAGAAGCACGAAGGGAATCGCAAAGGCCGTGGCAAAGCCAAACGTGCCGACGGCCGGATAGAGATAGTCGCCCCCGGAAGCACTCAGCAGAAGCGTCCCCACAAACGGCACTGTACAGGTGAACGACGTCAGCGAAAAGGTCAGCCCCATGAGCAGAACCGACACGGTACCGTCTCCCTGTGACTTCTTGTTAAGAGCATTCATGATCGACACCGGCACCTGGATCTCAAAGGATCCGAAGAGGTTGAAGGCCAGTACCATGAAGAGCAGACCGATGCCGAGATTCATCCAGGGATTCGCTGCAAGGTCCTGCACGGCCGTACCACCGAAGATGACCGAGGCCAGAATGCCGACGGCGGTGAACGTTGAGATGATGCCGAGGCCGAAGAGCGCACTGTCGCGCATGCCCGAGCCGCGATGCTTTTCGTGCCGCTTTGTAAAGAACGAGACCGTGATCGGGATCATCGGGAACACACACGGCGTGAGCAAAGCAAGAAATCCTACGCCCATTGCGTAAAGGAAAAAACTCACCAGACCCTTGCGCTTCTCCGTCGCGATCTCACTTTGAGTGTCCTCAACGATCGGTGCGTTTGCGGCAGCTGCTGCTGGTTTCACAGTAGCAACCTCACCCAGATCGTCGAACGGCGCGTCGGATGTGGTGGCCGCTTGGGTAACAACAAGAGAAACCGGCAGCGACATATCCTCCGAGGGCAGACATGCCGAGGTGTCGCACAACTGCATTGTCACGATGACCTTTGCCTTGTGCTGCCCCACCGGTAGTGATGTTGAGGCACGCACGGGTACGGCGACTTCAAAAGCACCGGCGATCTCCTCGACGGTGGTCTCCCATGTCTTGTCGAAGGCCGAGTGAGCCCCCTTGATGATGCGTGGCTTGCCGGCAAGCTTGAGAATCCCACCAGGGGCAACACTGACAACCGTTGCATCCGGGCCGAGTCCGTCCGGTCCCACGGCCGGCGTCAGCCCATAACTGTGCCAGTGCTTGGCAATACGGCCCTTGACGATGATAGTTGCCGTGTCGCCGGCCTTGAGCGAGCATGCCGCTATGGAGGAAAACGTGACCTTGTCGCGTGCCGAAGGCATCTGTGCAATCGCGCCGGAGGTAAGGCCGCATAACTGCAGGACAAGGAGCAAAAGTCCGGACGTGAAAAAGCGGGTAATGTTCATTCAGGGGGCGATGAAATGCATGCAGGGGCGCACGTTCGGCGCTACAACGGCCAAAACTACGCAACGGCGTCGACTTCGTATTTTAACGCTCTTTTCATTACGTGCTCAGCGAGGATATGGCTTCCACAACATCGATCGATGCGATCCTGTCGCTTTCCAAGCGCAAGGGGTTTGTTTACCAGTCGTCGGAGATCTACGGCGGTCTGAATGGATGCTGGGACTTCGGTCCGCTGGGCGTGGAACTGCTGCGTAACATCAAGGACTCCTGGTGGAAGGCCATGACCTTCCGTCCGGATATCGTAGGCATCGACTCTTCGATCCTCATGCACCCGCGCGTGTGGGAGGCCTCGGGGCATATTCAGCAGTTCTCGGATCCGATGATCGATAACAAGACGTCGAAGTCGCGGCACCGTGCCGACAATCTGATCGAAGACTACATCACGCGTCTTCGCAACAAGGGAAGGACCGATCAGGCAGCGGCCATTGAGGAAGCACTGAATGCGGCCGGCTCCAATGATGATCTCCACCAGATCATCATGTCGAACGCCATTCCTGATCCGATCTCAGGCACCACGGACTGGACCGAGGTCCGCAACTTCAACCTGATGTTCGAGACGCACGTCGGCCCTGTGGCCGATGCGGCTAATGTGGTGTACCTGCGACCCGAGACGGCGCAGGGGATCTTCGTGAACTTCAAGAACGTGATGGAATCTTCGCGCATGAAGCCGCCCTTCGGCATCGCGCAGATCGGTAAGAGCTTCCGGAACGAGATCAATACCAAGAATTTTCTGTTCCGAACACGCGAATTCGAGCAGATGGAGATGCAGTTCTTCGTCAAGCCCGGCACAGAGGTCGAGTGGTTCGAATACTGGCGTACGGCGCGCTGGAACTGGTTTGTACAAACGCTCGGCATCGACCCGGAGCGCCTGCACCGCAAGCCCCATGAGAAGCTTGCACACTATGCGGCGGCGGCCGAAGACATCGAGTACCTCTTCCCCTTCGGATGGGGTGAGGTCGAAGGTATCCATTCGCGTACGGACTTTGACCTTGGTCGGCACCAGGAGTTCTCGGGCAAGAAGCTTGAGTATGTCGATGCAGCAACCAAGGACCGTTTTGTTCCCTACGTTATTGAGACAGCGGTAGGAGCAACACGAACCTTTATGGCCGTTCTCTGTGATGCATACACCGAGGAGGAGATCCCCAATGGTGACGGCGGTTCGGAAACGCGTGTGGTGCTGCGTCTGAAGCCCTCGCTAGCGCCGGTCACGGTGGCCGTGTTGCCACTGGTCAACAAAGACGGCATGCCGGAGGCGGCGGAATCGATCATGGCCGACCTGCAGCGCCAGTTTCGGGTGGACTACGATACGTCCGGCGCCATTGGCCGACGCTACCGGCGTCAGGATGAAGTCGGCACACCGTTCTGCGTCACCGTCGACGGGCAGACGGTATCCGATGCGACGGTCACTCTTCGCGAGCGCGACTCGATGCAGCAGGTGCGCCTGCCGGCCTCGGGTCTGGCCCAGGCCATCGCCGAGCGCCTCGCCAGATGATCCGACCACTGATCATCAGTATCCTGCTCGGCTGCGCAGCGGTAAGCGCCGTGGCGCGAGTCGACGATGATTCGACGTATCTACGCCTGGCCAAGGCGATCGAGACCTTCAACGCGGTCTTTCGCGAGGTCAACACGCGCTACGTCGATGATGTCAATCCGACAGAGCTCGTGGACGTTGGCGTCAGCGCCATGCTCGGCTACCTTGATCCGTACAGCGAGTATTACATCGAAGACGAGACCGACGAAATCGAAACCGTCACCACGGGATCATACGTCGGGTTCGGCATTACGGTATCAAACCCCGACAGCCTCCTTACGATCACGGACCTTCGCGAGTCGGGTCCAGCGCGCAAGGCCGGCATCCGCATAGGCGACCATCTGCTGGCTATCGACAGCGTACGAACTGACACCATGCAGCCTGAGAATCTCCGACCGTACACCCGCGGCAAACCCGGATCGCAGGCTCGCCTGAAGATCCTCCGCGAGGGCCGTCCGGATACCCTGACGTTCACACTGGCGCGGCTGGAGCTCGACCTGGAATCGATCGGATACAGCGACGTTCTGCCGTCAGGCATCGGATATATCAGTTTGGAGAGGTTCAGCAAGAAGACCGGTGCCGAGCTGCGTCAGTGCATCGCGTCGCTGCGTTCACGATCGAACATGACCGGACTCGTTCTCGACCTGCGGGGCAATCCCGGTGGCCTTCTCGAGGCGGCCATCGACGTCGTGGAAACGTTTGTGCCGACAGGTAGTCCCATTGTCTCCACGAAGGGCAGATTCGATGAATCCTCCATCGAGTACCGATCGGACGCTGTCCCTATAGAACCGACCATCCCGCTCGTGGTGCTGATCAACGAGTTCTCCGCGAGCGCCAGCGAGATCGTTGCCGGCGCGTTGCAGGATCTCGACAGAGCGGTGATCGTCGGTATCCGTTCCTTCGGAAAGGGACTGGTTCAGTCGATCGTACCGCTGTCAGACAACGCCATCCTGAAGCTCACCACCGCGCGCTATTACACGCCTTCCGGTCGATGCATTCAGCGCAGGAACTACCGAACCTCAAAGGACGAGGTCGACACGACAGCATATCGCACATTTGCCGGCCGTCGCGTCTCCGGCACGCATGGCATTGATCCGGACCTGGTGGTGAGCGATTCGATCTTCTCGCCCCTTGTCAACGAACTGATGTCGTCGAATCTCATCCAGCGATTTGCCACACGCACCGCTGCCGGCATGAGCGATCTACCCGCCGGGTTCGCCGCCGACGCCCGCATGTTCGACAGTTTTCTGCGCTTTGTCGATCAGCAGCCGGCACGCAAGCGGAGCAAGCTCCTGAGCGGCCTGGCAGATGCCGAGGAGCTAGCCCAGAAGTACCGGCTGCCGAAGACGTCCATTGTGGCTCTGGAGGGGGCTCGCCGTTCAGTCGAGCGCGACCAGATCCAGTCTATCCGACGTCAGCAGAACGACATTCTGCGGCTGATCGACATGGAGATCCGCACGCGCTTCGGAACGTCCCGCGATCGCGATCGGTTTTTCATTCCGCTGACCCCGTCGGTGGGCCGAGCCATCGAGATCCTCCGCACCGACACCTATCGTCAATTGCTGTCGTCGGAATTGCCCGCAGATCACTAAATTTGCAGCCCCTTGCCCGGATGCACGAAGGTCGCAGCTACTACGTCCTGACTCGCGCCGACGCATACGGCATGCCATCCATCGTTCAAAACCTTCTGCCGCTGAGAGCCCTTCATGAGGATTACCAAACAGTACACCAACCGCGAGAGTCAGTCACTCGACAAGTACCTTCAGGAGATCGGCCGCGTCGATCTTCTCACAGGTGATGACGAGATCGTGCTGGCACAGACCATCCGTAAGGGTGGCTTTGAGGGTGCGCAGGCACTTGAGCGGCTAGTCAAGGCAAACCTTCGCTTCGTCGTGTCCGTGGCCAAGCAGTACCAGAATCAGGGTCTGTCGCTGGGTGACCTGATCAACGAAGGGAACCTAGGTTTGATCAAAGCTGCCAAGCGCTTCGATGAAACACGGGGCTTCAAGTTCATTTCCTATGCCGTGTGGTGGATCCGCCAGAGCATTCTTCAGGCATTGGCCGAACAGTCACGGATCGTGCGTCTGCCGCTCAACCGTGTGGGCGCTCTGAACAAGATCGGCAAGAAGTTTTCCGAACTCGAACAGCAGTACGAGCGTGAACCGACCGCAGCCGAACTTGCCGAGCAGCTGGAAATGTCGATCGCGGAAATCTCGGAAACGATCAAAATCTCCGGTCGCCACCTGTCGGTGGACGCACCTTTCGTGCAGGGCGAAGACAATCGACTTCTGGACATTCTGCCAAATGACCAGCAGCCGCCGCCGGATAGCGAGCTGATGCGTGAGTCACTGCGTGTGGAAGTGCAGCAGGTGCTCAACACACTCAGCGAGCGCGAGGCCGAAGTCATCCGTCTATACTTCGGACTTGATGATCAGCAGGCCTTGACGCTTGAAGAGATCGGCGAGAAGTTCAACCTCACGCGTGAACGCGTGCGCCAGATCAAGGAAAAGGCCATCCGTCGCCTGCGTCACGCCTCCCGGAGCAAGGCACTGCGTACCTATCTAGGTTGATCGGCGGCGTACGTACCAGCCACGACCGACGCTGCAGCAGTAATGAGCACGTTTGACGAGTATCTGGGCGTGATCACACGCTCGCATGGACTCGATGGAACGATGGTCCTGACGGACGTTGTCGTCCTGCCTCGCCCCCTTGCACCGGGCTCTGAGGTGGCCATCGGCTACAGTCGTGACTTTGCCCAGCCACACGTGGTTGCGCACTTTGAATCGACCGCGTTTCGCACAACTCTGCGACTGCGCGATGTGGTCACGGCCGAAGCCGTGACGCCCCTTGTCGATCAGGCTGTTTACGCCCGTTCTTCGGATGTCGGCATTGATGCATCGAGCCGCTTTCGCATCGGCGACGTAGAAGGATGCACGGTCATTGATGAGTCGGGCGAAACCCTCGGGACGATCACCGATGTATGGCTGATGCCTGCCAACGATGTCTGGGTTATGACACTACCCGGCGGCCGCACGATCCCCCTGCCGGTGATCGACGATGTGATTCTCAAGGTCGATCCGCAGGCACGGTTGATAACCGTACGCCTGCTGCCGGGACTGGCCGAGCTGGGTACTGCCGACGAGGAGCGTGACGATGCTTGAATCGCCGATCCGCATCGACATTGTCTGCGTGGTGCCACAGATCCTCGAGTCGTTCATCTCTACTTCGATCGTCGGGCGTGCCCGTCAGAAGGGGCTTGCAGAGATCGTGCTGCATAATCTGCATGACTATGCAACCGATACGTTCCGCCACATCGACGATACACCGTACGGTGGAGGCGCCGGCATGGTCATCCAATGTGAACCGGTCTTCCGCTGCATCGAATCACTGCAGAATGAGCGCGCCTACGAAGAGGTCATCTACCTCTGTCCGGATGGTGCCGTGCTCGAACAGCGGACGTGCAACGAGCTATCGCTGATAGGTTCGATGATCCTGCTATGCGGACACTATAAAGGCATCGATCAGCGCATCCGCGACGTCCTCGTCACCCGCGAGATCTCTGTCGGAGATTACGTACTGACCGGTGGAGAGATCGCCGCCGCGGTATTGACCGATGCGATCGTCCGTCTGGTGCCGGGCGTGGTCGGAGACGCCGAGAGCGTGCTCGAAGACTCATTCATGCACGGGCTTCTTGATGCGCCACTCTACACCAAGCCGGCGGAGTTTCGTGGACAGAAGGTGCCCGATGTTCTCATGAGTGGCAATCACGCGCTGATCCGTCAATGGCGTGCCGAGCAGGCCCTTGAACGCACGCGGCAAAGGCGTCCGGATCTGCTATCCGACCGCGAGGATGCATCGTGATCTCCGAATCAGCTATCAGCGTTCAGAACCGTCATGGAGATCTCATACACACGACCGTGACAATGCCGGCTTCGGATGCCTCGCAGCATCCACTGCTGGTGATCCTGCACGGCCATAAGGGCTTTCGCAACTACGGCTTTCTTCCGTGGATCTCGCAAGGGGCTTCTGCAGGTGGTATGATTGCTCTTCGTATGTGCTTCTCACTGAATGGCATGGATAACACGGCGTGGCTTGTTCAAAAGCCCGATGACTTTGCGCGCAATACTCTTTCGCGCGAGGTCGACGACGTACACGACCTTCTGGCGCAGATTCGCTCTCACGATGAGTTCGCCGCCCTTCGGCAGCGCTGGAACGGACGTCTGGCCATTGCCGGACACTCACGCGGTGGAGGCATTGCCCAGGTTGCGGCCGGCGAACTTATGCTCAATCGCGATGCCGTTGCAGCGAGATTGCGCGTTGTCGGACTCAACTCCGTCGGCATGTGGACACGCTGGACCGCGCGTCAGGCCGAGGCATGGCGTCGTGCCGGGTATGTCGACGTGAACAACCAGCGTACCGGTCAGACCGTGCGAATCAACGCGAGCTTTGTTGATGATCTCGAAGCAAACGCCAAACGGTTATCGCTCACGCAGGCCGTTGAGCGCCTGGATGGGCGGATGCTGTTTATCCATGCCGCGCAGGACCTCACCGTGCCCCTTGCCGAGATCCGCGACCTTGCCGTGCATGCACCGGGCGGACAGAATCTGACCGTTATCGAAAACACAACACATACCTTCGGCATGACGCATCCGGTGGAGCGCATCACGCCAGGATTCCTTGAGGCCTTTACGCAGATGATGAATTGGGTACAGCCGGAATGAGAACACGTCTGCATGGCATGATCATCACTGCCCTTTTCGCCGCTACGGTCGCGGGCTGTGAACTGTTTGTTATCGGTTCAACCCAGCGCCGTGCACCGGTGATCGAGCGCAGTCAGAGATCATCGGCCGGAGTAGTGCATGTGTTCAAGGCCGAGATCGACAGCGGCAATACCACAGCAGCAACAGAGTTGATGGTCGGCCCTACGGGTCGGCCTCTTTTGGCCGTTGAAAAGTATGAGCTGGCCGACGATCTCGTGCGCTGGCGGGCCGTGATGGCCGGTGTGGCCATCTCGGAAACGCGTGTAGACACCGTGTCAGAGTCTGTACACGATGTTACCATCACGCTTGATTACATCCGCAAGATGCAGTTCGGCACACTGCGTAAGGACGGTCAGTGGTGGATCACCAAAATCACCGATCTGCGTCGCAAGTAACAACGTCGCCCCTCAATCAGACACCAGCATAAGGGGCTTATCAGCGCACAACAGCCACAGGTACCGAGCGCACGCCACCATTCGAACGGATGACGGCAGAGTACATGCCCGACGGGATTTCGCTCGTCGACAGCCACACGCTTGTGGATGCTCCGACTGCGGCTACCGCCCTGTGCGACGGGATCACCTGACGGCCAGCAGCATCGACCAGTTCGATATCAAATGTTCCGGCATCCTGCGAGCCAAGATCAATGCGAAGCCGGTCAGTTGCCGGGTTCGGATAGGCATCAATACGCAGCTTCGAAAGGTTCTCGTTGACAGATGCTGCCCCGAGGTGACGCATGACGAAACCCGAGACCGGTGCCACGTACTCTGCTCCATCAGCTGCAATGACGATCGCCCGTGCGGCCCCGTCTTCACCTTCGAAGCCATCCTTGATCGTTGACCACGACTCGCCATAGTTCGTGCTGAGCATCGGACCCGACGACTTTTCCAGTGTGGCCCAGATCCGACCGTTCTTTCCAATGGAGATCGAGCTGATCCGATTGTTCGTCACGTCGCGGTTGTCCCAGCCATTTGTCAGATAGGTCCATGATTCACCGTCATTGGTGGACTTCATGACAACCGCGTTCGGTGTCTTTGTTGACCCGGGAAGCGCATTGCGCCCGACGTAGAGATGCCCCTTTTCGTCAGAGGTCATCTGCCGAAACGTATCATCGCTCTCTCCGGACGATGCATCGGTATCGATGCGCGCCCAGGAGGCACCACCGTTCGTCGTGCGGTAGAGCCCCTTGTTGTAGCTCACAAGTACGAACAGCTTGTCGGAGGTTGGCGAGATGAAGACACCGAAGATAGAATTTGTCGCTGAAGGGATATTCGAGCGGGACACTTCGGTGAATGTCTCTCCACCATCATTCGAGATGCGCATCAGGAGATTGGTTGGACCACCGTCATAACCAACGAAGATCTGCAGCGCACCCGAGACAAGGGGCTTGAGATGGAAAAACAGCCGGCTCGATGGCGTCATATTGTTGATCTTGAGATCCAGCTTCCTCCAGTTCTCACCATTATCATCCGAGCGAAGCAGACCCAGACCATAAACCGCCGCGAACAGCACATCGTTCGGGCCAACCTTGATCTGAGCCACCGTGGTAAAGTCCATCCCAGTTGCAATGCCATTCTCCAACGGCTCCCAGTTGGTACCTCTGTCGGTCGTGCGATAGACCTTGCTGAACTGTGTTCCGGCAAAGACATGCCCCTTTGAATTCGCAGCCAGACATACCGTAGGTGCTGGTGGACCGCTCGTCTGCTCCCAGTACTGGGCGCTGGTAACGGCGGTGCAGACAAAAAGGCAGAGGGCGAATCGCAACATGTTCATGGTCTTTCCTCGACGGTTGATCGGCACGCCGCGCAGTGCGGCCGCGTATGTTTGTGACTACGAAAGTTACCACATTTTCAGAGAGCCATCGACACATGCACATTCACTTCACCGGCATCGGAGGCACCGCAATGGGATCGGTTGCCGTGGCCTGCAGAATGCAGGGACACACCGTTACGGGTAGCGATGGCCCGGTCTATGAACCGATGTGCTCCGTTCTCGACGCAGCAGGAATAGACCGCCGTGAATCCTACGACGCACAGGCGCTTAGCGACTCCCGGCCGGATCTCGTCGTGATCGGCAATGCCATCAGCCGCGGCAACCCTGAACTTGAGTTTGTTCTCGATCAGCGCTGGGACATGACCTCCATGGCTGACCTCGTTGGCCGACTGTTCATCTCCCGCAACACGTCGATCGTCTGTTGCGGAACTCACGGCAAGACCACAACATCAAGCATAACGGCATGGCTTCTGGAGCACGCGGGCCGAAGCCCAGGCTTTCTCATCGGAGGTGTGCCGGGCAACTTCTCCGTCGGGTGCCGCCCCGTCCCATCGCACCTGCACGACACGTTCGGCGGGGTCTTTGTTAGCGAGGGCGACGAATACGACACCGCCTTCTTCGACAAACGCAGCAAGTTCGTGCATTATCGGCCAACGATCGCGGTGATCAACAATCTCGAGTTTGACCATGCCGATATCTTCGATGATCTCGAGGCGATCATTCGCAGCTTCCGCCAGATGGTGCGCATTGTGCCGTCATCGGGAGTCGTACTCGTCAATGCCGACGACCCCAACGCCCTGCGAGCCGCCGAAGGATGCCCTACGAGGCGAGAAACGGTAGGCCTGAACGCCGATGCCACATGGCGCATCCATGACCTGCAGGAGCAAGGCGAACAGACATCATGGTGTATAGACTACAATGGCTCGCTCTATGGTCGTTTCACAATGGTCATGCCGGGCCTGCACAACGTGCGCAATGCGACCATGGCCATTGCTTCAACTTTCCATGCAGGGCTGACACCGCAGGAACAGCAGCTGGCAATGCCGGCCTACTTGCCACCAAAGCGCCGACTCGAAGTTCTCGGTTCATGGAAGGGGGCTGAGATCATTGATGACTTTGCCCACCATCCAACAGCGATCGCTGCGACTATCTCGGCGCTGCGCCAGAAGTATCCATCGGCAGGGATCCATGTGGTGTTTGAGCCCCGTTCCAATACCACCACGCGGAACTTTTTTCAGAAGGAACTCGGCGAGTGTTTCGCGGGCGCTGCATCGGTATGTCTTGGCCCGGTCAACCGGCCAGAGCGGTACTCGGAGAACGAGCGGCTCGACACAGCGAAGCTCGTCGAAGAGATCGCCCGCTGCGGCGTCGAAGCGTTCTCGATCGATTCGGCGCGGGCGGCCGACCCTTCATGGGGCAACGATGCAATGGAGTTTCTCGGTCGCCGCGTCAAGTCGGGTGACGTCGTGGCGATCCTCAGCAATGGCAATGTTGGCGGTCTGCGGCGGATGCTCACCGCCTGATAAGGTCTGCCGCTTAGCGTTCGATCCAAACCTTCCGAAGAACGGGCCCAGCATCGGGATTCGATTCGTCACTGACGCGCACATAGTAAAGTCCCGGAACCAGACTGCGGCCGTCGCTTAGCCTCAGATCCCACTCAATGCCCCCTATACCGGAGGTGGTCTCGAGTCGTCTGAGCGGCGTAAAAGAGGCATCGAGCACCTCTACGGTTGCCGTCGACGGAAGGCCGCCGATGTTTAGTGCAGCATGCTGACCCAGGCGCAGGGGTTGCGGATAGGCGTACACAGATTCCAGATCAGGAGCAACGACGGTAAAGAGCAGCGTAGACCCCGCACCGAGGGTCATTTTCGTGCCGCTGGCCGAGGTAACCCCTGAGGCAGTGATGGAGTATGGCACACCGCGCGGCTCGAGCGGCCTCTCTGCATCAAGCAGAATTTGAAGCGTCGACTCGCCCGTGCGAACAACCGAAATGATGCGGCCAGCAGGTGCAAGACGGTAGGCTGTAACGAGCTCGGCACTCTGATCGACCGGTTCGCTGAACGAAACACGAATCTGCCGCAGGGATTCCACCGTGACCGATGCGAGTGTGATCTCGCGCGATGGCGGCTCATCCGGAATCACCTCCACGATGATCACGGTATCGGCAAGCCCCCTGCCCTGCGCATCACGAACACCGCGCAGACCTATGCCGAGACTGCTTCCGGGTTCATGAGGGGGTAACGATACGATCATGTCTCTGAGCGATCTCGGAACGACCGATCTTGCCCTGCCTACTTTTCTGCCTGCATCATCGATGTACTCGAACATCGTCGTTGTCAGTGAACGCACATCAAGGTCGGCCGTGGCGATCATAGGCATCATCAGTCCGGCTTGCACCTCTGAGCGTCGAACAGTATCTCGGGCGACAAAGACACGCGGCAACGATCCTCTCCGGACAGCCGTGACGGTGTTCGAAGGCGAGGAAAGGATCCCGCTGGATACGTCAAGCGCACGAACGCGAAAGCGCATGACTGGGGCTTTGAAGGAACTCGCTGCGAGTGTGAAGGTCATGCTGCCGGTGGTATCAAGCAACGTGAAGGGGGCGGATGGCTCGGCCCATTCGATCACGGACAGCCTATCCGTGCTCGAACGCATCCAGTCCAGCTGCAGATCATCGCCCAGCCATTGCGCGCGCAGCGATGAAGGGGCCTCAAGTTCGTACGCGGTAGTCTCGGTGAACATGAAAGACGTCATCGCACCGATCTCTGCGATGGTCACTCCATAACCGAGCTCACGTCGACCGTTTCCATCGAAGTCGTGGATGAGAAATCTCGGCGATGCCACGTCGGCGATGTAGCGTTTACACACCATGGATGTGCCGCGGGCATTGCGACCGAAAACATACAGCCGAGGGAATGCGCAGAGGACGATCTCGGCGCCTTTGACGTCGTCGAGCTCTCCCACGGCCAGACCATTGCGAAATCCTGCACCGTATCGAACGCCGGCCACGCGATCCTGCCATAGTTGTTCGAACGTGTTGTCCGCCGTGGAACCGAGCAGAGTATAGGTCCAGACCGATCGACCATAATCCCCATTGGCATCGGCCTCGATGCTATCAGGTACGGCGTAGACAACGTCCGGCCTGCCATCGCCGGTCACATCACCCTGGGCCACGAAGCCGGAGCCTCCCGACCCGGGCTGCGTCAGGGTATAGGTCAGATCAAACCGCGTCCCCTGCCACTCGCCGATCACCAGATCACCGTCGGTATCGCTGAAGGCGATCTCCATACGTCCGTCGCCGTCAAAGTCGCCACTGGCTATGCTGATCTCATCGACCCTGTTCATGGCGTTGCCCGGCGCGGGCGGAGTTGAGTTGGTGATCGAACCGAGCAGCCGAAATGCCGTGCCTTTGAAGGTATAGACCAGGCATTCATCGTCGGCCAGACCGATCAGTTCCTCGCGTCCGTCACCGTCGATGTCTACCATTCCGGCGCCATTCACGCCCGAGGTTGTATCGGCAAAGATCACCGATGCCATGGGGCTGCCACCCGGTTCACGCTGCTCGAAGAGGACCATCTTGCCGACGGTGTGCACGAGCAGATCCAGGAGGCCATTGCCATTGGCATCACCAAGGCCGCGAGGAATGTAGACGTCGGGGATCGAATCTCTGGTGTTCCAGCGGCCGTCGTCAAACTGCCGCGTTACCAGAGCTCCAAACGTACCGCGTGACATGTCGTTCATGACAACAGTGGCTCGCCCATCGCGGTAGATATCCCGTATGTCATTGAGGACATATCCGCTCCACGGCGCTGCACCGGCAGAGCTCCACTGCGAATCGGCACCTGCCCCCTGCATCGATCCGTTTATCACGATCGAACTGTCATGCCGACTGCCTACCTCGGATGTGCAGCGCACAAGCAGTTGCTGCTCTGCGGCACTGCGCAGCGTATCGGGAACGATCATCGAGTGTACACGGGCCCGCCGGAGCGATTGCACCAGGGCAGTCGTATCGGTGGTACTGGTCAGCTCACAGGCGCATGGCAGAGTGGTTCGAACCGTTACAACGGCCGTGCGGCGATCAGTCTTCCAGGCCGGCACGATCTCTATCGATCGTATGCTGAGGTCTGCCGACGGCACCAGCCGCACACGACGGAACACGTCCAGCGAGCGGCCGTCACTGCTGAGAACGCGAAGCCGCAGCGTGACCACCTGGCTGTCGCTCTCGGGCAGGCCTACGCGCCCCAGAAGTCCATCGCGCACTGCCGTGGCCGACGATGAAACTGTCGACCACGTCCGAGGGGTAAGACCCTCAGCCCAGGCCAGCTCATAGCCGGAAAAGCTTGCCAGCATTGTACTGCCGCGCACGTCGATCTGCGGAGTCTTGCTCCGGTCGATCTCGATCTCATTTGATGGCTCGGTGATCTCCACGCGACTCGACGGACCGTCTGCAAGCGCCAGATCGGCCCGCAGCAGCCCTGCACCAAAAAGATCATCCCAGCCCCGAGGTCCAAGGTCGAGCGTGCGCTGCTGCAGCGTGGCTCGTACGTCGGCTCGGTCCATCATCGGAAACCTCTGGCGCATCATGGCGATAGTGGCCGCAACGTAAGGGGCTGAGAATGACGTACCATTGACGGTGCGGTAGCGCGAGCCGACGGAAGTTGTGACAATGGCCTGACCCGGTGCAGAGAGCGCCACAAGAGGTCCGGACGAAGAGAACGGCGAACGCTGATTTTCATCATTCGTGGCAGCTACGGCGATAACCTCATCATAGCCGGCCGGGAACTGCCGCGACGTCGTACCGGTGTTACCGGCCGAGGCCACAAGCAGGCAACCGCGCTCATGGGCGAACCGGATCGCATCGCGCATCAGCGGAGAATCGACGCCATCGCCAAAGCTCATGTTGATCACGTCAACACCCTGCAGCGCAAGGTATACGATTCCGGCCGCGACGTCATCCTCCTCGGCATTTCCGGTGGCATCAAACGCACGAACGATCCTCAGACGAGCGTCGTAGGCAAGTCCGGCGATTCCTCGACGGTTATTGGGTGTGGCGGCAATAACGCCCCCTACCAGCGTTCCGTGTCCCTGCTCATCGAACGGGATCGGGTCATACTCACGGTCATCGCCAAGGTTGCGCGTTGCCTGGTCCACAAGGTCTATGCCGATCACGTCATCAACGATGCCATTGCCGTCGTTATCAAGTCCGTCAAGGTCACCCGTCAGACCACCGATCGTATCGCGATGCGACCATGCATCGAAGCGCTGATTACCATTACGGTCTTCCGCCGGCGTGATGCTCAGCGCGCCCACGAGATCTTCATGCGTCCAGTCAATGCCGGTATCGATGATCCCCACCACCATGCCCTTGCCGGTTGCCCGCTGCCAGGCCCGGGCGGCACCGATGCGCTGCAGCGCATACTGCCGATCGGCAAGCGAGTCGTCGGTAAGGGGCTCTTCATGAAGTCGGAAGCGCGCAAGGGGTCGAACATCTTCGATACCTGCAGTGCCATCAAGTGCGGACCGATCCATCCCCGACGGAAGGTCGATCACGACATAGCGGGATAGCCGCTCGATAAGGGCTCGCTGGGATGACGACTGCAGCGCATCCGCGGCTTTGACCTGCACGAGAGCATCAGCAATGGCCGCACGAGGCGTGAACGGCAGGAGCTGCTCGGGCACGGTCCGAGAATGAAGACGCACCAGGACGCGCTGCTGGGCAAGAGCGTCACCCGCACTCACAAGCACGGCAACAGCAATGATGGTGTTGAGCAGCTTCACGGCGTTTTTCTATAATCCTGTCTGCGCCAGATCCCGTCGCGCAAAGGCCAGCGCAACCCGCAGCACCGGCAGGTCAACGTCACGACGTAAATGCTCGCGCACATGGCGGATCTTGGCATAACGGTGGTAGCGAACATAGGTGAGAACTTCTTCATACAGATCGTCGTCGACAAGTCCCGAACGTTCGATCCACGCATATCGTTCGATGGCGCGTTCGAGAGCATGCGAAGCAGCCGGCGGCGTCATGCCGAGCTCATGGATGATGTCGCTGAAACTGCGCCGATGACGGCGCAGAACCTCGAGTAGTTCCGTTGGCAGCTCTTCCGGCTCTGCCACGACGCTCACGGACGTGTCCACGGCGCGGATCGTTGTCAATACCTCAGCACCAAATCGAGCAATGAAGTGCCCGCTTCCATGACGTCCCGGCACCATTCGTGCCAGTGACGTGGGCGCATCGTCGGCGATACGCTGCAGTTCATCATCGGTGACAAGCATTGCAGGCGCAACCTTAGCATGGGCTGCAAGGCGCTCACGCATGGCCTGCAGCGCATGAAACCGCTCTCGCGACGCGTCCGCCTGCGACGCGCTCGGGGTGGACGGTGGACGCATCCTGAGGTCAAGGGGCCGCTGCGGATCCACCAGCTGTCGCATCCCGTCATCGCTGGCACCGACGGTCGGATAGATGTCGGCAGACCGCACAAGCCAACCGCGGTTGAGCGCCTCGTCGATCGCCTCCAGGACTTCGGCCTTGCTGCGATCGGCAAAGGCCGACCACGACGCTGCGCGGTCAAGCCGGTACTGGCGCACTTTATCCGAAAGTACACCTCGGATGACGTCGGCCACGACATGGCGTCCGAATCGCCCCCTGAGCTGCCAGGAAACGTCAATGGCGGCGATGACAAGGGGCTGCTGACGCGGCGACAGTGCGGCGTTGCTGGGTGTCTGCAAACACGAGCTGCATCGTCCGCAGCGCAGCATGCCTGACGAATCGCCGAAGTACGACAGGATATAGTTCTGCTTGCACTGGCGCGTTTCGGCGTAACCGATCATGATCTCCAGCTTGCGCACGGCATGGGCGCGCCGGTGATGGATCGATGAAAAGTCCACCGGCAGTTCAGACGGCAGCAGTCGCGGACCAACCACCACAATGCCCCCTCCCGACTGCGGAGGACGGTAGCGGATCAGCTGAGCCATGTGCATGGCCGAGAGAGCGCCGGCAACCTCTGCCGGAGCAAGGTCCGTTCGGCGAAGTAGCTCACTCAGAGGAAGATCGATCTCACCGCCGATCTCGAGGTGACTAAGCAGGCGCACGATGAACTCAGCTGCCATGCGCCGCTCAACCGGTGCCCGCCGAGCATAGTCGCTCAATCGGGCAGAGGTCGTGCGCAGTTGCAGGCGAGCCTGTCCGTGCGAGGTGGTGCGGATGAGCAATCCCGACCGCTCCAGCACCAGAAGAGCACCGTTGATCACCGCTACCGAACAGTGCAGTTCCGCCGCCAGGCTATCGGCATCAGCCAGGATCGGATCACTGCTGATTGCGCCCACCGGAGCCGACATACGACGCGTGATCGCGTCATACGTTGCGCAGATCTCGGCCGGCTCGGGATGCGTGCCGGAGATGAAGAAATCCATCAGACGCCGATCGTCGCTCTGATACAGCAGAATGCAGTCGGCCGGCTTGCCGTCACGACCTGCTCTGCCGGCCTCCTGGTAGTATGCCTCGAGGGTAAGCGTCAGGTCCGTATGGACAACATGCCGTACGTCGGATTTATCGATGCCCATGCCAAAGGCATTTGTGGCAACAAGGACGCTGTTAGCGCCGCTCAGGAATCGATCCTGCACATCGCTTCGCTGCGAACCATCCAGGCCGGCATGGTATCCCAGAGCCGCTATGCCGCGCTTGCGGAGCTCATCAGCGGTGGTCTCGACTCTTCGCCGTGACCCTGCGTAGATGATCGTGCTACCTTCGGGGTGCTGTCGGACGAGTCGTGTGATGAACTCGATCTTCGATCCGGTGTGCTCGACGCGAAAGGTCAGGTTCGGACGATGAAAACCGCGGACGATCTCGATGTGATCACGCAGGGTAAGCGAAGCCGCGATATCACGTCGAACATCCGGTGTAGCCGTTGCCGTAAGCGCAATGATTGGCAGTCGTGGACGCGTCTCGAAGATGGTCGAGATCTTTCGGTAGCTTGGACGAAAATCATGTCCCCACTCGCTGACGCAGTGCGCCTCATCAACCGCGACAAGACTAAGCGGCACGTTATGCAGCTTTATGCGAAACGCCGTCGACTCGAGTCGCTCGGGTGCTATGTAGAGCAGCCGAAGCGTGCCGGCCATAGCCTGCCTGATGATCGCGTCGATATGATCATCAGCCACCCCCGAGTGAATACATGCCGCCGCAATGCCACGCTCGGCCAGACGCTGCGTCTGATCCTGCATGAGAGCAACAAGTGGTGAGATCACCAGTGTCGTGTAAGGAAAGAGAAGCGCCGGGATCTGATAGCACAGCGACTTGCCTCCGCCCGTCGGGAGGACTCCAAGCACATCACGTCCTGAAAGAACCGCACGGATGATATCATCCTGTCCGCCTCTGAACTCGGGATGTCCGAACACGTCACGCAATATTGTCCGTGCACGCTCGAACATGCCTCACACTCCTTCAGCGATAGCCGACTCAGGCCGTCGTGACGTGGCCGATGATGAAGGGGGCGGACTGGTGCGCCACGCGCATGACTTCGTCCACCCGCTCGGGGCTGACGATCATGATCATACCGACGCCGAGATTAAAGACGTGACGCATTTCCTCGTCGGCAATATCACCGGCATGCTGTACAAGACGAAAGATCTCGGGGATGTTCCATGAGCCCCATAGCACCTCAAGTGCCTGTCCGGGCTGAAGCACCCGCGACGTATTGCCCACAATGCCACCGCCGGTGATGTGCGACAAAGCCGAGATCAGTCCGGCATCGAGAAGGGGCTCGATGACGCGCAGGTATGACGCATGCACGGCCAGCAGAGCCTCACCAACCGTTGTGCCGAGTGCATCGACGTATTGATCGGTGCGGTACGATGGGAAGAGGGCGGCCCGAGCCAGTGAAAAGCCATTCGTGTGTAGTCCCGTCGATGGGAGTCCGATGAGGACATCTCCGGGTTTGACGTGCGCTCCGTTGAGGATACGCGACTTTTCAACGACGCCGACGATCGTGCCGGCCATGTCATAGTCGCCGTCTTTGTATAGCGACGGCATTTCGGCTGTCTCGCCTCCTAGCAATGCGGCACCATTCTGCTGGCATGCCAAGGCAACGCCCTTGATAACATCACGGGCAACGCCACGCTCGAGTCGACCCGTGGCGAAATAGTCCAGAAAGAATAGCGGGCGAGCTCCGCAAGCAAGAATGTCATTGACGCAGTGGTTGACAAGACACCGTCCTACCGTGTCGTGCTTGCCGGCCATGATGGCAACGTTCAGCTTGGTCCCTACTCCGTCGGTGCTTGCCACCAGTACAGGATGCTCCATCCCGGGAAAACGAGCATCGAAGAGACCGCCAAAGAGGCCGATCTCGCTCAATACGCCCGGCGTGCGGGTTGCCTTTACATACGGCTTGATGTCATCAACGAGTGCCTCGCCGGCCTCGATATCAACGCCTGCTGATTTGTAATCCATAGGTCAGGGAGTCTGCAAAAATCCAATTGCCGGCTATCGCACCGGCTCCCACTCGTCTGACGACGAGCGTCCTCGGAAGATTACGCTCAGACCGTTACCGATCCATGAGCGAATCGTTCGAAGATACCCAAACTTGCGGAACCGTCTGGGCGACTCGAAAACGACCAGTTCCGGGGCATACTGCACGCGTGCCATCATACCGATTCGGCCGAGAAGTTCGAAATCTTCTCCGGCAACAAGGTGTTTCTTGTACCCTCCAACGGTGTTGAAGACATCGCGCCGGACAACCTGACACTCGCCCCTTCCTGAGCCTACCCGAATGAAGCACAACGCGCGTGCGAGGTTGTTGTAGAATCCCAGAAACAGCACGTCTCCGAGACCCTCTTCGTGTGGTTCAAAGCGCACCGGGCAGGCAAGGGCCGAAGCCCGCCCGTACGGACCGCGGCGCATGGCCAGGTCAACGATCACCCGTGTAAACGCCTCCCGGTCAGCCGGGATGGTATCGCCATTGATGAAGACAATGACCTTGCCCCGAGCAACGGCTGCACCACAGTTGCGTCCTTCGGCGATCGTCTGCCGATGATCGGCCAGGTGGCGCACCACAACGTCGGCATGCCGCTGCGCGATCTCCAGTGTCCCGTCAGTACTGCCACCGTCGCTAACGATCAGCTCGGCCGAATTCGTCTTTCTCCATTCGGAGTCGAACACCATGAGCGTACGTTCAAGAAGCTTCTCCTCCTGCAACGTCGGAACCACCACGCTGAGCAGGATCTCATTCTGTGAGGCATGGCCGGCATTTATCAAAACGGCACCACCACGGCAAAAGGGTAGAGAACGGCAAACCGCACGCCAGAATCGGAGAACTCCAGCGTTGGTCCCGGCAGTCGGATGTAATTCAGGGCCTGGCGAACGTAATTGAGCACACCGATGCTGGATTCAGGAATGATCTTCAGCCAGTCATAATCGATCCCGATCATGGCCCGCGACCGTACTGGCAGCAAGGGTCCATCAGGAAGACTGCTGCGCACCTCATAATCACGGCAGCCGTAGCCAACGCTGAGGGTCATCCAATCCGGCCAGTATTCGGCCCACGTGCGCGGAAGCATGTTCTCGACGTTGAAGTTGAGCCAGAAAATGGTGCTGTTATAGTCATCAAAAATGGTCAGGGGGCGCTCAGTGGTCATCCGCTCTCCAACCAGCCGCCCCGGAACGTAGCTCCAGCGCGGAGTGATGTTCTGCAGGGCCGGGATAAGGTTGCGGGCGGCATAGAAAACGGCCCCGGTGGTATTGGCGATCTGATCCGATGGAGAAAAGCCCCACGATGTGGCATAGCCATCCTGGATTTCCACGGTCGTCATGTAGGCAAGCCCGAGGGTGGCACCAAGCCACGACGAGGTCTCATAACTGAAGCCGCACTCCATGAGGGCATCCCCCATAATGGTGCTCATGGTGAACCCGGTGAAGAAATGACCCGCCTTGTCGACGTACTTGGCGTAGCCGCCGTCTTCCTGGATCTTGAAACTGCCGCTGCGTTGCCACCACGAGTTTGACATCTGCGCCTGCAGCACGACAAATAGTCCCGTATATGCTGCTGCGATCGCCATGGTCGGCACAGCCTGCACCTGTGTCACCCGGCGTGGGGTGCTTCCGGTGAATGTATATCGAGGACGCCCGGCGTCGGTGAACTCATCTCGGAACAGGTACAGCGAATCAGCCGGCAATGCCGAGGCCTTGGCAAAAACGCCCAGCATGATAAACGTGATACAGAGCTTACAGCGCATCGACCTGAATGCGCATGTTCACTACGCGCTTGTCGAGTAGTGCCGGGAAGTACGCCACGACGTCACTCGGCTTGGGCCGTCCGCCCGAGAAGCCTGTCACGCTCGGCGGACCGGTCAGGATCAGTGGCGCGATCTCCTTGGAGAATGCTTCAACGGCTCTTCGGTCCCGTCCACGCACACCGATACGCATCATAACCTCATTGGGCACGATCTGCGGCGCGATGGCACCATGACAGGCATTCATACCCACGAACTCGGTGCGCACTTCATCGAATTCAAGACCGAGCATGGCGAGACGCTCACGTAGAATACGGTCGGCCACGGTTGCCTTTTCATACGCGTCGGGCGCTGAGTACGTCAACGATCCAAACGCAACATAGCCGTCAAGGTACGAGGCGCTGACCTTATACGTGGGTGTGAAAGGACGCCCCTTGATGCCGAACACGCGAACGCGATCGTTGCCGAGATCTTCCAGCTGGATCGTCGAAAAGTCGGCAATACAGTCAGGTGTGATATACGCCGTCGGATCACCGATCTCGTACATCAGCTGTTCGCTGACGGTTTCCCGACTTACACGTCCGCCTGTGCCCTCGTGCTTTGTCACGACAAACGAGCCATCCGGATAGGCTTCGATGATCGGGAATCCCACATCGGCCATATTCGGCAGCGTGCGCCAGTCGCCGAGAAAATTTCCGCCCGTTGCCTGAGCACCACATTCGTTGATATGTCCGGCCACGGTACCGGCAGCAAGAAGATCCCAGTCCGATTCGCCCCATCCGAACTCGTGGATCATCGGAGCGAGCGTAAGTCCTGTGTCGGTCGTGCGACCGGTAATGATGATCTGCGCACCCTGCCGGAGTGCTTCAACAACGGGCCATGCACCGGTGTAAACGTTGGCGCTCAGGAGCTTGTCTTTGACCTCCGCGATGGGCTGTCCGGTCTCCATGTGTCGCAGTTCATGTCCGGCATCGACGAGCGATGAAATTTCCGGAAGGATATCGTCACCGAGAACCACGCCCACCTTGAGTCCGGTGATTCCCAGACGCCGCGCCACCTCGAATATGCGGTCACGGGCAGCCAGCGGGTTTACACCGCCACCGTTGGTGATCAGTGTGATGCCCTTCTGCATGATGGTCGGCAGGATCTGCTCGCAGACATCGATCAGGTCCTTCGCATATCCAAGTTCAGGATTACGCATGCGCTGCTTCTGCAGGATCGACATGGTCACCTCGGCCAGATAGTCCATCACGAGGTAGTCGATCGGACCACGGGTGACTTGTTCGTAGGGGGCTTTCTGGAGGTCGCCCCAGAAGCCCTGACCGGAGGCGATGCGGATTGATGATTTCATGAAGGGAATGCGGTGTTATCTGATGCCGGCGGTGTGATTGGATTGGATCGTAGCCGAGCTGACAAGCCGAAGCCGTTGCTCGAGTCGAGCCCTTTGGAACGGGAAAATACGAAAGGCTACGGCCTCGCCCTGACCTTGCGTTACCCGCACGGTGGTCCAAAGCATGGTGCTGATGAGTTCGATGCTGGTCATCTCTGCGTAAGGGATCACGATCGGCCCAGAACGCACGATCGGCCGGATGACGAGAGCAAGCGTCCGCAGGCGTGTGCGCTGAAAGTGAAGGCGCAGCGCGATCTGAGCCATCTGCACGCCCCCTACCAGCGGCAGGGCGTAGCGGAACACCGTGGGTGGTTCAATGTTGTAACAGATCAGCCCAACGATGACTGTGGCCCCGATACCGGCCAGCGAAAGCAGCACTCCCGGAGCACTGTAGAGTAGCATGAGATCCTCGCCGCTGAGCCGGCGTCGAAGCTCAAGGTTGTCCAGGATCTGCCGAAATGCGAGTGCGCCGAAGAGCAACACGCTAAAGGCAAAGGCCACGTAGGCTCCATGCTGCAGGACGATCCAGGGCTCGGGGTACGACATTGTCATTTGTCCACAATTTTATGCTGTTGGAGTGCGCTCTTTTGCATGATATTTGTGTCGCACGAAATCTCACACGAAGATCCATTTACGGGCCATGGATCAACTCTCTCAACGGCTTGCCCACGAACGGGTTCGACGCGGACTATCGACCTTCGATCTTGCAGAAAGAACGAAGATACGCGAGCCGTACATCCAGGCCATCGAGAAGGCCTCCTATAACGTTCTGCCTGCCGTTTACGTTCGCTCGTTCATCCGCACAATCGCCGCGGAACTCGGTATCGCTCCGAATGAGATCAACCGTCTCATCAGTCAGTGTCTTGACGCAGATTCCGACTCCTCGATGCCATCGTTTTCACAGCAGCGCAGCGGCGCATCGGCTGCACCATCAACATCAAAGGATCAACGCAGCTCTGATTCGTCAGACCCTCTGACAGCGCTGATCGAGGCGCTCCGAACGATCCAGTCACGCGCCAAAGCCGGCAGTAGCCGTTTCACGCCGAGAACGATTTTGTTTGCCTCCATAGGTCTGCTTGTCCTCATATGCATGGCCTGGTTTCTGATCTCGCGCTCGGGAAGTGGCTCGCCGAATGATGTACCTGAAGAGATCGTTGACGTCACCGGTGCCGCCGTGGAAGACAGCCTGGTCCTTTCAGCGGTATCATCCGACACCGCAGAGCTGACCATCACCATGGATGGAACACGCTATCAGAAGATCACGATGATGCCGGAGATCGAGCACCGATGGAGCGCGATGAATCGCTTCACGGTCAGCAATATCTTCAACGCCGGTGCGATACAGTTTTCTCGTGATGGGCAGCCCCTTCCACGCTATGGCAAAAGGGGCGAAGTGTTGCGCGAGCTCGTGATCACCCGCACGGAAGTGATCGCATCGAACACCAGCACAAAGATGATCACCGCACCGGCTGACCCTGAGCGTGCCCGTCGGGATTCCATCCGAGAGCAGCAGCGCCGCGACTCTATCCGTATTGTGCGACGCCAGGAAAACCAGCGCCTTGCCCGCGAAAAGCGCGACAAGCTCAAGGCACGGTCTCGTCAGCAGCCTGCATCGCCGAAAAAGCGGCCGCGTCAGCAGGAACAAACGATCACAAAGACGCCGCCGCGGTCAATCCGCTAGTCGGCTCGTTCTGCTCCTACCCTGCCATCTGAGCGCGGACGACATCGTGCAGTCGGATGACGCCAACAAGCTCTGAACCATTGACAACCGGGAGCACGCCGATGGCGCGGTGGCAGCAGATGGTGCCATCAACTTCAGGTTACTATCTGGTGATGGTGATAACCTTCGACACAGTAGTGCCCCCAGCCGTCAGCTTGCAGAAGTATGCTCCGCTTGGCACCTCGGCGCCATTATTGGATCTGCCATCCCAGCCCAAAACGTATCGTTGAGACACTCCCTCTACGACATCATCGTAAAGCACAATCACAGGCCGGCCTAATGCATCGATGATTTCTAAGCGCACGAGGGACCGATTCGGGCATTTGAATGACAGAACGATGCTTCCTGACGACGGATTGGGGTGAGGCTCGTCCATTGCAACATCACCATCGTTGCCCCTCGGGACGGAAACAACGCCAGAGTATGCAACTCCCGAACCCGCCTCAATCTGCCGGAGTCGATACTCAAATGCGCTATCGACTGACGCGCTCACATCCGTAAAGCTGTAGTCCGCTTGCTGCGCAGATGTGCCTTTGCCGGAGACAAAACCAATTTCGCTCCATGGACGCGTCTTGCTCTGGTAGTGATCAGCGCAAGACAGACCACGAGCACGAACATCCAGAATAGTTGCACTATCCGTTGGGCGACGGTCGATGAGGAATCCGGCATTGTTCAGCTCGGATTCCGTTTGCCAGAAGAGATCCACGGCTGCGCCTCGGCGGCGAGCGTCGAAGGCTGAGAGGACGACTGGCACGAAACACGACCACGAGTAACGCTGCAGGCGTGGTCCAAAGTACGGCCGTATCATGGGAATCCACGACCCCTGAGTAAATGTCTCAAAACCTCTCACTGTTCCCTTGATGTCCAGATGCGGCAACAGTGGTGTACCGCCGGTTGGCGCAAACCAATCAACAGCACCACTCGGACTCGACCTCAGATTTGCAAACAGCTGGTCATTAATCATAGTCCCGCTTCGCAGACGTCGACGAAGGTTTCTGTCTGCATAGAGCGAAAGACAGCTGTCCTTGCCCGAACCCGCTTCGGTTACCATCGTTGTCACCATTCCCATGCGGTCAGCCGATGCTCCGAGCTCAATACCCCTTTCCGCTAGCTGACGGACACTGATCCAATACCGACCTCTGTTAAGCTTTAACGGCTTCGGCAGCTTGTAGGTGATGTTTCGTCCGAACTGTGGGCTACTTCCCGGTACGAGATCATCCATGCCGCGGAGTCTTACGATCGCGGAGCCGGGCACATCAACCAGGATCTGTTCTCCTGTCTCCATCTTGAGGCTGATCTCAACCGGGTCGGGATTGCTGTTCAATTCTCCCCATAGCATCTGATAGCCTAGGATCGAATCGCTCGCAACGATGGTAAAGCACGCTGCAATGCTATTGCCGGGAGCATTGAGCCCCTTGCCAGCGATACCAGAGAACTGAGGCAGCGGAACGTGATTGATCGCGCTGTCGGCATCGTACTCATACGCCAGAACGCTACCATGATTAATGACAACTCGCGTGCATGTGGAGTCATTTGCTGACTCAGCATCACTATCGGGAAAGAACAGCTTGGCGGAAATCGTGTACGCCCCTGGTGGCAATTCATCGAATCTGGCATCGGAAGACGGAAGTATGACACTTGACATGGCTCGAAGAGTAGGAATTGTTATCGAGCGGAAATAGACGCAACCAATCTGATCAAGATCTGAGCCATCGGGGTCACGAGTAATCTGCACGGCTACGGAAAATGACGGAGAGACTACAGTGCTCAGATTCGAAAGTTGGAATCGAACAGGAACGCTTCCTAGTTGAGTAGGGGGGGCCATGGTATAGGGTTGATGCAACCGAATCGAGCTCATCTCTATATCGGGGATCTCCTGCGTATACAGCACCTTAACATTGTCGATGAAGAAGTCGTCACCATCATCCACGGGACCACCAGCAATCCCGTGATTGAGGCAATGTGTTCGAAGACGAAAGCGGAAGTTGCGCGCCCCTTGCGACGACCACCTAAACACCGTATCGGGAATTGGAATGAATAGCTTCCGAAACTCAATGTCTTTACCTTCATCGTACAGATCTGGCATCAATCCCGTTCGACCCGACACGGGGTCGCTCGAGAGCTGGCGATTGTAGTCCTGGGAGTCAAATCCACGGGCATTCCCGCCCCCTCCCCAGATCTGAAATGGTTGCATGTACTCTGCACGTCGGCCTTGGTAGTCAAGAACCCACTGCTGTACGTTGGTGATCCCGGTAACGCTATCGTCTGAAGGCCTGGCAAACTCTACAAGAAGTTTATCGGGCTCGCGGTAGGTTTTCATTTCACCGGAAGACGTCAGCATGGCAACGCGATGTTCTGGTCCTATCAGACGCAGGTCACTAAAGCCCCTATCGGTCTTCGCACCTTTGCCCGTGCGATGGTACGAGATCGATAACACTGCGCCTTTCTTTCCAAGAAGGTCTATCGGAAACGACCTCAGCTCGTCACCGCCATACTGACCGGGCTTCGGGATCTCAGAGCCGTCATGATGTACGCGGTTCATGCGAATGACTGGTGAGTTCAACACAAATTCTGAACGATTTGCACATCTACTTGTGCCAATCGGCGGTGGGGCTAGGTAGGTAGTTCGATCACCATCGACTACTTCAGCGCCGATATTCACCCAACGAAGCGGTGATGGAATGGCCACTGAATCGAGAAGGTGAAAGCCGTCACCGGTCTCTGCTAACGTCGACAGTCGGACGAGAGCATGCAGCTTCGCCGCAATTGTATCGTCAAAAGGCCACCTGTCAACAATAGGCGCACTTTCGCTGGTAAGAGCCTCTACAGATACCCTCGTTAAGAGGGTACCTACATGCTTTGCGTTTAGGGGATTGGGTTCAAATGCTGGGAACACGACCTTGACGTACTCATATGGCAGAACGGCTCGTCCTGACGGCTCGTATGGTCTATTCGTGCCATCAGCGTTAGCGCGAAAAGTCTGAGAGATGTTCGTGTCGCGAAGTGTCGCGTCTGTAACAACCTTCGAGACATCGTAGACGAGGTCACCGGACGAGGCGTTCAGGATACGGCATCGCACACGCATCTGTATACCCTGGCGCTGATAATTCACGCCAGCCGGTCCCTGAATGTCATTTGAAAGGCTCTGTACGAGCGCAACGGGTTGTAACGGACCGAGGCGTTCGTCGCCGGCCAGAACCTCATAGCCATCGACGGACCCGGAAGGCACAAGTGTAGAGTAGGCAAGGCTCGAGCCTGCCTGTTGGGAGCGGACCCGGTAAGAAACACTGACTGCACGAACCATATTACGATGCTGCGCAAATCGCACAGCTAGCCGGTCCGATGGAAAATCACGGCCAAGCGGCGATGCTCCTGAAGGCGTCACGGCAGAGGTGGCATCGGTATCGATGTTGTGTAGATACACAGTGCTCTGTACGTACTTCGGAACCGAATAATCAAGCACCGATAAGGCCGGTACTGATGAAGGGAATCCTGCCCAGTCGAGACGCCGTGCCGCACCGATCACCCCCACGGTTGAGTTGCATCGCATCCAGACATGTGCAGGATATGAGGTGGCTGAGAGTCTCGGGGCTGTTCCTGCAAAACGATCATACTGGACTGTCACAGAGCTGTCGGCCCCGTTCAGTGTCACCTGGACAGAAAACCGATAATGTTCACCAAACCCCGGCCGATTGTTAGCAGCAAAGGCGACCTCGGAGATGGGCTGGTTACCGATACGAGCTCGTTTCAAACCAATCGGCGTGAGATTCACAAAGTAAATCACGATTCGGTCACTGTTCGGAATACGCTTGTAATACACGCGGGAAAAGTCATCAACGCTCAGATCAGCCCCATTCACGACAGAAACCTGCAAGTCATCCCACGACGGAGCGACTACCTGTGGGAGGATTGATCCCCATACGGCACTGAGTCCATTGCTGTCGAGCCTGAGATTCTGCTTTGTTCGTATTCCTGCTTTAGGGCTCGATGGTGAGCCTGCACATGCTACGGCCGTGTAACCCCAGGAGTCGTCTGTGGCATCTGACATTCCGTCCCCACTGCGATGGCGCGGATCATCGGACTGTGAATCGTAAGCAGAAAGAACACCTGTGCTGGCAAGGCGAAGCTCTCGTGAAAGAAGGGCACCATTCACGTCAGTACGATAGTGATAGCGTCTGTTCGAGAAAGCAATCAGGCCATTGGTGGAGACATAGAAGGAATCCTGCCGAACGCCGTTGAAACTGAATGGGAACCCAATGGCAATAGGTCCGGCAAAGGCATCATCTGTTGAATCCTTCAGGTCGCCCGGATTGCGGAAAAACGCCATGCCTCCATATGCATTTCGTCTCTGATCAGACCAAAATGAAGCATCGTATTGATTTGGTCCCGAAACGATTCGTTTCCAGGAACCTCGGTCGTTAAGCGTATCCTCAAACTCATTTGCCGAGGGCTTCCAAGGGTCTGATATGGCTTCGTCCGAATCGACGAAGTAATACCCTGATGAAACAGCCACAGCCTCACGATTGTTGGCACCTGACCCGACAAAAGGCTGCGGATACGTCGAGCCTGCTGCATGTGTGTGACTTCGTCGCTGGGCAATGGCTTCATCGTTCTGCTTCTCCTGCGCAGTAACGGTGTTGATATAAGAACACAATGCTACGAGATAGACAACGGCGGACTGTTTCATAGTGTCCTCGCATAAAACAGTTATCATACATCGCAGGTTACTACGGCCCTGCTGCTAACAACTAAACATAGGCAATAATGTTACACTTGCGCCTCCTACCCTGCCATCTGAGCGCGGACGACATCGTGCAGTCGGATGACGCCAACAAGCTCTGAACCATTGACAACCGGGAGCACGCCGATGGCGCGGTGGGGTGACTCCATGAGCATAAGCGCCTCATGCAACGAGGCAGAAGAGGGAACCGTCGTCGGCGCGGCAGTCATTACGCTATCGACAGTCACGGAGGCGAAATCAACACCTCGCTCGACGAGCCGTCTCACATCTCCATCGGTAAGGATACCTCGCAGGAGCAGGCCGTCCCGAACAACGCAAACGATGCCTAAGGCATGACGGTCGAGTTCGTGTACGGCACTGTCCAACTTCGCGTCTGAGACTATGGAAGGCAGCGATGCCCCGGAATGCATGTGATCTTGCACCCGCTGACCTAGCAGAGATCCGATCGAACCGTGTGGATGCGTGCGCGCCAGCACATCCATTGATTCCGGTCGGCGGTGGGCAATAGACATGACGAGCAGATCAGCAACGATCAATGACGTAGTCGTGCTTGCCGTCGGCAGAATATTCATCCGATCATACTCACGGTCGATTGGCGCAACGAGGCGTATATGCGCCCTATTGGAGAGGGTTGTTTCCCGACGTGAGGTCACCGAGATCAATGTCACGCCCTCGGACTTCAGCGCGTCCAAGAGACTGACGAGCTCCGCCGTCTCTCCGCTCTTGGAGAACATCACCACCGACGTTCCCTGCCGCACAACACCCAGGTCGCCATGAAGTGCATCGGCGCTATGCATGAACGAAGCCTGAAGTCCAAGACTGGCAAGCGATGCCGCGAATTTGCGAGCGACAAAGCCGGACTTCCCTACTCCAGTGGCAACAATACCACCGGCATTCATAAGAGCATCCACGGCACGGTCAAACTCTTCGTTGATCTCCTTCTCAAGGAGATCAAGGGCATTGCGCTGCAGTTGCAACGCATCGACAACATCCTGCGGCAGGGGGCGAGCATTCATATCTGCGAATATCTGTAGAAAAAGAAAAGCCCCCGACGCAGAACGTCAGGGGCTTTGGAATTTCCGGTTGGAAAATGCTTAGCGCACAATAGTCAGCGTCTTCGACAAGATCGTCTCACCGACGGTGAGCTTGTACATGTACGAACCGCTTGCGACATCGACGCCATCTTCGCCACGACCATCCCACTCAACAGCGTATGCTACTGACTGACCGGCGACGACGTTGTCGTAAACATTCTTGACAACATTACCCATGAGGTCAAACACTTGAAGCTTGACGCGTGAGCTTTGTGGAACCGTGAATGTGAACGTTGTCTTGCCGTTCGATGGGTTTGGATAGCTATTGTCGAGCGCAACACTGGCGTTGTTTCCGAACTCGACGTCGACAACATTGGAGAAGTTGTTCGCGCCGCTAGCGTCGACCTGACGCAGACGGTACTGATACGTAACTCCCGTCGTGACATCAGCATCGAAGAACTTGTAGTTCAACGTCGTGTTTGAGTTGCCCGATCCAGCAACAAAACCAACGTTCTTCCAAGGATTGTTTGCATCCGTCGTGTTGTCAACGCAGGTGAACGAAGCCTTGCCAGTCGTCAGGTTGTGTACTTCCTTGACCGCGCGACGCTCCACATGGAAACCAACATTGTTCGTTTCCGATGCTGTTTCCCAGAAGAGGTCCACACCAGCAGAACGTCCCTTTGCATCAAAGAATGACAGCTCGACAGGGTTGGACTCACAGTTGATAAACAGCGGAGGATTCGAGAACGAACGGTTTCCGAAGAACGGACGGATCAGCGGGATCCATGAACCACGTGTGAACGTGGCATAACCAAGGCTTCCACCCATAGCGTCAAGATGCGGATAACCAGGATTACCGATCGTTGGCGTGAATGGAACCCAGTCACCGCTGAAGCGCGTCATTTCATACGCGAAGCGGTTATCGTTCAGAAGCGATCCGGCACGATTGCGCACGCGGAAGTTCTTGTCGATAAGAAGCGAGCGGTTACCGATACCGAACACAGGAACGTCCGAATACAGCGTCGTAACCATGCCCATGCGTGTTTCCGATGCGCCGAGTTCGTAACCTTCTGTACCCATCTGAGCAACCGAAGCCCAGTATTCACCCGGTGGGATAACTACTGGTGTAGCGAGCAGATACGTGACATACTTACCGAACTGAGGCTCGGTGAATGCGCCCGTTTCGTCTTCACCACGGCGACGCAGGATTGTAGAGTTAGCGATACGCTCGTCACCTGGAACACCGCCCTGATCACGATAGAGAGAGAACGAGATGTTCAGAACGTCCTGGTTGAGTTCTGCCCAGAAAGCCTGGTAACCAGCAAGTGTGTCCTGAGAGTAAAGTGTAAAGCGCATTGCCAGCTGACCTGAAGAGTTACCGGCATCAGCACCATACATCTGCGAACCAGCAAGCGGATTCGGGAACGTGCCCCACGTTGAACCTGCCGTGTATTGCTGGTTAGGACCCGTCAGCAACGACTGCCATGACGAACCGTTAGCACCGGCAGAGAATCCACCGTGATTCAGACCCTTACCCGTAACACCTGAGAACTGAATCTTCGGCACGTCGTTCGCTGGATTCGCAGGATTCGTTTCATAGGCAAACGCAGGGCCAAACGTCATGCGGAACATCGTGAACGTCGAATCGTTCAGGGTGTCAAGATCGTTACCCGGGAAGAAGATGCGACCCGTGATCTTGTAGTTGCCCGGCGTCGTCGTACGGAAGTTCGCGTCTGGGAATGGCAGGATAACTTCGCGGTTTCCGGCAAGTGTCGGAACCGTGATCGAACGACAGTAGATCTGCTGTGATTCGTTTCCATCTGGCTTGATCCAGAGCTTAACCGAGAATGCCGGAGCGGCAATATTCGTGTTGTTCGACAGCTTAACACGAATCGGAACACGCGTTGCCTGGGAGGCCGGTGCCATGGTGTAAGGCCAGATCAGCTGGATGTTGCTGAACTCGATATCGGTGACTTCGTCCGGGAAGAGCAGCTTCACGTTATCGATGTAGAAGTTGTCTTCGTCGTCAGACGGAGCCGGAGGAAGCGAATTCATCACGCAGCTTGCGCGAAGGCGGAAGCGGAAGTTACGAGCACCTTCATTGACCCAGCGAAGCACGGTGTCAGGAATTGGGATCGTGACCTTGTAGTATTCAGCATCCTTACCATCGTCGAACAGATCCTCACGCAGACCACCGAGTGGTGGCGTCGTGGTGTTCGTCAGCTGAAGGTTGTAATCGGCAATGTCAAAACCACGAGCAAAGCCACCACCACCCCAGACCTGGAACGGCTGGAGATACTGCGTTCCGCGACCCATGTAGTCAAGGGTCCACGTCTGGATGTTTGTGATGTTGGTCAGACCGTCAAACGATGGACGAGCGAACTCGACAAGCAGACGGTCAGGATTGCGGAAGCCAGGGGTGAAACCATTGACAGCAAGCATGTTCACGCGGTGCTCTGGTCCAATCAGCCGGTTATCCGAGAAACCACGACCAATGTTCGTGAGCCTACCGGAACGCTGATAGGAGATCGAAAGAACAGCGCGCTTGCGACGGACAAGGTTGATTGGGAACGAACGAAGCTCGTCACCACCGTATTGACCGATGACCGGGATATCAACGTTTGCCAGATTGAGGCGGTTCATTCGAATGACCGGTGACTTCAGACGGAAGATGTCTGAATTCGCAGCGGCATACTCACCGCGCGGAGGAGGAGGATTATTGGTGACTTCGTCACCGTCCACAACCTCAGATTCGATGTTCACCCACTTGAGAACAGAAGGCATCGCAGCGCCACCAATGAGGTGGTACTCGTTGACGTCGTCCGAGAACGACGTCAGACGGCGCATCGAGAAAATGCGGATGCTCGTCGTGTCGTCAAAAGGCCACTGATCACCAATCGGCTGATTGATCGAGTCCTTTGGTTCGGCAATAACTGTCGTCAGAAGACGACCGATCTGATCGTCGATGAACGGATTCGGCTCGAATGGAGGGAAGATCACCTTGATGAACTCGTAAGGGAGCACGAACGTGCCAGCAGGCTGATACGGCTGGTTGACACCGTTGATGTCACAGCGGAAGACCTGTGAGATGTTCGTGTCACGAAGAGCAGCGTCCGTCACAGCACGCGAAGTGTTGTAAACGATCTTGCCTGTTGCCTCATTGACGATACGGAAACGTACGCGGAAGTTTGTGCCTTGCGGTACGTAGTTCACGCCCTGTGGACCTTGAATGTCGTTGGTCAGGCTCTGAACAATGGCCACTGGCTGGATGGCGCCGAGGCGATCCTCACCAGCAAGCAGCTCGTAGTTGTTAGCCTGCGCTGGAGGAACAATCACCGAGAACGCGAGGTTGGCATTGTTGTTCTGCTGACGCACACGATACGACACGTTGATAACGCGAAGAACGTTGCGGAACTGCTTGAACTTAATGGCCAGGAAGTCCTTCGGAACCGTGTTGTCGTCGTTACGCGAGCTGATAGCACGCACACCACCTGCAGGATCGACGTCCACATTGAAGAGATACTCAGTGCTCTGCGTGTACTTAGGAGCATCAAAGTCAAGTGTCGTGATCGTCGGCATGACGGATGGGAATCCATTCCAGTTCAGACGGCGAGCAGGACCAGTAACACCGACCGTTGAATTACAGCGCATCCAGACGGTAGCAGCGTACGGAGAAATCGCCGTGCGTGGTGCAAGACCCGAGAATCGCTCGTACTGGATCGTAACAGAACTGTCGTTACGATTCAGCGTCACTTGAAGCGACCAGCGGAGGTGCTCACCAAGGCCGGGGCGATTGTTGGCTGCAAACGTCACGTTGTACTGAGGTCCACCACCGGAACGGGCTGTCTTGGCACCGATTGGTGTGAGGTTCACGTAGTAGATAACGAGCTTGTCGTTCGATGGCGAGCGCTTGTAATAGACGCGCGAGAAGTCATCGACAGCGTTGTCGTTCGGATTGTAGACCGATACCTGAAGGTCGTCCCATGACGGCGCAATAAGCTGCGGAAGCACACCACTCCAGTTAGCCGCAATGCTGTTGGCATCAAGCATGCGGTTCGTCGTCGTGCGAATACCGGCCGTTGGACTGCCTGGATTGCCACCGCAGGCAACGTTGTTGTATCCCCAGTTGTCGAGTGTACCGTCCGTCATTCCGTTGCCCGATCGCGAACGTGTGTCATCGGACATCGGGTCATAGGCCGAAAACACGCCTGGGCGTACTTCAAGCGTCTGACGAGCAATTGGGTATCCGAACTGGTCGATCGAGTAGAAGTAGCGACGATTCGACAGGGCGATCAGACCGTTCGTCGACACGTAGAACGAGTCCTGGCGAACACCGTTGAAGAAGAACGGGAAACCAATCGAGATCGGTCCGGCAAAGGCGTTGTCGGTCGAGTCACGCGCGTCACCAGGATTTCGGAAGAACGCCCAGCCACCGTAAATGTTCTGGGTCGGATCCGTCCAGTATGCTGTCGGAAGCTGCTTTGCCCCCGACAGGATTCGACGCCACGTACCTGGTTCGGTAAGGGTGTCGACAAACTGTGAAGGATCTGGGCGCCAGAAATCCGGTGCCTCGTCGTCCGAGTCCACGAAGTAATACCCCGTGGAGATGGCTGGATTCGTGCGCGCGTTCGGCCCAGTGGCCGTGAACGGCTGCGGATAGGACGCCACCGGCGTACGCTGTCCGCTCTTGCGCAACACGTCTTCGCCATCCTTTTCGTCGGCAGCCATAGCGAGCGAAACGCTCACAAGCCCCGTCATGAGAACAAGGAATAGCAGTCTGCGGCTCATGCAAACCTCGATGAAACTGTGATGAAGTATGTGTGTTTGGTTTTCACTTTGAACAGCCTTCTCGGCGATGAAGAGACGTAACAACATTGCTGGATGCACTTAGTTACATGTGCAACAATGCGCTCCGCCCCATTCAGCGTCCCTCAATATTCAGATTTTGGGCGAATTAGTCAAACAAATTTTCTGCACACGGTGAAGCGGGGGGACGGAATTAGCATTAGCGATTTTCCTGTCCAGATTCTTCGATCGCAACGCGTTTGGCGTATTGTTCCAGCGCCCGCGGGTAAAGGACGTGCTCAAGATGTTTCACACGATCCTGAAGTTGTTCAGGTGTATCGTCCTCAAACACCTTCACGGATGCCTGTGAGATGATCGAGCCCTGGTCGTACTCTTCCGTCACAAGATGCACCGTAGCGCCGCTGAGGGCTTCGGTGGCAGCAATTACGGCCCGATGAACGTGAATTCCGTACATACCCTTACCACCATGATTAGGTAAAAGTGCGGGGTGTATGTTAACAACTCTGCCGTGAAGGGAGTCGATAACCTGCGGCGAGATCTTACGCATGAAGCCAGCAAGGGCTAGAATAGCGATGCCATTGTCATGAAGAGCCCCGATCAGGGCAGCCTCCCAGTCCGATGGGGGCAGAATGCACAGGGGAACGCCCAAACGCCGGGCAACATCGGTAATCCCGGCATCAGGCCGGGTGGAAACGACAAGCACAATGCGGTACGATGAGCCGGTCTGCAGACCGTGTTCGATCAGCGCTTCGGCATTCGTGCCCGTGCCACTGCCTAGCACGGCAACCCGTAACGGCAAGGCGGATACCACCGGTTACCTGCCTTCGACAAGATTCGGAGCAAGCCATCGCTGCATGTCGGCAACGTCCATCGCCTTGCGCGCCGCGTAGTCATTTACCTGGTCGGCAAGAATGCCGTTGACGGCGAAATAGGTCGCCTGCGGATGGGCAAAGTACCAGCCGCTGACGCTTGACGCTGGAACCATGGCCATGCTCTCGGTCAGACTGATACCGATGGACGACTGCGCGTCCAGGAGGCGAAAGAGCGTTGGTTTTTCCGTGTGATCCGGGCATGCAGGGTAGCCCGGCGCAGGTCGAATGCCCTGATAGTGCTCGTCGAGCAGCAGACCGACGTTGGAAGGGGCCTGCGGTTCATATCCCCAGAGGTTCTGCCGCACGTGCTCGTGCAGCCACTCGGCGCAGGCCTCTGCAAGACGATCGGCAAGCGCCTTGACAAGGATAGCCGAGTAGTCATCGTTGTCGCGGACGTATCGTGCGGCAAGCTCATCAACGCCGTCGCCTATGCAGACTGCAAACGCCCCGAGATGGTCGCTGCTGCCGTCAGGAAGTCTGCTGGAATCGACGATGAAATCGGCCAACGAAAGGTTCGGCAGACCCTGGGCTTTCTTTCCCTGCTGGCGTAGAAAGTGCAGCGTTGTCGATCCATCAACAACGACATCATCTTCTCCATCACGGCTCGCAGGGAATATGCCGCAGACTGCGCGGGCACGAAAAGCGCTGCTCGAGACGATATCGTCGAGAAGTCGCGTTGCATCATCAAAAAGCGTTTTAGCCTGCGAGCCCATGACAGGATCATCGAAGATCGCCGGATATCGCCCCTTAAGTTCCCAGGAGAGAAAGAACGGCGTCCAGTCGATGTAGTTCCGCAGCATCGCCAGATCAATGTGGTCAAACACGTGCACGCCAGGCTTGAGCGGCGCAGGTGCTACCTGCGCCGGATCGACGCTGAGGGCGTTGGCGCGTGCTTGATCAAGAGACAGGAAGTTGCGGGCATCCGAGCGGCGTCCATACTCAGATCGTACACGTTCGTACTCCGAACGTACCGCGTCGGCATAGGCCACGCGCCCTTCGCTCGAAAGCAGCGAGCCAACAACCGGCACTGCCTTCGAGGCATCAAGAACGTGAATCACCGGGAACGAGGCAACGGGTGCGATCTTCACCGCCGTATGCGTCCGTGATGTCGTAGCTCCACCGATGAGAAGGGGCTTGCGCACACCACGACGTTCCAGTTCGCGGGCAACGTGGACCATTTCATCCAGTGACGGTGTGATCAGTCCCGAAAGGCCAATCACATCCGCCCCCTCCTCGATTGCTGTGTCGATGATTCGCTCGGCCGGCACCATCACGCCAAGGTCAACAACTTTATAGTTATTGCATCCGAGAACCACGCCCACGATGTTCTTGCCGATGTCGTGCACGTCGCCCTTGACCGTGGCCATGAGAATGACGCCTGCGTTCTGGTGCGTGGTTCCGAGCCTGCGCTTCTCTTCTTCCATGAACGGAGTCAGGATCGCAACAGCCTTCTTCATCACACGGGCACTCTTGACCACCTGAGGCAGGAACATCTTGCCGGCACCGAAGAGGTCTCCCACATGGTTCATCCCGTCCATGAGCGGCCCCTCAATGATCGAAAGGGGCGTCGGGTACTGTTGCATGGCCTCGGCCACGTCGTCGTCAATGAACTCGGTCACACCGCGCACCAGCGCATGCTTGAGGCGCTCGGACAGCGGCGCTTCGCGCCAGGCTTCCACTGATTGGTCGTCCTGACGGTGCTCGGCTACCGTTGCAGAAAAGCTCAGCATCCGCTCGGTTGCATCAGAGCGCCGGTTGAGAATCACGTCCTCGGCATGCTCAAGAAGATCCTTCGGGATCTCGTCATACACGTCGATCTGCCCGGCGTTGACAATTCCCATGTCGAGTCCGGCCGCAATGGCGTGATACAGGAACACCGTATGCATGGCTCGGCGCACCGGCTCGTTACCACGGAAGGAGAACGATATGTTGCTCACTCCCCCGCTGACCTTGGCAAGGGGCAGATGCGACTTGATCCACGATGTGGCGTTGATGAAGTCGACAGCGTACGAGTTATGCTCCTCGATCCCGGTAGCAACCGTCAGAATGTTGGGATCAAAAATGATGTCCTGCGGAGCGATCCCGACGCGGTCAACCAGAATGCGGTAGGCACGTTCACAGACCTCGATCCGGCGCCGGTAGGTGTCGGCCTGACCGGATTCGTCGAAGGCCATGATGATCACGGCCGCCCCGTAATCGCGACACAGCGTGGCGCGGCGGATGAATTCGTCTTCTCCGTCCTTCAGGGAGATCGAATTAACGATCCCCTTGCCCTGCACACAGCGCAGTCCGGCCTCGAGCACGGTCCACTTCGACGAGTCGATCATGATCGGAACGCGCGAGATATCCGGCTCGGCAGCGATGAGATTCAGGAACGTAGTCATGGCCTGCTCGGAGTCGAGCATGCCCTCATCCATGTTTACATCGATGATCTGCGCACCATTTTCCACCTGCTGGCGCGCTACGTCAAGGGCACGCTCGTAGTCACCATTGAGGATCATTTTCGCGAAGGCGCGCGAGCCGGACACATTCGTGCGTTCGCCGACGTTTACGAAGTTGGTCTCAGGGCGGATCTCGACCATTTCGAGACCACTCAGCCGCATGGTTGTGACTGCCGTCGCGGGCACGCGCGGACTCCTGTCCGACACAGCCTCGGCCATCGCCCTGATGTGATCCGGCGTCGTGCCGCAGCAGCCACCGAGAATGTTCAGAAATCCTGCCTCGGCGTACTCTCTGGCCTGGGCCGCCATGTACTCGGGTGACTCGTCATAGCCGCCCATGGCATTGGGCAGGCCGGCATTGGGATAGAGCGAGACGTAGGCCGACGAAACGTTCGACAGTTCCTCGATGAAGGGGCGCATCATGGCCGATCCAAGAGCGCAGTTCAGACCCACGGATAGCAGGTTTCGCGCGTGGGCGATCGACGTCCAGAATGCCGATGGCGTCTGACCTGAAAGGGTACGACCCGACATGTCGGTGATCGTACCGCTGATCATTACCGGAATCGTCAGCTGCCGTTCATCGACCAGTTCGGCCCATGCCTTGAGCGCCGCCTTTGCATTGAGCGTATCGGTGATTGTCTCGAGAAGGATAAGATCAATGCCCCCTTCGAGCAGTCCCAGAAGCTGTTCGCGGTACGACAGACGCATCTGGTCGAACGTCACCGAGCGCGCCCCCGGATCGTTCACATCGGGTGACATCGAGAGCATCTTCGTGGTAGGTCCTATGGAACCTGCAACAAACCGCGGGCGGTCAGGCGTCAGGCGCGTGATCTCATCGGCGGCCTGACGCGCCAGGATCGCCCCCTGACGGTTGATCTCTCGCGCCAGATCCGAAAGACCATATTCGGCCTGTCCCATCGGCGTGGAAGAGAACGTGTTTGTCTCGATGATGTCGGCACCGGCCCGCAGGTACTCCAGATGAATACTCCTGATCGCCTCGGGTTGCGTCAGCACGAGCAGGTCGTTATTGCCCCGCAAAGACGTGGTGTGGTCCTTGAACCGCTCCCCGCGGTAGTCTTCCTCGGTTAGTCGGAGGCGCTGGATCATGGTGCCCATGGCACCGTCGAGCATGAGAATGCGCTGTTGGAGAAGCCGGCGAACGTCGTTCATTCCGGCAAATCTACGGTGTAACCGAGGATGACAACCGTATCACCGTCAATGCGGTAACGGAAGCGCGCATGGCGCAGCGACAGCACGTAATGGTCCGGTCCGACGCATCTGATACGACGGTATGGATGCGGTAACGGGTCGGCCGAGAGCGTGCGCTCCACGTATAGGCGCTCGTCCGGCGGTATGCTCGCTTCCCCGCAGTCCCAGATGATCCTATGGTTCGGCTCTGGATGATCATCGACCCACGCGATCTTGCTCTCCGGGAAAGCATCGGCATAGGCCAGATAGGGCTTTACGTCGAGCACCGGCGTACCATCGAGCAGGTCCGTATCCTCGATATGCAGCATACGTCCCTCAACACGCAACAGTCGGACGCACGTAAGCCCGATCGGATTCGGGCGATGAGGAGACCTTGTTGCCAGAACGCCCCGCTTGCGCCGTCCGCGAGGCGGAAGCACAAGGGGCTTCCAGTGCTCCACCCTATCAAAAACGGTTACCAGCCATATCCGCTCGCACCCGGCAAGATCCTGTACGGCCTGCTCGAAGTTCTCATTCGCTCTAAGTTCCACGATTGCTGAAACTCGATACATATCGCGGTTGGGCTGACGCGGCGCGTCATATCGGCGCACATGCGATGTCCGAACGTGACCGATCGGGCGAAACGTCCACGTCTCGAGTTCGCCCCCGTCGGGATGATCCTTGCTCATGGGCATGCCAGGCAGAGTCCCAGGAGGTTCACCTCCGGCACGGTGGTCACCACGCGGCACCGATCGAGAGCGCGATGAAAAGTCCTCCGAAGTTGGTGATCGGCTTGCCGCGGATGCTCTCAAGTCCGTCTCCACCAAATGGGATGGCGTAGTATTTGACGCTGACACCAACCTGGTTGCCCTTGCCGACAGGGCCGAACACCGCACCACCTCCGAGCATCACGCCCATGCGTGGATAGAGCGTTGCGCTGCCGAAGGATTCGAAAAACTCAAAGTATCGGGGGGGATTGTAGAAGTCGCCCTCGTCGATGTACGGCGTCCGGATAACGCCGGCGCCCGTGGCACCAAAGGCCAGATACGGACGAAAGGTCTCCTGCAGCGATTCGCGAAAGAGTCTGTACTGTATCGATACCGTCAGGGGCACCATGAACAGACGGTTGACCTTTTCAGCGACGATCGGGATCACACCGTTGAGCAGCGCATTGTCAAACTCGTCCGTATTTCGCCGGCCGCTGATGAAGGCGTCAATGTTCAGCGTTATGCCACTGCCGAGCTCAAAACCGTAGTACCCGCCCAAAGCCCAGCCGCTGGACGACAGGAGAATGTTCGCACCAGCACTGTTATAGGCTACCGCCTGACTTGTCACATCGTCCATCAGTGGGCGCACCGGGCGGAACATGATGGTGGTGTCCGTCACCGGAAGATCGCCGCCGGTAACCTGCGCCCGCAGACCGCCCCACGGGGCGATCAGCATTGCCAGCAGTAAAAACACGTGGTGTTGGCGTGTGACCATTTGGTAGTAGGAAGGTGAACAGACGAGCACAAATCTACAACGCAGTCAGTGTGGATAACATTGCTAATCCTTTCAGTTTCCGTAGTTTAACAGTTGATGACCCTAACCGAATTCCACAATGTCCTCAAACGCACGTTTCCGCTCGAAAGTGCAATGTCCGGCGACAATGTCGGCCTCCAGGTCCGCAGCGCCTCGGAATCGGTGAAATCGGTGCTTACCTGTATGGAGATCACCGATGCGGTGGTCGACGAGGCCATCACTCTGGGCGTCGAGGCCATCGTGACGTTTCATCCGCTGATCTATTCGCCCCTTCTCAAGCTGGACGCAAGCGAGCGCGTCACTCGGCTGGTTGCCCGGTGCATCCGAGCCGACCTTAGCGTGTACTGCGTGCACACCGCCTTCGATGCTCACCCGAGGGGCACCAACAGGCTGCTTGCTGACCGTCTTGGACTGACCCCAGCGTCGGCCATCGTGCCCGGAACGGCCACGCCCGACGGCGAGCCCGGTGGCATGGGGCTTTTCACCACGTGCGACCTCGAATTCGAAGACCTGATTCGGCGTGTGGCAGACGTCTGCGGCGCACCGGTGCGCTTCTGTCCACCTGCACACTCACGCGTACGCCATGTGGCCGTCGTCGCCGGCAGCGGCATGTCGTTTTTCGATCAGGTCATTGGTCGTGCTGACGTGTTTATCACGGCCGACGTCAAGTATCATGCATTTCATGCTGCACAGAATGTTATCGGACTTATCGATCCGGGACATTATGAGATGGAACAGTTCGTTGCCCGCGGCATCGCAGACGTGCTCGAGCGTGTCCTTGACAACTGTACCGTTCACTGCAGCACGGTCATGACCAGCCCTGTGGGACACCACACGGCGACATCCACATCCGACAACAGATTCGTTTCAGTTTTGTAACCCTAACTGCGGAGCATGCATGGAAGAACAACTCCAACTTCTGGCCCAACTGGCAGCCGTCGATGCGGAACTCGATGAGCTGCACGACGAACTTGGAGACCTCCCGGCCGAGGTCAAGAAGATCGAGAAGGTTGTGCGTGCCAAGCAGGATGCCGTCGACGCCACCAAGGCGGCTATCGACGAGCTCAATCAGCTCCGAAGCACGGCCCACGTGACCATGCAGGAGAGTCACGACAAGGAACAGAAGCTGGCACAGCAGCAGTTCCAGGTGAAGAACAATCGTGAGTTTGACGCGATCACCAAGGAGATCGACCATCTCAAGCAGGAACGTGCCGATCTCGACGAGCGGCTTCGCACTGCAGGGGTGACCGAGGAGAATCTCACGACAACACTGCAGCAGCAGCAGGCGGAGCTCGATGAGGTGCACTCGAAGCTGGTCGACAAGGAAAAGGCACTCGAAGCGCTTTCCGGTGATCAGAATGAGGACCTGAAGAAGTATATCGCTCTGCGACTGAAGATCATCGCCAAGCTTGATGATACTCTGGAAGCGGAATACGAGCGCATTCGCACGTTCCACAGCGAGGCCGCCGTGGCCCTCAGGAAGAACTCCTGCAGTGGCTGCTACTCGGCGATCCCCTCGCAGCGGATCATGGAAATGAAGTACCAGCGCGATAAGCTTTATACCTGCGAAAACTGCGGCCGTATCCTCTTTACGGAGGACGTTGCCGTGGACATCGAGGAGCTGCTCGAAGCGCAGGGCTGATCTTTCAACAACAACGTAGTCGGGGATCCCGGGCAACTGCCGGAGGAGCTCCTTGCGAGTTCCGCCGGAGGAAAGTCCGAACTCCGCAGAACAATGCGCTTCCTAACGGGAAGGTGCTAAGCTCGGCGGCCTCGTGCCGCCCGGCGAGGCAACGGAAAGTGCAGCAGAAAGACACCGCCGATGGCCCGTGCTCGCACGGGATCAGGTAAGGGTGAAATGGTGGGGTAAGAGCCCACCGGCAGACGGGTGACCGTCTGGCTCGGTAAACCCCGCATGGAGCAAGACCAAGCAGGGCGTTGGCTACCCTCGGGTGGCGGACGGCTGTTCGCCGTTCCTCGTCCCTGTAAGGGGGCGAACAACGTCCGGGTAGGTCGCTTGAGGTCGATGGCAACATCGATCCCAGATAAATGGTTGCCTCCCCCACCCCGGTGGGGAAGACAGAATTCGGCTTACAGGGGTCTCCGCACTACGATTGATCGATGATCCATAGTTTTGCCGTCGGTCAATATGGGTGCTGTAAAGCCCCTTGAACTTCTCGACCGTGGTGGACTCACCTTGACATGAGGACCTGCTGATGCGCTTACGTTTTGCCTTGCTCGCAGCCGCGCTGCTGATCGGTGCCGACCTCTGTGCACAGACCCGGATCGTCGTGCTGCCCTTTCGCAACATGTCGCACGACATCAAATACAACGCCTGGAACTATCAGTTTGCCGATTCACTGCGAGCGGCGCTTCTCGAAACTGATCCCGCCCAGAAGGAGTTCGCCATCGTCCCAGCCGACAGCGTCGAGCTTGCCCTGGCCGATCTGAATCTTGACCCGAATAATCCTCAGTACGAATCGGATATGTGGAAGGCCGTACGAAACCTTGGGGCCCAGAAAGCTGTTCAGGGCAACTTTCAGCTCCGCGGCGAGCGTGTGCTGATCAACTGCTACATCTACGATATGGGCTCGATGATGGCCGACGGGACCAATCAGGCAAAAGACATCTACAAGTCACCGACTACCTTTCTTGAGGCAATACGACCGATCGTCAAACGTATCCGTCCCGGCCTTACAGCCCCCTGATCGACACACCAGAACTGACCTCCAATGAATTTCGAACTGCCCGTTATCACCCTTCCCGAGACCACTGCAGGACGACGTCCCGAATGGCTCAAGGTTCGCGCCCCCGGTGGCGAAGACTATGCCCGCGTCAAGTCCATGATGCGGTCAAAAGCCCTGCATACCGTTTGCGAAGAAGCGCGTTGCCCGAACATCACCGAGTGTTGGAACGCCGGTACTGCAACCTTCATGATCCATGGTGACACCTGCACACGCTCATGTGGTTTCTGCGCTGTCAAGACCGGACGGCCGCTGCCCGTGGATCTAGACGAACCACGACGCGTGGCCGAGGCGGTCGCATCGATGAACCTTAAGCATGCCGTCATCACCAGCGTCAACCGCGATGAGCTCAAAGACGGTGGTTCGATGATCTGGGCAGAAACGATCCGCGCCGTGCGCCAGGCCTCTGCTGAGACCACCATCGAAGTGCTGATCCCTGACTTCAAAGGCAACCTCGATAATCTTCAACGAGTGATCGATGCCCGGCCTGATGTGCTGAATCACAATACCGAGACCGTTCCGCGCCTGTACCGTCACGTGCGCCCACAGGGACGATTTCAGTGGACGCTCGATGTGCTTCGTCAGTCCAAAGAGCGAGGCATGCGCACGAAGACCGGCATCATGCTGGGTCTAGGCGAGACGCCCACGGAGATCCTCGAAACCATGGTCGAGCTCGCAGCCGTTCGTGTGGACGTGCTTACACTCGGGCAGTATCTGCAGCCGACAAAGAACCACCTACCCGTGGACCGGTTTGTGCATCCGGATGAGTTCAAGCACTACGAAGTCGAGGGACTGAAAATGGGATTCAGCATCGTCGAATCCGGCCCGCTGGTTCGTAGCTCCTATCACGCCGAGCGGCACGTCTGATGCGATTCACGGTGCTTGGCAGCGGCACCTCTACGGGAGTGCCGACCGTTGCCTGCGAGTGCCCGACATGTTGCAGTTCAGATCCGCGCGACAAACGTCTGCGAACATCGCTCCTTGTCGAAAGCTCCGCGACACGACTGGTGGTCGACACCTCATCGGACTTCCGCTATCAGATGCTGCGTAGCGGCGTCCTTGAGCTCGATGCGGTGGTCTATACTCATCATCACTTCGATCACATCGGCGGATTCGATGATCTTCGTCCATACGCCTTCCGTCGCGGCAGCGCAATGCCCGTCTATGCAATGAATGAAACCATTCATGCACTGCGGTCAACATTTCCCTATGCCTTTGGATTGGTCCAGTCCACCGGGGCGTCCATCCCCAACGTTGAGCTGTACGAGATCGACGAAGCACCCTTCCGCATTGGCGACATCGACATCGTCCCCATACCCATGCGTCATGGACTGCGCATGCGCGTTAACGGCTACCGCTTCGGTCCTCTGGCCTACTGTACCGACACGAACTTCATCCCGGATACATCCCTCGATCTTCTGAGGGGGCTTGACACACTGATCATCGACGGCCTGCGCTGGGAACAGCATCCGACGCATTTCACCATCGATCAGTCACTGGCGATCATCGCCGAGCTTCAGCCCAAACGCGCATACCTGACGCACATCGCCCATCAGGTCCGACACGCGATAGATTCCGAACGCCTGCCAAACGGCGTGGAGCTCTGCTACGACGGACTGGTGATCACGACGTAGCGTCCTGCGGAGCTTGCTCGTCAGCTGACTCTTGCGTGTCGCCCTCGATTTCTTCAGACGCCGGTTGCCAGTAGGCCCCGGATGTTGCTTCGGAACTCGCCGGCGATTGCCCCTTAGACTGGTCATCGCCCGACTCCAGAAGAATGGCCAGTTGCTTCCGCAGTGTGCGGTGGTCGGTCTGAATGGCCACGCTGTCGTCCATGTCGATCATCGTCGTGGTGGTCTTCAACAGGTCATCGATCTCGCGAAGTTTCGGCAGGTCAGCCAGAGAGTTCAGCCCGAAGACCCGAAGAAACTCCTCCGTGGTTCCATACAGAAGCGGCTTGCCGGGAGATTCCGAACGTCCTACCATTGCCACAAGCTGCTTTTCAACCAGCGAGTTGACCACTTCGCCGGAATTGACGCCGCGGATAGCATCGATCTCCCCCTTGGTGATGGGCTGTCGATAGGCAATGATGGCCACGGTTTCAAGCGCCGCCTGCGTCAGACGCTTGCGGTTCTTGGCCTTCAGAAGGCGCTGCACCAGCATGCCATGTTGCGGTGTCGTGGCAAACTGAAAGCCCCCCGCGATCTTTACCAGCCGGTATGGTCTGCTGGAGCGCGCAAGATCATCATTGATGTCCTCGACAAGCTCGTCAAAGTACCCCTTGGGTACGTCGAACGTCGGCACGGCAACCACCGGCGGAGGCTCGGGTGTGGGCTCGCCCTCGAGTGGTAGTGACTGCTGGCCGGGCGACTGCTGCGACGGATCTTCCTGCACAAGGATGCGATGAAGCGCGCGCGTGGTAAGGGGCTCTTCACTGGCAAAGATCAGCGCTTCGAGCGCGCGACACTGCTCAATACGATCGAGAGTGAAAAAGTACGGGAGCTCGCGCGTGGAGATATCGCGCTCAAAGGTTTCCTGTTCGATGTCGTTCATGATTCGATTTCCTCTTCAGGGTCGGGAGAATCCGATGCTTCAGTGTTCGTGGTGGCATCGACTTCATCCGATTCGTCATTCTTACGTTCAACAATTTCAATGTCATCGTGCCGGGCATCCTGGCGCACCAGAATGAGCTGGTTCTTGGCCAGCTCCAGAAGCGCCAGAAAGGTCACAACAATGTGCAGGCGCGTAAGGCCCTGGACAAGACGAAACAGCGACGTCGATGTCGATGAACGAAGCACATGCATGATCTCGGTGGCCTTCTCTTCGACCGTGATCGGAAAGCGCGTCACCACGTGCGGGTCATCCTGATCCGGCGCTTTATCGATGGCTCTCTTGAGGGCCTTTAGCAGGTCGAACAGCGTTGCGTTGCGATAGGCACCCGACTCTGTTGCGTGGATCTCTTCAGCCTCGAAGATCTGCCTGTAGAGAACATAGCGCTGATTCTCGGCCGAGATCATCATCGACTCGGAGGCCTCACGGAAGCGCTTGTACTCCAGAAGCCGGCGCACCAGTTCTGCACGAGGATCCTCGTCGTCGATCTCACCGAGCGCATTGCCGGACTTTTCCTGTCGTGGCAAGAGCATTTGTGCCTTGATCTGCACGAGCATGGAAGCCATCACGACGAACTCGCCGGCAAGCTCCAGATCAAGAATTTCGAGCACCTTCACGTAATCGAGGAATTCCTGAGTGATCGATGCGATCGGAATGTCGTAGATGTCAAGCTCGTCCCTCTTGATGAAGAACAGCAGGAGATCAAGTGGACCCTCGAAGTTTTCTAGTCGTACGCTGTACATGTTGTTACCTTGAATCCGACGCGGCCGAAGGCGCTCGATGCGCCGAACCACCGATATACGTTCGTGGGACACGCGCCGAAATGGCTGTGGTGATCTCATACGGGATCGTGCCGGCCCACGTGGCAAGCTCGACCGCGTCGATGCTTTCGATGTGGCCGTCGGAAGTGGCCTGCATGCCAAGCAGCACGACCTCACTGCCGATCTCGACCGGTGCATCACCAACATCGACCATCAGCTCATCCATGCAGATGCTGCCAACGATCGGGTAGCGTCGTCCGCCGATAAGGCATTGTGCATGTCCCGAAAGCCCCCTGAGATATCCGTCACCATACCCGATGGGCACCGTAACAATTGTTGTTTCGGCACTCACCATATACCGGCGGCCATAGCTGACTGTGTCACCCGGCCAGGCACGTCGTTTGGATACGACGCGCGAGCGGATGGACATCACGGGTCGAAGAGTCATCTCATCGCCCAGCGCATGGTCATACCCGTAGATCGAGATGCCCGGCCGCACAAGCGTATAATGAGAATCCGACGCCTGCCACAGCGCTCCGGTATTGGCTGCGTGAACCCAGACAAAGGTACAGCCGTCATCGACGAGTTGGCGGTGCGTTTGCTCAAAGGTGGATAACTGCTCCCGCAGAAAGGTACTTGCCGGCTCGTCGGCCGTGGCAAAGTGCGTGCAGAGTCCGTCGAGGCGCACTCCCGCCATCCGGCGGATATGCCGTGCGGCTTCGATGGCCTCATGCGGCCGGAATCCCTCGCGCAGCATGCCGGTGTCGACATACAGATGCACCGACACCCGACGTGCCTTACGCTGAGCGCAGTCCGAGAGCGCCTGCACACCATCCAGATCGCAGGCAATCGTGATAAGGTCATGCTCGACCACTGCGTCGATCTCGTGACGCTCAATCGGTGTCAGCACGAGAATAGGGGCGCTGATGCCGGCCTTGCGAAGAGCCACGGCCTCGTCGACAAACGCCGTGCCCAGCACATCCAGCCCCATTGCTTCAAGCACGCGGGCCACATCGATCATGCCGTGACCGTAGGCATTGGCTTTGACCATGCCGAGGACGGCCTTGCCGGCGGCACGCATGCGCACGCGACTGACGTTCCACTCCAGGGCATCAAGGTCGATCGTCGCAACGGTTGCTCTCATGAGGCCTTCCCCGCTGCCGATGCGTCAACCCATTCGAAGGCCGCACGGATTCGCCCGACATCCAGTCCGGCTCCGAGCGCACAGATCAGTTTTATGCGGGCCTTCTGCCCGTTGAGGTAATCGGCGAAGATGATGCCGGCTGCATGCAAATGCTTCCCAGCCCCTTCGTAGGCATAGATATGTTCGACGCGGCCCACCGGACACCGACTGACCAGTACCACCGGTATGCCATCGTCATTGGCTCTTTTGAGGGCCGAAAAGACCGCGGGGGTGACATTTCCAACGCCGAACGCCTCGATCACAAGCCCTGAGCATCCGCCCCTTCGACATGCCTCGATCAGCGTCTCATCCATCCCGGCATACGACTTCAGCAGTGGCACAAAGGCCGGCAGGGACTGCACCAAGAAGCTCTCCCGGTGAAAGGGGCTGCGATGAAAAAAGACGACGCCATTGGAGATCCTGCCGACCGGGCCGAAGTCGAAACTCTCGAAGGTGGACAGGTCCTGCGTGTCGGTCTTGGAAGTCTCCGATGCAGCCGTGATCACGCCGCCAAGGCAAACCAGCACTCCAAGGCCTGCGGCCGAGGGGTGCGCCGCAACCGTTACGGCATCGCGGAGATTCCGCGGACCGTCCCAATCGGGCTCACTGCTATTGCGCATTGCACCGATGACCACGATGGGTTTGGTCGTCTGCACGGAGCTGTCAAGAAAGTATGCGGTCTCCTCAAGCGTATCCGTGCCGTGCGTAACCACGATACCGTCGATCGACGCGTCAGAGGCATACGCGCTTACGATGCGGGAGACCTCCATCATCCTCTCGATGGTCATGTGCGGACCGGGGAATGTCCCATACTCGTGCACCACGATATCGGCCACGGATCGAATCCCCGGAATGCGGGCAAGGATCTCCCCGCCCGACATGCTTGGCACCACACCGCCCCATTCCGCATCCAGCGTCGAGGCGATGGTACCGCCCGTAAAGACAATAACGATACGTGATTTTTCGGGTGTCGGCACGGCTGTTCCAAGTGGTCGTAAGGAACCGCGAAGATAGGGGCATGCTTCGTAGTTTTGTAGCCCATGATCACAGTCAACCCGCATCTGCACACGACTTCGGCATACGCCCCCGGCGCATCGCCTGAGCAGATCAAGGCACAATACGGCCTGAGCGACGTTGAGAAGCTCGCTTCCAATGAGAATCCGCTCGGCTGTTCAGCACGTGCCATGCGGGCGGCTATCGACGCACTCTCAACGGTCAACCGCTACAACGACGGCGGCACGGCCCTGCGCGTGCGCCTGGCGGAGTTTCACGGGGTAACGCCGGATCATATCGCCGTACACAATGGCAGCGATGCCATCATCCACCAGATCATGCGCGCCTTCCTGCTTCCCGGTGAAACAGCCCTCAGCAGCGAAGGCACCTTTGTGAGCTTCCGTCTGGCCGTTGCTGGCGCCGACCGTAAATGTCGGCTTGTGCCACTGGCCGATGGTTATCGTTACGACATGTCGGCCATGGCCGATGCGGTGGACGAGTCGACCAAGGTCATCTACATCGCTAATCCGAACAACCCCACAGGCACGCATGTGCCTGCCGACGAACTCATCGCCTTTCTCGATAGGATCCCAACGTCCGTGCTTGTTGTATTGGACGAGGCCTACATCGAATACGCGCGCCAGCTGCATCCGCAGACCATTCCATCGGACGATGCTGTGAGCCGACCCAACGTTGTGCGCCTGCGGACGTTCTCCAAGGCATATGGCCTGGCCGCTCTGCGCATCGGATATGCAATCGGCCATCCCGACGTGATCCAGTGGCTCAATCGTACCAAGCTGCCGTTCGATCCGAACGGCGTCGGTTGCAGTGCGGCAATTGCGGCGCTGGACGATCAGGAGTTTGTTGCGCAGACCGTTGAGCTTAACGCGCAGTGCCTTGCGATCATGAAGCAGGCTGTGCATCAAGCGGAACTTGTCTCGGCAGAGCCGGCAGCCAATTTTCTGATGATCGACCTCGGGTCTCCGGAATCAGCATCGCGGTTTCATCGGCTACTTCTGCAAGGGGGCTTTATCTCTCGCCCCCTGACCGGATTCGGACTGCCCTCATGCGTTCGGATAAGCACTGGAACTCTCGAGCAGACAACACGCCTTGCTGAAGTTCTCCGTAATGGGATACTTCAGCATCAGACACATGAAGAACAGTCACCAATTCTCGTACGTGAGGTTTGACCCATGAATGCCAACGAAGATTTCCTGCCGCTCAATGGCACAGACTACCTGGAGATCTATTGCGGTAATGCCAAACAGTCGTCCTACTTCTATCGGACGGCGTTTGGGTTTCAGCTCGTGGCATACGCCGGACCCGAAACCGGTGTCCGCGACCGAGCATCATACGTTCTGCAGCAGGGTAAGATCCGTCTTGTCCTGACCTCAGCGATGCATCCCGATGGACCGATCACCGAACATGTTGCCAAGCATGGTGACGGCGTCAAGGTTCTGGCTCTGTGGGTCGACGACGCAACGGCGGCTTGGCATGCAACGACATCACGCGGAGCCGTTGGCGTTCAGGAGCCAACGGTCCTGAAGGACGAGTTCGGCGAGGTCGTTGTTGCAACGATCAAGACATACGGAGATACGGTTCACACGTTCGTGGAACGTAAGAACTACACGGGCCCCTTCATGCCCGGCTACAAGGCCATTGACGACGGCTACAAGACGGAACCTATCGGGTTGATGTTCGTCGATCACTGCGTCGGTAATGTCGAGCTCGGCCAGATGAACTCCTGGGTGAAGTTCTACGAAGACGTGCTTGGCTTCAAGCTTCTGATCACCTTCGATGACAAGGACATCTCGACGGAGTATTCGGCACTGATGTCAAAGGTCGTGTCGAACGGCTCCGGATACGTCAAGTTCCCGATCAACGAACCTGCCTCGGGCAAGAAGAAGAGTCAGATCGAGGAGTACATCGAATTCTACCGCGGTGCCGGTGTTCAGCATATCGCTGTTGCCACGGACGACATCCTCCACACCGTAGGGGAACTGCGCCGCAGGGGCGTACAGTTTCTCCAGGTACCGAATACGTACTACGAGGACCTCTTTGAGCGCGTTGGTACGATCGATGAGAACATCAACGACCTGCGCGACCTGAATATTCTTGTCGACCGTGACGAAGAAGGCTATCTCCTTCAGATCTTCACCAAGCCGGTTGAAGATCGTCCGACCGTGTTCTTCGAGATCATTCAGCGTCGTGGAGCTCGCTCGTTTGGCAAAGGAAACTTCAAGGCCCTGTTCGAGTCAATCGAACGCGAGCAGGCGCTGCGCGGAAATCTGTAAATCACCATCTCTTGTTTCACCTACAAAGCTGACGTATGGCTGCATCAGCAAAAAAGGGAGGCACTGTGTCCTCCCACTTCCCCGGGCACAACCCGTTCCTGGAATCCGTTAACGCCTACTTCGATAAGGCTGCATCGATCATGGACGTCCCCAAGGGGCTACTTGAGCAGATTCGCGCCTGCAACTCGGTGTACTACATGCAGTTCCCGGTGCGCATCAAGGGTGGCATCCAGGTCATTCAGGCATGGCGGGCCGAGCACAGTCACCACAAGCTGCCCACCAAGGGAGGCATTCGCTATGCCATGACGGTGGACCAGGAAGAAGTGCAGGCACTGGCGGCTCTTATGACCTACAAGTGCGCCGTCGTCGACGTGCCATTTGGTGGTGGTAAGGGTGGTATCCGCATCGATCCAAAGCAGTATACCGAGGAAGAACTCGAGCGCATCACGCGTCGCTACACGGTGGAGCTGATCAAGAAGAACTTCATCGGTGCATCGGTCGACGTGCCGGCACCTGATTACGGTACCGGGCCTCGCGAAATGGCATGGATCGCCGATACCTATCAGGCTATGGTTCAAGACGACATCAACGCCCTTGGTTGCGTTACCGGCAAGCCGGTCGGCCAGGGTGGTGTTCGTGGGCGCACGGCGGCAACGGGCCGTGGCCTGTTCTTTGCTGTGCGCGAAGCCGTCAACGATCCAAAGCTTATGAAGAAGCTCAAGATGACCACGGGGCTTTCCGACAAGCGCGTCATCGTGCAGGGCTTTGGCAACGTAGGATACTATGCTGCGAAGTTTCTCCACGAAGCCGGCGCAACGGTCGTGGGCGTGATCGAGTGGGATGGCGCGATCGTCAACCCGAAGGGCATCGATATCAATGCCCTACAAACGCACCGGATGGCCACAGGAACCATCACCGGATTTGCCGGATGCAAGACGATCAAGGATGGCAACAGCGTGCTCGAGTACGAGTGCGACATTCTCGTACCGGCTGCTCTTGAATCACAGATTCACAAGGGCAATGCTGCTAAGATCAAGGCCAAGATCATCGCCGAGGGCGCCAACGGTCCGATCACCTCGGAAGCAGAACCGATCCTTCTCAAGAAGGGTATTCTGGTGATGCCGGATATGTTCGTCAACGCCGGTGGCGTGGTGGTCTCATACTTCGAATGGCTTAAGAATCTCTCACACGTGCGATTCGGACGGATGGACAAGCGCTTCGAAGAGGGCTCTAACCTTCGCATTGTTGACACGGTAGAACGTCTCACCGGCAAGAGTCTCACGCTGGCTGAGCGTCAGGTGATCGCCCGTGGTGCTGACGAAGAAGATCTGGTGAACTCAGGTCTGGAAGACACCATGATCGCCTCCTATCACACGATCGGTGAGATCTACTTTGGCAATCCAAAGGTCAAAGACATGCGGACGGCGGCATTCGTGAGTTCGATCGACAAGATCGCCACATCGTACATGTCGCTGGGCATCTTCCCGTAAGTACCCTCGCTGATAAGCAAACGCCGCTTCGGATCTGATCCGATGCGGCGTTTTCATTTTCTCCCAGAAAGGACACTGCCGTGGTTAGTACACCACGAGCTTTCTCAATGTCCGCCCGCTGGTTGAGCCATCGATTGCTAGCATGTAGAGTCCGCCTTGCACCACCGCACCCGAGATATCTCTGCGATCCCAGCGCAGTTCGCCCCTTCCCTCGATCGTCTGCACGAGCTGACCCGTCAGAGTGTAGATCGAGAGCTTTAGGCGCTCGTCCGGAGCGCCAGCAACGGTAACATCACTGGCCGCAGGGTTCGGGTACACGCGGACGCTTCCCGGGACTGGGGCCGGGTCGCCCTCCTCAACGCTCGTTACCTCGGTACGGTCTACGTAAAAGGTCACAAGCCCAAGATCCGTGCTGATGCTCACAAGCGCGCCAAGACCTTCGGCCTGCGTCGATTGAACGCAGAGAGACAGTTTCTCGCCGCTGCGCAGATCGATCGGCGTTGCCGGGAACGGCGAGAATCCCCACGTCAGAGCGCCGTCACCCGAGATGCGCACGCCGGTGATCACCGTGCTTCCGCAAGGTATCTCGAAGGACTCGTTGCAGATCGTTGTTCCGGCCTGCCCCTTCGGGAAGAACAGCGTGTCCTTGGAAAAACGCAGTGACGGTGCGCCATCCCCGCTGACGGTGAATGTTTCCTGTCCAGAGCTGGCAAAGAAAGTCACCTTGGCTTCAAATGGGCCGGGCGACTTAGGGCTTACGCGGATCTGCAGATTACGACGCTCGTTGACGGCCATCGTGAAAGGGGCCTTCAGGCCCACAACTTCGATCTTCGTAACCGGGTCGGCCGAGATCGACGTGATGGTGATCGGCGATCCTCCGTCGTTGATCAGCAGGCCCGTAAGCGTTGTATCGACCGTTAGGCACGTGACGATTCCTCCGAGGGCGATCGACGATGATGCCAGCTTCAGACGTCCCGGACCGGCCACGGGCTGCACACTTACCACTGCCCCCTTCGAAGTCACACTGTCACAGCGGTTGAAGACCATGCATGTGTAGACGCCGCTGTCTTGACGTGTAACGCTGACTACGCGAAGAAGTCTTGACTTCCCGGACGGAATCGCCTGTCCATCGCGGAACCACTGATAGACGAGTTCTTCGCCCCCTGCCTCGACCGACAGTGTAAGCGTGTCACCCTCGCGCAGAGCCCGGTCCACCGGCTGCGTGCGGATAAGCGGCAATGCCGTGATGTCGAGCTTTACCTCAGCCGAGGTCACACTCGGAGAGCAAGCCCCCTCGACTCGGCAACTGTAGGTTGCCTCATCCAGAAGCGTTGCTTTGTCGAACTTGAGCACGTTCAATGTGTCATCGGGCAACGGCGCTCCATTCTTTAGCCACTGATAGCGCAGATCTGCTCCGCTGGCAGCGATCGAGAACGACGCACTGTCTCCTTCACAGATCAGCCTCGGAAGGGGCTGACGTGTAATGGTCGGTCGGTCTCCGACGGTCACAACGATCTCATCCGATGAAGCACTGGTGTTGCAGGCGAACACCACGCATTGGTAGACGCCCGCCTCGGCCTGCGTTGCCTGGTTGATCGTCAGCACGGGATTGGTCCCACCCGGAATGTCAACGCCGTTACGACGCCATCGATACTGCACGTTGTTGCCCGTGGCCGAAACCGTTAAAGTCAGTGTCTTCCCGGCACAGACAAACGTCGGGGCCGGCTGCAGCGTGATATTGGGTCCGGCCTGCACACTGATCGCGCCGCTACGCGTGATCTCTTCGCCCGTAGCCACGTCAACCATGCGAATGATATAGCTTCCGGCAGCTACCGTCGTGGGAATAGTATACAGCGTCGAGAGGCCACTTGCCGCGAGCGTATTGATCACTTCGGTGGTGGCGAAGTTGTCCTTCGACATTTCGATGCGCACATTGCCAAGGCCTGTCTGCGACCACTCAACGGTGATCTGCGAACCAGCGCAGATCGTCGTCCCAGCGGCAGGTTTGGTGAAGTTTGCTCCCGTGACGGTCATCGTGATATTGCCGGTCAGAGCCCAATCGTCGGCATTATCATCGTTACCATCATTGTTGACGGCATTGCCTGCTCCTGCAAAACTGTACGTCCCGTGCGCCGCAGGCGCAGTCCACTGAAACGCAAAGCGCGCCGTAGCGCCATTGAACGCCGTAACACCGGTCTGCGTCAGCTCGTTGGCGAAGATCTGCGTGTTGGGTCCAGGTATCAGCGTGCCGACGGTTCCGACGTTATCACGAAAGCTCAAATTGAAGCCGGCGTTGCGGTGCAAACCATGACCGACGATGAATGTGAAGGTATTTGTCGCCCCGGCTTTGACCGTGCGTGGACCCTCAAGATTGACGTTGGTGTTGGCTGAAGCGCCACCGTGGCAGCCACCACACCCCACGATCGATCGTCCAGAAATGCCTCCGCTGCTGGCAACGCCAATGTTCGATGCGGAAATCAGCATCAGCGACAAGATCGCGAGCCTCAGCGGCAAAAGCAGGCGGATAGAGCGCGTGGTAAACGACATGGGGTCTCCGTTCACGGAATCTGGAAGCATTCGGTGAAAATACGACGGGCCAACGTTTTGCGTTGGCCCGAAGGTTCCGAGACGGTTGTCGAGGGAGCGTTTTAGGAATTCGAGAACAGCTTCGCTGTAACGGCGATCGTTTGACCGACGCTCTTTCCAACAACACCGGCCTTGCCGGTGATGTTGTGCTCGGCCAATGCCACCGTGAACGACGCCTCGATCATGGCAAGGTTACCGGAAGCACGCTTCTTGGTCTCGGCTGATTCCGGCAGGTAGGTGATCGTAACACTCGCCGTGCTCGGCTTGGTCACACCGTGACAGGTGAAACTGCCGACCGCTGTGGCCGTCACGACGCTACGTCCGTCCTTGGTTGTGACCTTGACATCCTTGAGCGACTTGACATCAAAAACGATCGTTGGATAGGTGCCGGCATCAAGCCACATAGCATCATACATGTGCTCGTCGCGCTTGCTGTTGGCCGTCTTCATGGTCATTACCTTGACCGTGATCTTACCGGTCGTTGCCTCGAGGTTGGCCGCATCAAGCATGAAGGATCCGTCAACACCGTCGGAAGTGCCGTTGATCTTCTCCATCGGTGCGTCAGAAACAAACTCGATGGCATTCTTGCCGACCGCGTTGTTGAGCGTGTACTTCTTTGCTCCTGCGGGTGCACCGGGAATAGAAGTTGCCGAGGAGAATGCCACTGCAGCCACGAAGGCAACGGCCAGAATGAGAGTCTTGCGCATGACGACCTTTCAGAAAATGATGATGATTCGGCTAATTGTGTGTTGCACCACGCAATTTACGGACAATGTTCGAAAGTATTGCACAGGCCTGCATAATCTCTTCCGGCGTGGTGTACTTGCTCACTGACAAACGCACGGCAGCGCGCGATTCAGACGCTGGGAGCCCCATCGCAAGAAGAACATGCGATGGCTGCTGACTGCCCGATACGCAGGCACTTCCGTTCGAAACAGCAACGCCGGCAATGTCCATAGACTGAATGATGGCTTCGCCGTCAATCCTGTCGGCATCGACAAACGACACGTTCAGGATGTTCGGCAGGGCCGCATCGGAAGGGGTGTTCAGGCGGACATCGGGGATCTCCATCTGAATGATCTCGCGCGCCGTCGTGATCAGCGACCGCATGTGAGCCGCACGCTGATCCATCTGTTCGATTGCGCTCCTGACAGCCTGTGCAAAGCCCACGATCAGCGCTACCGGTTCGGTACCGGCACGCCGGTTGCGCTCCTGTCCGCCCCCTTGCTGATGCGATTTGAAGTCTATCCCCTTTCGAATAAACATCGCGCCGATACCTTTCGGCCCGTGGATCTTGTGCGCCGAAAAGCTCAGAAAGTCAACGCCCAACGCCTGCACATCAACGGGGATCTTCCCGAACGTCTGCACCGCGTCGCTATGCAGATAGGCATTGGGAATCTCCCGTCGGATCTCGGCAAGGGGCTGGATGGTTCCCGTCTCGTTGTTGGCGTGCATCACGCTAACAAGCGTGCGCGGGACGTTCAGCGTCTGCAGCTGTCCCGGGACGACACGCCCCGAGCGGTCAACCGCAAGGATCGTCAGCGGCACGCCCTGATGCTCAAGGGTCTCGGCCGGATGCAACACGGCATGGTGTTCGGTAGCTGCCACAGCCAAGCGCTCGGCCAGGGCTGATTCCACGCAGACGCTCTTTAGAATGGCGTTGTTGGATTCAGTTCCACCGCTGGTAAAAATGATCTCGGCCGGATGGGCATTCATCGCCGCTGCGATGGCTGTTCTGGCCGACTCGATCGCAACACGGGCCCGCCGGCCGCTGGCATAGATGCCTGAGGCATTACCGTATTCGTCGCGCAGCCAGGGCATCATCGCCTCAAGAACGTCGTCGTCAATGCGAGTCGTCGCGCTATTGTCGAGGTATATCATCAGGCCCGACCAAGACCCTTGTACAGATCAAACTTCGCGCTGTAGAGAACGATGTTCAGATGTTTGTCACGGAGGGTTCCGCCCGAAGGGGACAAAAAGAACGTGCCTGTTTGGGGCGTGACCGTTTTGGAAAGGACTCCGGCCTCATCCACGTAGAATGTGAGGATCTTGTATCCAAGATGCTCCTCAGCACTGGCCGCCTGGGCAAGGAGATTTTCCGGAGTGTACAGGTGCAGATCAGATTCCATCAGATTGGCTGGTCGGTGGCGACAACTTCACGGTCCAAGCCGTGAAAATAACGAGTAATTTTGCCGTTCGGGCGCTGGACATCGGCACGATGATCCGGCCTTCAACGTCATAGGCGCTTCCGTCCACCAAACACAATCACGTCATGCTAAAGTTTCTGCAGTCTCTTTTCGGCGGATCTAAACACGAAAAGGACGTCAAGCAGCTCCTGCCTACCGTTGAGCAGATCAACCAACACTTCGCGGCAATCGAGTCACTATCAAACGATGAACTTCGAGCCAAGACGCAGGAGTTCCGCGAGCGCGTTGTCGAGGCCGTTGCTGATCTTCGGTCAGAAGCCGATGAGATCCGCGAACGTCTTCGCTCAGACCTGACGATGGATCACACCGAGCGGTCCAATCTTTACGCACGCCTGACGGCGAATGAGCGTGAGCAGTTTGAAGCAACCCAGGAAGCGCTCAATGACATCCTTCCCGAGGCATTCGCCGTCGTTAAGGAAGCTTGCCGACGTCTGGTTGGACACCGCTACATGGTGGTCGGCAACGAACAGACGTGGGACATGGTCCCCTATGATGTGCAACTGATCGGCGGAATGGTGCTGCACCAGGGCAAAATCGCAGAAATGGGAACAGGTGAAGGGAAAACGCTCGTCTCGACGCTGCCGTTGTATCTCAATTCCCTTGCCGGACGTGGCGTGCACCTTGTGACGGTGAACGATTACCTGGCGCGACGTGACCGCGAGTGGATGCGTCCGATCTTCGATTTCCTTGGCGTCAATACCGGCTGCATTCAGTCCGACATGCGTCCGGATGACCGCAAGGTTCAGTATGCAGCCGATATCACGTGGGGCACCAACAACGAGTTCGGATTCGACTACCTTCGCGACAACATGGTCACCGACCCGCAGGACATGGTGCAGCGCGGGCACTGGTTTGCGATCGTTGACGAGGTCGACTCGGTTCTGATCGACGAGGCACGTACGCCCCTTATCATTTCCGGACCGGTAACGGCCGGTAGCACCGAAACAGCATTCGTCGATATGAAGCCGCGCATCCAGCGTCTCGTCGATGCCCAGGCCAAGTTCGTCAACAGCATTGTTGCCGAGGCCGAAAAACTCCTAGCAACGGGATACAAAGAAGATCGTGTGAACGCCGGTGTTAACCTGCTTCGTGCCAACCGCGGAATGCCGAAGCAGAGCAAGCTGCTGAAGATGCTTCAGGATCCTGATGCCATGAAGCTTCTGCGCGACACGGAACTGGACTATCTGCGCGACCAGGGTCAGCGCATGCATATCATCGACAAAGAGCTTTACTTCACGGTCGATGAAAAGAATCACTCGATCGATATCTCCGAAAAGGGGCGAGAGCTGCTGACGTCGTCGCAGGAAGACCCTGAGATGTTCGTGATCCCCGACATCGCCGCACAAATGAGTGCACTCGAAGGCGACGCTTCGGTTGGCGCCGAGGAAAAGACGATCAAGCGCGACGAGCTGATGCGCATCTTCTCGGACCGATCAGATCGCATCCACATCGTCAATCAACTGCTACGCGCTTACACGCTCTATGTTCGTGACGATGAGTATGTGGTGCAGGACGGCAAGATCAAGATCGTCGACGAATTCACGGGTCGCATTCTGGAAGGACGTCGCTACTCTGACGGACTTCACCAGGCGATCGAGGCCAAAGAAGGCGTGTTCGTCGAGCAGGATACGCAGACCTTTGCCACCGTCACTCTGCAGAACTACTTCCGACTCTATCACAAGCTGGCCGGCATGACCGGAACGGCAGAGACCGAAGCAGCCGAGTTCTGGCAGATCTACAGTCTTGATGTAGTAGCAATTCCTACGAACCGCCCGGTTCAGCGCAAGGACATGAACGACCTTATCTTCCGCACCAAGCGCGAGAAGTACAATGCCGTCGTCGAAGGCGTCCAGCGCGAGCTCACTGCCGGCCGAGCCGTCCTTGTGGGCACAACAAGTGTGGAGGTATCCGAGCTTCTGAGCAAGATGCTCAAGCGTGCTAACGTCCCGCACAACGTGCTCAACGCCAAGCAGCACCAGCGTGAGGCAGAGATCGTGGCCAATGCAGGAAAGAAGGGCGCCGTGATGATCGCCACGAATATGGCCGGTCGCGGCACGGACATTAAGCTTGACGCTGATGTGAAGGCGGCCGGAGGCCTTTCGATCATCGGCACTGAACGCCACGAAGCTCGTCGCATCGACCGACAGCTTCGCGGTCGCTCCGGCCGTCAGGGAGATCCGGGTTCGTCGCAGTTCTTCATCTCGCTCGAAGATGATCTCATGCGACTTTTCGGAGGTGAGCGCCTTTCATCGGCAATGCAGCGCATGAAGGTCCCCGAAGGCGAACCGATCGAAAGCGGCATCGTCACCAAGGCCGTCGAGAACGCCCAGAAGAAGGTCGAAGGCAATAACTTCGGCATCCGCAAGCGTCTTCTGGAGTATGACAATGTGATGAATCAGCAGCGCGAAGTGATCTACGATCGTCGCCGTCATGCCCTTATGGGTGAACGCCTTCGCAGTGAGATCCTCGAGTATGCTTCCGAACTCTGTGAGCTTTGGTACGACGAACATCACCCCTCGGGCGACCATGTGGCGTTCATGAATACCATCCGCGCCAAGATGCTGTGTGAACCGAATCTGACCTCTGAAGCATTCTCCTCGGAATCGAAGGAGCAGGTCATGGAGCGGGTCATGGAAGCCGTCGTTGACTTCTATGATCGAAAAGAGTCAATGCTTGGACACGAATTCATGTCACAGCTTGAGCGCGTTGCGGCACTGCGCGCCGTAGACGATGAGTGGCGCGAGCACCTGCGTGTGATGGACGACCTGAAGGAAGGGATCTACCTGCGGGCATATGGTCAGAAGGACCCGATCCTTGAGTACAAGCAGGAAGCATATCGTGTGTTCCTCGATCTGATCAATCAGATCAACGAAGCCACCGTGTCGTTTGCCTTCAAGTACTTCCCGCAAGCCGTCGAACGCCCTGCAGCCGCAGCCGCGCCGCGTCCTGTGGTCGTGCCGTCTGTGGCAACATCCACGCCAACACGTCAGCTGCGCTTCTCACATCCGAGCGCGACGCCTGCACTTGGGGCCGACCCGAACGCCTCGCAGGAGAGTCAGTCTACGTCAACGGTACGCAACGTCGGTCGTAAGGTCGGGCGTAACGAACCGTGTCCGTGCGGATCAGGGATGAAGTTCAAGGCCTGTCACGGGGCGAGCGGAGCAACAACCTATCCGGCCTGATAAGCCCCCTGCCAGCCAAGTTCAGCGTATGCGATCACCATCCTGGAGGGTCTCGGGAGGGTGCATCAGTACACGTTCGCCGGCCAGAAGTCCACGTCGCACGGAGGCTACTAAGGCGTTGCGTGGTCCAAGCTGAACGCTTCTATGCCGAGCCGTGCCGTTGTCATTCACATACACGTACCACTGATCGGCCTGTCGAACAAGAGCGCCAAGGGGCACGCAGGTCGCCGTGTCGATGTGCAGGGTGACGATCGACGCCTCGACGCGATACCCATCGCCGAGTGCTGGAGGCCATGCGGTTAGATCGGCGAACACATTCACACGCTGCTCTTCAATTCCAAGCGAGGAGACCTTCGTGCGCGCGGCCGGTTCGATGCGCCGAACCACGGCGCTCAGACGGGTGCCGCCGCCCCATCCATCGAGGTGGACCGTCATTCCGGGGACTACGCGCACGGCATCGGCGCTGAGCACGTCGACAATCACCTCCATCTTTGAAGCATCGCCGATCTCCATGATTGGAGTTCCGGCCATGATGGTGCGCTCGGACTCTTCATAACGACGCAGTAGAACTCCACTAACCGGCGCCCTAATGGCCACTCGCTGGCCGGGTCGGGCCGCAAGTACGCTGCGCGCAGCCTGTATCTCATAGGCGATGGCGCGCTGCCGCTCGCGCAGCGCTTGGGCCTGATGCACAAGCTGCGTATGCGCATCAACGGCATTTTCGACCTGTTCGCGTGCAACCGCTCCGGCCTGGCCAAGTCGTTCCATGCGCTCGGCGCGCCGCCGTGCCTGATCGAGCAGGGGGCTGATGGCAGCGATCTGCTGATCAAGTTCCGCCGTACCTGATTCAAGCGATCGAACATGCGCCTGCGCCTGCTCGCGCTGCCGTGCGTCTATGTCCGGCGGGATGACATGGGCGATGATCTGACCAGCCGATACGCTGTCGCCGGGCTCAATGTCGAGCCGTTCAAGAATCCCCGTCATTGGCATGGCCACGGAAAAACGATGATGTGCACGGATCAGTCCATCAGCGTCAATTGAAGTCTCAAAGGCCCGGCGTTCAACCACCACCTGCTCTACACTGACGGGTCGGGGCCAGAGCGCAACAGCAATGATGGCAACGATGACAATGCCGGTAAGAATCCAGCCCAGATGTCGGGGTTTGCGAAGACTCATGGTTTACTCGTGAGATTTCAGAACAGCGATCATATCAAGACGTCGAATACGCCGGCGGATGAAGACGCCCGTGATGGCAGCAACAACGAGGATCGTTACCGATCCGTTGGCAAGATTACGTGCTGTCATGAAAAACGGGAATCGGAACAGATCAGTAGCGATCAGCGACGGCATCCACATGGAAAACAGAACGCCCCCTAGCATGCCAATTGGCAGAGCTGCCAGAATGATCACGAGCTGTTCTCCGAGCAGCACGATGGTGATATCACGATTGGAAAACCCAAGCACGCGCAGACTGGCAAGTTCATTGCCGCGTTCACTCAGGGCGATGCGGGCGTTGTTGAAGACCACGCCAAAGGCGATCAGTGTGGCAAAGAAGATGATGTAGAAATTCGAAATGTCCATGAACTGCGTGTAGCTCTCATCGAAACTACGCATCGCGCGTTCCCGGAAGACCACGCTCGACATTGACGGCAGGCGCTTGATTACACGGTAAAACTCCTTCCGATGCAGCGGGTCGATTTGCAGATACGCACCGCTGATGCTCCCTTGCTCACGCAGGAACTGCGATGTCACGCCCACTGAGGCGTAGACCTGCACGCCCATCATGTCCTCGACGAGAGCCGAGACGACCACACGGAATCGGCGCCGCTGCTCGTCGATCTGTCGCAGCTCAATAGTATCTCCAACGCCGAAGCCCATCGTTCGTGCCATGAACGATGAACATGCAACACCCTCGGCGGGCACGTGCACAGGCGTACCCGACATCGACGCCATACGATGCAATACGGGATCGCCGAGGACAGAGGTCACAACGGTTCTCTTTGTAGAACGGCCAAAGAGAAGATCAACGGCTATGGCACGAAATGGCTCTACCGACATCACGCCCGGAAGTGCGGCAAGGTCATGCACAGCCTGGTGCGAGCGCGGCGTCATGAACGTCACCACCGCATCCTCTCGCGCTACGCGGTGAAACTGCACGTCAATGATCGAATCGAACATCTCCAGAAAGTACCGGCCCAGTACCAGGATCGACATTGCCAGGGCAATTGCCAGGACGCTGACGCCGGCGCGCACGGGTCGGCGAAGCACATTACGGACGATCATCAGCCCGCGGGCCGTGAAGAACCTGGCCACCCCCATGCGTTCGATCATACCGCCGCGATACGACCGCGGTGCCTCGGGCCTCATGGCTTCAGCCGGCGGCAGACGCACGATGGTGCGCACCGCTGCTACGGCCCCTAAGCATGCAGCAAGAAGACTCGCTGCGATCGTAACGATTATGACAAAGACCGGTACATCGAACTCCATCACGGGGAGACGATAGAAGTCGAGATACAACTTCAGCAGCTTGACGCCGATGGCAAAGCCCCCAACCAGACCCAGCACTGTGCCACCGGCGACGGCAACAACGGCAAATCCGATGTAATGCATCGATATGCGCATGTTGCTGTACCCGAACGCCTTGAGAATAGCGATGTATGCACGCTGAGTGGTGACAAAACGTAGCAGCGAAATGTTCAGAAGAAAGACGGCCACGCCGAGAAAGATCGCCGGCACGATCAAAGCCGTCATTGATGCCTGCCGAATCTCATCGGACAGAAACTTGTGCGATAACTGGTCATCACGGGCGATGGCACCGGTGTTTCCGAAGCGTCGTAGCATCGCGTCAAGACGAGCGAGCACTCCGCCCACCGGCGTGCCGGGAGCAAGATCAATGCTGGCGCTGTTCCATGCCCCCTCCATGTCATAGAGCGACGCGAGCTCCTCGTGCGCCATCCACATCACGGCGAAACGCTTGTTATCGATCATCATCGACCCCGGAACGAGCTCAAGCACCCACTCGGGCGACAGTGCCGTTCCGATGATCGTCAGCCTCATCCAACGTCCGTTGACGATGGCATTGATCGTATCGCCCTCACGAAAGCCGTTAGCGCTGGCGAAGGCGTAAGAAACGATCACTTCATTGTCAGACAATGGCGAGAACCATTTGCCCGATCTCATACTCAGGCGGTTGACAGGGGGCTGACCACGCGCAGGAACGCTCGTGATGATGCCGCTCGCCGGATCATCCAGACCCGGAATATCGACGACCACGCCGGCCACGACACGCATGTCCACGCTGGTAACGCCATCGATCGACTCGATCCGCTCACGCAGCGCCATCGGCGCACGGCGCACCTGCAGCCACACGTCACCAAAGTTTGACTCGGCATAGTAGGTCTGCTGCGAACGCACCAGCGATGCATGTGTACTCTGGAATGCCACGTAATTGGCGATACCCGCGCCGATGACCAGTATGATGGCAATCAGCTGACCACGCATGTGGCGCACCTCGCGCAGCAGCTTGGTCGATAAGGGGCTCATGCTTCTACCACGAGAGCTCGCGCGGAAGCTTGCGCTTGACGGGAACGACTTCCTCGACGATGCTGCCGCTGCGCATGCGTATTACGCGTTCGGCCATGTCGGCAATACTGGCGTTGTGGGTTATGAGCGCAACGGTGGCATCAAGCTCCCGGTGGACCATATCGATCACTTCGAGCACCAGGATGCCGGTTTCGAAGTCCAAGGCACCCGTCGGCTCGTCGCAAAGAAGCACGTCGGGACGTTTCGCAATAGCCCTTGCTATCGCTACGCGCTGCTGCTCGCCCCCTGAGAGTTGCGACGGGAAGTGATGGATGCGGCCTCCAAGGCCGACCAGCTCCAGGGCTTCACGAGGATCCATCGGCGCATCAACAAGATCCGTTACCAGCTGAACATTCTCCAGTGCCGTCAGACTCGGGATGATGTTGTAGAACTGAAAGACGAAGCCAACCGACGAGCGACGAAATGACGTGAGCTCCGCGTCGGTTGCATGTGATAGGTCCGTTTCCCGGTACCTGACACTGCCCGAGGTTGGCACGTCCAGTCCGCCAAGGATATTGAGCAGCGTCGACTTCCCGCTGCCCGATGCTCCAAGGATCACCACCAGGTCCGATTCCCGGATCGTGAGCGAGACGTCATTCAAAGCCACAACGTCAAGCTCACCCATGCGGTATGACTTCGTCACATGACTGACGTCAAAGAGAACGGGTCGCGATGAATGCTGATCGTGCATGTGCAGAGCTCATGGCAACGATAACGCATTTTCACATACTGTGCAGGGTAACCTCACCCGTGTGGGCAATGGTGACGTAGGTCGATGGCTTATCGGTCCAGCAGCCGGAGTTAACGTATACCATTCCGTCGATCTGCTTTATGCCGGGCATGTGCGTGTGTCCGCAGTGAACGACCTGCACCTGATGGTTACGCCTGCCATGAACCGTTGCATCGTGTGCGATCTTGTCGCTCAATCGCAACCATTTCTTGCTCGTTCGTTTCACCCACCTGCTCATCCGGTGATGCGGATCAAGTCGCTGCAGCATGAGGTAGAGCGCCGAGGCGATGGCCGTGATCGTCACGTGCTTCGTGATCCAGCGGTCAAACTGATGACCATGTATGGCCAGATGTCGCTGTCCTGCCACCGTGAAGACGATCTCCTCATGCACCGGAACACCAAGCAGATGCGTCAGGATCTCGGCAACACCGCCGTCGTGATTCCCCACAACCCATACGACCTCGATCCCGCGACGCGGATTGGAGAGCCGACGCAGCAGCGAGAGAACCTTCCAGTCGTCCTTCGTCAGACGCTTGAAGTTCAGATCATCAAAAACGTCTCCGTTGAGCACGAGCCGACGATACGTATGCGTCTTCAGCATCAGCACCAGTGCTTTGGAACGCGCAACATCCGAGCCGAGATGGAGATCGGAAATAATGATGGTATCAATGTCTAGCGGCGTTGCAAGATGTGCATCGACGCGCTCTCGCTCGGATATCTCGACCTCGACGTCGATATCGTCGTCCGTATCAGTCCCGACGACGAAAGGCATGGAGATGCTGTCGGATGTACCCCTTGGGGAATTCATCATGGAGTCCGTACCTCGTTGGCTTTTCCCGTTGCGGAAGATAGGCTGTGCCGAACAGCCAGTCCCAGATGGCAAACTTGGTGGCAAAGTTGCGATTGTGTGATCGCGAATCATCAGCATGATGCCATCGATGCATCTCCGGTCCATTAACGATCCACTGCAGTCGCCCTGATCGCACATCAATGTTAGAGTGAATGTACATGCCCCAGACGGCATCAATGGCGCCCTTGATGATGGCCACCTCGGGTGAGGCTAGCAGCACGACTGGCAGAAACTCTACGGTCTGGTTGACCAATATCTCCAGGCTATGCGAGCGCGAGCCGCTGAGCCAGTCTACGTCCTTCGTCGAATGATGCGCCTCATGAATACGCCACAGAAGCGCGTTCGAATGCTGCCAGCGATGGAACCAGTAGATGTACAGATCGTGAACAACCAGAAAGAACCCAAGCTGCAGTATCACAGACTGCGAACGCACAAGCTCAAAGCGCTCAAGCGTTGTGTGATCGTCTACCCATTGAATGAAGCCAAAGATCAGCACCCCAAGCAGATAGCTCTGCAGCAGAGAGTAGAAGGCAAGGTCTGCCGCGAACCCCTCCCTGAAAAGGGGCTGCCCTTTCGTGTGCGGGAAACGTCGCTCGAACAGGATGAGCACGCCACCGGAAATGATGATTGCAGCCGTGCAGGCCACTGTCAGTGAAAGACCCGACATTTACTCGTCTCCGGCAACCGATGAGACCACGCGCCGCAGTTTCGAGCGTGCGCCGAGCTCGCTGTCGTAGACGCGCTTAACGCCATCGCCCAGGGCACGCTCTATCTCGCGGATATCGCGGACCATACGTTCGAGTCCGGCGATCTCAACACTCGCGGCCTGATCGGTGCCCCACATAGCCCGGTCGAGCGTGATGTGCCTCTCGACGAAGCGCGCACCGAGTGCGACCGCCGCATAGGTCGTGGCAAGGCCGACCTCATGACCACTATAACCGATAATGCTATGTGGATATCGCTGCTGCAGCGTATGGATCATCTTCAGGTTCAGTTCATCGGTGGCACATGGATAGGCCGACGTTGCATGTGCGATCATCAGGCGGCGTCCATCAAGGCTCTGCACCGCCGAGTCGATCTCCTCAAGTGATGACATCCCGGTGGAGATCATCAGCGGCTTGCCGGTCGAGGCCATGGCCCTGAGAAGTTTGATATCCGTGAGCGAGGCCGAAGCGGCCTTGTAGAAAGGAACGTCGAATGATGCTTCCATGAAGGCAACCGCCTCCTCATCCCAGCATGATACCGTCCAGTCGATCCCCAGCTCGCGGCAGAGCTGATCGATCGCACGGTAGTCGTCTTCTGTGAACTCTACCTTGTAACGGTAATCGATGTAGGTCATCCGACCCCATGGTGTGTCACGCTCGATCATCCACTGATCGCGCGGAACGCAAAGCTCCGGCGTGCGCTTCTGAAACTTGACGCAGGAAGCACCGGCACGCGCAGCCCCCTTGATCATCTCCGAGGCGATCTCCAGCGAGCCATTATGATTAATGCCGATCTCGGCAATGATGTACACGGGCTGATCGGTACCGATGAGCGGTGAAACAGGGGGCGTTGAGGTCATCGTAGACTCCGCGAAGAGTGTGCGAAAAAGTGATGATGTGTTGCGTGTTCTGATACTGAGGCGGCATTTACCATGCCGTCCATCCCCCGTCGACGAGCAGGTTCTGACCCGTCATGTACGAGGAGGCGTCGCTTGCGAGAAACACAATTGCCCCGTGGTAGTCCATGGGCTCGGCCATGCGCCCCATTGGCGTTCGTTCTGCATAGGAACGCCGAAAGTGTTCGTCCTGACCGTTGGAAACCCCTCCCGGAGAGAGTGCGTTTGCACGCACTCCTCGATCCGCCCAGTAGGTGGCCAGAAACTTTGTCAGCATGATCACAGCCCCCTTCGAGGCAGGATAGGCAGCGCTCTTGTAGAAGCTCTGTGTTCCGTCGGGACGCCTGTAAAGGCGTTGATCCGGTGCCACCACGCCATAGGTTGACGCGATGTTTATGATCGAGCCCCGTCCGACGTCAGCCATGTGCGTGCCGATGATCTGACTCGTAAGGAAGATGCCCGTGACGTTCACATCCAGAACACGGCGAAACAGCTCCAGAGGATAGTTCTCGAACGCTGAGTGAGCACCTTGCGATAGCGGCGCCTCAACCATATCGTTCATGGCCGCATTGTTCACCAGAATGTCGATGCGTCCTGCGTCTGCAATCACACGCTGCCGAAGCTCAAGAATACTCTCCGGGTCTGTGACGTCAAGCTGGACTCCGACATGATGACCGTTCAGGTCGGCAACTGCATCATGGGCGGCATCGGCCTTCACGTCACACGCATACACAGTGGCACCGGCTTCGGCAAGTGCACGACAGTGCTGACGTCCCAGCAGACCCGCTGCGCCCGTCACGATGGCCACGCGGTCATCCAGCGAGAACACAGCATTCATCGCAACACCTCGGCATGTCGTGGCTTTGTGTTAAAGCCACCGGTCTTGCGAAACACCGGCTCGACGCGTCGTCCTCTGAGCGCCATAGGCAGAGTTCCCATACGAACATGTTCATGGAGCATCGGCAGAACGTCGGCATAGATATCAAGGGTGTATTGGATCTCGCCCTGCGTATGAGCTACGCTCAGATTGTGAAAGCCGTTCCACAAAATGCCATAACGAAGCAGCTCCTGTTGAACGAATGAACGCATCATCAAGGGATCACCGGCACTGTCGGAGAAGGCAAGCATTGTGCGGGCGCCAAGCCCCTTACATGCGGCATAGCTCATGTCATGCTCAGCAAGGATGGCGCGGATACCCTCACGCAGTTCGTCGCCGATCAACTCAATCCGTTGCAGCACCTCTCCGTCGACAAGCCTGTGCAGTGTGGCCTTGGCCGCAGCCAGTGAGAGCGCCTCACCACCGAAGGTCGTGAAGAAGAACACGTCATGCTCGAGCAAACGCATGATGTCGGCCCGACCGGTCAATACCGACAGTGGCATGCCGTTGGCAACCGCCTTGGAAAAGCATGCCAGGTCTGCCTGCACGCCAAACCGCATCTGCGCACCACCGGGGGAAACCCGGAAGCCGGTCCACATTTCATCGAAGATCAGAACGATACCGCGCTGGTCGCAGAGCTGGCGTAATTCGTGTAGAAAGTCGTTCTTGGGCTCGTCAAAGGTCATCGGCTCGAGGATGATGGCCGCCGTATCGGCATCGATCGCGTCGTATACGCTCTGCATGTCATTGTAGCTGAAGGTGTACGTCAGATCACGTACGGCCTGAGGAACACCCATTGACCGGTCAGTGGTGGCAATGTACCAGTCATGCCAGCCGTGATAGCCACAGCAGAGCACTGTGGAGCGTCCCGTATAGGCCCGCGCAAGGCGCACTGCAGCCGAGGTTACGTCGCAGCCCGTCTTCGAATAGCGCACGTGTTCTGCATTCGGCACGATCGTGCGAATGAGCTCTGCAACCTCAAGCTCCAGCGGATGCATCAGCGAGAACGTCATGCCGTCGTGAAGCTGAGCCTCGACAGCGCGGTTCACACCGGGGTCGGCATATCCAAGGATCAGCGGGCCAATGGCCATGGAATAGTCCAGATATTTATTGTCGTCCACGTCCCACAGATACGCCCCTTTGCCACGTCGAGCATATACCGGGGCCACACCGCGCACGTGCTGACCCGGGCCCTTGGCAAGCGTTTGCGTTGTGGCGGGGATCAACCGCTCGGCGCGCTCAAGCAGTTCTGTCGATCGATGGATCGGCGGGTAGGTCGGTTCAGTCATGAGAGACCTCGTGTGTTGATGAAGGGGGCTTGACTGCTGCGTGCACGATGTCGGCAAGACGCTGACGGATCCGTTGGGCAATGGCAGATGAACTGATACGCTCGTTGGTAAGTACCTCGTCCAGACGTCCGGGTGTGAACCACGTCGGGAAACCAATGGTCAGCACATGAGCCCCCTTGCCATGGACCATCAGTGTTTCGGCGACAATGCTTGCCAGACCGCCAGTGAGAAGATGATCTTCGACCGTGACGACAAGCTCACTGGTGGCAGCGGCGTGCAGGATCGCCTTCTCGTCGGCCGGCTTGAGCGTTCGCATATTCACAACGCGCACCTGCACATCATCGCGCCCGAGTTCCTCGGCAGCTTCGATGCATTGCCGCGTCAGAAAGCCATACGTCAGAATGGTGACATTCGGTCGGTGCAACGCCTCTCCGCGCACTACAGCTGCAACGCCGGGCTCAAAGGCCACACGATCGATCGCAAGATCGGGCGTGCTGATGTAGCGGACGTACCATGGTCTACGCGACTCAAGAAGGACGCGCATACCGTCGATAAACTCAGACTCGTCGCATGGACAGAACACCCCCATATTGGGCAGTCCCCTCATGATCGACACGTCTTCAATGGCCTGATGCGTTGGGCCATTCCCGTCGCTGAGCACGCCGGGAACCATGCCAACCATGATCACGGAGGCATTGGCAATGGCCACATCGTCGCGGATGAACTCAAAGGCCCGCATCGTCAGAAAAGCCGCCAGGGCATGCGTCACCACCACACGTCCGCGTACGGCCATTCCGGCGGCCATGCCGATCATCGTCTGCTCGGCAATACCCACGTCAATGAAGCGGTCTCCAAGCATGGGCGGGACCGTGCGCATGTGGCCGCGGTTTTCGGCCGTGATCACCACAAGACGCTCATCGCGGGAGGCCGTGTCGAGAAGAAGTGTTTCGTATCGGTTCATCGGACGATCAGTGTTTCTGATGTAAGGGTTGCACGGGAGTTGCCGGCGAGCTCGTCCAGGAGTGCATCGGCCTCCTCGGGACTGAAGTTGCAGAACCACCGGTCGGCACGTTCTTCAATACTGGGGAGCCCCTTGCCGCGTCGGGTATCGGCGATCACAACGGTAGGCCTGCCCGTGCTCAGTTGCAGCGCACCAAAGCACTCGTCGAGTGATTCCATGTCATGACCATTCACGTGCATCGTGTCCCATCCGAAGGCTCGGAACTTCTCGGCAAGGGGCTCCAGCGGCACAAGTTCTTCGGTGCGTATGTTGGCCTGGAAGTGATTCCGGTCGACGACGGCCACAAGGTTGTCAATGCTCAGCGCCGAGGCTACCAGACCGGCCTCCCAGACGCTTCCTTCGTTGAGTTCCCCGTCACCCAGAATAACGACGACGCGTGTGGGGAGCCCCTTCATCCGCGCATCCAGAGCCATGCCCATACCGACGCTCAGCAGGTGCCCGAGCGAGCCGGAATGGAACTCCACGCCGCTGACGGCGCGGTTCGGATGCCAGTAGATGTGATCGCCCACCGACAGGTGATTCTTCAGGCGAGCCTTACTGATAAAGCCCCGTTCGGCAAGGACGCCATAGAGCGCCGGCACGTCGTGGCCCTTCGACAGCAGAAGCACGTCGCGATCCTCGGCGTTGACCGTCATAGGCGAAATGTTCAGGAACCGCCAGTATAGATACACCAGTATATCTGCGCATGAGAGTGACGCGCCGATAAAACAGCCGCCGTTCGTAGACATTCGCACAATGTGCTGCCGAACGCGCAGTGCGGCCTGTTCAAGTTCATTGCGTTCATCTACCGTCATGAGGCGATCCTTCGTTGCGATGTAAACTCCGGTGCTTTCTGCTCCAGATGAGTGGTGTACCATCCCTGACCCCGCAGGTGCTCGTTGATCAGATCGACCTCCGGGTGCTGAGTCAGAAACGACAGCACATCTTCGCAGCGAAACCGCGGATTGTCCCAATACAAGGCATCAAACACGGCGCGGATCAGAAGGTAGTCCTCGGGATGATCGATCGTCCAACGGTGGCGTTGGTCAAGCTTCTGTCCATCCGGACGCTCCACGTTCAAGGTGCGGATGTGATGATTGCTCTCCCAGAGCCACGGCGTCGTATGCTCGCGCTCATGGGGCAGCCGGGCCGAGGCCCATGCGCGCTGCAGAGCCAGAAACGTCATCACCTCGACGTCGTTCCCATCGGGCCACGTACCCGGGTGCAGATTACTCACGTAGTCCACGTGCGGATACGCTGCGAGGTACGTGTCGATCACCAGGTCGATCACGCGCGGATCAATCAGCGGACAGTCTGTGGGGATCTTCACCACCACATCGGCTTCCATCGCACACGCTGCCTGAAAGTGCCGATCCAAAAGATCCGTCTCATGTCCGCGAAACACCGCATAGCCAGCCCCCTCACAGAGCGACACGATCTCATCGTCCTGCGGCTTGTACGTTGTGGCAACTACGAGGTTGGCTGCGTACTTGGACATTGACACGCGTTCAAGAAAGCGCAGAAGAAGGGGCTCACCAGCTAGCGGAAGCAGCACCTTACCGGAGAGACGCGTCGAACCGGTGCGGGCCTGACAGATGACGACCACCTTCGGATTCATGCTCATACGGCTCTCCGGAACTGCAAGATTGAAGGTTCAAATGCGGTCACAGCAACGTCATTCAATACCGTCCGGCAGACATCGGCGATAGCGGCTCCCGAGCGACCACCATTCTGAATAGGGCACATCCGACGCAGCTCATCGACCGGGAAATCGCTGAAGACCTCCTTGCCAAGAGCGATTCCAACGTACACGCACGAAGAGAACTTTGTGATCAGTGCATCGCAGTGAGCGATCAGGGGATTGATATCACATCCATGATAGACCGGCGACCCCGGGGCCCAGCGCTCGATCTCGCGCTTTGCGCGGTCTACGCGCTCATTGGGATGCAACTTGAATACCAGCATTCGGCCATCGGCGATCTTCTTGGCATGCTCAATGGTGCGCCGGCGGTTCTCCCACTTGAGGGTCTCACGGGCATCACTAGTGGCCACGAGTACATAATCGCTGTGCTTTGCCGGCACAGAGCGAAAACGATCGCAGTTATCGAAGTTCGGGATGCCCGTCACGCGGATCTTCGAGGTCGGAACGCCCTTACGGAAGAAGTGCTCACGGTAGCCCTCGGAGGCCACACAGAGATACCGATACTGATGCGACAGTCCGAACGTTGACGTCGATGCCAGATAGCGGGGCAGACCAAGAGCAACCACGGCTCGATACATCGCATTTTCCGGATCAGTCATGCCCTCCTGGACAAGGATCACCGGCTTGCTGACGATGTTCCGCTGAACGACAAGATCACTGCACGTGACCACGAGGTCGTAGTCGTTGGCGCTTCCTCGTTCGTCGATCACGCAGCCATGCGCATTGAGTACCTGGCGGGCACGCTCACGGTGGCGCGCTCCGATGATGGTCCACTCGAGCAGTCCGCGATGCGCGGCCTCTTCCAACAGGCCGTCGGCGTAATGCGGCGTAAATCGGCATGTGTGATCGGAAAGATGGCGGGCGATCTCCACCATCATAGTGGTCTGATTGACCGAGCCGCAGATGAAGAGAATGGTACATCGTTGCATAACGACGCAAATCTCCTCGCCCTACGTCACGCAAACGTTACGGCAAAATCAATCTCTGGTTACAGTCGCGCGTTTACCGTAATGACAACATTACGGGGCCGACCACTCAGCACGCGTAAGTGTCGACGAGTCGGTCAGTGCCTTCATAAAGGCCACAAGGTCGGCGACCTCGGCATCGGAAAGTCCAAGTTTTCGCACGCGCTTGTCCTTGTTGGCAAACGGCGTGCCCCCTTCATTATAATGCTGCACCACCTGCTCCAGGGTTGTCAGCGGCCCCTTATCGCTATCGCCCGTTGCCATGTAGGGGGCTGTCAGCGCGATATTCCGCAGTGAAGGCGTCTTAAACAGACCTTCGTCGCGTGGGTTCCTGGTGACGTTGAAACGTCCACGATCGAAGTAATGATTGAACAGCCCGATGTTCTGAAACTGATCATTCGTCAGGTCCTGTCCACCATGACAAGACCCACACATCGAGCGAGCACTGAAAAATAGATTCATCCCCCGACGCTCCTGCTCCGACAGTGCCGTCCGGTCGCCCAGGACGTAGCGGTCGTAGCGGCTGTCAGCGCTCACGAGCGTGCGCTCGAAGCTGGCAATGGCCATCATGGCCCTTCGCATGGTTACCGTCGTATCGGCAAATGCAGCCTGCCACGCCCGGCGATACTGCTCGGATCGAAGCAGTGCGGCAACGGCAAGCGTATCAGCATCCATCTCTACGGAGTTCAGGAAGGCCATCATGGCTTGATCTTCCAACGTCGCAGCGCGCCCATCCCAGAAGTAGTGCGGCCGGTAGGCCACGTTGATCAGTGAGGGGGCATTGCGCTGACCGAGGGCGTTATTGACGCCGCGGCTGACCTGATTCGGTGCATCACTGAACGCCTTATCCTGACGGTGGCATGACGCACACGAAACCGTGCCTTCACTGGAGAGCCGCTTTTCGTAGAAAAGGCGACGGCCGAGCTCGACCTTCGCCGGTGTGAGTACATTGTCGGGCGGCACCGGAACGGTTGCCAGATGCGCAGGAATGATCGGGAACGACGGTTCGCTGGGCACCACCGGATCCTGCCGGCAGCCAATCACAAGAACGCACAGCACGGCGGCTCCCAGCAGAGAGAATCGTCCTGCGATCGTGCGGCCATTCGGCATGTGATCAGTCCCTTTGCAGTTTGTCGAGAAACTCCCGTGCTTCGCGAGCGCTCAGCCCCCGGGCCTGCAGCTCGTCGATGGACGGCAAGGTTGACAACGTCGAACGGATGATCTCCAGTTCCGTGCGCGAGAATCTCTGCGCGTGCAGAAGGTAGTCCTCGAAGGCCTCATAGGCAAGGGGCACGGCAGCCTTGGCGATCTCGGCCATCGCCTCGCCATAGACGCGGATCTCGTACTGCGCATGCGCATCAATGCGCAGACGCAGAAAGTGGAACAGGTTGTGAAGATCGATCTTCCAATACCACTCGGTATAGTTCGATACCGGCAGGTTGATGCGTGCGATCTCGCGCGCGAGGTCCGTAGAGAGCATCTCCTGGTACTGGCCGTAGAGCATATCCTGGGTCTGCTGCATCGACGTGCGGATAGACTCAGCCCGCTCGGCATCAAAGGCCTCATCGGCCCGGCCCTGCTTGTTCATCGCACTCTGGGCACGCACCTGATCGGCATCCGGCACGTAGAACTCGTCCTTCATCTCCGAATAACGTCCGGAGTACTCATTCACGTTGGCCGTGCGGTGACGGATCCATTGCCGGGCAACGAAGATCGGCAGCTTGACGTGGAACTTGAACTCCACCATCTCGAAGGGCGTGGTGTGCAAGTGGCGCATCAGATAGCGTATTAGCCCCCTGTCTTCGTGAACCTTCTTGGTTCCCGATCCGTAGGACACGCGGGCGGCCTGAACGATCGCAGAGTCATCACCCATTACGTCGATGAGCCTGACAAATCCCTTGTCAAGACATCGGAATTCTTTACCCACAAGGGCCTGTACCTCTTCTGTCATGTGGCAAAGATACGTTTGCGTGAAACCATCACGTAGACTAGATTCGGCGGCTCGTTACTGTTGTTGACTCAGACCGTTTATCATCCAGAGGACGTATGAATACTGTATTGCGGATCCTTTTTCTGCTTGCCTTCCCTGCCGTGGCAATGGCCCAAGCCATCCATGCCGGACTGCCGCCTGCCGGGATCACCTACGAGGCCCTGCTCAAGAGGCTCGATACGCTCAAGGTCGACTCGGCGACTCACCGCTCCGTCACGGGGCTCTTTTTTGAAGATGGCATTTACTCGATTACACTCGATAGCGGCTCGGTGGTGTTCCTCGAGCCCGTGGAGGGGCGCCGCATTGCGGCCATTTTCCGCGGAACGTGCAACATTTCGTTCACGCCTAATCATCCGACAGAGGTCGTCAATCTCGGTCGTTTCTATAACGGCAAGGTCTTTGCCAAGGCCTGCACGTCGGCCGTCTTTGTGTTCGGCGACGATCGTCTGGTGTCGCTGATCGAGGAATTCCCGACCTCCCCGATTGGAGACCTTGTGCTAACGAAGCATGTGAAGGCTGTTCGCGACCTCATGCTGCAGGATGATCCCAAGCAGATCGATGCGTCCGTCGCGCGATTTCTGCTCAACCGCGACACGCTTCCGTACATGAGCATCAATGCCTACGATATGAGTCTGACGGCCGGAGAGATCGACTGCTACATCAGCCATGATCCCTACATGATGGAACCCTTCACACTGAGCTTCAGAGATGGCAAGAACGGTCCAAAAGACATGACGTTCGTGAATATGTGTCCAGACCAGGAGCGGAACGTACAGGTTGCAGCCGATGGCTCAAACTCACTCGACGACGTCAGCACGCAGCGGCACACGGCCACCTGCACGATCGAACGGTCGATGAAGGTACGTGTGGTCGACGATATCGCCATGACAACCCTCAGGGCGGACATACGATGGCTCTCAATGGACGTGACCTCTCTCGTCAAGGTCGACTCAGTGTTCATCGATGGCCAGGCCACCACCTTCTTCCGCGCCAAGGACCGATCGACGTTCTTCGTCAACATCCCAGTGCCCATGCCCAAGGGTCAGCCGTTTACAATGCGCGCGGTGTACAATGGTGATCTCATACGGCGAGTGGACGATTACACCATTCTACGCACATCTCTTGACTGGATCCCATCGCACTCGTACTTCCATAAGGCACTCTACGACATGACCTTTTCTTACCCTGCATCGATGACCCTGGTGTCGCTGGGTAAGAAGGTCTCTACGTCCACGCAGGACCGCATGACAGTAAGTCGGTGGGTGACCGAACAGCCGAACTCGAACAACTCTTTTCACATCGGACTGTTTAAGGAAAAGCCCCTTGCCACACCCGATGGAGTGCCGAAGTGCACGCTCTACCACGTCGCGGATTCATACGATCACGTTGATGTGATCGGCACGGACATCGAACAATCGCTGACGTTTTATACGAAGCTCTTCGGTCCCCCACCGATCAACATGCTGCATGCAACCGAACTTCCCGGCACCCACGGAGAGGCCTTCCCCGGACTGCTTCACCTGTCATCACTGGCGTTCGTCAGCACCGCCGACTTTTTCCAGGAGCAATTCATCGCTCACGAGGTGGCCCACCAGTGGTGGGGTATCAGCGTAAAGCCCCTTTCCTACCGTGACCGGTGGCTGAGCGAAGGCTTTTCCGAGTACTCGTGCCTGATGTACTCACAGCTGGCAGCGCAGGAGACGAAGAAGTTCTTCCGACTGCTCGAAGAGTATCGTAAAGGCATCATGTCCTTCGGGAAGAAGGACATTGGCAAGAACCTCGAACCGCCGGCCATTGCCCTCGGATATCGCGTTTCAAGCGGCGCAGGATTGGAGTTCGAAGCGTACAATCAGTTCGTGTACTACAAGGGGGCGTGGGTGATTCATATGCTGCGCAACATGATGATCGACCTGGCCACGATGCGCGAGGATGCCTACATGACGGTGATGCGGGAGTTCTACAATCGCTTCAAGAACCGGTATGCTTCGACCGAAGATTTCAAGACAACGATCGAGCAGCTGACGGGTGCTGACCTTGGGTGGTTTTTTGATCAGTGGGTCTATGGCAACCAGCTTCCTACCTACCGCGTGGCATGGAAGAAAGAGAAACAGCAGGATGGCATGTGGAAGGTCACCATGCGCATCCGCCAGCAGGGCGTCGGTGAGAAGTTCCGTATGCCCGTGCCGGTAAAGATCGCCGATGAAGACGGCAAAGCCATCCGCCTGCGCATCAATGTCACGTCGGCCACCAACGAGGTCGAACTGCCACCCGTAGCCTTCGAGCCTGAGGAGGTTGTGTTCAACGACCTCACATCTGTGCTCTGCGATGTGAAGGAAGAGAGGTTCTAAGGGGCTGTTCAGCCGCCTGTGGGCAGGAAAGGCACGATGGAGTTGGCAAAGGCACGCACGTTGCGGGACTGCATCCAGATTGTGCCCGGACCCGTGAACATGCAGACCAGTCCCTCACCGGTGGCGACTGAACTGAAAAGCCCGCGCGAAGCGGTCTTGATCGAGTAGTGCATGCCGTCGGTAAAGGCCACAATGTGACCAGTATCAACCACATACGGCTCGCCCACGCCGAGAGTCCGGCTGTAAAATGCTCCGAAGCTGCTCAAAAACACCGGGCCGCTGCCGGAGATCACCGACAGAAAGAGGTCTGAGCCGGCGATCATGGATTTAAGAGACCCGCGGGCACTCAGCTGAAGGTCTGCCGCACCGGCAAGGTAGGCACCGCCAAAGGCGAGCAGGGTCTGATTCTCCAGGTCGATACGCGCAATATCTCCGGGCTGACTCGGCGCAAGGATCAGTTCTCCAGCACCATGGACGGCTGTGTAGATCGAGGCGAAGATCGACTCGCCGCCAACGGCGGCCTTGATCGATCCGAGGAACCCTTTACCGGCCATGGCCGACTCGAGTTCGATCGATGGCGTCATCGACAGCAGTGCGCCGGGCTCAGCGCGGAAACGCTCTCCCTGATCGAGGTTAACGCGCAGAGAGGCATACACTGGGGCATGTTCAATCGTGAAGATCATAGGACCACAACTCCTGTTGCTTCAAATGAGTATTCGTTTTTGTCGCCCACGATCTTGGCGATCTCCTTCTTGGACTTTCCGGCATCTTCAGCGTAATGTCGAGCCTCGGCCTCGGTGAGCGTCTCCACCGACAGTACGCCTTCGAGAGCGACCGTCTTACCGACAAGGTCCATGGGCATGAAAAAGCCGTAGTCCTTGAACGTCACGCGCACAAGACTGGATGCATCGCGCAGCATCATCCAGCAGCCCTTGACCTTGCAAACCTCGGTCACAGTGCCGGTCACGCGGATACTCTTGCCGAACGACTTTGCCTTCATGGCCGCATCCAGCGTAAGGCGCTCTCCGGCGCTAACGCCTGCTCCATAGCTGATACCTCTGACCGCGGAACGGGGCTTATCGGTTCCCTGCGCTGACGTCGGGACGGTACCGCCAAGAATAGTAATCAGCGCGACGATGCTCAGAAATATTCGCATGATTGATGTGCTCCTCCGTTATTGACGTGATGACGTGCCGGGTTTCGACCGCTAATTTCGGATAAAGGTTTCGAACAACATCTCCGGCATCATGCGCGCACTTATCCAACGTGTCACCTCGGCACATGTCAGCGTCGACGAAACAACCGTCGGCTCCATCGGCACGGGTCTGGTAGCACTTATCGGCATCACCCACACAGACACGGTAGAGCAATGTCGCTGGATCGCCGAGAAGATCCTGTCATTAAGAGTCTTTCCCGATGCCGAGGGGAAGATGAACCGCTCGATCAGCGACGTCGGCGGCGGCGTCCTACTTGTTTCACAGTTCACCCTCTACGGTGACCTGTCAAAAGGTACCCGTCCGTCGTTTATCCGCGCCGCAGGGGGCGATGTGGCACGCCCCCTCTTCGACGCACTTGTCAAGACCATGCAGGATCGCATCATTCAAGAAAAAACCCCGGTGACGATCGCCACCGGGGTCTTTGGTGCCATGATGAAGGTTCACCTCGTCAACGATGGTCCGGTGACGGTGATGTTGGAGCGGGACAATGACCGATGACACAACTGGTAATCGGTCATTCCATTTTCCCGTACTTCCGTACTTCAGTAATTCCGTAATTCCGTACTTCCGTACTTCCGTACTTCCGTACTTCCGTACTTCCGTACTTCCGTACTTCCGTACTTCCGTACTTCCGTACTTCCGTACTTCTAAAGCGCCGTATTACCCTCGTTGATGCTCTCAAGAGCGCGGACCATTGCGGCGAGTGCTTGCGTGGCCAGAGCACCGTCGATAACGCGGTGATCGTAGGTGATCGACAGGTACACCATGCTGCGCACGACGACCACGTCTTCGCCATCAAGCTCGCGCACGACCGGGCGCTTCTGGATCGCGCCGATGCCCACGATGGCCGTCTGTGGCTGATTGATAACCGGCGTGCCGAAGAGCGACCCAAAAGAGCCTACGTTCGTCACCGTGATCGTGCCACCGGCGATGTCGTCCGGGGTAAGCTTCTTCGTCCGAGCCTTATTGGCCAGGTCATTCATCATGCGGGCAACGCCCGTAACGTTCAGGTTCTCAGCACCCTTGATCACCGGCACGATCAGGTTGCCGTCGGGCAGGGCCGTGGCCATCCCGAGGTTGACGCGGCGGTGCTGAATGATGTTCTTCCCGTCGACGCTCACATTGATGCGCGGAAAGGCCTTGACGCCTTCGCAGACAGCATAGCCGAAGAACGGATTGTACGTCAACTTGAATCCTTCGCGCGCACCGAAAGCGTCCTTCATTTTGTCACGCAGCTTCACGATGCCCGTCACATCTGCCTCTGCAATGGAAGTAACGTGCGGTGAGGTGTGCTTTGAGCGGACCATGTGCTCGGCGATCAGCTGGCGAACGCGGTCCATCGGAATGATCTCCGTATCGGCGCCGGCTGGGATATTCAACGTCGGGAATGCGTCCACAGCCACCGGTGCTGCCGACGGAGCTGACGCGGGCGCCGGGGCCACGGCGGGAGCTGCGCCCGGCGTGCGGCGTGCCAGGTAGCCCATGATGTCTGCCTTGGTTACGCGTCCTTCAATACCGGATCCCGAGATGCTGTCGAGTTCCTGTACCGTGACACCTTCGACAGCGGCTATGCTGCGAACAAGGGGCGAGTAGAACCGCGAGCCGCTCTGACGCGGCACACTCGACGTGGCGGCGGCGGCGATGTTCACTACGCCGTTTGCCGGAGCTGGGGCTGGGGCTGGCACAGAAGCTGGCACCGGAGCAGCAGCAACCGGTGCCGGTGCTGCGACGGATGGGGCCGGTGCCGGTGCGCTTGCCGCAGCGGCCGCACCGCTCGAAAGACGAGCGATCACCTTGCCAACTTCAACCACATCACCCTCGGCGGCCAGGACTTCCAGGAGCGTTCCAGCCGATGGCGATGGAACTTCCGTGTCGACCTTGTCGGTGGAGATCTCCAGAAGCACTTCGTCGCGCTCGACCTTGTCGCCGGGCTTCTTGACCCAGCGAAGGACCTTGCCCTCCTGGATCGACTCGCCCATCTTCGGCATCACGACGTCTACCGTCGCGCCGCCTGAGACAGGTGCCGGGGCCGGAGCGGCTGCTGGAGCAGGAGCCGGAGCGGCCGCGGGAGCAGGTGCCGGAGCAGGCGCTGGTGCTGCAGCGACCGGAGCAGGAGCAGAAGCGCCCACGCTGTCGCCGAGAATGCAGATCACCTTGCCAACCTCCACGGTGTCCCCTTCCTGAAAGAGGATCTGACTGATCACACCTGCGGCCGGTGACGGCACTTCAGTGTCGACCTTATCCGTGGAGATCTCGAGGATGACTTCGTCGCGCTCGACCTTGTCACCAACGTTCTTGACCCAGCGGAGGATCTTGCCTTCCTGGATGGACTCGCCCATTTTGGGCATCACGACTTCAATGCTCATGGATTCGACCTTGGCGTAATGTTCGTTCAGCTGTTTTTATTCGGTTCTTGGGCCACAAAACTAACCAATTCATCTGACCCGACGTGAACCCGACGTTAAGCAGGTGCGTCCGTTGCTTACCTGCCAAGGAGGTTCTCTAGCGCCCCCTTCAGATGCGGATACCGGAAGCGGAAGGATGTACCAGGAAGCCGCATAGGAACGATGTAATGGCTGTGAAGAACCACGTCGGCCTGCTTGCCGAGAAGCAGCCTTAGAAGCCCTCCAGGTACGGGGAACAACGTAGGACGCCCGATGCAGGCTCCAAGCGTCTTGGTGAACTCGCGCATGCTCACACACTGGGGCGAGACAACGTTATAGGGTCCAGCAGCCGTGGGCTCTGTTGCCGCCCAAAGGAAGGCCTCTACCACGTCGTCGCGGTGTACCCACGGGAGCGTCTGACGTCCGCTGCCGAGTACGCCCCCTACAAAGAGCCGCATCGGTAGGAGCAGCTTTGCTAGTGCCCCGTCGTGAGGATCGAGCACAACACCAATGCGCAGACACACCACGCGCGCGACGTCGCTGGCGCTCATGGCCGCATCTTCCCACTGACGCGTCACGTCGGCAAGAAACGTCTGACCAGCGCCCATGCCCTCGTTCGATGGCACGTAGGTGTCGCCATAAAAACCGACGGCAGAAGCGTTGATGAGAGCAGGCTTGGAGGGTGATCGCCGAATGGCCTCGGCAATGCGCTTGGTTATGTCCACCCGACTCGACAGGATCGCCTGGCGAACGCGGGCGTTCCATCGGCGTGCACCAACATTTTCGCCGGCAAGGTTGATGACCACGTCAACCGATTGCACGGCCGTTTCCAGTGCGTCATACCCGACGACACTGCATCCTGCAATCGATGGTCGACCCCGGGAAACTACGGTAACGGAATGACCGCGCTCGATGGCGGCCGAGGCGATACGGCGGCCAAGAAAGCCCGAACCACCGACGATAAGGATGTTGCTCATGGGCCCGTAAACGAAAAAGCCCGTCCGATAGTTCGGACGGGCCTTGTCTGATCTGCAATGGATTCGGTGTTAGTCTTGGGCAATGACCCAAACCTTGAGCGGTGCCACGACATCGGTCATGAGCTTGACCTTCACATCGAAGATGCCAAGCGTCTTGATCGGCTCGTCGATGGTGATGTTGCGCTTGTCGACGCGGAAGCCACGAAGCTCAAGTTCCTGGGCGATCATCGGTGCGGTGACCGAACCGAAGAGACGGCCCTCTTCGCCAACAGGCATGGAGATCGTGATCTGCAGCTCGGACAGCTGCGCTGCTGTTGCCTCAGATTCCTGGCGGACCTTGGCCATGCGCGCTTCGTACTGCTTTTTCTCTGTCTCCAGTGCACGGATGGCACCGTCCGTGGCGAAATACGCCAGCTGATTCGGGATCAGGTAGTTGCGGGCAAATCCTGCCTTGACGGTCACGATCTCGCCGATGTTGCCAAGGTTCTCTACGTCTTGTCGAAGAATGATTTTCATGTCGGTTCCTTCAATTCAGAGGGCGCTCTGCGCCACAAGGTTTGGTCTCTGGAAAAGGGTCTTAGATGGTGGCACCGGTCTTGGCAGCTTCAGCCATGGCAGCAGCACGGGCAGCCTGGGCTTCAGCGCGAACCTTGCGGAACTCGCGGAGCTTTGGATCAAGCTGAACGGTGAGGTGGCGGATGACCTGATCTTCAAGGAAGAAGAACTTCTCCAGCAGTGGAAGGGTCGAAGGTGCCGACTCGAATGCTGCGTACACGTAGTAGCCGTTGAACTTCTTGTTGATCGGGTATGCCAAGCGGCGACGCCCCATCTTGTTTAGCTCAACGATCGTCGAACCGTGCTCTTCGAGGAAGGCTGTGGTGCGGGCGATTACGGCCTCAACGTCATTGTCTTCCAGAACGGCATTGACAATGTATGTGGCCTCGTACAAGCGACGATCGCTCATGTGGAACTCCTGTGGTTGCGATGTGCAGTCGTCGGCGTCCAGACCGTCGACAGGGGTGAATTGTTTTCGTCAGAGCCTGCAAACCTACGGCACGAGGTCGGTTTTCCCAAACTGCCAAGCCCAAGTTTTTACATTGTGAAGGGGGCGAGCCATTCCGCCCCTGATGTAACGCTACGGTAATGGTTGCCGTGAGGCCTTCGATATTCACAGGACAATACCAATTTGCCGTATCTTTACGGCCCCCTTGTAACGGGGGACAGCGATCGCCACATGGCGAGCAGTAGATGTTGAATCTCCCTTCCACTTTTGTCGTACAATGATGTCCGAACAGCCAATTGACGGTGCCGAAAACACCGATCTGACCGCAGGCGAGTCCGCCCAAGAACCAACAGCCGCTGCCCCTGAGGCAACGGAAGCTACACCTGAAGCACCAGCCGAATTGGTTGCTGCCGAGCCCGCTGTCGACGTGCAGCCGGAATCAGCTCCAGAAGCGCCGGCCGAAGCTCAAGCTGAATCCGCGGCTGAAGCTCCGGCTGAAGCAGCACCGGCCATGAGCGCTGAGGAGCGTGAAGAGCAGGCCCGCAAGCGTGAAGAAGAACGCAAGCGCAAGGAAGAAGAGCGTAAGCAGCGTGATGAGGCTTTTGCGGCGCTTGAGGGGTTCAAGCAAGCATCAGGGATCTTCGAGATCACCATTGGTGAGCGCGTCAAGGGTGGTTTGCGTGGCGTCTTCCAGGGACTGCGCGTGTTCCTTCCTGCCTCGCAGGTTGGTCTTCGCAAGAACGTGTCGGATGATGAGCTGCAACAGCTGGTTGGTCAGACTGTGCGCGTGAAGGTGCACGAGTTGCAATCGGATGATGCCGGTCACAAGTCAGCGGTGGTCTCCCGACGCGAGATCCTGCTCGACGAACTCTGGAACACGGTCGTCGTTGGCGCCGTGGTCGATGGTGTGGTATCGTCGGTGACGGCATTTGGCGCGTTTGTCAACATCGGCGGAGTCGAAGGCCTGCTGCACGTCTCACGGATGTCGCGCTCGCGCGTGACAAGCCCATCGGACGTTGTGCGCAAGGGCGACAAGCTGAAGGTGACGATCGTCGAGATCGACCGCGAGAAAAAGAAAATCGCCCTCTCACACAAGGAGCACGAAGCCGATCCATGGGTGGGCGTCGAACAGGCCTATCCGGCCGGCAAGCGCATCCAGGGTACGGTTCAGCGCATCACTGATTTTGGCGCCTACGTCCAGGTCAGCCCGAAGATCGAAGGTTTGCTGCGTATCAGCGAGCTGAGCTGGACGCGCCGCGTCAAGCACCCGTCAGAAGTGGTCTCTGTAGGCCAGACGATAGACGTTGAAGTCCTTTCCGCCGACGAACAAAAGCACCAGCTCGCTCTGGGTTACAAGCAGACACAGCCAAACCCATGGCTGACGCTTTCGACTGAACTCCCCTCGGGCAGCGACGTCGAAGGCACCGTGCAAAGCGTAAGCACGCAGGGGGCTGTTATTCGTGTGCGCGATACATTCGATGGATTCATGCCACGCTCAAAGATGGCCGGAGCTCGCGGTGGCAAGACCACGCTCAGCGTGGGCGACACGCTGGCCTGCGTCGTGGTCGACCTCAGCCCAGAAAACGCGAGCCTCATTCTTGCAATGCGTAACGAAGATGGCTCGGTTGCTGGACAGCAGTCCAATGACTGGCAGGGCGGCGGACGTCAGCGTGATAATGACCGTGACCGCGACCGTGAGCGTCCACAGCCGCGTCACGAGCCTGCACCGCCATCTCCGGGCGTCACCCTCGGTGATATGCTGCGCGACGCAGACAAATCCAGCCTCGGTCAGTAAGTCATCCCGACAACAAGCATTCGACGATCACACGCCGGAATCTCTCACGAGGTTTCGGCGTTTTCTTTTCTCCGCACTGCTAAGTAGTAATTTGCCTGCCTCATGATCCTGAGAAACACATCGGTACTGTTCTGCATTGTTCTGACCATGCTCGGCACGACGCTGATGCTGCGCGGTCAGCAACCCACGTCGGTGCTGCAGCAGCCGCGCCCGCTTTCGCCGGCGGAGTTCATGACATCGGACACGTCGCAGGCTACGCGTCCGGGTGTTCCGGGTCAGGCGCAAGCCCCCTCCTCACGCGAGCAGGATAGTCTCTACCGTCAGGCTATGGAACTGCAGATCACGGCTCCGGCACGTTTCGCAATGGCCGCAAGGGAAACTTCGGCGATGCTCCTGGCGATGTCCCGTGCCAATGCCCGACGCACGATCTGGGATCAGATCGACGCAACGATGGACATTCCAGCGTCGATCTTCAAGCCGCGCGATCAGGAAGTAACGCAGTACCAGTTGACGATCGCCAACGCGATGTACGTGCCGGGTGTGCTGCTCAGACCGATGGGTACCGGCAACCTGCAGGTGAACTTCTCGGACATCGCCAAGGTGTTCGGCATTGGAGAAGACGTCAGCCCGGTGATCCGTTATGTGGTTGACGATTATCTGGACGTGGAGATCGTGATCTATTCGACGCAGGCCATGATCGTGGCTACACTCTTTACTGGCAAACAGGAACCGGGAACGTACACGATCACCTGGAACGGCAAGGCACAGGACGGCAAGCCGGTTTCGACGGGTGAGTACATAGCCGAAGTGCGTCTGGGCCGCGAGCGCATCATGCGCAAACGCATCACGTGGAATGCCCGATGAGACGCGCAGTCAAGCGTGTGGTCGTTGCTCTTCTGCTGGCACTCAGCGCCGGACGTGCTGCCTCTCAGCAGCCGTCGATCGTCATCGAATTTAACGGCAATACTCCGTCCTACACCGAATGGCTCCGCAGCGGCCGATCAGGTCAGATTGACGCTCTTAGGTCGTTGCTTGGTGAGCACACCACAGCCCCCTACATTCTCAGCTCCACGCTGCAATGCGTCGAGCAGGCTATCGAAAGGTCATCATCGGCAAAGACCCGTCTGGAGTCGACCATTGAGCGTCTGCAGCGGTACGCCGTGATCACCCTGCACGGTCCGCGCAATGCCGCCCTTCTGGCCTCAAAGCTCCGACAGAATTCGCTGGTCCTGCAGGCCCAGGTGCTGCCCGAGCAGCGGATCGTGGGACAGCCGAATGATCCGGAGCTACAGCGCCAGTACTACCTTCCCCGCATCGATGTTTTTCGTGCCTGGGAACTGCTTCCCCCTTCAGCAAGCGCGCTGGTGGCGATCATCGACACGGGCATCGATACCGCCCATGTAGATCTGCAGGGAAGCGTTTGGAAAAACTCGGCTGAAATGGGGCTTGATGATTCCGGCCTGGATAAGCGCACAAACCGCAAGGATGATGACGGCAACGGATTTGTCGACGACTGGTTCGGATGGGACTTTGTTGGACGTAACGGATCGATGCAGGACAACATCCCCCTACCGGGAAACAGTCACGGCACCCACGTTGGCGGCATTGTTGCAGCTCAGGTCAATAACGCCATCGGCATGGCGGGTGTTGCTCGCCAGGTGCGCGTAATGGCTGTCAAGGTGGGTCGCGACGATCCGAACTCGGAATCCGTTGCGCGCTCGGCCGACGGCATCCTGTATGCTTCAGCCATGGGTGCCGACGTGATCAACTGTTCTTTCGGGAGCAGCTCGCCCACCTTTGCCGATGTCGACGTGATCCAGACGGCCACAAAACTGGGGAGCCTCGTTGTGGGCGCTGCCGGGAATGACGCGTCGGACCAGGCCTTTTATCCCGCTGCGTATGCAGAGGCCGTCTCTGTTGCAGCAACGGATCTTTCGGACCGCCTCGCCCCCTTCTCAAACGTCCACTCAACGGTCGATGTATGCGCTCCTGGCGTCGGCATTTTCTCAACGATTCCCGGCAACTCCTACGCGTCGTACAACGGCACGTCGATGGCCGCGCCGATCGTTTCGGCCGTCGCCGCCATGATCACGCAGTGCTTCCCATCGTATACCCCGTCGCAGGTGCGTGCAGCGCTGGTCTCATCGTGCGAGGACATCGATACGCTCAATAGTGCCTACGTTGGCAAGTTTGGCATGGGACGTATCAACGCTTACCGTGCCTGCTCAGGTCTGGCTACACGCTGGTGCGTGGTAACGCGACATCTGATCTCGGACGTTGATGCCGACGGCATCTTTCGCAACGGCGACGCACTCGATCTTACCATTACGCTTCGCAACGTGCTGAGTGACCTTGCCAACGCACGTGTTGTGCTGCAGAGTCTCGACAGCAGCGTCGAGATGATCGACTCGGTGATCTCCTTTGGCGCGCTGGCTGCGCAGCAGGAGCTGACGTTGCCGAGTCCGCTGCGGTTTCGTCTCAAACAGTCGCTATCGGATAATCAGCGCATCGATCTGCGCGTGCGTGTCTTCGATGACGGTGGCGTTGTTGGAAGCGATGTCATCAGTACCGTGGCCAATCCGACGTATGCCACGATCAGTGTTAACGACATTGCCACAACGGTCAATTCTTCGGGCAACATCGGCTATAACGACTACTCGGCTAACGAGCAGGGAGTGGGCTTCCGCTACAAGGAGTCGCCGTCTCTGCTTTTTGAAGGGGCTCTCATGATCGGCACAGCGCCGACGCTTCTTCCGAATGTTGCACGCGGTGAAGAAACAAACGTGCGCGACAACTCCTTCAAAAGCTCTCGTGCAGCAAGTCTTCGCTCGGATAGCGTCGTTAGCGGCGCGCGCGTAGCGACTGCCTTTACGGACGACCGCAGCACAGATGGCCTTGGTCTGACGGTCATGAAAAACGTCTATGCGCGCGATGAGGATTCACTCAAGAACAGCATCCTTGTTGTGCTCACAGTGACGAACGCCTCCGACAGAAGCATCGACAACATCTACGCGGCATACTTCTTCGACTTTGACATCGGCGCGAACGGTGCGAATAACGTCTGCTCCTGGGACAGTGAGCTCGGGGCGTTCATGCATCGTAATGTTGTCGAGTCCGCGCTGCCGCGAGTGGCGATGACGATGATCTCTCCCCTTCCACTGAACGGCTTTGCCGTGGATAATGACGGGGCGATCGACTGCCCGAGTATTTACGATGACTTCACCCGCGCCGAAAAGTGGTTCATGATGTCGCAGGGCCTGCGGCGGCGCACATCAACACCCACCGACGCGTCGACGGTCATCGGGGCAGGCCCCTTCTCGCTGAGTCCGGGATCTTCTCAGCAGATCGCGTGGATCATCGCGGCGGGAATGAGTCGTTCGGATCTTCTCAAGGGCCTTACCAGCATGCGAAACGCAGCAACTGATCAAGGTGTCGAAGTCCAACCCTACGTTCCTATCCCGCTGGTCGACGGCATTAAACACGTTGCCGGTTCTCCACTTCTCTCAAGTGGCGAGGCGGAGATCGTCTACTCGCTCACACTTCCAAGTAATGTCGTGCTGGATCTGATCGACATCACCGGCCGACAGGTCGCCGTGCTTCACACGGAGTCCGACGTCATCAGTGGTGATCACAGCGTCACGATCACACTCCCCGACGTGGCTCAGGGTGCCTACTTCGTGCGCCTCACCACGGCGCGCAGCTCCCGCCTCTTTCCCATCGGCATTGTCCGGTAACACCTCACACCCCACACCTCACACCCGTCGTCGAAGCACCCCCACTGCCTCTACATGGTAGGTCTGCGGGAACATATCAACAGGGGTGACGTGTGCAACGTCGTAGGTCGACGAGAGAATCGCACAGTCGCGGGCCATCGTGCCGGGGTTACAGCTGACATACACGACCGTGGGCGCGGCAACAGCCAGGATGTGGCTGACCACTTGCTCATGCATGCCGCTGCGCGGAGGATCGACGATCACCACATCGGGCTTCGGGAAGGTTCGCAGCAGCTCCAGTGCGGCAGGACGATGCAGATCGACAACCTGGAACTCGACATTGTCTATGCCATTGCGCTGTGCGTTTGCACGGGCATCCAGAATGGAACCTTCGGCAAGCTCAGCACCGATAACGTGCCTGGCAAGCTTTGCTGCCGGCAGCGTGAGCGTTCCGGTACCACAGTATAGGTCCCACACCACGCAGTCCTTGGTGATGCCGGCCCCCTGCATCACCGCGCCGACGAGATTGGGTAGATGCGTGGTGTTGGTCTGAAAGAACGAGAATGGCGAGATGCGATAGGTGATGCCGTGACTGATCTCTTCGAGGTAGCCTGGACCATTCACCGTTGTGATCGTGCCGACGGCCACAGGAGACCATGTATCGTTGATGGCGTGGATCATCGAAGAACCGGCCGGCAGCTGCGCATGCAGTGACATCCATTCGGCAATGAAGTCGTGCTCAAACTCGGCCTGCGGCGTTGTGGTTATCAGCACGGTCATCACCGATCCAGTGCTGGCGCTCGTGCGCACGACGAGGCTGCGCGCAAAGCCAGTATGATTGCGCTGATGGTATGGGGCTATGCCGAACTGCTCGGCGCACGAATGTGTGTGCTGAAGGATCACATCGCCGACGTTGCTCTGCAGCAAGCACGAGTTGATGTGACGGACCTTGTCGAAGCGTCCCGGCACGTGAAGTCCAAGAGCAAACGATGTCGTGAACTCCTCACCGCTGTCAATCTCCTGGCGAGTGAGCCAGCGCGAGGCACCGAACGAAAACTCCATTTTGTTACGATATCGGTACTCGGTAGGCGAGGCTAACGTCTGTGCGATCTCCCCGACGGGGACCTTGGCAATGCGCTCAAAGGCATCCACCACGTGCTGACGCTTCCAGAGGAGTTGCTCGGCATGCTCAAGATGCTGCCAGGTGCAGCCACCGCAAACGCCGAAGTGCGGACAGGGGGCTTGGCGGCGCACGGCCGATGGCTCGAGAACTTCCACAGTCTCGGCAAGGATGTGCCGCTTCTGACGTCCGGTGATACGAGCCCGCACACGCTCGCCGGGCAGAGCCCCTTTGACAAAGTGAACATGCCCGTCGATGCGTCCTACGGCCACACCCTCAAAGCCTAAAGCATCGATGGTGATCTCTACGTCGACAGGAATTCGGTCCCGCTTCATTGTCTGCCTGGTTAGTTTTGAAGCCGCAAAGTTACATGGCCACCACCCCTTCTCATGCTGTGCTTCGTTGTGTCGCGCTGACGTCCCTCATCGTGGGCTGTCTCATCGGGCATAGCGCGCCGCAGCTACGCGCTTCCGAGCCGCTGCTTCAGACGGTGGTCATCGAGTCCGTGCGCGCGTCGATTGGCACCGATACGCTCATGATCGTCCTGCGCACTGCCTCGCCCCTTGCCCAGTATCAGCGTCCGGAGAAGACCCCCTCGGGCTGGCTGCTGCGATTTCCTTCTGCCTCGTGCACGCAGACCGTCGTGGATTCATCGGCGCGCACCGAACAGGTCCGCTGCAGCATTGAGCAGATCCGCACGTTCGCCGTGCTGCGCATCGCCACGGCCCTGCGCGACACGCTCATCGTTCGACGTCAGGGGGCGAATGAACTTGCCCTGCTCTGCGTGCGCCGTCGAACGGCGCCACCCGCACTGATGATGCAGGAACCTGCTTCCGGGGTTGCTACTGGCGGCCGCTGGTCGCTTGACGTGATCGTGATCGATGCCGGACATGGCGGCAAGGACGTCGGCGCTGAAGGCGTCAATGGCGCTTATGAAAAAGACGTTACCCTGGCCATTGCTCGCAAGCTTCGCGATGCGCTGCGAAAAGAACTACCAATGACCAAGGTGGTGATGACGCGTGAGACCGACGAGTTCATCGAGCTGTATCGTCGGACCGAGATCGCCAACGATGCCGGTGGTAAACTGTTCATGAGCATTCACTGCAATAGCATGCCCAGCAAGCCCCATCCGGCTCACGGCTGTGAGACATACATCTTACGTCCGGGCCGCAACGACGATGCAGCACGCGTGGCGCAGAGAGAGAATGCTTCCGTGCGATTCGAAAGCTCAACGAAGCAGTATCAGACCATGACCGAGGATCAGATCATCGTTGCCACCATGGCTCAGCGATCGTTTGTGCGCTTCAGCGAATCGCTTGCCTCGTCGATCCAGAGCGAGGTCACCGGCAGCTGCCCTCTGGCTGACCGTGGCGTCAGCCAGGCGGGCTTTTTTGTGCTCGTCGGTGCAAGCATGCCAAACGTCCTGGTCGAAACAGGCTTCCTCTCAAACACCGGCGATGCGCAGTATCTTGCCTCGAACAAGGGGCAAAGTGCCATCGCTACGGCACTGGCAAAGGCCATTTCCCGGTATGCTCGGGATTACCAACGAACGCTTAATCGCTGACCCGGAATGTCATCACCCACAACTACAGCCGCTGACTTTACGGTACGCCGCCTTGCCCGCACCATGCTGCCCTTTGTGCGTCCGGCATGGAGGCTCGTCGTATTCTCGACGCTTGCCAACCTGACGTTTTCGACGGCCAATGCGCTCATTCTGGCCGTGGTCGAGCCGGTGTTCCGTACGCTCTTCGGCGCCAGCTCCAGCCCCCTGCCAACCGGAACTGTGGCTGTATCCGGGTTCATGAAGGTATTCAACGAAACGCTCGGTGGGTTTATCACCTCGGCTGACCGGAGCGAATCCCTCCGCTCGATCAGTCTGGTGATCGTTGGGCTGTTTGTCATCAGGGGGCTGACCAAGTACGTCAGTGCGGTGATCTCGACGCGCCTCGAGGAAGGGATCATGAAACGGGTGCGCGATGCACTCTTCAATCATATCTCGGATCAATCGCTGGACTTCTTTTCCAAGCGCAAAGCCGGCGACATTATGTCGTTGCTGACCAATGACGTTCACATCCTCAACCACGCAACCATAAACTCCATTACCGTGATGTGGCGTGAGGTCTCCACGGTGATCATCTACCTAACACTGCTGGGTCTGATCAGCATCAAGCTCACGGTGATCTCCGTTGGCGTGTCGATGATTGGGCTTCTCCTGATCCGCACGGCCACCCGGCTTCTTCGTTCCTACGGAGCCAGGTTGCAGGCGGCACAGGCCGACTACACCTCTACGCTCCAGGAAACGGTCTTCGGCATCCGAGTGGTGAAGGGGATGAATATCGAACGTTTTGTGACCAATCGCTTTGCCGAGCAGACGGCTGCCTTCGTGCGCAGGGCGACGCGTAACGCACGCGTGATGGGACTCATCCCCATGGTCAACGATACCTTCGGCATCATGGCCCTGGTGACAGTCTTCTACATCGGCAGCATGGACACGGCGGCCGGAGTCATCGCCCCATCGAGCCTGATGACGTTCCTCTTCCTGCTCTTCGGTCTGATGCAACCCATCAGCGCCATCGTCAACACGATCGCTGCCATGCAGCGAGGCATTGCCGCCGGCGCAAATGTTGCTGCGGCACTGGCCACGAAGCCAAGTATCAAGACCGGAACTGCCGAGCCCCCTGCCCAGCTTCCGGTGCTCGAAGCGTCCAACGTGAGCTTTTCGTATGCCGACCGCGAGGTGCTTAGCAACGTCTCGTTCACCATTCATCCGGGAGAAAAAGTAGCGCTTGTCGGTGCATCCGGCAGCGGGAAGTCGACGGCCCTCGACCTGATCATGCGCTTCTACGATCCGAGCTCGGGTAGCATCCGTATCAACGGAACGGACGTTCGCACGCTTGATCTCGGTGCCTACCGTCGACTCTTTGGTGTTGTCTCCCAGGAATCGCTCCTCTTCAACGATACCATCGCCCGCAACATCGCGCTTGGCGATGACGAGGTCGATATGGAACGTGTGCAGATGGCGGCACGCATTGCTCATGCTGACGGGTTTGTTCGTGAAACTCCCAATGGGTACGAAACCGTCATCGGCGACAGAGGTGTGCGTATCTCTGGCGGGCAGCGCCAGCGCATCGCCATCGCCCGTGCTCTCTACCGTCAGCCCCAGATCCTGCTCTTCGATGAGGCCACCTCGGCTCTCGACACGGAATCGGAACGCCTGGTTCAGGGGGCGATCGACGATGCCCTCGTTGGTCGTACGGCCCTCATCGTAGCGCACCGCCTCTCAACGATCGTCAACGCCGACCGTATCCTGGTCTTCGACAACGGTCATATCGTCGAAGAAGGCACGCATGCCGAGCTGCTGGCACGCGATGGCGTGTACAGGCGGTTGCACTCGAGCAATGAATGACGGGTGCTGGGAAGTACGGAAGTACGGAAGTACGGAATTACCGAATTACAGAAGTACGGAAGTACGGAAGTACGGGATTACAGAAGTACTTGTCACTCGTCATTGCTCGTGGGGTCGCAGCATGCTGCGACCCTACCGGTCACTTGTCACTCTGAGTCTTCGTTCAAACAACAGGTAGTGCTTTGTGTCTTCATCGACAACGTAGTTGTTATCGAGAAGTTCTTCAACGCGGTCGACCTGGTCTTTTGGCAGGCCGGCGTGAAAGTAGACAATCCACGGGGCGCCGATACCGGCGAGCACGACCGCTTCGTCGACGTTGGCAGGGGGCATTACAAGCGACGTGAAGTCATACCGCGGATTGCGATGTGACATCCATCCGCGAGTATACCAAGTGAGCTGTGCGTTCACGCTCGTGCCGGCCGCGGTGCCGTGATGCAGGTACACAAACGACCGCGCATAGGCGGTGTCCTCCAGCAGACGAAGTGCGACCTTACGTCCACCGCTGATCGCGGACGGGTTGCCGACCAGAATAGTCATGGCGGCAGCAACGGCTGTTACGCCAACCGCGGCGAAGATCACCGGACGTGTGGACCTTACGGCCAGTGCGCGACGTCGGGACTTGCCGAGTGTTGCGGCGAGTAGCACGAGAGCGGCGATCATCGCAGCAACAAGTGTTGCAAGAGTCATCACGCTGCTGACCGCACGAAGGTGAACCAAGAGCGTGGTACATGCCGTTACAGCGATACTGCCGAGGTGCAGAAGCAGTATGCCGGGTGTGGCGCGTTGCATGGAATCCTGCAGGGCCGCAAGGCTTAGGACCGCAGCAACCGGCAGGACGGCAATGATCGCCGACGTGGCCGACTGATTTCCAATGGCCCCAAGCATCATCGTCACCACGAACCATAATCCCGCCGTCATCCGCACCGCGTCGGAGCGATCCGGCAAAAGTTCTCGCGAGCGCAGCGACGTCAGCACCCAAACCAATGACGAAACAAGCAGCGGACTTGCGGCGATCAGCACCAGCACGATATCAAGTGGGCCACCCGATGAGCCCCCTTGCCGAAAAGTCGCAGCCGTTGCGGCGATCGATTGAGCCAGGATAAAGTCGCTACCGTGATGCGCATACATGATGCCGTACCAGGGCAGACCCAGCCCAAGACCCAGCAGCAGCCCGAACACGCCGCTGGTAAGCGTCGTCCGCCGCATCAGCACCGGAACAAGCAGGCCGAGAGCGATCACCGTCAGAAGCATCACGCTGAGCATCACGGCGGCAAGCGCTGCGGCATAGACGAGGGCAAAGAGCATGCGCGTGCGTACGTCAGGAGCGGCGGCGATACGCAACGTGCTCCACCATCCAAGCATCAGCATGGCCGTGGCGATGATCTCAGGCGAGATCTGCCGGCCGAGCGTGATCATCGGTATGCTCAGACCCACAGTGGCCGTTGCGATCATCGCGTACCGATGCGCCAGCACGCGACCGGAGACCAGATAGGTCAGTCCGAGCAACGCAAGCAGCGCGATCAATGACAGCAGGCGAAGACCGATCTCGGACGGCCCGAGGATCAGCATACCCAGGGCTGCCAGCCACGATGGCAGTGGCGGACTCACTACCGACGACAGACCACCTACGGCAAACTCCGATGGGTCCATCCATGCACCACTGGTAACGATCGCCTCTGCCCTGAGCGCGATATCACCCTCGACGAGTGGTTGCACCTCTACGGCGCTGATGCGCATGATGTAGAGGCCCATGATCACGAGGATCATCGCCAGAACGCTGTGCTGACGTTCGGTCATGGTGCCATGTACACAGCACGTGGCGCAAAACACAGCAGCAGCACAACCATCGCCGTCCACCCAAGAATGGTGCGCCCCCTGCTAAGGGGCTCATTGGACGGCACATCGGGATGGTCGATTTTGATCACAAAGCGGATCATCACCAGCCAGAAGACCCACACATCGCCAAGCTGAAAGAGCCACGGGAAGCGCTCAACGGCCGAACCGATCGATGGATCGATGGAGTGCTTCAGCCACAGCATCCATGGTGAGGCGTCAGCATCGGATACCGACGCAAGGGTGGTGTGAACAAGGCCGATCAGCCACAGCACGGCCAGGGCAAACATCGTCCACCAGAGAAACCGTGCGATCACATGCTGACGCTTCCCGATGAGGGCGTAGAGCACATGTCCGCCGTCAAGTTGACCGAACGGGAGCATGTTGAGCGACGTCACGAACAACCCGAACCAGCCGACGCAGAGAAACGGGTAGTGGTAGATCTCGTTCATCGGCGGCACAAAGGCCCTGTCGGCAAAGAGCCATCGAAGCAGCTCGAACAGCAGGGTATTGTCGAATGTCAGTCCACTCGTGGGTATGCCCGTTACGGCATACTCGGGATGGATCGACATCAGATAATCCTGCGACGGCAGGGTCATAAACCCTGTTACAAGGATGATCAAGCAGGCGGCGAAGCCCGCCAAAGGTCCGGCCACACCCACATCGAAAAGCTCATTGCGCGTCATCATCGGCGAACGAGTTCGGATCACCGCGCCAAATGTTCCAAAGGGCATCAGCGTTGGCGGCACAGGAATGAGGTATGGCAGCGACGACGAGATTCCATGACGCATGGCGGCGATGTAGTGTCCGTATTCGTGCGCCAGCAGAAACGACATCGCCAGGATGGCATAGGAAAGACCGGCCGACCAGTTGGCGATCTCCAACGGGTTCTTCATCGCCCATGCCGTTCCGGCCATGGTGCACGTTGCGAGCGTGAGCGTGATCAGTCCGATGTGGACGATGATCTCTTTGACCGTAGGCGGCTGCCAGTGGCGTACACCCCCGGCAGAGGCCTGATCGAACCGTTGATATCCCACGGCCTAATCCTGCGAGTCCGTCGTGTCGGACTTCTCAGGCCGCATCTGCGGGAAGAAGAGCACGTCGCGGATGGAGTCATTGTTCGTCAGCAGCATCACCAAACGGTCAATGCCCATACCCATGCCAGCCGTTGGCGGCAGACCAACATCAATGGCATTGAGGAAGTCTTCGTCGACAACCATGGCCTCGTCGTCCCCTGCGGCGCGGATGCGCGACTGGTCTTCGAGGCGGTCTCGCTGATCGAGCGGATCGTTGAGCTCGGAGAAAGCATTGGCTACTTCTTTGCCCATAACGAAGAGCTCGAAACGCTCCACGAGCCCCTTTTCAGTGCGGTGCGCCTTGGCAAGGGGCGACATCTCAACCGGGTAGTCGATGACGAACGTTGGCTGGATAAGATGTGGCTGTACCTTGACGCTGAAGATCTCGTCGAGGATCTTCATGGCGCTCGACTTAGGGTCGACGACAACCTCCAGCGACCGAGCTGCAGCCAGCAGCTCCTCGCGAGAAAGACCGCGCAGATTCATGCCCGTATGCTCGGCAAAGAGATCGAACATCTTCGCCCTATGAAAGGGGCGAGCAAAGCTCAAAGTCGTGCCCTGGAACTCGACCGTTGTACTTCCGCAGGATTCGCTCACGATGGTGCTCAGAAGCTCCTCGGTCATGTCCATCATCCACCAGTAGTCCTTGTATGCCACATAGATCTCCATGGCCGTGAACTCCGGGTTGTGGGTCTTGTCCATCCCCTCGTTACGGAAGTTCTTGGAGATCTCATACACGCCTTCAAAGCCCCCTACGATCAGGCGCTTGAGGTAGAGCTCATCGGCAATGCGCAGATACAGTGGAATGTCCAGCGCATTGTGATGCGTCACAAACGGACGCGCCGTAGCACCACCGTAGATGGGCTGCAGGATGGGCGTCTCCACCTCTAGGTAGCCGCGGTCGTCAAAGAACCGGCGCATGGCTCGGATGATAAGCGAGCGCTTAATGAACGTGTCCTTGATGTCATGATTGGCGATCAGATCCAGATAGCGCTTACGGTAACGCTGCTCCTTATCGGCGATCGCATCGTAACGCGTAACGGAACCATCCTCGTGCACCTCTTCCTTGCCAACCGGGATAGGCGTGATGCTTTTCGTAAGCATCGTTACGGTCTTGGCATGCACGCTGACCTCGCCCATGCGCGTGCGGAAAACGAAGCCCTCGATGCCGATGATATCGCCAATGTCAAACAGGCGAAGATTCTCGTACGTGGAGCCAAGATCATCCTGCTTGAGGTAGATCTGCAAGCGCCCGTGCATGTCCTGAATGTGGCAGAACGAGGCCTTCCCCATCTTACGCATCGACATGATGCGGCCGGCCACGCGAACGTTGGAAAGGGGCTCTGGGGCCTCATCGACAAAGCCGGCGAGGATCTCTGCCGTCGTGTGAGTTTTATCGAACGACTCGGGGTACGGATTGATACCTAGCTCACGAAGCTCTCGCAACTTGTCGATGCGGATAAGCTCCTGTTCATTGCGCTGGTGATTCGACATCGTCGATAGTCCTGCAGGAATAGTAAATGAGAAGGACAAAAATAGCCGTTGCGACTTACTGACGCTGACGTCGGTGTTTGCGGGCTTCGAACATGACAAGCGCTGCGGCTACAGACGCATTCAGCGATGACACCGCACCATACATCGGGATCTGCACCACGACGTCACACAAGGCGCGCACACTGGGGTGCAGACCCTCGCCTTCGCTACCGATCACGATGAGCGTGGGGCCACCATACACATCATCGGAGTACTCGCTCGTGGCCGGCAGCGCCGTGCCCACAACGCGCCAGCCATTGGCCTTGCAATGTTTGAGAGTTTCGGAAACACGCGCCACCTTGGCAACGGGAAGCGTTTCAAGCGCACCGGCCGAGGCCTTGATGGCCGTTGGCGTGATAGGCGCGCTGAACTTCGTTGGAAGGATCATCCCAAACACGCCTGCCCCCTGAGCACTGCGCGCGATCGCTCCGAGATTATGCGGGTCGGTGATACCATCAAGTACCACGATCAGCGGCTCGGCTTCATGGGCCCGGGCCTGCGAAAGGAGATCATCCAGGGCAAGGGGCTCGCGCGCCGCCCTGAGGGCGATCACGCCCTGGGCGTCGTTCACGGCCAGACCCAACGAGCGCTCGAGGTCATTGAACTTGCGCCGGTCCATGGTCGAGCAGATTATGTCCCGCTTGCGTGCTTCGCTACGAAGCCACTGCATGGTGGCCTCATCAATACCGTATGCCACGAGGACCTTCTCGATCGATGTACCGGCAGCAAATGCTTCAGCAACGGCACGTCGTCCCACAACATAGCTCGTCGGTGGTGTTGATGTCTCGCTCATTGGTGCGCCGCCAGCAGTGTTTCGAGGGTTGTGGCAAGGCGGACAACGTCGGCAAAGGACGTATAGAGCGGCGCCGGCGCCATGCGGATCACGCTCGGCGTGCGCCAGTCGACGATCACGCCCTGGGCAATGAGCTGCTCGAATATCTCACGACCGTGTCGGTCGAAGTGAACGCTCAGCTGCGCGCCGCGACGTGCAGCATCCGACGGTGTGATGATGCGGATCCAATCGCGAGAAGCGATCACCTCCTGAAGCAGGCGATCAAGAAAGCCCGTCAGCTGGTCACGCTTAGCCGAGATACGGTCCATTCCGGCACGATCAAAGATCTCGAGTGACGACATCAGCACAGCAAGCGGAAGGACCTGTGCGTTCGACAGCTGCCATCCGTCAGCACCGTGCGTTGGCACAAAGGAATGGGCCATTGAAAACCGTGTGGCCTCGTCATTGCCCCACCATCCGGCAAGTCTCGGCAGGTCGGCTCGGTCGGCATAACGCTCATGAACGTACAAGCCGGCCACCGCGCCGGGTCCGCCGTTGAGATACTTGTACGAACACCACACGGCAAAGTCCGCATCCCAGTCGTGCAATGACAGTTCCACGTTGCCGATCGCATGGGCAAGGTCGAACCCGGCCATAGCTCCGGCATCGTGCGCCGCCTTTGTAATGGCGGCGATGTCAAAGAACTGTCCCGTATAAAAGTGGACGCCACTGAAGAGCACCAGCGCCGTTTCCTGTCCACGTGCGGCAATAGCCTCCAGGATATCCTCGGTGGTAAGCGTTGAAGCCCCCTCACGCGGAGCGAGCTCGATCATCGACGTTGCCGGGTCCAGGCCGTGCAGGCGGATCTGACTCTCAATGGCATAGCGGTCTGAGGGGAACTCGCCCCCTGCGCAGAGGATCGCATGACGCTCCGATGTCGGACGGTAGAAGGACGTCATCATCAGGTGGAGGTTCACCGTCAGCGTGTTCATTGCCACCACCTCGTGTGGAAGTGCTCCGACCAGGCGGGCAAGGGGCTCAGCAAACCACCGATGGTAGGAGTACCACGGACGTCGTGACTGGAAGTGCCCCTCTACGCCGAAACGTCTCCAGTCTTCAAGTTCCTCCAGCACGATCGTCTCTGCGCGTGCCGGCTGAAGTCCAAGGGAATTGCCGCAGAAGTACGCAACCGGACGATGGTCGCGCTGCGGGAAGGCAAAGTACTCACGGTACGAAGCCAGCGCGTCTTCCGCGTCGAGCTGCGCTGCCTGATCGATCCATGATGCGTGATGGGAGTTCATTCGTTTGGTGTACTCTTCGTGTGGTTGCGTGTTAATGGTGCTAATTTGCGGTTTTGTTTTTCAATGGGGACCATTTTCATGTCACGAATGCGCACGATCGCGGCCCTGGCCGTGCTGGCAGGAACGTTCGTCATCATGGGATGTGACGCGATCCACTTCATGGATCGTAAGCGCACCATGACGCTGGTTTGCCGGCGTGACAGCAAGAAATGGATGACCACCTGCGAAAATGTTCTCGGCCAAAATGGCTATGCCGTCGTCGATCGGGATGCCGATGCCAATGTCATTGTCGCGCAGGACACGATCACCGACGTTGAGTACCGCTACACCATGCTGGTGCGGACATTCCGCATTCAGCATACCGGTGACTCGGCCTTTATTGACGTGTTTTCGGTTTCAACACGACTTGACGGCAGCGACGTCACACAGACTTGGGACAGGAAGTGGTCGGGCGAAGAGGTCAAATCATGGATGCGCCCGATCCTTTCACAGATCGAAGCAACCTGCGGCACGGCAACGCCACTGGGTCCATCAGACGGACGCTAACGTTCCGTCCGGCACCTCGAGCTCCATCATTAGCATAGCCGAGGCCACCGTCTTACCCTGAGCGTCAAGCTTAAGAGAGACCGTGCCGCCCCCTCCCAGGATGTTGGGGAGCAGGAAGTTGACGGCCCAGAGATTGGGCATTTCGTAGCGTTCAACGGTCCCATGGCACATTCCGGCAAAGTACTCCTGGACGCGTTCTGCCGTGAGGTGATCACGCAGTATCGGATACCACTCGGGTTTGAAGGCGATCACACCACAATTGGCGGCGTCACCTTTGTCGCCACTGCGGGCATGGGCAATGTCTGACAGTCTGATCTTCATCCCGCAAAATACGAAGGGGGCCTGATGTTCGTCTGTGGGGGCGAAATCAGGGCAGAATCCAGTAATTTTGTCCTTTCGCATCGCTGACCACACCATTACGGACCCGGAGATACATCATGAACCGGATCATGTTCAAGTCGAAGATTCACCGTGCTCGCATCACGCAGGCCGACCTTTACTATGAAGGCAGTCTGACGATCGACGAGGATCTGATGGAACAGGCCGACCTTCTGGCCTACGAAAAGGTGTCCGTTGTGAACATCAACAACGGTGAGCGCTTCGAGACGTACGTTATCCCGGGCGCACGCGGCAGCCGCGACATCTGCCTCAACGGCGCAGCGGCCCGAAAGGGTCATGTGGGCGATGAGGTCATCATCATAAGCTATACCACGATGCCGGAGCAGGAAGCCCGCACATGGCAACCAACCGTGGTCCTTGTTGATTCGAACAACATCCCGGTAAGCGTAACCAACAGCGTCGAAGCCTACACGCACTATCCTCCGCTGTCGTGATCGACCAGTCGCAGCCGCCGGTTCCACTGGCCGTGGTAATCCTTGCCGCCGGCAAGGGGAAGCGCATGGGCGACCCCGAGCGGGCAAAGGTTCTGACGCCCCTGTTTGACAAGCCGCTTCTCGGGTATGTCCTCGATCAGGCAGCACCACTGGCCCCCTCCCACGTTGTGGTCATCATCGGTCACCAGCGCGATGCCGTGCGGAAATTCGTTTCCGACTACGCACCGCAGTCCGTCTGCGCCGAGCAGGTCGAGCAGCTTGGCACGGGTCATGCCGTGATGCAGACGCGCACAGCCTTGGAGGGCTTCGATGGAGACGTGCTGATCCTGAGTGGAGACGTGCCACTGGTGCGCACCTCCACGCTGCAGCACCTGGTTCAGCAGCACCGCGCATCGGGAGCCACCGCAACGGTTCTCTCTGCCCGCGTGCCCGATGCGACGGGCTACGGACGAATCCTACGGGATGGCCAGGGGGCTCTGCAGTCGATCATCGAGCACAAGGACGCCAGCGACGAGCAGCGTGCCATCGATGAGATCAACTCGGGTATCTACGTTGTCAACGCCCACGCCCTGTTTGATGCGCTCTCGCATGTTGGCAACAGCAACGCGCAGCAGGAGTATTATCTGACGGACATCATCGGCATCTTCGGCACGCAGGGCAAACCAATCAGCGCCTGGTGCGGTCCGTCCTGGGAAGAACTTCACGGCATTAACACTCCGGCCGATCTTCAACGGGCGGCCGACATCATGTCATCCGGGACGCTGGCCTGATGATCACACAGATCGATCATATTGGCATCGCGGTGCGCGACATCGAAGCTTCGATGCAGATGTACAGCAAGATCTTCGGCGTTGAGTCTTTCCACCGCGAACAGGTCCCCACGCAAGGCGTGGACGTTGCCTCGTTCGAACTCAACGGCGTGCGCATCGAGCTCACGGCGGCGCTGTCGGAAACCTCTCCGATTGCCACGTTCATCGCCAAGCGCGGAGAAGGCATTCATCATGTGGCCTTCCGCACGGATGCGATCCAGTCCGATCTTGACCGCCTCGGCGCCGACGGCGTACGCCTTGTTCACACCGAGCCGCAGGTTGGCGCTCACGAGATGCTGATCGCCTTTATGCACCCGTCCTCAACCGGCGGAGTTCTCATGGAACTCTGCTCGCCCAAGCACTGATCTTACTACCAACCCATGGCACGACTAACATTGCTGCGACACGGCGAGTCGCAATGGAATCTTGAGAACCGTTTCACCGGATGGGTGGATGTTGACCTTTCCCCCAAGGGCGAAGCCGAAGCACGGCGTGCCGGCACGCTCCTGCGTGAGGTTCCGGTGGACGTTCTGTTCACGTCGGTCCTAACGCGGGCAATGCGCACAGCTGAGATCGCACTTACCGAGGCTGGTCGAACGGGGCTTCCCACGCATCGCGACCAGGCTCTCAATGAGCGCCACTATGGTGAGCTTCAGGGACTCAACAAGGCCGAGACTGCCGAGAAGTATGGCTCTGAACAGGTCCACATCTGGCGTCGGTCCTACGACGTGCCACCTCCCGGTGGAGAGTCTCTTGCCGACACTCGTGCGCGCGTTGCCCCCTACTTCGACGAGCACATTGCTCCGCTCCTGCGTCAAGGAACAAACGTCCTGGTAGTTGCACACGGCAACTCGCTGCGCTCACTGATCATGATCATCGAGAACCTGTCGCCGGAACAGATCCTCAAGACCGAGATCGCTACAGGCGTGCCGATCACGTACGAACTTGATGCTGATCTGCGCGTGCTATCAAAATCCGTCCTTACCTCCCCCACCGAGTAACATGAACAACTTCTTTCTGTCGGCCCTGGCCTGCCTAACGCTGGCCTCAACGGGCCTGGCACAGAGCGCGCCGCCACCGGCCGTTCTGCGGGCGATGAAAGCCGAGCTCGACCGTACGATGACAGGTCTGGCCGGCAAGCAACCCGCCCCCTACTTCCTGTCGTATGCCGTTGCAGAAGTGAATACCACCGTGATCACGGCTTCCATGGGCGGCCTTGACGTGAATACCACCAGCAAGAGCCGCATCCTTGATGTGGACCTGCGCGTGGGAAGTCATGCCCTGGATAACACGCGCAGCATCCGCGGCGTAGCCTTCGAGATGGGAAGGGGCACGCGTGGCGTAGAAATGCCTTCAGGCGATGATGAGCGCTCGCTGCGCAGCATCATCTGGTCGGCCACCGACAAAGCCTACCGATCGGCCGCCGAACGTTATGGCAAGGTGCTGACGAATCTGCAGGTGAAGGTGCGCGAGGAGGACAGCTCGGCCGACCTTTCGAAGGAAAAGGCCTATGTGTCGATTGCCGAGCCGGCAGACTTTCAGTTCGACACGGCCATGTGGCGAGACCGGGTGCGGTACCTGAGCTCGATCTGTGCCGGGCGTGAGCACATTCTGATGGGACGCGTGTCGTTTCAGGCAGACCTGCTGGTGAAGTACTTTGTCAACTCCGAGGGATCGATGATCGTGACCTCCGAGCCGATCGTAAAGATGTTTCTTATTGTCAAGAGCAAGGCCGATGACGGCATGAGCCTGCCTCTCTACGAGAGCTACTCGGCCTACTCGGCTGATCGGCTGCCGTCGCGTGAGAAAATGGAGAAGGATCTGCGCAGACTGCTGGATCTGTGCGTGAAGCTCCGTACGGCCCCTTTGATGGAAACATATTCCGGGCCTGCCATTCTCTCGGGGCGCAGCTCAGGGGTCTTCTTCCACGAGATCTTCGGCCACCGCGTCGAGGGTCATCGCCAGAAAGACGTCAACTCCAGTCAGACCTTCAAGACCTTTCTTGGCAAGAAGATTCTTCCTGATTTCATCAACGTTGTGTTCGACCCGACGAAGAAGGAGCTTGATGGTCAGGACATCGTGGGCGCCTTTGAGTACGATGACGAAGGCATCCCGGGCAAGCGCGTTGTTGCCGTCGAACGCGGTGTGTTCAAGAGCTTTCTGATGTCGCGGGCTCCCATCGAGAACTTCCCCGCCTCCAACGGCCACGGTCGGCGTCAGCCCGGACTGCGCACGGTATCGCGTCAGTCCAACCTGATCGTCGAAGCCACGCAGACTGTCTCCATCGACTCCTTGCGCAGTGCCCTGCGTGCCGAATGCCGTCGACAGAACAAGGACTTCGGACTGCTCTTCGAAGACATACAAGGGGGCTTCACCTTCACCGGCCGCACCGTGCCGAATGCCTTCAATGTGCAACCGCTGGTGGTGTATAAGATCTTTGCCGATGGACGTCCGGACGAGCTGGTGCGCGGCGTTGATCTTATCGGCACACCGCTGACGACCTTCAACAACATCGTGCTGGCAGGCAATGATCTTGGCATCTTCAATGGCGTCTGCGGCGCTGAGTCCGGCGGAGTGCCCGTCAGTGCCAGCTCGCCAAGTATACTGGTGTCGATGATCGAGGTACAAAAGAAGCAGAAGTCGCAGGCTAAGCCGCCACTGCTTGTCGATCCCTCCCTCACCGGCACTGGCGGAGGTCAACCATGAGCATGCTCCGCACGCCCCTTGCCGTCATTACGCTGGCGATCATAACGTCTCTTACTTCAACAGCACAGTTCGATCCGCGCGTTGTGTTCGACGCCATGCGCACCGAAATGCAGCGCTCCATGACCGAGCTACACCTGGGTGACCTGCCGCGTCCGTACCACATGGAATATCTCCTGCAGGTGCGACGCTCGGTGAACATGCATGCCGTGCTGGGCACCATCGAGAACATCGACACCGGCATTGTGGCGCGGCTGACCGTGCGTGTGCGTGTTGGCGGTCCGGTGTTCGACAACACGAACTTCTTCGACGTCAGCCTCGGCTTCTTCGGCTCCAGCGATGATGAAGAGGGCTTCCGGAACCGACGCATCCCTTTTGAGGTCAGCGCCGAAGCCCTTCGTCGAGAGCTTTGGCTTGCTACCGATGCCTGCTATAAACAGGCAGTGGAGATCTTCGCCAAGAAGCAGTCATCGCTCAAGAACCGAACACGCAAGGACACCACCGAGGACTACTCACTCATGCCGGGCCGCACTACCTCGGATGTCCAACCGGAGGTGCGCGTAGACATTGCGCAACTGAGCGGACTAATCACGGACCTGAGTGCCGTGTTCAGGGACTATCCGGCCATTCACAGCTCCCGCGTAGGGCTGGAGGTGATCCCTGAGGAGACCTTCTACCTTAGTTCCGAGGGTATGCAGATGCACAAGAGCGAGGTGACCACAGGGGTCGAGGTGATCACCTCCACTCAGGCACCGGACGGCATGCCGCTGGCGCAGACGTATGCTGCATATGGTTTTACACCTCGCGATCTTCCAACGCGCACGCAGCTGATGGCCGATGTGCGACGTACGGCCGAGACGCTAGCCAGGCAGACAACTGCACCCACCATCGAGGCCTACTCTGGTCCGGTGCTATTTGAGGGTCAGGCAGCCGGCGCTCTGCTGGGTCAGCACTTCGCCCCCTACCTCATTGCACAGCGTGCTCCCCTTTCGGAAGGGGGCTTCTCAACCAACGATCGATCGATGGCGTTTCAGAACAAGATCGGCGCCCGCGTGATGCCCGAGTTTCTGTCGGTGAGCGACCTGCCCACCACAACCAACTTTGGCGGACGTGTTGCCGCGGGCAGTTACCGCATTGACGACGAGGCCATGGATGCCCAGAACGTCAACCTTGTCGACAAGGGATACCTGCGCACGCTGCTTTCCTCGCGCGTTCCGACCAAGCGTATCAAGGTAACGAACGGTCATCAGCGAGGGGGCGGAGCAATGTTCAGCGTGCTTGACGTCAGCACGAAGGATGTCAAGAAGCAGCTCTCTCCGACAGAAATGAAGAAGCGCCTCTTGAAGCTCGTCAAAGACCGCGACCTTCCTTATGGGATTGTCGTGCGCACGGCGATGGATCAGAATCTGCTCTTCACTGGCGTGATCCGCCAGCTCGGCAACGAGCTACCTGTTGGTCAGGGCGAAGGTAAGCTCGGTCTGCTTGAGACCTACCGCGTATACCCAGACGGACGTGAGGAACTCATCCGCGGCGTCGAAGCAGCCGGCATCGCACCGGCCCTGTTCAAGGACATCCTGGCCGTGTCAAAATCCACCACCGTCCACAACTTCCTCGCACCCGCCGTCATACCATCGTTTATCACCGGCGGCTCGTCCTACCTCATCTCCACCATCCACACGCCCGACCTTCTCCTCGAAGACGTCGAGATCCGTCCCCTCGAAGGCGACATGCCAAAGCCCCCGGCGATGGCAAGCCCCATGGAATAGGTACGGCAAGTAGGGCCGACCCTATGTGGTCGCCCAGAACCCTATAAGGTTTCGGGTTTCAGGTGTGAGGTGTGAGGTGTGAGGTGTGAGGACAGGGACGCCTAACACGCTATGGATTTAATAGCCCCGGGCTACATCCTGAGCCGCGCAGCGGCGAAGGACCAATGACAGATGACCAATGACAGATGACCAATGACAGATGACCAATGACAGATGACCACTGACAGATGTCCAATGAGCAATGACCGCGTCATTTTGTAATCTGTCATTCCGTAATTGCGCGCAGCGCCACAGCGTCATCCTGAGCCGCGCAGCGGCGAAGGATCGCACTCGTCATTGCACACTCACCCTCACACCTGCGTACACCATGCGGGGGTCGAGTGGACCCCAGGCGAGGGAGGCATCGAAGGATTCGCCGAATGGTTGGTCGAAGCCGAGGATGGGGCGCTGCTGGATGAAGTTGGTGGCATTTTCGACGCCGACATACATTTCGAATTCGCCGAAGCGGCGTGTGAGCTGACCGTTGATGCGCCACCATGCGGGGAATGCTCCGTCGCGGAACGATGGCTCTGACTGACCGGGAGTGAAGGGCATGCGTCCGCTGCCGTTCCAGGCAATTGTCATGTCGGCCTGCCAGAGCTGACCTTCGGTGGTGTAGGAGATGGTCGACAGGACGCGCCAGCGGCTGGTCATCGGACGCTGCTGTTCGGTGCCGTTGAACGGAGCAATGATGTCCACCCAGCGCGCTGCCAGCAACAGCTCCAGACGCGGAATCGGTGAGTACATCGCCTGTGCCATGACGTTGGTGGCGTAGCTACTGCCGCGTAGGTTGCTGACGTATACCTCACGCGGCGAACGGTCGAAGTCGACGATGATCTGATTGGCAAAGGTGGTGTGATACACCTCCGCATCCAGCGTCAGGGGGCGGCCGGCAACGTCAAGGTTAGCCGTTGCAGAAACGCCAACGTTCCAGGCATCCTCCGGAAGGAAGCCGGCGTCGAACATGACGGTGCGGGAGTTGATGTACGATGAAAGATTCTCATTTACCACGTTGGCAACACGCCAGCCCCTTCCGGCAGAGGCCCGCAGAGCGAGAGACTCGGTCGCACTCCACTTCACATGCGCACGCGGCACGAACCGTCCACCATAAAGATTGTGATGATCGTAGCGCATCCCGATCAATGCCGTCAGATCATCATGCGGCTGCAGCGTGAGTTCGGAGTACACACCCGGCACGCGCTCACGACGTGTGAAGGAGGTGTTCATCAGTGACTCGTCGACGTCATCCATCAGAAAGGATGCTCCAGAGACAAGCTTGAACGATTCCGAAAACGGCATGGCCGCTACGGCCCGCACCAGCACCGTCTGCTGCAGACCCGTGGTCGAGCGCAGCCCGAACGTTGAACCATGATCGTGGTATGAGCCCGACACTACAAGTGAGAGTCCGCTGCCCTCCATGTCCTCGAACGGATCCAGAAGCCCAAACTTCACAAATCCGTCCACACGACTGATGTCGGTGATGATGTCATACGAGCCGCGGATGGATGAGTCCGGGTGGACATGGATGTCCTCGTGATGACCCAGCACGCTCTGACCCGAGCGGTACCGGTCGCGCAGACCACGCACATAGACCTGCCACTCGATCTCGTCATTGTTGAACGTCCACCGATGCACAGCATTGATCTGCCTGAACGTTGGGATGTCGGCAAAGCCATCGCCATTGTTATCCATGGCCATGTCCATGATCCGCCCGTGCAACATGGTCATCGTGCTCAGCTCATCGGTGATCTGCTGAGCCCCATATAGATTGAGCTCATACCGCTGCATGGTATTGGCATATGCGTTCACGTACAGCGAAGGGGCTGTGCGCGGATTGTGCATGCAGATATTGATCTGCCCCGTAACCGATTCGTATCCGTTGGTAACGGTAGAAGAGCCCTTTGAGATGCTGATCGACTCCATGAACGGCCCGGGAATATGGTCCAGACCGTAGGGCATCTCTATTCCGCGGATCAGCGGAACGGCCTCGACGAGGAATTGCGTGTACATGCCGCGCAGCCCCAGCATCTGAATCTGCTTTGCACCGCTCACGGCATCCGAAAAGGAGACCTCGACGGACGGGTTCTTTTCAAACGACTCCGCCAGAGAGCAGCATGCGGCCTTCTCGAGGTCGGCACGCCGGATGACCTCGGTTTTGACAGGGGCCCGCGTGATTCCTGTTTCTTCAGCCTCGACAACGACCGTGCTGCCAAGCGTTGGACGTAGCTCGACGGTGATCGTATCGGCCTCAGCTCGTGTGGTCGCGGAAATATATCCCGGCATCCGCACGACCAATGAATCACGGCCCGGCTCTCGTGAGAGTCGGAACTGCCCCTGGGCATCGGTTCGGACGCCTCCAGAAGCCCCTTTCCAGAATACCGATGCGCCGGATAAGGGGCGGACCACTCCATCAGTATCCAACCCGGTGACACGTCCGGTCAACTGCTGCGCAAACAAAGACACAGAGGCCAGAATAATGGTCACTGTCAGACCCAGCACGGCACGCGTGAAATGGCGAAAGTTCATGGGATTAACTCCGGGTATCATCAGGGGGGCAATAGTACGGAAAACGACCTCCGATAGTATATTGCGACAGATGAAACGGTTCGCCATCATCCTCGTTCTCGCCCTTGGCGTCATCACTGCAAATGCGGTGCAGGTGACGTTGCAGTACTTTCAAGCGAAGTCCAATGGCAACTCGATCGTCCTTGAATGGAAGTCGAATGCAGAGAGTGACGTTGCCGTGTACGAGGTTGAACGCGCCGGCTCCGATAACGTTTTCCGATACGTTGGTAGCGTCAGTGCAAAAGGCAGCAATCAATCGTACTCGTTCACGGATGATGAGGCCTTTGGCAAGCGCGATGGAAACAACGAGACCATCACGCGGAACTACTTCACGTATCGCCTGAAGGTTGTTGCCGTCGACAAGAATGTCAGCCACTCCAACAGCGTCGGTGTTGTCCATAACGTTAGCGGCATCAAGCGCACGTGGGGAATGATCAAGGAAATGTTCCGCTGAGCACCGTGGCTTGGCTTAGAAACTGCAGAGTATCGCGAACGGGCCTGGTCCTGTTCGCGTTTTTGTTTTTTACCCTGACCTCGTGGGCGCAAAGTTCCATCCCGGATAAGTGCGGCTTCGCGCAGCGCTCGCAGCCCCAGAGACTCGAAGCGATCAAGCGTGGAGAGATTCAGGCCACGCGTCCGATGCTGCAGAAGTTTGCCGAATCGGCAACGGGGCGGTTCCGTGTGCACTATGATGTGGTGGGTGCAAACGCGGTCGATACCACAGATGCGTCCGGCAACGGACTTCCGGATTATGTCGATGAGTGTATTAGCGCCCTCGAGCATGCCTGGCGCGTGGAGATCGACACGCTCGGATACACCCCGCCCCCTTCCGACGGGGCCGATGGAGGCTCGCCTGCGTTGGACGTGTACGTGCAGGATCTGGGCCCAAAGGGCTTCTATGGAATTGCCACCCCGGACAGACGTCTGCGCGAAGTGCCCACCCCGCTTTGGTTGTGCTACCTTGAGATTGACAACGATTACAGTCCGACGGATTCGGCCAGCGGACGTCCGTCGTATACCACAACGGGACTCGATGCGCTGCGCATTACCTGCGCGCACGAGTTTCATCATGCCGTCCAGAATGGCTGCTACGCGATGGTAGAGCAGCACCGTATGCTCTACGAGCTGACGTCGACCTGGATGGAAATGCGCTGCTGGCCCGAAGTGCGCGATTGGGCGTATTATGCCTCGGCACTGCTGACACGTCCGGATCAATGGTCCTTTGCCCGGTCGCCGGGAAGGAATGGCTACGTTTGGGGCTGGTTCGGCAACGCGCTGGCCGCCTTGCCGGGTAACGTCCTGCGCTCCACGTGGGAGCGTATCGGACAGGCGCGTCCTCCATTTGCCGCTCTGGTAGAGGCGTGCACGGCTGCGGGAACGTCGATCGACGATGTTTTCTGCAGCGCCGTGGAAGCGATGTACCGAACGGGCTCGCGCGGGTCCGTCAATCCGTATATGCCCGGCGCGTCTCTTCTGCCGGAATTGAGCCCCGCTTCGGAACGGGAAATCCCTCGTGACGGACTTGAAGTTTCGGGCACAAGCGTCCCCTTCACGGCCATACTTACGCGTCTGCGACTGACCGCACCAACGGGCGCACGCGCCACGGGCGATGTTCTACTGGCCTTCAATGACGGAAGGTCTCTCTCGAACGACACCCTGCGCGAACGTCCTCTCTCGTACCGCTACCGTCTGCACTCGGAGCCCACAGCCGGCGATGTGCCGATTTCTGCTACGGGCTGGGGCGTGAGCCTTTCCGATGCTACGCCAAGCACCTGCCTGGTGGTCGATGGCATCGCCCTGATTGAGTCCACATCGGCATTTCCGCAGCCGCTTGACCGGTCAATGTCCCGCACGCTGTACGTACCGGTCGGCGGTGCGACCATTGGCTCTTCGGTAACCATCTCGATCCTGAACATGGCAATGCAGCCGGTGCAGCCCGCTTCGTCGGCTACCATATCGATCGTTGAACGACGCGTGGTAGCCGCCGTCGATGTCAACGATGACATTGCCCCGGGAACATACTTCCTGTTCGTCGATGATCGCCGCTCGCAACCCACCATGCAGAAGATCTTCATCAAATGACCGCATCGCTGCTCGTCAAGGGGCTTTGCAAACGCTACGTCGGCCGCTGGGTCGTACGCGATGTGGAGCTCTCGGCCATGTCGGGCGACGTGGTCGGCATCGTCGGGAATAACGGCTCCGGAAAATCTACCCTGGTGAAGATGATCGCCGGAGTGCTGCGTCCAACCCGCGGAACGGTCACGCTCACGCTGAACAACAGCGTGGTGCCCCCGGCCGATGTCCCGCAGCTGTGCGGCATGGTCGCCCCCTATCTTCAGATCTATGACGAGTTCACCCCCGTAGAACTTCTGCATCTGCATGCGCAGCTTCATGGTCGCACACTCGAGGCTTCACATGTTTATTCTATCCTTGGACGCGTCGGACTCGACCATGTAGCATCGCAGAGCGTCAGGAGCTTCTCCAGTGGCATGCGCCAGCGCGCCAGCCTGGCCATTGCCGTCTCACTGTCCCCTACCCTTCTACTGCTGGACGAACCCGGCGTCACCCTGGACGAGCCGGGTCGGCTGGCTCTGCAGGAATGCATCGCCTCCGCCCGCAACAGTGGCTCGATCGTCATCCTTGCAACGAATGACGAACGTGAACGCCACCTGTGCGATCAGGTGGTACGAATGACAGATGACAGATGACAGATGACAGATGACAGATGACAGATGACAGATGACCGATGACCGATGACCGATGACCGATGACCGATGACCGATGACCGATGACCGATGACCGATGACCGATGACCGATGACCGATGACCGATGACCGATGACCGATGACCGATGACCGATGACCGATGACCGATGACCGATGACCGATGACCGATGAATACCGTGGTTCCGTAATTCCGTAATTCCGTAATTCCGTAATTCCGTAATTCCGTAATTCCGTAACTCAGTAATTGCTTGTCCACATCGCTTTACTCTCCAAACCCTCGAAAACGATAGCTGAACGTCAGCAGTACCACACGGCGGAGTATGGCCGTGCTGCGATCTTCGGTGAAGACGTTCGAGAACGCGCGGTTGACGTTGTTGTTCTGGTTGAGAGCGTCGCGCACGCTAAGCTCCAGCTGACCTCGGTCGCCGTCGAAGAGTGACTGTTTGAGGGCGATATTGAGCAGCGATATGTTCTGCGCAAATCCGGCAGAGAGCCCGCCATTGCGTTGATTTGTCAGATCGGCCTTGAGTCGGAGTCCTTTGACGATGCTCCAGGAAAAGTTCGCCGAAGTGTTCAGCCATGAGTAGGCATTGTTCAAGTCACTTCTCAGCGAGTTAGTTACGCTACCTCTGGAATAATCGGCACTTATCCCGCACGAGAACGTCTCGCCAAGATCATAATCTGCTGACAGGTTGACAGATGCGCCAGGTGAGCGTGCATCGTTCCGCACCTCGTTGATAAGACCCGGTGTGACTTCGTAGCTAATGGTAAAGCTTCCGCTGAGACGCAGTGGAAGCGTGTCGACGCGGAATCCGAAATATCCGGAGATCTGCGACGAGGATGCACCATTGAGATTGACCGGGCGGGACAGCTGAGCCCCCTGCAGAAGAGGTACCCCATCGATGACCGAGTCGCGTGCAGCGATGATCGTACTCGAACCGATGTAGTCATTTGTCGTTCCAATGCTGAACGATACGTAGCCCCAGCCATCGATCGATGGAACCGAGGTGTGATACGTGCCACTCAACCTATTTGTCACAGCCTGTCGAAGATCCGGAGCACCGATCGAGAGCAGCAGCGGATTCGAGTTATCGAGAACGTTCTGCATCTGCGAGATCGTTGGCAGTTCGGTGCTCATCGAATAGTCAAACGATACATACGTGTTCTCCATATCGTTCAAGGTCAGCGACAGCCACGGAAGAACATTGCGAAATGCTCTCGACGTAAACGATGTTGCCGGGAAGGTGCTCTTGCCAGCAAGATCAGCTATCTGATAATTCAGTCCGGAGTTGAACCGCCATAGGGAATCGTGCCACACATACTGAAGGCTTGATGTGAGGCGTGAGAGATCCTGCTCAAAGGCGTTCGACAGTGCCGTATCAAGAAGTGTGTAGGCCCCCTGACCCGCCGGAGCGATCCTTGTGCGTCTGTCGGCCGTCGAGGTCTGCAGCTCGCCATCGACCTTTACCGTTAACTCACTTCGCTCCGTAAGGGGCTCGGTGTAGGACACCCGAGGTACGAACTGCATGCGTGCATCGATCTGGGTACCGCGCTGGTCCGTGGTGTCGGCCGTCTGCGGCATGGCGATACTGCCGGCAAGCGCATTCAGCCGACGTGTCTGCTCGGAAGACGATCGGTTCACGGCTGCTTCGATCTCGAAACTGCGACGGGGCGTGGCAAAGCGGTGACGCAGGTTAAGGCTGGCGGTAATCGTGCTACCAACTGATTCAGTGCCCGACTGCGTGCTATTCGTACTCAGAGTGTCTGACTGATTCGTTGTCACACCCGAGAAGCGCGAATCATTGGTGGCATTGTTGAATCGAAAGCCCGTCACCGCGGTCAGACGCGAACTCGTATCGAGGTCGATCTTCGCATTCAATCGCACGTTGTGGCTCGTTGCCGTGGTGAATGCAGTGTCGGCCTGACGAAATCGCTGGTCAGCGAGTTCGGGTGTAACAAACTGACGCAGCAGCGAAGTTGCCACATCAGTATTGCGATTCTTGGCATTGTACGAGCCCGTGACTTTTACCGGCCCTGTTGTGTTGGCAAATGTTGTTGCCACAGACTTTGTCTGTGTGATACCCTGCTGGTCGGATTCGAAAAAGTCGTCGAGACTCCCATCGTTGAAAATCATCATCGAATTCCCCTGCTCAAACGACTGTTCGGGACCAACAGCGCGGAACACGTCATTGAAGTCGAAACTCTGATCGTTGATGTTGTTGGCCATCGCCAGAACCGACAGACGATATGTCGAGTCAAAGCGATTGAAGCTTCCTGAACCCTTATAGCGACTATCAAGGCCAAACCCGGCTTGAGACTTTCCGAAGTATCCGAAGCGCTTATCCTTCTGAGTAACTATGTTTATGGTTTTCGTGGTCGACTGTTCATCAGCGCCGGAGAACTGAGCCGATTCGCTCTTTGTATCATAAACCTGCACCTTGTCGACAATGTCGGCCGGTATGTTGGAGAGTGTCGACATGGCATCAGCGCCAAAAAATGTCTGGCCATCTACGAGCACTTTGTCGACCTCTTCGCCCATCGCGCGGATCTTTCCGCCATCGAACGCAATACCGGGTAGCAGCTTGATAAGCTTGTCGGCGTCAGCATCAGGGGCGACCTTGAACGCCAGGGCATCGTACTCCGTGGTGTCGCCTTTTTGGAGAGTGCGCAGGCGCGACTGTGTGACGATGATCGACGCCCCAAGGATGGCGTCCTGAACAAGGCGGACGGTATCGATCACACCGCCAACCTTTGAGATGTCGATTGTGTCGACATGTGGCTTGTAGCCGACATAACTCACACGCAGCAGATTCGCACCATCACTTGCGCCGCGCACGACGAACCTGCCTCGCCGATCAACAACGGCGCCGTTTGCGGTCGAGTCATTCAGACGGGAGATCACCACGGTTGCACCGTAGAGGGCAGAGCCACTGGCACTGTCAACGACCACTCCGCGCACCTCACGTCGCTGAGCGCGTGCCAACTGCAGCTGGCAGAAAAGACACACAACGACACCGACCGCCTTCAACCCCATGGATGCTCCTCAGAATTTCTTGTTCAGCTCGGGTCAACCCAAACTGCGCACCAGCGTTCTTCGACCACTTCAGTCCACGTCCCTCGTTGGGCGTTAGTCTGGCTTCCCCTGAAAAAACTTCGGGCGCATCCACAACTCCGCTTGCGTGGAGGTTGTCGATGCGCCCGGTTAGACGTCGTACGGGGGTGATGACTACGGCTTGACAGAGCCGTTCTGGAAGACGGGGCTCGTTGACTCTTGCACAAATCCATAGGCGCGAAGATCGACTTCCTGGTTATCCGGATGCGTGGTCTTGAACTTCACGCCTCCGCTGTAATTGCCCTTGGCCGATGGAACGATCTTGCCGACAATTTCGAGCTTGCCCTTGGCCTTGACGACAACACGGCCAGTATGGTTGACCACCAGGCCTCCTTCGGTCTTCCAATCAGACAGCGTCACATCGCCGTCCGAGTTGTTGACGAATTCGATCTTCGAGGTTGCTTCGACGCCGATCTTCAGATCGTTGAACGAGAAGTATGTCGACGGCATGAAGGAGATTTCGCGCTGTACGTCTGCCTTGAGGTACAGATACCCGGTGCGGATGTTCGTATCGGCACCGCTTGGCACAACCGTGCCATTGCTGCGAAAGGCCTTGAGAGCGTCATTGCCGGCCAGGTCGGCCCACGAAAGCGTAATGCTCTTTGTGAGCGAGCCGGACTGCGTCGGGCTGATGTTGAGCTTCACCTTCATGGTACTGACTTCGCCCGGCTTGAGATCGTATTTGTCAGGGTCGGTCTTTGTACAACCACAACCAGGACGCACTTCCGTGATGCGCACGGCCTTGTCACCGGTATTCTTCATCTGGATGGTCGCCTCAAGGTAGCCCTCCTTCGGCGGCTTGACCTTACCCCAATCGTACGTGTCACCACCGATCACTTCGAGTTTCGGTTGAGCAAACGCCGTGACCGTGGTGACGATGGCAACGGCTACGCTGAGCAGGATACGGTTAAACATGATCTTGACCCCAACAGAGAAAGTTTTACTTGCGCTGCGCCGAAGACGAACGCGACACAAATATAGTATCGGTGGGCCTACCGCCCCTTCATCATGCGCAGCCCCAGGCCGACCGTTGTGGCGTGCCACGGATGGAGGGTCGACAGACTGGTGGCGGTGTATCCGATCATAATCGACGGCTGAAGGTAGTACCCCGTTGAAAGGGGCAGGTCGTAGCCGAGACTGACGTATGGCTCGAGAAAAAGTCCGGATGCATCGGCGATGCCCGATGTAGGAAGATCCTCCACGGTCTTGCCGCTGGCGAACGTACCGGCGCCGACGACAACCTCGCGATTGGTCATATTCGCACTCAACAGAACTCCGCCGCGCATTCCAGCCGCCGCGACGAACATCGACGATCCGAGGCGCTGGCGCACCGATGCCCCGATAGTGATATGCGACGTCACCACGCTTAGCTCGTAGCGCGTTACCAGGGGGTCATTGCCTGCGCGCACAAGCGACTGCTCCGGGGCCGTGAATGCGGCCGAATGCGTAAGCAACCCCATTTCAATGCCGACTGCGCGTGTTGGATGGACCCAGAATTCGGCAGCCAGACCGAAGCGGATCGGCACCCCTGAGCCCCGTTCAAACGAGCAGCACGGATCGGTAATGTCGGCCTCGAGATACGGCAGAGAACCACTGTGCCCCGCCAGCCCGATGACCGCCTCGAGGCCGATAAACGACGTGGGTGCTACATACGGGCGGCGCAGCGACGGCTGCCAGTCAAAGCCCTGAGCTGCAAGCTCGCTGCAGATCGCAAGCAGGACAAAGATGATCGTCCATGACCTCATCGCTGCACCACAAGCGGTATTGTCTGAAACGCGTCGGCCATGCGCACGACTACCGCGTATGCTGCCGGCGGAAGCCCGGACACATCGATGGGGATGGTCGAAAGGGGCTCACTGCACACAAACTGACGTGGCACGGCGCAAGGGCGGCCAAGCGCATCAAGGATGTCGATCGTAACAATGCTGCCGGGTTTGGCCATTAAAGCCACGGTTGCAGCATCGCCGGCCGGGTTCGGTAGGATGCCCGCACGGAACGACTTGAGTCCACTGACCGCCGTCTTGTAGGAGAGTCCACAGACGGAGTCGATCCGCACAGAGCCGGGCCTGACGAAGAGCGACAACAGATCATCACAGGCATTGGTGCCAAGGCGGCTGCTATCCTCGTTGAATGTGATCCCGCTGGCCACAGAATCACCTAAAAACAGGCGTAGCTGCAGGATCAGGAGCGTGTCTCGATCAAGCAGTCCCTGCTGATCTTGTATAACAATGCGACGTCCACTGCTGCTCGGTACGTCGGTAACGACCGCATTCTGGCAAGCCGTCAGCTCCCGTCGAATGCCCACCAGCTCCACTACCGACGGATCGTACTCCAGATAAAGCGATCCCCTTTGCGCGCCGATAGCCGAACCCGAGCCGACGCGCACAGGCATCTCGACGATGCTGCCGGGACGTGCCGAGACCGATTCCGTCAGCACAAGTAAGAGCGCGGACGCATCCTCCACATCAGCCGTCAGAGCAAGGGGGCGCACACGCTCCCGACCCGAAGTATAGAGCAGAACGTCGCCCGTGATCCGGCCGCGTCCCTGTGGTACGAAGACCGCCTGCACGGTCCGCGTCGAGCCGGCTGGCAGAAGAAATGTCGATGGCGTAAAGGTCAGATCAACATCCGGCTGATTGAAGTGTATCGAATCGATCCGCACATCTACCGGGCCGCTATTGGTGATGGCAAACTCCTCCGTCTCCACCACATCACAGCCTCGGGAGATCAAGACAACACCGTAGTCGACAGACTCGGGCTGCACCTCAAGATGCGATCGCGACGAGCCGCGGATCGGGAATACGTGCTTTGCCGCCGTAGGTGGCACGCCTCGCACGGCTCTGCGTGCAAGGTCCGTATACACCTCAATGCGGGCCTGAAAAATCGCTTTCCGGTCAGGAGCAAACTCGATCTTCAGCGTTTCCGTGCGGCCGATGCCAACGGTGGATATCGGCTCGCGGAGGACAAATGCAACGGTGCCGGACACGGTAACGATGCGCACACTATCGACGTGGATGTCGATGTTGCCGGCATTGACAAGGGGCACTGTGATCGTGGCTTTTTCCGATGCGGCAAGAACGTTCGAAACACTGATGGTATCAGCCATAACACTCACGTCGCCCGCACCATCCGTCACCCTCACCTGTCCAAGTTCGAGAGACTGCCTGATGCCAATGCCGGTGATCGTCGTCGTTAGCGTCGTGTCGGCAACGATGTCCGAATTCACATACGAGACAACGAACTCCGCCGTGTCAGCTCCCATGTCCTGCGGCAGGTAACGCATCGGCCACTCCACACGCCCGCGTTCTGCAAACTCGACGGCAGCCATGGTGTCGACAAACACCTCACTAAAGCCCAGGGAGGATGTTCTTAGCCGTAGCCGCTGCGACCGGATCTGCAGTCTGCGCTGCAGGAGACTCTGCACGGCGTATCTGGTGGCCGGAACCGGAGTGGGGTTGACGTATACACTGTCGAAACGGATCCGCCTCTGCAGACTCCCAAGCGCCTTATTGGTCTTGAGTCCACGCAATATGAAGGTTTGTGACGCAACCTGATTTGCCGAGGCCACGTCAATAGCCCGAAGGACCAGCCGGATCTCTGCCAGCGAGTCAACCGGAAACACACCGCCGGCACGATACACAACCTTGAACGTCAAGGTCGTACCGGACTTTACTGTTTCCTCATTCGAAAAGATCGTGTCGAACTCGACCACGACAGCAGACGTCGCGCCGGTCAGATCAAGTCGCGTAGCGGTGATCTTGACCTCGCTCGCCGAGGTGTTGCGCACCTGAAAACTGTCGACGATCGGCTCGCCGGGACGTGTTACGCCGAAGGCAATGACCGTATCGGCCTTGCTCGATTCACGGATAAAGAACTCGACCTGTGCGTGTGCCGCTATGGCACCGATCACAAATACGACGAGATGAACCAACCACGAATTCATGGTTGAAGCTACCTCTCTGCTATTACCACGAGCCGTAAACCGAAAGGAGCTGCGTTGTAAAGAGTCCCAGAACGATGCTGGCCGTGGCAGCCACAACAAGGGTGATACCGGCCATGCCGGCAGGATTCGGTTCGTGATGACCCTGCGACTCGGAGAAGTACATCTTCACGATGAGTCCGAGGTAGAAGTATGCGCTGATAACAGACGACAGAACTGCCACAAGTGTCAGCCACAGGAAGCCGGATTCAATCGCAGAAACAAACAGCAGGTACTTACCGAAGAAGCCCGCAAGGGGCGGAATGCCCGCAAGTGCAAACATGAATACCGCCATGGCAAACGCCAGAACGGGTTGCCGCTTGGCAAGTCCAGCATAGTCGCTGATCTGCAGATGCTGCTCGTTGCCGCGCTCAAGGATACCGACAACGACAAAGGCACCGAGCTGCATGAACACGTACGATGTGACGTAAAACACGACCGCCATACTGCCCTGATCGCTGTTGGCCACGATGCCCATCAGCAGATAGCCGGCATGGGCTACCGATGAGTATGCAAGCATACGCTTGACGTTGGTCTGCGCAATGGCCGTGATGTTTCCGATCAGCATGGTGATGGCTGAGACCAAGGCCAGCATATTCTGCAGCTTGGGCGTGAGCACATTGCCGTGAGGCATGAGTGCTGCAAACACCATGATGAAGCTGGCAAACGCGGCCGCCTTGCCTGCCGTGCTCATAAATGCCGTCACAACCGAAGGAGCCCCTTCGTAAACATCCGGTGCCCACTGGTGGAAAGGGAAGGCCGCAACCTTGAAGCCCAGAGCAACGGCCATCAGCACCGCACCGATGGACAGCAGAGCCGGGAAGTTCACCTGGCCGGTGGCTATGTGCGACGCGATCACGTCGTACTGCAACGAGCCGGTGGCACCGTAGATCAACGCCATTCCGTAGACGAGAAAGCCGGAAGCGAAGGCTCCCAGAAGGAAGTACTTCAGTCCGGCCTCAATACTGCGCGAGTTCGTGCGCAGGAATCCTGCCATGACGTAGAAGGAAATCGACATCAACTCGACACCGACGAACAGCACCAGAAGGTTGTTGGCATGGGACATAAACATCATGCCCGAGACGGCCGACACCAGGAGCGTGTAGAATTCGTCGATCTCAGCGTTCTCGCGCTGCAGATAGGGTCGGGCAGCCATCATAGTCATTAGCCCGGCGCCGCAGAACAGCACGTCAAAGTAGTTTGAGAAGCCGCCCAGGGCCACCATGCCGTTAAAAGCGATGCTCTTGTGTCCGGCCGTGATGATCGCCAGAACGGCCGTGGCCACGAGTGTTGCCACGTAGTAGCCGAAGATCAGGCGCGTGTTGTTGCGCACGAAGGCCTGAATGGCAATGCCAACGGCTCCGAGAGCAAGCCAGATGACGATCAGGGGAAGCGATCCAAAGAAGTCGATGTTCATTGAGAGGTCCTCGATCTCACATTCAGCGGTGCGTGTTCATGGAGTGTGCCGCATGGGGCGCCTGCGTCGGGACGGTGATCGTCGGAGCAGCAGTTGATGGGTTCTGCACCCAGTTGACGACGGCCTGCACTCCCTTTTCCGACATGTTCATAAGGGGCTTGGGGTTCACACCAAGCCAGATGGCCAGAAGTGCAAGTGGCACCAGCTGCCAGTACTCGCTGCGACTCAGGTCGCGCAGATGATGATTTTCGGCGTTGTCGTTCGTGCCGAACATGACGCGCTGGAACATCCACAAGAGATACACAGCAGCGAAGATCACGCCGCTGGCACTGATGATGGCATACGTCCATGACCCGAGCGTCTGACTCTTGAACGCTCCGAGCAACGTAAGAAACTCTCCGACGAATCCGTTGAGCCCCGGCAGTCCCACCGATGCGAACATGGCAATGGCAAACAGCACGGCAAAGCGAGGCATGACCTTGGTGATGCCACCATAGTCGGCGATCTCGCGTGTGTGACGACGCTCGTAAAGCACGCCAACGCAGAGGAACAACATCGGCGTCGAGATACCGTGGTTGACCATTTGCAGGACTGCACCCTGAACACCTTCGGTGGTGACCGAGAAGATGCCGAGCACGACAAATCCAAGGTGGCTCACGGATGAGTAGGCAACGAGTTTTTTGATGTCAGTCTGTACCATCGCCACCAGCGCACCATATACAATGCCGATGACCGCAAACACGCTGATGATCTCGGCAAAATGCACCGAGGCCTGCGGGAAGAGTCCCAGGTTGAACCGGATAAGACCATACGTGCCGAGCTTCAGGAGCACGCCCGCAAGAATCACCGAACCTGCCGTTGGTGCCTGCACATGCGCGTCCGGAAGCCATGTGTGCAGAGGGAAAAGCGGAACCTTGATCAGGAACGAAAGCGCAAATGCCCAGAAGAGGAACTGCTGAATGTTAAAGCCGACATGCGAGCTGATCTGCTGGAGCTTTGTCAGGTCGGCCGTAAACCCGTGTCCGGCCCACTGCGACTCGAGGCCGAGCCAGACGATGGCCACAAGCATCAGCAGTGATCCGACGAGCGTGTAGAGGAAGAACTTGATGGCCGCATAGATGCGATCCTTACCACCCCAGATTCCGATGATGAAGTACATCGGAATAAGGATCAGCTCCCAGAACACATAGAACAGGAAGGTATCCCAGGCCATGAACACGCCCGTCATACCAAACTGCAGCAGGAGCATCAGCGCGTAGTACTCTTTGACGCTTTTGCCGATCGAATCATAGGACGCCAGCAGCGCGATCGGCATGATCAGCGTGGTTAGCAGAACCAGTGGCAATGAGATTCCATCGACGCCCAGCCGGAAACCGGCGTCGAGCGCCGGGATCCAGGGTTGGTTGACCACGAACTGCAGTGCCGTGTTCGAGGCGTCGAACGCCGGGATCATCAGCAGTGACAGCAGGAACGTGACACACGAGATCACCATGGCCGTGCGCTTGATCGCCGTCGTCTGATCGCGATGGATAAACAGAATGGCAATCGAACCCAGCAGGGGGCCGAATAATGTTGCAAGCAGCGCTGACACGCCCATACGTCTAAGGTTCCGTCTGTAGTGTCACTTACCGTGAAGAGAAGCCGCAATATAGCAAACGGCCTCGCTCGGGCTGACGGGAAACCGATGCATGCGGTGCTTAGGTTTGCAGTCTATGAGCAGTTCTTCACGATCAACCCTTATGCTGGTCGGACTGGGCAATCCCGGCTCCGAGTATGAGCAGACCCGGCACAACATTGGTTTCATGGTCCTCGACGCGTTCGCAAGCGCATGTGAGGCGTCGTGGACGCATCCGTCGTCGCTGTACGATGAGGCCCGCACGCGCTATGCCGGCGTAGAGCTGGTGCTGATCAAGCCCCTTACGTTTATGAACCTGTCGGGCCGCGCCGTAACGAAGCGTTCTCGCGAGCTTTCGATCTCTCCGGCACATATCGTCGTGATCACCGATGAGTACAACTTCCCTGTCGGCAAGATCCACCTCAAACAGGGAGGCAGCGCCGGTGGACATAACGGCGTGGCGTCGGTGATCGACGAATTGGAATCGGCAAACTTCTGGCGTCTGCGCTGCGGGATCGACCGCCAGTTTGGGCCCGGGCAGCTGGTGGACTACGTTCTTTCGCCATTCGATGCGTCACAGTCGACCGACCTGAAGGCGATGATCGAAAGAAGCTGCGAAGCGATCCGGCTAGTGGCCAAATCCGGCCCCACGATGGCCATGCAGAAGATCAACACCACCGGCGGCTGAGACCGCCGCGCGCCTCAGCGCCGCATGTATCCGTCGTTGCGGATGATGCGCTGGATATTCTCGGCCTTTATGATCGACGGGAGCATGTCGTTGAGGTGCCCGTCTAGCATGCGCAGACGCGCTGCCTCGGAGGGCGTCTCGAGCAGCCCCTGCTTCTGCTGCACAGACAATCCGGCCTTCGGAGCCAGCTCAAACGAGGGTGTGTCCGTGAGCTGATCGGCAGTAAAGGTAGGCGCACCGATGCCATAGACGAGCGTAACGATGCGATTGTATCGCTCAATCACGGACTCGAGAAGGGGCGCACCGAAAGCCCCCTGCTCATCAGGGAAGTCCTCGACGGTGCCTACGGCAAAGGGCATCTCCGACGAGACCAGTTCGAGAAGTCGATATCTCCGGGTGCCTTCGATGACAATATCCAGGCGACCGTCCGGATAGCGCTTGACCTCCTCGACCACCATGGCGGCACAGCCGACCGGGTGCAGGTGACCATCCTCGACAAGGTTGATGCCAAACTCCAAACCCCGCTCAAGGCACCCGTTGATGAGGGCCTTGTAGCGGGGTTCGAAAATGTGTAGCGGCAGCCTGACGTGTGGAAACAGCACCAGGTTCAGCGGGAACAGCCCGAGCGTCACCGCGCGTGCGCCAGATACCGTTCGTTGATACGTTCCCAGTGGAGATTATTCAGGAATGCATCGATGTATCCCGCGCGGCCCGGACCGCTCTTATGATAGTAGGCATGTTCGAAAACGTCGCAACTGATAAGCGGAATACCGCCCCAGATCGCCCCATAGTGGTGCTCGTCCACCAGCACATTGAGAAGACGTCCGGAATAAAGCGAGTCGATGCAAAGTACGCCCCATCCTGAAAGCTTAGCTGCCAATGCTGAGGCTTTGAAGTCGGCCTTCCAAGCGTCGAAAGATCCGAATTCGCTCTCGATGGCAGCAAGAACTTCCAGACCCTTTGATGGATCACCATCGCCGCCCATGACTTCCCAGTAGACATCATGCAGCACGGTGCCAGCGTGATTCCACGTAAACCGGCGCTTGAGTTCACCAACCTCGCTCCAGTTGCCGTTGGCCGCCGAGCGGTCTGCACCGGCAAGCGCAGCTTCGATCTTGTTGAGGAATGTCACGTATCCTTTGTGGTGCGTGTTGTAGTGCCAGTCGGTGGTCTCGGGCGAGATCACGTCCTTGAGCAGCTCCTTCGCCTCGTCGTCGCTGTATGGACGAGGATTGAATTTCCATTCGTAGGCCATGTATACCTCGGTAGGTGTGGTGGGTAGAGTCGTAGGTAGGAAAGATCAGACGCCGAAGCTGCTGCCGCAGCCGCAGGTCTTGGTGGCATTCGGATTATTGAATGTGAAGCCCTTGCCCATGAGTCCGTCGCTGAAGTCCAGCGTCATCCCCATCAGATAGAACATGCTCTTGGCATCAATAAACACGCGCACACCGTCGGCATCCAGCACGAGGTCGTTTTCCTTGGCAGCTGCGTCAAAGCCGAGCGTATAGGACATGCCCGAGCAGCCCCCTCCCTTGACGCCGAGGCGCAGGCCGTACTCGTCTGCGATAGAGTTCTGCTGCTTGATCTTCTTGACCTCGCTGATGGCCTTTGATGTGATGATGATGTTGTCGTGCTCATCCGTACCGGTCACTCCGGTTGGGATCGACACGACGTCGTCGCCGATCATGGTGACGCTCATAGAACCTCCAGTTGAACGAGTTCGCGAGGAGCTGCCAGCTCGGCAATGCTCATCGATTTGAATGTTGATTGAATACGCTCCTGCAGTCGGCCAAGGGGCTCCTTGATCGTACACACATGCTCTGCGCTGCATGATGAATGGTCGGTGCTCTGACAGTCCACCAGAGCCTGACCAGCCCCTTCCATGACCTCGATGATCTCCGCTACGCTGATGCTTCCGGCAGCACGCGCAAGCGTGTATCCACCGGTGGATCCGGCAAACGAACGAATCAGTCCATGACGCGCAAGCTGCTGCAGCACCTTGGCCACGAGTGCCTGCGAGATGTCATAATGCGACGCAACGTCTTTGGCCGAGACAATGCTGTCGGGCCTTGCGGCCATATCCTGCATTGCCAGCAAGGCATACTCGATGCGTTTGGAGAGTCGAACCATGAGATCTTACTGATCGTAATCGGCAAAACAGTCGTCCGACGTCGGATGCGCCTGACAGGTGAGAATATACCCGTCGGCGATCTCGTCGTCCGACAGGGCTTCGCGCTCATCCATGATGGCGGTGCCCGAGACCAGACGCGCACGGCACGTGCAACAGGCGCCGATCTGACATGCATACGGAGGATCAAGGTTGGCACGCTGAGCCGCCGCGAGAATAGTCTCGTCCGGCTCGACGCTGAACTCGTGATCCTGACCATAGAGACGCACCTTAACGCGTCGTGTAATGAGTTGAGAAGTCTGTTCCATGTGCTCCATCAGTTACGGTGTTGGCGTTGGCCGTGGGGTTGACGAAAAAGATTCAATGTGAATGTGTTCTGCAGGCACCGCAATGATACCAAGGGCGGCGTTCACCATCTCGAGAAAGCCCGGTGGACCGCACAGGGCGTACTCGGCGGTCTGGTTGCCGCTGCGATGTCGCTCAACGAGCTCCATCACATCGGTCGCAGCTAGACGTCCGCCGCGCACCTCGGCAAAATCAGCAAGCGTGGCATCAGCCCCCTCTTCGAGAAGGATCACAACACGCAGACGCTCACCGTGCTCGCCATGAAGCCTGCGCAGCTCATCGGCAAACATCGTATCGGCGGCCGATACGTTGGCGTAGAAAAGCTCGACGGTGCTGAGGGGTTCTGCTACGAGTACCGAGGTGGCAATTGCAAGCAGAGGTGTGATGCCGCTGCCAGCGGCAAACAAGGCCACGCAACGCGAGGATTCCGGATGCAGGTCGATGGTGAACGACCCCTGCGGCGGGCTTACCAGGATGGTTGTGCCCGGTTGCAGAAGCGACTGGATAAAGGGCGCCGATCGTGACGTATCGCTGCGCTTTACGGCAATGGTAAGGGGCTGCCCTGCCTCGGGACTCGAGCACAGCGAAAACGCGTGTTCTTGCCAGACGCCATCAAGCTCCACACGAAGCGTGACGTATTGTCCGGCTCGATGCACGAAGGTCTGCCTGAGGTGATCCGGAACACGGAACTCAGCAACACGTGCGCGTGGCGTGGTGTCCCACGCGCGCGCGATCACCAGCGGATGGTAAGCGCTCGACGACATCAATAGAGTCCAATGGAAAACAGGGCAGCATCCGACATCATCGTCTTATCCCATGGCGGATCGAACGTGAGCTCAAGCTGCACCGACTCAACACCCTCGACGCTGCGCGAGACCTGTTCGACCTCTCTTGGAAGAGACTGCGCCGAGGGACAGTTTGGCGTGGTCAGGGTCATGGTGATGAAGACCTTTGTCTGGTCTTCAACGCGCACCTCGTAGATCAGACCAAGCTCGTAGATGTTGATCGGTATCTCCGGATCAAAAACGGTCTTGATCGCGTCGATCACCCGTTCACGCAGGTCTGGCATCGGCTGCGCGGCCGCTGCTGTCGTCGGTGTATCTGCTGGCGTATCGATCATGACGACGTCCTCAAACTGAGTGCAACAGCATAAAGGCGGATCTGCTTGAGCATGCTCGTGAGTCCGCTTGATCTGTTCTGTGAAAGATGCTGGGCAAGCCCCAGGCGCTCGGGGATGTCCTTCGGCGCTTCAAGGATCTCCTGCGGCGTCCGGTCCTGCATGATGCGGATCACGAGTGCCACAAGCCCCTTGACAATGAGAGCATCACTGTCGGCATCAAAGTGTATGCGTCCGTCGACCATCTGCGCGTGCAGCCAGACGCGTGACTGGCACCCTTTGATAAGCAGATCATCACGCCGATGCTCTTCCGGGAAGGGAGCAAGTAGCTTGCCGGTTTCCATGATCGCACCGAAGCGTTCCTCCCAGTCCGGAAGAGATGCAAGTGACTGACCGATTTGGTCGGCGACTTCAAGGATCGTACCTGATGCAGTCGAGATCATCGCAGCACCGCACATGCCCTATCGAGGGCAGAAAAAAACATTTCAACTTCGTCGACCGAGCTGTAGACCGCAGCCGAAACTCGTATGCTTCCGTTGGAGGAATACCGCTGGGTAAGAGGCATCGTGCAGTGATGGCCCGTTCGCACAGCCACACCATGCGCGTCGAGCAGAAGCCCCAGGTCCTGCGGATGAACACCGCCGAGACTGAAACTGACAATGCCCGAGTGCCCCTGATGACGGCCATGCACGTGCACACCGTCGCGACGTTGCAGGCCACCAACAAGCCGATCCGTGAGGTCCTGCTTATGGGCAACAACGGCCCGCATGTCCAGAGCATTACGCCAGGCCAGAGCCGTGCCAAGACCAATAGCCCCTTCGATGTTCGGCGTACCGGCCTCAAAACGCAGCGGACCTTCAGCATAGGTGGTCTTTTCGAAACTCACCGAAGTGATCATCGATCCCCCGCCCTGATAGGGCGGCAACGTATCGAGCAACTCGCGCCGGATGAACGCAACGCCAATGCCCATCGGACCGTAGACTTTGTGTCCGGAGAATACCAGCGCGTCGCACCCAATGGCGGCAACATCAACCTCGGCAGATGAAACACTCTGTGCGGCATCGACGATCGATACGGCACCAACGCGACGGGCAAGCTCGGCCAGCCGAGCTACTTCGTTGGTTGTTCCGAGGGTGTTGGACACGTGAACCACCGACACAACCCCGGTAGATTCATCGATCAGCTCTTCGGCCCGCGCCATATCCAGCGAGCCATCATCCAGCACTGGGATCACCCGTAGCTCTGCTCCGGTGCGCTCTCTGAGCATCTGCCAGGGCACGATGTTGGCGTGATGCTCCATCTCGGTGATCACCACGTTGCGTCGGGCGTTGCCTCCGGTAAATCGCGCTGAGAGTGTTGATGCAAGCAGGTTCAGTGACTCGGTGGTGCCGCGCGTAAAGATGATTTCCTCAGCAGTAGCACCGATGCTCTCGGCCACAACCCTGCGGGCGTCCTCAAACATCGACGTCACCTCGGCGCCGAGAACATGTCCGGCACGGTGCACATTGGCATTATGATGACGGTAGAACTCACTGATAGCGTCGATCACGACCGAAGGTTTCTGCGTAGTGGCCGCATTGTCGAGGTAGACAAGGGGCTTTCCACCATGAACGCGGCGCGACAGAATCGGGAACTCGCTGCGCATTGCGGTAAGATTCAACGCCGATGGTATGGTTGCACTCACTGTCACGCCAGAATACTCTCGGCTGAAAGTCGGCGCGCGATGCGCCGCATGACAAGTTCGCGCAGTCCCTCAAGGGATATCTTCTCGGCCACTTCCGAGACAAACGCGTATGTAAGGAGTGCCTTGGCTGTTGCCTCGTCGATCCCACGGGAACGGAAGTAGAAGATGGCTTCATCGTCGACCTGTCCCATGGTAGCCCCATGAGAACACTTGACGTCGTCGGCCCAGATCTCCAGCTGCGGTTTAGCCTGCACCTGCGCCTTTGAGCTTAGCAGCAGCGTATGGTTTGACTGATAAGCCGTTGTCTTCTGCGCCTGCGGGCGCACGTAGATCTTGCCGTTGAAGACGCCGGTAGAGCTTCCGTCATAGATGCCCTTGTAGAGCTCTTCGCTGTGGCAATGCGGTACCATATGGTCCACAACCGTGTGATTGTCCGTGTACTCGCTCTGCGCAAGGAGGCTCACGCCGTACAAAAAGCCCTGACTCGATGGTTCACACAGTCGAATGGCCAGATCGTTTCGGACGAATCGTCCGCCGATACTCAGGGCGTGCGAGGTGAACGTTGCGTCACGGTGCACGTCCGCCGTGACCGATGAGATCGAGCGGCTCGCATCCGAATCATCGGCGATCTTGTAGTAGCGGATGTGTGCAGTAGCCGCAATGCTCGCCTCGACGACCGTTACGTCAAGCACCGTTGCGCCACCGGATGTGTGACTGGAGTGGATGATGTCGGCCTCAGCCCCCTCTTCGGCAATGATCAACAAGCGCGGAGCGATAAGTGTCGATGCGTTGGCCGTCGTCTCCACAGAAAGGTGGATAGGCAGCTCACACTGCACACCCTTGCGAAGTCGAATCACGATGCCCGACTCAAGAAGTGCGGTGTTCAGAGCCACAAAGGGGTGCGAGCCGATCGGCGCGCCGGAACCAAGAGTGCGGGCTACATCCTTATCGTTCTCGACGATATCGGACGTCAGCTCGAGAATGTCAACTCCGTCAGGTACATTCGTCAGGTTTGCCTCAACAACGCCGTCGACGATACGAATGCTGATATGCTGACCCAGTGCAGAGGCGACCTCTGTCATCGAGGTGCGTGCGTCGGTAGACGCCGCTCGTGCACTCCATCGGACCGGTACATAGGAATAGTCGAGTCCGATGAACGGAAAGAGATTTGTGTACTTCCATTCCTCGTGACGCGTTGTCGGGATGCCCATTCGGACGAATTCCCGCAGACCCTCCCGACGCAGAGCGTCGAGACGTCCGTCGGATGACTCCACGTCGCCAGAGACGACGTGTGCTGGCACCAGACGCTGGGCTAGTTCGACAAGTGGATGGGTTGACATTTACGCCTCCACCGCCGCTTCCTGCTTAAGCCAGTCGTAGCCACGCTGCTCAAGTTCAAGTGCCAGGGATTTGTCGCCCGACTTTACGATCCGACCGTTCCAGAGCACGTGCACATAGTCCGGTACGATATGATCAAGAAGACGCTGATAGTGCGTGATGACGATCGTTGCGTTATCGGCACGTCGCAGGGCATTCACACCCGAGGCCACAATGCGCAGCGCGTCGATGTCGAGTCCGGAGTCTGTTTCATCCAGCACGGCCAGCACGGGATCGAGCATGGCCATCTGGAAGATTTCGTTGCGCTTTTTCTCGCCCCCTGAAAAACCCTCGTTAAGCGAGCGTTGCAGGAATGACGGATCCATTTCTACCAGAGCCATGCGCTCACGCATGAGAGCCAGAAATGCCGCTGGCTCAAGGGGCTCCTGTCCACGATGCTTGCGCGACTCATTGACGGCGGTCTTGACGAAGTTGGCCGTAGACACGCCCGGGATCTCCACCGGGTACTGAAAGGCCAGAAACAGGCCTTCACGGGAGCGTTCTTCGGGCGAGAGCTCCATGAGTTCCTTGCCGTTAAAAAGCACGGAACCTTCGGTGACGCTGTAGTCTTCACGTCCGGCCAGAACGGATGCCAGCGTTGACTTGCCGGACCCGTTCGGTCCCATGATGGCATGAACCTCGCCGGCGTTGACGGTGAGGTCTATGCCCTTGAGAATTTCCCGGTCCTCGATCGAGGCGTGAAGATTGGTGATCTGCAGTAGTGGTGTCATCCGACGCTTCCTTCGAGTGAGATTGCTAGGAGTTTCTGGGCTTCCACGGCGAATTCCATGGGAAGCTGATTGAGCACTTCACGTGCGTAGCCGTTGACGATCAGCGCCACAGCGGCCTCGGTGTCAATGCCACGCTGATTGCAGTAGAACAGCATATCCTCACCGATCTTCGAGGTTGTGGCTTCATGCTCGACCGTGGCCGTGGAGTTGGCAACTTCCAGGTACGGGAACGTGTGTGCGCCGCAGGCATCGCCGATCAGCAATGAATCGCATTGCGAGAAGTTACGTGCCCCCTGCGCCACCGGTAGCACCTTGACGAGACCGCGGTAGGAGTTCTGCGAAACACCGGCCGAGATGCCCTTGGAGACGATGCGCGAGCGCGTGTTGCGCCCGATGTGGATCATCTTCGTGCCTGTGTCGGCCTGTTGCTTGTTGTTGGTTACGGCTACCGAATAGAATTCTCCGATCGAATTGTCGCCCTTGAGGATGACGCTCGGATACTTCCACGTGATGGCCGAGCCGGTCTCGACCTGTGTCCACGAGATCTTACTGTCGACCCCGGCGCAGATCCCTCGCTTGGTTACGAAGTTGTAGATGCCGCCCTTACCGTCTTTGTCGCCCGGGAACCAGTTCTGCACGGTCGAATACTTGATCTCCGCGCGGTCATGTGCCACAAGTTCGACCACGGCGGCATGGAGCTGATTCTCATCTCGCTGCGGCGCGGTGCATCCCTCGAGATAGCTCACGTAGCTTCCCTCGTCGGCGATGATGAGGGTGCGCTCGAACTGCCCTGAATTACGAGCATTAATGCGGAAGTACGTGCTAAGCTCGATCGGACAGCGTACGCCTTTCGGAATGTAGACAAACGATCCGTCGCTAAAGACAGCAGAGTTCAGAGCCGCATAGAAATTGTCATTCGGTGGGACGACCGAGCCGATGTACTGGCGCACGAGTTCAGGATGACTTTCCAGGGCCTCACTGATCGGGCAGAAGATGATGCCAAGCTCGGCGAGCTTGTCCTGGAAGGTGGTCTTGACGCTGACCGAGTCGAACACCACGTCGACGGCAACTCCGGCCAGTACCTTCTGCTCCTCCAGAGGAATTCCGAGCTTTTCGAACGTAGCCAGCAATTCTGGATCGACCTCATCGATCGAGCTCAGCTCGGGTTTCTTCTTCGGTGCAGCCCAGTAGATGATGTCCTGAAAATCCACCGGCGGGTAGTCCACGTTGGGCCAGGTTGGCTCTTTCATGGTTTTCCATTGCTGATAGGCCTTCAAGCGCCATTCCAGCATCCATTCGGGCTCGTTCTTCCGGGCCGAAATGAAGCGCACGACGTCTTCACTGAGCCCCTTGGGGAGCAGTTCCTGCTCAATGTCGGAAGTGAATCCATATTTGTATTCACTCCCAACGACCTCATCGAGAAGTGTTTGTTGGTCCATAGACGGCAATATACGACTAAATTAGTCCTAGATAGGTGTGTAGATGTGGAGCGAATACGAAACCGCCCCCTTGGAACGTCGGAAAACAGACCAAGGGGGCGCTTTGTTCCCGCTAACACGGGAGAGGTTTCTCGGGATATCAGCGGGCGATCACGACTCTCGTGCGAGCAAGCGTTGCTCCGTCGGTAAACTCAAGGGTATACATGCCGGGTGCCAGCATGTCGGTCTTGAGGCGGATGTCGCCCGAGCGTCCGATGTTCTCAGCCCCCTGCATGGTAAGGCGAGCACCGCGCATATCGATGAACGTAAAATGCGCGCCCTGACGCGGTGTTTCGTTAAGATTCAGGCGCACGGTCAGATCACCGTCGGCAGGTACGGGGCCAAGTACGCGCAGCATTGCACTGTCATCCGACTCTTCGTCCACCGACGTACCGCCCATGACCACGACCGTTGCCGGCGTGCTTGTAACGGTTCCGCATCCACCGGTGACAGCGCAGGTGTACTGACCATCGTTGGATTTGGCAGCAGCCGACACGGTGTACTCGGCAGCCGTTGCGCCGGGAATATCGGTTCCCGACTTGCTCCACTGGTAGGTAAGCGTCGACCCCGTGGCAGCCACTGACAGAGTGAATGGCTTACCCTCATCAACCGTAAGACCCTGCGGCTGGCGGCTAATGACAGTCGGCGTTCCGATCAGCACATTGGCCATGGACGACGTCACACTCGGGTTGCACGTGCCGCTGACCAGGCAGTCGTACTTGCCGGCCGTCGATGCGTCGACCGACGCAATCGTGTAGGTGGCTTCCGTCGCACCGGCGATGTTCACGCCCGCCCTACGCCATTGATACTTTACTCCGGCACCATCGGCGGTAACAGAAAGCGTCACCGGCTTTCCACCGCAGGCAGAGGCATCAGCCGGCTGCTTGGTGATCGATGGTGGACTGGAGATCGTGAAGGGGGTGAGCAGCTCGCTCACGTGACCGTGGATGGTGGTCACACGCACGACGTACTGCCCTGTCGGGAGCGCCGGTACCTTCCACAGGTAACTGCGACCGCCCACATTCTTGGCTACATCCGTCCAGACGTTCGAGCCATAGGCCGAGTACTGCAACTGGAAACGCGCCGTATCGGCAAAACCGGCAGCCGACCACGAGATCGGCTTGCTGATTCCGACGCAGTAGATCTCGCCCCCTGCCGGAGCTGTCACCTCAACAACGCCGAACGCATGCTTGGCAACGTATCCGTGGAGTCCATCGGAGGCTCCGGAGGCAGATTTTGGATACGTCAGAAGGTTCTTCGAGGTTGTACTTGCGACGTAGTAAGGATTGCCGAGGGGGTCAAGCGCAAGGCAGCGAACGGTGTCGTTTCCGTTGCCGCTGACCAGCGTAGCGTAGATGTTCGTGGCCGTGTTGATGGTCGCGATGAATCCGTCGGTGTCGCCCGCTCGCGACGAGACAATTCCGGCACCCTCGAGCGGGAAGTTCTCCGAATTGGTCGTTCCGGCCATCATGACGGTTGTGCCGGAGATCAACCGCACGGCATGTGCTTCGTCGTCGCCTGTGCCGCCATAGTATGTCGTTCCGGCAAGTTCACGTCCGTCGTCAGCATAGAACGAGAGGAAAATGTCCTTTTTACCGATCCGCTGCGTGTTGAGAGTGCCAACGGCCGGCAGATTAGCCGACGTGGTCCAGCCGACGATGTAGGCGCGTCCAAGGTCGTCGACCACAATGTCTTTTCCTTCCTCGTCTCCATCACCGCCGAAATACGTTGAATATGTTCCGTCGTCAGTGCTGGCAAGCGTCAGATCGCGGCTAAGCTTCACGACAAACGCGTCCGTGTAGCCGCCGTTGAAGGTCTCGTCGGCCGGCTTCCGTCCCGATGCAAATCGGTCGGACGTCGGAGCCGTTTCGAAATTCGATGAGGTGGTCGAACCGGTCATGTAGACGCTGTTCGATCGATCAAGAGCCATGGCATTGAAAATGTCGTGACCCGTTCCACCAAAGAAGCGTGACAGAAGAAGCGAACCATTTGCAGAAAAGGACGCTACAAAGCCGTCGGTCTGACCCTGATTAGCTCCACCGCCCGGAACGTCGCGGAATGTAGGTGGCCTGCCCCAACCGCCCGGGATGCTGATCCTGACCGTGGCCGGGAACGTGACCGGGAAGTTGGTGGTCGATGTTGTGCTGCCGGCAACGAACATCACCCCGTCCTGGTCGACCTTGATCGCACGGCCGATGTCGTCCTTGTTCCCGCCATGATAGAACCCAACGATGAGCTTGGTAAGCGTCGAGTCGAACTTTGCTACAAAGGCATCCGACAGGGCCTTGTAGAGCTTGCCGGTAACGCCCGATGTCGTCGGGAAATCCGAAGAACCGGTCTCACCGGTCACATACACATTGTTGTTCTTGTCCTTGGTCAGCGAATAGATCCGGTCATCGGCTCCCCCACCAATGAAGGTGTATGACAGGACCTTCTCCAGACGCGTGTCCAAGCGCGCCAGAAAGCCGTCGAGCTTACCCTTGATGGATGTGCTGTAGCCCCCTGTGGCACCCGGAACAGCGAACTCCGAAGTCGTACCGGCAACCACGATGGTTCCATTGGAGAGATACTCGACGCCGACGAGCTCGTCATCACCGGGTCCACCGACAAACGAGCCGTAGACGGTCGACGTCGGCGGCGTAACATCAGCAACTTCATTCTTTGCGCCGCCAAGCAGGTCATGACGCAAAAGCGATACGTCAGCACCAGCCTTGAGAATGATCTCGCGGCGGACGCGGCCATCAGCACCGCGGCTGAAGGCAAATGTCACCCCGGGGTAGTACTCCTCCAAGGCTACATCTGACACTACCGGTGCTGTTACCCACTGACTAGGCTGATTGCCAAGCGCAAAAGTCACCATGCTGATGGTGGCCCCCGACTTGAGGTTGAATGTAGGGCTCATGAAACGGAATCCCTCACGCGTGACATTTCCGATGCGCTTCTGCTCGGCTCTGACAAGCGAATACTGGTCGACCACGACGCCCGTGCGCGTGACCCACACATCGGCACCGTTCTGCCGGGCGGCACAGAGGACTTCGGCAGGCCACTGACCGACGTTTACTATGAAGCCCTGCACCTGCGTCTGTGCGGCTTCTATGGTGGAGGCCAGCACTGCGTTGCCGGCAAATGTCATGACAAAGACTGCCGCGATCAGGCGCAGAAAACGCCCGTAATATGCTTGCATGAAGGGTGTCCCAGATGAGGAAACTGATGCTTGGTCGACCCCGAAGAACAGCACACGAGGGAAAATGTTACGAGCTGATAACGAAAAACTGAAAAGGTCCCGCAACAAATGCTGCGGGACCTTGGTAACGTCGAGAGATGTGTCAGGGGGCTGAGGGTTAGCGCACCACCTGGATACGTAGCGTCCATGTTGTGGCTCCGGCCGCGATCTTCAACAGATGCGTTCCGGACTGACACTCCGTGGTCGGAATGTGCATGTCGTGCGTTCCCTGTGCAAGCATACCGGCGTTAAGACGGGCAACCAATCGACCCTGAAGGTCGATCAGCGAGGCTGTCACCTCAGATGCAACCGGCAGTTCAAAGCGCACATGCGCCATGTCTGCTACGGGGTGGCTACCGACCAGGCGAAGCGAGCCGATGGCGAGGACCTCTTCATCAACTGACGTCGTCGTCACTGCAACGATGGCTTTTTCGGAGGTGACCGTTCCACAGCCCCCTTCAACGCGGCAGGTATACTCTCCCTCGTCAGCCTTGGATGCCGACGCAACAGTATAGTCGGCGGAGGTAGCCCCCGTGATCGGCGCTCCGTTGCGAAGCCATTGATATGCGAGATTCGAACCTGTGGCAGCTACCGACAGCGTGAATGGTCTGCCAGCATCGACCGCAACACCGGACGGCTGCCTGCTGATAGCCGTAGCCACGGCCGTTGTGACATTGACAGCAGCAGACGTTGCATTCGGCGCGCAGGTTCCGGTGATCACGCAATCATACCGGCCAAGAGCGGCCGCATCAAGGGCAGGAATCACGAGTGTGTCGGCTGTTGCACCGGCGATGTTGTTACCACCTCGGCGCCACTGATACTTCAGTCCTGCACCCTCGGCCACAACACGAAGCACCAGACGTCCACCAAGGCATGCGCTGGCATCCTTGGGTTGTTCCTTGATCGAAGGTGGATTGGAGATAGTAAATGGCGTCAGCAGGCGACTCATGTGACCACGTGACGTTGTGATGCGCATCTGGTACAGACCTGTCGGAACGTTCGGGACCTTCCACGAGAAGCTGCGTCCGAGAGCCGTGCGCGTCAGCACAGTCCAGTTGCTGGAACCTGCAGGGGCGAGCTCGATAGAATACTTTGTCGAGTCTGGCAGTACCTGGGCCGACCAGCTAATGGCACGGTTCGAACCGGCACACCAGACCTCATCGCCGCTCGGGACGGTGAGCTCAACAGTTCCGATCGCATACTTGCCGACATAGGCATTTGAGCCCCCTACTGCGCCTTGGGCTGCGCTGTCCGGGAGCCGAAGATTGTCCGACGTTGTTGATGTCACGTAATACAGATCGCCAACGGGGTCGACCGACAGCGCAACCACAGTATCTTCATCGGAGCCACCGAGGAGAGTGGTGTAGGAGTTAGTGGACGTATTCATGAGTGTGATGAATCCGTCCGTTGGGCCGATGCGTTCGTTGCTCGCTCCATCACCGGCAACGGGGAAGTCCCCTGACTGTGTAGCTCCGCAAAGCACGGCAAGACGAGACACGGAATTGAAGCGGACACTCCTGACGTCATCCTTACCTGTGCCGCCAAAGTAGGTTGCTCCCGTGAGATTTCGTCCGTCATCAGGAAACACAGCCAGAAAGATATCCTGGTCTCCGATGGGCTGCGTTACCAGTGTACCGATGGTCTCGAGGTTGGTCGACTTGGTCACTCCCACAACTTGCGCGCGCCCGATTTCATCGACGAAAATGCCACGCCCCTCTTCGTCGCCATTTCCGCCGAAGAACGTCGAGTATGTTCCGTCATCGGACTTGGCCAGCTGGAGCTCATTGTTCATCTTCACCACAAAAGCATCGGTCGTGCCGCCGTTGAACGTCCGGTCATACGGAAGACGACCCGATGAGAAGAACCCCGGCGTGGGTGATGTCTCAAAGTCCGGCGACGTTGTCGAACCGGTGAAATAGACGCTGTTGGATCCGTCGATACACATCGCCGTCACGCGGTCGATGCCGCTGCGTCCGAAGTACCGGCTCTGTTGCATCGAACCGTTAACCGAAAAGAAGGCCAGGAAGATGTCGACGACACCCTGATTGGATCCGCCGCCGGGCTCGGTGAACGTCCGACCGCGCCAGTCACGTCGCGTGATGGTGACCGGAAATGTTACCGGCAGATTGGTCGTTGAATTCGTGTTGCCGGCAAGGAAGATGACGCCGTTCTGATCAACGGCAATGGCAACGCCGATGTCATCCTTGTTTCCGCCATGGTAACCGCTGATCTGCAGCCTGGTGAGCGTACTGTCAAACTTCGCGATGTAGGCGTCGATGCCGGCCTTGTAAAGCTGGCCGGATGCTCCCGACGTCACGGGAAGATCGGCAGACGACGTCTCGCCGGTGATGTAGATGCTGTTTGCCTTGTCACGCACGAGCGAATTGATACGGTCTTCTCCGTTGCCACCGTAAAAGCTGTACGAAAGCACGCGCTGGAGCTTCCGGTCGAGACGCACGAGATAGCCGTCGCTAACCCCCTTGAGTGACGTCGAGTATCCGCCCGTAACGCCCGGGTAGGACAGGCTGGATGTCGTACCACCGATCACGACCTCCCCATTGGACAGGTACTCGATGCCGGCCACCTGGTCATCAGACGGACCACCCACATACGAGGCGTAGACGATCGACGAGGTCGGCGAGACGATCGCGCGTGGCGATCCGCCATCAGCCGACGGTTCCACAACAACACTGGCAGCGGATGGACTCACGCCCTGGTCAAGAATGAAGTGCTGCTCAAGCCCCCTGCCAACGGCGCGATACTCAACGCTCACCCCGGGTGCGGCATCACGGATCACGACCGATCGATAGACCGGCGCAGCAAACCACTGCGATGAGTTCCGCCCAAGAAAGAAACTGACCGTTGAGACCTGCTCGGATGCAACCACCGTTACCGCTTGCCCGGCGTTGAGCAGACGCCGCGACTCGACGCGTCCGTTGCGCATACCGGCGGCGCGATCCGTTGTATAGGTATCGACCTCTGTGCCGTATCGGGTAACCCAGACGTTCTGTCCGTTCGAGCGATAGGCATACAGTACATGCGAGGGCCATTGTCCGACATTGCCAATGAGCCCATCGATAGATGCCGATGGCGCGGAGGCCACGGACGTCGCTGGGGTCTTCTGACTGTAAAGGTCGCCCGTAACACAACACCAAACGAGCGTAGCAAGGAGGAAAAACTGCATTGGATAAGCCATCAGCTTGTTGAACATGATTGCGAACGGACCGGCAAGCCGGCAGAGAATGACGCGTTGATGTACGTCCCATTGCCGCCGGCCGTACCTTTGCGGGCCAGAGTTGACCAGCCGCGAAAATACCACAACACGGTCGTCGTCATGGGCGTTCAAAAGCTTGTAACACCAAAACCACCGCGACGTTTCCACTAATTGTTTCCCCACCAGGTCATGTCCATCCGTCTTGCCGTCAACATTGATCACGTAGCCACGCTCAGAGAAGCCCGCGGAGGCATTGAGCCCGATCCCGTGCATGCGGCCGTCCTTGCCGAACTGGCCGGTGCCAGCGGTATTGTCTGTCACCTGCGTGAGGACCGTCGCCACGTGAACGACCGCGACGTCCGTGTGCTGAGGGAGGTCGTAACCACCAAGCTCGACCTTGAGATGGCCGCTTCCGAAGAGATCATTGTCATTGCCCTGGATATTGTGCCGGACCTGGTGACGCTGGTACCTGAGAAGCGTGAGGAGCTCACGACGGAAGGGGGCTTGGCAGTCGCCGGACACATCGAACGCTATCGAACGCTTACCGAGCGGTTCCATGAGCGCGGCATCGAGGTCAGCTTTTTCATCGAACCGGAAGCCGATCAGATCGAGGCAGCCGCTGCGTGCGGCGCTGATATCATCGAGCTGCACACGGGAACGTATGCCAATGCCCGCAGCGGAGCCGCATCGATGATCCAGCTGGAACGCCTAACGTCGGCCGCACGCATTGCCGCCCAGGCCGGACTGGTTGTTACGGCCGGACATGGGCTCGACCTGCGAAACATCAGCCCCCTGAGATCGATCGAGGAGATCGAGGAAGTTTCCATCGGGCACGCCCTGGTAGGACGTGCCGTTCTGGTCGGATTTGAGCGCGCCGTCGGAGAATATCTCGAGGTACTGCGCTAACCCCTGCGAGTTAGGCCTTACCGCCTAGAGCGCTGGCAACAAAATCACGGTTCATCTGGGCGATGAACTCCGCGCTGATACCCTTCGGACAAGCGGCCTCGCACTCATAGTGATTCGTGCAGGCACCGAAACCTTCGGTGTCCATCTGAAGCACCATGTTCATGGCGCGAGAAGAACGCTCGGCCTGTCCCTGCGGGAGTGATGCAAGGTGACCGATCTTGGCCGCCGTAAAGAGCATGGCCGAAGAATTCGGGCAGGCGGCTACGCATGCTCCGCAACCGATGCAGGCCGCAGCATCCATGGCACGGTCTGCATCCGGCTTACCGATGGGGATCGTGTTTCCGTCCTGGGCATTGCCCGTGTTAACGCTGACAAAGCCGCCCTTCTGGATGATCCGGTCGAACGAACCACGGTCGACCACCAGATCACGAAGAACCGGAAAGGCCTTGGCCCTCCATGGCTCGATGTAGATCTCGTCGCCATCCTTGAATGTCCGCATGTGCAGCTGGCACGCCGTGGTTCGGGCAAGTGGCCCGTGAGGGCGACCGTTGATGACCATTCCGCAGGTTCCGCAGATACCCTCACGGCAGTCGTGATCAAAGGCAACCGGAATCTCACCCTTGGCAATGAGCTCCTCGTTGAGCACATCGAGCATTTCGAGGAAGCTCATGTGCTCGCTCACGTTGGCAAGATCATACGTCTTGAGCATACCCGTGTCGTTCGGTCCGGCTTGACGCCAGATGTGAAGTCTGAGGTTCATTACTTATAGCTCCGTGTTGCCAGTTTGACGTTTTCAAAAGAAAGGGGCTCTTTGTGCAGCGTTGGGGTGTTGCCCACGCCGGTATGCTCCCACGCCGCAACGTAACAGTAGTCGTCGTCGTTGCGAAGCGCCTCGCCATCCTCGGTCTGGTACTCTTCGCGGAAGTGGCCACCACATGACTCGTTGCGCTGAAGGGCGTCAAAGCACATCAGCTCTGCAAACTCAAGGAAGTCGGCAACGCGCAATCCCCGCTCAAGGGACTGGTTCAGCTCGGTGCCCGAGCCGGGCACAACGAGATTCTGCCAGAACTCCTCGCGAAGTTCAGGGATCCGCTGCAACGCTTCTTTCAGGCCCGACTCGTTGCGAGCCATGCCACACTTGTCCCACATGATCTTGCCCAGTTCACGATGGAACGAATCAGGCGAGCGCTTGCCACCGATCGACAGGAGCGTCTGGATCTTCTGCTCCGCATCCTTGACGGCCTGCTGTGCTTCGGCACCCTCACTGCTGACGGCCGCAAGGCCGCCCTGGGCCAGATACCCACCTATGGTGTACGGGATGACGAAATATCCGTCGGCCAGACCCTGCATAAGAGCCGAGGCACCGAGACGGTTTGCTCCGTGGTCGGAGAAGTTAGCCTCGCCGAGCACGAACAGACCGGGCACGTTCGACATCAGGTTATAGTCCACCCAGAGTCCACCCATCGTATAGTGCACCGCAGGATAGATGCGCATCGGCACCTTATATGGGTTTTCGCCGGTGATGCGCTCGTACATTTCAAACAGGTTGCCATAGCGGTCGGCAATGGCCTTTTCGCCAAGCCGGCGGATGGCGTCCGAGAAGTCGAGATATACACCCAGACCGCCGGGTCCGACGCCGCGTCCTTCGTCACAGACTTCCTTGGCGGCACGTGATGCGATGTCACGGGGCGAAAGGTTCCCGAACGAAGGATACTTACGCTCGAGATAGTAATCACGGTCTGACTCAGGGATCTGGTCAGGACTGCGGTGATCACCCTTGGTCTTCGGAACCCAGATGCGACCGTCGTTTCGGAGTGACTCCGACATCAGCGTGAGCTTTGACTGGTAGTCGCCGCTTTGGGGGATACACGTCGGATGGATCTGCGTATAGCAAGGGTTGGCAAACAGTGCACCACGCTTGTGAGCACGGTAGGTGGCCGTAACGTTACAGGCTTTGGCATTCGTACTCAGGTAGAAGACATTTCCGTACCCACCGGTTGCCAGGATCACTGCATCGGCCATGTGAGAGCGCACGACTCCCGTGACCAGGTCACGCGTGACGATGCCGCGGGCACGTCCGTCCACAACGATCAGGTCCATCATCTCCTGCTTGTTGTGAAGCTTGACCTTGCCAAGGCCCACCTGACGCATCAGCGCCTGATACGCGCCAAGCAGCAACTGCTGACCGGTCTGACCCTTCGCATAGAAGGTACGCGAGACCTGTGCTCCGCCAAACGAACGGTTACTGAGATAGCCGCCGTACTCACGAGCAAACGGAACGCCCTGCGCCACGCACTGATCGATGATGTTCACCGATACCTGGGCCAGACGGTAGACATTCGATTCGCGAGCGCGGAAGTCGCCCCCTTTGACCGTGTCGTAAAACAGCCGCCAGACGCTGTCACCGTCGTTCTGGTAGTTCTTGGCGGCATTGATGCCACCCTGTGCGGCGATCGAATGAGCGCGACGTGCCGAGTCATGATAGGTGAACGCCTGCACGTTGTAGCCGAGCTCTGCCAGCGTTGCCGAGGCCGACGCACCGGCCAGTCCGGTGCCGACCACGATGACGGAGAACTTCCGCTTGTTAGCAGGGTTGACGAGTTTGAGCTCAGCCCGATGCTTGTCCCATCGCTGCTGGATGGGTCCGCCCGGAAGTGCACTGTTAAGTTCCATACCGTTGAGCTTTCTGCGATTAGATCTTGACGAGTCCGAGAATGATGGCCAGCGGCACAGCCGAAAAACCGAGGGCGATGAGGATCGAAAGCGCCGGACCGATGGTGCGCACCAGCGGCACGATTCGGCGGTTGGTGACGCCGAGCGTCTGGAAGGCGCTGGCAATGGCGTGGTTTAGGTGAAGACCCACCATGACCATTGACAGCAGATACAGCACAGTGATAAGGGGCTCGCTGAAGCTCTTGACCACCATCGTGTAGACATCCGGCACGAGCTCGCCCGACGGCAGGATGAACGTTGCCTGCGCATAATGCTGCGCATGAACGGCCCCCCACGTGAAATGGGCAAGATGATAGAGCACATAGGTGATGAGCAGCAGTCCGGAATACAGCATGGTTCGCGAGGCCAGCGTCGAGGAACGCGCCTCTACCCGTGCATACTTCTGCGGACGTGCCTGGCGGTTGCGACGCGAGAGCGTTATGGCCGACGCCACGTGCAGAATGAAGAACGTCAGCAGTCCGATGCGCGCGCCCCAGAGAACGGCACCATGACCCATGGTGCGCAGACCGTGAGCGTATTCGTTGATGTGCGCCTGACCCAGAAAGACCAGCAGGTTACCCGAGAGGTGACCCAGCAGGAACAGGACCAGGAAAAGTCCTGTAATGGCCATAAGCCACTTTTGGAACAGATTCGAACGCCAGATGTCGCCGAACGCCTTCATGAGATGCCTTACCGTATTGATCGATGATCGACGAGCCAGAACACGCATGCCGTCGAAAAGGTGCCGCGAATTTACAAATCGGCAAACGATCGTAGCTTTGAGTCATGTTATCCGTACGCCACCTCACAAAATATTACGGCGCGCACTGCGCCAACAACGACGTCTCGATCGATGTTCATCAGGGACGGATCTTTGGTTTGCTGGGCCCCAACGGGGCGGGCAAGACCACCCTCATCCGGATGATCACCGGCATCACACTGCCCGACTCGGGCACGATCACGCTCAGCGGACTGGATTCGGTGGACGTGCGGCGCGAGCGCATCGGCTACCTTCCGGAAGAGCGCGGGCTGTACAAGAAGCTCACCGTGGAGGCCCAGCTGCGATACTTCGCCGGCCTCAAGGGGCTTGATGCGCGCAGTGCCACAGAGCGCATCGGATACTGGCTTGATCGCATGGACGCCACCGGCTGGGGGACGAAGAAGATCGAAGAACTTTCTAAGGGGATGCAGCAGAAGGTGCAGTTCATCGCTACGATCCTGCATGCCCCATCGCTGCTGATCCTGGACGAGCCGTTCAGCGGACTCGACCCGGTCAACGCCGACCTGCTGATCACGGTCACCCGTGAGCTGCAGCAGAGCGGGACGACCATCATTCTCTCGACCCATCAGATGGATCAGGTCGAACGGCTCTGTGACGACATCGCGCTCATCAACCACGGACGCGTGGTTCTTGCCGGTGAAGTCTCCGAAGTCCGCTCACGCTACGAGTCAGACCGCATCCGCGTGCGCTGCACGGGTTCAGTGGAGCCACTTCTGCATATCCCGGGAACGCAGGTGGTCGATCAGACAGGATCGGCCGTCGTCTTGCGCCGCGACCCGTCGACCAGCGTACGCGATGTGCTCGGCAACGTCGCTTCAGCGGTGGATGTTCTCGAGTTCTCCGTCATGCAGCCGTCTCTGCACGAGATATTTGTGCGAACGGTCACGTCCTCATCGGCCGGGTCAGCCGCTGCATGATGCGACGTCGGCCGCTTGCAGCCGCAGTGATTCTTGGGCTGCTGCTGATCTGTCTCGCATCGGTTCTGTTGCGTCCGCTCAATTGTGAGGGGTCGGTCAGCATCGCGCGCTCGAAGGTCTCCATCCGGCCCTTTATCGGACTGATCTCGCGCCAGGCCGGCACGGTGCAGCTGTTTACCGTGCGCATTGGTGCGCGCTTGGGACTCTGGATAAGTGGCCGAAGCATTCAGCCGGGATGGTATGATTTCCGACCTGACATGACGGCGCTGGACGCGATCACGATGATCGTTCTGGGGCGCCGCGAGCCCCTCATCAAGGTGACCATTCCGGAAGGGTACACCATCGATCGTATTGCCCGCCGACTCTCGGCACGGGCAAACATCGATTCGGCTGCCTTCGTGGCATGGTGTTCGGCCGACTCTGTGCGACGGCGCTACGGCGTGCAGGCCCCCTCGATGGAGGGTTTCCTGATGCCCGACACGTACTTCGTGCTTCGCTGTGATGATGTCGATTACGTCGGCGAAATGATGGCATCGCATGCACGGCGCGTCTGGTCGACGTTGCCTGGGTTGGACTCATCGGCCGACTGGAACGATCGTCTTCGGCTGGCCACACTGGCCTCGATCGTGCAGCTCGAAGCAGCCGTCAATGATGAGATGCCTACGATCGCCGGCGTGTATGCCAACCGGCTGCGCATTGGCATGCTGCTGCAGGCCGACCCGACGGTGCAGTACCTTACGGGCCGTGACCGCATCACCGGGGTTGAACTGCGCGATGCGTCAAACCGCTACAACACCTATGTACACAAGGGGCTCCCGCCCGGACCGATCGGCAATCCGGGACGCCTTGCGCTGGAAGCCGCCTGCCGGCCGCAGTCGCACGACTTGTTGTTCTTTGTAGCAAGGGGCGACTCGAGCCGGCGTCACCGTTTTGCACGTACGCTCGCCGAACACAATGCCAACGTGCGCCTCTACCGCCAGGCGCGCCGAAGTGCTGCAGATGTCAGTCTGAACTGACCACGGGACTTTCTTTGCCGCGCTCGTCGGTAGCCTGGACACGGAACGTGAACGGTTTGGAAGCATCTCTTCGGCTGACCTCGAAGACCTCGAGCCAGGTGATGGCCGGACGGGCATTATCGGCCTGACGCAGATAGCCCGAAAGCTTTCGCACCGATCCGGCATTACCATCGACCAGGCGAAGCTGAGGCCTGTTCTCACCGCGCTCGTGCGACGAAAACTGCACCACCACAAGTCGTTTATTCGGGTCTTGATCGCGCCGGATCTCACGGATCACCGGCGCCGGAAAGGGGCGCACCTGGATCTGCTGCGCATTCGGGTCCGACGCCCCATCGATCATCCGCTCAAACACAAAGGTCCGGCCAGTGTCACGGGCTGAAAACCGCAACCGTAGCTGCCCCTCGGACGTCGAGGCAATCTCGCGACTTCCGTCGCGGACAACCGCGCGGATACCGGGGCGATCGGCAGGGATCTTCGGGTCGACGACATACTCCACGCCCGGATAGACCACGTCGGGCACCGACGGTGTGGAGTAGCTCAGAGCTATTACCCGGAAACTAGTCGTCCGCATGACTCCATCGGAACGGCGTGCCGTGACTTCGACCGTTGAGGTTCCCGACCGTGGTGCGCGTCCCCGTATCACAAGCGTCCGCTGTTCGATCGTGCGCGAAAGATCAGAGATCGGCTCGCCGCTCACGCGCAGTGAGGGCATCTCGGCAAGGTCCCGCTGCGGGTCGGCCCCGCCCAGCGAAATGCGATTGCTCCACTCCTGCGATGAGAATGTGACCACCTGATCACGGGCCGGCTCGATCCAGAACTCGCCCGCTCCGGCAGGGCCTTCGGCTGGCATTGCCGTCTCGCGGAGCACGAGAGTGTCACGCCGACCCGGCATGAAGACCAGTTGAGGGGGCTGCTGATCGTTGACCACGGTTGTGAGCACAAACTGCGTGCTGCCGACGGCGCTGAGTGCATCGGTGGCAACGCCGTTGACGGGCACGCCACTGGCTTGAAGGATCACCCGGAACGTTTTCGATGCGGAAGCATCCGTCAGAGGTCGCCACGAAAAGACGAATGCACTGCGCCCGGCATCATGCCGCACTGTGGCAAACCGGCGCGGCATGCTGCTGTCCTCATCGATCGTCAGCGTCTGCCCGGTGGCAACGTCTTCAATGATCGCCCGGACCCTGACGTTGGTGAGCTCGGGTGAATAGCGGATAACGTTCGTCGAGTCCATACCAAGCACCCGAACGCCCCCTGACGAGTCACGCTTGACCTCGCATGTAAGGCGGATACGTTCCGGGAAGAGCTCAATGCGAAGGGGCGCGTGCTTCTGCTGCGCCTCCGAACTTGGCGGGACGGCATCGGGCATCAGCAGCACCAGCGCAAGCAGGTACAGGATGAAGTAGATCTCAACTCTTCGACGGCGCGGCTGACGCTGATCCATCTCGGTCGACAATGTTGCGTGAGAGAATGCGTTCCAATTCCTGGCGCACCAGGCCCTCGACCTCCTGACGCTCAACGGCGCGCAGCCGTTCGCTCAGCAGCATCACACTCTCGGAGAACTCCGCCAGTGCCTGGGTGTTCTGTTTCATCGACTGCATGAGTTCCGGATTTGGCGCCACAGCGCTCACGGCAGCATCCACACTGCTGCGCAGCTGCTGCGTCATGGCGTCTTGCCGCTCTACAACTTCGTGGAGCGTCACCGAGATGGTCTCCAGCTGAACGGCCATCGCCGCATAGTCGCGCCCGATCTCCCCTAGCTCGCGCAGTAGTTCCTGCGAGGTGCCGTCAGACCGCATATCGGATCCGGGGGCTTCCAGCTCGGAAGGGGGCGTGAAGAACATCACCAGAAAGAGCAGCAGAAGCAGAAGGGCCTCAAGGATGATCGCCGCGACCAACAGTCCGGGAGTGTCAACGATGCGTATGCGGTTAAGTCCGACAGCCACAAGTAGGAATGCTGCTCCGACGTACACAAACGCGTTGATCGGTGCATAGTAAAAGCGATTTACGATCTCCTGCATCCACAATGACGTGCCCGAGAGCAGTCCAAGCGGGTGCAGAATGGTCACGTCGCGGTTGACCGTGCGGAACAGATCGGTTTCGCGCGTGCAGATCCGCCACAGGTAGCCGAGCGTTGTCAGCGCATTCAGCTGCTTGTCAAAGCGCAGCTCCTGATGCAGGTCCCGAAGCAGTGCTCGGCCGGCTGCCGTCGAGAGGGTCTCTAGCGTCGTCATGGTTCAGGTAGTTGTCATGGTTGTCAGACTTGCGCCAATGATACGCAATAGCACCGCTTGTTACTTGTCGGTTGGCCGATTGTGTCGTATTCTCGCCAGTCTGCATACCACCATCGTCGCGAGGATTTCCATGCAACGTCGTTACCGTGTTCTAGTTACGGTCGTTCTGATGAGCCTGATGAGCTTCGGGCTATCATTGAACGCAAAGATCAATCCGAAGCTTTCCTCTCCGTCGGCGCCGGTGGCCTTCGAACGGAACGTCGGCCAGGCCCGATACGAAGGCGGTAAGCAGCCGTACGGTGTCGACGCGGTGCTGCGCCTCGGGTCGACAACGGCCTACATCCATGGCACGGGGCTGGACATTCTTCAGCAGGTCACCTACCGGGTTGCAAACCGCGACCCCTACATGATGGAATACGAGGTCGATCTTTTCCGGACCGACATGCGCCTGATCGGCAGCAATCCGGACCCACGGATCGAGTTCTCGGGACGTCAGCCCGGAACGATGCGCTACATCAATGCACACACGGGCATCGATGGTATTGCGGCCGACCGTTTCGGCAGCATCGTCTACCACGACGTTTGGCCCGGCATCGATATGCGCCTGTATCTGACGTCGCTTGGACTGAAATACGACTTCGTGGTCAGGCCCGGTGCCGATCCGCGCATGATCGCCTTCCGCTATGAAGGCACAACGGCTCCCGTAACGGACGAGGACGGTAATCTCGTGGTCGAGACGCCGCTCGGATCACTCGGCGAGCAGGCCCCGGTAGTCTTCACAACCGATGACAACGGCATGAACCGCATCCCCGTCAAGGCCCGGTATCAGATCAGTGGCTCGTCGGTGCGGTTCAAACTTGCAGCGTACGATCCAACGCGTTTGCTGGTGGTCGATCCTCAGCGTGTATGGGCCACGTACTACGGCGGCAACAACACGATCGAGTCGGCCTACTCCGCCATTGATCCAACCGGCAATATCATTATCGCCGGTTCGACGATCGCCACCAACATGCCGAGCTCACCCGGCGTTCTGCAGCGTCGCCTCAAGGCTCAGACCGACGGATATGTAGCCAAGTTTGACGAGCGCGGACAATTCCTCTGGCACACCTACTATGGCGGTTCGCTCATCGATAAACTCAACGACGTCACGACCGATGCCAAGGGGAACATCTGGGCCTGCGGACAGTCGAACTCGAAGGACCGTCCGGAGTTTAGCAACGCGTTGATCGGCAGTGCGCCGTATGGCGACCCCGATTCGATCCAACTGGCCGAAGCCATGGTTCTGATGCTGCAGCCGGATGGCAAGTGGGGCGACAGTTGGGAAGTGTATGGACGCGAGAACGACGTTGCCACGGGTATTGCCGTTACCGCAACCAGGGTGGCGATCGTCGGACACACCCGATCGCCAAGGCTGGGTGGACTGTTCGGTGAAGCCCCCTATCGGAAGGACACCACGAACTTCAATGACAACACCGACCTTTTCCTGAGCATCGTCAAGCCGCGCACAAGCACACCCAACAAATGGACGAATGACTATCTGATCTTTTACGGAGGGGGCGATTTCGAATACGGAGGAAAGATCGCCTTCGACAAGCAAGGTAATGTGATCTTCAGCGGCACGACGGAATCGAACAACTTCCCTGTCACCGATGGCTCGAGGTTCAAGGGCATCTATGACGTTGGCGTTGTGAAGTTCGGAACCACACCGACGCGCCAGTGGGCCTCGGTCTTTGGATCGGCGAGCTTCGAGACACTTGGTGACCTGGCCATCGACAGCAAGGGCGACGTGGTGATCGTCGGCACGGCAGAAGCCGGCGACTTCCCGGTATCCAATGCCATCAAGGCAACGCTTGCAGGACCAAGTGATGGCTTTGTTCGCAAGTACACCTCTGCGGGCGCCGTTGCATGGTCGACCTACTACGGCGGCGACTCGGCCGATGCTCTGCGTGGCGTAGCCATCGATCAGGCCGACAACATCTGGGTGGCCGGAAGCACGGGTCGCTCTCCAAACATTCCACTGACGCCCGATGCCCTGCAGGCAACACCGTTTGCCCTCAGCGGCACCGACGGCATCATGGGTAAGCTCAACCCCACGGGTCAGACCCTCCTTTACGGTTCATTCCTCGGCGCACCGCCGCAGACGAATCTGCCAACGCCACCTCCACCACCGCCACCACCGCCGCCGGCCGTTCCACCGAATGTTGACTTCGGTAACGATGAGCTTTTTGACGTGGCTCTCGACAACAACGCCTATGTGGTCTTTACCGGCATCGCTCAGAGTTACCGCATGACGACAACGCCGGGGGCCTATCAGGACTCTTCGAAACTCGATAAGGATACACTCCGTAAGAATGCGTTTCTGGCATACTTCACGCAGTGTAAGGATTCGATCATTCAGATCCAGCCCAACGGACCTGCCACGATCTGCGATGTTGACTCGCGTCAGCTAATCGGACCGAAGGGATTCGCACGGTATCTGTGGTCGACCGGCGAAACCACCGCAAACATCATCGTGCGCGACTCGGGCTCGTACACGGTTCTCTGCACGACGACCGATGGTTGCCGTTACCGCGACACCATCTTCATCGGACGCAATCCGAAACCATCAGTATCGGCCGGACGTGACACGTCGCTCTGCATCAAGTCGAGCATTCCTCTTCGCGCAACACCGAGCGGCGGTACAGCCCCATATACGTTCAAATGGAACCGTGTCGAGGCCGGCGTCGAGTTCATCGACGACGACACTCTGCAGACGGTTAACGTCAACCCCGGCACCACCTCGCGCTACGAGGTAACGGTAACCGACGGATCCGGCTGCACAGCCCGTGACACGGTGCTTGTGACGGTGATCGATCCAAAGCCGGGCGTCACGCCGTCCAGCGTCGACTTCGGAACGATTGATGCCTGCGCATCGTCGGCCGAGATCGACATTACCATCAGCAACCCTCATTCATACGAGCTCCGCGCCACAGGCTTTGTGCCGGATGACCCTCGCATCAGCATGCTGACGTCACTCACGCCGGGCGTGGTGATCGCACCGAACGCATCGGTGACTCTGCGCGTGCGCATTGCGGCATCCACGGCCGGAACCATCAGTGGAACGTTCAACGTCACCGGCACACCGTGCGGATGGTCGGCCCTTTACCGCTACACGGCAAAGAAAGATCAACTCACTGCTTCCATCACACCGGGCGTCGTGTCATTTGGTGCCGGCGTTGTGTGTCAGACCACGGTGCGCCTGGATACAGCCGTCATTCGCAACAGCGGCAAGGTTGACCTCGTGGTCAAACCGGCGGCCGTATCAGCCCCCTTCGCGCTTGTGTCGCCTTCGGCGGACGTAACGCTCAAGCCGGGCGAGACGCGCGACGTGGTGTTCTCCTACACGCCGACAGCCGGGACGCATTCGTCCGACATTGTGTTCCCCTTTGAGTCGGGCGCGTGCAAGGATTCGCTCCGCGTCAAGCTCAACGCCGTCACGAGCGCGGTGACCGCTTCGGTCACACCGGCCTCGATCAACGGCGGTACGCTCTCGGGTTGCGAGAACCAACGTGACACGGCGATCACCATCGCCAACACCTCGGATGTTCCGATCACAGTTACACTTCCGTCGGACCCCGAGATCGTGTACACGCCGGCGGGCCCCCTTACGATCGCGGCCCGATCATCGGCCACGGTCGATGTCTCTCTGCGTCCCGGAACGGCCGGTGCATTCACGCGTACGCAGGAACTGCAAGTAGAACCATGTGCGGTCAAAGTCAGCGTCTCGTATTCGCTCCAGAAGAACGGCATCGCCTTCACGACACCGTCAGTTGTGAACTTCGGCGAGTTCTCTTCATGCGACCCGGGCACGTCCAAGCAGCAGTCAACCTCACTGTCCTTCGACGGAACGGGCTCTGCGTCCATCAAGAGCGTCATTGTCGGAGGTCCGCGCATCACCACAAGTCTCACACAGGGGCTTGTCCTCAGCGCCGGCCAGGCTCAGCAGTTTACGGTCACCTGGACGCCTGTGGCCGATGGTCCGCTGGTCGACAGTATCGTGGTGGTCTTTGATCCGTGTGACGTACGCCGCGTGATCCGCCTGCAGGGAGTTCGCACAAGCGTCGCCCTGCGCGCCGAAAACCCAACGGTCGATCTCGGCACGATCACCAACTCTGCCTCAGGCAGGGTTCGATTCACCAATACCGGTACCGACACGATCACCGTCGGCGTTTCCTCGATGAGCTCGACAACACAGATCGACAAGGCCGTTCCGGGCTCGCTCGAACCGCTGCTACCCGGTGCCGAGCTTGTGGCCGACTTCACGACGTTCTGTAAGGGGCGAACAAGCGTGCTTGATACGATCCAGGCCACGGTTGTGCTGCCATGTTTCGGCCAACAGCTCAAGACGATCATCACCGGTACGTGCACGGTCTCGAACGTCGTCACCAGTACGGTGAGCATCGACTCGGTGAGCGCCAAGACCGGCGAACAGTTTATCGTTCCCGTGCGCCTTACGCGGTCACAAGGACTCGAAGCCGCCGCTGCGAAGTCATGGCGCGCCACACTGACCTACGATCCGGCGGTCATTGTCGGCCGGGCAAATACGACCGACTGCTGGCTGCCGAACACACCCGGACCATGCTCGATCACAATTCAGGGGACGCGCGGTGCCGACACTGTCGGCACGCTCTTCGCTTTGAACTTCACGGCCGTGCTCGGTTCGATCGACCGCACGGCACTGACGTTGACCGACTTCCAGTGGATCGGCGTCAACGCAGCGGTGATCGAACGCCGCGACGGTGCGGTGACGATCAGCAACATCTGCCGCGAAGGGGGCGACCGGTACCTGATCCCGAAGAAGAATGGTTTCGGCATCGTCGTCTACCCCACACCGGCCTCGTCGGACATTACCATGGACGTCAAGGGGCTGGGCAGCGACGCCCTTGCCTGGACACTCACCAACATGCTCGGCGAAGTGCTGCAAAGCGGCACAGAGCTTGCCGAGGCAGGGGGCGATCTGCGCCGCACTCTTGATGTCAGCGCTTTCGGCGCCGGCACCTACACCATGACCGTCAATGCTCGCGGTGTGGTGACGACCATTCCCGTTCTCATTCAACGCTAATTCCCGAGGATACACGCAATGATGAATCGAATCTTCGCCCTGCTCGCAGTGCTGCTCGTGTCCTCGGCCTCGGCCCTGGCCCAGGAATCGCTCTCAAAGGAACGTCCCAAGCCGGCTCCGAAGAAGGAACCTGCCATGGTCTCCCATCGCGTGATGTCCGTCGGTCTGCATGCCTCCTACGGCATCATGATGAACGGCGTTACCAACTTCAAGCTGCCAACCGTTCCGTCATGCTGTCCCGGCTATGAGTCGAGCTCGGGCTCCGGCATGGTCTTCGGCGCGGAATTCATGCTGCCGATGTCCCCGACGATCGAGGTGGGCGCGCGCCTGGTGTACCAGTCGTCGGCTACAGACTTTACCGCTTCCGAACCCATAACCGTGCGCGCAGGTAACGGGGCTCTGTCGACGACCATCGACCACACCCTTGCGACCTCGACATCGTTTCTTCTGCTCGAGCCGGTGGCAAACCTCAAACTGGGTGGCAACCTGTCGGTGATCGCCGGTCTTCGGGTGGGCACTACGCTTGGCGGAACCTACGATCAGCGGGAACGTCTGAGCGATCCGTCGTTGCCGTACGACTTCCCTACTGGGTCGGGACTCTACAACGTATCCAGCGCCGACATTCCCAATACCAGCGGCCTTCAGGCAGGTGCAACCGTTGGACTGCGCTACGCCGCGCCCCTTGCGGGCGGACTCTCCATAGTGCCCGAAGTGACCTACTCGCCGATGTTCACCGATGTCGTCACCGATGCCTCCTGGACCATCGCACCGTTGCGCTTTGGCGTGAGCATCCTGTTCGATATCACCACGAGAGAGGTATCGTCGACGCCCATCGAGCCGTAAGTTTGTTGGCTATGGCCAACATTCACGACGAGTGCATGCGGCGACGTACCGTCGCCATCATCAGTCATCCCGATGCCGGGAAGACCACGATGACCGAGAAGCTTCTGCTCTACTCGGGGGCCATCCATCAGGCCGGTGCCGTGACAGGGGGCAAGCACAGTTCGACCACGTCGGACTGGATGGAGATCGAGCAGCAGCGCGGTATCTCCGTGTCCTCCAGCGCCATGCGCGTGGAGTACGACGGCCTGCTGCTGAACATTCTCGACACGCCGGGTCACCAGGACTTTTCCGAAGACACGTATCGGACGTTGATGGCCGTTGACTCGGCCATCATGCTCCTCGATGCCGGCCGCGGCGTTCAGGAGCAGACCATCAAGCTCTTTAAGGTCTGCCGAGATCGGGGTATCCCGATCATCACCTTCATGAACAAGATGGACCGTCCGGCGCGGAACCCTTTGGAACTGCTCGACGAAGTGGAGCAGGTCCTGGGCATTGCCGCCATCCCGCGCACGTGGCCCATTGGTGACGGACCGGACTTCCGCGGCATCTTCGACCGCCAGAGCGGTCAGTTCTTCGAGTTCGAACGCACCGTCGGCAACCGCTACAAAGCGCCGGTGAGTGTTGGCGACATTCGAGGCGCTGAGCTGCGCTCGGCCATCGGCGAACACGCCCATGATAAGCTGCTCGAGGACCTGGAGTTTGTCGATCACGTCATCCCTGCCTTCGACGTCGAAGCCTTCCGCAAGGGCGCCTGCACGCCTGTCTTCTGGGGTTCGGCCATTACCAACTTTGGCATCGAGCATTTCCTGCAGTCGATCCTGTCCATGGCTCCTACGCCGCAACCGTATCAGATGTCACAGGGCGTGGTTGAGCCGGAAAAAGAGGAGTTCGTTGGCTTCGTGTACAAGGTTCAGGCCAACATGAACAAGGCGCATCGCGATCGCATCTCCTTTCTGAGAATCGTCAGCGGCACCTTCACACGGGGGATGACGGCCGTGCATCCGCGCAGCGGACGCGAAACCAAACTCACATATCCGTTCGAGATCTTTGGCCGCGAGCGCAAGATCATCGATGAGGCCTTCCCGGGCGACGTGATCGGACTGACAAATCCCGGACTGTTCCAGGTTGGCGATACGCTCACGGAACGCTCCTTATTGGAACTGCCTTCTTTCCCGCGCTTTGCGCCCGAGATCTTCGCCAAGGTCTGGCCGGCCACAGGGTCATTCTCCAAGTCATTCCGCAAGGGCATCGACCAGCTCCGTCAGGAAGGCGTTATCCAGATCTTTATCGAGGCCGACGGGAGCCCCGTTCCGCTTGTGGGAGTTGTGGGCGAACTTCAGCTGGAGCTTTTTGCCTGGCGGATGGAAAACGAGTACAATGAAAAGATCCGCCTTGAGCGACTGCCCTACACCCGCCTGCGCTGGATCATCGGTCAGGCGCGTCCCTCAACGGCTGCGCCGGTAATGTTGGACGATCAGGATCGGTCCGTTGTGCTGTTCAAGAGCGATTGGGAGATCGACTACACGGTTCAGCGGTCCGAAGGGCTGGAGCTGTCCGAAAAGCCCCCTGTCTGAGCAAATTCTTCGGCCTGATAATTGCGTGGTGTAGAGTCGTAGTAACCATCGTGACGGGCTATGAAGCGACTACTCCTAAATATGCTGGCCGTCTTCAGCCTCGGCTCCGTGAGTCAGGGTCCTGCCATTGCGCAGACGATCGTTAATGACTACACACGTGTTCTCAGCGTTGAGACCATCAACTGCGTCTCGCGCATCGTTGTCGACTCGCTGGCATCGTTCCGTATCGGCGACGAGGTGCTGATCATTCAGACGGGCGGCTGCACAGTGAGTGCCGGTTATGACGTGGAAGCCGTCGGACGCTGTGAGTTTGCCAACATTGCTGCGATCCGCGGCACAACGATCGAGCTGACATTTCCCCTGCTGAACACCTACGCCAGCTGCGGTGTGATCCAGCTGGTGCGCGTTCCGGTAACGTTCAACTCCACCATTACGGCCCCGGTCACCGGACGCGCCTGGGACGGCCGCGTCGGCGGCGTGGTGGTGATCGACAACCGCGGCACGCTTACGCTCAGAGCCGGAATCAGCGCCGACGGACTGGGCTTCCGCGGAGGTGTCACCTGGCAAGGGGGCGGAGACTGCTCGCAAATGGTCGACGATGACGTAGCCGGCAGCACGCTCGGCGCGGCAAAGGGCGAGACCTACGTGCGCCCCCTACCGTCGATGGTGGCCGGCGGACGTGCCCTGTACAATGGTGGCGGCGGTGGACGCGGTCATAACTCGGGCGGCGGTGGTGGTGGTAATGGCGGCGTGGGTGGACGCGGTGGAAGCCAGTGGCAGGGATGCGGTTCGTTTTTCGATAACGGCGGCCGACCCGGCAGCATCGTTGCCGTGCAGTCTGGCGGACGTCCCACGCTCGTAATGGGCGGCGGCGGCGGTGCCGGCCACATGAACAACAACAGCGGCACGGCGGGCGCTCGCGGCGGAGGTATCGTCATCATCCGCACGGATACGATCGTCGGCAATCAGAACGTGATCTCTGCCAACGGTCTGGCCCCGGCCCTGGTTGGCGGTAACGACGGCGCCGGCGGCGGCGGTGCCGGCGGCACGGTACATCTTGAGGTCAGTGCGGCCGTCGGGCCCGTGGCGATCGTCGCAAGGGGCGGCAACGGCGGCAACATCAACAACGGCGGACTCCATGGTCCGGGCGGCGCCGGCGGTGGTGGCACGTTGTCGATCTCGCAGAGCGCACCTCCGGCATCGGTGACCTTCGACCTCTCGGGCGGTGTGAGCGGTCGGAACGTGGCCTTTACCGATCCGCGCAATTCCGACTATCTGGCCGAAGGTGGCAAGGCCGGAACGCTCGGCGTGCGCGCCGTCGTCCCGCATAATCAGACGCGGCCAGTGATCCCGAATGTGCGTGCGCTCAACGATTACGTTGTATGCCAGAATGACTCGCTGGTCCTTGACTGCGTTGTCGGCGAGCGCGCCGACTCCGTCCGCTGGTTTGATTCGCGCCAACGCGTGCTCGGTGGTGATACGCGACTCGGTTTCCGTGCCGTACGCACCGATACGTTCGTTGTGCGGGCATACGGCACGCTTGGATGCTTCAGTGCCGATACCCTTATCGTCACGGTTCGCCCCCAATGGAACGTCACGGTGGACCTGCTCGACCTCGGCACAATTCGATGTGACCGGACCATCGATACATCGGTAGTGATCCGCAATCGTGGGGCGCTTACGGCCCGGCTGCGAGCGCTCACGGACTCGGCTTCGGCCGCGCGCTGGACCTCAGCCCTGCCGGACAGTCTGGCCGGCGGCGACATCGCTTTGGCGGGCATTCGTCTGGTGCCCGGTCCGCGTAAGGGTGCTGACACGGCCCTGTTGAAGATCGGTCTTTCTCCCTGCGACAGCATGATCATCGGCAGAGTCATCTGGCGCCGCGAGGACCGGGTGATCGACATCCGGCCTGACACAGTAGTGATGCCGATGCTTGAGACGTGCACCACGCGCAGCAGTAGCGTTGATGTCGATCTGGTCTTTGAGGGGGCTGATGTCATCGTCGAAAAGATCCTCACCGACGCGGTCGCCTCGGCCGCTCTGGTCACGCCGTTTGCCGCAGCCGACCGTCGCCGGATAAAGACCCGCATCACGTGGACGCCGACAAGGAGTTCTGCGACGGGTCGCATCGGATTCATCGTGCGGGACAGTGCATGCCTTGATACGCTCTGGACGACCGTCTATGGCGCAGTCAAAGCCCCCTTCCTGATCGCTCCGGTGAATGTTCAGGCCGACACGATGGTGCTCTGTAGAGACTCCCTCGTGCGCGTTCCGATCGCTGTCGTCGCCGATACGGCAACACCGTGGGTGCTGGACTCGATCGCAACGACCGGACCCGGCATCGTCGTGAATCCCGTCGGCGATACCCTGCGCGGAAGCGACACGATCGTTGTGCATGCACGGCCGACGGCACCCGGACCGTATGAGATCATCGCACGCATCCGGCTTGTTCCATGCGACACGGTCGTAGTCATTCGCATACGAGGAACAGCCATCGATGCTGCCATCCAGTCAACACCCCGCATTGATTACACGGAGCGCTTTATCGGACGTCGGCAGGTGCTGCAAGCCACCTATACCAATAGCGGCACGTCGGCCGCAACGATCCGGGTGGCTTCTGTACCGTCAGCCCCGTTCCGAGTGCTGCGGATAACACCACCCCCACCCGTGCGCGTATTGCCGGGCGAGAGCATTGTGATCGATGCCGAGTACCTGCAGACATTCGGCGTGTTTACCGACAGCATCGTTCTTGAACGCGTCGATCCCTGTCCGACGCGCATTGTCACGCTGCTACGGGGAGAGGGAACGGCTATCACGCGGGTTCGTATTCCCGACGTCAACGTTGCTACCGGCAAGACGGTGGACGTGCCGGTACTGCTTGACGGACGACCGGATATCGATACGAGCCTGCTGGACTCCTTCGAGATCCGGTTCGCATGGAAGTCCACCGAGGCATCAGCAGCAGATGGCTCCAGCCTGTCGAACACCTGGCGCGTGGAACGATCGGGAGATTCCAGCCGTATCAGCATCCTCGGTGCGTGGAATGGTACCGACACGCTTGCGGTCGTTCCGATGCTTTCGCTCCTCTCGGTTGCTGAGTCCACGGACCTTGTGTTCGATAAGGCCGACGGTTTCCGATGGCTCGGCCAGTCAAGCGATGTTCTGTACGATGACGGCTTGCTGGTGATCGACGAAGTATGTGCCGGACGTCGGCTCAGGAACGTTGCACTCGGCGGCACACGCCCGCTCATCCAACCTGTTCCGGTTCAGGACGTGATGCACGTACAACTTCCGGGCAGCGTTAGTGGCCCGGTAATGATCGTGATCAGTGACATGCTCGGACAGACCGTTCTTCAGCACTCTGCCACGGTCGTCAGGTCAGCCGATCATCATCGCATCAGCGTCGACGTCCATGGCATCGCATCCGGCAGCTACATCGTGCGTATCGAAACGCAGGACGGAAGCGCCGACATTCCGGCGATCATGAAATAGGCCGCCGGCAGCCCTCTCAGACAGCCGCCACGGCCCAACGCACACTACCAGCCCAATTCATCGCACATCTTGAAGTACAGCGATTCCTTGCGGTTATCGTGATATTGTATTACTACGTGGACAACGCCCATGCAGCCCCAACCTCGATAGCTTACCAGGAATCCATTGGACGCATCTTCCGACTCGCGGGTCTTCAGAATGAAGGTATTATGAGAGAATTCATACGACACTCGTTGGATCTGTTTCATCGTCGCATGGCTAGTAGATACCCAGATAGTGAAGTCATATACCTGCCTACCTTGCGAATCCTTGATGCCAGGTATCTGCACCGCTTTGGCCTTCGGGTAGATTCTCGTGTCCGTCAGTTGATTGATCTCATCAATCAAGCCATCGATCTGTTGGGTCTTGAGCGTGATCACCGAATCTCTTACGATCAACACCGAGTCGATCCGGGCTAACTCTCGGGTTTTCTCGGTCACCATGCGGTTTAGCTCACTTAACCGTAGAACGCTGAAGACAATTGCCACTACCACGAACATGAATCCCATGGCCGATATCAAAGCACCTTGCCTGGATCGGCGCTTGAGAAGATCGCTGTCCATTATTCTTTCTCCATTGATTTTTGAATCAGCTCAAGTGCCTCTGACCACATCTTGAGCAGCCGTCCCGAGGAGTACATGATGCCACCCGAGGAGGTAAACAGGCCAATAACCGCAATGGTGTTCTCCTGCGACTTGCTGTTGACTATGAGCCAGCCGGCCGTGGCGATGAGAAAGACGAGGGATATAACGGTGATTGCCAAGTACACCATGCGCTCAGTGCGAAAGATGGCAACCAGCTCCTTGATTGCCCTTACGGCATTGTCGAGATTATCGGCCATGGTAGTATCGGTTAGATGAACTGCAGTGCCGAGGTGTAAACCAGGGATTAAGCGTGACGAAGGTACAAAAATCTATCAATCAGTCACGATTCCGGCATTCTGAAGTCAAATACCAATGGGTTTACGAATACCGATTCCACTCTACTCTTCGAGCCGCCCCATCGCCCCCTGACGGAAGTCAAGGAAGGCCTGACGGATCTCATCTTCGGTATTCATCACGAACGGACCGTAGGCAACCATCGGCTCGTGAAGGGGCTCACCGGCTAGCAGCAGGATGTCGGTCTCTTCGGTGGCTTCAATGGAAATGCTCTGTCCCTGATCGGAGAACACGACCAGCTTGTGCCGGCCACGGTATGCTCGCCGTTGATGCGCAGCGAACCTCCGAGTACGTACAGCAGGAGCGTCGGCATGGGCGGAACGTTGAGCTCTCCCGAGGCACCGGCCGAGATGTGCCCCATAGCGGCCATGATCGGAGACTGCGTTGTTGTTGGACCACGCAGGCCATCAAGCTCACCGGCAACAAGTCGCAGTTCTCCGCCACCGCCCAGGATCGTAACGGTGGGGATGGCATCACGATGGATCTCCTGGTAGGCAGGCTCCATCATCTTCTTGGAGGCCGGCAGGTTGATCCATAGCTGGATGATCTCCAGCTCGCCCCCTTCGCGCAGCAGCTGCTCGGACGGACCTTCACTGTGGATGATGCCGCGTCCGCTAGTGATCCACTGCACCTCGCCGGCACTGATGGAACCCTCGTTACCGAGGGAGTCGCGATGCAGCAGACTCCCGCGGTAGACGAAAGATACAGGTTCGAATCCGCGATGCGGATGCGGATCTACGCGCCCGTGAAACACTCCCGGCTCTACCGGCTGAGGTCCAGCGTGATGCAGCAGAATAAACGGATCTGCATCTCGCAGCGCCGCCACCGGAAGGGGCTGCTTGACATTCAGCGGGCCGACGTTTGTCAGCAGTGAGTCGGTTATGATCTGCACGGGGCGAAGCATAGCTCAGCTCTTCTGGAGTTGGATATTGAGTTGGAGTTTGACAGCGTCGGATACAACAATACCACCGGCTTCGGTGATGGCGTCCCATGCCAGGCCGAACTCCTTGCGGTTAATCGTGCCCGCAATCTCAAACCCAGCCTTGGTGTTGCCGTAGAAGTCCGTCATCTGACCACCGTACTCCGCAGAAAGAACAACGCTCTTGGTCACGTCACGGATCGTCAGATCACCAACAAGATCGAAGGTTCCATCACCCTTTGGCGAAAATGCCGTCGAGACAAAACGCATCGTCGGATACTTCTCAGCTGCAAAAAAGTCTTCGCTCTTGAGGTGGCCGTCGCGCATCTCGTTCTTCGTTGAGATACTGTTGACGTTCGCTTCAAACACGATAGCCGCATCAGAGAAATCGTCCTTATCCGACTCAACAGTTACCGAGTAATCCGTGAATTCTCCCGTTACCGTGTTGATCATCAGGTGCTTGACCTTGAACTGCACGTCCGAGTGGGCGGCATCTACATTCCATGTTGCCATTGCGAAAATCCTTGTGTGTGGTGGATGTTAATTGCGTGTTCCAACACGAATATACGATATCGACGCTAGCATCCTGCTATCGATGGGATGACGAACTATCAGTTACCTCTGAACCATGATCTGCTGTGTTGAGAGGTCTCTTCCGGCACGGGTGACGGCGTAGTAGACTCCGGGCGGCAGATCGGAGATATCGATCGTAACGGTCGATGAGAGGCCCTCAACACGGGATCTCAGTTCCATGGTAAGGTCGCGGACCTCCTGACCCAAACTGTTGTAGACTTTTAGTGTGATGGCGGATGGGGCAACGGTGACGAACCACCCTACGCGGATAGACACTCGGTTTCTTGCCGGATTCGGAAACGGTGGGTTAGTCAAGACGTCACCATGGTCCTCAATGCCGGTGGTGGCGGCGTTGACAACCCCCTTGGCGATCTGTCCCTTCCCGAACGCCAGATAAACAACATCGTTGAGTGCGAACAATCGGTTGAGCACCGACATTCTGTTCACATGCAGGTAATCAAGCAGTGGATCTCGCAAGCGGCCGATCATGCTGCAGCCGGAATCCATCGACATCATCATTGAACCGCCTGATCGCATGGTAACCAGGATGTCATTGGCAAAGCAGGACAGACCATCGTCACCTGCATCGAGGCCGTCAGAATCGCAGCGTCGGGTAAGCTTGGCCCACGAGCCATCGGCGGCGATGTCCACTCCGTACACTGCATCACGTGCCAGGATCAGCATGAAGCGTCCATTCTTCAATACGCGGCGACCTTTGGGGATGTCAGAAAGTATAACGTTCCAATCGAGGCCATTCGATGAATACATGAGGTCCGTGCGAATTCGATCATCGGTAACACCAATACCGACATAGCCCGTACTATCCTGTGTTACGTGGAGTAGATAATGATAGTCATAACTGGAGGGGATGATCTGCTTGCGCCATGTTGCCCCACCATCAGTTGTGGAGATATAGTCACGTGCATACTCATCTCCTATCACTCCGTTCATTGCCGACTTCCAGAGAGCTCGTGGTTCGCCGTTGAACAGGTCGAGTTTGGTTACTCTCCATGTAGCGCCGGCGTCGTCCGTACGCAGCAGACGGCCGTAATAGTCCGTGCTAAAGTTTTCATTGCTGGTCGAATCGGCATAGATCACCATCTGGTGATCGCTGAGTTTATCGGCCCCATAGTAGCGCCAGCCAACGCTGTATGTTTCCTGTGATGCTGTATCAAGCATTCGCCAGCTGGAGCTGTCGTTCTGTTTCCATTGCCGAATCGGCTGATCATCATCAGGGGAGTACTCGGTAACCATCTGCACTTTCTGATGATCGCGGCCTAACAGGTAGGTTCCGTACTTCGTAGGCGTATAGAACAGCGGCGCATAATCATTGGAGTCTTTGTATCGGCATTCCTTGCAAAACCGATCAAGCCACGAGCCCTGCTCCCAGAGCCGGATCCACGACAGACGCTCAATAATTACGCCTGAGATGATGCCCGTGACGGTGTTCGGGAAGAAAGCGATGTCGGTCATGAACATAGCGTCCGTCCCCATGATGCTGATCGCCCTCGCTCTGTCCCATGTGTCCCCACCATCCCGTGTTATCGACAGGTATCCGTCAGGGTTGAACATGTTACGATGAAGAAGCAACCCATCTCCATAATCGTTGAATGCAAGACTTCGGACAGTGAATCTTCGCCCCGTCAGACTCGGAATGGGCTCACGCCTGCTCCATGTGGCCCCGTTATCGGTGCTGCGCGCCAGATATGTTGTATCACCGGCGATCATCCAGATCGAATCTCGCACAAACGCCGCCCGCAGCAGCCGTATGGTATCCGGGCCTCTGCCTGGCGTCGGCGTCCACGTCACGCCGGTGTCGCGACTCATAACAACAGTTCCCCTGCTCCCGACGGTAATGGCACGTCCGTCGCGCGAAACGGCGACGTCGTAGAGTGGAGTGGTGCCCCGATACACGGCAGACCAGCTGCGTCCACCATCGCTACTGCGGTACACCACTCCATTACGACTTACACACAACAGCGTGTTGTGCTTTACGCGTCGTAGCCGCGTAAGACTATCCGACGCATCGACGGTTACTCTCGTCCACGTCTGAAACTCATCGTCACTCAGCAGAACAGCACCATTGGAGACAGGAATGGCAATTCCTGTTTCGGAGTAGTAGGCAACTGACTCAAATGGCTCAAATATGCCCGTCTGTTTCAGTTTCCAGGTCTGCCCGGAATCACGCGAGAAGTACATCGACCCCCACCACCCAATCGTCACGGCATGCCTGCCGTCGGGCGACGTTGCAGCTGCCATCTGTCCGCACTCGCGAGGGTAGGTAAGCAACAGCTTCCACGGCGGTTGACCCGAGAAACTCGGAGCATGACAGATCATGCAGAGAACAACCATGAGCAGCGGCGAAATGACGGAAGGACTGTATGAGGATTTCATGTGGAGGCTCCGATTCGGTAGATCATTGAGTTTTCGATGTGAAGGTTCCCAAAAGACAGCTGCTGACTATGCTCCGCTTTCAGGGATCTTCAGTAGGTGGAACCGGACCGCACACCGGATGGCAATCAAAGAGGGCTTCTTGGTAGATAACGTCAACCGAGCCAGGGGTTAGGGAGATGTCATTGCAGACGGTGCTGAGTGGTAGCGGTATCTCGTCGGGGTCTGCCACGCGGGGGGTCGCAACACGCTTTCTATTGACCATGCAGACCTCGAAGTAGTCAACGCAGCACGTTGCGTTTGTTGGACATGCAATTGCACGGTGCATGTAGTCCGGGTTATCGTAACTACCATTGTTGTAGTATTTTTTCCCCCAACAGGCACCTTTCACAACGCGGTAGTTGGGAATGCAGGTGTCTTTCTCCTTATCCGTCGGTGGGAAACCCATCGGGTTCAACTCAAGCAGCTTGATCGATGCCATCGTCACGAGCTGGGCCGTGGAGTATTGCGCGAAACATGCCATGCAAGCTGGGTCATTGCCGTATCGACTTGTGATTCGATCAATGTAGAGATCATAGAACCTGCCACAGGCAATGCGTTTCGTCCATTGAACACTGACCCTACACCCGGGACAGATTTCGAACTCTGTCTCGAAAAACACCTGGCCCGTGAGATTAGACGCGTCCTCGAACGGGGTCCCGGGACAGTCTGGAACACATGCCTTTACCCGATCATATTGAGGCCCCTCCCCCCCCCCCGCTGTGTTCGGTTGGGCAACGAGCTGAACGAAACTGCCGGTCATGAGCATGGTGCACACGAGCAGCGCTACTGAAGTGATGAATCGTTTCATAGAACGATCCTTTCAAAAAATGAATGAATGATAACCCGGCAGCCACATGACTGCCCTACCTGTATTGCGTATGAACTGTGGTCTTCAGCACGTGCTTCTGACACAAGCAACCTACGGAGGCGCTCGCTCATGTCATGGTATAACAATCAAACTTTTGGGACAGCTACTTTTTCATCGCGTGAAGCGCTCTACGCCCCTTCAGATAGGGGCTAGCGAAGGTTCTGAAACCGGAACAATGGTACGTTTCGAAAGTTTTCTGAAAATTGGGTTCCCTCGCATCGGGCGCGATGCCGTCTCGCCCGGTGGTCGTCATCCCCGCGGAAGCGGGAATCCGTCTGTCATCAGTACGTATCTCGGCTGTCAACTGTGGCGTTAACGATCGCAACCCCACTTGATGTGCCAAGGCGGGTAGCACCGGCATTGAGCATGGCGATGGCAGTCTGCAAATCGCGGATGCCCCCTGAGGCTTTGACTTGAACGGAGGGGGCAACATGCTGACGCAGGAGGCGGACATCTTCGAGAGTGGCGCCGCCGGTTGAAAAGCCGGTGGAGGTTTTGATGAAGTCGGCTGCGGCGTTGGAGACGACATCGCACATGCGGCGTTTCTCATCGTCGCTCAGAAGACATGTTTCGATGATCACCTTGACGATTCCGCCACGGTTGTGCACGGCGCTGACGACCTCCGTGATATCAAGCTGGAGCCGATCATACTGTCCACTCTTGAGTGCCGTGATCGATGCGACCATATCGATCTCGGTTGCTCCGTTCGTTATCGCATCCAGGGCCTCGGCTACCTTTGCGGCTGTGGTTGTAGCACCAAGCGGGAAGCCAACCACCGTGCAGACAGCCACCGAACTCTCAACAAGCAGCCGGGAAGCATCGGCTACATGCCAGGGAAGGATGCACACGCTGGCAAAACGGTGGGCGGAGGCTTCGAGGCATAGCGTGCGCACATGCTCGAGCGTACTGTCCGGCTTCAGAACAGTGTGATCGATGGTGGCGGCAATTGCGGCAGTATCCATGCTGGAAGGGGGCTGGTCATTGACCATCGATCTCGCGACCGATGATCTGGGGTGGACGATACTCGTGTCGACCAAAGGCCGAGAACAGTTGATTGACGGCGAAGATCAAACCTGACACACGCTTGGTGAGCGGATCATACGCAACATCAAACCGGAAGGTCGCATCGGTTCCGGCCGACTTCAGATTATGAATGCGGATGCCCGCGCCGATTGCATTGCGGTAGCGCGACGAGAGGAATGCAACGTTCTGATCGAACACCGTACCGAGATCATGAAACGCGACCGCACTGAAGCCAAAGATCCACAGCTGCCAGCGCGGAAACCAGCGTAGCTCGGTATTCATCACAAAGCGGCTGTCGCCGGTTAAAGCATTGGCATCAAGACTCCGCATGCCCGACTCCGGATCGAGCACAAGCTGGTGAAATCCATTCCAGTTCCAGACCGTCTGCGAACGCAGACGCGAGGTGATCACAAGCTTCGGATCGACCCTCCAGTGGGCAATCGCATGCACATCGACCGAGGTGTTTCGGGCCCGTGCTCCAACAAAGCCGGTACCGGCCGAGATGTGGCCATAGGCGTATAGTGACGGTGTGATCATTCTCGACTGTTCGGCCTGACCAGCGATGTACCACATGGCTTCGGAACCTTCGCCCATCGAAAAGATCCGTCCAAGAATGGCTGAGCCCCAAGCCCCCTGCTGAAGATCCTCGGTTTCGTAACCGTTGAGGAACTGCGTGGTCGAAAAACTCTGTGAGATCGATGAGAAGCCGAGCAGAGCATGTGCCGTGTTGTCGAAAGCCTGACGTGAGGTCGGGTCAGCACGGCGGACCTGTGAGGCACGTGCCGCGGCGGTCACGAAGATGCGGTCCTTCTCTCCGTCGGCCTGCGATATCCACCCGTCGAATGTCCGTTCATGAAACGGCAGCAGTCGCGGATTGACGCCACCGCTGTCATAGGCAAAGTCGCTTCCGAAGGCATTCTTGAGCTGAACAGCAAAGGCCAGCGGTGTAAAGAAGCGCCAGTACGGAATACTCACCGACAAGTCCTGATCTGTTCGGAATCGGTTGGCCGTCACACCAAGATCGATCCACAGCGACGAACGCAGAAATCTCCGCAGACTCAGCTCGGCAGTCCCCTGCATGCCGATGTCATTTTCAGTGCGGTACATTCCCAGAACCTTGGCACGCGAGGCCGTACCGAGAATGTTGTACTCTTCGATCTGACCTCCCAGTGTCGAGATCCCCCCTCCGGTAGAGAGAACCACTGCAGGATCAAGCGACCACCGATCCTGCGTCTCTATGACAACATCGGCACTGTCACCAAAGCGCTCGTGGCGTACACGCACGTTGGTGAACACGCCCGTGCGACGCAGCACACGCTCGGTTTCCAGGAGCAGGACCGTGTCGAGGTCATCGCCGATGTCAAAGAAAATCTCATCATCGATCACATAGTCTTTTGTCATCACGTGCAGACCGTTCATGACCGATGAGCCGAAGAACCAGTCGCGGTCACGCTCATCCCACACATCACGGCGCTCAATGCGCACAGAACGGATCACCGGCACATCGTCCTGCGACCAGAGAACGGGCGACGTCAGAAGAAAAACCAACAGCAATCCTGCAACGCTGGCAGGGGGCCCGGAGCGCTTCACGCAGAAGCCCCCTCGGAGGCACTCTGGAACCCACGCACACGATCGGCCACTTCGGCCGCCGTGCGGCAACGAAGTGCCTGCTCGGCCAGCACCCGCGCCCGCTCTTGCGAGATGCCGGCGATGCGACGCCGGACATCATGAAGCTGAAACGACGAGACGCTCACACCCGTCACGCCAAGTCCTACCAGAAGGTCCAACGCGCTCGCCTGTCCGGCCATTTCACCGCATACCGTAACCGGTATTCCGGCCGACAGCGCTGCCGTCACCGTCATGGCAATGAGCCGAAGAACGGAAGGATGGAGCGAATCGGTGCTGTCGGAGACCAGACCATTGGTTCGATCAACAGCAAGCGTGTACTGCGTCAGGTCGTTTGTTCCGATGGAAAAGAAATCGACCGCCTCGGCCAGCATATCGGCCGACAGCGCTGCTGCAGGAGTTTCAATCATGATACCAAGTGGCATGTTCGGGGCACGTCCGTGCTGACGGGTGAACTCCGCCCGGCATTCATCGAGAATCTCACGGGCCTTAACGAGCTCATCAAGCGTTGAGATCATCGGCAGCATGCACCGAACGTTGTACTCCTGGGCCACATGTAGCAGTGCCATGATCTGATCGCGAAGGATCTCGGTCTGAGCCAACAGGAAACGGATGCCCCGAAGTCCGAGCGCGGGGTTGTCCTCGACGTAGCTCGTGCCCGTATCGACCTTGTCGCTTCCGAGGTCGAACACGCGGAAAGTCACGCCGGAACCACCAGCCCCCTGACAGATCCTGCGGTACCAGGCGATCTGGTCATCGGTCGACGGAATGTCGTTGATCGATGCGACCATCATTTCGGTACGCACCAGCCCGATGCCGTTGGCACCAAGCCGGAAGGCCACCGGCACCTGGTCGGGCACATCAATGTTGGCCTCAAGGGCAATGTGGTGGCCATCAGAGGTGTGTACCGGACCGGTGAGGTCCGACTGCTCGATGCTACGCTGACGGTCCTGATCATTGAGCAGTTGCTGATAGTGGCGCAGTGTTGTCTCATCGGGGTGACAGATCACCACACCGCGGTTTCCGTCAACGATCACCAGATCACCGTCATGAATACGCGTCATTACCTCCTGCACGCCCACAACGGCGGGAATGCCGAAGTCGCGTGCGATGATCGAGGCATGAGCATCGATACCACCAAACTTCATAACGTAGGCGCGGATGCCGAGCTGATGATCAGCCAGCATGTCATGGGGCGAGACCGTCTCGGCCACGACAATACTCTCACCGTCACGCCGCATCGCTACGGCACCCGTTGTGAGCGCGACCAGCAGCTGATGCTTCATGTGATCAAGGTCATGTACGCGATCACGGAACATTGAATTTGTCGACGCAAGTAGCGTCCGGCGCTGACGTTCAAACTCGTGCACGATGGCGGCTTCGGAGGATACGCCTGAGGCGATGCGCTCGATAATGTCCGAGCTCAGCACCGGATCGGTCACGATCATCTGATGCGTATCTAGGATCGAACTCAACATGGGAGACTCGTCGCGGGCGCGCGCGGCCACACCTTCGAGCTCGTCGGCAACCACGCGCTGTGCGCTGCGGAAACGTTCGGTCTCGGTATTGACGTCTCCGCGAGGGGGCGGCAGGGTCGCGTCCTCCGACCACACCGGATGCACAACGATGGCCCGCCCGATGGCCACGCCGGCAGACGCCGCCGTGCCGCGCAGGAGCACTGCCGATGGTAAAGCGTCAGACATGATCTAGCTGCCTTGACATCACCGTTCGCCAAACCCCGAGGAAAACAACTGTTCGATCGCTTCCATGGCCGCCGATTCATCGGGACCATCCACTTCAAGAAGCAGATCGCTGCCATGCTCGGCAGCCAGGGTCATCACGCCGATGATGCTCTTTGCGTTGATGTGAAAGCCGTCCTTGACGAGGTGTACCTCTGAGGAGAAGCCGGAGGCAAGCTTCACCAGCATGGCGGCCGGACGCGTATGGAGTCCGGCACGGTTCATTACTCGTATGGTGCGCTGAATCATAGGGGTCTTTTTTACGAACTCGCTTGACGCGTCTCGGCGGCCCTCTGCAGCCTGTTCAACAGAGCTGCGTCGGTCCGCACATGATCATCACAAAGTACCACGATACGGTCAACCTGCAAGGCCTCGGCGCGGCGGAATTCGTCGAAAAGACTACTGGCGCTGAGCTCCCTCGTGGGCACGCCGGGCAGTGATCCGATCGCATCTGCCGAACACAGCACCAGCATCCGCTCTGATGGGTGCGCATCGATCGTGGCATTGATCTGCTCTGGCGAGTCGCAGAGTACGACCGGGACGTTCGGGGCGTAATGCCGATAGCGAGTGCCCGGCGAAAGGTGCACGTCATCGGATGCGGATGCCGATCGAACGGACATCGAACCAAGTGCTAACCCGATGGTGGCGGCGCTCAACGCCCCCTGACGCAGGATCACCACTTCCGAGCCGAGGACGCGCACGACGGTGCTCTCGAGTCCGTATGCGCACGGGCCGGCATCGACCACCATAACAGCGCCTCGCAGGTCATCTTCAACGTGTTCGGCGCGCGTCGGACTCGGACGTCCGCTCAGATTCGCACTTGGGGCGGCAAGGGGCACGCCAGCCTGCAGGATGATCTCCCGGGTAACCGGGTGGGCCGGCATACGCATTGCGACCGTATTGAGTCCGGCCGTAACCGCATCCGATACCAGGCCGCTGCGCCTGACAACGATCGTCAGAGGTCCGGGCCAGAGAGCCGATCCCAGTCGACGCACGACGTCGTGATCGGCCTCATCCGCAAGGGTGAGTGCCTGCTCGAGGCTGGCCACGTGCACGATCAGCGGATTGTCGGACGGACGTCCCTTGAGCTCAAAGACCCGTCGAATTGCCTCGGGAGAGTCGATCGCGCAGGCAAGTCCATACACTGTTTCGGTCGGAATGGCCACAACAGCACCCGATCGCAACTGCTCGGCAGCCGATCGAATCGAGTCCGGTGTGGCTGGCACGATCATACGACAAGTATACCGCTCGAGGCCGTTCCGACGTGCATGGCGTAGTTTTGCGCCACTATGCGCCCAATTTCCACGTTTGTCGTCGCCCCGAGCATCCCCGAGCCCCTTACCCCGCTGGTTGAGCTATCGCGCAATTTCTGGTGGTGCTGGGACACCGAGGCCACGCGCCTGTGGTCGCAGATCTCGGCCTCTCTCTGGGAGCACACACACCACAACCCCGTAGCACTTCTGCAGGCGGTCTCCAGCGAGCGCCTCATGGAGCTGGCGGCTGACGCGGATTTCGTTGCCCGTTGCAATGATGTGATACGAAGATTCCGCGCGTACATGACATCGGACACATGGTTTACGAATCATACGATGGAGATGCCTTCGTGCATCGCCTATTTCTGTGCCGAGTTTGGAGTTCATGAGAGTTTCCAGATGTATTCGGGCGGACTGGGCGTCCTTGCGGGTGATCACCTGAAGTCGGCCAGCGATCTGGGTTTGCCCCTTCTCGGCATCGGCCTCCTGTATCAGGAGGGATACTTCAGACAGTATCTCACCGAGAGCGGCTGGCAGAATGAGCAGTATGCCGAGATGGACTTTCATGCTCTGCCGATACAGCGTATGAATCATCACGACGGATCTCCGGTGGCCATCAGTGTGGAGTTACCTGCCGGTACATGCCATGCGCACATCTGGCGGGCGATGGTGGGCCGGGTGCCTCTTTACCTGCTCGACACGAATGTTCCGGCTAATACTGACCCGGTGCTGCGGGATGTGACCGACCGGCTCTACGGCGGAAGCGTCGATACGCGCATCATGCAAGAGCTGATGCTCGGCATTGGGGGCATGAAGGCCCTCAAGGCACTCGGCATTCAGCCTGACGTGTGCCACATCAACGAAGGCCATGCTGCATTCTGCCTGCTCGAGCGCACGCATCAGTTCATGGAACGCTTCTCCATCTCGTTCCCTGAGGCCTGGAATCTGACGCGCAGCTCGACTGCCTTCACCACGCATACGCCTGTGCCGGCCGGCAATGAGGTGTTCCCTTTTGCCGAGCTCGAACCCTATCTGCGGCGCTACAGCGAGTCCATCGGTCTTTCCTGGTCTGATTTGACGCATCTCGGCACGGCCAGTGCATCGGCGGCGTCGACCGAGTTTTCCATGACCGTGTTTGGTCTCAAGGGATCAACGTTCCGCAATGGCGTGAGCGCTCTGCATGGCGAGGTGGCCCGGCAGATGTGGAAGTCGGTGTGGCCGGACTTCCCCGTCGACGAGGTGCCGATACGCGGCATCGTCAACGGCATCCATACCCCCACGTGGGTCGCCCCAGAGCTGGGGCACGTCTATGACGCCGCGCTGGGCACAGACTGGCGGCAGCGGCCGTGGGATGCCTCCTCATGGCAGGGGGCTGGCAGCATCCCGGACGAGTCGCTCTGGCGTGCTCACGAGATGCGACGCCACCGCCTCATCCATGGCGTACGACGTCATGTCATGCTCAAACATCACGCCGCCCTGTCGGAACGCCAGTCCGAGATCATCGAGGAAATGCTGCGTCCGGACGTGCTGACCATCGGGTTTGCACGTCGCTTTGCCACGTATAAGCGTGCCGACTTGCTGCTGTCAAACATGGAGCGGCTTGCCGCTATTGCCACGCGCAATGATCGCCCCCTGCAGGTCGTCCTGGCAGGCAAGGCGCACCCGAAGGACCTCATGGGCAAGGAGCTCATCCAGGAAGTCCATCGACGGGTGCGTGCTCACGGTCTCGAGCGCTCTGTGGTGTTCCTCGAGGACTACGACATGGACATCGCTCGCCTACTTGTGCGTGGATGCGACGTCTGGCTAAACACACCCCGCCGACCCCACGAGGCCTCGGGCACATCGGGGATGAAGGCAGCCGTCAACGGCGTCCTGCACTGCTCGATCCTCGACGGATGGTGGGCCGAGGCTTACGACGGACACAACGGCTGGGCCATCGGAAGGGGCGAAGTGGCCTCGGAACAGCAACAGGATGCGTCCGACAGCGCAGCACTCTACGATCTGCTTGAATACGAGATCGCCCCGATGTTCTACGAACGCGATGCCATGGGTGTTCCACATCGCTGGGTAGAACGCATGAAGCACAACATCGTCACCAACGCCTGGCGGTTTTCTTCCCATCGCATGGTGGGAGACTATGCGCAGCAGGCCTATGCCGTGCTGCACGAACGGCAGCAGAACATGATCCGCGACAATGCGCAGGGGGCTCGCGACCTGCTGCACTTCGAGTCAGAGATCGCACGAAACTGGCCCGCGGTGCGCGTTGTGTCCGTTGTCGTCAAGGGGCATCAACAGGCGCACATTGGTGAACGTCTTATCGCAACCGCACGCGTGCACATCGGCAACATTCGCCCCGAGGATGTGCGTATAGAGCTCATCCACGGCCCTATCGACGCGCGTAACGAGATCCGCCCGCAGTCGAGCCAGATCATGCACATGATCGGCATGGAAGATGGCGACCCCGTGTTCGAGGGTTCGTCAATGTGCACTACCAGCGGATATCAGGGCTGTACCGTGCGCATCATGCCTTCGCATCCGGCCTATATGTCATCGGCCGACGCCGGCCGTGCAACCTACGCCCACCCTGCGTGAAACTTTTGCCCGCTTCAGGCGTTATGTAGATGTTGTTCACCGTAGTTTTACGGCTCATTCTGTTCACCCTGTCGAGGATACGCGCATGATCATCCGATCACTTACACTGCTGACCGTTCTTCTGTGTGCCGTGCTGACAACCAGCGCCCAATTGTCGGTCGTTACCTTCGTTCACAGCTCACCCGAGCCTTCCCTGCGCGTGATCGATCTCTACATCACTCAGGCAGGCGTTATCACGAAGGTCGACGACATTGCCTTCCAAAAGGGCAGCAACCTCGAGGGCGTGGCCATCTTCGGCGACATCGAAGTAACGATGAGTGTAGCGCCAAGTTCAAGCGTCGGGATCTCCGAGTCGGTGTTTGAAACGACCTTCACGCCGATGGCCGACAAGGGTTACATGGCCGTGTTCACCGGCGTTCGTAAAGTGTCGGACTATGTGGCCAACCCTGAAAAGAAGTCGATCGAACTGGCCATTACCACCTACGAAGTTCCAAACGAGAACAGTGATCCGAACAAAACAGCCGTGTATTTCTTCCACGGAGCCACTGACCTCGAGGTCGGCGATATCTGGCCGCGTGGAGCCGCCAAGGCAGCAGCGACCAATGTTGGATTTATGGGGCGCACACCTGCGGCTGTCGTGCTTGACCGAAAGTCCACCGTGATCGATTTCACAAAGGTTGGCGACAAGTCCAAGGTTCTTGCTTCGTTCAATGTCGACCTTGCCAGTCTTGGCAGCAACATCCTGGTCTGCGTTGTCAGCGGCTTCAAGACTCCAAATGACAATGCCAAGAGCACCGACACGCTTGCCCTGTTGAACGTCCTTGAAGATGGACGTATCGTGCGTTCCCCACTCATCGCCGGATCGCAGAAGTCGCGTGTGCAGGTCGTACATGCTTCGGCAGATCCTGCCTTCGGAGTTGTCGATCTTTGGCTCAACGGTGTCAAGACCTTCGACAATGTAGCGTTCCGCAAGGCATCGGCATTCGTTGATGCTCCGGCCAACACACCGCTGGTCATCGGTCTTGCTCCGGCCACATCGACGGCCTACAAAGACACGATCGCAACCATCACACTCGAGCCGCTGCGTCCGCAGCGCACGTATACGATCGTTGCCCTTGGCGTGAGCGATACATCAAAGTTTGCAAAGAACCCGGATGGTGTCGCACCGGGCTTCCGCCTTCTGGTGCTCGATGGCGCCCTTGAGAAGAATGGCACAACCAAGACCGGCGTGCGTACGCTGCATGCCGTCACGGATGCCCCGACCGTGTCGTTTGCCAGCTCAAAGGTCAGCTATGCCTCGAAGCTTTCGTATGGCAGCGCTACACCGGCCTACATTGAAACAGAGCCTGCTACCGACACCGTGTGGATGAACGATGGCGATGGCAAGAAGTTGAAGGGCTTTCTGTGCGATTTCCGCGGAGCAGCGCGAGCAACGATGATGATCGCCACAGGTTTTGCCGACCCGTCAAAGAACGGCGGCGGACCCGCACTGGCGGTGATCCTTGTCGACCCTAACGGCACAGTCAACTCCAACATCCAGGCGATCGATCCTCCGGGTGAGACCTCTGTCGATGATGATGTGATTGTCACCGGCGCCACACGTCTGCATCCAAACCCATCATCGGACGTCGCAGAGATCTTTATCCCGGTAACGGAAACCCCGTTTGCCCCCTCCTTCAGCATCGTCGATGTGCGCGGCGTAGAAGTCCGCTCGGGCACGCTTTTGCCCGCCAGCGGCGGTTTTGTTGCCGGAATCAGCGTTGATTCCCTGCCGGTCGGAAGCTACCAGGTGGTCATCCGGACGATCTCCGGTCGGATTCTTGCCACATCGTCCCTCGTAATCGGACGCTGATGTGTATCTTTGCGGTCCCTTTTTCCTAGTTGACCGCAATGTTTGAATCACTCAGCGACAAACTCGAGTACGCCCTCAAAGCCATCCGGGGTCAGAACAAGCTGACCGAGGACAACGTCAATGAAGCATTGACGGAGGTGCGACGCGCGCTGCTGGATGCCGACGTCAACTTTGGCGTTGTAAAGTCCTTCATCGACGACGTAAAGCAGAAATCTCTCGGCCTGGAGGTCAAAGGGAACGTCCTGCCCGGTCAGCTGATGATCAAGCTGATCCATGACGAGCTGGTCTCGCTCATGGGGTCGTCCAAGGTCGACCTTGCAACAGCGCCCCAAGCGCCGACGATCGTGATGGTCGCGGGACTTCAGGGCTCCGGCAAGACCACCTTCTGCGGTAAGCTGGCCCACTCGCTCAAAAAGAAGGGGCGGCAGCCTCTTCTAGTCGCCTGCGACATCTACCGTCCGGCCGCCGTCGACCAGCTCAAGGTGCTCGGACAGAGCATGTCCCTTCCGGTTTTTTCCAAGGAAGGGGCCAAACCGGCTGAGATCGCCGCTGAAGCGCTGGTGTATGCCAGGAAGTATGGGCGCGACTATGTGATCGTTGACACAGCCGGACGTCTGACCATCGATGAAGAGATGATGCAGGAGGTAGCGGATCTACGCGACCTGCTCAAGCCGCATGAGATCCTCTTTGTCTGTGATGCCATGACGGGTCAGGACGCGGTCAACACGGCCCAGGCCTTCCATGACCGACTGGAACTCACGGGCGTCGTGCTGACGAAGCTCGACGGCGACACGCGTGGCGGAGCGGCTCTTTCGATCCGTGCCGTTATCGGCAAGCCGATCAAATACGTTGGTGTCGGCGAAAAGATCGATCAACTCGAGCCGTTCTATCCCGAGCGTATCGCTTCGCGGATCCTTGGCATGGGCGACATCGTGACGCTGGTCGAAAAGGCCCAGTCACAGATCGATGAAAAAGAAGCTGAGCGGCTTGAAGAGAAGATGCGCAAGAACGAGTTTTCGTTCGAGGATTTTCTTGACCAGATGAAGCTCATCAAAAAGATGGGGTCGCTGCGCGACCTGCTTGGGATGCTTCCCGGGGTCGACAAGGCTCTGCGTGGCGTGGAAATCGATGATAAAGCATTCGGCCGAGTCGAGGCGATGATCCTTTCGATGACCAAGCAGGAACGTCAGAATCCACGTCTGCTCAACGGCAACCGCCGCAAGCGGATCGCCGCAGGCAGTGGAACGTCCATCCAGGACGTGAACCGACTTATCAAGCAATTTGAAGACATGCAAAAGATGATGCGGAATATGACAAAGGGCAAGATGGCAAACATGATGGGCAACCGCATGCCAAACCTACCCTTTGGAGCACGCCGCTGATCTCCATTTTTCCCCCACCATTTCTCATTAGGAGAACACATGGTAAAACTCCGCTTGCGTCGCCGCGGTCGTAAGAAGCACCCCTTCTACGACATTGTTGCGATCGACGGACGCGCTCGTCGTGACGGCGCATCTATTGAACGCATCGGGTACGTTGATCCGATGACAACACCGAAGAATGTTGTCATCGAGGCAGATCGTGCCATCCACTGGCTGTCAGTCGGTGCACAACCGACGGACATTGTCCGCCAGATCCTCAGTCGTGAAGGCGTCCTGCTGCGTCAGCACATGGCTTTCAAGGGCGCAACGCCCGAAGAGATCGAAGCCGCTGTTGTCAAGCACAAGGAAGTTGCCACGGCTCGCTATCAGCGCCTGAAGCAGCGTCGTGTAGACCGTGCCAAGGCCAAGGAAGAAGCTGCCAAGGCACCGGTCGTCGAAGAGGCCCCAGCTGCAGCAGCCGAAGAAGCACCGACAGAGGAAGCCGCCGCAGAATAATATTCTGCATCCCACCGTGAACCCACCGGGCGCATTCGTCGTTTGACGCTTGCGCCCGTTCTTTTTTTCATCCGCCTGCCCTATGAAACTCGACGCGTCAATTGCCCAAGTGTATGAACCGCAGCACGCACTCTTTGGACGACTTGTCCGGATGTGCTTCACTTTTGCGGGCTGTTACTGGATCGTGATCTACCTGCTGCAGTGGCTCTCGCTGATCGATCATGATCAGCTTCGCGACTTTCGCTCGGGGCAAACGATGATCTACTTCATCCTGCTGTCGCTCTGGGGTATCGAATACCTGCGCGAGACCCGTCGACTGAAGCTGCTGATCCGTCGTAGTGAGGAACTCGACGTTTGCGTCTCCCGGGTCACACTGAACGATCTGCATCCCAAGATCGGAGGTTTTGCGATCCTCCGTCCCATTGGTGCATCATCCGTGCGGGGGTGGGTATTCCCATTTCTGAACATCACCGGACTGGCCGTTGCCGTGTATCTGATTGTTCAGCGATACGTCGCGGCGATCTCCGCAGTTCTCTGATGGCACGGTCGGAGCCGTCGATGTAGATTTGAGCCTCAATCAACGCTGAGGCTCTTGATGATCCATCGCTACTGTTTCCGACTCATCTGCTCGCTTTGTCTTGTGTGTCTCTGGCTGACTCCGGCCCATGCGAGCACCGATACACTCCGAAAGGACAATGGCACCGCAGCAGCCACACCGGCACTGAACGATGGCTGGGAGGAATCAGTGATCCTACCGCTGACCGAGCCATGCATTGTTCGGAAAGTGCTGATCTACTACACATCGGGAACGGGAACCGATGTTGTTCGCATTACGGGCGATGCCTCCGAGGGAACGATTCCTCCGACGCAGCACTGCTTTTCGTATAACACGCTCGCAGAGGCGGACGTCAAGGTGACCGGCAGAGGGTGGGTTGAGGTTGACTTCACCGCACACAACGTCACGCTTGACGGTACGGAGCGCATCGTTATCCAACATGTGGTTCGCTCGGGCGGCCCTCTTTGGGGTCAGGATAACAACGGTCAGTCTCCCGTGACATCGTTTCAGTACGATCCGGTCACGCCGAATCCGAACTTCCTGAACATTCCGGGGATATACTACCAGGCCCGTGGCGACTACATGGTGCGTGTTGTCGTGGATCGTCCATTTGATATGCGTCCGGCAGCAACGGTGATCGATGTCACGTCGGCAGTTGGGCTTCTGGGCGCAGATGGCAAGCCCCTTCGCTCGGATCAGGTTTCGGTGGTCGACTGGAATGGTGACGGATATGATGACGTCTGCATCCCGGGACGGTTCTTTCAGAATGACAGCGGTCGTGGATTCCGTGCCGTCAGCATGCCAATGCCCGGCGCACCAACAGCGTGGGGTGATGTCGACAATGACGGCGATGTGGACGTCTTTGTCGCGCAGGGATTCGGAAACGATCAGCTCTGGCGCAACGATGGCAAGGGGCTTTTCAGCAACATCACGGTCGATTCCAAGATCGTCAACAACGCCCCGACGGTCACGGCCCTTTGGCTGGACATCGAGCAAGACGGCGACCTCGACCTGTTCATAGCCAATGGGCGCTCAACGGTCAACGGCAGCGAGGTCTACTACCAGGACAAGCTCTGGCGCAACGATGGCGGCATGGTCTTTACGGACGTGACAGCATCATCGAAGCTGGCGCTTGGAGAGCCAGCCCCATTCTACGACACCTGGGGTGCATCGGTTTGTGACTATAACAACGATGGACGCACGGACATCTTCGTGGCAACATATCGTCTAGCGCCCGATCGGCTGTATCGCAACAATGGCGACGGCACGTTCACCGAGGTCGCATCCGCAACAGGGGCCATCGGCATTCCAACAACGCAACCACAGTACTTCGGACATGGAATGGGTTCGGAATGGGGCGATGTGAACGGCGACGGTCTGGTGGACCTGATGGTTGGCAATCTCGGGCATCCTGATTCACGGGCTCAGTATTCTAATCCATCGCTTGTTCTACGAAACACTGCGACGGCGTCCAGTCCGCGCTTCACCAACTGGTATGATATCTCGTCGAGCGGCGTGCTCGACTGGCATGGCATCAAGTTCAAGGAGATGAATGCCGGCCTGTGCATGGCCGACATGGATCATGACGGCTCTGTCGACGTGTGGCACGGGCAGATCTCCTATGAATCCTTTGGAGCCGGTGCGAACCGTCCGTCGCACCTCTACCTTGGCTCGACGGATCCGACAAAGCCCTTTCGCGATGTGACATGGCAGTCGGGCATGTTCATCCACGGCGCGTGGACGGCCGTACGGGGCGACTTCGACCGCGATGGAGATCTTGATCTTCTTTGTGCCAGCGGCACCGAGAGCGTGAAGCTCTTCCGCAATGATCTTCCTAAGAACGGCGCATCAGTGACGGTGCGCCTTAGCGATACGCGTGCTGGTAAGCACCTGTCTGGATATGGGGCTCGGATAGTTGTCGCAGCCGGACAGAAGCGCTACCACCGATGGCTGCCGGGCACTGTCAGCGGGGGTCGTATGTCGCAGATGACGCAGGACCTCCATGTTGGCCTAAGTGCCGCCACAACGGTCGACAGCATAACGGTGTACTGGCCCGGAGGCGTCGTCACGAAGCACACGGGGATCGCTCCCCACAGTTACGTCGAACTGGTCAGCGATGGTACACATCGCCTTATCATGCCATTGCGCCCTGTCAATCTCAGGCCTGCACGCGGCAGCGTTGGCGTTGCGTCCACCGATGACTTCGTATGGGCCTCGAGCGCAAATTCGACCGTTAGGCTGGAGATCACACCGAGAGCCACACCGTCACTACCGGTCATAATCCGTGAGAACCTTACCGGCTCGCGTACTCCGATCGATCTGCCCCCTGGCCTCTATAACTGGAAGGTCGTAACTGCATCGGGCGAGTCCGATACGTGGAGTCTGCACGTTGGAGATCCAATGCCGGCCTTGCCAAGGGTGCTGCAACCAGCCCTGGCCGATACGAGCGTGCCGACGGCGACGCTGCTGCGCTGGTCGAGCTCGACCTACACCATACCAGGCGCATTTACGACGTCCTACCGCGTGCGTCTTTGGAGTATGGCCACAAAGACGCCACTGATCGTTGTTGACACGGTCGTGACCGACACCAGCCTGACACTGCCGACGCTGACGGCGTCGACACAGTTCTTCGGCTCAATCCGCGCATCATACCGTACAGCCTCGACGTCCGACTCTGCTCTGGTGAGCTTCAGAACATATGGTGTGCCGGCATCGCCACTGGCCGTGTTCCCGGCCGACGGTGCAACGGGCGTGACCACCCGGCCGCGATTTCTCTGGACACGCCCTGCGGCCGTGGACAAGGGATATGAGATCGAGGTCGACTCGCTTGCGTCCTTTGGAACATCTACCGTACGTAAGGCCGGAGACACAAGTCTGGCGTGGACGCCGCCACTCAAGGCAGGTAGGACCTACTACTGGCGTGCTCGTGGACTTAATCTGGCCGGAACCGGTCAATGGGGTGCGCCGGCAGTGTTCACAACGGCAGGTACGACGGGTGTGAAGGAGGACTTCGGCGAGGGATCCTGCAATGGTCGTACTCTTGTTTACGACCTGACGGGTCGGCTTCTCTGGAGCAGCGCCGATGGCAGTGTAGCCGATGCGCCGACTGAACTCTCCGGCCTGGTGCTGGTCGTAACGCACAACGCCGCTGGTCAGGTGTGCAGAAGTAAGCTACATCTGAGGTAGGGTCAGCTCCGCAGCGGCTACCGCGTCACTGCAGCCGGAAATCTATCGGCACCTTCTTCCATACGCGAAGGGGGCTGCCATGGAGCATCGCTGGTGTGAATGTCAACGCTGACACACCGTACGCAGCGGCATCGCTCAGCAGAGGATGTGGTGACTCAAGAACGGCAATGCGTTCGATCTTTCCATCAAGTCCAAGCAGCACCGCCACCAGAACTGTGCCTTCGATGGCATTCAGACGCGCGGCGAGCGGATAGACGACGACGTTTGCCAGTTGCTCGTCGCTGTATGTTGGCTCCTCGTCGATCATCGTCGAATCATCGATCGGTGGATCAGCCAGCTGCGACGTGCTTCCGTCGGGGTTCTTCACGATCGGCGCACTGGACGCACGAATAGCAACTCCTGGCAGCTTTCCCGGTGCGCTTACGGCCTCCGGTGTGAACATCCAGTCGCCACAAAGAGCGTTTGTCTTCCAGTGCTGGATCTCTATGCTGAGCACAGATCCACCCTGACGCACGAGGTACCCCTTGGGGAATGCCACACCGTAGAGTGCCGTGTAATTGAGATACCGGATCGTCTCCTCCTCGCTCGGATGCTCACGGCACAGGATCGTTACCGAGTGCACGAGATACGTCGTGGTGTCGATGTGATACGTTCGTTGCAGACCCTGAGCATCAACAACCCTGATCGAGTGAACCGGAACTCCTTCCAATCTGGAAGATCCGACGTAGGACGCAGTAAGCCCCTTTGCATTCGCATCGATGAATTCCCCATCGATGTCTGCAAACAATTCAAAGTGGTCAGCCGAATGCGTCGGAAGGTACGTGGCAGACTTTTCGGGTATCATCAGCAGCCACGACCTCTGTCCATCGAACGTCTCGATGGTTGTCTGGCCTTCGTAGGTGTTGACGTCACGCATCTTACGACCGCGCTGGATCACCCGCTCGATCGTCATCTGCGTGCCGTACTGCGTCGACACATCGGCGATCATGTGGACCGAGCGCACGGAGTTGAGCGCCGAGCGTCCACCCCTGGCATGAATATGCCGAGCGACGATCTCGTCGAGCGTAACTGCCCCAAGACGCGCAGCGCCTATGAGCAGAAGAACCGTGCAGATTAATTGAAAGCTCAAAACCGCTCCACGTGTAAAACCCTCCGTACCCAGTACCCAGTACCCCGTACCCAGTACCCCGTACCCAGTACCCAGTACCCCGTACCCAGTACCCCGTACCCTACTTCCTCGCCTTCTTCACTTCGATCTGCACCGTACGGCTCAGGAAGCGCTCTTCGGGTGTGCCGTATGATTCGATACCCGGCGGGAATCGATCAGTTGCGATGTCATTGCATTGCAGATCGACGCGCTTTCGAAGATGCTTACGGATGGTCATGCAGACCGACTCGGCGCGCTTCTGCGACAGCTTCTTGTTGAACTCGGCATTGCCGAGCATGTCGGCGAAGCCACGGACAACAACGGTGGAACCGGCAGGAACATTTTCGACGAAGGACTTGATCTGTTCTTCAGCGATGGCGGAGATCTCGTCGCTGGCCACTTCGAAAAGCGTCAGTGTAAGACGTTCGAGCTCAATGTTTGCCGTGTCCTTGCGCACGTTGATCGTGGTCGCAGCTTCCGCCGAAGAGCGGCGGATACCCTTAACCTTGAGCTCGACGTCGACCGGCATGCCACTGGTCATGAGCTCGGCCGTTGTCAGCGGAAGGTCTTGTGTGACAACTTCCGGGAGCCCCTTGCCGGACTTCGAGAACAGCTGCGTCTGTCCGCTGCGAGCCTCAAGCGTCCAGTCCGTAATAAACTTGGTGCTTGTCCCGGCTGGGTCGAACTGAAGACGCGGGGGATTGACCGTGCGCGCCTCATTGAATCGGCGCTTAGCCACAGAAGCAAGAAGCCCGAGGTCATTCGACGAGATCTCGACGCGTCGGTTCTCCGCGTACCCTTCTTCCGACAGCCGACGTGTTACGCGGTCAGGCGCACACGAGCCGGACCCGGCCGCGATTGTGATGCGTGCATCGTCGATGCCCCAGACGCGGGTTAGATAGTCTTTAACGGCAACGGCACGAGACCGGGCAAGATTACAGTCGGCATTCTCCGTTGTCGGATCAGCCGTACCGCGCAGCTGAATGGTCATCGCCGGCGAGAGCTTGAGTCGCTCGCCAAGAATATTCAGGATCTCCCGGTGAACCGATGTAGTTCTTGGCGGGACGGTTCCCAGGTCAAACTCACTGCCCTTGCTCACCTGACGATAGCGCGATGAGATCGTGATCGACTGGCCATCGAAGAAGATCGCCGGCAGGATCGGCAGCGCCTCTGTGACGTATTGTGTGGTTACGTTGATCGTGAACACGTCCTTTAACGCTCCACTTTCATCGATTGCTCTTGCCTTGATGGCCGCATTGATGACAGGGGGCTCGGGGATGTAGACCGTGTCGATGCGCGAGACCCTTTCGGTAATGACCACAAGGTCGGCGCCGACCACCGTATCGAGCGCAACTCTCTCCTGCCCCTTCGTACGGTACTCCTCGGCATCCGGCGCGATACGCACGATGAGCGAGTCGATGATCTCTTCGCGACGTCGTTCGACCGGCGTCGGCGGTTGTGGTGCGTTAAGCGAGAAGGCAACGCTGGCTCCTAGCCGCACCATGTTTGTTCGCCACGAAACGCCGCTGATGTTGTCACCAAGTGCCGCCGTGTAAAGAATCTCAGGGGTGATCACAACCGAATGGTTCTCGGTCATCGGGATATCGTAGCCCACGCCGAAGGTTGCGCCCATGTGACTCGTGTTTACGTTCTGCAGAGCAACACCCCGCGATTCGTTGCGTGTGCGGCGTCCATTCTCAAAGGTTCCGGTTCCCGGCTGAATGAGGTCTTCGCGCTGCGAGAACGTTGCCCCCGAAAGAGTTCCGATCGTCACGCCGGCCATCAGCCGGATGGGATCGGCAACACGCACATCGGCCAGGATCTCACCGCCGATAAAGGTCATCGATGTTTCAAGTGTGGAGCGGGTGAGCCCCCTGATGGCACCCGTGACAAAGATCGATTGATCCTGCGTGAATGTCCCCGACATCGGAACGTATGACCCGCGAATGCTCAGACGGACGTGCTTGGTGATCTCCTGACGCACAAAGGCGGAGACCGACATCGAGCCGGTCGTTGAACTTTGATACGGCTCGCAGCACATCGGTGCCTGCGGGAGCAAGAACCGAGCATCATGCATGAGATATGCGCCATGGGCCGTGATACCGACCTGTGTCAGCCAGACATCCTCCGGAAGGGTGACCTTCCACCACTGAGCGGTAAGAACCGGTGCCGTCAGCAGCACCGAAAGCAGAAGCGTCGAGATCCGTTTGTTCATGGTCGACCTCCGTCAATGATCACTGCCGTGGTCGACTGTGTTGGCGTTGTCAGCGTTACGAGCGCAACGCTGTTGAGCAGATGTGCCGGCACGACACGTCGCATTCGTCGGGATCGTTCCTCATCGGCAGTCGTGCGATCGCTGAAAATGAGTCCACCGCGCACATCATAGACCGAAAGAGTTGCCGTGGCCGACTCGCTCAGCGTGCAATCCAGGGCAATGCCATCTGGCAGGGGGCGAGTCACGATCGCCAGCGGAGCGCCGTTGGCGTTATACATCCGCGGACCATCGCCGATGCGGCAGATCCCGCGCACAAGGATCGTATCGCTGAGAACCTCAACGCGTGCTCCCGGACCGTTGCCGATAAGGGCGACATTATCAAACGTCAGGCGCGTGACGCTGTCCTGCCCCAGTGTGGCCTGGAAGCTGACCGTAAAGAGATCCCTGGCTACCGTATCGAGCGGCACCGTGCAGATAAGAAACTGCTTGCTCCGGCCATTAAGGACATCATCGATCACGGTCAGCGGAATCGATGATGACGTTCGGAAGAGCATCGACGGGTCATAGGCTAAGCGCAGACGCACGCTGTCGATCTCGGCAAGACCCAGAAACTGCGGGTTCTCGGTGCGAACAGTGATCGTTGTCGTTTCCTCAATGTTCAGCGTGTCCCCCGTGGCAACGAACCGAACAAAGGCCGGAGGGGGCGGAGCGATCGTGAACTGCTCGGTGGTATCGGATTGCAGAACGATGGAGGTGACCTGCCAGATCCGGGCCGTTCCATCATCGGACGCTGTCAGCAGCCGATCGCTAGCATTCGACCAGCGCACCAGATTCACGTTATCGCGATGCTGGAATGCGGCCTTCAGCTCACCGGTGGTCAGATCGTGAACGCGAGCGAAGTTGTCGTCCGAGGCACCCGCTATGTAGGCCCCATCGGGCGAGAACTGCACCATGCGCACATTGTCGCGATAGTTGGTGAACCTCCAGACGAGAATTCCACTGTCGGCACGAAACACCTTGATCGATGAGTCGGCCATTCCAACGGCAACAAGACTTCCGTCGGACGAATAGGCAACTGAGCGAACGCCCTCACGTCTATCGGTCGCGTTCCAGAACTCGACGCCGGTGGCGGAGTTCCACATCCGCGTGGTCAGGTCACCACCGATACTGCACACGCGCGATCCATCCGGACTGAATGCAGCTGCCTGAGCGCCACCGATGCCGTGTGCGTTGAACGTCACCGGCAAACCGCCGAGCCGCGGATACACCCGTGCATTGGCATCGGCCGAGACCACAACGCGCGAACCGTCGGCATTGAGAGCGATATCCGAGACGTTCGATCCGATGAAGAGCGTCGGCCCGCTGGAAACGGTCGGCCGCAGACGGTGGATCTGCACGCGTGGCGCAAGTGACTGGATGAAGATCGACGATGCGGTCGGATCGACTTCGACCTTCATGACCGATGTGTCGAGGTTGAGTGCCAGAGTACTGGTAACCGAGGCCACATCGAACACCTCAACTTTGCCGTCTTCCCCATCCTCGGATCCGGTTACGATCGTTGTCGAGTCGGCACTCCAGCGCACGGAGGTGAACTGCGTGCGGCCTCCTGGCAGGGCTGCCAGAGGATCAGATGAGCTCTGCATGGCATCCCAGATGTGTGCCTCGGCTGCAACACTCACCACACGGGTATTGGCCGGGTTCCACCATGCATCAACAACGGCACTGTTGTGACCGCTGTACACCACCTGATCTTCGGCTCCCGGTGGACGCAGCTGTGAGACGCGCACGCGGTACGTTGACGTCGGCGTGAGTCCCTTGACGTTCCACGGATAGGTAAGCCCCCTTGCGCTATCCTCGATCACCGTCCAGCGACGCCCGTTGTCAGTGGTATAGTCGAGTTTGACGGCCACCGTGTCATCGACTCCGCTCCAGCGGATCTCAATGATCGTGTCGCGCGTGGTGTAGAAGGTCACTCCCCCGCGAGGCGCTTCCAGCTGCAGCACTGGATCTTGCGCCAGGAGTGTTGCCGATAGCACCACTGCGGTGCACAACAGAGTAAACAGATGCTTCATCACCTCTCCTCGTACTGGCAAAGTGTGCGGAATCTACGACGTGCAGGGCGATTGTATATCGCCGTTTGCATCATCAGAACGCCGGGCCTGCATCGTCGAGCATTCCTGCCTCAGGGGGCGCATCAAACGCGTCACGATGGTAGGTCAGATCATGGAACGCGGCAAGCTCCTTCTGATAGAAGAGGCGCACATCTCCGGTGGGGCCGTTACGCTGCTTGCCGACGATGATCTCGGCGATATTCTCGGTTGACCGGCCATCGTCAAACGTCATGATCTTGTAGTATTCCGGACGGTGAATGAACATCACCACGTCCGCATCCTGTTCGATAGAGCCGGATTCACGAAGGTCAGATAGCATTGGACGCTTGTCTGACCGGGCTTCAAGTGTACGGTTCAGCTGCGACAGGGCGATGACGGGGATGTTCAGCTCCTTGGCAACGGCCTTCAGGGCATGCGAGATCGTCGAGATCTCGCGCTCGCGGCTTTCGGCCTTGGGCGCATGCATCAGCTGAAGGTAGTCTACCATCACCATGTCGATACCGTGTTCGACCTTCATACGGCGGCATTTGGCACGAAACTCCACCGGCGAGAGGGCCGCCGAATCGTCGATGAATATCTTGGCATTCATGAGGTCATCGATGCGCGTGACGATCTCATGCATCTCGTTACCGGACAGACGTCCACTGCGCAGCGCCTGCAGGCCCACCTGGGCGTCGGCCGAGATCAGACGCAGCACAAGCTGCTGGGCGGACATTTCCAGCGAGAACACGCCAACGGCTTTGCCGCGTCGGGCCGCCTCACGGGCGATGGTGAGGGCAAAGGCCGTCTTCCCCATCGAAGGTCGTGCGGCCACGATCACAAGGTCTGACGGCTGGAAACCGCTCAGCAACTGGTCGAGCTGGGTAAACCCTGACGGGACGCCGGTGATGCCATCACTGTCGCGGGAGGACATTGACAGGATGCGCTCGATGGCATCCTTCGTCAGCTTCTTCATGCCCATGTATGACCGACGCAATCGACGCTCAGCAATGTCGAAAATGCGCTGCTCGGCCCGGTCGACCTCATCAAGCGCATCGGTGGTATCATCATAGGAATCACGGATGATCTCTCCCGCCACCTTGATCAGCTGACGCTTGAGAAACCGCTCGAGCACAATACGTGCATGGTGCTCGACGTTCGCGGCCGAAACCGTCCTGATCGTCAGCTCCGTGATGGCATACATACCGCCGACGATCTCCAGAGCCCCCTCACGCTGCAACTGATCGGCCAGGGAAACGATATCGATCGTTACCCCGCGCTCGAACAGCGCCATCATGGCCTTGAATATCCGCACATGGCGTTCGTGATAAAAGCACTCCGCGTCGAGAACTTCGACCACCTTGGCAACAGCCTCCCGGTCGAGAAGCATTGCTCCGAGAACAGCTACTTCGGCATCTGTGGAATGTGGCGGTACATTACCGACCGGGTCCTCGATCGCCAGGACCGACCCCCTCTGTGGCACATTTTGACTCATCCCTCAATCTAGGAATTCAGCCGCCGGGGATAGGCACAGATTTTCCCCACGACATCCACGGAGGGAAACCGAGGCGGAGGGAAACCTGCGGAGGGAAACGCGCTTCGCGCGAAGATCAACCTCACACCTCACACCTCACACCTCAAACCTCACACCTCACACCCGACAACTATTCCTGGAGCCACGCGATGGCTTGGCTGACGCTTTCCTTGAACTCGAAGAGGTCATCAATTTTCGAGATGCGCAGCAGGTTGTGGACGTTTTCGTTCACGCCGACCAGGACGATGAAGCCTTCGTGTTCGTTCATCTGACGTCTGGCAAGCAGCAGAGCTGAGAGGCCCTGGGTGTCGCAGATCTGGACCATTGACAGATCAATGATCAGAGCCTTGACTGCGGGTTGGCAGATGATCAGGATCTCACTCTTGACATCAGGGGCCAGGACTGCATCGAGCATGGGCTCCTTGATGGTGAATACAACCAGCTCGTCGTCCTGTTCTACCGAAAAGCGCATGGGTTTGTCGCGTATGTTGCGGGAATTCTGCCGCGCAAAGATCGCAACTTTCCCGCAATGCAGTCCATTCTCATCATCCGCTTGTCGTCGCTGGGCGACGTGATCCTGGCCACAGCTCTTGTGCGCCAGATCGAAAGGTCGTTGCCGCAAATGAACATCGACGTAGCGGTCGATGCGCGGTTCAGCGCCGTATGGGCTCACAATCCGCGTGTACGGCGCGTGTATCCGATCGAGCGATCCGTTGGCACAAGTGATGACCTTACGAAGGGGGCTAGGCAAGCCCCCTACGACATTATCGTGGACCTGCAGAAGAACCGCCGTTCGGGTCGGCTGATATCATCATTAGCACCTCCGGCCACCACGCAGGTTGTGAGCATACACAAGCATCGGCTGGAAAAGCTGCTGCTCGTATGGCTGAAGAAGAGGCCCAAGCGCATCACCTCGATCATCGAGCGGTATTGGAAGCCCCTTGCCCGGTTCGGAGTTGATCTTGACCCGCATGGTCCCGAGGTCTGGTCGGCCGACGGAACCTGTGGTGGCGATCTTCCTGCCACGCATGTCGGCATAGCTCCCGGGGCGCGGCACGACACCAAGCGATGGCCGGCCGAACGCTATGCCGAGCTCATCCGGCAGCTCGTTGAGCAGCGACAGCAGAAGGTGATGCTGCTTGGCGGACCCGACGATGTGCAGCTGTGTGACCGCATAGCGGAGCTGGCCGGTGTGCCGCTGCAGCGCGCCGACGGCGCCCGCGATCTTACGCAGACGGTGCAGGCGCTGGAGTCCTGCCGGATCGTTGTGAGTAACGACTCGGCAGTGATGCATCTTGCCACGGCTCGTCAGCGTCCGGTGGTTGCCATCTTCGGCTCCACGGTCCGTGAGCTTGGCTTTGCTCCCACCGGTGATCACGTGCGCATCGTCGAGCGCGAAGACGTCAGCTGCAGACCGTGCAGTCACATCGGCAGGGACCGCTGTCCGAAGGGGCACTTCGACTGCATGCGCCTGATTTCGGCCTCGGACGTCCTTGCGGCTATCGACGACGTGATGCGCCTGGCCCCCTGAGGCATCGGCACGATTTTTGCATCGTGCGCCACATGGTCCGAATCGTACTCGTCGGCGCGGGCAACATCGCGCAGAACATTCATCTTCCACTGCTGAGCTCAATGAGCGGAGTGCGGATCGTTGCCATTTGCGACCGCAGCGTCTCCAAGGCTCGCATTCTAGCCGAGAAGTATGGCATTGAACATGCATTTCGCTCGCTCGACGATGCACTGCGCCTGCCGGACGTCGATGCGGTGTTTGTGACAACGAGCACAGATGCGCACGCCGAGGTGGCCATGCAGGCCATCGAAGCCGGTAAGCACGTCTTCATTGAACGTCCGGCCGCTCGAACGCTCGCCGAGACGATCCAGATACGTGATCTCAGCCACGAGCATGGTGTTCATGTCATGGTTGGCATGAATCACCGCTTCAGACCCGACGTGGTAAGTATGATGAACGCCGTCAACCGTGGCGACATCGGCAACGTGTATTACGTCAAAGCCGGCTGGGTCAAGCAACGATCGACCGACGCCCGTTGGATCGCCAATGCCGATAAGTCAGGGGGCGGCGTGCTGATCGACCTCGGCGTGACCGTGATCGACATGATCCTGCAGGTACTCGGCGGTGGAAAGATCACCGAGGTAAGCGCTTCGACGTTCCATCATGAAACAAAAGCCGTCGAAGACGTCGTCGTGGCAATGCTAAAGTTCGAATCCGGAGCCATCGCCACCATCGAAACAAGCTGGTCGCTCGTTCGTGCCGAAGACCTCTACTATTGCAATGTGTTCGGAAAGCGCGGAAGTACCTATATCAATCCGTTCCGACTGGTCCAGCGAAAGGGTAATGTGATCGAAAGCAGCGCTGCCACCCAGAAGCGCACGCACATGGAGATCTACCGAAAGAGCTACGAGTCCGAACTCAAGCACTTTGTCAACGCAGTCAAAGGCGTCGTCCCCATGATCTCCACCATCGATGAAGCAGCTGACCTCATGCGCGTCGTCGAGACGATCTATGTTAGAGCCCAGTGAGGTGTGAGGTGTGAGGTGTGAGGTTTGAGGTGTGGGGTGTGAGGTTGATACTCGCGCGAAGCGCGTTTCCCTCCGCAGGCTTCCCTCGCGCGAAGCGCGTTTCCCTCCGCAGGCTTCCCTCGCGCGAAGCGCGTTTCCCTCCGCTTCGGCTTCCCTCCGCTTACGCTTCCCTCGCGCGTAGCGCGCTTAATCTTTCGGCGGCAGCGGCAGTGAACCGGGGATTCCCATGAGCGGGAAGTCTTTGCGGAGCGGGTAGAGCGGGGTGCCGTCTTCATCCATAAAGTCTTCCGGCATGAAGAAGCGGCGCAGGTCCGGGTGACCGTCAAACAGAATGCCGTACATGTCGTACGTTTCGCGCTCATACCAGTTGGCGCTCTCGTACACGCCAACGGCCGTGGGAACGTGAAGTGCGTCTTCGCGGACGGCTACCTTTAGGCGCAGGTGGGTTGCATTGGCGATCGAATACAGGAAGTACACCACCTCGTAACGGTCACCGGGCTTGGCCCAGTCGATGGCCGTGATATCAAGCAATTGATCGAACTTGGTCGACGGATTATCGCGAAGCTCGGCAAGTGCATCGAGCAGTTCGCTCTTTCCAACCTGGAGCGTAAGATCTCCATGATGTTCCGTAGCTGTGCAGCCAGGGGCGACGCCCTTGACAACGTTCAGAAGATCAGCTGATGAAAGTGCCATGGTAGAGTTCCTTCACGATTCGTCGAATGCACCGCTGTCGACCTCTGGAAAGCCCCCTGACTGGGGACGCTTTGCCGGGATGGCCGCTTGCGGCGTGGTCGCAAAGATAACGTCCCACATCGGATTACTCACGCCGAATGCCGTATGGTCATCCACGAAGTGATGGTTCATATGGTAGCGCCGTAGAAACCGGCCGGTGCGGCTTTGCATGGGCAAGTGGTGCGTGGCGTAGTGGATCGTGTCGTAGCACACGTATCCGACAAGGAATCCGGCAAAGATCCCTTCCGACCATGCGCCAAACAAAGACGAGAAGGCACTCCAGAAAACTGCGGCTAGCGGCAGACTGACAAGCAGCGGCATCACCAGACGAGTAGAGTCGCGTGGATAGGCGTGGTGGACGCCGTGCACCAGGAAGTGAAGCCGACGGCCCCACGTTGAACGGGGTGTATAGTGAAACACCCATCGGTGCAGCGAATACTCGGTGAACGTCCACAGAACCACGCCCACCCAGAAGGCGATCGCGACCGTCAGCCATGGGAGCTTGTCTATTGACGACGCAAGACTCAGTACGATGACCGGCGTGAACACGACAAGGGGCGTAGCAGGGTGTACATGCGAAAGGTACTCGAGAACGGGATTGCGAAACAGCCGCACACTCTCGTCACGCTTGGAAACAACTTCGGTGCTCATGAGCTCCTCTAACTTCAGTGGTGAATGAATGCCGAGGCACTCACCCCACATGGTCAAAGGCCGAGCGCTCGGTGCATGTCCTCGCCGTAATCGGTGAGGATCTCCTCCCCTTGTTTGATCCGCCGTGTGGCAACGATCCAGACGCGTCCCCCGAAGTTGACGTACTCGGCATTGGGCTTCTTCCCCGAACCGTGATAGTCACACGCATAGCGGGCCACTCCGGCATCAGTGCGGCGAGCATCGATCACGTACTTCTCCGAAAGGGCAAGCCCATAGGAGCCAAGCTGATCGTTCTTATAGCGACGCTCGTACTGATCAGTTGTAAGCTTTTCGCCGGTGTATTCGACGATGCGATCGTCGACCTCAAACGTACGCTCAGCGTAGAGCCCCAAACCAGCCTGGGGAATGGAACTCTTCTTCACCGACACTCCGAGGTGCAGCCGCGTATGCGGTCCGCAGTACGGATGTGTCGATGTTGTCATTCTCTTACATCGACCCTGGTCACCGACGTGCGCACATCGTTTTGTGACCTTCACCACGTGTTGTTGCATGGCAGCGAATATATGTTCAAGGGATCGCGAATTGGTGCTACGTCAAAACTTCCACCGGAAGCTGACCATGTAGTTGCGACCGGCCTGCACGAAATAGCTCGGAACGGCTGCACCATTGAATGAACCTGCTCCGCCATTGGTTACGATGAAGGCATCCGTGAGATTATTGAAGGATGCAACAAGCTCAGCGTAGTTCGCAAAACCGTATCGCACCTGCATATCAAGGCGCACGAAGCTTGGCAGAATCATGGCGGGGTCATTGTTGAGATCCACAAATGACTCACTGACATAGCGAGCGTCGGTCGTGACCGACAGATCAGAACTCAGATGCCAGGTAGCCGACAGTCGAGCCATCAGTTCCGGCGTCAGCACAGGCACCACATTGGTAAACACCGTGTCACGTCCGATGTTGTCCGGACGGTATTCGGAAATGGTTGCGCTCATTGCAGTGGCCGAAGCCGAAACATCCAACGAAGGCAGCAACCGTGCCGAGGCCTCCAGCTCTATACCTAGCCGGCGACTTGATGGCACGTTCTTGCGGAGCTGCACGAACTGCTGCTCGATAAAGGGGCCGATGGGTGCGATCTCATCGGTGATGAACATGCCGAAGGCGTTGGCAGAAAACTGCACGTCAGCACCGGTATAGCGGTATCCGAGCTCGAGATTGTCGACCACTTCCGGACGCACCGTATTTGGATTACGCAGAACATCGGCGTTCGCAGATGTGATCTGCGTTCCTCCGAGCAGATCAAATCGCGTCGGCTCGCGGCTGGTGCGACCGTAGGAGGCGTACAGCTCTGACTCATCGGCAAGATCATACGTCAAGCCAAGTCGAGGATTGACAAACAACCAGCTGTGAACAGGAAGGGGCTCAGCAATACCTGTGCGAGGATCTTGCGAAAAGATCAGATCGACCTGACGCACCTGAACATCGGCACGTGCAGTGAACGCCCCTTGCGTGTAGTCGGCCCGAACAAAACCACTTAGCTCGTTCTTCTGGGTTCGATCGTCGTAATACGGGGCATCGCTTGCCGGCATGATCGTTTCCCAGTTCCGTCGGCGGAATTGATACGCATGCACTCCGATCGTGGCATTCAACCCTGATGCCAGGTCATTGACCTGCAGTGATGACATCACCCCGCTGTGGCGGTTCATCAGCGGGTAGTTGATCTGCGTCAGCGTACCAACACTGTCACGGAAACCGGAGAAGTAATCGCCCCCTGCCTGCCCACCATAGATCGATGTTTCCCAGGTAATGTCATTCGTGATCGATCGGGCGTAGGTAAGCTTGAGGAGTGACTGGCCGAAATCATCCCGATCGGTAGAATCGTTGATATTGGTTCTCGGATCCGCCTCGGCAAGGGGCTTGGGAACGGCGAAGTAGCCGAGCTGATTATCTGTACGACCCCACAGAGCCAGTGCACGGACTGATTCGTTCTTCCCGACCCATGAACCGGAGATCATCATTGATGTTGCTTCCGTGCCGGTGTTTCGACGGAAGCCGTCAGAGGTCAGACGCGTGATCCGGGCCATAACGCTCACCCCGTTGCTGAGCTGGCCGGTAGACAGCGTTGCACTTCCGCGTAGAAGATTGAACGAGCCATAATCAATCGCTGCTTCCACCGACGGTGCTTTCGACAGCACGGCCGGTGTTTCAAAATTCACCGCACCGGCAAACGCTGCCGTGCCGTTGCTGCTCATTCCAACGCCGCGCTGCACCTGGATCGACGACATGCCATTGACCAGGTCTCCGATGTTCGAGAAGAACACACCCTGGTCGATCATGTCATTGAGCGGCACACCGTCAATGGTCACATTCACCCGTGTCTGATCGATGCCCCGCAGGCGGAACGAGCCGTAGTTTGTCACGCCGGAACCGGACTCCGAAAAGGACAGCACCGACGGTGTTGCCCGCTCGATCAGAAACTGCGGGTCCTGACCAAGGTGCCACTGCCGGATGTTCTCCCGCGTGATTGTGGTATGCGTCACCGGATCCGTGCCTCCGATGCGATAACTCGAGACCTCGAGTGTTCGACCCTGCACGATGCGCAGTGAATCGGCCGAAAGCGTGGAATCAGCTCCAGCCGCAACGGCTGCTGAAGGAAGAAGACAACCTGCGCAGAGCAGGACAAGGACTGCGAACATGGACGACCCTCATCAGTGATGAAACAGAAGAGTAACGTCCGTTATGAGGGTGATCGCCGTTTCCCTTCGCCGGTATTATCCGGATCAGGTACCAAGAGTGTGATCTCAGCCATGCCTAAGGCACAGCACCTCTAACGGGAACGCGAATTTACGCCATAGAATGATTCTATCTTTGCACATGGATAAGTTCATTGTGCGAGGGGGCACTCGCCTTCAAGGATCGGTCGCCATATCGGGTGCAAAAAATGCATCGCTGGCGCTGATGCCAACCTGCCTGCTGACCTCCGGAACGCTCACGCTGACCAATACGCCGAACAACAGGGACCTCGGCACAATGAGCCGACTGCTGTCGAGCATGGGTGTGGGCATGCACCTCGAGGGAGATGTTCTGAAACTGGATGCGTCCAACATCACCAGCCATGAAGCCCCCTACGAACACGTCAAGCAGATGCGCGCGTCGATCTACGTGCTGGGGCCGCTCGTGGCTCGCTTTGGCAAAGCGCGCGTCTCACTTCCGGGTGGCTGCAACTTCGGCCCGCGTCCGGTCGATCTGCACCTTAAAGGTCTGGAAAAGCTTGGCGCAACGATCGACCTCAGCGGTGGCTACATCAACGCATCGTGCGACCGGCTCAAAGGGACGCACTTTCACTTCGATATTTCCAGTGTTGGCGCATCTGTAAACATTCTTACGGCTGCCGTTCTCGCATCGGGTCATACCACGCTGACAAATGTCGCGATCGAACCAGAAGTGACCGCCGTGGCCAATCTGCTCGTCAAGATGGGCGCGCGCATTCAAGGCATCGGCACCACAACTCTCGAGATCGACGGAGTGGATGAACTTCATCCGGTAACTGAGGCTACAATACCCGATCGCATCGAAGCGGCAACCTTCATGCTGGCGGCAGCGATGACGCGTGGCGATGTGACGCTTACGAATGTTGATGCGTCGCATCTATCAGCCGTCACGCAGTCGATGGAAGATTCCGGTTGCACCATCGACATCAATGGCTCAACCATGCGCGTGCGCATGAATGGCACTCCCGAGGCGGAGGATATCACCGCTGCGATCTATCCGGGCTTCCCCACCGATACGCAGGCGCAGTGGGCTGCCTACATGCTGACGGCCAATGGAGCTTCACGGATCAAGGATACGATCTATCCAACGCGCTTCGGCTACGTTCCGGAACTGCAGCGCCTCGGGGCCGACATCGAGACCGGAGAGGGCTACTGCGTGGTCAAGGGTGGCGCCCGCTTGACCGGCGCTACTGTCATGTCGAGCGACCTGCGTGCAAGCGTCAGCCTGGTGATGGCCGGGCTTGTCGCTGACGGCGAGACCGAGATCCTGCGGGTGTATCATCTTGACCGCGGATACGAAGGCCTCGAGCACAAGCTGGGTGCACTCGGTGCACACATCGAACGGGTGCGTACGGAGGCTTACTGATGCTCCTGCGATGGATTGTCTGCATCGGCCTTCTGGCCGCGCTGCTGGCGTCTATCGCGGAGGCGCAGTCACCGGCGAACGGGAAGAAGGACGAGTTGCGTCAGCTGCGTCAGTCCATCGAACAGACCCGTGCTCGGATTCGGCAGCTAACCACACAAGAGAGTCAGGCGCGTCGGTCGCTGAAGACCTCTCAGCGTCAGCGTCTGCAGCTGCGTCGCGAGATCGTCCGTCTTGAATCCGAACTGCGCGTACTGCAGGATTCTATCGTATCGCTCCAGCAGGTAGTCGATCAAACCAAGTCTTCGATCCGTAGTTCAGAGCAGCGATGGCGCGCCGTCACCCATGCCGTTCGTGCCTCACGGCAGCGACGTCAGGGTCGACCTCAGACATCACGTCTGACCGCGCTGGCCTATCAGCGCACCACCGGAGCGGTGCGAGAGTTCCGTGACCGTATGACGATGATCGCCGACTCGCTGCAGACGCAGGCTCAACAGGTCGGAGCTCTTGCTGCTGAACGCGAACAGCGGCTTGCCGACAATCAGTCGCAACGCGTCAAGGTCGACCGGACGATCCGCTCGGGCGAAAAAGATCTGCAGAAAATGGCCCGATCAAAGGCCGAACTGGTCGAAGAACTGCGAAAGAAGCAGGCAAGCGCGCGCCGCATTGCCGCCCTCATCCAGAGTCAGGTGCGCAAAGACGAGGAACGTCGCCGCGCACAGGCACGCAGTGGCAGCAGGTCCCGTCCGAAAGGGGGCTCCTCGCAGCCGCAACAACCGACGGCCGATGCCGGCCCCCTACCCGAGCGTGGCATCTTTTCGCGTCGGTCGCTTCCGTGGCCAACCTCGTCGCGAAGTATCGCTCAGGGCTATGGCATGTATCGTAATCCCGAAACCGGCACTACCCTTGAGAATCCTGGCATCGACATTCGTTCAAAGGCCGGCTCCGGCGTCGAGGCCGTTGCATCCGGACGCGTCAGCACCGTCACATGGCTTCCGGGATATGGCTCGCTGGTGATCGTCGATCACCTCAACGGATTCCGCACCGTGTACGCGAACCTGAGCGGCGTGAACGTCTCGGGCGGATCAACCGTGCAGGCCGGCTCACGCCTGGGATCGAGCAGCACCAATGCCGACGGCGAGGTGATGCATTTCGAGATCTGGAACGGCAGCCGACGGCTTAATCCGCTTTCATACCTGCGTTAACGGAACGGTCGAGCTCCAGGAACTGCTCGGCACGCTTGGCATCGGCTTCACGGCCGACGCGTCGGTAGGCATAGATCATCAGCGAGCAGATCCTGTCGCGATACATCCTGCGCGCGGCACGATTACTGATCTGCATCCAGGCACGTTGCTGGTAAGCCCCCTGCAGTGCCTGCATCACACCAACCGGACGTTTGGCACTGTCGGCCACGGCACGGGCGACCATGCGTGCAAGTCGTGCCTCGACGTCCACCGGCGTCACGCGCGCCGAGTCGGGGATTGTACGATCGACGCGGTGCGAGATCTGCCGATCCATTTCGCCAACCTTCGCACTATCGAAGTCGAAAACCTGGAACTGCTGAATGTCATCGGGCTTTACGCGAACCCAGACGCGGTCCTTGCTCTGCGAGGAAAAGCCCCGCTGGCGCAGCTGCTCGACGATTGACTGGGTAGCGTCGTAGGTAAGATTTGTTTCCACCAGGGCCAACGCAGCCCGCATGGCGAGCTGACCGAGAATGTCATCCGTGTTGTCGAACGTCCGGAGCATGACCTGACGGATAAATTGTCCCTGGTTGTACGACCGCTGATAATCACCCGTAGCGTAGGCCTTGCGCGACCGGAGCACTCTGAGCGTCTGCTGCGCATTGTCACGATATCCCATCAGCTCCAGCAATCCGAGCGCCTGCGAGAAACCGAACTCCACCCAGTAGTCAACCTTGGACACGCCGGCGATCTCCGCAACGGCCTTGAAATATCCTGACTGTCCTTTGGCCGTCCGCACGTTGGCGATCATGTTGAAGTTCGACGTGTCGGGGAACCCGGCGTCGGCCGGCGTACCTCTGGGTATGGCAATGATTTCGACGCAGCCGGAGTCGAGAAAGAAACGCACAAGGTGGTTGGCATCAGCCCTGCCACTGCGCTCTCCGAGGCGGGCATCGACACCGGTCACCAGGACGTTGATGACACGTCCACCTGGCTTGGGATAGGTATCGGACTTCACAACAATACTGCTGTCGGTAAGCGTCATGCGCGTTGTATCAACGCCCTCGGAGCTAAGCTTATCAAGGGGCGGGGCGCCTTTTGCGGAGTCGGCTGCGGAGCCGTCAGCAACCGGTTCCTCCTTGCGGGTGCATGATGTGGAAGCGATCAGGATAAGACAGAGGAGAGTACCTGCAAACAGTCGCAACATCATCGTTCAAGCCCCTTGGCCTCATTCCAGTAGGCATCCATCTCGGCAAGCGTCATGTCGCGCAACTCGCGACCGTCTTCAGCCGCACGTTTCTCAATGTGCTGGAACCGACGCATGAAGGTATTGGTCGTTCCTTGCAGTGCTTCCTCGGCGATGATTCCCTCGTGCCGCGCGGCATTGATGAGGGCAAAAAGTACGTCGCCGAACTCTCTTGATGCAGCCTTGTCATTGCCCGACTCCAGCTCCTGCTGCAGCTCGCCGATCTCCTCGTGGACCTTTGCCCATACGTCACGTCGATCGTGCCAGTCAAAGCCCACATTGGCGGCCTTTTCCTGCACACGCTGGGCACGCAGGGCGGCCGGAAGCATGCGCGGAACACCATCAAGTATCGATGTTCTGCCCTCTTTCATCTTCAGACGCTCCCAGTTCTGAAGCACCTTTCCGGGATCATCCGTCTGCTCATCGCCGAAAATATGCGGATGACGGTTAACGAGTTTATCGAACTCTCCGGCTACAACCTCGCGCAGTGAGAAGGCCCCGCGACCTTCGGCGATCACGGCATGCATCACCACGTGTAGCAGCAGATCTCCAAGCTCCTTGCGGAATTCGGCATCATCGCCGCTCTGAATAGCGTCCAGCGTTTCATAGGCCTCTTCGATCAGCAGATGCGAAATACTCTCATGCGTCTGCTCGCGGTCCCACGGACAGTCGTCACGGAGTATGCGCACAAGGCGGATGAAGGCCTCAAGCTGCGAGAGCGTATCTGAGGGATCCTGCGGGTGCGGTACTTGCCGAAGTGGCGGCACGATGCGTCCTGCCGTGGTGATCGAAAACAATAAGCTGCAAAGCTACGGGATTGTTACCGCGTGACGACACGAAACGAGACGAGCCACCGGACGTCTGTCCGATGGCTCGATGAAGAATCTGCGATCGTTCTACGGCTGATCGCTCAGGCGTTTACGACAGCGGCGCAACGTACGTATCGGCAGCGCGCGCAAGTGCCTGGCGCACCCAGCGGCCATTCTCTTCGGCCTTGCGACGCACGGCAAGCCGCTCGGCGTTGCAGGGGCCGTGACCATTGATGACGCGCTTGAATTCGTCCCAGTCAGGATCGCCGTACGACCACTTGCCGGTCTCTGGGTCCTTCTTGAGCTCAGGATCCGGAATCGTCAATCCAAGTTCGAGGATCTTAGGCACGTACTGATTGAAGAACTGCTGGCGCATGTCGTCGTTCGTGGCCATTTTCACCTTCCAGCGCATGAGCTTTTCGGTATGCTGGCTGGCCACGTCCGGCGGACCAAAGAAGTGCATGATCGGCCGCCACCAGCGGTTAAGAGCTTCCTGAAGCATCTCTCGCTGCACGGCTGTGCCTGTGGCCAGAGCCACCACGTTATCGTATCCGTACTTGAGGTGGAACGATTCTTCCTTGCAGATGCGGTCAAGTGCGCGACAGTAGGGGGCGTAGGATCCCTTTGAGTTGGCCACCTGATTGATGATCGCCGACGCGTCGATCAGCCATGCGATCACGGCCGTATCGGCCCATGTCATGGCCGGGTAGTTAAAGACGTTCGAATACTTGGACTTGCCCGTGAGCAAGTCGTCGATCATCTTTTCACGGGGCTTACCGAGCGTCTCGGCGGCGCTGTAGAGAAGCTGGGCGTGGCCGACTTCGTCCTGCACCTTTGCCATGAGCGCGATCTTGCGCTTGAAGCCCGGAGCACGCGTGATCCATGTGCCTTCGGGCAGAGCGCCGATGATCTCCGAATGTGCATGCTGCTCGATCATCCGTATGAGCTGCCGGCGATACTCGGTCGGCATCCAATCGTGGGGCTCGATCTTTTCGCCACGGGCGATGCGTGCCTCGAACTCAGCCAGTTTCTGTGGATCGTCCTGAACCTGCTCGCCCCCTGAAGGGACGTCGACGATGGTGATGTTTCCGTACATGGTTGTTCCTAGTTCTTCAGTTTCGCGATGCGAAAATGGTAAAAACTGATGGGAGTGTCTAATGTGGGATTCGGCTCGGCATCCTTATAGATGCTCGTGACGGAGAATTTGTACAGCGCACCGCCAAGGCTCTTGACCAGGAGCGTCTTGTCTGGACTCGGACGCAATGTGTGCGTGCGGATGTCGTAGACGAAGAACGAATCCCCCCCGAGCACGGCCAATGGAACCACAGGACGCGTGGTATCGTCGGTGCGGAGCGTCACACCGGATGGGATGTCCGTGACGGTCTCAAACCGCGCCGTGACCACCGCCCCGGTGACCGTTCCCTTGCCATTGGTTCCTGAGTTGAGCTGGATGGGGATGGCCTTGGTACGGCCGCAACAGTAGATGTAAGGGAGGCGCACATCCCATGGCGAGTCCTCCGAGTCGACCACCTTCATGCTGTCAAGAGACACATACAGCCACTTGACGATGCTGTCGGTCTGCACGTTCGAGAACCGGAAACTTGTCGTGTCTACCGGTTTGGACGGCTCCGACGGAGTGGAGTCGCAGGACGTTGACAGGGCCGCTGTGATTGCCGCCCCAAGGATCAAGAAAAGCCGCAGTGTGGTCTTCATTACATGGTATTGTTATGGTCGAACCCGAACACGGTCGAGAACCGCTTTGCCGATCATCGCGCCATGTTCTGCACCGGCGTCGCACCCACGGCGGTAATGGATGCCTCCATAGAGACGACTGATCGAGGCCTCAACGGCTGCGGCGCGGAAGCTCGCAAAGCTCCTGACGCCGAACCCGAAGCGTGCCTCGGTGCTGTCAACAAAAGGCATATCGCCGAAGTATGACGTCAGCACCTCGGCGGCCGCTGCCGTGATCGTCGAATGCCCACTGGCGTGCTCGGGAAACGGCGGAGTCTGCAGAAAAGGTTCCCATGCCTTGTCGATGTTCTGATTGATGTACGTCACGGGGCGAATGAGATTCCCACGGAACTTCTCCTGCCAGCATGCCGTAAAACCATCAAACAGCGAAAAGGCCAGCTTGGAGTATATCTCCAGTGACGCCACCATTGGCGTGCGCTTCTCTGACATGACCTGTTCGGCGATGTTCATCCAGTGTCCACCGGGAGATATCTGGCGCGAGTTGAAAATAAAATGCCCGTGATAGGCCGTTACCACCGGATTGTCGTTCCAGAACTCGGCAATATGCCGTTGCTCTTTTGTGAGCGAGCGGGATATCTCGTACACTTCTTCGGCGGCCTTCCGGAAGGCTGAGCCCTGCTTCCTGCTGAATGGGATGCTCGGCGGAACGGGAAACTCAGAGGCGCTTTTCAGCACGATCGTGCGCACCATGCCGCAGTACGGGGAAAGGGGCTTGGCAAAGTTCGGGGGCGTTGGTACCCAACAGGAATCGCATCGGGGCCACTCATAATCGGGCAGTCCCTGCGTACGGTTGTATCCGTCGGCCTTGGCGTAGACGTTGATCGCGCTGCCGACGCTTTTCCCGTAGGCTTTGGAACGATCGAACACATCTGCCGGAACTTCCTTGGCCAAACGCCCAAACTGCACAGCCGCCAGGCTGTCAGAGATCGAAATGCGATATAGCAGCTTGCTGCATGAGGTCTGATAGGCTGCCACAAGGGCAACACGCCAGTCGTAGCGGAGATCTGCTGCTGGCTGCGGTACACCAGTGAAGCCGTTGAGCATGCCAGCCATGGTGCGGTAGGACGGGTCGGCGTGGCGTGCCGCTTCGTAGCCGGCAAGATTCGAATAGGCGTGGATGCGTGCCGCGATGGGCGGACCGAAACCGTCCTCCATGATGACCTCGATGACGAGGCGGTTCCACTCATGAACAAGTTCGGTGCCGTCGACGCTCTCAGAAGCGTCCGCGGAGAGGGTTACCCCGAGCAGGGCAACCAGCCAGAGGCAGTTTCGTAGCATGCGCGTCATGACGCGAAACTACGGCTTTTCACTTGCCGCCGGGAAGTGCAAAGAGCAATGCACGCGCCGAATTCCGCGTCACCACGAGTGCGCGATTTCCGGTCGCAAGGCGCACCATCGCGGCATCTCTGCTCTCGCCGTACGCTACCAGTCCGCTCTGCCGCACGTTGAGCGGTGTGAGCACTCCGCCGAGGTCATTGCGCAGGACAAGCCCCATTCCCCCATCATATCCGATGGCATCGGAATCGGCCGTGCGGGAGTTTCCCACAAGGGTCAGATCAACGTCCCCATCGGCGTCGAGGTCCTCAGCCAGAATCTCCATAACCGGAGCTACCTGCGCCATGTCCGGAAATGGCCGGAAGGCAAAGCGGCCGCTGGTGTTCACAAGCACGCCCGAGGCGTACTCGTGGATGAGTATCATACGCATGGACGTTGTGTCAAAGGGGCTGAGCACATCGGTCATGGACGCGCGACCGAACGAGTCGTAGGTCGTGAATGATCGTATCAGCGTGGGGATGTGCTGCTGGAGGGTAAAACGACCCCGTAAGGGCATATCCCTGCCATCGATGATCTGCGAAATGAAGTGGTCCATCGATCCGTTGTCATCGACGTCAGCCATGCGGCATCGTATCGGATTGCTCGGGTCGGGCACGAACCGACAGTTCAAACCAATGTTCCCCAGCAGCAGATCCTGATCACCGTCGCGGTCAATGTCGGCCGCACGTACGCACGACCAGAGACCATTGAGCGCCGGAGGAAGCACGCTGGCAGAGACGTTCTCAAACCGACCGGAGGTGTTACGCCAGATGGATGGCGACATCCATTCACCAACCACGACCAGGTCAAGATCCCGGTCCTGGTCGATGTCCACCCATACTGCCGAGCGCGTCATTCCGACATCCGAAAGCCCCCTGGCCAGCATGTCGGTCACCTCGCGCAGTACCCCGCGATCATTGCGGTAGAGGACGCTTCGGGCCGGCTGCGGAAACTTCCCCGGAACGATGCGACCACCAACAAAGAGGTCAACGTCACCATCACCGTCGAAGTCGCCAGCCGCGGCGCAGGAGCCGGCGTCGCGACCCGACACGTACGACGATGAGCGAGTGAACTGCCCCTTGCCGTCGTTCAGATAAAGCCTGTCCTCAAGTTCAGGATCATCAACGGCAAACTCGGCCCCTCCCGTCACAACGAAAAGGTCAAGGTCACGGTCTGCGTCGATGTCGACAAGCAGTACATCGACGTCCTCGGATTCGATCACATCATTGAGTCCGCACTCCACCGACACGAACGTGCCATTCTTCTGCTGAAGAAAACACTGCGTTGGCTGGTACTTGGCTCCGCAAACAATGATGTCCTCACGTCCGTCCCTGTCGACGTCGCCAACGGCCATGCGCGGTCCGTCCTTGGAGTAGCGGAATGGAATCAGTCGCTCACGCTTGAAGTCGTCAAAGGTGTTCTCGCGGTGGGCAAATGGAAAGATCTCCTCGCTCATGCGCTCCAGCAGGGGGCGGACGGGCTTTTCAGGCGCTGCCGCGGCGGCGATCGCCTGCGCGCGGTCGATGGTCACGTACGTTGCACGCTCCAGATCCCGGTGCACCGAGCGCAGGCCGTCGCTCCACGTCACGACAACGCTGTCGATCCACTCGCCCTCGTTGAGGGCTATAATGAGTCGAGGGTCCGAGGTGGACTGAAACCCGCGGGATGCATAGACCTCCCGAACGGATGTGCGCAGGTTGGTAGTGACACAGACGCGCGAGCCGATGCCATGGGGATTGACTTCCGACTGACGAAGCCGCAGGCCAACGGACATCTGCCGTAGCCGATTCGCAACGGAATCGGCAGCACGTGATCGGAACAGTCCTGCCTCGGCATCCGTGTTATTGATGACCAGATCCATGTCGCCATCATTGTCCAGATCCGCCAGGGCAGCCCCATTCGAAATGCGCGGCACCCTGGCGACATCATCGGCGGTATCGCTGCGAAACCGCACGCCGTCGGTGTTGATCAGCAGATAATTCCGAAGGGGCGATGTTGGCATGGCCATCGATGCTTCCCGGGGATTACGAACGCCGCGCGTTTGAAGGTTGTAGGTATAATCCTGGTCGCCCATATCGCGCTTCGTGCCATTGCTCACGAACAGATCTTGATCACCATCAAGGTCGACATCCGCAGCAAGAACCGACCAGCTCCAGTCCGTAGCGGCAATGCCGGCAAAGTGGGCTATCTCGACAAAGTATCCATCGCCGCGATTGAGATGATAGCAGTTCTGGACGCGCTGAAGACTGTCAAAGAACGGACCATAGATGGACATTCCACCGAGCTGCGTCTGACGTCGGTAGTTACCGCGAGGGAGCATGTCGACGGAGATCACATCCAGCATACCATCGTTGTTCAGGTCGGCAACATCACTGCCCATGGAGGCCCAGGACATGTGCGGCATTTGCTGTGTGGCACGATCGACAAACGTGCCGTTGCGCTGATTGATCCAAAGCTTGTCGCGCTCTTCGAAATCATTGGCCACAAAGATGTCCGGCCAGCCATCGTCATTCACATCGCCAACGCTTGCCGAAAGACCATATCCCTTATCGGCAATGCCGCAGGATGCAGTGACGTCCACATAGACACCCTTGCCGTCATTACGGAAGAGCTGATCATTGATGCCGGGGTTGAGATACCCCTGGCGACGGGGCTCACCGCTATTGACAAGGAAGACGTCCAGGTCGCCGTCACGATCGTAATCGATCTGTGTGGCATGAGTAGAGAAAGCATGGGTTGAAAGCACCGATGTACTGTCGCGGCGAAACGTCCCGTTACCATTGTTGACAAACAGCAGGTTCCGGGAGTACCGACGGCATAGGTACACATCCTGCAGCCCGTCGCCGGTGAGCTCAGCCACAAGCACACCGGTGTTGACCAATGTATCGCCGAGCAACAGACCGCTGACTGCAGTTCGGTCCTCAAAGCGGAGTCCGCCGAGATTACGATACATCCGCATGCCACGGTCGGTGCTGGTGAACACGACGTCCTGGAGGCCGTCCCCATCGAGATCGCCAATGCCGACCCCACCACCGTTGAACATGTAGAAGTCCGAGATGATGTTCAGCGAATCGGTCTCAACGATGTCGTTACGGAAGTCGAGACCGCTCTGCGATGGAGGTACAGCCGTGAAGTACTGGCCACGAAGTCCGCAGGGAGCCAGCAGGAGCATAACGATGATGCACGGCTTAAGCACTTGTACCTACCTCAGGAATGGTAGCGCAGGAAAATCACCGAGGCAATTATAGAAAAGCATACGTTCGCACTCCACGCGATAACGGCAGGGGGGAAATCTGAGGAAGCGCCGATGGCCTGACTGATCTTCGTGAAGGCGATGTAGCTCACGGCGATCACCAGTGCCGCCGTGATGTTTGCAGCCATTCCACCGCGGCGTCGAACGGATGCAAAGGGAACGCTGATCATCACCACGATCAGGTTGACGAAGGGGAACGCCCACTGTCCGGCGAGATCGATCTCTGCCACCCGCGTCTGCTTGCCCCCTTTTCGCATCATTTCCAGATACTCGGCAAGCTCAGGAAAGGTCATCTCGTCGGTACTCTGCTGCAGGCGCAGGATCTGATCATGGCGCATGTCAAACGGCACGTCGATCGAATCAATCTGCACGATGCGCACTGTGTCAGCCTCAAAAACGCGCCGCACGGCACCGCGGCCGACCCAGCGCGTGCGCGCCGAATCCCAGCGCATTGACTCGACATCGAGACGCCAGGCAAGGCGGGGTGAATCCACCGAACCGAACTCCTCCATCGCAACGCCGCTGGCAATGCGAGCGTCCACATCGTATCGATCGATACCGACATTCATCGTCGGCGTCTGCCGGAAGGCCAGATCGCTCATGATGCTCAGCCCCATACTGGTGCCGAGATAGCGCCGTTCAAGGTCACGTCGCTCGGCCGCGGCCTTCGGCACGATCCAGCCATTGAAGTAGAGCTGTCCGACGCTTACCAGCAGACTTACCATCAGGATCGGCACCAGAATACGCGAGGTGCTGATGCCTCCGGACTTCATGGCCGTGATCTCGTTGAGATTGCTCAGACGTCCAATCGAGAACAATCCGCTGAGCATGAGCGCTATCGGCGTGATCAGCTCAAGGATCTCGGGCACAAAAGCGATGTAGTATCCGGCGATCACCTCGACCGATGCCTTGTTGTCGAGGAACTGATCAAGCCCGTCGATCAGGTCGACGATCACAAAGATCGACGTCAGAGCCAGCAGCGCAAAAAGAAACGACGTTACAAACTGCCAGGTTACATACCGGTCGAGCGTGCGCACTGCCTAGCCCCTTTGCCGGCTCTGAGGCCACAGTGAGAGCACAACGTGCAGCAAGACCACGAGGCAGGTCGAAGCACCGATGGCCGTGACCGATGTGGCCGGGATATGACGCGGATCGATCCACGCAAAGCTTGTATGCAGCCAGGGGGCGAGCATGAACACACATCCGACGCACAACAGGGCACCGAGAGCATCGGCAGCGATCATCGTTACAAGACGTCCACCGCGCAACCATAGCTGAGTGCGCCCAAGCACCACCGCGCGTTCGGCCACTCCCGGCGGGCGCATCATACGACCGGTCACAAGACCTGTCAGCAGGCACACACAAGCAAGCAGTCCAATGAGCGACCATGCAGCGGAAGTGAAGTCCTGACGTCGTCGTTCGATGTCCGTGATGGCATCCTGCGGAACGATGACGTTTTCGACGACGTCGTCGAACGACGTCCGCAGTCGTGAGACCAGCTCCAGAACATGACCCCGGTTCAGGAAGCCGGCTTTGAGGCGTATGCGCAGTAGCTGCGGCATGGCAGCAATCTCCGCGAGCCCCTCCGACTGAACGCCGATCTCCGACTGGAACTGCGACCAGACCTCCTCGGGCATCATCACGCGTGCGCGATGCACATCCTGACGCCGCAGTACGCTGCGACGCATCTCATCAAGACGCTGCTGATCGGCACTGTCACGCACCACCACGTCAAGAACAATGCTCTCGGCCGTGCGTCGGATGTCGCGATCAACCTCGCCCAGAACCAGCGCTGCTGCGACACTGAGCATGCCAACAGAGGCGATCGCCAGCACGCTGGCTACGATTTGCCATGCTCGATCGCGCACAAAGGCCCGCGCCGTAAGCAGTTGGATCCACATCAGCGGCTTCTCCCGAGGCGGCGCGCGACGAGGTTCTTCACGTCAGGCAGAACGCGCAGATAGGCCGAAAGGGGCAGGTCGAGGATCCTATGCACGTGCAACTGGTAAAGGATGCTCACAACCACGATGTTGGCCACAAGGCCAAGGCCCACAAGCTGTGCCTGTCCGGAATACCCCACGGCAACAAGCACAGCGAACGAAACCGTCACGCCAACGGCGCTATAGCGCAGGATCGAAGCGCTCTGACCTGCCGCAAGAATGATCGAACCGAGAAGGCCAAGGGGCATGATAAGAGCCGACGTGATCAGCACGTTAAAGTGATCGACCGCCGTAGCGTACTCCGGAGTGAGGAATGTGATGATCAGGTTGCTGGCCCCGAGCTCCAGAATTGCAACGATGACGATGATCGGCAGCAGCGTATAGCTGACGGCCTTGGTGACAAGCGTCTGAAGATCCTCGATCCGACGCTGAGCATACATGCGCACAGCGGCAGGATACATGAGCGTTGTCACGGCATCGAATCCCTGCTCGAAGATGCGGTAAAGGTTCTTGGCCGGATTATAGACGCCAACCACTCCCACATCAAAGAACGCAGCGATAACGTATACGTCCAGAAGCTTCGGTGCCGTATTCAGCGCCGTCGCTGCCGCCAGTGGCAGGCCGTAGCCGAGATATGTGCGGGTGGTCATCGTTCCGCGACGAGAGAAGATGAGGTCCTTGCGCGTCATCAGAACGGCGATCAGAGAACTTGCGCCCATGCCGGCGAAATCAACAACCAGGATCTCCTCAAACGTCGTCAGACGTCCCTGTGAGATCGCCCAGATCGTCAGCGCCGTGCGCACACCAAACCAGACGGCATCCACAAAAAACAGGTCACGCATGCGCATGTCCCGGTAGAGGATCTTCAAGCAGAACATCCTTGGAAGCGTGAGCAGGCAGTAGAGCGGCAACCACTGGGCAACGAGGACAAACTCTTCGACGCGAAACAGGTCGGTAAGGGGCTCGCGCAGCAGGAACATCAAACCCGACGAGCCGAGCACAACGACCACATGGATCATCAGAGCAAGAAGGTTCACCCTCGGGCGCTCATCGGCATTCACGCCAAACTGGATCACACCGGCCAGAGCTGAACCGTCGGAGACCATCATGATCCACGAGTTCAGGGCAACCAGCAGCGTGAACACGCCGTACACTTCCTTCGGAAGCGCGGCGATCTGCAGGAACTGCACAAAACCGAATCCGACATACAGAAGCTTGTCCGCCATGGACCAGGAGATCGCCCCGAGGTGCGCCGTGACCTTCATGCGGCAAAGATAGCTGTCTGGTTTGGGCGATCAGGGAACTTCACGACGTATGCCCCAGGAGATATCTCTGCCGTTCAGGTGCAGAGATGATGTGGTACGGATAGAGGAAAAACGTTCGCAATACGTTGCCTGGTCTATCCGACCCAGAGCCCCTGTCCAGTTGAGAATAAGCTGGGTCTGCCCCGAGGCAAGCACCAGCCGTTCGTTCTCGATATGTACAATGCGCACATCGGGGTGGAAGACAAAGACGCACTCGGCGCTGTGCTCGGCACTACCGGCAAACACGTCGTGGCCATGCAGAGCCCCCTTTTCAAGGGAAAGCTCGCGGACATGGCGTCCGACGTCCGGGCGCATGACCTCGCCTCGAAGTCCAGCATCGGATGTGCGCATGAGCCGTCGCTCAAGGCGATCCTCCAGCAGCCAGAAGAGCCCCGACTCTCCAGGGGGGTATTCTGCCTGATCGGCATGTGCGGGCCACATTGTCGAGTGCATACCCGGCGAACGCTGCTGATTGCGCCGCCGCATGTCCAGGGTATAGGTCGACGTACCGGGGTCGACAATGAACCATCGACCATCACAACGCAGCGTCATGCTGTTCTGGTCGTTGTGCGCATGACCTCCCTTGCCGAACTGGCCCACCGGACCGTTACGAAGGGTACACTGCAGATGTTCGTCTTCAAGTATGGCCAGTCCGAAGTCCTTCATATCGGTCGAGGCACGCATCATGGCAGCTGCGCCGTGCAGTCGCTCGGCCACGTCATACATGTAGGCCATCTCCGGCTCGAAGCCGCAGAGCTTCATCGAGAGTCCATCATCATTGTCGCCGATAAGGGGCATGCCCAGTTTCTCAAGCTGTCGGCACCGTGCAACAGCACTCAACACGAGCGTCTGATGCGTCACGTCTGCGCGAATCGGTGTCTCTGCTGCATGCATCAGATGCAGCGCATGCACGAAGGTATCGACGATCTGACGGTGATATCCCGTGCTGCCCTCGTTGCTCATTCCGTCAGGCAGGATCTGCCGGGTGATCTCCGACAGGAGCCCCTTGCAGGCCTGGTGCTTCCAGAGATCCGTCTCGGGCCGGCCCTCGACGTAGACCGATGCTGCCAGCACGCCGAGCAGGTTCGCCGCATAGTGCGATGTTGACAGCCCGCCCCGGGACTCACGCTCGGCAAAGGTCAACAGGGCATGATCAATGGCCGTTGCCGCCACAACACGGTCGCCATCGACGCTGCGCCAGCCCGAGCGTTGTGCCCAGTCCCAGGCCACGAGCATCGCATGCAGCCGTATGCCCGTACCCATCGGGAACTGCCAGTGCACACCGGTCCCGGCCGGATAGGCAGAAACGAACGTAACGATCTCATCTTCCAGTAGCCGGCACCATTCGTCGCGCCGCGCCGCGTCGAGATGCGCCGCCAGCGCATAGGCGCACCAATGATGCATGCGGCTGAGCTCATGCACGGACCGCACATCCACGCCGGTAGGATCAGGCTGACCAACGTTCCACCGGTCGATGCCATAGGCTCCGACATTGCCCGATCGCATCCTGCGCGCAAAGGCAAGCACGCTCTGACCATGCTGGGCAAACCAGGGGGCTGATGGCAACGGAACGATATTCGTGCGCAGGCTGCGTCCTTCCGACGGCATGGTGGGAACCAGACGTTTCGCCCGGCGAAGCTCACGAAAACGACGCAGACGGTCGACCAACTTCCCCACAAGGAAGGGCCGCATCGGTCCTCGAAGTATCCGCATCGTCCACGCCAGATTCATTGTGGCAATTTACCACCGTAGATTTGAGCCATGTGCGGTATTGCAGGAATCATTGATTCAACCCTGTCGGCCGACACCCTTGTCGACCTCGGATCGCGCATGTTGCGGGTTATGTCGCACCGGGGTCCGGACCACAGCGGCACGTTTTGCTCCCAACCGGTGTGGCTCGGTCATAACCGTCTGAGCATCATCGACCTATCGTCGGCCTCACACCAGCCGATGTCCTATCGTGATCTGACGATCACCTTCAATGGCGAGGTGTACAATTACATCGAGCTTCGCCAGGATCTCATCGCTGCCGGATATCACTTCGAAACCACCGGTGACACCGAGGTCGTCCTCAAGGCCTTTGCCCACTGGGGCACGCAGGCCGTTACCCGGCTCATCGGGATGTGGGCCTTTGCCATCTGGGATGCTGCCGAGCGGACGCTCTTCTGTTCCCGAGACAGGTTCGGGATCAAGCCCTTTCATTACAGCTTTGCTGACGGACGTCTCTACTTTGCCTCGGAGATCAAGGCGCTTCGTGGTCAGCCCCTTGACCGAGGGGGTATCAATGAGGCGCAGGTAGCACGCGGTCTCTACCTGGGCTGGATGCATCACTGGGATGAGACCTATTTCTCGGACATTCACGCGCTACCAGCAGCCCATAACCTCGAGTGGCGCAATGGTCAGATCCGCCGCTGGCAGTATGCAGACCTTGATCTGCACGAAGACAGTCGTCTGTCCTTTGGCGACAGTGTCGAGGCGTTCCGGGAGCTGTTCATCGATTCGGTGCGGATCACCTCGCGCCGCGATGTTCCAATGGGGGTGTGCCTGAGTGGCGGATTGGATTCAACATCCATTGCCGGAGTGCTCGCATCATCGACGCAGGAGCATGAGGTCCGCGCCTTTACCGCCTACTACACCGGGACCGGTGCCGTTGATGAACGTCCATACATCCGGCATCTTCTGGATCGCTATCCGCAGATCGTCTCACAGGAGATCTCGCCAACGGATACCGACGTGGCCGAGGCACTCGATCGCATCGTGCACCTTATGGACGCGCCGATGCCCTCTTCGTCCTACGTCTCACAGTACTTTGTCATGGGGCTTGCAGCCAGGCACGGAGTCAAGGTCGTACTCGATGGACAGGGCTCGGATGAGATGCTCGGCGGTTACATGCATTCGCTCTATCGCGTGATCGCTGGTAAGATCCGGGAAGGCCGACTTCTGGAGGCACAGGCCGAGCTTCGCGCCCATGCGGTACGTCAGTCCTACCCCTTGAAACGTCGGCTGGATGTTCTGGCGAAAAGTCTGCTCAGTGCAGTGCGCTCCGAGCAGACGCTCTACGAGCTGGAGTTCGCGCATACGTATCCGTGGCTCATGCGCCAGGACGCCTCGGCATACTCTCTGCGTCTCGGTCAGGCTGACGGTTCGCAGCTCAATGGGTTTCTCAGCAATCTGATGCGGGTAACACTGCTGCCGACGCTCCTGCATACGGAAGACATCAACTCGATGGCCTTCAGTATCGAATCGCGGGTTCCATTTCTGGATCATCGACTTGTCGACCTTTCGATGCGCATGCCCACGCAGCACCGCGTGTATCGGGGGGAGACAAAGCGCGTCCTGCGCGCTGCCATGCGCGGCATCGTTCCGGATCAGATCCTCGACCGTAAAGACAAGACCGGATTTATCACCCCCGGGCATATTCGCTGGTTGCGCGGTGCCCTTGCGCACAAACTCGATGGGCAGTGGAAAGAGCTCGAGCCGTACATCGACCTTCAGCGCCTCGGCACCATACTCGAGGCATACCGTCGCGGCGATGATCGCAACGCCCTGCTCATCTGGCGTCTGACCATGCTGCGCATGTTCCTCGGCAGCGCCTGAGGGTCTACTTTCGGCGGACGATGTTGATCATGCCAAGAAGGATATCACGCTTGGCATCCGAGACTTCGATCTCGTCTCCATTGCTCAGGATCACGCGCATCATTTTTCCGCGGATGATCCTGCGGACGTGACGGATGTTGATGATGTGTGATCGGTGCACTCGCAAAAACGTATTCTCGGGCAACGCGTCCTCGTAGTCGCCGATGGTTCGCGACATGAGAATGTCGCCCCCTCGGTCAAATGTCACCTGCGTGTAGTTCCCCTCGCCCTTGACGTGGATGATCGAATCCGTTGGTCGCACCACAAGTCCACTATGATCCGGTAGCGCAATGATATCAGGGTGGTACGGGGCTTCCGGACTCCGAAACATCTGCGTCCGCATCGATCGGCGCTGCGCCACATGGCGAGCGCACAGCTCGAAGAGCGAGACGACCACGTCCTTCGGACTCTCCTGGCTCACATATCCGGTGAATGGATCCACCCCATCGGAATGCTCCGGCGCTCGGTCTGCCCAGAGTATGAGCTGGGGGGACACTACCACGTCGAGACGGGACAGCATCGAGGCCGACAATGCATCAAATTCGGGTCCGATGATGATCACGTCGGGTTCGACCAGTGCACTGCGCACCCGCGCTTCGTCGATACTTCCGCAGATGCTGATGATTCGTATCGCGTCACCGACGCAGGAACGTAGCTTTGTTTCGATAGTGTAACGATGCTCGTCGGTCACGACAAGCGCGAGACGCAAATACATCCGAGACTCCAGATCAACAACTTTGAACGACGTAACAACGAAACGAACCTATGACACGATTTGTCAGGGTGAAAAATACTTACTCGTCATTTGCTTTACATCGTAGATTCACTCTATGAGCCTTGTTTTTCTCCAGCTGGCGCTGGTGGTCGTGGCCGGCATACTGTATCGTCGCATCCCGAATTCCCTGCCACCACAGGAGATCAGAAGAGTGATCTCTTCGATCGTCCTGAACGTCTTCATCCCATTTCTGACCTTTGGTGTGATCGCAACGGCGCCTCTGGGAATGGACCTTCTCACCGTGCCCTTGATCTCGATCACGACAGCTCTGCTCGGCCTGGGTCTTGGATGGCTCGTGTACGCACGGCTTCTTCGCAGACATCTCCCGGCACCCGCGGCTGGATCGCTGATCCTGGCAGCCACCTGGTGCAATGCGATGTACATGGGGTTGCCAATCACCACATCGGTTGTTGGCGAACATATCAGTCGCGTGCCGATCCTGTATGACTACCTCGGCATGACCCCGCTTCTGTTCACGCTTGGTGCGCTGATCGGCTCGCGCTTTGGCACAGCACAGGTACAGACATCAATTGTCAGGGGGCTTACCGATGTGTTCACCATGCCCCCTGCGATCACCATTGCGGCTGCTCTTGTTGTGAATGCTCTCGACGTCGCCATCCCGGAATGGGTCACCTCCGCCTGCCTGAGCGCCGGAAAGGTTGTAGCTCCGCTGATGCTTTTCAGCATCGGACTGGCTCTGCGGCTGCCCTCGTGGAGGTCGATCCCGATCCTTGTGCCTTCCGTGGCGATCCGGGTGATCATCGTACCGGCATTGGTGCTGCCGCTTGCGGGCTACGTCATTCACGATGCGGACGTGCGCCTTGCCACCATGCTCGAGTCGGCAATGCCAACGATGATGCTAACCATGGTGTTTGCCGAGAAGTACGGACTTGATGAATCCGTGCTGGCGCAGGCCATTCTTCTTTCCACGCTTGTTTCAGCACTGACGCTGCCAATGCTGCCGGACCTACTCTGATTCCGCAGGGCTATGGAAACGCTAACTTTGTTCATGCGTACGCTTTTGCGACTGTTTCTTCGACGAGTCCTTCGCGCCTATCCGTTCGAGCGCGGAAAGTACTCGATCCTGACAAAGATCTTTCTGTCACACGCCGCCCCCTTGGCCGGGACGCCCATCATCACGCGTCTCAAGTTCGGCCTGCGAATGAAGCTCGACCCGGCTGAGTACCTGCAAGCTCACCTTTACGCCTTTGGTGACTACGAGCTGCCAACGATCCGCTTTATCCGCAGCTTTCTGACCAGGGATGCCGTCTGCTGTGACGTTGGAGCGCAGATGGGCTACCTCTCATTGGCCATGGCTACGGCCGCCGAGGGTACGACAACAGTCCACGCCTTTGAGCCCGAATCGGTCAATGCCGAGCGCTTTGCCGAAAACGTCGCCCTCAACGGTCTGCGCAACGTCAGCCTTCATCGCACGGCCGTATCGAATGTCGACGGCATGCTGAGACTCTATCTCTCGAACGATCGAAATGCCGGCACGCACAGCACCATTGCCAACTCCTCAAACGTGTCCGACGAGTTTGTCGAGATCCCTTCAACGACTCTTGATTCCTTCGCCGCTACGCAGGCACTTGAACGTCTGGATCTGATCAAGATCGACGTTGAGGGTGCCGAATTCGACGTTCTGCGTGGTGCCGACCGCGTGCTGCGAACACTGCGTCCATGTGTGATCCTTGAGCTGAGCGATGCCTTGCAGCAGCAGCGCGGAATGACTTCGAAGGACATCAAGGTCTTCATGGCCGATCGGGGGTACTCGGCCTACGCGATCAACGACGACGGAACGCTCGTCGCATCGGCACCTGACGCCACGCATATCAACGACAACGTCGTGTTCCTTGCTACCTCATGAAGGTTCGACTGCTCGCCCCCTTCCCGCCACCTTACGGAGGCGTAGCGCTGCACAGCGTGCGCCTGCTTGAGGGGTTGCGCGATCACGGTGTGCAGGCATCAGGAATTTCCTTAGGGGGCCTGCCGGATGCCATCGATGATATCGTTCCGTTCTCGCCGATGGTGTTTCTGAACCGTTCGCTTGTTCACTATCACACTGACGAGGGGAATCACCGCTGGATGCGCCTTCTGTCGAGGATGTGGCGCATGACGCGCACCCCGTACGTGGTGACTGTTCATTCGTTCCGACACCGACCGGAGTTTGACGACGCTTCAGTCCGGCGATCCCTTGCGGCGGCATTCAAAAATGCCAAGGCGGTCATCGCCATCAGTGATGAGGTTGTCAATGATCTTGAACGTCGCATCGGTGTGCGTCATAAGCTGACGCGTACGATACCGTCGAACATTCCCATCAGTCAATGGGAGACAGAGTTTCCTCTGTCGCCGCAGATCCCGCAGGACTGGAAGGACGCAAGCGTACGCCTGCTTGCTAACGCCGGACGTATCGTCTCGTATCAGGGCAAGGACCTCTACGGACTTGATGTTCTGGTTGACGCCATGAACCGGCTCGATGGCGACGTGCGCCTCTGCATTGCCGTCGGCGAGATCGTCGATGCCGCAGGATGGGCAAACCTGCACTCACGCATCGAAGGTGATCCGCGCATCAGCGTGGTGCGCAATCTGCAAGGTCCACTCGTGCCGGCCGTCCGGCATGCACACATCGTCATCAGACCAACACGCACCGAAGGCGGTCCTTCACTGACTCTAAGCGAAGCACTCGAGCTCGGCCGCTGGGCCGTCGGCTCCGATTCCGTCACACGTCCGCAAGGCACCGTCCTGTTCAAGAACGAAGATCCATCAGACCTGGCCCACGCCCTCGAACGCTGCATCCGCGATGTACGCAGTGGACATATGCCACCACCGATGCCCCCTCACGTCGATGCCGTTCAACGGATTGTGAATCTGTATCAGAGAGTGACCAGTGACAGCTAGGGTCGCCGTAGGGTCGCAGCCGTAGGGTCGCAGCCGTAGGGTCGCAGCATGCTGCGACCCCACACACCCCCCTCACCCCCCCCACACCCCACACCTCACACCCCACACCTGAAACCTATTTGGTCATAGCCACACACACACCGGCCGAGGTATAGATCTTCATGTCTGGCATGGAGACGGGGACCTCGCGGTAGGAACCGTGGCGAAGGGCGTGATCGACGGTGTGCATCTGCAGCAGAGTGCGGGTGATCTTGCTTAGTCCGTGCTGTTCGACGATGCGGTCGTTAAAGAATGGCTCGTCGTAATCACCGAAATAGGTGCGTGAGACTTCGTTGAGACCGGAGGCTTCGACGATGCGTCGGTTGAACGAGGCAACGTCATAGTGACGCTGGAAGAACACGGGCTTCTGTGTATACTTTTCGCCGTAGACGTCCTGGTTCAGGAACCAGTCGCGGGCATGACCCTCGTTGAGTGGGGTGGTGAGCAGATACATTCCGCCCGGTTTGAGCAGCTTGGCGCTCTTGGCCATCGCTACGCTGTCGAGTTCACCTTCGAAGTGCTCGATCACGCTGATGTTGGTGATCACATCGAACGACTCCGGTTCGAGTTCCGCTTCAAGGAAGTCGCGCAGCACCACGTGGAATCGATCGGCCGACAGGCTCAGTTTGCGGGCATACTCGTGCTGTTTCTCGACCCATGAGAACTTGTCCAGACAGGTCACATCCCAGGCGGAGTTCTTCGCGACCCACGAGGGAAAGATCGACTGCCCGGTACCGATGTCGAGATAGCGAAGGGGCTTATCAAGCAGAGGCTGCAGGTATTCAGCCAGCAGCGGCAGCTCGATCGCGCGCTCGTATCCAAAGCCTTTGACGCGATAGAGAAAGCGCAGACTCTTGGCGTGCGCGTCGATGGCCCGTGCCAGGTGCTCGTTAATGCGGCGTATCATGCTTGTCCCTCGTTCGAATCCCGAACGCAAATCTCGGAAAGCACCGGATGTGATCGCAACGATTCGAGCACAGCAAAATTCGTCAGCTCATAGTGAATGGGTGTGATGGCTGCGTATCCGTTCTTCACGACATGGTCATCACCATCTGGCAGTTCACGGACCGTGGTGAACTCTCCTGTCAGCCAATAGTAGGGTTGGCCCTGCGGGTCGATGCGAACATCATATCCGTCATCCCAGGCGTTATGACCCTGACGCGTCACGCGGATACCTCTGAATTCCTCGCGCGGCACCGGCGGAACATTCACATTCAGCAGTGTGCCAGGCGGGAGCCCCATGTCCATCAATCGTGACGCGATCTGAAAGGCAACCTCTGCCGCCAGCGACATGTCCGCGCTATGGTCAAATGTTGCCAGTGACACAGCCATCGACGGGATACCCATCAGGGTGCCCTCGGTTGCAGCGCTGACCGTACCGGAGTAAATGGCGTTGACGCTGGTATTAGATCCGTGATTGATCCCGCTTACCACGATATCCGGACGTCGCTCAAGTAGTGTGCTTACGCCGAGCTTGACGCAGTCGGCCGGAGTACCGTTGATCGCATACCCGAACACTTCCCCGTCGCGGTGAAATGGCGTTGCCCGAAGGGGGCTTGCTACGGTAAGGGCATGTCCGACAGCACTTTGCTGACGATCAGGCGCTACAACCACAACATCGCCGATGCGACGCATTGCCTGCACCAGAGCATGAATACCGGCGGAATCGATGCCGTCATCGTTTGTAACGAGAATGTACACCCTCAGAGCCCCTTATCGCGTGAGATCGAGATACAACACAAACGCCATCAGCATCAGCAGCAGAGCTACGCCGATTTGCTGGACACGGATCTTGAAGGCCGTTGGCAGTTCGCGACGGATGATCGCTTCAATGCCGACAAACACAAGGTGTCCACCGTCGAGTCCGGGAAGAGGCAGAAGGTTCATCACGCCCAGTGAAATTGAGATCAGGGCCATGAAGCGCAGAAACGACTCAATGCCCAGATCAGAACTCCGCGAGGCCATCTGTGCAATGCGAATGGGTCCGCCAAAGCTCTGCTTCACGCTCACGGTCCCCTGCACGACATGAGCTACCGATGCACCGATCATCGAGATGGTCTTTCCTGTCTGACTGACGGCAGAGGAGAGGGCTTCGGTGACGGAGAAGGACTCAACACGCTTCGGTCCGGTGTACTCTGTTTCGAGCTGCACGCCGATGGTGGAATCTTTCGACACCATTACCGTGACCGGGCGCGGCGTCCCATCACGGTCGACGTGGATGATCATGCTCTTTGATGCATGCTGACGGATGTACTGCTGAAACTGTACGATCGAGCGTATCGGCATCGTATCTACGGCCAGTGGCACGTCTCCGACCTTGAGACCGGCTGCATCTGCTGGACGCCCCTTGACGACCCCGCCGATGCGCACCGTCATGTTATCGGGGTAGACTCCCAGGCCGGCCTCTGCCGTCAGCGCCCGCACCAGATCCTGCCCTTTCAATCGCAGCATCAAGCGTCCGCCGTCGCGTTCAATCTGCATCGTCCTGTCGGAGGTGTTCGTTGCCACCGCCAGTGCTTCGGACATATCACCCCAGGTTTCAACGCTCTTGCCGTCAATGGCCAGAACACGATCACCGGCCACAACTCCGCTGGCGGCAAGGGGCGAGGCAGGATCCACCCATCCGATGCGCGTGGTGGCCATTTCTTCGTGACCAAACCAGAGCGTGAGCGAGGCGAAGACTACGATGGCGAGAAGGAAATTCATCAGCACGCCCGCACTCAGGACGAGTGTCTTGGCCAGTGCCCCTTTCGAGCGAAACTCATATGGCTGCGGTGCGCGATCGGCAAAGCCCGTATCGAAGGACTCATCGATCATGCCGATGATCTTCACGTAGCCCCCTATTGGAAACGCGCACAAACGATAGTCCGTATGCTCGCCAAGCTCCAGATCGTCGGGGAGCTTTCCGAAGGTAAAGCCCGTCAGTCGGTTCCACCCCAGCACGCGCGGCCCCATTCCAAGAGCGAAGACATCGGCCCGCATGCCGGTCCAAAGGGCGGCCAGGAAGTGCCCCAGCTCGTGCACGAAGACCAGCACGCCGATGACAATGAGAAACGAAACGAGAGGCTGTAAAAAGTCCATGACCGTGATTAGGCTACCAGTGAGGGGAACTCGCCGGCGATGCGGCGCGCTTCGGCGTCGATCGCAACAATGTCCGGCAATGACGGATGATCAAGGTGTTCCATGTGTTCGAGTGTGTGACGGATCACCGAAGGGATGTCGGTAAACCGCAGCCGCTGTGCAAGAAACGCCGCCACCGCGATCTCATTGGCTGCGTTGACGATGGTGCCTGATGAGCCCCCAGCCGCGAGTGACTCGTAGGCAATGGCCAGACATGGAAAGCGATCAAGATCGGGTGCTTCGAAGGTAAGCGACCCCAACGCCGCAAGGTCCATTCGGGGGATGTCCAGGGGCCAGCGGCGCGGGTAGGACAACGCATACTGGATCGGCACGAGCATCGTTGGCACGCCCATCTGTGCCTTCACCGACCCGTCAACGAACTGCACCATGGAGTGAATGATCGACTGCGGGTGGACCACAACATCGATCTTCTGGCCGGGCAGATCGAAAAGCCAACGGGCCTCGATCACCTCAAATCCCTTGTTCATCAGCGTGGCAGAATCGATGGTGATCTTGGCACCCATCGTCCAGTTAGGATGCTTCAGCGCCTGCTGCGGCGTGACCTTCGGGAGCTCGTCTTTTTCGAGCCGACGAAACGGGCCACCCGATGCCGTAATGATCAGTTTTTCAACATCGTCACCATGCTCACCGATAAGACACTGCGCGATGGCACTGTGCTCGGAATCCACCGCCAGAAGTGTTGCACCGTGCCGGGCCACGGCCGGCATCAGCACACTGCCGGCGCTAACAAGAGACTCCTTGTTGGCAAGACCGATGGTGTGGCCCGCCTCGATGGCCGCCATCGTTGGCACCACGCCGCTGAAGCCCACCATGGCCGACAGGACAACGTCGTTCTGACTGTCGGCTGCGGCCTGACATATTCCTTCTTCGCCGCTTAGAACCGGTCCGGTAAACTCCGGCATCGCCTGGCGGAAAGCGCTGCAGGCCTTCTCATCCCGGATGGCTACTCCATACGGACGATATCGCCGAACCTGCTCGAGCATGTCCGTCCATCGTGTGTTGCAGGTGATCCAACGCAGGTTCGCCCCCTGACCCATCTTCTGGATGATCTCCAGAGCCTGCGTACCGATCGACCCTGTCGAGCCCAGTACAGTGATTGAGGATGGGGCGCTGCCGGACGTGGTCACAGGTACCTGTTCGTGATTTCGTTCGACGAAGTGCCCGAGAAGCAACGGAAGTCGCCGGCTTCGATCGAGTCATCCTCGCGCATGTGCACACGCAGGAAGTATGACCGCAGCCAACGGTAAAGCGTCGTGGATTTATTGCGTTCGATGTAATGCACGATATACGGATGCGTCGCCACGGTAACACCCACCGACCAGGTGCCGGCGCGGAAGCGGCGCAGCCAGCGGTCGATGTCGGCCACAACGCTTTCTGGAGAGATCACACGTCCGGTGCCCAGACAGAACGGACATTCCTGACTGGTGCGCTCGGCCATGCTCTGGCGGATACGCTGACGCGTCATCTGCATGATGCCAAGGGGCGAGAGCGGATGCACCACCGTTTTGGCACGATCGCGCAGAAGTTCACGGCGCATTTCGTTCACCAGCCGGCGGCGGTTCTCTTCCTGATTCATGTCGATGAAGTCGATCATGATCATTCCGCCGATGTCGCGCAGCCGCAGCTGATGCGCCACCTCTTTGACTGCTTCGAAGTTGGTTTTGACGGCAATGCCCTCCTGCGTGCGCTCATTTGAGGCGCGACCGGAGTTAACATCGATGACGACCATGGCCTCCGTGTGATCGATGATCAGCGACCCTCCGCTGGCGAGCGGAACACGCCGTGAATGCGAAAGCAGCACATCGCGTTCTATCCCATACACATCGAGCATCGGGCGCGTGTCGCCGTAGAACTCCAACCGATCAAGCAGATGCGGCGCCGAGCGCTGCACATAGGCCTTTACATCGCGGAAGACCTTGCGATCGTCTACCACAACCTGTGCGACGTCCTCTTTCAGCACATCGCGGATAACGCTATGGGAGATACTTTCTTCGCGATGCAGAAGCATGGGGCCGGTAGCTGTTCGCACATCTTTCTCGATCTCGCGCCAGTCTTCGAGCAGCGACGTGAAGTCACGTCGGACGTCGTCATCCGTTAGCCCTTGTGCAGCGGTGCGGATGATGCAGCCCATGCCCGGTTCGAGCAGCGACGTGGCGATCTGCCGCAGGCGCTTACGCTCACGAGGCTGTGTGATGCGGCGCGAGATGCCGATCGTTTCTTCAAATGGAAGCAGCACAACATTGCGTCCCGTCAGGCCCACCTTCGTCGTGATGCGCACACCCTTCTGGTGATAGGCCTCGCGGGTAACCTGCACCACCACCATTTGCTTGGCCTGCAGGTTGATCTTGATCTGTCCGCTGCGTTTGGTGCTGAACGTCGGGAGACGCTTCTTGCTGTCGGCCTTGGACGTGCGCAGTGCAACATCGGCCGAGCCGACGGCTTCGGAAAGCGGACGGTCATCATCACCGTCATCGGTGGCGTCCTCTTCCATGGTTGAATCGACATCGCTGAAGTGCAAGAATGCGTCTTGCTCAAGTCCGATGTCGACAAAGGCCGCATTCATCCCCTGCGCCACCTTCATCACCCGGCCCAGATAGATATTCCCTACCTGATGCTCACTGTCGGGGGCCTCGGTGAAGAGCTCTGCCAGCTTCCCATCCTCGGTGATTGCTACCCGAAGATGGCCTGACGTGGCGTTGATGAGGATACGACGTACCATCTAAAAAAAGTGGCCAAGTTGACCGTGGCGCCTTGTACACATGCTGACCGTTGCTTCCTTCCGGACCTGGCGGGGTTGGGCCTGGTACAACCGCACGGGACTTGGCCGTGTTTCGTTCATGGTTGTGATGGGGCGCAAATATACATCATGGCTTGCGGAATTCCGGCACGAGTCCTTGCCAACACTCCCAATAATCGTTCTGAAGCTCAGCGCACGACATGGCAAAGGCTGTCGGACGGCACACAAATCGCGTTTCGAACATGAAAGCCATGGTTCCGTCGATCTTCGTCGGCTTGAGCTCAACGGTGGACATTTTCTTGTACGTATCGGCATCCGGCCCGTGACCGCTCATGCAGTTGTGCAGCGACGAACCACCCGGTACAAATCCGCCCCCTTCCTTGGCATCATACACGCCATCGATCAGCCCCATGAACTCGTTCATGAAGTTGCGATGGAACCATGGTGGACGGAAGGTGTTTTCGGCCACCATCCAGCGCGGCGGGAAGCAGACGAAGTCGATGTTAGCCACGCCCGGAGTATCCGAGGCCGACGTCAGCACGGTGTAGATAGACGGATCGGGATGATCGAACGTTACCGAGTTAATGCACTGATACTTGCGCAGGTCGTACTTGTATGGCGCATAATTACCGTGCCAGGCCACCACATTCAGTGGCGAGTGGTCGTACGTGCCGCGCCAGAGGTTGCCCTGAAACTTGGCAATCACGGCGAACTCACCCGTGCGCTCTTCATACCAGGCTTCAGGCGTCAGAAAGTCACGCGGATAGGCCAGCCCATTGGCGCCGATCGGACCCAGATCCGGCAGTTTCAGGCGCGAACCGTAGTTCTCCAGAATGTAGCCCCGCACGCCCCCTGAGACTTCGACGCGGAACTTCACGCCACGCGGTATGACGCAGATCTCGTACGGCTCTACGTCCACAATGCCCATCTCCGTGAGGAATCGCAGCGACCCTTCCTGCGGTACGATCAGCATTTCGCCGTCGGCGTTATAGAAGAACGTATCGGTCATCGACGTGTTGGCAGCGTAAACATGGATCGCCGAACCGCTGTGCGTGGTCAGATCCCCGCTACCGGCCATCGTGGCGATACCTTCGATGAAGGTTGTCGGCGCGGTCGGCAGCGCCAGGGGGCTCCAGCGAAGCTGATTTGGCGTAGTCTCCACTTCATTGAACGGCGTAGAACGGATCAGGCCGTTATCGATCCGCTCGTACGGCCTGTGCACCACCGAAGGCCGGATACGGTACATCCACGAGCGACGGTTTTCCGACCGCGGAGCGGTGAAGGCCGTCCCGTTGATCTGCTCGGCATACAGCCCAAAGGCCGGCTTCTGCGGCGAATTGCGTCCCTGCGGAAGTGCTCCCGGTACTGCCTCGGTGGCAAACTCGTTGCCAAATCCACTCATGTATCCCATCGTTCCAACCTGCTGTAGTGATTCATCCAGCGGACGCGGGCATCTGCGGCTCGCGCCCTCCCTGCGCGCCCAGCAGGATTCGAACCTGCGGCCAGCAGCTTAGAAGGCTGCTGCTCTATCCAACTGAGCTATGGGCGCATGCCTCAAATTACGGCAGGTTTTGGGTTTTGGGTTTTGGGTTTTGGGTTTTGGGTTCTCATGAGATGGAATGTCACGATGTAAGGCCGTTCCTGCTCTTTCGGACAAATCCCACACGCACATCAACAACGGAGAGACCCACAATGATCACGACATTCCGAGACCTGTTTGTCTGGCAGAGGGCAATGCAGTTAATTCACGCCGTTTATCCAGTAGCCGATGCCCTACCATCGTGTGAACGACACGGATTGACCCCGCAGCTTCGCAGAGCGGTTACGTCAATTGCGCTGAACATTGCTGAGGGCAAACAACGCACAACACGGAAAGAGTACTGCAGGTTTGTTGACATTGCATTGGGATCACTCAGCGAAGTTGAGGCGATACTCCTCATCATCCATGATCTTTACCAAGACGCAATTCACATCGAGCAAGGGATGTTCGAGGATATAACAACCCTGCGTAAAATGCTCTTCAGTCTTCGCAAGAAGCTACGAGCGCCTGAAAATCCCAATCAAGACACGAATACCTCTCCCCCTAAAACCTAAAACCCAAAACCCAAAACCTACCCCGGAAGTATCTCGTACGCATTCAGCGCCTCATCGATCTGCAGGCGCACCAGGCCGTGGGGAGTTGGGATCGTTGTAAGGTCTTCAAGGGGCGTGCCGGACAGGCGCGCGGACTCGCGGCGGATGTCAGCCAGCCAGGCATAGAGCTGCGGGGAGACGGCGACTTCCGTCGGGGCATGGCCATTGGCGGAAACGAAGCGCTCGATCGTCGCCATCAGCTCTTCGAATGCATCAAACCATTCCATCACGTTCTCCTGGTTGCGAAAGTGTCCGTTCCTGATGGATTAGAGAACCAATCCGTATGCCAAAAAACCCTCAATGGGCAGAAGCGTTTCAGGTCGACCATGTGCCTGTTTTGCGTACTTTTGTTGTCTTTCCCGGGCCCTGGGTTTGTCACACCAATCTGTTGACACCGACGATGAGATGGAGGGCCGCATCTGATCGACGGACAATGTAGGAAAATCGTATGTCTGAATCTACCGAGCAAACGCCGGAAACAACGCAGGACGTCGCCGCCGACGTCACCATGGAGACGGTGGCTGCGGCATCCAAGCCAGCCCCCTCCCGGAAGTACTCCGCCGTAGCCGATATCGTTAACGGCGAGATCTCCGAGCCGATCATGGGCGATGACGAGTTCCGCAGTCTCTTCGAATCAAAGGTTTCTACGCTGAAGGCCGACGACATGGTGCATGGCACCGTGATCTCGGTGACCAAGGACGAGATCCTGGTTGATATCGGCTTTAAGTCGCTGGGCGTTGTCCCGCGTGCCGAATTCGTCGGTGCCGAACTTCTGACGGCCGGTGAAACGGTCGACGTATTCGTTGAGAAGATCGAAGATGGTGATGGCCGCCTGATGCTGAGCCGCCGCCGTGCCGACTTCATGAAGACGTGGGAAGAGATCCTCAAGTTGGCCGAAACCCAAACCGTCACCCAGGTCCGCATCCTTCGCCGCATCAAGGGCGGCATGGTTGTCGATCTTCTGGGCATTGAAGCATTCCTTCCCGGTTCGCAGATCGATGTTCGTCCGGTGCGTGACTTCGACGCATGGGTCGGCCGCACGATCGACGTGCGCGTGGTCAAGGTCAACCACCCAAGCGAGAACGTTGTTGTTTCGCACAAGGTTCTTCTCGAAGAACACCTTGCAGAGCAGCGCGGGAAGATCCTCGAACTTCTCGAAAAGGGGCTCGTTTTGGAAGGCACCGTCAAGGCCATCTCCGACTTCGGCGTGTTCGTCGATCTTGGCGGCGTGGACGGCCTTGTGCACATCACGGACCTTTCATGGGGCCGTGTGTCGCACCCAAGCGAGATCGTCCAGCTCGATCAGCAGGTCAAGGTTGTGGTTCTGGATTTCGACGAGAACCGCAAGCGCATTTCGCTCGGCATGAAGCAGCTGACGCCACATCCATGGGATCAGATCGGCGAGCGCTACGAGCCAGGTTCGAAGGTACGCGGCAAGGTTGTGTCGCTGACCGATTACGGAGCCTTTATCGAGATCGAAAAGGGTGTCGAAGGTCTGATCCACATCAGCGAAATGTCTTGGACGCAGCACGTCAAGCACCCATCACAGGTGGTATCGCTCGGCCAGGTCGTCGAAGCTGCCGTTCTGAACATCGACAAGTCAGACCGTAAGCTTGCTCTTGGCATGAAGCAGCTCGAGCCAGATCCATGGAATGATCTGATGGCCAAGTACCCGATGGGTTCCGTGCACAAGGGCATCGTTCGCAACCTCACCAACTTTGGTGTGTTCATCGAACTTGAGCCGGGCGTCGATGGTCTGGTGCACATCTCCGACCTGTCGTGGACGAAGAAGATCCGTCATCCGGGTGAATTCGTCAAGAAGGGCGATGAGCTGCAGGTTGTGGTTCTTGCCATCGACAATGAGCACCGCCGTATCTCTCTCGGACACAAGCAGATCTCGGAAAATCCTTGGGACATCTTTGAGTCGGAATTTGCCATCGGCATGGAAACCGAAGGAAAGATCGTCCGCCTGATCGACAAGGGCGTGATCGTTGAAATGCCACAAGGCGTTGATGGATTCGTTCCTGTTTCGCAGCTCTCGTTCGCTCCGGTTCGCACGATCTCCGACTTCTTTAACGTCGACGATGTCCTTCCTTTGAAGGTTGTTGAGTTCGACAAGGAGCAGAAGAAGATCGTTCTCTCGGCAGTCGAGTTCCTGCGCGGTCGCTCGGCAGACGAGATCGCCAAGTACAACACCAATCACCCGGTTCCGAACGCTGACAAGTACAATGCCGACGGATCGGCATCGGCCTCCACAACGATCGAGGATCTCGAAAGCAGCGAGCCGGTTTCAGAGTAAAATCTCTGATTTACTGTGGTTAATTCGTAACAACGAAAAGGCCCGCCATACGGCGGGCCTTTTTTATGTTACACCCAAATGAACATTCAGCCTATACTCGACGAACTGTTCGCGATGACCTTTCACGCGGGCATCAAACCTGGTCTTGAGCGTATTACGGAACTGTGCAAGGGGCTTGGCGATCCACATCTTCGGTTGATCACCATTCACGTTGCCGGCACCAACGGCAAAGGGTCGACCTGCTCGATTCTTGCCTCCATTCTTACTGAGGCTGGCTACAACGTTGGCCTATACACCTCGCCACACGTGCGGCGCTTCAACGAGCGCATCCGTATCAACGGCACAGCCATTTCGGATGAGGATGTGGCACGTCTTGCCGTTCCCCTCATGGAACAAGCCAAATCGATCGGTGGCACGTTCTTCGAGGTCACCACAGCGATGGCTTTTCAGTACTTCGCTGAGAAGCGTGTGGATGTTGCCGTGATCGAGACGGGGCTCGGTGGACGTTTGGATGCAACGAACATCTGCATGCCGATCGTTAGCGTCATCACGACGATCGACTACGACCACATGGAGTACCTCGGCACAACGCTCTCGCAGATCGCCGGTGAAAAGGCCGGCATCATAAAGCCCGGCGTTCCGGCCGTGATCGGCGCGAACGGCTCGGATGCATGCGAGGTATTTGAACGTCGCGCCGAAGCAACACAGTCGGAGCTGATCTTCGCCGAGGATGTTGTTTCAGTGGACGTTGATGCGTTCTATGCCGACCTGACGATGAGCGTATCGGTGATCCGTGGTGACGCTCGCCAGTACTATGTCAGCGAACTGACGGGTCAGCACCAGGCGGCCAACATCGGTGCGGCGATCGCCGCCATCACGGTGCTCGAGCGGACGTTTGCCATCGACCAGGAGGACATCCGACGCGGCCTTCGCTCCATCCGACGCAACAGCGGCATCATGGCGCGCACGCAGGTGGTGGCTACCGAGCCAACGACGATCGTTGATGTTTCGCACAACGCTGCGGGGCTCCATGCCCTCGTGCGCACACTCGTTGATACGCGTGTGGCAGGCCCCCTTCATGTCGTCTTTGGTGCAATGGCCGACAAGGACGTCAAGTCGATGCTTGCCGAGCTTCTTGCCCTCAACGCCACTCTGCATCTGTGCGCCCCGCAGCTGCCGCGCAGCATGCCGGTACCGGACCTTGTGGACCTTGCAAAACAGGTCGGCCACGAACGCGTGATCGAGTACGCATCCGTGGCCGAAGCCGTGCAGGGGGCCCGCGCACTCGGCACGAGCATTATCTGCGGTAGTTTTCATGTGGCCGACGAGGCCGCTGACGTTCTTGGCTTTGCCGTATAGGCCGTTGATCCGGCGATCTTAGAAGATCATCGCCAGGGCAAAGAGAATCGCAAAGAGCACCTGAAGCTGGATCGTTGCTACGTTCCCCTTCACCAGGGTGCGCTTGTCGATGTTCTCACGCATGTACTTGACGATCCATCCGCCCCAGATCGCACCGATGGCAGCGACGCCATAGAGAAGGGGCTTCTGGTGTTCCATGGCCAGCCATACTGTCACGCCCAGAGCACCAAGCAGGAAGATCGCGTAGAATACCGGCGCCATGGCGTATCCGAAGGTCACCACGAGATGGTTCTTCCCGGTCTTGGCATCCCCTTCTGTATCCGGCACCTGATTGATAAGGAGAATGTTTGTTGTCAGAAGACCCGTTGGAATACCAAACAGGAAGGCGTCCCAGTTCATCGTACCCGTCAGCACATAATACATGCCCATGGTGATCAGCGGACCGAATGCCATGCCGATGGTGATCTCTCCGAGACCGTGACGTGCAACAAGTCGCAGTGGCGGAGCGGTGTAGAAGAAGCCCAGGGCAAGACCCGTCAGACCGATCGTCAACACGCCCATGCCGACCGTCGAGGTAAGATACAGTCCGATACCAAAAGCGATCACGGCAAGCACAGAGGCCACCTTGAAAGTACCCTTGAGGTCGATCAGACCAAGTTCAATAGCCCGTGAGCCCCCTGAGTACTGCACAAAGTACTTCGTGTTTGCCTGATCGGTGCCGCTCTTGACGTCGAAGTAATCGTTGAAAACGTTACTGGCAAGATGCAGCAGCGCCACACCCAGCATCGTAAGGCTGGCTAGGAACCAGTTGATCGTCTGTGGTGGCTCGGCGATACCGGCGGCGTAGGCAAGGCCGATAAAGCATGGCGTCAGCGCTGCCGAAAGGAAGGGGGCGCGCGTGATCACAAGCCAGGAGATGAACTTGGTGCTCGACTTGATGGGGATGCTGACCGGTGCGTCGAGCTCCTCGGTCACACCACAGAAGCCCACCTGCTGTCCACTCTTGAACGTTGGCGTTATGCGTATACGCGCACCGAAGCGCTCGCCGTTCTTGCGGATGAAGTTCGTCTCCCCTACCCACTCACCGTCCTTGACGGCCGTGGCCAGCCATCCGGGGAGGTTCTGCAAGACCACTTCACCCGGCGAGAACGCGCTCACACGCAGCTTGCCGATGGTCTCTTCATTTGAATACCCGAACATTGCCTGTGCACCCGGAGAGAAGGTCTCAATGACCCCTTCCATGTCGCAGGTGATGACCGACTTGTCTAAGGTTGTTGCCATGACTGCTCCGTACGTGATGGAATGCAATTAGAAGTGTTGCGAAATTACGTCGACCGACCCATCGGTCGGAAATAGCGGCGTAGTTTTGCGTCGCACCTAGTCGTTCACCAAGGGGACAAACAATGACCGCCCTGCTTTCAGTTTCCGACAAGACCGGAATTGTTGATTTCGCTCGCGAACTTCATGAACTGGGCATACGCCTGATCTCTACTGGCGGCACGGCCACGGTGATTCGTGATTCCGGCATACCGGTGACCAGCGTGTCAGACGTGACCGGTTTCCCGGAGATCATGGATGGACGTGTCAAGACACTCCACCCGAAGATCCATGGGGGAATTTTGGGGAGAATGGACAACGCCGCAGACGCCGAGCAGATGCGTCAACATGGCATCGAGCACATCGACATCGTGGTCGTGAACCTGTATCCGTTCGAGCAGACGGTAGCCGATCCGTCCTCCACCGATGCCGATATCATCGAGAATATCGACATTGGCGGTCCGGCCATGGTGCGCGCTTCGGCCAAGAACCATGCCCACGTTGCCATCATCGTCAACCCGTCCCACTACCCCACCGTCATTGAGCAGTTGAAGTCGGGCGGCGTTACTGCCGAGCTTCGACGTCAGCTGGCCATGGAAGCCTTCTCGCACACAGCCCAGTACGATGCTCGGATCTCGCAGTACTTCTCGCGCTCCATCGCCGGCTTTCTTGCAGAGGGGGCTCTGCCGCTGCGGATCGATCAGCCGCTTCGCTACGGAGAGAACCCACATCAGAAGGCCGTGCTGTACGGGTCGTTCACATCGCTCTTTCGTCAGCTGCATGGCAAGGAACTCTCCTACAACAACATCCTCGATATCGACGCGGCCGTCGGCTTGTGCATGGAGTTCGATGAGCCAACGGTGGTGATCGTCAAGCACAACAACCCGTGTGGCGTCGGGTCGGACGCATCGCTGGTCGAGGCCTACCGCAAAGCCTTTGCCACCGACTCCGTCAGCCCCTTCGGTGGCATCATCGCCGTCAACCGTCCGATCGACCTTGCCTTTGCCGAAGAGATCCACAGTCTGTTCGCCGAGGTTCTCATCGCCCCGTCATTCAGCGACGATGCCTTGGCGCTGCTGCAGAAGAAGAAGGACCGGCGTTTGATGGTGCTCGACCGTGCCGCATACGACGACGCACAGAAGCAGAGCGTTCGCAGTGTTGCCGGCGGCCTGCTGGTGCAGGACGCCGACGCAGCCCTGTACGACGAAGGTAACCTGCGAGCGGTCACCACACGCACGCCCACCGATGACGAACAACGCGCCATGCTCTACGCCTGGAAGATCGCCAAGCACGTCAAGAGCAACGCCATCGTCTATGCCACGCACGACCGGTCACTGGCCATCGGCGCCGGCCAGATGTCGCGCATTGATTCGGCCCGCATCGCCGTTCGCAAAGCACAGGATGCCGGCATCAACCTTTCCGGCTGCGCCGTCGCCTCCGATGCATTCTTCCCCTTCGCCGATGGTCTGCTGCAGGCCGCCGAAGCCGGCGCCACCTGCGTCATCCAGCCCGGCGGGTCCGTGCGCGACGAAGAGGTCATCGCCGCCGCCAACGAAAAGGGGCTCGCCATGCTGTTCACGGGGATGCGGCACTTCCGGCACTGAGGACGTAGCGCTTCGCCAGGTTTCAGGTTTCAGGTTTCAGGTTTCAGGTTTCAGGTGTGAGGTGTGAGGTGTGAGGTGTGATACTCGCGCGAAGCGCGTTTCCCTCCGCTTCGGCTTCCCTCCGCTTCGGCTTCCCTCCGCCTCGGCTTCCCTCCGCTTCGGCTTCCCTCCGCCTCGGCTTCCCTCCGCCTCGGCTTCCCTCCGCTTCGGCTTCCCTCGCAACCTCGTGAATTCATCAGTGTTCACAGATGAATATTCTCGTACCCGATTGTCATACAGGTGAATGGCTATCGATACGTAACCGGACTTCTATCCGTGGGCGAACTCAGTGAAATTCGGAACGGGGTTTGCACGAACTCCCCATCGTGATGCATAGTTATGTAAATGTGATCCAGGTCGTAGGCATACGCATTTAGTCCGAGGGTCGCGAGTGAGCAGTAGGCTTCGTGCAGATTCCTCTTAACCACAATAGCATTGCTGACCGAGCCTTCACGCATCAGTCGTCCGACATCAACGACCCACATCTCCGGACCCCACCCCGTGCCCCTGGATGATGAATGTCGTTTAGGGGTCACCTCGAGTATCACTAAATCCGTGCCTCGTACAGTACTTACCACGTCGGCATAGGACATCAATGACGAAAGATCAAAGGTCTTCCCATCAACAACGAGCTTGATTGATCGTTGATCGTAAGCGTAATCCTTTGCTCCTATTCCGACCAGATATCCGGATTGCCAGGTTCTCCTGTGGTAAATCAAAGATCCATCCTGAGGGTCTAGCATTTCCCCTTCGAGAAAAACATCGCCTGCATAGTCATAAAGAAAGCTATAATTGTCGACCAGTAAAGTCCTGTCCGGAAGCCTTTCAACATGACTGACATAGAACCATCGCTTAAGTACTGGATCCCAGCCGTTTTCTAAACAGCGCGACGGCCGGATCTCAGATATCGAGCCAGTCCGAATGTTGACGACATAGTTTCTCGATGCAGTTGCGTCACGGTTTCGTTGAGCCACGCACGAAACAAAAACCGAGTCTGAGCTGCGGCCAAGAAAACCACAGCCAACTAATGTCCAAAGCGACCCGTCATTCGGCAGCAAATCGGAAACGTCAATCGTGTAGAGTCGTTCATTACTCTGCACTCCAACAACGACAAGTTGGCTTGAATACTTTTCGCGCACAAGAAGGCATGATTTATCATCAGCCATATCGACGACCATGTAAGCAAAGCTTGCAACTCGTATTCCCGCCATAAGCTCTATGGGCTCAGGGCAGGTTGGATTGCCTGGTCCTGCCGGTTCGTCTGAGCAGGCCACCACGCTCAACATGATGATGAGTGTGATGAACGTGCGGTGTATGCGTTGGATCATTGCGTTCACCCTAGGCACGATTATCGTGCGATTATGAAAGATGATGAGGCGGTTGATCCGGCGCTGGTGATCATCGCAAAATAGACACTCGATGGCCAGCCATTGACGTCCACTCGAATATGCCCATGCTCGTTCTCGGCTAGGGTGCGGTCAATCATTATCTCGCCGATGGCTGACAGGATTCGGACATGTGCTCCCGGCAATATCGAAGCTCCATTCAAACCGATACTGTTCCCCACTACAGGATTTGGTGAGATGACAAATGGACAGGAGGATGAGGATGCCTCTACGCTTGTTGTCGATCTCACTCCATAAACAGTGTAACTGTACTTGACGTCGCCGTCAGCAGGATACACGCCTATAAGTTGCCCAATGTTGTTATAGAGCCGCATCTGGAACGTGAATAAACTAATCACATTTCTATCATCCGGGAGAAGAACTGGCTCAGTTAAGCCGTTCCCGAGTTCCTGATTCGCCTGACCCCTCGTAAACCCCTGGGCATAGTTCGGATTGCTGAGGTCAAATCCGTTATCAACTTGCCCGCCTCTTCCCCAAACGTAGACAGCCTTGGTGCGATCCCAACCATCCGGCAGAAGAATTTCAGCTGTAATCTGGCGATACTCGGCCAAATAGTTTCCAAATCGAATGTTCGTGTTATTCCCGTTGTTGACTGGTGAGAAGAGCCAATTCTGCCGGTTCGACCAAGGGCCGTATCGTGTGACAGACGGTTTGTAAGTGTCGTACTGACGCAGTACGTAACCTGCACCCTTGTTTTCAACGATCTTTCCTGCGTCGGCATGCCCCCAGCCGGTCTGTTTGTCGTAGCCGACGAGATACTCTCGCTGTTGAATAATGATACCTGGGGGACTGATAGGGGTTCTATCGTTAGCGGTGGCGGCAAGAAGACCTTCATAATCTTCTTGCGCAAGGAAGGTAGGTCCCGATTCGGTTTCTACGAGGAGATTGTTATGCAGGGCGGCCACGATCCCAGCAACATTTGGCGCAGCAGCTGATGTACCAGCGAAGTTTTTATACTCGTCACGCAGTACGGAAGGGTGTCCTACTGCGCCGATGTTAATGTTAGTCGCGGCATTGCTTGCATCTCCTCCCGGAGCAATCAAGTCAAGTCCATCTTGGTAGTTGGAGTACCCGATTCGATTGCGATTTATATCTCCCGCCCCGACTAAGATGCATCGTGAATCCCCGTAGGCAGCAGGATACCGACGGTCATCATCACTTGTATTGCCGGATGGAACAATAATCGGTACATCGTGACTGCGAGCATACATAACTGCGTCATGAAGGGCACCGTCTCCAATCGTGGCAATGGCACTGAGCATGATTACATCTGCGGCCCAAGCATTGTGATGCTTACTGGTGGACAGTGACTTATCACCAGCAGCTTCTCGGATTGCAGACATAACATAGTTTGTGGTGGTGTATGCTTGTCCTGAATTTCCGACTTTCAAGCCAAGTAGCTTCACGCCACCACCTTCGTCAGTTCCTCCGCCCAGAGGTCCCCAGCCGCCAGCGATACCCGCCATTCCTTTGGGTGAGTCGATTCCGCACGTCGCTCTATTGGTATATGCACCGATGATTGAAGCCACTGGAGTACCATGCCCGGAAAACTTATCGATTGAAGGACCGCCGGATACATAATTGTATCCATCTACCACTTTGTCTCCCCAATTTGCAAACCCGTTCGGACCGAACTCGCAGTGTGTGAAATCAATTCCGTCATCGATCACGGCAACCAATGTACTCGAGAGTCCTGTCCACAAATCCCACAATTTTTGGACGTTCATGTATGCTGGCTGCAGGCCCTTCTGATCTGCGTAGCGAGAATCGTCGGGAATCCGACACATCGTATACTTAAAGTTGGGTTGTGCGTAGTAGGTCGAACCACCAAACAATAGAATTGAAGTTACAACTACCTGCGGCACGCTTGTATCATTGCTTAGCTTGAGTAAATAGTAGCAGTGATCAAGCGATGGGATGGTATCTCCTCTTCTTGTGATGGACTTTTGTTCAGAGCATGGACTGGCTGCAGTAATACGAGTAAAGTACTGACCGCCCACCGATTGCAAGTAGCTAACCAGTCCTGCATCATTGATCACGCTTGCAAGACTGAGTTTTTCACTCATTACATGTAAACGCAAGGTCTGAGACATCATTCCAGAAGTCTGTACTTCCTTTTCATCTTTGCCCTTTCTAATAATGGGATCCACCCAATCGAAACTATGGCACAGAGCCGCCTTGTTTAGCGAAGAATCTTTAAAGAAGAATATGACTTCGTCCCTTACGTAGTTTGAGTCGGCAATGACGATGCTCGTTCGCAAAGTGTCACCATGCTCGTTTGTCATTGGTCGCCAACTCTGTCCTATCAGTATCGAAGGCCCGCTTACTACCGACAGAAATAAAACCAGTGTTTGTAGCGCAACCGTTTTCATTTGAACCTCGCAGACTAATTTGAAATAAAAAGACCTCATCCCTATCTACACACACACACACACACACACACACACAAGCGAAAGTTATCCACAAGTCGCCTCTTGTGCTATCGGGCACGCGTTCACGGAACATCAGTAGCTCAAAGCAAGTCCAGAAGAGGTGTGAGGTGTGAGGTGTGAGGTGTGAGGTGTGAGGTGTGAGGTGTGAGGTGTGAGGTGTGAGGTGTGAGGTGTGAGGTGTGAGGTGTGAGGTTGATTCTCGCGCGAAGCGCGTTTCCCTCCGCAGGTTTCCCTCGCGCGCAAGCGCTTCGCGCAGGTTTCAGGTTTGAGGTGTGGGGTCCAACTCCGCAGGTTTCCCTCCGCTTCGGCTTCCCTCCGTTTCGGCTTCCCTCCGTTTCGGTTTCCCTCCGCAGGTTTCCCTCCGCAGGTTTCCCTCCGCAGGTTTCCCTCCGCAGGTTTCCCTCCGCAGGTTTCCCTCCGCAGGTTTCCCTCCGCAGGTTTCCCTCCGCA